>Ga0214923_10000086_pt1 | contig 131811 bp, 143 predicted proteins | sample LL1510_MetaG_FD_177993 | JGI IMG/M metagenome (GOLD analysis project Ga0214923, IMG submission 177993) | Freshwater microbial communities from Lake Lanier, Atlanta, Georgia, United States - LL-1510 | ecosystem: Environmental > Aquatic > Freshwater > Lake | place: USA: Georgia | collected... | reverse complement strand
TACGCTTTACGCCCAATGATTCCGAACAACGCTAGCACCCTTCGTATTACCGCGGCTGCTGGCACGAAGTTTGCCGGTGCTTTTTCTGTGAGTACCGTCATTATCTTCCTCACTAAAAGGGCTTTACAATCCGAAGACCTTCATCACCCACGCGGTATTGCTGGATCAGGCTTGCGCCCATTGTCCAATATTCCCCACTGCTGCCTCCCGTAGGAGTCTGGACCGTGTCTCAGTTCCAGTGTGGCTGATCATCCTCTCAGACCAGCTACGGATCATTGCCTTGGTAGGCCATTACCCTACCAACTAGCTAATCCGATACAGGCTCATCTAACAGCGATAAATCTTTCCCCCGAAGGGTGATATATGGCATTAGCTTTGGTTTCCCAAAGTTATTCCTTACTGCTAGGGAGATTCCTGTATATTCCTCACCCGTTTGCCACTGATGTATTGCTACACCCGTTCGACTTGCATGTGTTAAGCATACCGCCAGCGTTCGTTCTGAGCCAGGATCAAACTCTCAAGTTGAGAATCTGATTCTAACTAAAATGCTCAATAGAATCTGACATATTTGCATATGTTCAAAACCCTAAAGAGATAGTTAAGACAAACTTAACTATCGCCTTTATGTTTCTCAAAAAAATCACTTTACCAAAAAATTGGCAAAGTTTTTAAACCAACTATTTACGATGTATAACAGCTTAAAGATTTGTAGTAGTAGAACAACTATCAAAAACTTCATCCTTGCTTAAGAAACTCGAAATTTCTCAAACAAACTTACTTCTTCTTCGTTTACTTCGTTTTTGAAAACTTCGTAATCAACTAAAAAAGAGGGGCGGCACTGTAGAAGTCACTTTTTTAACTGTCAAGCAGCCAAGTTAAAAAAGTTTTTAAGCTTTATTTCTCCCGCAAAAAACCCTGCACGAAATCAATAAATTCAAGCTTCGGATTCGATCCCGTACTTTTGATTTTTATCTCCAACTTTTCCAAATCCTGCAAAATTTTTATTAAATATTTTTGCGAATTTTTTGCCAAATGTTTGCGAAATTCATTTTCGACTTTGAAAAAAAGTCGCTGATTTTTTACTGCAGTTTCCAAGTCAGCATTTCCCGAATCAATATCAGCGCGCGCCGACATTAATTTTTGAAAATAATTTGATAAAAAACGCAAAATTGTGATCGCATCAATTCCATCGCGAAACAGCTTCTCTGCTGCAAGCAGCGCCTCTGAATATTTTTGCGCGGCAAAATCATTTACAAATTCGCTAATTGAAATTTCGCTCTCCGAGGCGCTCAAACGCTCGACGATTTCCGGAGTTAAGTTGCGATTCCCCCCCATATAAGTGATCATCTTGCGCATCTCGAGGATAATCAAATTGCGGTCTTTGCCGAATTTTTCCAAAAACATTTCAACAATTTGTGGCGTAAAAGAAATTTTTCTGCGACTCAATTCATCAGCGATATATTTTTTGATCACCGCATCATTATCTTCATAGCAGGCAATCGCGGCAAAGTGCGGCGAGTCTTCACAGATTTTTCGAAGAGCGGAAGATTTATCTAAATCACCGCTTTGAATCAAAATAAAATTCTCACTTTTTTTATAAAATTCTTCATCCTCCAAAAGAATTTTCAGTGCCGCCGCGCAGGCTGAATCCGCGTCTTTAACAATAATAAGCCTACGTCCGCCAAGCATCGACATTGCATAAAACTCATCAAGCAACACCGCTTTATCCTGCGCTAATCTTTCTTTGCTTAAATTTGCTACTAAAAAAACATCAGTTAAATCCGGCACGATTTTTTTGGCGATAATTTCGAAACGATAAGAAATCAGCGCCGCTTCTGGCCCGAAAATCAGGCAGCCGGAAATTTTTTCATTCTGGATTTTTTGGATGTAATTTTCGATTTGGAATGGAGGAACTTTCATCTTGGTTAATTTTTTTACACTTAAGTAAACATGCGAATTTTAATTGTTGAAGATGATTTAATGCTTGGCTCCTCAATTAAGAGCGCGCTTGAAAATGAAAATAATGTCGCCGATTGGGTGACAGATTCCGATGATTGCGAGGCGGCGCTTAAAACTGCACAATTTGAAGTGATAATTCTCGATATAAATTTGCCAAATAAATCCGGCCTCGAAATTTTAAAAAGCTTACGCGCCCAAAAAAATTACACTCCGGTTTTAATTTTAACTGCCCTTGGATCAGTTGAACAAAAGGTCGCCGGTCTTGATAGCGGCGCCGATGATTATCTCACCAAACCATTTAATTTGGATGAATTGCTGGCACGCATTCGCTCAATTGTGCGCCGCAGCAACGGCATCGCGGAATTAATTTTAACTCACAAAAATATTTCACTAAACCCGGCTAAACATGTGGTAACAGTGGATGAAAAGGTGGTTGAAGTTTCACCAAAAGAATTCGCGATTTTAAAATTGCTGCTCGAAAATAATGAAAAAGTTGTTTCAAAAGCACGGCTGGAAAATCTTTTATATAGCTGGGAAGAGTCGCTTGAGAGTAATGCGCTTGAAGTTCACATTCATAATTTGCGCAAAAAAATCGGCGCACAAAATATTAAAACTATACGCGGAGTCGGCTATTTACTTGCATGAAAAAAGCTTCTTCGATCAAACAAAATTTAATTTTAAAACTCTCAGCGCTGATTTTTGTCACGCTCATTATCACTTATTCTTTCACGCTGCAAAACACCAGAAAAGAAATTAATGAAGTGCTTGATGCTGATATTATAAAATCTACCAAGCTGCTATTTGAGCTGATAAAACATGAATCCTTCATCAAAAATAATTCGCATCTTGATGAGCAGTTAAAACAAAAAATTCTCAATCGTTATGAATATCGCATTCACGCACAAGCCTGGAAAAATGATGAAATAATTTATAATTCCGGCGAAGAATTAAAGTTAGAAGAGCCTGATTATGAAGGCTTTCGCGATATCGTGATTGATGAAAAAAAATGGCGCGCTTTTTCTTTTTATGATGACGAATCACAAATCACGCTTTTGGTTTTGGAAAAAAATTCCATTCGTCATTCGCTGATTTCTGAAATTATTTTATCACTTCTTATTCCGCTTCTGCTCGCACTTATTCCGCTTTTGCTCGTGATAATTTCGGTGACAAAAAACGAAATGAAACCGCTCGATGAAATGGCAAAAAGAATCGCCGAAATTTCGAGCAAAACTTTAAAAAAATTTAACAGCCCCAGCGCGCCAAAAGAATTACAACCTTTCCTCGCCTCTTTCAATTCGCTGCTTGAGCGCCTTTCTAATTCACTAGAATCAGAACGCCGCTTCACCGATTACGCCGCTCATGAATTAAACACGCCGCTTGCCGCAATCAAACTACAAGCCCAGATGATTGCCAAAAATAACAATCCCCAAAAGCGCGATGAATATATCTCAAACCTACTGCTGGCAATTGATCGCGCCATTCATCTAATTGAAAAACTTTTAACTTTATCGCGCTTGGAAGCAGCGGAAAATAATTTCGCCAAAGAAGAATTTGATCTGGCGCAAGCGCTACAAATTGCTGCCAAAAATTATGATCGCGTAATTGAGTTTCAGCTAGAAGAATCAAAGATTAACGCTAATCGCACTTATATCGAAATTCTGCTTAATAATCTGCTTGAAAATGCTATAAAATATAGTCCGCAAGACAGCGCGATCAAAGTTGAAATTCACCACAACGAAAAAAAAGTAATTTGCCAAATCACCAATCAAGGCAGCAAAATTTCTGCGCCAGAAATTGAAAAAATTTTCGATAATTTTTATCGCATAAAAAAATCAGACTTGGAGAGAAACGTTACCGGCTCAGGCCTCGGCCTTTCAATTTGCAAAAAAATTGTTGAGCTGCATCGCGGAAAAATTTCATTTAAATCACGCAGCGGAATCAACAGTGTAATCTTCACCCTGCCCTTAAGTCATTAGAGATTATGCGACAAGTTTTCCTCGCCATTTTTTTATCCGCTCTACTTTTTGCAAAAAATTCGCTGGCCGATTTTCAGACCATCACAACTTATTCCGACCTTGAAGGACACGCTTTTGGCAATCAAACCGATAGACGTATTTTAAACAGTTTCGGCGAATATCCTCTCTCAAAAACAACTTCAATTGGCGAGATTTCACAAATCAGCTATAACAAATCAACTTACAACAGCGGCACTTCCGCCTATGCTCTGAACTATCTCGAATTATTCCACCGCCATAAATTTTATAATGGAAAATATGTTGGAATCACCATGCATAACAGCTATAAATTTGGCGGAATTTATAATGAAAATAAAAATCTCGGCCTGATGCCAAACCAGCCGGATTATGAATTCCGCCTGCTCTTTGGCCACAATATGCCAGATCGTTTGGTCAATACTGTTGTGCAAAATGAAACTCCTTATTTTGCACGAGCAGAAATCGCCTATCGCCGCTGCTTTTCAAATCCGTTTGATGAATATCGTTTTACTTTGTGGGCCGGACTTCGCATCAACAATAATTTTTCTTTTTTGCTGCAAGATAATATCATCTGGAACGTTAATGCTAAAGCAACTGCGCTTGATAATAGCCGCACCAATTTTGCGAATTTTCAATATTCAAAAAATGCCAATAACATCGCGACTTTTTCGCTTCTTTATCACTACGACCGCAGCACCGCTTTTCAATTTGGCTATTTGCGAAGATTGTCGGGAAACGCGCCGTTCTACAATTATGATGGCATCTCCGTTGCTTTGTGGAAGACGTTTTAGTGGATTAAATTTGCTTACGCAAATTTAGAGGAGATGGAATTGCTACGCGACCAGTGAATCGTCGCATCCGCAATATTTTTTTTAGGAGTTAAAGATTTTTTTCAAAATTGTGTGTAAGTGTTTTGCCGGTTTTGAAGTTTTTTTCGACATAATTGCAATTGATTTTTCATCAAATTTTTTCACTTCGCAGCCATAAAAATCGCGCGGTTTTTTGGCATTATTTTTAAGCAGATAATCGTAGAGATTTTTCAGATTTTCTAAACGCGGTTTATAAATATCGCCGCTTACTTCCATCAAAATTAAGGCAAGAATTTTTAGGGCGATTTTTTCGTTTAATTTGGCGAATTTTTTTGGCACAATTGTAAAAATCATACCAGCTTTTAACTCAACGCATTCCTTAGCAGAATCGAGCATGATCGAATCAAAAAAATCACGCATTTCACTAATTTCATCAGCAGTTTTTTTGATGCGTTTTTCAATCAAATTTTTCTCTGCAAAAGTTTCAAAAAAATTCCTAATTTTATTGCGCAGAAATTTTTCATTCATGTTGGTTTCATCTTCAAACCATTTCACTTTTTTGGCGCGCAAAAAACTTTTTAACTCATCTTTTTCCACATTAAGAAGTGGGCGCACTAATTTGATTTTTTTATATTCTAAAATTTCTGCCATCGCGGATAATCCATCCAAACCTGAACCACGAAAAAGACGAATCAAAAAATTTTCCGCCACATCTCCCAAATGATGTCCGAGAAATAAAAACTCGATTTTATTTTTTTCACAAAAGTTGTGAAGCAGCTCGTAACGTGCTTCGCGAAGATTAGCTTCAATATTTTTCTGCGGAATTTTTTTTGCCGGAATTTCTAAAATTTCGTGATGAATTTTTTTCTTCTCTAAAATTTTTCCAAGTTTACGCGCTTCATTTGACGAATTTTTGCGCATCTTATGATCCACAGTTAGCGCAAAAAACTTTATTTTTTTTGCCCGGCAAAACTCATCCAAAATCAATGTCAGAGCCAATGAATCGGAACCACCCGAAACGGCGACAGCAATTTTTTTTGGCAATTTCTTTTGGAAAATTTCTTCAATTTTATGTATCTGGCTTCTAAGCAGTTCTGTCATTTTGATTTTTCCCCACCGTTTTTTTTATGAATAAAAAAGCTTTTTCATTAATCGAATTATCAATCGTAATTTTGATTATTGGAATCCTGATTGCCGGAGTTACGCAAAGCAGCCGCTTAATTAGTCGCATGCGACTTGCAGCAGCGCGCAGTTTGACACAAAGCTCACCAGTAAATTCAATTCGTGATATTGTGGGTTGGTTTGAAACTACAACTGAAAAAAGTTTTGGTGGCAATGAACCCGAAGAAGATTTTGATGGCGGCAGCGGCGGCATTTCAACATGGTATGATATAAATCCGCAAACAACTTATCCAAATAACGCCACTTCGGCTTCGACAACAAATAATCCCGGCTATACAAAATCTGAATCAATCGGCTATTTGCCAACGTTGAGATTTAACGGCAGCGATCAATATCTCATGTTTGATGGCACCACTTTGGCAAATTCAAATTATTCAATTTTTGTTGTTGAACAACGCACCACCGGCGATGGCGATTATAAATATATGATTGCCAGCGCTGAACCCGCAGGAGTTCCAAACCAACTTTTACAAGTTGGTTATAGGAATAGCAGCACCTTAACTTGGGGACAATTCAACAATGATTATAATATTGACGTTGAAGCTTATAGCGCACCGGTTGCACGCATTCACTCTTTAGTGTTTAATTCTTCCGCCGCCACACCAAGATTTTATTACCTCAACGGCATATCCCAAACCTTGAATGCCAATGACACACCAGATCCAAGCCATGTTCTAGATTCTTATACCAACGCCACATTTGGATTTTACGGAACCGATCAAAATGTTTTTTATCAGGGCTATATCGGCGAAATTATAATTTTTAGCCGCGCCTTGAAAACCGAAGAGCGGCTAGCGATTGAAGCTTATCTTGGAAAGAAGTGGGGGATAAAACTTAATTAAAATTAGCTAAAATTCTTTCGCGATTTTCTAAAATTTGTTCACCCTTAAAATAAATCTCGATCAAAATAATCAGCGATTCTTCTTTATCATAACAATAAATTAACCTTAGAGAATCGCGCTTTAGATATGCGCAGACAATTCGTGTTTTATAGATTTTATTTTTGATTTTTAGCCCCGGAATTTCATCAACATCCATGCCGCGACCTTGCGGAAAAATTTCAAGCACCTGTTTTCTTAATTCTAAGTCGCGAAGCAGTGAGGGATATTTTTTTACTAACTTCTTTAGATCTTTGCGAAATTCCGGCAATTCAGCGAATGTGATTTTTGACATGTGGTGACATGTTTTTGGTTAAATTAAAGCTCATCATATTCGCCAACCGCATAGGCAGGAGAACGATAGAAAACTAGTTGATAATCAATCACTTCATTATCTTTAGTAGTTAACCACGGCGTATCACCATGTGAATATTCGCTAATTTGTTTGGCATTCATTGAAGAAAGGCGCGCTAAAACTTCATCTATCGTTTGCTTTTCCGCGCCATTGATTTGCCTTAGATCTGCCTCACGCAGCGGCATATATTTTGTTTGGCTAAAACCACCAAATTTGCTTTTTATAATTTCAATTTCCTTGCCCATCAAACCTTCAATTTCTTTTTTAAAATTGGTTGGAGTTGGACCGTAATGATTTTTGATATAAGTCGCACCAGTCATGTGCTCGTGATATTTTTCAAAATGGTTAAAATCACAAAAATAGAGCAACTTATAAAGCACCGTTTCCCCAACATTGGCAAGGCCTGCGGTTTTGCTTAGCACATAAAGCAGAACTTCACGGAATTTTTTTTCGTTGAATTTGGCAGCGATTTTTTTGGAATTTTTCTGCGGGATTTTTGGCAAAGAATTTTTCTGCTTATCATCAAGACCAAATAAAATCTGATCCACCGGAACTAAAAATAATTCCGATAATTTCGCGAGCTCAATTGCCGATAAAAAGCGATTTCCATTTTCAATTTGCGAAACTGACGGGCGCGGAATTGCGAGGTAATTTGCGATCTCTTCTTGAGATTTTGCAGAAGCTTCGCGTAAGGATTTGATGCGGTTTCCGACTTGTTTTGGATTGTAGTTTTGCATAAAATAATCTCTATCAGTCATACCATCAAATTGATAGATCTGGTAAGTTAAAGATGATTTGATATTTCAATGTTGATTTTTAATCTATCAAGTAATTGTTATTTTATATTTCATCCATGAAAAACGATTTATACTTATTTGATATTCCAATTTACAGAATATCGCCAAGCAAATATTCAGAAAACCTAAAGGATTATATTAATCAGAACAGCAATGATAAATCTCCTCCTTGGTATCATGATTTTCTAGTAAATAATTATGGAGGATCTTGGAAATATAACGAGATTATTGGATATATCAGATTTTACACCAATCCAACATTTGATCGAAGAATTCTAGGAGAGTTGTGGCTCATAAAATCAAAAACACTTTATAGAAAAACTAGACGCAAAATATTTGAACTAATCAGTCATAAATGCGGATTTGAGATAGATAGCTATAGATACGAGAAGAAAAACAATGAGGAAATATTCGAGTTATTATCATCAACTTTAGAGCATCTAAGAAATACCGAATTCAAAAAATATTATTTGGATGATTCATTATTCAAATCCACCGGACCTTTTATAAACTGGAAAAAACTATTAAACCTTAACGCGGACTGCACATAGAACAACTGGATCCCCGCTTTCGCGGGGATGACAACTTGTCGCAGATGCGGCGATTCACTCGCCCGTGTAGCGACTCAATTTAACTAAATTTGCGTCAGCAAATTTAAGCCAAAACGTCGCGCATTGAGTAAAATCCCGGCTGTTTCGCAGTTCCCCAGATTGCAGCGCGCACAGCACCTTTAGCGAAGATGTCGCGGTTGGAGGCTTTGTGAGTTAGTTCGACGCGCTCACCGTCACCGGCGAAAATTACGGTGTGATCGCCGATTACGTCGCCGCCTCGTAGAGCTGCGAAGCTGATTTCGCCTTTTTCGCGTTTGGCTTCTTTTCCGGATCTTGTGGTTTTGCCGACATTTTTTAGATCAACATTGCGGCCTTTTGCGGCGGCTGCGCCAAGTGATAGAGCGGTTCCAGAAGGTGCATCAACTTTATTGCGGTGATGCATTTCAACAATTTCGATATCAAAATCGTCATGCAAAATTCCGGCAACTTTTTCGACCAAATTCATCAATAAATTCACACCAAGCGACATGTTTGACGACCAGATGATTGGCATGTCTTTTGAATAAGCGGCGAATTTTTGTTTTTCTTCATCAGTGAAACCTGTGGTTCCGCAAACTAAAACTTTTTTGAATTCAGCGCATTTTGCGGCCATCTCTAAACTTAGCGCCGGAGATGAGAAATCGATGATGGCCTCGCATTCAGATACAAATTTATTGACATCGGCAGTCATTTTGGCGCCGCTTTTCTCGAAACCTAAAAACTCTCCCAAATCGCCATTTTCTTGGCCTGAACCAGCTCTAACCAAGGCTGATTTCAACTCAACCACAGGATCTTGAAGTGCCAAAGTCGCAATAGTTCTGCCCATTCTGCCGGTGATTCCGGTTACGCCGATTTTCATAAATATTTTTGTAAAAATGTCATCTTGAAAAGGAGCTCAGCTCGTGAGATCCTCGAATGCTGTGCATTCAAGGATGACGTCGTTAAAAAGGCAAATTAAATTCTTGCACTTGGAAGCGCGATTTCTTAAAATTTTGCCATCCACTTATCACCACTTTTTCTCATTTACACAATTTCCAAAAATGACTACACAAAACACAATCCAAGTTGCTGTTGGTAAAGATATTCAGCCGGTTTCTCTCGTTACTGAAATGAAAAAATCTTATCTGGATTATGCGATGAGCGTTATCGTTGCTCGTGCAATTCCAGATGCTTGCGATGGCTTGAAACCAGTGCATCGCCGCATTCTTTATGCCATGCATGAAGGAAATTATGATTACAATAAACCATTTAAAAAATCGGCGAGAATTGTCGGTGAAGTAATGGGTAAATATCACCCGCATGGTGACTCGGCAATTTACGAATCATTGGTTCGTATGGCGCAAGATTTCTCGATGCGCGTGCCATTGATTGACGGGCAAGGTAACTTCGGTTCAATTGATGATGATCCGGCAGCGGCGATGCGTTATACCGAATCGCGCTTGGAAAAAATTTCGCACACCATGCTTGATGATCTCGACAAAGACACTGTCGATTTCATGCCAAATTATGATGGTCACGAATTAGAACCAAAAGTTTTGCCGGCTCGCTTCCCGAACCTTTTGGTTAACGGTTCTGGCGGTATCGCGGTTGGTATGGCAACAAATATTCCGCCACATAATTTGGGCGAAGTTATTGATGCTTGTTTGGCCTATATCGACAACAACGAAATCACGATTGAAGATATTATCAAAATTGTTCCGGGCCCTGATTTCCCAACTGGGGGCATCATTCTTGGTCGCGCTGGTTTTGATTCAGCAGCCCGCACTGGACGCGGTTCGGTTGTGATGCGCGGTCGTCATAAAATTGAAAAAAACAAAGCAGGAAAAACTGCAATCATCATCGAAGAAATTCCTTACCAAGTTAACAAAGCCAAGCTTGTAGAAAAAATTGCCGAGTTGGTGAAAGAGAAAAAAATCGAAGGTATTACTGATCTTCGCGATGAATCTGACCGTGACGGAATCCGCATCGTTATTGAGTTGCGCCGTGATGCGATGGAAGAAGTTATCATCAATCAACTTTACAGCTTCACTGAACTTCAAAGCAATTTCAGCGTTAACATGCTGGCACTAAATCACGGCAGCCCGCAATTGATGGGCATTCTTGACGTGATTAAAATTTTCACTGAATTCCGTTTTGATGTTACAACTCGTCGTACCAACTTTTTGCTCAACAAAGCACGCGATAAAACTCACATCTTGGTTGGTTTGGCCGTTGCGGTTGCTAACATTGATGAAGTTGTAGAGCTCATCAAAAAATCAAAAGACGTTGTTGAAGCTAAAGAAAACCTGCTTTCAAAAGCCTGGCCAGTTGGTATCGTGGAAACCGTAATCAAGTTGATCCAAGATAAAAGCAACGTGGTTAAAGGCGGAAAATTCTACTTCTCGGAAGCACAAGCAAAAGCAATTCTCGAAATGCGCTTGGCTCGCTTGACCGGCCTTGAGATGGAAAAAATCAATGACGAGTTGAAAGCTCTTGCCGCAGAAATTTCTAACTATCTCGAACTTCTTTCTAACAGAAATAAAATGTTGGAATTAGTGAAAAAAGAACTTCGCGATGTGAAAGAAGAATTCGGCACGCCGCGCCGCTCAACGATTGAAGATTCTGAATTTGAAGTTGATATCGAAGATCTAATTCCAAAAGAAGATATGGCCGTTGTTGCCACAATGGGCGGATATATCAAACGTGTTGCGCTTTCAGCTTATCGTACGCAACGCCGCGGTGGTAAAGGCCGCAGCGCGATGGATGTTCGCGATGAAGATATCACAACTGATATTTTTGTAACCAACACTCACACGCCAATTTTATTCTTCTCAAACAAAGGAAAAGTTTATCGCCTAAAAACTTATAAACTTCCGCTCGGCACGCCACAAGCACGCGGACGCGCTTTGGTGAATTTGTTGCCACTTGAGCAAGATGAAAAAATTTCAACAATTTTGGCGCTTCCTGAAGATGAATCTAAATGGAAAGATTTGAGCATTTTGTTTGCGACTTCTCACGGCGACGTGCGCAGAAACTCGATGGATCAATTTGTTGATATTCGCTCATCAGGAAAAATCGCCATGAAACTCGAAGCCGATCAAGCCTTGATTGGAGTGGCTTTGTGCACAGAGCAAGATGATATTCTTCTCTCAACAAAAGATGGAAAATGCATCCGTTTCCCGGTTGAAAAATTGCGTATTTTCCAAAGCCGCAATTCAACAGGTGTGCGCGGAATCAAACTCGACAAAGGCAATAAAGTTATTGCGATGTCAGTGCTCAAGCATGCCGGCGAAGATTCTGAAATTAAGGATAAATATTTGAGCATTGATCTTGAGCAACGTTTGGCGCTGCGCGATGCGATTTTGTTCAATAAAAATCTCAAAGAAAATCCGTCTAATGATTTATTGGTGCAGCCGGTTGAGATCCCGCAAATCACCGGCTCTGATCTGCCTCAGAAAAAAATCGAAGAAATGGCCGAAGTTGAAGAATTTATTTTAACCATCACCGAAAATGGTTTTGGCAAACGCTCTTCCGCTTATGAATATCGCATCACCAATCGCGGCGGTTCAGGCATCACTAACATCATAACTTCAAAACGTAATGGCTGCGTGGTTGCAAGCTTCCCAATTGAAGCCAAAGACCAAATCATGATCATTACTGACAAAGGAACTTTGATTAGAACTGAAATTGCTTCGGTTAGAATTTCTGGCCGCAACACGCAAGGCGTGACGCTAATCAAAACTACCGGCGAAACTGTGGTGTCAGTTGCCAAAATTGCTCACACTGGAAATAAGGAAGTTGATGATGCGGAAACCGGCGAGGAAAATCCGGCAGATGCAGTGGAAGCTTCTGTAGAGGTGGCGGCCGCGGAATAAATTTCACCGCATTTAAGGCATGATCATCAAGGGCGGAGTTACAAACTCCGCCTACAAAAAAAAGGCCGTTTGCATAAGTCAAAACGGCCTTTTTTATTGCGCTTAATTCTGAATTTTCAGCGCAATTTCTTCTTTAGCTCTTTCCAAATCTTTTAAGAAATGCGGCGTTTGCATTAAAGCGCCAACCACCAGCAAACTAACTTCTTTAGCGGCGGCCAGATCATGTGGATAATGCATGCCAAGCAACACGCGATGTTGCGCGATTTCTTCGGCGCGCACAAAAAAAGCCTCGCGTTTTTCTACAAATAATAATCCCAAAATTCGAGCTAACACTTGCGCAGACACTGTATGACTGCTTGGATAAGAACCGTTGAGATGTGGCTCTACTAAAGCCTTGATACGCTTATCTTCCAAATATGGACGTTTGGTGTTCCAAAATATTTTCGCATTTTCACTCACACCAAGCGCAGTTTTGTTGCTACTATCCAGCATCTTGTAGAGCAACGGAAAATCAGCACGCGTCAATTGCGGCATCACATTTTGCACCAGCATTTCAACCGTGATCACATGCTCCTCAATGGCTTTTTTTAGCTCAACTTGATCAATATTTTTCTGTAATTGCAGGATATGAGAAACTTCGCGCTTATATTCCACACTGCTTCTTAAAATCGGCTGCCTGGTTAAAAGCGGCGAAATTGATTCGGGCTTAAAATATATTTCCGCTCTTACTTCATTCGCAAAAAAAATAAGAAAAGCACAACAAAGAAAAAGATTTCGCATGTCCGATATATATATTTTATAGATTGTTGAAGTGAAATTTCTTAAAGAAAAAATAAACTTTTCCACTAATTGATTGAGAAACTTTCTGCACCAATATTTAATTAATTGCAATGCCCAGTCCTAACGCATCTCCTGCAATCACACCGCCTTCAACACCACCGCCACCTCCTTCAACTCCGGCTTCAAGACATGATCCGACTCCGCCGCGTTCTCATAAAAGACGCCGCAGAGAAGTTCCAGTCAGGCAAGCTGAGGCAGAAAGCCCGGATGTCCTCATAAAAAGATTCATCACCAATCAAGTTCACGCACTTCACGATATCAGTAGCGAATCCTTCAGCAATCCCGCCACAAGCCGCGGCGAAGAAATGTTGCGCGCTACCATAGCAACAATTAGCGCACTGGAAAATTCCGCTGCCGACTCAGCATCTCCCAAATATCACTTAGCTCATAAACCAGGCTTTGGCGGGGGATTTATAATTACAAATTGCGCCAGCAATCAAAGTTATTTTGCTAAAAATTTTCTTAATCCACCTCAAAGCTATGAAGCAGATTTTCGCGAATTTTTTGTCTATAAATTGCTCGAACATTTAGGCTATGGCGCTAAATGCCATTTTGGCAGATATGGTGAATCCGCGGCTTTCCTCATCTCAACCGGCCTTACACAGAAAACATCCGACAGCGCAAAAACATTTTATACTTTTAAAGAAATTGCGGCGCATGACATTTCTTTGCCAATTTCGCGGGAAAATATTGAGCATCAAATGGCGGTGCAAATCTTAGTCTCGCTGCTTGATTTACTTGATGTGAGAAGCAATGACGAAAATAGCGGAATAGTGCTCACTCATGGCCCAAAAACCACAAGCGCTGAGCCAAAAGCCAAAACCAAGATCATCGATTTTACCATCGCTCCTAAAGAAGAAAAAGAAAGGCCCTCAAGTAAAATAGGCCTTGAAGATGTTGTTAAGATTTTAGATTCTCCAAATTATTCATCTTTCACCCACCGCTTTGCAGCAGAAAGAAAAGGGCAGGCTTATAAAAGCGCTTTGCAAAATCTTTTTGACGGCCGTAAGTCTAGGCCACCGCTACGAGCAGCAATTAAGCGGGCCTATCATGATTGCCAATTGGTGATGGGTGGAAAAAAAGATGATTTACTTGAGACACAAATTGCCGAATTGCATGAAAGAATTGACAAATTGGAAGGATATTTTTCCACAATTTCGGCAGGAATGAGAAAATAATATGGCTTACATAATTTCAGGAAAAAACAGCGAATATGAATTGGTGGTTGGGTGCGAAATACACGCGCAAGTTGCATCAAAATCAAAATTATTTTCACGCGCTGCAACGGAGTTTGGCGCCACACAAAATTCGCATGTGTCATTGGTTGATGCCGCCATGCCAGGCATGCTTCCAACCATTAATGAAGAATGTGTAAAACAAGCCGTAAAAACCGGGCTTGGCATTAATGCGAAAGTGAATTTGAAATCGATCTTTGATCGCAAAAATTATTTCTATCCTGACTTACCGCAAGGTTATCAAATTTCACAATTTTCTGATCCGATAATCGGCGAAGGTGAAGTGGAAATTGCTCTCGAAAATGGTGACAAAAAAAAGGTGTGCATTGAACGCATCCACCTTGAACAAGATGCCGGAAAATCAATTCACGATCAGCACCCCACTCTTTCACTTATCGATTTGAACCGCTCCGGCGTTGCGCTGATGGAGATTGTTTCAAAACCTGATATGCGTTCACCTCATGAAGCGGCGGAATATGTAAAAACAATTCGCGCAATTTTGCGTGCGCTAGAGACTTCTGACGGCGATATGGAAAAAGGCAATTTGCGCTGTGATGCCAACGTGTCAGTGCGCAAAGTGGGTGAAGAAAAACTCGGCACGCGCTGCGAAATCAAAAATTTAAACTCGATGCGCAATATCGCGCGCGCCATTGAATTCGAGGCTCAACGTCAGGTCGATATTTTGGAAAATGGTGGAAAAATTGATCAAGAAACTCGTTTGTTTGATACAATCACCGGCGAAACCAGAACAATGCGCAGCAAAGAAGATGCCATGGATTATCGCTATTTTCCTGATCCTGATTTGCCGCCACTCGTGATCTCGCAAGAATTTGTCGATGAGTTAAAAAAATCTTTGCCTGAAATGCCACAGCAAAAAAAAGCGCGTTATATGGCGCTTGGCATTCCTGAATATGACGCCGGCGTGCTTACGGCAGATTTGGAAATCTCTAATTATTTTGAAAAATTACTCGCCAAACATGAGCCGAAAATTTGCGTCACCTGGCTTACAGTTGAGCTCTTTGGCAGAATGAACAAAGCCGGAATTAATTTTGAAAATCTGAAAGTAAGCGCTGATGATTTGAACGGACTTTTAGATTTAATTAAGAGCGGAGAGATTTCAGGAAAAATCGCCAAAGATGTTTTGGACGAGATGTTTGAAAGCGGCGAGACAGCGGCGAAAATCGTTGATTCTAAGGGCTTGAAGCAAGTTTCAGATTCCGGTGCAATTGAAAAAATCATCGACGAAGTTTTAGCAAAAAATCCAGCGCAATTAGAAAATTATCGCGCCGGCCAAGAAAAACTTTTCGGATTTTTTGTTGGACAAGTTATGAAAGAAAGCAAAGGCCAAGCCAATCCGGCGATGGTGAACGAACTTCTGAAGAAAAAATTAAAATAACTTTTCGTTGCGAATGCGGCGATTCACTCGCCGCGTAGCAACTCAAATCTTCCTAAATTTGCACCAGCAAATTTAATCCCTAAAAATAGTAGGCAAGTCCGACACGGGCAGTCTTAATAGTAATCGAATCACGCAAACCATTATCCAAATAACGCGCGCTAAATTGCTGGATGTCAGCGGCGAATTTCATCGACACATGTTCATTGAAAGCATAATTGATGCCAAAGCCATAAATTGGCGCAACTTTGGTTGAATCATCTGCCGGATAAAGGGCGCTTGCACCGCTAGGATAGCGGCCTGAAAATTGAATGCTTGGCAGATTATAGCTGTAAGAAACTTTAGCGATACCGGCATTTCCAAAAACGCTAAGGCCAGAAATAAATTTTCCAAAACCGCTTCCCGCAATACCGGCGGCATTGGCGAAATTAGAAAAATTATAACCGAGATTTAACTTCGCGCCATAGCGGTAATTCACTTTCATTTTGTCGTAAGGTGCAGGATATGTTGGATCGTTATAATAAAAATCCTGCGAAGTTGAGCGAATATTATCATAAAAAATTTCCGGCGCCAAATAAACCGCGTCGCCAAAGGTTGCGCGATAACCAAGATTAAATCCGAAACCCAATCGACCATTATCTTCTTTGGCATAATTATTTGGCAAAGAGCCCGTAACACCTGGAGCGATTTGATGATAGCGGTGATGCACACCTGAAACCAAACCATCAACACCAATATAGAAATCATTTTTCACATAGCCGCTGCTGTAATTTCTGTTATAACCATAAGCATAACCGCGATTGTCATAACCATAGGGACCCGCTGCCTGAGCAGTTTGCAGCATTACAAAAGAAAAAAACGCGGCACTGATAAAAAATAATTTTTTCATTTTTTGATAAGTTTTAGATAACAAAAAAGTTGGATTTTTGAGGTCCAACTTTTTGTTTTTTTAAAGTTATAATTAGCTTAGAAATTGTAAGCTAAACCAACTTTATAAGTTTTGATCTTGATTGAGTCAGCTTGACCAGAAGCAATTCCACCGCCGGTATCAGCAGCTATATCATAATTTGTTTTGATTTGCTGGATATCATAAGCCAGGCGAATATCAAAATTATTGTTCAGTTTGTAAGCAAAGCCAAATCCATAAAGTGCGCCGCTTTTTGTTTGTCCATAAAAACGATCCACACTTCTGAATTCCTGACGGTAACCAACTGAAGCATAACCGTAATTAACGAAGGCGGAAATTTTATCGGTAATATTATAACCAAGATTCAATTTCACACCATAACGACCTCTGATTCTTAACTTATCACCATATTGTGCAGAAGAATTATAAAAATCGGGAGATTTAGTATCTAAACGTTCATAGAAAAGTTCCGGAGCTATGAAGAAATCATTTTTGCTGATTTTATAACCGGCGTTAATGCCATAACCCAAACCGTCATTTGATCTCTTATAAGTGCTCGGAGAACCGAAGATATTATGTACCGCAGTATATCTATGATCAATGCGCGTAGTAAGAAGATCTAAACCTACATAAGCATTACCTTTCATTCCCATAAAATTTTCAGCCGCAAAAGCTGATTGGGCGAAAAGCAGAAAGAAAGTAATCAATAATTTTGATTTAATTGTTTTCATAATTTGGACAATTGGAATAATTATGGAGGGTAGAGGTTTTAGGTATTGCCAATTCAATTGGCCAAAATAAATCAAATCAAGCATTAAGTTTAAACAATATGGAGACGCACTATGCCAGGAAGCCTGACAACTACAACAACTGTTCTTGATCCACTAAGTTTAACAACTCCGATTTTTACAACAACAATTGTTACTCCGGGACCTACACTAGGCACAACTATAACTACTACATATACTTATCCTGCGTCTACTACGGCAGCTCCAACTACCATTACAGTACCAGTAACAATTACCACCATTACTACAACAACGAATGGTGCAGTTGTATCATCAAGCAGCGGCACAACCACAGGGCAGTTAGTCACAACTCCTAACTCTACATCTTTGATAACTGCAACAACCCCTGCAACTTCTGCTACAGACTCTCCTTCTGCTTCAACATCTTCTACAAGTACGGTAACGGTAATTAGCACAACCACCACCTCAAAAGGAGAGCCGAGCGCTTCTACATCAGAAACCATCCCAACTCCTACTCCGACAAAATCAACAACCTCCGCTGGCGAACCATCTACACCTGATGAACATGGTGAGACATCTCAAAATGGTGGAGGTCAAAGTTCATCACTTGGCGGGGGAGTTGGAGCGGCCGTTGCTGTTGTAGCAGCCGGAGTTTTGATATATTTCATTAGAAGACATCTCCATAATGTTAGAGATGCCGAAAAACGGGCAGCAATCAAAGAGTTAAGAACTGTTGGGATAGTACCAGCCAATCGTACGCAGTTTGAAGCCGCACAATTAGAGATGGCGGATTATCTCCATAGTTTTGAAACAGGAACAGATGGTGGAAGTTTAGGTTTATACGGAACAACTAATCCATCCAAACAAGAGCGTTATGAAATTATTGAAGCACGTAAAGAGAAGCTCCAGGAATTTTTAAAGAAACAACAATCCAAGATAGCTCGTCCCGGAGCCACTAAATCTCAAGATCAGTTATCACAAAAAGAGTTTGAGATACTTGAATCATGGGTTGATAGCTTCAACAAAACCGCAGAAATAGAAGATGCGATGTTTGCTGTAACGAAGGCGGGGTTTAACGATCTTTATAATTTACAGGAGAGAAGTGGATTACAAGATCCTGATGATTTTCTTCGAAGTTTCGCAATATTAGGAACTTCCGATGTAGAAATGTGCGAGATTTTTTATGACAGCATATTTCAGGATAAAGCAGCAATGCTGCAAGCTGCTGAGTTGCGAGCCGGTATAAGAAACGCAGCGGAAATTGAAGCAGCAGATGCCTTGCATGATCCTTATGAGCTTAAGGAAGTTGTTGTGGTTCCAAACGATAGGATCTATGAACCAACTAGGGCAGCAACGATGCCGGACTTAACAGAAGTTATTGTTCATCATGCGCCAGATGGGCATCAATTGCCAGAAGGTCAAAAGATTATCTCACAACATACGGTTGTTGATCCAAGAACCAAAGCTGCAAGAGAACGAGCACAAGAAGATGGCTCTCATCTGCCTGATTACGCTCCTTCAGCATATCATCTAGAAGCGGAAGGTCAGTATACAGTTCCAATAGCCTATGATACTCTTTATGAAGAGACTCAACTGGCTTATGAAGCGGCAGTTCCACTCGATGTGCAAAAACGTCAAAAATATGCTGCCTATATGGATCAAATGCGTCTTGGTCTTGATGTAAAAATTGAATTATCCAGAGCAATTTTTGAGCATTGTAAAGAACAAGCAAATCTACAAGTTAATGCAAACCCTGTTCTTAAGAAGGCTCGAGAAAGATTTGAAAAAAGAAAAGCAGAATTAAGCGCACAGAGAGAGAGTTTGATTGCACGTGGTGCAGAGAAAGAATCTGAAGTAGTGTTAGAAATAGATCGTCAACTTCAAAGCAGACTTATCACACTTAGCAAAACAGAAAAAGATGAGATCTCAGATTTAGCAGAATTCATGATCAGAGCAAAATTATATGCTGCTGAACAAGGAAGAGCTGATGCAGTTGCAGAATATTTTGCACGACAAGGAAGGGAAGTTCGAGATCATGCTGTAGCACAGGAAGAAGCAGCTGTATTAGGAACGGGGGAAGGAAATGCTTTCGGAATGATAGATAATCCAATAGGAGTAGGAGATAGAATTTTACCTATTGATCGAGTTGATGAAACAGTAATTGATTTCACCTATCCACAACAAAAACGACGCAATGCCTGGGATCCTATATTATATAATGTAGGTCTAGATCTAGACGAAGACGCCACTGATACTCAATGGCCCACTCATTATACTACTGGTAATACTGGTAAAGCACAATATTATGATTCCGCTACAAAAGGAGCATATCAAGACAAAAATGATCCTATGGCTACATACTCTCTTGCCCAAAGCGTGGTCGTTCCTTCAACTACCAATGAGGCAAGACATCCTGGTTCTACTGCACGTCCCGCCGCAGCATCACAATTAGATCATTCTCAAAAACATGGAGCTAGCAGAGGAGGAGATGATAGGCCTGCGCCACAGCTACCTCGTGAACGCGGTCCTTATAGTCCTGACAGTCCAAAAGGTTCTGACGCGTAAAATTATAATAAAGACACACCACAAAAAACCCTCTTCTCCCTAAGCCTGCTCTTCTCTCAATCTCTTATTCTTCGCAATTCCTTTCTGTCTCAATCGCTCTTTTTCTTCCGCGATTTTTTCTTCTTTCATCACTTTCAAAACTTCCACTAATTGCGGAATCCACGCCTTAGCATCCGGCGCGCTCTGTCCTTCAATCGTATTTGCCGCAATCACTTCATTCATCGCCGTAATTGTCACATCATCGCCAACCAAAATTTTCGCCGCATCTTCCATGTCTGAAAAGCGCAGTGATGCAATCAGTGAATCGCCGCCATGTTTGAGCATGAAATGTTTATCTTCAGCAGACATCATTTTAATGATTTCCATTTCATCATCCGAGAGTTTGAAAACATCTTTATAAGATTGATGCGGATTTTGATCGGGCATGAAAATTTCTGTCGCCAGTGACGCCGCAATCTTTGGCGAAATTGCGCTTTTGCCGATATGTTCGCCATCACCCGTAGTCATAACCACTACGCAATTTTTTTGGCGCAGGCGTTTGAAAAATTCCTCAACATGCTGCGCTAAAATTATATTATCGAGCAAATCCCAAGCTTCTCGCAAAACCAAAATCGCCGGCTTGCCGTCAAGCGCCATCTCAATGCGATAAAACAAATACATCATCACTGGAATCAAGATCGGCTTTTGCGTAAACACTTCACCAACATCAAAAGCTATGATATTTTGCGACCAATTTATTTCATTTTTTGCACCAAAAATATGATGCAGTGATTCGCTCGTCCAAACTTTTAAGCGCGCATGAATTGTCGGTGTTTGCGAATTATTGAAAGCTTCAATTGCCGAAGCGAAATCCGTGGCTTTTGAGGTGAAAATGCGATCAATAATTTCGGGAATGAATTGTAATTCTTTTTGCTCAACTGGCTCTTTGCTAAAGGCAACAAGGCTAGTGAAAAAATCTGTGAGGAATTTTTTTGTCTCCTTGTTGTGCGGCAATGAGAGCGGATTCAAATTCAAAAATTGCACATCTTTCATATCATGATTTGCCATGTCATAATATTGGCCATTGATTGCCTTGATGAAAGGCTTGGCCTCATTATTCAAATCGAAATAAAATAATTTATTATGAAATTTTCGTGCATGCAAAAGCAGGAAATTTAGCAACTCAATACGGTTGCGATGGCGCGGTCCTAAAATTAAAGTGTGTCCTAAATCGCCATCGTGGAAATTGAAAAAATAAGGCGTGTCTAAAACAGTGCGCAACACACAAACCGCCGGGCCCCAATAATTTCCTTCCAGTGAGCCCGATGGAAAATTATGCAGCGCCGCAAAACCGGCAATGCGGTGCGAATTAATCAAACGTTGGCGGCGCAAGAAACTGAAATTCGCCGGCAATTGCGACCAAAAGCAATGCTCGGCAAAAATATCTTCGCGCACCACCACAAAACCAAGCGCGTTAAATTGCTCAAACGCCATGCGCACATCATCTTCCAATTCTTTCTGAGTTTTGCTGATGATCATGATTGTGATCTGCTGTTTGCCATAATCCGTTGGCATATCACTTTTATTTTCAACGAAATTGGCAATGCCACTTTCCTGGCGAAATTCTTCATCGCCGCTGACTTGCAAAATGTAATTTTGATATTCGTAAGGCTCTAAATCTTTTTTGGTGAAAGCAAAATCAAATGATTGCGTGATGATAAATTCAAAAGGTAATTGCAACACGCGATCAAGCGCCGCGGTTGAAACTTCAAAATATTCTTTGATCGAAAACATCGCGGCAAAATTTTTATTATGGTTGCCAACCACTTCCAATTCACGATCACCAAATGCAACTTTATGGGTTGTCATTTCTGCTGAAATATCGTTTGGAACCAATGGAAATCTATCTTCGTAAAGATTCACAATTTTGCCAAAAAAACGCATCGGCTCTGAATAAAGCACGCCTTCCCAATCTTTGATGCCAAGCAATTTTCCGCCGTAATCAACAGTTTCTTTGAGCAAATCTTTTACAACTGCGGATAATTTTTCATGCGCTTCTTCAAGCGCGCGATTGTGTAAATTCGTGGTTGCGCCATAAGAAAATGAGCGCATGAATGACTGGAAATTTACAATTGAAGTGTCGAGCCCTTCAATGATGACGGTGATGTAGAGCTCATTAACATATTGATCATCCCACTTGTTTTCCTTGATCCATTCTTTGTTTAAATATTCGGCGAAATAAGAATCAAAACCATCGCGCGGCGAAATATTTTTTTTGCGGCGAATTGTGTTAAACCACAAAGCGAAATTATTGGTTTTCACACAATCCATCACCGCATCGCGCACAGTGTCGCGCAGCGAAATTAATTCCGAAACAACTGAAGCATTAGAAAATCCGGTGATGCGAATAATCTGCAAAAGCTCGCCATTCTTGGTTAGAATCGTGTTTGGATTATAATGGCAAACATAAGGAATAAAATCTTCGTCAGGTTTTTTGGCGACGAGCTTGCTTGGGTCTGTCCGTGGTCTTGATATTACTTTACTGATGATTTTTTGTAGAATCGGGTTCATCTGTTCAAATCACGTTTAGTGTGTCCGGTGTAGAGCTGGCGCGGGCGACCGATTTTGAAAGCGGGATCTTCGATCATTTCTTTCCATTGCGCGATCCAACCGGCTGAACGCGCAATTGCAAAAATCACGGTAAACAAATTGCTTGGAATGCCGAGCGCTTTGTAAATAATTCCTGAATAAAAATCGACATTTGGGAAAAGTTTTCTTGAGACGAAATATTCATCGTTGAGTGCAATCTTCTCTAGCTCCATCGCAATATTTAAAAGCGGATCTTTCACGCCAAGTTCACTCAAAACTTCATCGCAGGAATTCTTCAAAACTGCAGCGCGTGGATCGTAATTTTTATAAACGCGATGGCCAAAACCCATTAAGCGGAACGGATCATTTTTATCTTTCGCGCGTTTGATAAATTCCGGAATGCGCTCAACAGTACCGATTTCCTTCAACATTTCGATCACTTCTTCATTGGCACCACCATGCGCCGGGCCCCACAGTGACGAGATTCCGGCACCGATACAAGCGAAAGGATTTGCACCAGAAGAGCCAGCTAAACGAACTGTAGAAGTCGAAGCATTTTGCTCGTGATCAGCATGCAAAACAAAAATCATTTCCATCGCTTTGGCAATTGCCGGAGTCACGCGATGCGGGTTGTTCGGGCGATCAAACAACATGTGGAGGAAATTTTCCGCAAAACCATATTCCTTATTTGGATACATGATTGGCTCGCCGATTGAATATTTATAAGCCATCGCCGCCAGGTTCGGCATTTTTGAAATGATTTTATAAACCACATCCATGCGGCCTTCCGGCGTGTGAACATCCATGGTTTCGTGATAAAAAGCAGAAAGTGAAGCAACGGCGCCAACCATGATGGCCATTGGGTGCGCGCGTCTTGGAAAGCCTCTAAATAAAATTCCGATTTGCTCATGCACGAACATGTTGCGGATGATTCCGGTCTTGAATTCCTTATATTGCGCCGCATTTGGTAATTCGTGATTTAGCAATAAATATGCCACTTCAAGAAATTCGCTTTTCTTTGCCAAATCTTGTATATCATAGCCGCCATGGCGCAAAATTCCTTGCTCGCCATCAATGAAGGTGATTTTTGATTCGCATGATGCGGTTGATAAAAACCCCGGATCATAAGTGAACATACCGCTCTCTTTATAAAGCGCTGAAATATCGATTACATCTTGTCCAATTGTTGCTTTGCGAATTGGAAGAGAAATTTCTTTGCCATTTGGCAAAGTGAGTTTGGCCCCAGGAGAGTTGGTATTTTCGGACATAGGAATTTACGATTTACGAATTACGATTTACGAATTGAAGATAGGTATACCTGCATTTATTAAACCAAAAAAATTAAATCGTAATTCGTAATTCGTAAATCGTAATTTTATGAACTCTCTAGGCTTCAACAAAGCAGAAAAAGATACGCGCGTCGTCGTTGCCATGTCTGGCGGCGTTGATTCGTCGGTTGTCGCCTGTCTTTTGCACGAGCAAGGTTATGAAGTGATTGGAATTACACTGCAACTTTATGACATCGGCGATGCGCTGAAAAAGAAAAATGCCTGCTGTGCCGGAGTTGATATTTATGATGCAAAAAAAGTCGCCGAAAAATTCGGTTTTCCGCATTATGTTTTGAATTATCAAAGCTTGTTCAAAGAATCTGTGATCGATGATTTTGTTGAATCTTATTTGGAGGGAACCACGCCAATTCCTTGCGTGAAATGCAATCAATCCGTTAAATTTCGTGATTTACTAAAAGTGGCGCGCGACCTTGGTGCTGATGCGATGGCGACTGGTCATTATGTGCAGCGAATCGTTGGCAAAGATGGAAAAGCACAGCTGCACAAAGCTGTCGATGACGACAAAGATCAAAGTTATTTTTTATTCGCTACAACTCAGGAACAACTCGAATTTATTCGCTTTCCACTTGGCGGAAACAAAAAAGAAAAAACGCGCGAAGAAGCGCTGCGCTTAGGATTAGAAGTTGCAACAAAACCTGACTCACAAGATATTTGTTTCGTGCCAAACGGAAATTATGCCGATGTCATCAGACATCATCGCCCCTCTGCTTTCAAGCGCGGCGAGCTCATCCACATTGAGACAAAAAAAGTTTTAGGCGAACATGACGGCATCATAAATTTCACTTTAGGGCAACGCCGCGGCCTTGGAATTTCTTATCCCGAACCACTTTACGTAATCAAAATTGATCCCGCGCAAAACACAGTTTTTGTTGGCGAAGAAAAATTTTTGCAGAATAAAAAATTTATCATGAATCAAATAAACTGGCTTGATGGTGAAGTGGTAAGCGACAAGAAAATTAATGGCTTTGTGCGCTTGCGTTCCAACCAAGAAGAAGCACCGGCAACAATAAAATTTTTGGATAATAATTCCGCAGAAGTTGAAATGAAATCAATGACGCGCGCAATCACACCCGGACAAGCTTGCGTGGTTTATGATGACACGCGCGTTTTAGGTGGCGGCTGGATTAGCAAAGATGTTTCTTAAGCTTTTACCAAATTATATTGGCTGCAATTCGGCTTACCATTATCATGTTTATGCCACACGCAACTTGGAGGAGAAGGTGTTCCGCATGATTGGATTAGCAAGCAAAGACCGGCAAGGAAAATAAATTTTTTCATTGGGGCTTGGGTTTTGTTAATTTTGATGTGGCGGTGATGCCGAATTTTTTCAAATAAAATTACGTGGATTTAAAAAGAAAGCTTAAATTGGAATAAAAATTGTCACGCGTAATCCACCCAAATGCGAATCAGAAAGTCGGATGCGACCACCTTGCGAAGTGATGCCATCCATAACAATTGCGAGACCAAGCCCAGAGCCGCCTGACAGACTTTTTTTATCCAAATTTCTCGCATTATCCAAACGATAAAATGGTTTGAAAACATTGGCGCGCTCCGCTGCAGGAATGCCTGGTCCATCATCATCAATTTCGATAATTAAATTATCATGCGAGAGATAAGCCGCGAGCGCAACATGTTCACCATATTTGAAAGCATTATCGATCAAATTCATCAAAGCGCGTTTGAGCGCGAGTTTTTTTATCATCACTTCAACATCGTCTGCGATCCTGATTTTGCTGGCTACAATGCGATTCATCTTTGAATAATAATCGATGAAATTTTCCTGCAGGAATTTTTTTATTTTCACCGGATTAGCTTTTTCTTTGTCATCCGAGCGCGCAAAATCGAGATATTCATTCACCAATTTTTCCATGTCTGAAATATCATTTTTTAAATCAGTTATTTCCGCCGAGTCCGGCATCATGGCGATTTGCAATTTCATGCGTGTTAGCGGTGTTCGTAAATCATGAGAAACTGCGGAAAGCATGTCGGTTCGCTGCGTGATTTGGCGCATCACGCGCTCTTTCATTTTGATAAAGGAAATTGTCAGCGAACGAATTTCTTGTGAACCGGTTGGGCGCAGATTTGGCGCATCCTGCCCGCGTCCGAATTTTTCCGCCGCGATACTTAAATTACGAATGCCGCGAATTTGATTGCGGAAGAAAATTATCGAAATCACTGACGTAATCATCACCGTCATAATCATCCAGAAAGTGAAAACGTAAGAGCTCGAAGAAGTGATTTTTTTGATCGGCACATCATAAGAAATTACGCCGGAAGAACTTTGCACTTTTACGGTGATAAAATCATCATTATCGCGCTCTTCATAAATTTCATAAGGCTTGAGATTATGTACCTCGAGCTCAGATTTGAAGCGGTTATAGGGGTCAACCAATGGATTGATATATTTATAAATCGGATTGCGGCGCCAATCAGAATCGCCGATTTTTTTGCGCTTTAATCTTTTTCTCTCTTCAAGAGTGAAGCTAAGCCCGGTGTTCTCCGAGAGATCTTTTAATACCAAATTATATTCCGGTTTATTGATGGAATTTTTTACAAAAACCATTTCTGCAACCACTGATCTAGCCATTTGTTTACTGATCACATCGAGGTGCGCATAAAAGAAAACATAGATCGAAACCAATTGCACGATCAAAGCCGAAACGCCAACAATTAACAAAAAGCGACCGTAAAGCGACCTTGGAACATAAGCTTTCACATCAAAAAAACGTGATCTTGGCGAGAAAATTTTTTTCTTCGGTTTGATTCTAAATCTTTGCATTTGTGAATTTATTGCTTAATTTTTTTTGAGCATTTCCCCCAATCAAATAAGGCTTCCATGAGCACCAAAATTTCTGCAAAAAATATCAATCTTTTTTACGGCCAAAAACAAGCTCTATTTGACATCAATCTAGATTTCGAAAAAAACAGCGTAACCGCTTTAATCGGCCCATCCGGCTGCGGCAAATCATCTTTTTTGCGTTGCATCAATCGCATGAATGACACGGTTTTGGGTTGCAAAATTGACGGCGAAATTTTGTTAGACGGTCAAAATATTTATCGCAAAGATTTAGATCTCGTGCTGCTTCGTGCCTCGGTTGGCATGGTTTTCCAAAAACCAAATCCATTTCCAAAATCAATTTACGAAAATGTCGCTTACGGCCCACGAATTCACGGACTTTTCAAAAATAAATCTGAGCTCGATCAAATCGTTGAAGAAAGTTTAACCAAAGCCGGCTTGTGGACTGAAGTGAAAGACCGCTTGAATGACCAGGCTTCGGGACTATCCGGCGGACAACAACAACGCCTCTGCATCGCGCGCACAATTGCAATTGAGCCAGAAGTTATTTTGATGGACGAACCTTGCTCTGCCCTTGACCCGATTGCCACCGCAAAAATTGAAGAATTGATCGATGAGCTAAAAGAAAATTTCACCATCATCATTGTTACGCACTCCATGCAACAAGCCGCACGCGTTTCCAACATGACAGCATTTTTCAACATGGGAAAAATTGTTGAATATGACACGACGGATAAAATTTTCACAAATCCGTCGAACCAACAGACTCAAGATTATATCACCGGCCGCTTCGGCTAATAATTACGATTTACGAATTACGATTTACGATTTTAAATCGCGAATCACCAATTCGTAAATCGTAATTCGTAATTCGTAATTTCATGTTTGGTTTCTCGCTCGCAGAATTAATCGTTGTTTTCATCGCCATCATAATTTTCATCAAGCCAGCAGATTTGCCGGAAGTAGCCCATTTCTTGGGCAAAGCGATCTATCGTTTAAAACGCTTTTACAATGAGTTAAAATCTTCGGTTAAAGATCTAGAAAAAGAATTTGGCGTAGAAGATTTAAAACAAGAATTGGAACGCGGAATTGCTGAGGAAAAGAGCAAATTAGAAGATGATATGACGATTATTGTTGATATGTATGGCAATGAGCATCGCGTGCCAAATATTTCAGAAATGAGACCAGATTTAAGCAAAGAAGCATTAGATGAAGAGATCAAATCACATAATGAAAAAAATCAGATTAAGCCATGATAGTTAGTCTCAAAGAATTAATTTCCAGATCAGAAGAAAATCTTGGAGTTTTTGCATTTCGCACTCCTCCAAAAATAATATTAAAAAATTCCAAAGGTGAAATTGTTAGCGCTTACGAAGACTTAGAAGAAATTCAATTAAGCAAAGATGAGCAACAATTTGTGAATACAAGATGGGCTAAAATAAAGGAAGAAAACCCAACATTTTATGATGGATATGTCACTGCTATAACTGATGTTTTATATGATGAAACTGACAACGAGTTAACTTTTGTAATGGATCGCACACGCTACAGCGTTGTTTCGGCAGCTAGAGAAGCTGCATATCCGAATCATCAATTAACTGAAAAATATCTCAGTTTCGGTCTTGGTTTAATGACTAATTTGGAGCTGCCAAATTCCAAAACTCTTATGACTCAGCGCAGTTCGAAAGTCTTTGGTGAGAAAGGCGCCATTTCTGTTCCCGGCGGATCTCTTGAATATAAGGAGGGGAAAAAAGATGATATAAAAAGTGGCTTAGAAATTGCCGCACTTGAAGAATTAGAAGAAGAGATATTACCAGAAATTACGCCACAACAATTTGTTATCAATTTTTCTTCAATTGCTTATGAACGCGCAAATGGACGTGTTGGATTAAATGCATTTTTCCACACTATAAGTAAAATTAAACCACTGTCAAAACACGATATTGTTGAAGGACATGCGCGCGCAGTTGATCGAGATGAAAGCACCGGAGAATTTTATTTTTTTGATCCTAGTGTTGGCGGCAATATTAAAACCGGAAATTTAATAAAACCGGCAGCGCTTGATTTAATAGAAGCCAAAAAAGACGGAAGATATTTACTACAAAATTCCGGCACTCAATCAATGGCTACTGCGATTTTTGATCATGCAGTAGACTCTAATTCTTTTGGCGTGCCACGCATGGAAGCTGTAGCAGAAAGATTTAAGAATGTTGCGCAAGGTTTTACTATTTTTGACATTACAGCAATTTGCTCAACAACACCAAGATTAGAAATTGCACCTAGAAGTGATAATCCTGCCGAAAGACTCGCTTTAGAAAGCGCAAAAACCAAATAAATCTTCTAATTTAAATCAAAAATCACCCCAAACGTTACACTGCGATTGACAAAATTATTGTTGACGCGCTTGTTGTCATCTTCATATCTTCTGTGTTCAAAATTATGCCGCAGCTCAAGCGATAAGCGATCAGACATCCGATAAACCAAACTAGTTTTAAACTGATTATCCAAGCTTTCATTATCTAAAAACCAAAATGCGCGCTGAATAAAAGTTATATTTTCCGTAATCTTAAAATTCGCTCGCCAAGAAATTATAAAATCAAATTTCGCACCGTAATTTTTTACATCGCGATGTCCGACGCTGAAATCAGCTTCTAATTTTTCACGAAAAAACATACGACCAATTCCAATTGCGCTGCGTGTGTCATATTCATAGGTCGATAATTTATCATAGATCGTGCGGTGATAACCAACACCGTAATTCATGCTCGAACCAAGACGAGCCTTGGTTGAAAGCATAAGATCATAAAGTTCAACTTTCTTTACATCATATTTTTTTGCAGCGCCGCTACCGCTATCAGCATAACTGCTCTGATGCTCAAAATTTATTTCATTTACGAAGCGCTCACTTTGATAAAGATAGCGCGAATTGAGCTGATAATCTTTGGAATTATAATCAGAAGAATAAGAACCACCAAATGAGAGATATTGCCTGGCGCGGCTTGATTTGTAAAAGCGCTTGGCACGTGGCGCGATAATGGCTTCACGTTGTGCTTCCGATTCAACTGCGTAGGCCTGATCAAAAAAAGAAATGAAAAAAAGAGGGAGAAGAAAAAATGATTTGCTGGGTTTCATGGTGTTTTTGAGGCTGAAATTTTTGTGAAATTTCAGCCGGGTTTTTTGGGTTAATATGTGGTGTGAAAAAAATTAGCGAACTGTCGCAGTTGCGGCGGTTGTAGGCTGAGCGCCTGGAGTTGCAGGTTCTTGAGTTACAACAACTGTATCTTGTGCACCGCCTTGTGTTGCAGTGTGATCAACTTCAACATTTGCATCACCGGGCACAGAAATTTCAACATTGCTCTCGCCAGAAAGATCAGGCAATTCAACTTCTTCTTCGCCTTTGCTTTCAAACAACCAGCTCGCATGATTTTTTACTGATTCAGAATATTTTACGCCGGCAAAAAAAGCAAAAATCAACAAAGTGGCGACAAGAATTAATTCAATTGTTTTGATCATATAATAAATTTTAGAAATTGATTTGCCTTAGATAATCAAGGCTTCGATATGGTTTTGTTTTTTCGCAAAAAACCATGTCAAAAAAATAGAAAAAGTTTTTTCTACGCGCAAATGATTTTATAAAATCATCAAGATCGGATGTTCGATGTAGCGACGCAAAGCTTTCAAAAATTCTGCACCTACGGCACCATCAACTGAGCGGTGATCTGATGAAAGTGTTACATTCATCATATGTGCAACTGTGATTTTTCCATGTTCAACAATTGGTTTTTCAACTGATCTTGCAACCGCTAAAATCGCGCTTTGCGGCGGATTTACAATTGCAGCGAAATTGTCGATACCAAACATTCCCAAATTGGAAATTGAGAAAGATCCGCCCTGAAATTCTTCCGGCTGCAATTTTCCTTCGCGCGCTTTTTTGGCTAATTGTTTTGCTTCAGTTGAAATTTGTTGAATCGATTTTTGATCAGCATTTTTGATGATTGGCGTAATCAAGCCGCCATCAATTGCCACGGCCATTGAAATGTCCACATTGTTGTAGATCAAAACTGCATCATCAGTCCATGAAGAATTTGCTTCCGGAACTTTTTTGAGTGCCATCGCGCAAGCTTTGATGATCAAATCATTTACTGAAATTTTGTAAGATGGATTGCCGTTTTCGTCGTGAGGAGCAACTTCATTTAAACTATGACGAAGCTCTAACAGCTTGCTAACATTGAATTCGCACGATAGATAAAAATGCGGAACAGTTTGTTTTGATTCAAGAAGGCGGCGCGCAATAACTTTGCGAATATTGCTGTTTTTTACAGCGCTAAATTCTTGCGGATTGCGGCGAACCACGCCAGATCTGCTTCCGCCAGATGATAAAAATTCCAGCACATCATCTTTAATAATTCTGCCATGCGGGCCTGAACCAGTAATTTGCATCAAAGAAACGCCTTCATCTTTGGCGATTCTTTTTGCAAGTGGACTGGCTTTTGCTTTGTCAGAAAAGCTGTGAGAAATTTTTGTCGGAGCCGGAGCAGCCGCTTTTGGCGGGATTTGCGCGATTGGTGCCGCAGCAGTTTTAACTTCTTCTTTTGCTTCCACTTTTGGCGCAGTTGCAGCAGATTTTGCAGCGTAACTTTCCAAAGCTTTTTTATCTTCACCCGCTTCAAGAAGTAGCGCGATGCAAGAATTTACTGCAACATTTTCTGTGCCTTCAGGAATTAAAATTTTTCCAAGAATACCTTCATCAACCGCTTCAACTTCCATTGTCGCTTTATCGGTTTCGATCTCGGCGATGACATCGCCGGCTTTGATTTTATCACCTTCTTTTTTTACCCATTTTGCAAGATTGCCTTCTTTCATAGTTGGCGAAAGCGCGGGCATTAGAATTTCAATTGGCATGAATTTTAAATTATTTTTTGAGGGAAATTTTTCGCGAAATTATTTTTCGATCGCAAAAAGTCTAGGCATTAAAGCTTGCGGGCATCAAAGGCGTCGCGCACTGCTTCGCCGATGAAAACCAGCGAAGTTAAAATTATGGTAATTGTGACAAATCCCGTGATTGCAAGCCAGTAAGCGGTTAAATTATTTTTACCCTGTGCCAGCAATTCGCCAAGTGATGGTGAACCAACTGGCAGGCCGAGACCCAGAAAATCAAGCGAAGCCAAAGTTGTGATCGCGCCAGCCAAAATAAAGGGCAGATTTGCTAAAATCACCGGCATGGCATTTGGCAGAATATGGCGAAAAATTATGCGCATGTCGCTTGCCCCAAGCGCTTTGCTGGCGCGCACAAAATCGAAATTTCTAAGGCGCAAAAATTCTGCCCGCACATAAGCAACAATTCCCATCCAGCTAAAAATCAGCATCAAAAGCAGCAGCGTGAAGAAAGTTGGAATGATGATCGAAGATAAAATTATGAGCAAAAATAACACCGGCATGCTCGACCAAATTTCCATGAAGCGCTGAAAAAATAAATCCAACTTGCCACCAAAATAGCCTTGAATCATGCCAAAAAAAATGCCAATCGCGGCTGAAAAAAATGTCAGCAACAAACCAAAAATTAATGAAATTCTGATGCCATAAATCACGCGAGCTAAAACATCGCGACCTTGATCATCGGTGCCTAAAATATTTTCGAGCGTTGGCTTGGAAGGCGCGGGGCTATTGATTGCGTAGTTGATGGTGTTGTAGGAAAAAGGAATCGGCGCAAAAATCATCCAGCCTTTTTCATTCACTAATTTTTGCACTGCCGGATCACGAAAATCTGCTTCGCTTTCAAAAACTCCGCCTAATTTTTTTTCAGAAATTTTTTGTAAAATCGGAAAATAAAAATCGCCTTGGAAGCGCAACAGCAGCGGTTTGTCGTTGGCGATTAATTCGGCGAATAATGTGAGAAAAAAAAGAGAAGAGAAAAGAAGGAAAAAAAAATAACCGCGGCGATTTTCTTTGAAGCGCGAATAGAAATTCATGGTTATAATTAATTATAAAAGAACTCGTCATCCTTGAAGCCATAAGGCTTCGACGATCTCGGGAGTTTATGTATATTTAACCCCTGAGATCATCGGCCCGCTAACGGGCCAAAGATGACGAGAAATAAGAAATAAAAAAAAGGCGGGAGAGTGTTTCCACTCTTCCCGCCTTAATTTAGGCAGCTTCAGCTTTGCCTGGTGCGTCTTGCGCAACATTGGCATTGGCTGTTGTTTCAGCAGATTTTTCTTGGCTCGCAACTTTGCGATATTTGCTTGCCATCAAACCAGTACCAGCTGGGATCAAGCGACCCACGATAATGTTTTCTTTCAAACCTTTCAAATTATCGACTTTACCTTGAACCGCTGCGTCAGTTAATACGCGAGTGGTTTCTTGGAATGAAGCCGCAGAGATGAATGATTTAGTTTGCAGTGAAGCTTTAGTGATACCAAGCAATACTGGAACACATTTTGCTGGCTTCATTTTGCTTGAAATCATTTTTTGGTTCACTTCTTCAAACACGTCGCGGTCAACATATTCGCCGGCAAGTAGGGTTGTGTCGCCAGAATCAGTAACTTCAACACGTTTCAACATCATGTTAAGAATTACTTCGATATGTTTGTCGTCAATTTTTACGCCTTGCATGCGGTAAACTTTTTGCACTTCGTTAACCATGTAAGAAGTGAAAGCTTGCATGCCCAGGATGCGCAGAATGTCGTGCGGAACCATGTTGCCGTCAACGATCATATCACCAACATGAACTGTATCACCTTCACCAACGAACAAGTGTTTGGTTTTAGAGATGCTATATTCAACCGGTTCTTTATCGGCATCAGTTGGACGGATGATGATGCGGCGCTTGGTTTTGTAATCTTTACCAAATTCCACTTTTCCTTCAACTTCGCTGATTACGGCAGCATTTTTCGGTTTGCGCGCTTCGAATAATTCAGCTACGCGTGGAAGACCGCCGGTGATGTCACGAGTTTTCGAAGATTCTTTTGGAATTCTCGCTAAGATATCGCCTGCTTTAACTTCATCGCCGTTTGAAACACCGATGATCGTGCCGATAGAAAGTGAATATTCTTTGGCAGCAGCATCCTTACCAACCATGATTGAAAGGCGCGGTTTAAGATCTTGTTTGCTGTATTGTTTCCAATCCATCACGATCTTGGTAGATACGCCGGTTGATTCTTCGATTTTTTCGCGAAGAGAAACATTTTCAGTCAAGTCGTTATAGCGCACTACACCGTTGGTTTCAGCAACTACTGGAATGTTGTAAGGATCCCATTCAGCCAAGTGATCGCCTTTTTTCACGGCTGAGCCATGTTTGTGCGTGATCACTGAACCATAAGGAAGTTTATAGCTGTGAATTTCTTTGCCATTTACATCAAGCAAAGTGATTTCTGAAGTGCGGCTGATGACGACGATTTTGCCGTCGCGATCAATGATCGTGCCTTTGTCAGAAATTTTAACTTTACCATCAGCAATTGCAGAAATTGATGATTGCTCTGTACCTCTTTGAGCCGCACCACCGATGTGGAACGTTCTCATTGTAAGCTGTGTACCAGGTTCACCAATTGATTGCGCGGCGATTACACCTACAGCTTCACCGATGCTCACGATGTCACCAGTTGCCAAATCACGGCCATAGCATTTTACGCAAACGCCATCATGTGATTTACAAGTTAGAACTGAGCGAGCGCGGATTGATTTCACTTCCGCTTTTTCAATTGCATCAGCGATTGCTTCGTCAATCATTTCCCCGGCTTTGGCCACAACCTTTTTACCATCCAAAGATTTTACATCTTCAAGCGGAACACGACCAAGAGCATTTTCAGCAAGTGAAACGATGGTGCGACCATCATCAACCACCGGCTCAATCAAAATGCCTTCTTTCGTGCCGCAATCTTCTTCAATTACGATGCAATCTTGCGAAACGTCAACGAGACGACGGGTTAGATAACCAGAGTTTGCAGTTTTCAATGCCGTATCCGCCAAACCTTTACGCGCACCGTGGGCAGAAATGAAATATTCCAAAACGCTCAAACCTTCTTTGAAGTTTGCGGTGATTGGAGTTTCGATAATTTCGCCTGACGGTTTCGCCATCAAACCACGCATACCGGCAACTTGTTTGATTTGGTTTTCAGAACCTCTCGCACCAGAATCAGCCATCATGAAGATTGAGTTGGCATTCACCGGTTTAGCATAAGAAGAAATTGCCGACATCATTTCGCGAGAAATTTTGCTGGTACAATTTGTCCATTCGTCAACTACTTTGTTGTAGCGTTCGCCTGTAGTGATCAAACCTTCGCGATATTGTTTTTCTAGTTTTTTAACACGATCGAATGATTCAGAAATATGCGCTTGTTTTCCTTTTGGAATGATCATGTCGTCTTTACCAATCGAGATACCCGCAGTGCAAGCATTTCTGAAGCCCAGAGACATGATGCGATCGCAGAACATGACGGTTTCTTTTTGACCGCAATTACGATAAACGGTGTCGATCAAGTTAGTTACGGCTTTTTTAGTCATAACTTTATTTGCCACATCGAAATTACTCTTCATCAAATTCGGCAAGATGTTGTAAAGCATCACACGGCCAGGAGTTGTTTCAACTTTCGCGTGAGATCTTTCGCCATCAGCATTTTTCACCATGTAGCGATAAATGATTTTGTCGTGAAGAGAAATTGTTTTGGCGTTAAGTGCGTGATGAAGTTCGAAATCATCAGCAATTACGCGTGGCTTTTCGTTTTTGCCTTTGTCTTCCATCGTGATGTAATAAAGACCAAGAACGATATCTTGTGAAGGCACGATGATTGGTTTGCCGTTCGCAGGAGAAAGAATATTGTTAGTCGACATCATCAAAGCACGAGCTTCAACTTGCGCTTCAATTGAAAGTGGAACGTGAACCGCCATTTGGTCACCGTCAAAGTCGGCGTTAAATGCGGCGCAGACAAGTGGGTGAAGCTGGATTGCCTTACCTTCAGTTAGAACTGGTTCAAATGCTTGAATACCAAGTCTGTGAAGTGTTGGCGCACGGTTTAGAAGAACTGGGTGTTCTTTAATTACTTCATCCAAGATGTCCCAAACTTCTGATCTTTCCGCTTCTACCATTTTTTTCGAAACTTTGATCGATGGAGATTTTCCGTAAAGTTCGAGTTTCGAATAAATGAAAGGTTTGAAAAGTTCCAAAGCCATTTTTTTCGGCAAACCGCATTGATGAAGTTTCAATTCAGGGCCTACAACGATTACTGAACGGCCTGAATAATCGACACGTTTACCAAGCAAGTTTTGACGGAAACGACCTTGTTTACCTTTCAACATGTCAGACAAAGACTTGAAAGGTTTTTTGTTAGAGTTTTTTACAACTGCACCAGAGCGGCCATTGTCAAGCAAAGCGTCAACCGCTTCTTGCAACATACGCTTTTCGTTTTTGATGATAATTTCTGGCGCGCCTAATTCTAATAGACGTTTAAGGCGGTTGTTACGGTTAATTACGCGACGATAAAGTTCGTTCAAATCAGAAGTCGCGAAACGACCACCATCAAGCATAACTAGCGGACGGATATCAGGTGGAATAACTGGAAGAACTGACATCACCATATATTCTGGTTTGTTAGTTTCTGATTCCAAAAATTGCTCAACAAGTTTCAAACGCTTAACCGCTTTTTCGCGTTTTAATTCTGAAGTTTGAGTTGCTAATTCTTCACGAAGTTCTTTTTGAACTTTTTTAAGATCAAGTTTTTGTAAAAGAGTTTGCACGGCTTCTGCACCCATACCAGCAACGAAGCTGCCATAGCCATGTTCTTGCTGTAAGCGCGCATATTCATCTTCAGTCAAAATTTCGCCTTCTTTAAGTGGCGACATTAAACCGTCAGTTACGATGTAAGCTTCGAAATAAATAACTTTTTCAATCGCTTTCAAAGTGGTTCCAAGCATTGTTGAAATGCGTGAAGGAAGAGATTTTAAGAACCAGATGTGAGTGATTGGAGCAGCAAGTTCAATGTGGCCCATTCTTTCGCGACGCACTTTTGAAGAAGTAACTTCAACACCGCATTTTTCGCAAACGATGCCTTTATATTTGATGCGTTTATATTTTCCGCACAAGCATTCGTAATCTTTGATTGGTCCAAAGATTCTCGCGCAGAACAAACCATCTCTTTCTGGTTTGAAGGTGCGATAGTTGATGGTTTCTGGCTTGGCTACTTCGCCAAATGACCAAGATCTGATTTTATCAGGATCGGCGATAGAAATTTTGATCGCATTGAAATCGAGTAGATCTACAGAGCTATTTGAAGTAATGCTTAATAGACCGTGAGATGAAGTTCCTGCAAGTGTCATGTTTTTTTCTGATTTTATTTAAATCGTAAATCGTAATTCGTATATCGTAAATAAAGCCCTTGGCACCTCAAACGCCAAGGGCTCAAAATTTTATTCTTCGATTAATTCAATATTTAGGCCCAGAGATCTAACCTCTTTGATCATTACGTTGAATGATTCAGGGATGCCGCAATTGAAGTTTTGGTTACCTTGGATGATTGATTCATAGATTTTAATTCTACCAACCACGTCATCTGATTTAACTGTGAGCATTTCTTGTAGAGTGTAGGCCGCACCGTAAGCTTGTAGAGCCCAGCATTCCATTTCACCGAAACGCTGACCACCGAAGTGCGATTTACCGCCAAGAGGCTGTTGAGTAATCAAGCTGTATGGTCCAATTGAACGTGCGTGAATTTTGTCATCAACCAAGTGATGCAGTTTCAGCATGTAGATATAACCAACTGTAACTTTGCGATCGAATTTTTCGCCGGTTTTACCATCAAATAATTCGATTTGGCCTGATTTATCAGCTCCTGCAACTTCCAGCAAGTTAGTGATATATTCTTCTTTTGCGCCTTCGAAAATTCCTGTCGCAAATCTCACGCCGTTTTTATGTGAAGATGCGAATTGAATCAATTCGTCATCAGACATTGATTTGATTGCTTTAACTTCATCTTCGGAAGAGAAAACCGCTAATAATTTAGCGCGCAAATCTTTGACAAATTCGCCTTTTTTCTCAGCGATCAAATCAAGCAGAGCAGAGATTTGTTTACCAAGTTCTTTTGAAGCAAAACCAAGGTGAGTTTCCAAAATTTGTCCCACGTTCATACGCGAAGGTACACCAAGCGGGTTCAAAATGATATCAACTGGTTCGCCGTCAGCCGAATATGGCATATCTTCAACCGGAGCGATTTTTGACACGACACCTTTGTTACCGTGACGTCCCGCCATTTTATCACCTGGTTGAAGGCGATATTTCGATGCGACATAAACTTTAACAATTTTCAAAACGCCTTGGCCTAGCTCATCGCCGGCTTTAATGCGCAGAACTTTTTCGTTAAAATCTTTCTCGATTTCTGAAACTTGTTTATTGTGATGCTTGATGATTTTTTCAGCTTTATCCATGGCTTTGGCATCTTCGATTACGACTTTTACCAAATGACCTTTTGACAAAGCTTCCAAATCTTTTTTCTCAAGCTTAACTTTTGCTTTTAGCTTATCGACATTGTTAGCAATTTTCTGGCCTGCGAAGATGCTAATTAACTCGTCTTTCAAAGAATTTTCGAGGAAAGAAACTTTCAAATTTTTGCTTTTTGCAAGCTCTTCAATTTGTTGCATTTCGATATAGATCGAACGCTCGTCTTTCTCGATACCTTTGCGTGAGAAAACTTTTACATCCACAACTGTTCCGCTGATGCCGGTTGGGGCATAAAGCGATGAGTCTTTGACGTCAGCTGCTTTTTCACCAAAGATCACTTTCAAAAGTTTTTCTTCCGGAGTCATTGGTGACTCAGATTTTGGAGTTGTTTTACCAACTAGCAAATCACCTGGTTCAACTTCAGCGCCGATATGGATAATACCTTCTTCGTCAAGCTTGGTTAAGATTTCTTCGCTAACATTTGGAATGTCGCGTGTGATCTCTTCAGGCCCTAAACGAGTGTCACGAGCAACTACTTCCATTTCTTCGATGTGGATCGAAGTGAAAGTATCGTCCGACAATAATTTTTCGGAAATGATGATCGAGTCCTCGAAGTTGTAACCGTTCCAAGGCATGAAAGCCACGCGAACGTTTTTACCAAGAGCGATCTCGCCATTTGCAATTGAGTGGCCGCTAGAAATGATTTGTCCGGCTTTTACTTTTTGGCCGATAATCACTGTAGGCTTTTGGTTGATGCAAGTATCTTGGTTAGTTCTGATATATTTTTTCAGGCCATATACTTCAACGTGCGGAACATCATCTTCGATGGTTTCGATCACGATTTTTGAAGCATCAACAAATTTCACTATGCCAGCTTTCTTAGCTTTAACTGCAGCACCTGAGTCAGCCGCGATAACTGATTCCATACCAGTACCAACAACAGGAGCATCAGGATGCATCAAAGGAACTGCTTGACGTTGCATGTTTGAACCCATCAAAGCGCGGTTCGCATCGTCATTTTCTAAGAAAGGAATTAGAGTTGTTGCGATTGAAACGATTTGTTTGGTTGAAACATCGATGAAGTCGATTTTGTCTTTTGGCAACATTACGAATTCACCATTGCGACGGCAATTTACGAAATCTTGTTTAATGTTTCCTTTGTCGTCGATATCGATGGTTGAAGGCGCGATCGTGAAATCAACTTCTTCCATTGCGGACAAATATTGCACTTCATTCATGATTTTGCCGTTCACAACTTTGCGGTAAGGAGTTTCGATGAAACCGTAATCATTCACGCGGGCATAGGTTGCAAGCGAGTTGATCAAACCGATATTTGGACCTTCGGGAGTTTCGATTGGACAAATACGACCATAGTGAGTCGGGTGTACGTCACGCACTTCGAAACCAGCGCGTTCACGAGTCAAACCGCCTGGCCCTAAGGCTGAAAGACGACGCTTGTGAGTGATATCAGAAAGCGGATTGGTTTGATCCATGAATTGCGACAATTGTGAAGTCGCGAAGAAATCTTTAATCGCAGTGATCAAAGGCTTAGAATTGATCAAGCTTTGCGGCATGATAGTATCAACTTCAACTGAGTTGATTTTTTCAAGCGCAGCTTTTTCGACCCTAGACATACCAACGCGAAGCTGGTTTTCAACGAGCTCGCCCACAGCGCGTACGCGGCGGTTTGCCAAGTTGTCGATATCGTCAGTTTTTAGATCGTTATGTTTGATCAAGCTCAAAATCTTAACTGTTTGTTCAATATCTTGATGAGTTAAGAAAAGAGTTTCGCGATCAATATTTAAACCCAAGCGATGGTTCATTTTCATACGACCAACATCTGACAAATTGTAGCGCGTATCGTTGAAATAAAGATTTTCGAAATAATTTTTCGCCACATCCAAAGATGATGGAGCTTCGCCAAGTCTAACTGCTTTATAGATGTCAAATAATGCATCTTTTTGCGTTAAGTTTTTATCAACTAGCAAAGTATTGTAGAGGTAAGGTCCGATATCGGCCTTGCTTGGATTAACGATGGCAATGCTTTTGAAATTTAATTTTTTCAAAATTTCCAAGCTTTCTGCAGTCACGATTGAACCAGCTTCAAGAAGCAATTCACCAGTTTCAGATTCAACTAAATCTTGAGCAACGATATAACCCAAAAGCACTTCATCAGTTAGAAGATAGTGAGTGAATTTATCGCTTTGTAATTTGTCTAGAGCCTTGCGGTTAAGCTTGGTGCCTTCTTTCACAACTACGTCACCACTTTCGGCATCGATCAAATCATGAGCAGCTTTTTTACCAAGGAAAGCCTCGGCATTAAATTTTAAAGCCCAGCCTTTTTTGGTGATTGTCGCATCCACCGATCCGTAGAAAGTGCGGATGATTGATTCAGCATTCATGCCAATTGCGCGTAGAAGCGAAGTAACTGGAATTTTTCTTTTTTTATCAACGCGGAAGTGAAGAATATCTTTGCTGTCAAATTCGAAATCTAACCAAGAACCGATATGCGGGATGATTTTTGCAGTATAAGATTTTGAACCAGAAAGTTTTACATTTTCGCTGTCAAAGAAAACACCTGGAGCGCGACGCATTTGGGATACGATTACGCGTTCAGCGCCGTTGATGATGAAGCTTCCGGTTTCAGTCATAAGCGGAACTTCGCACAAATAAACTTCTTGTTCTTTGATGGAGCGGATTTCTTTTACATTGCTGCCTTCTTCTTGATGCCAAAGGATCAATCGAAGTTGCGCGTGAAGTGGAGCAGAAAAAGTTCTGCCGGCAGAGAAGCATTCATGAGCTTCATAACGTGATTTGCCAAGAGAATAGCTTACAAATTCAATGGTAACTTGACCTGCAGAATCAGAGATCGGAAAAAATGAATTAAATACCGATTGGATACCGACATTTTCGCGCTTATCTTGCGGCACGTCGATTTGTAAGAATTTTTTGTAAGAATCTTGCTGCAAGGAAATCAAATGAGGAATCGCCTCTTTATCCTTGTTATTGCTGAAACTTTTTCTTGAAAGAGCTTGTTCGAAATTGCGGACCTGAGCCATAATAAAAATTTTTTTTCTAAGGAATTTATATCTATCAAGTAAGGTTTCACATTAGACGAAACCGCCTCTTCTTCTTTGTCTATCAAGCCCTAAAGAAGGCTTGGAAATTATAAAAACACCAAAAGCCAATCCACGAAAAACGCGGATTGGCTTGGTATTTTGGGAAGTAAAATCTTACTTCAATTCAACTTTTGCGCCAGCTGCTTCAAGCTTTTTCTTCATGTCTTCAGCGTCAGCTTTAGCAACATCAGATTTAACGGTTTTAGGAGCCGCTTCAACTAGATCTTTAGCTTCTTTCAAGCCAAGACCGGTGATTGCGCGAACTTCTTTGATCACGTTGATTTTGTTGTCACCTGCAGCAGCCAAGACAACTTCGAATTTGTCTTTAACTTCAGCGGCAGCAGCACCACCAGCTGCTGGAGCAGCAACTGCGAAAGATGCGGCAGAAACACCCCATTTTTCTTCTAATTTTTTGCTAAGTTCAGCAAGTTCCAATACGGTTAATGCTGATAAGGTTTCTGTTAGTTGTTCAAGATTTGCAGACATTTTACTAAGAGATTAAAGTTAAAAATAATTATTGAGTTTTCAAAGTAGCCAAGCCTTGCTCTGGCGCATTAAGCACGCGAACAAATTTTGATTGAGCGCCTTTGAGCATACCAAGGAAAGATGCACGAACATCTTCCAAAGAGCCAAGTTTTGCCATTTCTCTAATGGCCGCTTCATTCATAAGTGATTTGTTAAAGAAGCCGGTTTTGATTTCCAAAACTTTAACTTCTTTAGAAATATCACAAACCGCTTTAGCAAGAGCTACTGGATCTTGTGAATAAAGTACTGCTGTAGGACCGCTCAAATGAGAATTTAGAGCTTCTAAATCGGTGCCTTTGATTGCTAGTTTTACCAAAGTATTTTTGGCAATTTTCATGCCACAACCTTTTGATTTAAGAGAAGTTCTTAGATCATAAAGTTGCTTATCGCTCATTCCGCGATAATGAATTACAGCAACGAATTGGCTGCTGGTTAGTTTATCCTTCAATGTCGAAATGAGACTGGATTTTTGATCTTTATTCATGACTTAAAAAATTAAAGAGATTCCATAACGACTTGAACTGAAGGCCCCATTGTAGAGCTTAGATAAAATTCTTTTACGAATTTACCTTTGCTTGCTTCAGGCTTCGCGTCCTTGATGGCTTTCAAAACTGCTTTTGTATTTTCAACAAGAGCGCCATCTTCAAAATTTACTTTACCAACCAGGCAGTGCACTGTGCCGCCTTTGTCGTTTTTGAAATCAACTTTACCTTTGAGGGCTTCAGTGATCGCTTTTTTGATGTCGTTAGTAACTGTGCCGTTTTTCGGGCTTGGCATCAAACCACGTGGCCCTAATTTTCTAGCTACTTTGCTGATTTTTTGCATTACATCTGGAGTAGCGATACAAGTATCAAAATCAATTTCACCAGCGTCAATTTTTGCCATTAGATCTTCAAGACCGGCAATTGCTGCACCAGCGTCAAGAGCAAGTTTTTTCTGATCGTCATTAGCAACGAAAACTGCTACTTTAACTTTTTTACCAGAACCGTGAGGCAAAAGAACCGAACCTTTAACAGTTTGGTCAGATTGCTTAGTGTCGATTCCAAGATTTACTGCGATGTCAATTGACTCAACGAATTTGCGTTGTTTGCCTGCAGCAAGTTCTTTAACTTTTTTAATACCTTCCTCGAAATTTGAGGCAGTGTATTGTTCGATTTGTTCGATTTTTTTATTTTTCATTTGCGTGCCCCAAATTATTCAACTACCTCAAGGCCCATCGAAATCGCGGAGCCTCTAACCATTCTAACGCATGCTTCAAGATCAGTTGCATTCATATCAACCATCTTCTTTTTAGCGACGTTTCTAATTTGAGCCATATTGATTTTTCCGGCAGAATCTTTGCCTGGATTTGAAGAACCTTTAGCCAATTTAATTTCTTTCATGATCAAGTAAGAAACTGGAGGATTCTTAGTTGTGAAAGTGAAAGTTTTATCTTTGAAAGCAGTGATGGTAACTGGGATTGGAGTGCCCGGTTCATATCCTTCGAATTTCATAGCATTAAACTGCTTACAAAATTCCATGATGTTAAGACCTTTTTGACCTAAGGCAGGACCAATTGGAGGAGCAGGATTGGCTTTTCCTGACGGTACTTGCAGCTTAATTAAGCCAAGTACTTCTTTGTTTTTTGACATAATTTATAAAATAAAGTGGCATGAAGCCTTATAAACACTGGCCTCGCGGCTTGTCACCAAGCCTTCCACAATTTTGGAAAGGCGCGGCAATTTATTTTTGCAAAACAAGTTTGCAAGTAATGTTTTGAAAAATTTCTAAGAAACTTTTTCTACTTGATTGACATCCAATTCAACTGAAGTGGCACGACCAAAAATCAAAACCGAAATTTTAACTTTTTGCTTCTCAGCATCGAAATCTTCAACAACACCTGAGAAAGATTCGAATGGGCCTTCAATGATGTTTAGAGTTTCGCCGATTTCAAATGCGACATTCTTGTTATCAGCAGCTTGTTCAACTGACAATTTCAAGATGTCCTGCATTTTGGCATCAGCAACTGGTTGTGGAGTATTTTTTCCGCCCAAAAATCCCATAACTTTTGGGATGGCGTTGATCATGTTATAAGCTTCGCCGCTTAAATCAGCATTCACGAAAACATAGCCCGGGAAAAGTTTTTGCATTTCCTGAACTTTTTGGCCTTTTTTAATTTTGATAACCGGTTTGGTTGGAACGACAACATCGCTGACATATTTACCGGCAGGACCGCGAGCAATCATCGATTTAATATCCGAGGCCACTTTATTTTCCTGCCCCGCGATAACGTTAACGATATACCATTTTTTATCTTTTTGTTCCATAGTGCTTAGTAGTTTATAAGCCAAAAATTAGGCCGATTACTTTTGAGATCACAAAATCAGCAAACAAGATCACCAATGCCACCAAAGTAATGGTAACAAGGATTGTGATAGTAGTGATATAAGTTTCTTTTTTTGACGGGAAATTGAGTTTTTTTACTTCCTCAACCACATCTCTGAAAAATGCTAACATTTTACTTTAGTTACGCCGTGAGGCGATTGGATTTTAAAAAATAAAAACCGGTCAAATTTCTAAAAGCCCTTAAAAAATTTGATTCGAATTTCTCTAAAAAAAGCGCCAGCTTTTTTTAATTATATTGGCAGGAGCGAGAGGAATCGAACCCCCAACCAACGGTTTTGGAGACCGCTACTCTACCAGTTGAGCTACGCTCCTATATTTTTGTTAGAAGATGATATCTAAGATATCAAAGATCACACATCCGCTTAGAAAAAACGGCAGCGACATTACAAATAGACGCAGAAGAATTTTCTTCACGATCTTCTAATTATTTCTTCTTTTTTGCCTTAACATCTTCAATGCGCTCTTGCTCATCTTCGAATTCTTCGAAGCGAGGTTCATAGCAAATTGGATCAGCCAAACCATCTTCTTTTAGATTAGCTCTGCAGAAAAGAAGACCTTTGTCAGCGCCATTGCTTTTAGCGCTATAACCATCAATCCAGGCATCTTGTTTTTCAGTGATAAAAGTGCCGTGAGTTGATGCACAAGCCGTCAAGAAGAACAAAGAAGAAAGAATGATTTTTTTCATATTTCTGAATTGATGGTTATAATTTAATTTCTTGGATCCCGCAACTAGTGCGGATAGAATTTTCTAAATCGCTTTCGCTTCTAAGAAAAATTCTATTTAATAATTTTAGAAACCACGCCAGCCCCGACGGTTCTGCCACCTTCTCTGATGGCGAATCTTAGGCCTTCTTCCATGGCGATTGGTGCGATTAGTTCAACGTTAAGTTTTACGTTGTCACCAGGCATAACCATTTCAACTCCAGCAGGAAGTGTTACTGAACCAGTAACGTCTGTTGTTCTGAAGTAAAATTGTGGGCGGTAGTTTTTGAAGAATGGGGTATGACGGCCACCTTCATCTTTAGTTAGAATATATACTTCCGCTTCGAAAGTTGTGTGTGGATTGATTGAACCTGGTTTGCACAATACTTGACCGCGTTCAACTTCTTCTTTCTTGGTACCGCGAAGTAGAATACCGGCATTGTCTCCAGCGCGTCCTTCGTCAAGAAGTTTGCGGAACATCTCGATACCAGTACAAGTTGTTTTTTGAGTTGCTTTTAGACCAACAATCTCGATCTCTTCGTTCACTTTAAGAATACCGCGCTCAATTCTTCCAGTTACTACAGTACCACGACCAGAAATTGAGAATACGTCTTCAATTGGCATCAAAAATGCTTGATCAACTGGGCGCTTAGGTTCAGGAATATAAGCATCAACCGCATCCATCAAAGCTTGGATTGATGGTTCACCTAATTCTGAAGTATCGCCTTCAAGAGCTTTTAGGGCAGATCCTTTAATAATTGGAATTGTGTCGCCTGGGAAATCATATTTAGATAGAAGTTCGCGTACTTCCATTTCAACTAGGTCTAGAAGTTCTTTATCTTCAACCATGTCAACTTTGTTCAAAAATACAACAATCGCTGGTACACCAACTTGTTTGGCAAGAAGAATATGTTCGCGAGTCTGAGGCATTGGACCATCTGCTGCTGATACAACAAGAATAGCACCATCCATCTGAGCCGCACCAGTAATCATGTTCTTTACATAATCCGCGTGGCCTGGACAATCCACGTGAGCATAGTGTCTTGCCGCAGTCTCATACTCTACGTGTGCAGTATTAATCGTAATACCACGCTCCTTCTCTTCCGGAGCAGCGTCAATCTGATCATAGCCTTTCTTCTCAGCTAAACCCTTCTTAGATAAATAAGTTGTAATAGCCGCAGTCAAAGTTGTCTTACCATGATCCACGTGCCCAATCGTTCCAATGTTTACGTGCGGCTTAGTGCGCTGAAATGTTGCTTTGGTCATAAAAAAAAGTTTTTAGGGAAAGTTAAAATTGCGGCTGGAGCAAGTAAATCACTGCATCCGCAAATGAATTTATTTTCTAAGCTTTTTTGATTTTTTTAGCTTTAAGAAGAGGCGCGGCAATCTAGGAAGCGATAAATAAAATGCAAATAGAGAAATTTCAGAAATTTTTATGGCGAAAAAATCGCGAAAAAATATGCTGTAATTTTCCTCAAAAAAATTTCCTCAATTTATGATCAAGATTAGAAAATCAAACGAGCGCGGCTTTTTCGATCACGGCTGGCTGAAATCTTTCCACACATTTTCCTTCGCAAATTATTATGATCCAGCGCATATGCATTTTGGAAATTTGCGCGTAATTAATGAAGATGAAATTGCCGGCGGCACTGGATTTGGCAAGCATCCGCATGATAATATGGAAATCATAACTTATGTAATTTCCGGTGCACTTTCCCATGAAGATTCAATGAAAACTGCGAGCACAATTTATCCCGGCGAAGTGCAAATTATGAGCGCTGGCAGTGGAGTTTTTCACTCCGAATTTAATCACGAAAAAAATACCAAAACCCATCTTTTGCAGATCTGGATTTTGCCAAAAGAAAAAAATATCACACCGCGCTACGGCCAAAAATCTTTTGCCAATCAATTAGAAAAAAATGAATTAGTGCTTGTGGTTTCCGGCTCCGGACGTGATGGATCGCTGCAAATAAATCAAGACGCGGAAATTTTTGCGGCAAAATTTTCACAGGAAAAAATAGAAAATTTAACGCTGAAAAAAAATAGCAAAATCTGGATTCAGATGATTAATGGCAAAATTGAGATGAATGGAAATAAGCTAGAAAAAGGTGATGGTTGCGCTATCCAAAATGAAGAAAAAATTGAGCTAAAAATTTCTGCCCACAGCGAATTTTTATTGTTCGATCTATAAAAAAAATCCGGCCCTGGAAGTGGGTTAGAGGTTTCTCCCAGAGCCTGTGGCGTTGGTTTTTCGTGGGGCGATGCACAAATCTTCAAATTAATTTCTTAATTTGCGTAGCGCCTCTCTTCACTCGTGAAGCAAAGAGGCGAAGAAAAATTTTCATCGAAAAAAAATTTGCTACCAATCACGAATTGTTTTTTTTCCTAAAACTTTCTACCTGAAGTTGTATACTATTTAGCACGCTACAAACAGCAGATTCCGGAGGTTTTTGAATATTAAGTTTAGATAAAAAAAAGCGGGAAACCCGATTTGGATTTCCCGCTTTTTATTTCTTATTCGTCATCCTGGCACAATTGCACCGAGGATCTCAGGAGCTTGGTCTCACGAGATCCTTGATTGCGCCTTCGGCGAATCAAGGATGACGCGGTTGTCTTAAATTACTGAATTTGTGCACGCACAGCTTTGGTTGCATCAACCATCAACTGCAATGCAGCTTTGGTTTCTGGCCAATCGCGAGTTTTTAGGCCGCAATCCGGATTTACCCAGATTTGTTCAGCTTTCAAAACATCGAGCGCTTTTTTCAAAAGATCTTCCATTTCTTTTGCGCTTGGAACGCGTGGAGAGTGAATGTCGTAAACGCCTGGTCCAATTTCATTTGGATATTTGAAGTTCACGAATGCATTCAGCAATTCCATTTGTGAGCGCGAAGTTTCAATCGAAATCACATCGGCATCCATGTCGGCAATTGCTTTGATGATGTCGTTAAATTCCGAATAGCACATGTGAGTGTGAATTTGGGTGCGATCTTCAACACCTGATGCCGAAATTCTGAAAGCTTCAACCGCCCATTTCAAATAATCCGCCCATTTTGCACGAGCGATTGGCAAGCCTTCGCGCAGTGCAGCTTCATCAATTTGAATGATTTTGATTCCGGCTTTTTCCAAATCGCAAACTTCATCGCGAATTGCGAAAGCGATTTGCAAAGCAGTATCTTTTCTTGGTTGATCATCACGCACGAACGACCACTGCAAAATCGTGATCGGGCCAGTCAACATGCCTTTCATGATTTTTTTGGTTTTGCTTTGCGCAAATTTCGCCCATTTTACGGTCATTGGATTTGATCTCCAAACATCACCAAAAATTACCGGCGGTTTTACGCAACGTGAACCGTAGCTTTGAACCCAACCATTTTTAGTAAAGAAGAAGCCTTCCAGCTGTTCGCCGAAATATTCCACCATGTCGTTACGTTCAAATTCGCCGTGAACCAAAACGTCCAAACCAATTTCTTCTTGGAAACGGATGGTGCGTTCAGTTTCTTCCTCAACGAATTTTTCGTAAACATCGTTTGAGATTTTTCCAGCTTTGAAATCAGCACGATATTTTCGTACTTCTTTAGTTTGCGGGAATGAACCAATTGTTGTAGTTGGCAAGATTGGCAAATCGATATGCGCATTCTGAATTTTTTTACGAGTCGCAAAATCGCTTTTACGCTTCATCAAATTTTCAGTAATTTCAGCAACGCGTTTTTGAACTGCAGCATTATTGATGCGCTTAGAAGTTTTGCGCGCTGCCAAAGCTCGTTGATTTGCTTCAAGTGGGGCGCGAACCTGAATTTCTTCGCCGTTTGCCGCGTGAGCAATCACAGTTAATTCGCCCAATTTTTGGGTGGCGAAAGCTAGCCATGATTTCAATTCAGCATCAAGATCAGTTTCAGCTGCCAAATCAACCGGAGTGTGGATTAGCGAGCATGAAGGAGAAATTAAAACGCGATTTGCGCCAAGTTTTTGCGCCGCTTTTTTTGCCAATTCAACTGATTTTTCGAAATTATTGATCCAGATATTTCTGCCATCAACCAAGCCAAGAGACAGCCATTGGTCAGGCTTCACAAGGTTCAACACTTCTTCAAATTGTTCAGAACCGCGAACCAAATCAACGTGAACTGAAGCGCAGCCAAGATCAAATGCGAGTGGCGCATTTTTGCCCAAGCTTTCAAAATAAGTTGCCAAGTGAAGTTTGATTGAACCCGCGTATGTCTTGATTTGAGCGAATGCTTTCAAATAAGCTTGAATAGCTTCAGCAGACAAATCAGTAACCAAAAATGGTTCATCAATTTGCACATCTTTTACGCCCAGTTCTTCTAATTTTCTGAAAAGTTCTTTGTATGCGACAAGCAAATTATCAAGCAGATCAAGTCTGTTCGAACCATCAACTGATTTACCAAGAAGCAAGAAAGTGATTGGTCCAAGAATAACCGGACGAGTTTCGATTTTTAATTTTTTTGCTTCCAAATATTCATCAAAAATTTTGCTTGATGAAATTTTGAATTGCTGACCTTTTTTGAATTCGCCAACGATGTAGTGGTAGTTGGTATCAAACCATTTAGTCATTTCCATTGCAGTAACGTCGATGCCTTCTCTTTGTGCGCCGCGAGCCATGGCGAAATAAAGATCCAAATCAACATTGCCGCCAGCAAATTTGAAACGGTCAGGAACCGCGCCAAATAAGGCTAAAGTGTCAAGCACTTGATCATAAAATGAAAAATCATTCGAAGGGATAAAAGTAATTCCGGCAGTTTTTTGGGTTTGCCAGTTTTTTGCCCTGATCTCAGCAGCAGCTTTTTGTAAATCAGCCTGAGATGAAGTTTTTTTCCAATAGCTTTCCACGGCTTTTTTAAGCTCGCGATTAGCACCAATTCTTGGAAATCCAAGATTTGCAGTTTTTAACATATTTTTAGTTTTTGAAGATTGTGCAAGGCTTTGCAACAAAAGGAGAAATGTGGCGGGCTCGCCATTGAGCTTCTTTAGTGGTGGTTATTTCAAGAATTTTTCCATTAAAGAAAAAAATCCAACTATCGACCCAACAATTGCTGCGGTTTTAACAGTTATTCTATATTCTAAATCTTTCAATTCCGCTCTCAAATCTTTCAATTCAAGCTTCAGATCATTCTTTGTAACCAATCCATGATCGATATAATCAGAAAAAATTTCCACTTGCGCTTCAGCCTGTTTTTGTGTGAAGCCTGCAGCTTTTAAGCGATGAAGAATTTTAATTGGATTATTGAAATAAATTTCTGACATAGCTGGCGTCGACATGTGATGTTAGATTTGTTATTGGTGTTTTGATGAGTTCAAAATATTTTTGCTTTGCTTAAAAGCAACACGCTTTTTAAAACGCTCCGCAGGCAATTCCTCATATTCAATTTCAAAAAATGACAATTCACAAAACAGACATCGTAGTTGTTGGCGCTGGTCCGGCCGGGCTTTTTTCAATCTTTGAAGCGGGCATGTTAAAAATGAAATGCCATGTGATTGATGCCCTTGAAACCATTGGCGGGCAATGTTCGGCGCTATATCCAGAAAAACCAATTTATGATATTCCTGCTCATCCAAAAGTTTTGGCTTCAGAATTAATCGAGTTGCTCGAAGCACAAGCCGCGCCGTTTCATCCGACTTATCACTTGAATCAAGTTGTGCAAAAAATCGAAAAAAAAGCAGATGGTTCTTTTGATGTTGAAACTTCCAAAAACACCAAAATAAATTGCAAAGTAATCTTGATTGCCGCCGGCTGCGGCGCTTTCGGGCCTAATCGTCCGCCACTTGATGGTATTGAAGAATTTGAAGGAAAATCAATTTTTTATGCAGTGCGCAATAAAGCAGAATTTAAAGATAAGGTTGTAGTAATTGCCGGCGGTGGCGATTCAGCAGTTGACTGGACTCTCAGCCTTGCCGATTTTTCTAAAAAAGTTTATGTCGTGCATCGCCGCGATAAATTTCGCTGCGCACCGGAAAGTGCTGATAAAATGAAAAAATTAGCAGAAGAAGGAAAAATTGAAATGGTAGTTCCATTCCAACTTGATGGTCTTGAAGGCACAAATGGTAAGCTTTCGGCCGTGCTTGTAAAAGATTTCGACGGCAATGTAAAAAAACTCGAAGCCGATTATTTGCTGCCATTTTTCGGACTCGCCATGGAACTCGGACCAATCGCCAATTGGGGTTTGAATCTGCATAAAAATTTGATCGAAGTTGAGCCTTCAACTATGCAAACTTCAGAAAAAGGAATTTACGCCATTGGTGATATCGCGACTTTCAAAAACAAATTAAAATTGATTTTATCCGGTTTTGCCGAAGCGGCATCTGCCTGTCACGACGCCTACAAAATCGTGCATCCAAATGAAATATTCCACTTTGAATATTCAACTTCAAAAGGAATTTCATAAATGTTTTCCGCACTCGAATTTCTCATCGCTTTTCGCTATTTAAAATCCAAACGCAAAGAAGGATTTATTTCAGTTACCGCAGTTTTTTCTTTTGTTGGAATCATGATCGGTGTTGCGACACTAATCATCGTGATGTCAGTGATGAACGGCTTTCGCTATGAATTGGTGGGCAGAATTCTTGGCATAAATTCGCATCTCACAATTTATTCGCATTCGCATCAAATCCAAAATTACGAAAAACTTTTAGGCGAGATCAAAGAAATTCCTGGCGTAAAATTTGCTAATCCAATTGTTGAGAGTCAGGCGATGTTTTCATCACCAAGCAAGAATCTGGGCGGCTTGGTGCGTGGTATCAAACTTTCTGATTTAGAAAATAAAAAATTGATCGCGCAAAATATCAGATCGGGTAATATCGAAAAAATCGCGCAAAAAAATTCGGTGATTATTGGCTCTGGAATTGCGCAAAATATGAATCTTCGCGTTGGTGATGAAATAAAAATAATTTCTGCTGAAACCAATGAAACCATAATTGGCGCTATTCCGCGCATTAAAACTTACACGGTAGCCGGAGTTTTTGACAGCGGACTTTATGAATATGATTCAACGACAATTTTCGCCAATTTTGAAATGGCGCAAACGCATTTTCGCTTTCCGCACTCTGCCTCGGCAATTGAAATTTTTGCGCAAGATGCCACGCAAATTGAGCAAATAAAAAGAGCACTTTATCCGATTTTAACTAATTATGACGGACTTTACGCAACTGATTGGCAGCAGGCAAATTCTGGCTTCATCGATGCTCTAAAAGTTGAAAGCACTGTGATGTTTTTAATCCTCACCCTCATAATTTTAGTTGCCGCTTTCAACATAATTTCAAGCATGATCATGCTGGTAAATGACAAAAATAAAAACATCGCACTCTTACGCACACTTGGCATGAGCCGAGGTGCGGTGATGCGCATTTTCTTGATTTGCGGATCATCAATTGGATTTGTTGGAACAATTTTAGGCTTCCTCATCGGCGTGCTTTTTTCAGCAAATATCAACACTATAAAACAATGGCTGGAATCAATGACTGACGCATCTCTCTTCAATCCAGCAATTTATTTTCTCTCAACGCTGCCATCAAAAATTTTCATTTCGGATGTGGTTTTAATCACCGGAATGTCGCTGCTTTTATCCTTCCTGGCTACACTCTATCCGGCTTACAAAGCCAGCAAAGCCAACCCGGCTGAGATTTTGCGTTATGAATGATGCTGTGTTGTTTGATGCCTCTGTCTTATACTAGCACCACGAGGAGATGTTCCAGGATTTCCCGAATTTATCTGACTTGATTGCTGTTCTTCTGATTCTCGGCTTTCTGCGCCAGCGGCTGCAGTTCTAGCAGCTGGTCTAGAAGATTCTTGAGGCCTAACTTTTTCAAGCCCTTTGACCTCCGTAACCATGGTATCGAGACGTTTACTTAATTCTTTGATAAAGAGACAAGCGTAACTAAGACGACCCTCTATGCTGACCTCTTGATGTGAAACTAATGAAACATTTGAAGCCCATCTTTTTTTTAGATTAAGCAAAGACACTACATATTCTATTCCACTTTTCTCTTCTTCAGATTTTCCTGCCAGAGAAAGCCAAGCATTCAATTTATCATTCTTCGTAGTTTCACTTTCATTACTCATATTATCAAATTGAGACCCTTCATCAAGCCACTGTAGAGTTGCATTAATCACGGTCGGCAGCTTTCCCTTCGTAAAAGTAAGAATGTCCTGACCAAAACCTACAACAAAATTTTTAATATTAGCTGAGCCATCAACAAAATATTCCCAGAACCCGAGGAAGAAACGCTGTGGGTCGACAACTGCATGAGCTGCGTCATTAGCCCCGCGTCGTTGAATAAAATTTAATTCTTCATCAGATATCTTATTGCGAAAAGACACTAAGGACAACACATCCCATGCATCTGATGATTTAGCATGCTTTACTCTTGCTCGCGGATTAGGCGCTACTTGTGAACGACTCATATATACTATGAATAAAATTAAAAGGTAAGAACCAGAGAACCAACAGTGTTGCGGCTTTCCAAATCACGATGCGCTTTGGCGACATCGGAAAATTTATAAGTGGTGATTTTTAGTTTCACGATTTCTTTGCTAACTGCAGCAAAAACTTCATCCGCAGATAAAACAAGTTCAATGCGATTGGCTTTGTAAAGCGCCATGGTTGGACGGGTTACGAAAAGCGAATTTACCAGCAATTGATTCAAATCAAATTTATCGCAAGCGCCGGAAGATTCGCCGAAAGTCACGCACATTCCCATCGGCCACAAGCATTGCAGCGATTTTTCGAAAGTGTCTTTGCCAACTGAATCATAAACCAAACCTACCCCTTCATTATTGGTAATTCTAGCCACTTCAGAGACAAAATTTTTGCTGCGATAATTGATGACATGATCGCATCCATGTGTTCTGGCGAAATTGGTTTTTTCATCTGAACCAACAGTGCCGATCACTTCCAAACCCAAATATTTCGCCCATTGGCAGAGGATGTGTCCAACACCACTTGCCGCAGAATGCACCAAAATTCTTTTTGCTCTTTTTGAAATATAAACGCGGTGCAGCAAAGCATGCGCTGTCAAGCCTTTGAACAAAGTTCCCGCAACTTGCACATCAGTTAAATTTGATGGCGGAACCACCAAGAAATTTGCATCAATTACCCGTTTTTCCGCGTAAGCACCAATACCGCCGGTAGCATAAGCTACGCGCTCTCCCACTTTATAATCTCTCACATCCGCCCCAACTTCTTCAATGATGCCGCAAGCTTCCATGCCCAGAACCGCTGGCAATTTCGATAATTTATACCTGCCCGAACGGAAAGCGAGGTCGAAATTATTCACCCCAATTGCCGTATGTTTTATCAGCACTTCATTTCTCTTGGGCTTTACATCGCCAACTTTTTCGAGCTTTAAATTACCGGCATCTCCGACTTTGTGCAGAACAATTGCTTGCATTTTTTTGAGGATTTTGAAGGTTGAGGAATCATCACGAAACTTCATTATTTTTCCCTAAATGCAACACCAAAATCTTTTCATTTTTGATATCGAAACAGTTCCTGATCTTAAAGCAGCAAAAAACCTGCTTGATCTGCCAAGCGCTGATACGGAAGAGCTGCGCGATGCTTTGGTAAAATATCATCTCCACATCACTGACGGCAAAAATTCATTTTTACGCCAACCTTTTCATCAGGTGATTTGCATCAGTTTTTTAGAATGCAAAATAGAGCGCGATTTTAACGGGCAGGAAATTTATCACATTGCTGATTTGCGCTCCGGCGGCGATCTGGCTTCAACGGAAAGCGATTTAGTAAAAGGATTTTTCTCGCATCTGAAAAAAAATTTTTCACGTTTAGTTTCATTCAACGGCAAAAATTTCGACCTGCCGGTTTTAAAATATGCCGCGATGAAAAATGAGGTCGAAGCCGGCTGGCTTTATAAAAGCGGCGATAAATGGAATAATTATAATCAGCGTTATTCGCTTGATTGGCATTGCGATTTGGCCGAAGCATTTTCCGATTTCGGCACTTCGGCAAAAGTAAAAATGAATGAATTATGCGCCGCCTTCAATTTGCCCGGCAAAATCGGCGTTGACGGCTCGCAAGTAATGCAAATGTTTGATGAAGGAAAATTGCAGGAAATTCGCAATTATTGCGAAACTGACGTGATCAATACTTACTTACTTTATCTGGTTTACCAACATCATAATGGCTCGATTTCGCGCGAAACTTTTGTGAAATCAAAAAATAATTTACGCGAATATCTCGAAAAAAATTCTGCAACAAAACCGCATTTTGCCGAATTTTTGGCGGTGTGGAAATAATTGTGAAACTTCCATATAAGCTTGACGAATCAATTTTTGAGAATTTTGCCGTGGGGCAAGATCTTAACTAAAATTTATCGCAATATGAAAAAAAATTTCTTAAAATCAGTTAGCGCCGCCATTCTTGGCCTAAGCTTGTCAGCATCTGCTTCAATGGCTGCAACTAAAGATACCAACAACTGCTCAGCAGCAAAAAAATCTGCCAAAGAGCAAGAAGCAAATAAATGCTCTGCTAACAAAAAAATGGAATCAAACAACTGTTCTGCTAATAAGAAAATGGAATCAAACAACTGTTCAGCAGCAAAAAAAGAAACTAACAACTGCTCAGCAAACAAGAAAAAATAGTGCTTAGAAAAACTGCAAAAACATTTTCTAAAAACGGTCCGGCTCCAACAAAAAAAGTTGGCGTCGGGCTACGCGGCGTCCATATGGCGCATGTGCGAGAAAATGCAGAAAAACTCGCCAAAAAAATCGGCTGGCTTGAAGTGCATAGCGAAAATTATTATGCGCAAGGTGGACCCTCGATCAATAATTTAATTGAAATTCGAAAAACTTTTCCAATCAGTTTGCACTCAGTTGGCAATGCGCTCGGATCAGCTGCCGGCGTGGATTTAGAGCATTTAAGAAAATTAAAAAATCTCATTGAAATAATTGATCCTTTCTTAGTTTCCGACCACATTTCATGGGGCATGGTTGATAAAAAACATTTAAATGACCTGCTACCTCTGCCCTACACCAAAGCGGCTCTGCAAGTTATCACCGACAATGTTTCACAAATGCAGGATTTTTTAAAACGAGAAATTTTGGTGGAAAATCCTTCAACTTATCTCGCTTTCAAAAATCCGGAAATGGATGAAGCGGAATTTATCAACAAACTTTGCAAAGCCTCTGGTTGCAAGCTGCTGCTTGATGTAAACAATATTTATGTTTCGTCAGAAAATAATTCGGAATTTGATGCGAAGGAATATTTGCACAAACTTGATAAAAAAATTGTCAAAGAAATGCATCTTGCCGGACATTCAAAAAATGAAATTTTTGACGGCAAAAAAAACAAAAAGATTCTCATCGATACTCACAATGATTTAGTGTGCCGTGAAGTGTGGGAGCTCTTCAAAATCGCCGCCAAAAATTTTTCAGGCACTGCGACATTAATCGAATGGGATCAGGATTTTCCTGAATTTGATGTCTTGCTTGATGAAGCAAAAAAAGCCGAAAAAATTCTTAATTCATGAGCGATATTTTAAAGCTGCAACGCAATTTCAAAAAACATCTTTATCGCCAAACTGATGACAAGATCATCGCCGCTCTACCTTACTCGAAACAAGAGGCTCTAGAGCGTTTGAATATTTATCGCAATAATGTTTTCGGCAATTTCAATTCTGTTTTATCCTCAATTTTTGAAGTGGTGAAAATGCTGGTTGGCGAAAAATATTTTGAGCAATTATGCGATGAATATAATCAAAAACACTTTTCAAGAAGTGGAAATCTGGATAATTACGGCGATGCTTTTCCGCACTTTTTAGAAAAGTTAAAAAATAAACATAAGCTCGCTTTTCTGCCAGACGTAGCAAGGCTTGAGCTGCTTTATCACAAAGCTTATTACTGCGCTGATGCAAAAATTTTCGACTTAAAAAAATTCCAAAAAATCGCACCGCAAGATTTTTCCAATCTCAAATTCGAATTACATCCTTCCTGCTTTTTAATGGCATCAGAATTTCCGGTTTTTTCAATCTGGAAGGATAATATTGAAAATGGCGGCAGAAAAAAAATATCACTTAACAAAGCAGAATTTGTGCTGGTTGAACGCGCGCACGGCAAAGTTGAAATCCACAATCTCAGTAAGGAAGAATTTATTTTTCTTGCCAATCTTGGCAGAAAAAAACTTTATAATATTTATAAGGAAATTTTGCGCCAAACTAAGAAAACATGCGATATTGGGGCGCTTCTAAATAAATTTATCTCTCTTGGTATTATCTCTAACTTTAAAATCGAGGCTTAAAATGAACTGCGAAAAAACAAAAAAATTAATTTCCTACATCAATAATTGCTGCGAAAAAAAGAATTATTTTCTGGCGAAATATGTTTCACCGATCCTGCTTCTCACTTTGCGTATCATGATCGCAATGGTTTTTCTTAAAAGTGGTATGATTAAAATTCATAATTTCGATTCCACGGTTTTCCTCTTTGAAAATGAATATAATGTGCCACTAGTGAGCCCGATTTTTGCGGCTTATTCTGCAACATTTTTTGAATTGGCCTGTTCAGTTTTATTAATCATCGGACTAGCAACCCGTCTTGCCACTTTGCCTTTGATTGGCATGGCATTAGTGATCCAATTTTCTGTGATGCAGCATCCGATCCATTTTTATTGGATAGCGGTGCTAGCAACCATTCTCACTTTCGGCCCGGGCTGCATTTCGCTTGATGCATTGATCAAAAGATGCGCCCAAAATTGCGCTAATAAATAACAATAAAAAAGGGTTGGGAAAAACTAATTTCCCAACCCTTTTTGTTTGCCAATTGAAAATTTACTAACCTTTCATGCTGCCGTTAACCAAACGATCGCAAGTGCCTTTTGGCAACAGGATCCATTCGTGTTTTCCGCCATTATCTTTAGCTTCACCAGCGCATGAATGCATTTGTTTTGCATCAGCGCAGTCATTTTTTCCGGCTTTAACTACGCCATAGCATTTTTCCATTTTGTCGTTTTTTTCTGCTCGAGCTGCAGTTGATGAAGCACCTAGTGCTAAGCTTCCAAGCACCATTGATGTGATAAATTCTCTCTTAAGTGACATATAGATTTTAAATTAAGATTAAAGGAACTGGTAATTTTTTATTCGCCCATTTTTTGCAAAGTTACAATTTTTTTGTAGTAAAATTTGTCAAAATCAGGCTCAAAAAAATCACTATAAAAACCGGCAAAAAATGCCAGATAAAAAGATGATCGAAACTTTCAGTTTCATGTATTAGCCGCTCAATTAAATAAGATAACACACCACTACTAATTCCAATCATCAAGGCCGAGAAGTAAAAATTTGTCATAACACCCTGGCGTAAAATCCTCAATAAAAATAAGGCAGGAATTGCCGAAAATATTATGATCGCAAGCAAGCAGCGATAATCTGCAACACCGCACAGCGCAAGGCTGGAATCATTATCAGCGCGAAAAAAATAATGATATGACACGAAAAAAGTGAAGATGACAAAAAAAGCCGGTGATAAATTTTTGCTTAAAAATTTATCGCTGAAATTAGGCAGGCGCAAAAATGCTAGTGCGGTTGCCGCCGAGAAAATTGCTAAAATGCTGATAAAAATTTCGGCAAAAAAAGAAAATTCTTTGATCTTTAGGGAAAAATCCGGACGCAAACCAAAAAGCCCAACCAAAAGCGCCGCATATAAAATTAAGGCTGCAGAAATTTTTAGCGCCACTTGATATGGATTTGGTAAAGCAGCTTTAGCACCTTGATTTGCAAGGCTTGAAATCAGTTTTTCATAACTCATTTTTGACCAAATTTTTCTATTAAAATTGCATAAGAGCGATGTGCTGCAACTTTCACAGCAGCAACAGACATGCCCATTTTATTCGCTACTTCTTCCAAAGAGTTTCCATCAATTTTAAGAAATTTTACAATCTGGCGTTGGTTAGGTCGCAAGACATGAAGCATCGATTCAAGTGAGGGTTCATTTTCTTTATCAAAATCAACTTCTTCACAAAGTTCATTTTCGACATCAGCAAAATCAATTTCGCTTAATTTTTTGCGGCGATAAATTGTGCGTAAGCGGTCTTTTAATTTATAATTGGCGATGGCAAAGACCCAACTTTTGAAAGGCCGATCAGACTGATATGTATGGCTCGCCTGATGAATTGCCAACAACACTTCCTGCACCAGATCATCAACATCAAGCAAATTGCGGTAATTGAATTTTCGCACAAAAGCAGCAATCAACGGTGCAATTTCTTTAAGCACGCTTTCATAAGCAATCTTGTCACCGGCTTGCGCCAGGCGCATTCTCTCTTCAAATGTTAAGATTTCATCGCCCATAGCAAAATCGCTTTTTGTGCATGAAGACGATTTTCTGCTTCATCAAAAACAACAGATTTTTTCGAATCTATCACCGCTGCGCTCACCTCACAACCGCGATAAGCCGGAAGGCAATGTGTGAAGATGGCATTTTTTTTGGCGAGCTTCATCAATTTTTCGTTAACCTGATATGGCGCTAGAAGATTGATTTTGCGCTGCTTCATCGCGTCATTTTTATCAGAGCCATCACCCATTGAAAACCAGGTGTCGGTGATCAAAACATCGGCATCTTTTGCCGCTTTTTTGGCATCGGTTGAAACAGAAATTTTAGCACCTTTTTTCAGCGCTTTTTTGATTTCACTCGCACAAAAATTTAACTCTTTTGGCGATGCAATTGCCAGTTCAAAACCAAATAGCGGTGCGGCGTGAATATAAGAATTAAGCACATTATTTTGATCGCCAAACCAAGCCAATTTTTTGCCGGCGATTTTTCCTAAATGTTCTTCGATGGTCAAAATGCTCGCAATGATTTGGCAAGGATGAGAAAAATCCGACAAAGCGTTGATAACCGGCACTTCAGATGATTCACACAAATCCGTGATCGTGGCATGCGAATTGCAGCGAATCATAATTCCGTCAACAAAACGCGACAAAACTTTTGCAGTGTCAGAAACAGTTTCGCCTTTGCCAAGCTGCATGTCGTTTTTATTCATCACGATGGCATGACCACCAAGTTGATTCATACCCACTTCAAAAGAAACGCGTGTGCGCGTGGAAGTTTTTTCAAAAATCATTGCCAGGTTTTTGCCTTCCAATAATTTTCGTTGTTTGGCGGGATTTTCTTTTTTTAGCTTTGCTGCGAGAACCAAAATTTTGCGCAAATCGGCAGCCGAAATGCAATTTAGGTCAGTGAAATGCTTCACCATTTTTTTAGGCATAAATTCTTTTGAAAAATGTTTTGAAAAATTCGAGAAAGCTCGCAAGTGTTAGAGCCACACTTGTTAGGTTTACACTTGCTGTTGTCAAGTTGCCAAATTTTTACTCAAATAAATGAAAGAAATAATTTTCATCACGTCGGGCGGAACCGGCGGACACATTATTCCTGCCCGTTGTTTAGCCAAAACTTTGGCGCAAGAAAATCATGAAGTGATTTTTTTTGGCGATGAGAAAATCAAAAATTATATCAAGCCACAAGATGGCTTCCGCTCTATCATCATCGACTCTTCGCAAATTAAAAAAACTCCGCTTTTTTTAGCAAAAGCTGCGCTAAAAATTACCCACGGAATTTTGCAATCTCTCTATTATTTTTTGTCACATCGCCCGAAATATGTTATTGCTTTTGGTGGCTATGCAACCTTTCCAATACTGGTTTGCGCCATTATCACGCGCTGCAAAATAATTCTTCACGAGCAAAATGCGCATCTTGGAAAAGTGAATCGAATTTTCGCCAAATTTGCCGATAAAATCGCCACTTCTTTTCCGCAAACTTCGGGAATTACAGCACAAAATTTAAGCAAAATTCATTTTTGTGGAAACCCCGTGCGCGATGAAATTCTGGCCCTCCACGAGGTTCCATATATTTTGCCGGAAGAAAAAACAGAAAAATTTTTCGATGAATCTTCGCCAAATAAAATGGGTTATAATGTGATCCTAGCATCTGATTTTTATGAAGAAGAAGAAAAAGATCATAACTTCCGTATCCTTGTAATTGGCGGCTCAGGAGGCGCAAAAATTTTCAGCGAAATTTTGCCCAAAGCCGTTTTCAATTTGCCGGAACGCATTAAGGATAAAATTCAAATCACACAGCAATGCCGCGCCGAGCTAGTGAAATCAACGTTCGATCAATATTGCTCTTACAATATCAACATCGCAATTGACGCATTTTTTGACAATATGCCAGAATTGATCAGCAAGTCACACCTTGTGATTGCGCGCTCCGGTTCCTCTTCGATCTTTGAATTTTGCGCCGCAAAAAAACCGATGATTTTGGTTCCTTTCGCCGCTGCCGCTGACGATCATCAAGCCAAAAATGCCAATTATCTGGCACAAAATAATGCCGCCATCGTGGTTTCGGAGAAAGAATTTACGATTAATAAAATTTCGGATTTACTCAAAAACTTAATTGAAGATCAAACACAACTTAGAAAAATGTCTGATGCGGCAGGAAAGCTTGCCGCAACTGACGCCACACAAAATTTGGTAAAATTAGTTAATGGCTGAAGACAATAATCCTCACATCATTATTCAAGAAGATACGCTGGGGAAATTCCTGCAAAAAAAGCGTCAGGAATTGAGCATGGAAATTGATAAAATCAGTGTGGCTTTACGCGTGAAGCCGCGCGATTTGATGTCAATTGAAGAAGATCAAATTGAACATCTAATCAAACGCGGTCTTTATGCGCCAGGCCTGATTCGCTCTTATGCGAGACATTTGAAAATTGAAGAAAAAGAAATCGAAAAAAAATTAGCTAGTATGGCTTTTGGCTCTAACGTGGAGAACAGAAAACATCTGCTGCTAAACATCGGCGAAGAAACCAAGATCACGCCACCAAAAGATGATTTTTTTAATTTTTTGCTGATTTCGATTTTATTATTTTTGATATTGCTCTCAATCTATAATTCGTTTGAAAGCAAGCCCGCTGCAATTGAAAGCGAGGATCTAATTCTAAAATTGGAAAATGCGACTCGAAGCACTCAAGAATAAAATCATTGCTGCCGCCGCTTTCCTCAAGGCTAAATCGCTGCTCGCTCTAAAATCAGAAATCACCAAAATCGGCGCGCTGGCTTTTTTCATCATCATTGTCTTAACCACAGTGGTGCCGATTTTTTTTGATAATTCGGCGCTCAAAACTCACGCCGCACAAAAAGTAAGCCAGATTCTTGGCGCCAATGTGGTGATCAAAGGTGATGTAAAAATTGCACTTCTGCCTCATCCAAAAATCACAGCGCATGAAGTGATCGTGCAAAATTATAAACCCAAAATCGGCGATGTTGAATCAACAAAAATTTATAGTTTTTACGCAAAATCGGTGGAAGCAATTTTCCCAATTTTCAATTTCGACAATGGTGTTTCAGTCAATAAAATAATTTTTAATGATGCGATTTTAGAGAGCCATTTTGACAATCCCGACCAGGCCCAACATCAAGATGCGCTGATAAATATTTTAAACCAAACTAAAGATGAATCAGCCAAGCCAGCCGCGACCTCCGGCATTAGCGACAGTTTTTTCTCAATTGATGAATTAAAAATTTCTGACGCCAATTCTTCAAAAATTCCTGAAATTTCCATCATCAACGGCCAGCGCATAATTTATGATTTTTTTGGCAAAAAGCGCGAGATCAAAAACATCAATGCCGATATTGCAATGAATCAAAAAAAATTGGTCGCGGATGGAGATTTCGTTTCGGATGGCGTGATCAGCGAATTTTCGATCAATGCGAAATTCAGCTCAACTTCCAAAAGCCCCCGCTCAACAATTGAAATTATTTCGCCGGTTTTGCGCCTCACTTTCAAAGGCAATTTCACCTCACCAAATCAGATGATGCAAAAGGCACTGCTTGAGCATGATTTCAACGGCAAAATCACTTTAGATATTTCCGAGCTGCGCTCATTTTATCGCAGCTATATCAATGACAATGATGTGCTCGCCGGCAAGCTACGCTTCAACGGACAGCCAATTGGCGTGAGTGCTGACATCGAAAATAAAGATGGCGAAGGCATGGTGAAAAATCTCGCAATAAAATCGGCATTGATTGCGGGTGGCGGTGAAATTCATCTCAGCCAAAATGGAAAAATTCCGCTCATCGATATTGATTTAGACATCGTAAATATTGACCTAGACAGCATTTTATCTGGCGAAGTGGTGAATGTTGGAGAAGTTAAAACTGGTGAGGTTGTTACGATCCAAACCGCTGATGACGTGACGGCAACGCCTGAAAATACCACCGATCAAGTTGAAACCAAACCGGCAAAAACCATCAATCTCGATATTACGCGAAAAATTAAAGACTTCGATCTCACGGCCGAAATCAAAGCCAAAAACGTAAAATATTTTAACGGACAAATCACTGACGCCAATCTTTATCTCACAGTTTCCAAGGAAGGTGAAATCCTCATCATGCCTTTGATTTTCAATATTCCCGGTGAAGGAATTTTCCGCGTCAATGGCGCGGTAGACAACAGCACCGCAGTAACGAAATTTGTGGGCAAAATAGATGCCAAAGGAAAAAATCTCGGCGAAGTTTTCAAATGGCTGCAATTGCAATCGCAAAATTTAAAATTGGAAAATCTCAAAAATTATTCACTTTATTCCGACGTGCTTTTGCTGCCAAACAGCCTCGTTCTAAATAATTTTTATCTCGGCCTAAATGATGATGTGAGCGAAGTTTTGGGCGAAATAAAAATCGATAATGCCGGCAAAATTTTAAACACTTCCAGCCGCTTAAAAATCAGCAGTTTCGATGTTGATGATTATTTTTTCGTCTCTTCACAAAATATTTATTTAACCCCGGGTTTGCTGCTTAAAAAACTTTTGTGGCTCAATAATATTTCCTCCAACAACAGCTTCGATTTAATTTTTGATAAATTGATTTACGGCGATGAAACTTTTGCCAATCAAGGACTGAAATTGCGCTATGGGCATGGCTATTTCGATCTCTATGATGCTAATTTGAAATCACAAAAAACAGCGCTCAATATTAATCTCGCAGTTGATATCAGCACACAAGATCCGCATTTCGAGCTCAAAATCGATTCGCAAAATCTGGAATATAAAACGCCGCCGCAAAAATCCGACACTGCAACTGTGCCGCGCAATTTCTTCGATCAATTTTACGCATTGCCGTCATTGGAAGAATTCAACGGAAAAATCTCACTCAATTTTGATAATTTATTGCTTGATGGTGTAGCAATAAAAAACCTGAAACTCACGGGAACGCTCAAAGACGGCAATCTGACTAACAGCGATTTTTCAGGAAATATTTATGATGGCGATCTTGCGTTCAAAGGAATGCTCGGCTTGAAATTAAACAAAACCATCAATGGCAATTTCACCTACAGCAATGTGTCGCTGCAGCCTTTTTTGAGCGATGCTTTTGGCATAAAAAATATTTCGGGAGTGGCAAATTTTGCCGCAAATATCACTTCAGTTGCCGATACAAAAAGTGGTTTTGCCAAAAGTTTAACCAGCGAAGTGAAATTTATCGTTAACACGCCAACCGTTGATGGATATGGTCTCACCGACCTTATCAAAAAAATGTTTGCTAGAGCAACTTATGAAAGTGATCTGCGAAATCCGGAAATGATTTTGCAAAATCCGCAAGCCGTAACTTCTTTCAAACAGGCCAAAGGAAATTTCCAAATCAGCGGCGGACAAGGCGGGAAAATAAAAATTGATTTGAGTGCGCCGGCAATAAATGCGATTTTGTCTGGCAGCTTCGACCCCGCAACCATGACGGTTAATAGCTTATTCAACGCAATTTTCTTAACCGGAAATACGCAAAAACAAACGCCGATAAATATTGCAACCAGCATCAAAGGCAAAACTGATAATATTCAGCAAAGCACCAATCTAGATCAAGTGCGGCAATATTTGGGATTAGCAAAAGTTACACGTCCAGCAGCTGAAACTACGCCAACTCCACAAGATCAAACTTTGTTGCCAACGGCGAAAGTTGAGAATAACAATATCGCGCCGCAGCCCGCAAATAACGGACCAGTAAATGTTATTGATGTTAATCCAAACTCAAACAATCCAATTAAGCCCCAACAAAATCCGCAGCAAACTATTCCACAAATCGCACCGCAGGAAAAATCAATTTTGCTTCCGCCGCAAACTCCAATTACACAATAAATGACAATTTCAACCGCGCAAATTCTGGCGAAAAAAAATAAGGAAAAAATTCTTTGCCTCACCGCTTACACTTATCCGATGGCAAAAATTTTGGATGAATTTTGCGATATAATTTTAGTTGGCGATTCGCTTGGCATGACGATTTACGGGATGTCCGACACTGTTGATGTAACGCTGGATATGATGATAAATCACGGCAAAGCGGTGATGAAAGCCGCGAAAAAATCTTTCGTGGTGATTGATATGCCTTGCGGCACTTATGAAAAATCCAAAGAACAAGCTTTGGAAACTGCGCAAAAAATCATGCGCCAAACCAACTGCCACGCGGTTAAATTTGAAGTGACACCGCAATTAATTGAGACGATAAAATTTTTAACCGCCCACAAAATCAACGTCATGGGCCATGTCGGTTTATTGCCGCAACATGTGCGCGAAATCGGGGGCTATCGCTATCAGGGCAAAGATGAAAATTCGGCGAATGAAATTTTGGAAACCTCGAAAGCCATTGAAAAAGCCGGAGCATTTGCTTTAGTGATCGAAGCAGTTCCCGCAAGCTTGGCGACAAAAATTTCCAGTGAGATAAAAATCCCCACAATTGGCATCGGTGCTTCAGCCGAGTGCGACGGACAAGTTTTAGTAATCGATGATTTGCTTGGATTAAATCAGGATTTCAAACCAAAATTCGTCACTTATTACGAAGATCTCGCCGGAAAAATTTCCGCCGCCGTAAAAAATTTCCGCGATGATGTGAAGTCCAAAAAATTCCCCACAAAAGATAATCTACGCTAAAAATTTTCCGTCGCGCTGTAGCGAAGCGGAAGCGGATTGACAGTTAGTTTTGCCCCCCTATCTTGCGCGCCTCTTTTTTTGACGCCTCCCTTAAAAATATCAGTATATACAAATGACAGATTTCAGAAACATTGCCATCATTGCTCACGTTGACCATGGCAAAACTACATTGATTGATGCAATGCTTCATCAAAGCGGAACTTTTCGCGCTAACCAGCAAGTTGAAACTCGTGTAATGGATTCCAACGATTTGGAAAAAGAACGCGGAATTACGATTCTCGCAAAATGCACTTCCTTGATGTGGAAAGACAATAAAATCAACGTTATCGACACTCCGGGCCACGCCGATTTCGGTGGTGAAGTTGAGCGCGTTTTGTCAATGGCTGATAGCTGTTTGCTTTTAGTTGACTCTGCAGAAGGTGTGATGCCGCAAACTAAATTCGTGCTTTCAAAAGCCTTGGCTCTTGGTCTGCGCCCGATTGTGATCATTAACAAAATTGATCGCGGCGATGCTCGTCCGGACGAAGTTCTAAACGAAATCTTCGATCTATTCGTATCTTTGAACGCCAATGAACAACAATTAGATTTCCCTGTGTTATACGCCGTAGGCCGCGATGGCTGGTGTGTTGCTGATATGGAAAAAGATGAGCGCAAAGATCTATCACCACTTTTCGATTTGATCTTGAAGCATGTTCAACCACCAAAATTCGACACTGACGGTCCTTTCAAAATGTTGGCTACTCTTCTTGGTCACAGCCCTTATTTCGGCCGTATGTTGACTGGTCGTATCTATTCGGGCAAAGCGAAAAATTTGATGAATTTCAAAGCGATTAACTTGAAAGGCGAAGTTGTTGAACAAGGCCGTCTAACCAAACTTCACGTTTTCCGTGGTGTGGAAAAAGTTGCGGTGGAAGAAGCGCAAGCTGGCGATATCGTTGCAATTGCTGGTTTGGAAAAAGCATCAGTATCAGACACGCTTTGCGATATGTCAGTTTCTGAGCCGATCAAATCAACTCCAATCGATCCACCAACAATGGCCATCACAATTGGTGTTAACGATTCTCCGCTCGCCGGAACTGAAGGTTCAAAAGTTACTTCACGCATGATTCGCGATCGTTTATTCGCTGAAGCTGAAACTAACGTTGCCATCAAAGTTAAAGAATCTGACGGCAAAGACGCCTTTGAAGTTGGCGGACGCGGTGAATTGCAGCTTGGTGTATTGATTGAAAATATGCGTCGTGAAGGCTTCGAGCTTTCAGTTTCAAGACCGCGCGTACTTTTCAAAAAAGATGCTGACGGCAATATTTTAGAACCAATCGAAGAAGTTGTAGTTGACGTTGATGATAATTACAGCGGCACCGTTGTTGATAAATTGTCACAGCGCAAAGGCGAAATGATTGAGATGAAACCATCATCTGGCGGAAAAACTCGTATCGTTTTCTACACACCTTCTCGCGGCCTAATTGGCTATCAAAGCGAATTTTTAACCGACACTAAAGGCACAGGCGTTTTGAACAGAATCTTCCACTCTTACGCTCCATATAAAGGTGAAATGGCTAATAAACGTAACGGTGCATTAATTGCAACTGATCCAGGCGAAGCAGTAGCTTATGCACTTTGGAACTTGCAAGATCGCGGAACCATGTTCATCAATCCGCAACAAAAAGTTTATTCCGGAATGGTTATTGGCGAAAATTCAAAACAAGGCGATTTGGAAGTTAACGTTTTGAAAGGAAAACAACTTACCAACATCCGCGCCGCCGGTGCTGACGAAGCGATCCGCTTGATCCCGCCACGCATCTTAACTCTTGAAGACATGATCACTTATGTTGGTGATGATGAGTTAGTGGAAGTTACTCCGAAAGCTTTGCGTTTGCGTAAAAGACTTTTGGATTCAAACGATCGCAAACGTTTAGGTCGTGCGAAAGAACAGAAGTTTGATTTTGTTTCTGAGTAAAATTTTTCACACCACGAAAAACCCAATCTTAATTCTGTCATCCTCGCGAAAGCGGGGATCCAGTAAATCCCTCCTCTCATGCGCCCTTCAAAAAGAACTCCCAATCAAATCCGCAACGTCACCATCGAAACAAACGTAAATGCTTACGCTGAAGGTTCATGCCTCATAAAATTCGGCAACACGCACGTTCTTTGCACCGCATCAGTTGAAGAAAAAGTTCCACCATTTTTGCGCAATAAAGGCAACGGCTGGGTAAGCGCCGAATATAATATGCTGGCGCGCGCAACCCACACCAGAAACAGCCGCGATCCAATGAAACCAAATGGTAGAAATATAGAAATTACGCGCCTCATCGGCCGCTCGCTGCGCTCAGTAATTGATATGAAAAAATTAGGCGAACGCCAAATCACCATTGATTGCGATGTGCTGCAAGCCGACGGCGGCACGCGCTGCGCCTCGATCACCGGCGGTTATGTTGCGCTCGCGCTCGCAATAAAAAAATTAGAAAAACAAAATCTAGTTCGCGGCGGAGCCCTCACCGGCCAAATCTGCGCGCTATCCTGCGGCATTTTTAAAAATGAAGTAATTGCAGATTTAGATTACGACGAAGACAGCAAATGCGAAGTTGATTGCAATTTTGTGCTCAACGAAAAATTTGATTTAATCGAAATTCAAGGCACCGCGGAAAACGGCTCGATGAGCTTTTCGCAAGTCAATAAAATGTATGATTTAGCCAAAAAAGCTGCGGAAGAAATTTTTGTGCTGCAGCAAAAAGCGATAAATTCTTAAGTGAAAAATCTCACACATCTAACAAAATCAGAACTTGAAGCAGAGCTTGGAGCGCTTGGTGAAAAGCCGTTTCGCGTGAAGCAAATCTGGAATTGGATTTATGCCAGAGGTGCGAAAAATTTTGATGAGATGACGAATTTGTCGAAAGAGTTGCGCGAGAAATTGGCGCAGAATTTTTCGCTGCAACGCCCCGAAGTTTCTAAAGATTTAATTTCATTTGATGGCACGAGAAAATTCCTCGTAAAATTTCCTGACGGTCGCGAAGTGGAAGCAGTTTTTATTCCGGAAGAAACCCGCGGGACGCTTTGTATTTCCTCGCAGGTCGGCTGCACATTATCCTGCAAATTTTGTCACACCGGCACGCAAACTTTGGTGCGTAATTTGGAATTTCACGAAATTGTGGCGCAGGTTTTGGTGGCAAAAGATTTAATTAAGGATTGGGAAAATAAACAAAGCAGAAAACTCACCAACATAGTCTATATGGGCATGGGTGAGCCTTTTTTTAATTATGAAAATGTCGCCAAATCGGTAAAAATTTTAAATGATATGGATGGGCTCGATTTGTCGGCGCGCAAAATCACCATTTCAACTTCAGGTTTAGTTCCCGAAATTCTGCGCTGCGCTGATGAGTTAAAAACAAATTTGGCGATTTCGCTCCACGCCACAAACGACGCACTTCGCACCGACATCATGGCGATCAATAAAAGATATCCGCTCAAAGATTTACTCGCAGCCTGCAAAACTTATAACCAAAAAAATCCTAACGAAAAAATCACTTTTGAATATGTGATGTTGAAAGGAAAAAATGATCAGGAACAGCACGCACGCGAATTGATCGCACTCATCAAAAAATTTAATCTAAACGTAAAAATAAATTTAATTCCCTTCAACCCGTGGAACGGCTGTGAATATGACCGCAGCGCTTATGAGCAAATTGAGAAATTTCAAAATATTTTGAAACAAGCGAAGTTAATTTCACCGATTAGAAAAACCCGTGGTGATGATGTGATGGCCGCTTGCGGGCAGTTAAAATCAGCTTCCGAGCGCCAAAAAAAATCTTTGTTAAAAGACAAAAATAATTAAGAAAATAAATCGCCAACTTTTTTGAAAAAGCTGTCCGACTTCGGATTGCTTGCTTTACCACTCATCAATTTATCCAATTTTTTCAGCAGCTCTCGCTCTTCCGCAGATAATTTCACCGGCGTTTCGATATTGATTTTAACATACATATCACCCCTACGGCCGCCTGAGTTAATCACACTCATGCCTTTTGATTTTAAGCGATAAACATCGCCGCTTTGCGCGCCTTCCGGAATTTTTAAATTGGCTTTTGTGCCATCAATTGTCGGAATTTCAACTGAGCCGCCAAGCGCTGCAGTTGTGAATTTGAGCGGAATTTCGAAATGCACGTCATCGCCTTTGCGTGTGAAAAATTGGTGTTTGCGAATTGAAATATAAACATACAAATCACCGGCTTGTCCGCCGCGAGCCCCTGCCTCACCTTCACCGGCAAGCCTGATGCGATTTCCTTCTTCAACACCGGCTGGAATTTTCACCGACAAAGTTTTTTCTTTATTAATGCGTCCTTCGCCGCCGCATTTTTTGCACGGATTTTTGATCACCTGACCGCTGCCGCCGCAAGTTGTACAAGTGCGTTCAACAATAAAAAATCCTTGCTGCACGCGCACTTTTCCCGCACCGTGGCAAGTTGGACAATCAACTGGTTTTTCTCCACTTTGCGCACCGCTTCCGTGGCAGGCATCACACTGCGCCGGAATGGTGAAAGTGATTTTTTCGGTAACACCGCGAAAAGCTTCTTCGAGAGAAATTTCCAAATTATAACGCACGTCGGAACCGCGCTGCGCCGCACTACGCTTCTTGCCCTGACGATTCGCCGCGCCACCAAAATCGCCGAAAATATCGGAGAAATTGCTAAAAATATCATTGAAGTCAAAACCTTCAAAGCCCTGTCCGCCTTGATGTCCCCCACCGCCATAACCACCACCTTGGCCGAAAGCCTGATGGCCATAATTATCGTAAGCGGCTTTTTTCTGTTCGTCTTTTAGCACTTCATAAGCTTCGGTGGCTTCTTTGAATTTGCCCTCAGCTTCTTTATTTCCTGGGTTACGGTCAGGGTGATATTGCATCGCCAATTTGCGATAGGCTTTTTTGATTTCGTCTTGCGATGCGTTTTTGGTAACACCAAGAATTTCGTAGTAATCGCGCTTGCTCATTGTCGGAAAATAAAATTGGAAATATTGCGGCTAGATAATTTCAGCCTTTGTGTTTTACAAGCTGCGCTTGCTCAGCCAATTAATAAATTTTTTGAAAGCCTCACCGCGATGCGAAATTTGATCTTTTTGTGCCGCAGAAATTTCACCGAAAGTTTTTTCCATGCCATTTTTTATAAAAATCGGATCATAGCCGAAACCTTGATTGCCGCGAGGTGGCATGATTAATTTTCCATCTACTCTTCCTTCAAATGAAATTGCAAAATCAGTTTTTGGGTCAAATAAAGTTAGATTACAGATGAAATGCGCAGCCGGATTTTTTGAAATATTTTGCGCAATCTTTTTGAATGCACCGTCAAAATCTTTTTCGCCTTTTTCATTAAATGCAAAACGCGCCGAATAAATTCCAGGCTCGCCATTCATGGCGTCAACACATAAACCTGAATCATCGGCCAACGCGATAAGTCCGGTTTTTTTGGCGTAATATTTTGCTTTAATGAGAGAATTTTCCTCAAAAGTTTTTCCCGTTTCTTCGGGTTCTTCTAAATTAAATTGAAAGGTCGGGATTGCTTGAATTTGAAAGGGCGAGAGCAGCGCGGAAATTTCTTCGAATTTTCCTTTGTTATTTGTGGCGATGAGGAGTTTTTCTAAAATCATAAAGTCGTGAAGTCGTAAGTTATTTTACGACTTACGACTTTTTGATTTAAACTAAGCAGCAGGAGCTTCTTCAGCTTTTGGTTCTGCGGCAGCAGCTGCAGCTTCAGCAGCGGCTTCTTTTTCTTTTGCTAATTTTTCGGCAGCTTTTTTCTTGAGGTTAGAACCTTTGGCTTTTGGAGTGAAATCAGGCTTATGTTTTTCAGCGCCTTTTACGCCAAGATTGATCAAGAATTTAGCAACTTTTTCAGTTGGTTGTGCACCAACAGAAAGCCAATATTCAACACGTTCTTTGTTGATGGTAACGCGTTTTTCGTCAGAATCTCCAAGCAATGGGTTGTAAGTGCCAAGCTTTTCCAAGAATTTTGAATCTCTTGGTGAAGTGCTGTTGGTAGCTAGAATGCGATAGAACGGAACGTTTTTTCTTCCGCCACGCGAAAGTCTGATTTTAATCATTTTATTGTTTGTAAGAAATTACTGACGGTTGAGGAGGCGGGGCATTTTGAGGATCTGGCTAAAAATGCAACTTTTATTTAACGCTTATGACGCAGATCAAGGAGATCTTTTTTTTCCTCTAAAGCTTTGGCCGTGTCTCCTTCCGGTTCTAAGGTAGAAGATGGGTGCTCCGGCTCAATGATTTTTGAAGCCATCTCCCTTTCGTCTAATTGATGAGCATGTTTAATGACTTCCTCTTTAGATAAAACGCCGGACAGCGCATGCTACGCTAACTCTAGCGATATTTTAAAACCATCATGTGCATTTGCCATGATCGCAGCATGTTCTGCTTGGGTTTCTGAGCTATTATTGCTACGTTTGTTACGAGAGCGTTTACTCATTTCCTAATTCATTGCTGCATCTGTTCAAAATACGAGAGGCACGGGCAATTGGATTGGTGAGATAAAAATCATATTTTTTCGGCGCAATTTTTGCGGATAATTCACCTTTCACTTCCGAGATTTTTTTCCATGAAGCTTTAGTGATTTTTTCAAGATTGGCAAAAGTTGCCGAGTTTGCAGCCATGATTTTTCTCACTTCATCAAGATTTTGGAAACCAAGATCAATGCTTAATTTGCGCGCTAATTCGATGATGATTTGCAAATCTTCTTTAGCAAGACCAGGGCCGTAAACCGCGCGTTTCGTGCTTTGAGCACGTCCCTCAAGATTAACATAAATTGCATCTTTTTCGCTATAAGCAGCAGCTGGCAAAATTACGTCAGCAATGTGAGCGGCCGCATCGCCGTGGGTTCCGATGTAAATTACGAAACAATTTTTTAATTTTGCGAAATCGATTTCATCATCAACGCCGTGCAAAATTACGGTTTTGATTTCACCGCTTTCACATTTTTTCAAAATTTGTGAAACTGAATTATTGCCGGTGAAACCAACTTCCAAGCCGTTTAACAGGCCGGAATTTTTTGCCAAAAAGTTGAAACCGTTCCAATCATCGCGCACCAAATTGCAATTTTGCGCAACTTGTTTAGCCAGATTTAGCACGGCTTCGCCACCTTCACCACAAATTGCGTCATGACCTAAAATCAGCATCGGATTCTTGGCATTTTTCAAAATTTCGGCGAATTTATTTGAACCATCAGCCAGTGATTTTAGCGCTGAAATATCTGAACCCAAATTTTCATAAGCATAAGTCAAATCAGCATCCACGCCAATTGCCGCAACTTTCAATTTTTTGGTTAAAAATCTTTTGCGGATTCTTGAATTTAAAATTGGTGCATCTTTGCGTGGATTGGCGCCAATTAACAATAACGCATCAGCATTTTCGATGCCGGCAATTGTTGTGTTGAAAAGATATGAGGCGCGGTCAGAGGCATCCAATTTTTCGTCATTTAAGCGGCAGTCGAAATTTTTAACTTCTAACTTTTCGAGCAATTTTTTTAGCGCGAAAATTTCTTCCGCAGCAGAAAGTGAACCCGATAAAGCCGCGATTTCACTGGCTTGGACTGATTTAAATTTTTGTGCAACCACATCATAAGCCTCATCAAAAGAAACTTCTTTGAGCTTGCCGTTTTGTTTGATGTAAGGTTTGTCGAGACGCTGATATTTCAAGCCGTCATAGCAGAAACGCGTTTTATCAGAAATCCATTCTTCGTTAATTTCTTCATTGATGCGTGGCAAAATGCGGATCACTTCAATGCCGCGCGAATCAATGCGGATATTGCTTCCAACTGCATCCATCACATCAATTGTTTCAGTTTTGCTAAGTTCCCAGCTTCTATATTTGAAAGCATAGGGCTTAGAGGTGAGAGCGCCAACCGGGCATAGATCGATAATATTTCCCGATAATTCTGATTTAAGTGAATGCTCAAGATAAGTTGTAATTTCCATGCCTTCGCCGCGATTGATCGCACCGAGTTCGACAGTTCCTGCAACATCTTCAATGAAGCGGATACAACGTGTGCAATGGATGCAGCGGTTCATAGAAGTTTTAACCAGTGGACCCATATTTTTATCTTTCACGGCACGTTTATGTTCGTGATAATCGCTTTTTCCACGACCGTAAACAAAGGCCTGATCTTGTAAATCGCACTCGCCGCCTTGATCGCAAATCGGGCAATCAAGCGGGTGATTGGCAAGCAAAAATTCCATCACACCTTCACGCGCTTTTTTGACCATCGGAGTGTCGGTGTGAATCTTCATTCCTTCAGTTGCCGGCATAGCACAAGAGGCCACCGGCTTTGGCGGCATACCTTCAACTTCTACCAAACACATACGGCAATTTCCGGCAATTGCAAGACGCTCGTGATAGCAAAAACGCGGAATCTCAATTCCCGCAACTTCGCAAGCTTGGATAACTGTAATGCCTTCAGGGACTTGGTGTGTAGTGCCGTTAATTGTAACTGTAGTCATGGAAAATATTAAGATTTCATAAACTTAATCGTCATCCTTGATTCGCTTAAGCGAATCGAGGATCTCAAGAGTCTGATATATCAAAACTCCTGAGATCCGCGGTGCTTTCGCAGCAAGAATGACGAGTGTGTTGCCAAAAATTTAGAACGGAATTTCATCATCATGTTCTTCAACAGAAACATTGTTTGAAGATGATTTTGCAGAAGAATAATTATCTTTTTGGTAAGAATCGCCAGACGATGCGCCACCGCGATTATCAAGGATTTGCAAGGTTGAATTGAAATTCTGCAAAACGATTTCAGTAGTATATTTTTCAACACCTTGATTATCAGTCCATTTTCTGGTTTGCAGTGAACCTTCGATATAAAGTTTGGTGCCTTTTTTAACGTAATTTTTCACAATTCCCGCAAGGCCGGAAGAGAAAACTACGATGCGGTGCCATTCAGTTTTTTCTTTTTTTTCGCCGGAATTTTTATCTTTCCAGCTGTCAGTTGTAGCAAGCGAAAAATTGGCAATTTCGCGGCCATCATTGGTTGAACGAATTTCAGGTTCCTGGCCGACATTGCCAACCAGAATTACTTTATTAATCGACATAATACCTCGTTTGATTTGGTTTATTTGTAAGTGGTGCTTTCGAAAAAAAGCTTAGCGCAAGATAGTTGGTTTTTTTTAAAGTCCACCAATGAGATTATTGAAAAAGAATTTTTCTTTTCTAACTAGACCACTCGCCAATCCTGAAAAATTTTCCCATAAAAAATTATGAAAATTCTAAAAATTTTTTCCCTCCTAACTTTTATTTTTGCTTTTATGTCTAACGCGTCGGCCCAACAGGGGAAAGCTCCTGATCTTGAAAATACTCTTTATATCGATCTGAAATATGGCCGCGTTGTAATTGAAATGTTGCCAAAAATCGCGCCAAAACATGTAGAGCGCATCAAAACTTTGGCGCGCCAAAAATTTTATGACGGCATCGTTTTCCACCGCGTAATTGACGGCTTCATGGCACAAACGGGAGACCCAACAGGAACCGGCATGGGTGGTTCAAAACTTCCTGATTTGAAAGCAGAATTTTCTGATGAACCCCACATTCGCGGCGCAGTTTCAATGGCGCGCGCGTCAGATCCAAATTCCGGCAATAGCCAATTTTTTATTGTGACTCACGATTCAAGATTTTTGGACGGGCAATATACAGTTTGGGGCCGCGTAATTCAAGGCATGGAATATGTTGACCAAATCAAAAAAGGTGCGGGACGTGACGGTAAAGTTGCGACTCCCGACGTGATGGTAAAAGTTCGCGTCGCTGCTGACGTGGATAAAGTAAAATAGTCCGCTTGCGCTTCGCTACAGCGCGACTGGTTTGATAAAATAAAATTATGGCTTACGACAAAAGTAACATTTTTGCAAAGATTCTGCGCGGCGAAATTCCGTCGCAAAAAATTTATGAAGATGATTTTGTTTTATCCTTCCACGATATTTCTAAAGCAACGCCGATCCACGTTTTAGTAATTCCCAAAGGCGATTATATAAATTTTTCTGATTTTGTTGCCCGCGCAAAATCAGAAGAAATTTCGCATTTTTTTAAAAAAGTTTCTGAAGTTGCAAAACAAGTTGGTGCCACTGAAACCGGCTTTCGACTTATTGCCAATAATGGCCCAAATGCTCATCAAAGCGTGCCACATTTTCATGTTCACATTCTTGCCGGCAAAAAATTAGGACCTCTCATTTCAACTGATAATTTACTTCGATAATTATGAAAAAAACTCACATGGGCCAAGCGAGCTTAATTGTTCATGCCGGCAGAAATACCAAGGAGCAAGGCTGGATGGTTAATCCACCGATTTATCAAACTTCGACAATCGCCTTTCCAACTCTCGAAGATTTGCTGCACGCCGAGCGCGGTTATGCCAATAATGATTTAGTACAACCTTATGAGTTGAAATATGGCCGCTACGGCACGCAAACAAATTTCGCACTGGAAAAAGCCATTGCTGATCTTGAAGGCGGTTACAATACATTCGTTACATCATCAGGTGCTGCTGCGGTAAACACTGCTTTGATCGCTTATCTAAAACAAGGCGACCACTTATTGATGGTTGATAATACTTACTCACCAACTCGTGGTTTCTGCGATAAATTTTTGAAAAAATTCGGAGTTGAAACAACTTATTATGATCCGGCAATTGGCACTGACATCGAGAAATTAATCAAAAAAAATACTAAGGTGATTTTCATGGAAACGCCTGGTTCTGTGAGCTTCGAGATGCAAGATGTGCGCGCAATTTGCTCAATTGCCAAAAAATATAAAATCACAACAATTGCAGATAATTCCTGGGCCAGCGGCATTTATTTTAAACCAATTGAACATGGGGTTGATGTTTCAGTAATCGCGGTGACCAAATATTTAAACGGCCATTCCGATGTGATGATGGGCGCAATCACCATCGCCAAAGAAAAAGATTTTTTGACGATGTATGAAGCCTTCCGCTACATGTCAGTCAACGCTGCGCCGTTTTCGTCTTATATGGCGCAACGTGGTCTTCGTACCGCAAAAGTGCGTATGGATCACATTTTCAATTCAGCTTTGGACATGGCGAAGTGGTTAGAAAAACAACCGGAAGTTGAAAAAGTTTTATATCCTGCTCTGCCTTCTCATCCGGGACATAAATTATGGAAGCGCGATTTCACTGGCGCAGCAGGTGTATTTACAATTGTGCTGAAGAAAAAATATTCTGAAAAAAGCCTAGGCCACATGCTCGATAAATTGCATTTTTACGCAATGGGCTATTCCTGGGGCGGCTACGAATCATTAATTCTGCCGGTTGATGCCACAAATATTCGTACTGCCACAAAATGGCCTTACAGCAATAAAACTTGCTTGCGCCTCAGCATCGGTTTGGAAGATGTCGAAGATTTGAAAGCTGATCTTGAAGCCGGATTTAAGCGCCTTAAGAAGTAATAAAATAAAAAAAGCAGGTGGCAGTTTTTTCTGCACACCTGCTTTTTTTTGTCCGCAATTTGCGTCTAGAAATTATATCTTAAACGCAATGCACCCATGTGTGAATTATATCCAACACGGCGATCATAGCTATATTCAGCGCTCAAGCTCACATCTTTAACATTATATAATTTTGCACCAACACCTGCTCTCAAGCTGCCTTGCGCAATTCTTGCTGCATTATTGGCAAAAGTTGCAGTTTGGCCAACAAAGTTCGCGGTGGCTTTTTGTCTGTCACCGGCAAAGTCGTAGCCATAATAAGCGAAGATGGTTGGAGTTAAAATATTATCGCGTGAAATTCTGAAATTTTTGCTTAAAGCAGAACCCACACGAGCTTCAAAGAAATTCACATTATCATTATTAACATGAATATTCAAAGTGCCGGCGCCGCTTTCGCTATATGATTCGATAGTGTTTTTTGCTGCAGTTAACATCAAAGTCGGAGTGAAAATAAATTCATTACCGAATCTCATATTGCTGCCGATTTCAGCGCGAGCGATATAGCTTTTACCATTGTAATCAGCTTGCGCTACGGCTGGGATGATGCCGATTCTTCTTTCTGAATCATATTGGTTGAAACCAACACCGATCAAAGCATTGATGAAGAAATTATCGAAAGCTTTTCCGGCATAAAGGTTGAGCTCATAATTATCCAAATCGGTTTTTTTGGCGCTGTAAGAAGATTTGATTTTAGTATGAGCATAAATTGCAGCAAGACCTAGAGTGAAACCGTTATCACAAGTTTGATCGATACCAACACCGAATCCTGAGGTGTTAGCAGCATAGCCATCATAACCACCGCGACTTGCTTGGTTAGCACTCAAACCGAATCCTTCAGCCCAGATGGCATTTCTAATTCCATCGTCACCCGAAGAGCGGCCCGGGCTTCTAATTGAGCTCAAGCGGTTGCCAATCAAACCTGCCGCAAGATTGATATTGTCAAAAATGTTGCGGCTTCTGGAGTTATCATTTTCAAGCAATGCCGATTTCAGCGCATCAGCTTTTTGCGCATCTGAAGGCCCGTTTGAATCAAGATAATCACGTAATTGTGCCAATTCACCAGTGGTTGAAACATCATCACCGATTATGGCATTATATGGATTAGTCATTGAAGGATTTTGGTAAATTTCCGGAACCGCATATCTGCTGACAGTTAGGATAAAATTATTGCCCGAAACTGAAGAGTTGAAGGCATATTTACCTATGTGGTTGGTGCCGGTATTATCAACATTGATATTACTATCTGGCACAGCAGTAAGCGCTGAACCGGTTCCACCATAAATTAAAGTATAAGTTGAGCCGACTTCAGTAGTTGCACTACCAAGTGCAACTTTTAGCAACATGCCGGAATCATTCATTGCCGCACCGCTAACCGTAATGTTACCGGCAGTTACATTATCAAAAATCGTAGTTGAGAGAGTATCATTTGCCGCCAAATTCAAAGTTCCGACCAAAGAATGAGAAGCCTGATTTAGCGATAAAGTACCGGTGCCAGTACCACTCACATTACCTGTAAGGATATTACCGCCAAAGGCTTGCAGATCCATGTTGCCAGCTATGCTTATGGTATTTGCCGCAATATTGTTAACAACTGCAGCAGTTGAACCGCTGCCTACATTGAAAGCAGAAATGGCGCGGGTTTGTCCGATATCAGAATTTACGGTTACGGTTCCCGAAGTGGTGGTGATTGTTCCAAATCCTGCAGTGACTGCACTATCAACTGTATTGCCTGAAAGGCCCAAAACTGCACCATTGCCCAAATTTAAATTTGATCCATTAGCCAGCGAAACATTGGCCACCACATCACCTGAAGTTGTGAGTGTTGATGCGCTTTTCAAAGTCAGATTTGTCGCCATGATATTATGCGATGCGGCATTTAGTGTTACGCCGCTTGCAAGGTTAATATTGGCCAGAGCAAAACCGCTAACACCTACATCATTATTCAAAGAATTATTTCCGGCAAAATTCACCGTACCAACGCCATTGCTAATACCGCGGATTGTTCCATTCACCGCTGCTGTACCAACGTTTAGTGTTGAACCACTATCGAGATAAATATTTTCTGCGCTCAAACTTCTATTGCCGCCGCTATTTAAACTAAGTGTAGATCCTGATTGAAGTGAAACCGTGCCAAGAGAACGGCTGCTACCAATATTGGCGCCAGCCAAAACAGTTTGAGAATTACCGATCAATAAAGAGCCAGCATTTGCAGTGGTACCGTTGATTAATGAAGTCAGGGTGCCGCTATCAAGGGTCAGACTAGCGGTTTCGCCAATGTTAATATTACCGGTTCCAATAATTGCGCCATGAACTTGCGCAGTTCCGTTAAGTGTTAAAACTTGTGCCGTATTGCCGAAAGTAAAATCACCATCAATCGCACCATTAGTCATGGCAACACTAGAAGAAGAATTAGTACCCAGATTAATATCACCGTTAATTTTTGCTAAAACACCATTAATGATGATGTCGAGATTTGATGTGCCACCTGTAATATTACCGTTGAATTGCGCCGAATCATTGATGCCAATCGCCGTAGAAGTGTTAGACAAAGTGAGATTACTATTAATCACAGCATTGTCGTTAGCCGAGATCACAGCCGCGCCATCAGTTAGAGTGATGTTACTATTAACCGTCGCATTTCCAAAATTTTGCAAAGCAAAATTTGAAACTGCACTTACAATATCACCGCTAATCGCACCTCTATTTGTAATGTTTGCAGTAGCGCCTTTCACCAAATTAAATGCCATGCCATGAGTGTTACCCGATATAATACCAGTGGCATTATTGCTAACACTCAAAATCGATCCACCACTGCTGTCATTAAAGCGCACCGCTGCTGAAGTAACACCATCATCCACTGCTATAGAACCGCTATTATTTAAGACCAATGTCGCATCATTAACACTATTATCATAATTGAGCGCTACCCCACCGCCGCCTCATCGGTTTTGCAAATAAGCACCCGCACTAATGATAACGTTATTTGTCCCGGCGCGGCTATTTTCCAAAAATATGGTACCTGCATTACCAGCAACAAGACCGTCAATGCGGCCAGTAGTTATATTAATGTTGGCCAGTGAATCAGTAAAATAAACTGTTGAGTCCGTGCTGCTGGTGCTATTAATACCGTTACCACTATTACCGGAATTAACGTTCAGCGTATAAGTCGAAAATGACGAACCAGAAACTGTCGGCAAAGAAGTGTCATCAGCATAAAGGTCACCACCACTTGCGATGTTAAGAGTCGAATCGCTGGAATTTAAAACTATATTGTCAGTAGTAGAACTATTGATGGTAGTGGCGTAAGCCGGTGAAATGATATTGGAAAAAATGGCCAGATATGCTGCCGCGTGTGAAAGTTTTTTCATAAATTTGAAAATAGTCGTTAATGAAAAATAAATTTTTTAAGACAGCGGGAGATATGGAGTATGGTCTGATTTTCCTAATAAATCCTTGGCGTGTATTTGCGTAAAAAAAATAAATTTTGCAGAATTTTGCTCCTCTTACCGAGGATTTGAACAGCGATTCTAACCAGCAAACAAGAGGCCTGATTACATTTATTAAAAAATTATAAGCAAAAAAAATGGGCGGTGAAAAATTTAATTTCACCGCCCATTTTTTATCTGATTTGAAAAAAGTTTTTATGCGTCAGTCAAAAAACTTTTCAGCAATTTCGCGCGTTTTGGATGCTGTAATTTCTTCAAAGCTTTGGCTTCGATTTGACGAATACGTTCACGCGTTACGGAAAATTGTTTACCTACTTCTTCCAAAGTGTGATCGGTCACCATGCCAATACCAAAGCGCATGCGCAGCACACGTTCTTCACGCGGAGTTAGTGAAGAAAGCATATTTGCAGTCACTTCTTTTAGTTTGGAATGTGATGCGGCGTCAAACGGCAACACGGCAGTTTTATCTTCAATGAAATCACCAAGCACGCTTTCTTCATCATCACCTGAAATTGGCGATTCAAGCGACACCGGATCTTTTGAAGTGCGTAGAACTTTTCTAACTTTATCAACCGGCATCAGCAAACGATCTGCGATCTCTTGCGCATCTGGCGTGCGGCCTAATTCTTGAGTTAATTGGCGCGAAGTTTTTACAATTTTATTGATCGTTTCAACCATGTGAATCGGAATACGAATCGTGCGTGATTGATCGGCAATTGCACGCGTGATGGCTTGGCGAATCCACCAAGTTGCGTAAGTTGAAAATTTATAACCGCGACGATATTCGAATTTATCAACGGCGCGCATCAAGCCGATATTGCCTTCCTGGATCAAATCCAAAAATTGCAAACCGCGATTGGTATATTTTTTCGCAATTGAAACAACGAGACGAAGATTCGCCTCAATCATTTCTTTCTTGGCTTTTAATTCTTCTTCCTGACTTTGGCGAACATGATTCACCATGGCTTTGAAATCAGCGATTCCAAGCCCCATAATGCGAGTGAAACGTGCGATTTTTTCTTGGATTTCTACAATTGTTGCGCGGCCCTCTTTCGCAAAATTCGTCCATTTTTTATCTTTGATTTCGGCAATTTTTTTCAGCCATTTTTCGCCTTCTTCAACGCCTTGATAATTTTTCAAAAAGTTGGCTTTATCGATACCAAATTCACCGGCATATTTTAGCAAGCTGACTTCGATACCAACCAATTTATGCTGTGCTTCGTAAAGCTGCTCAACAAGTGCTTTGATCAATGAATCATTGAAGCTCACTTCCGCAGAAAGATTTTCAAAATCTGTGCGCAGTTTTTTGATGTCTTTATCTTCCTTGATTTGTGCTGGAGTTTTGCCTTCCGATTTATCAATAATTTTTTGGCAAATCGTTGCAATGCGTTGGAAGAGATCCAACATTTTTGGCATCAAAATGCGTTCCATCGAAACGAATGAAACCACGCTTTCGTCAATTTCTTCTAGCTCTTCATCTTCAAACAAAGACTCTTCCGCACCTTCTGCGGCATCAACTTGTTCATTCATGATTGAAGCCACGTCAACATTGGCTCCTTCCATGGTTCCTTCCGGCAAAGCTTCGCCGTTTTTCATTAATTCTTCGAGCTCGGAATTGTATGTTTCGTCAATTCTGATAATATCACGAAGCAAGATGGTGCCGTTGGCCAAACCATTATACCACTCGATAAAGTGACGCATGATAATTGGCGTTTGATATAGCCAAGTAACGGTTTTGTTGCGACCTTCTTCGATGCGCATCGCGATAGAAACTTCATCTTCGCGGGTGAGAAGTTTCACCGTGCTCATCGATTTCAAATAAGTTTTTACCGAATCTTCACTCCGCTTCTGGCTCTTCTCTTCTTCCTCTTTTGCAACCAAGCCTTCTTCGATTAATTTTTCGAGATCTTCTTCTTTCTCAACGATCTGAATTTTGAATTCGGTCAAAATATCAAGAATACGATCAAGCTTACGCGGATCGATATCCGAATCGACATTTTCATTGATTTGCTCGTGAGTCAAAAAGCCCTGAGTTTTACCAAGCGATAAAAGTTTTTTTAGCTTGTTGGCAAGATCAGTTGAAAGCCTTTTGCCATCATCATGCTTTTGTAGAGCTGAACGAACGTCTTGAATTAATTGGAATTTTTCTGCCAAGAAAACGCTTTTATCGTTGGCGGCCAATTTAACTTTTTTTACGCGTTTCGGTTTTGGCTCTTTTGGAGGTTTTGGAGCTTTAACTTTTTTTACTTTTTCCTTCGGAAGTTTTTTTTCTTTTACTACTTTTTTAACTTCCGGTTTTTTTGCTTTAGCTGGAATTTTTTTCACTTCCGGCTTTTTTGCAGCCACCTTTTTAACTGGCTTAGGAGCTGGTTTCACAGCTTTCTTAACAATTTTTTTCGGTGCAGGTTTTTTAACTGCTTTCACCGGTTTTTTTGCTACAACTTTTTTTGGCGCAGGTTTTTTTGCTGCCACTTTTTTTACAATTTTTTTCACTGGTTTTTTAGCTGATTTTTTTGCTGCCATAAAAATTAAATGTCTTTCTCCAAAGCCAGGATCTGCCTCTGAAGTGAAGTTTTATAATCGGAAATTTCTTTGATTTTTTGGTCGTTAATTGCGCTGCGATGAGTTGAAATTTCATCAATGTGACTAAGCGCTTCTTTGTATTGCTCTTCCACTTGAAGCAGTAAATCTTTCAAAAGTAGAATGCGAAATTTGCTGAGATATAAGTCTAAATCATTGCCCGTCAAGCTTGCAAGCAGATTCTTCAAATCCTTAACTTCATTTAAAAATTCCGGGCTGATTTTTTCTAAAATATCGTCGTTTTTCTCCTCGATCAAATGCAAAACTTCATCTTTTAAAATCGTCATGCGCTCAGATGCCAGGTGGGTTTGCGCAATATCAAAAATATCATCGCTATAAGTTGCAAGCTGCGGAAATTTCACGATCAGCGCCAAAATGCCTTTACCCAGATTATTAGCGATATTTTGACCTTGTTTGGCATAAGCCTTGCGCAGCGGCATGGCTTGGGCTTTCCTAGCATTACCTAAAAAAAACAGCGAATCGTTAAAAAAGCGCATGAAATGTTTGCGACTAGCTGCGTCCTTAATTTGCGCGGCTTTGGCGTTTAAATTTGCTTCAAGTCGCGCTTTATTTTCGGCGGAAATTTTTTTGTTTTTATTAATTCCGAGTTCATCAATCGTAAAATCTAATATGCTTTCCGACAACGGAATTGCTGCCGTGAGAAGCTCTTCTAATTCTTTGGCACCAAATTCTTTTATAAAATCATCCGGATCCATCTGGTTTGGCAGAAAAGCAAAAGCGATATTTTTTTTCGCCGTGATCAAGGGCAAGGCAATTTCTGAAACGCGTTTAGCCGCGCGGATGCCGGCAGAATCTCCATCGAGACAAATTACGATTTTATCAGTGGTGCGAAATAATTCATTGAGATGTTCAACGCCAAGCGCCGTTCCAAGACCGGCAACGACGTTTTCAATCCCCGCAGAAAAAAGTGCGATCACATCCATGTATCCTTCAACCACAACCGCATAACCCTTGTCAAATATGGGTTTGCGGGCGAAAGAAAAATTATAAAGCGTCTGATTTTTTTTAAAAATTTCGGTTTCGCTAGAGTTTAAATATTTCGGTAAATCATCAGAAATTGTTCGTCCACCAAAGGCGATGACGCGATTTTTTTTATCCAAAATTGGAAAAATTACGCGGTTACGCATCTTGTCATAAAGCTTGCCGCGATCATTTTTGCCGATGATGCCGCAACGCGCTATTTCTGCTTGCGTGAAGTTTTCTTTGCTTAAAAAATTGATTAAATCTTCGTAAGAATTTTTAGCAAAACCTAAGCGAAATTTTTTGGCAATTGCAGTGTTTAAACGACGCGTTTTAAAATAATTTCGCGCCACATTTCCTTCTGCCTGATGCAAATTTTTTTCAAAAAATTGCGCCGCTTTTTCTAAAATTAAATAATCGCGTTCAACCTTCTCTTCCTTGACTTCGTCGAATTTTACTTTGGGAATTTCAATGCCAAAATCATTGGCTAATTTCACCACGGCGTCGCGATAATCCAAACCTTCATTTTTCATCAGGAAAGAAATTATATCACCATGTGCCGAGCAGCCGAAACAGTGATAAAATCCTTTCGCATCATTGACGGTAAATGAGGGAGTTTTTTCGTTATGAAATGGGCAGAGGCCTAGAAAATCCTTGCCGCGTTGCTTGAGCTTCACTTTTTTCCCAACAACTTCTGATGCCAAAATGCTAGAGCGCAGCTTTTCTGGAAAGTCTTTGGGAAAAATGATCATCAAAAAAATTTAGTAGCTGTAGTTCCACAAAAGATCGAAGAACGTCATCACAACACCAAAAACAATTGGAATGGTAAAATTGTCATCAATGCCGGTAAAACTTGGGCGCGCTTCGATTATTGTTACGCAAAAAACCATGAAAATTCCAAATAAATAAAAGGAAAAAGGCGCGTGATAAAAAATGCCGCAACCAATCAAAATTGCCAAAGCACTGACGAAAAAAGCAGCTGATCCGGAAATTGATTTTTCATAAAATTTATCGCTTGGCACTGCTTTTCCAACCAATGAGGCCAAGGCGTCAGAGATTACCAAAATCAGGAAACCAGTTACAGCAATTTCTTTTGGAAAGAGGGCAAAATTTATCACCGCACCAAGTGCCACCCAGCTTGCGCCGCAAAGTTTATTGCCTTCAAGTTCATGCGGGCGCAAAACATAACCGAAAATTTTTACGAAAATATTATGGATGGCTGGATTATTGCGACGCATGTAATCAAGCCCAACCACTATCACAGCAATTGGAGCAAGAATCATTATTGTAGTCTTGCGACCTAGAAGGATAAAAATTATTGGAATGATGATGAGCAGAAAATGCAGGAATTTGCGATAGCTTTCAATTACGAGTGTCATGTTTTACCTCTTTTGTTTTATCCTGATAAATCACTAATTCATCTTTGCCCACATAGCCCAAAACTTTGCGCGATTGTTCATCCAGCAAATCAAGATCAAGTGAATTTAAACTAATACCATCGACCATATTTTTCTTCGCCTGCATTTTGCTCAAAAGCTCTTGTTTAGTAGCTTCGCGATTAGCGATTTGTTTGGTAAGAGAGTAATATTTAAACAAACCCTTATCGCCAAAAATGATGAAAAACAGGAAATAAAAAATGACCGAAAAAACGATGCAATAGCCGACAAATAAAGGTTTGGTGATTTTATGAATTTTAACGAAATTATATAAAATGTTCGTTGTCATTACCCTTTATAACAAACTTCTTTTACGGCGTTAATGATGTCGTTGGTTTTAGGAAGTGCTAAGCGCTCAAGATTTGCCGCGTAAGGCAACGGCGCATCAACTGATGCCAGTTTTTTCACCGGAGCGTCAAGATAGTCGAAAGCGTCTTCCATTAAAATTGAAGCGATTTCTGAACCGATGGATGCAAATGGGAAACCTTCTTCAACCGTCACACAACGTGAAGTTTTTTTCACTGATTCAACAATTGCTTCGCGATCAATTGGACGAATTGAGCGCAAATCAATTACTTCAGCGCTGATACCTTCTGCGGCTAGTGCTTCTGCGGCTTCAACTGCATATTTAACCACCAGAGAAAAGGCGATGATTGTGACATCAGTTCCTTCGCGAAGAATTTTCGCTTTGCCGATTTCAACGATATGATCGTCATCATATTCTTCTTCAAATGAGAAGCCGTAAGTGATTTCATTTTCGAGGAACACTACAGGATTCGGATCGCGAATTGCAGCTTTTAGCAAACCTTTGCAATCAGCAGCAGAATAAGGCGCAACAACTTTCAAACCCGGAATTGCGCCATACCAAGCAGCATAACATTGCGAGTGCTGCGCACCAACGCGTGCAGCAGCGCCGTTTGGGCCACGAAATACGATTGGCGAGCTCACTTGACCGCCTGACATATAGCAAGTTTTTGCCGCAGAATTGATGATTTGATCAATTGCCTGCATGGCGAAATTGAAAGTCATAAATTCAACGATTGGCTTCAAGCCGGCAAAGGCCGCACCAACGCCGATACCGGCAAAACCATGTTCGGTGATTGGAGTATCAATCACTCTTTTTGGACCAAATTCGGCAAGCAAACCTTGGGTAACTTTATAAGCACCGTTATATTCCGCGACTTCTTCGCCCATAACAAAAACTTCCGGAGTAGTTCTCATTTCTTCTGCCATCGCTTCACGCAAGGCTTCACGAACTGTTAATTTTCTAAGCGTCATAAAAATATTATTTATAAATTTCGGTTAGAAGCTCTGATTCATCAGGCTCAGGAGAATTTTTAGCGAATTCAACGATATCGTTAACTTGATTTTTTACATCGCCGTCAATTTTTTCAATTTCCGCTTCACTGGCAACTTTATTGTCCAAAATATTTTTGCGCAGCGTGTCGATTGGATCTAACTCTTTTTTGCAATTAACTTCATCTTTGCTGCGATAAGTCGCCGGATCAGACATTGAGTGGCCGCGATAGCGATAAGTGTCCATTTCAATAATCATCGGACCATTGCCGCCGCGCACATAATCAACACATTTTTGACCGTCATGAATCACGTCAAAAATATCCATACCGTTAATTTTCACGCCCGGAATGTTGAAGCCAATACCGCGTTTGTGTAATTCATCAATTGAGGATGCGCGCTCTAGAGAGGTGCCCATCGCGTAATGATTGTTCTCAATAATGAAAAGCACCGGCAAATTCCACAATTTCGCCATGTTGAAAGTTTCGTAAACTTGTCCCTGATGCGCTGCGCCGTCGCCAAAATAGCAATATGTAACATTATCATTGCCGCGATATTTATCAGCGAAAGCAAGCCCTGCGCCAATTGGAACCGATGCGCCAACGATTCCGTGACCGCCGTAAAAATGTTTTTCGAGATCAAATAAGTGCATTGAACCACCCTTACCTTTTGATGATCCGTCTTTGCGGCCCAAAAGTTCAGCCATGATTTTTTTCGGATCAGAACCAACTGAAATCATATGGCCGTGATCGCGATAAGTTGTGATAACTTTATCACCATCTTTCATGGTGTGATGCATGCCGGCAGCAATTGCCTCCTGGCCTATATAAAGGTGACAGAAACCTGCGATTAAGCCCATGCCGTAAAGCTGTCCGGCCTTTTCTTCAAAGCGGCGGATCAGTAACATTTCCTGATAAAAACCAAGCAGGTCTTTTTTGGAAAAATCCTTAATTGAATTATGCTTAACCGAAGAAGCAGATTTTGATGAGCTTTTTGCAACCATATTTAGCTAAAAATTGAGGGGAATTCTTGAAAGAAAGCGCGGCTTCATAGACGCAGCAAAAATAAAAGTCAAACCAAGCCCCGGCTTATTATTTGCCGAGTGCTGCCATCATCATTTTATAGAGCAATCCGTTAAAAAAAGCCAGGATGGCGGGTCCGAATTTGATGACACCAATTGAGAATAGCACCAGTACGCCAATTATCACGCTATATTTTAAGCCGCTTTCCAAGATCAATTTTTTGATCATTTCCGTTTGGTCATATTGCGCCGATTTATTTTTCGAGGCTTTTTTGGCTTCTTCAAGCTGCTCCTCTTCAGTCATCTCTTCTTCATTCTCATCTTTTTTTTCACCTTCAGCAGCATCGTTTGCAGCGCCTTGCGTCGGATTTACCGATTTGGGAGCGGAATTTTTTTTGCTAGATTTTTCGCTGATTTGCTTTTTCATAAGCGATCTCAGCATTTCTTTATTTTTCTCAGACATAGAAATCAAAACTGTTGCGAACTTTCTACGCGCAAATTGATTTCACAAAACAAAAACTCAAGTGATTGAATCATTCCTTCTGCAGCCTTTTTTCGCGGTGATTTTAGTGGCAATTTCCTGCTCACTGCTTGGCGTTTTTGTGTTGTGGAAAAAATTATTTTATTTTGGCGATGCAATGTCCCACGCCATTTTGCTTGGTTTGGTGCTGGGTGCGTTTTTCAATATTGATCAGGCAATTTCGCTGACAATTTTTGCCATATTTTTTGCATTTCTTACGCAATTGCTTTCACGAACAGAATTTTTTTCGCGCGGACTTATCGTGATGGTGCTGTCTTATTTTTGCATCGCATCCGCAATAATTTTTAACGATCTTACGCTCAAAGATTTCAATTTTCATGCTTATATTTTTGGCGACATCTTATCGGTTGGAAGCCTTGAGGTGCAATATCTCGCAATAATTGCGCTGGTGGTAATTTTTTACGTAATTTTCTCTTTCAAAAAAATTCTGCTCATAAATTTGAATCACGATTTGGCAAAAATTTCTGGCATAAAACTCGAGTTTTGGAATTTATCTTTTTTGATTTTGCTCGCCCTCGTCATCGCTTTTTCGCTGCAAATAATTGGTATATTTTTAATGACCGCTTTGTTGATTTTGCCGGCGGCATTAGCGCGTTTATTTTCTTCTTCAGCGCTACAAATGCTTGTGATTAGCCTAATTCTCTCCGTTTCAATTTCGATTTTTGCTTTCGCACTTGCCGCAAATTATGATCTCAAAGTCGGCTCCACAATCATCTTTTGTTTTAGCACAATTTTCATCACAGTTTTAAGTTTGAAAAGATCATGATCGAGAGCAAAAAAACCGCGATAGTTTTATTTAATTTAGGTGGCCCAAGCAGTTTGGATGCTGTTAAACCTTTTCTTTTCAACTTGTTCAACGACCGCGCCATTATTGATGTGCCGCAGCCTTTTCGTTTTTTTCTGGCTAAAATAATTTCCAAACGCCGCGAAAAAAAAGCGCAAAAAATTTATTCACAAATCGGCGGCAAATCACCACTTTTAGAACTCACAAATTCGCAAGCGCACGCGCTTGAGCACGAACTTTCTTTCGCCGGAAATTTTAAAGTTTTCGTCGCGATGCGCTATTGGCGGCCTTTCGCTAAGGAAACGATTTCTCAGATTCTGCAATATCAGCCCGACCAGATAATTTTGCTGCCGCTTTATCCGCAATTCTCAAGCAGCACTTCCGGCTCATCAATGCAGGATTTTTTGCAGCGTTTTCCCGATAAAAATTTACCGATCAAAAAAGTTTGCTGCTACGCGTTGGAAGAAGATTTCATCAATGCCCACGCCAATTTGATTAAAAAAACTTTAACAAAAATTAACGGCGAAAATTTCCGTCTGCTTTTCTCAGCGCATGGCCTGCCGCAAAAAATAATTGATCGCGGCGATCCCTATGTTTTTCATGTTGAAAACAGCAGCAATGCAGTTGTAGCAAGGCTGCTTGAGATTATGAACAGTGACGAAAAAATCGATTTTTCAATTTGCTATCAATCAAAAGTGGGGCCATTGCAATGGACTTCGCCAAGCCTCGATTTTGAAATCAGAAAATGCGCACTCGACAATAAAATTCCCGTGGTAGTGCCGATTTCTTTTGTCTCCGATCATTCCGAAACTTTGGTTGAACTTGATATTGATTACAAAAAATTGGCGCAGCAATTAGGCCTAAAAAATTATCTGCGCGTTCCTGCCCTCAACACTGATGGCTCCTTTATCAAAAGCCTGGCCACAATATGCCAAACTCTGGCAGGTGAAGATGAGTATGAAGTTTTTTGCGAAGAAAATCCGCAGCGAATTTGTCCGAAAAAATTCGGTCTTTGTCCAAATAAAAATGATTTTCCGGCATGATTTTTATTGATATCACAAGCAAAAGCAAAAAGTGGGAAAATTACGAAAATTTTGTTGAGGCAATTTGCAAAAAATTAATCGCTGAAACTGAATTAAAAAAAATTCTCAAAAATAATATTCGCCTTGAAGTAGCGATTTCACTGGTTTTGGATCGTGAGATGCAAAAAATAAATTCTGAATTTCGCGGCAAAAATAAACCCACAAATGTTTTATCTTTTCCGGCAATTGATTGGAATTTGCTCAAGAAAAATACTCGCCAAATCAAAGATTTTTTATATTTAGGCGATATCGTAATTGCCTTTGAAACCGTTAAAAAAGAAGCGCTTGCACAAAAAAAATCTTTTGAGCATCATCTCACTCATCTGATTTTACACAGCATTTTACACTTGCTTGGCCATGATCATGAAAAAGAAGAGATGGCAAAAATAATGGAAAATCTTGAAATAAAAATTCTAAAAAAATTCAAAATCGCAAATCCTTACAACTAGAATGGACAGCTATCCGGGGAGTCACAAGGCTCACAAAAAATCTCAATCAGGAAAAATTCTAAATTTCATTCTCAATCTTTTTGGCAAGAAAACCAAAAAAACTTTTTCTTCCGTGATTTCGCATTTGATCGAAGCTTATGAAAAAGAAGGTTTGATCAGCCATGAAGAAAAAAAGATGTTCAAAAATATCACTTTATTTGGTGATAAAAAAGTGGCGAGCATTGCCACACCGCGCTCCGACATCATTGCTATCAATCAAAATGCCACGCTCGAAGAAATTAAAAAAACCATCACCACTGACGGCCACACGCGCATTCCGGTTTATGGCGAAAATTTTGATGATGTCACCGGCTTCATTCACAGCAAAGATTTAGCACGCTTCTTATGCGACGGCGATGGGGATTTCTCGATCAAGAAAATTTTGCGCAAAATCCTGTTTGTTCCCGGCTCAATGAAATTGCTCGATGTGATGCTGCGCATGCGCACCGCGCGGGTTCACGTTGCAATTATTTTGGATGAATTTGGCGGCGTTGACGGACTTGTTACAATTGAAAATTTGATGGAAGAAATTGTTGGCGAAATTGAAGATGAGCATGATTTTCCGTCCGAGAGTTCATTCTTTCGCATCAAAAAAATTGATAGCAAAACTTACCAATTCGGCGGCCGCGTTGAAATCAAAAAAGTTGAAGAGCTTTTAGGCCATAAAATCATTCACAACGAAGTTTTTGAAACAGTCAGCGGCCTTGCTATGGCGGCCTTCAATCATATTCCTGAAATTGATGAGGAAATTCAAAAATATGGCGTGAAGATCAAAATTTTAGATGCCGACAACCGCGTAATTAAACTCGCCGAGATCACAAAAATTTCTGAAGAAGAATGAGCGCAAATTTCTACCAAGTTCCACAAAAAATTTTTCCAAAATTCGATTTAGGCGATGTCATTTTGCGCGAGCAGGAAGATTCCGATGTGGAGAATTTTTTTAACTATTATTCGCGCGAAGAAGTCTGCAAATATATTTTGTGCGAAATTCCGCAAACTATTGAAGATACCCGGCGCGAGCTGCATTATTGGCGCGGCGTTTTTTATCAAAATGACGGCGCTTATTTCGCCATCGCCGATAAAGCGACCAATAAAATGATCGGCTCAATTGGCATCACCAGTTATAATGCTTATCAAAGCCGCATCGAATTAAGTTATGATTTGGCAGAGGAATATTGGCGCCGCGGCATTACCACTCGCGCCATTGACCGCATCGTGCGCTATGCTTTTGACGAATGGAAGGTCAACCGCATCGAAGCTTCGGTTTCAATTTACAATGAGCCGTCAAAAAATTTGCTGCTTAAATGCGGCTTCACGCTTGAAGGAATCTTGCGCCAGCATCGTTATCACCGCGGCAAATATGTTGATGTTCTTTTCTTCTCACTGCTAAAAGAGGAATATCTCAAAAATCATACATTAGAGAATTCAACGCTTGCACTTACGTAGTTGAAATTATTGAATAAATTTTATCTTCTAATCTAACAAAACACAAAATAACCCCTCCAAATATATGACACATAATATTCGCGAATCCTTTGCAGCAGCAAATTACATCATAGAAAAATTGAACGAAGAGAAGATTGATGACCTTACAAATTTGAAATTGCAGAAACTCTTATATTTTGCATACGGAGTCCATTTATCTCTTTTTAATGAAAAACTTTTTAATGATGAAATTCAGGCGTGGAAGCTAGGCCCGGTTATCCCATCAGTATATAATGAATTTAAAGATCATGGTAAAAATCCTATTGGCGCAAATGTTAGAGCCGTAATTCTGAAAGGTGATTACTCCGGAGAAGTTGATGAAATCCCAGAAATTGATGAATGGACTAATGAAAACAAAGCAAAAAGTCTTTTCATAGCTTGCTCTGCGTATGGCGAGAAAAAAGCATGGGATCTCGTAGATATTCTTCACAATGGAGAAAAATCTGCTTGGAAAAAAAATTATAGCGAAACCACACGGGGCATCATAATTCCTGATGAAGATATAAAATCTGAGTTTGAGGGTTGTATGGACCAAGTCGCTACTCTTCTTCTTGGATAATCCTTCCTTCCAGTTATGTCCCACAAAAAACAAGATTTTAATATTCCCTTTAGAGAATTAAAAAAGCGTATCAAACAACAGCGGCAAGAAGAGCTGGATGGTATAGTGCATGAAGGCAAAAAACTTCTATTGGCATTTTTATGTAATCCATTGACATATCTGCTAATATAATAATAGCATTTCTTCTAGTTTGGTTTTACCTCGGCGATGCAAGACACGCCTTGACTATGTGCAGCACTTACCTTTTGGAATTTTTTATTCTTCGTCATCTCGATAAAAGATAAAGTCGATTTTAAAGTTTTTAGAGCTCTGAAAAAGAATTTGACATTTGGTGATTCGCCTCTTTAATGCGCGCCCCTCTTTCCCATGGGTCTAGTTATTTTCACAAAAATTAGCAAAAAAACGAACGATTATTTAAGAATATTTTATGGTTAAAACTTACGTGCAAAAGCCAAAAGAAGTTGAGAGAAAATGGTGGCTTGTAGATGCTGAAAACCTTGTTGTTGGACGCGCTTCTTCAATCATTGCCAACATCCTTCGCGGCAAACATAAAGCAACTTTCACACCAAACGTGGATTGTGGGGATCATGTTGTGATTATCAACGCTGATAAAATCAAATTAACCGGCAAAAAATATGCCGAAAAACTTTATTACTGGCACACTGGTTTCCCAGGTGGAATCAAAGACAGAACTGCCCGCGAAATCATTGAAGGAAAATATCCGGAAAGAATTTTGCAATATGCAGTTGAGCGCATGATTTCTCGCGGCCCATTACAGCGCGACATCATGACTAAACTTCATATCTACAAAGGCGCTGAACATAAGCACCAAGGCCAAAATCCACAAGTTTTGGATATCGCATCTATGAACCGTAAAAACACAAAAACTAACTAGTCATGTCTGCAGTTATTAAAGAAAAAATCATCGAAGTAGTAGAGAGCACAAAAGAAGCTCCTGTTAAAAGAGAAAAAGTTGTTGATGCCGCAGGTCGTGCTTATGCAACTGGTAAAAGAAAAAATGCCATCGCTCGTGTTTGGCTTAAAAAAGGTAACGGCAAAATCACCGTTAACGGCCTTGATGCCAAATTATATTTCGGTCGCGAAATTTTGGTTAACATCGCCAAAGCAGCTTTTGGCGCAACCAAAAACGAAAATAAGCTTGATGTAGAAGCAAAAATCGTTGGCGGTGGCAAATCTGGCCAAGCCGGCGCTCTAGCTCACGGAATCAGCAAAGCTTTGGTTCTTTTCGAACCAGATACTCACCAAGTTTTAAGAACTGGTGGTTTCTTGACTCGCGATTCGAGAGTTGTTGAACGTAAGAAATACGGCTTGAAAAAAGCTCGTAAAGGTCAAACTTACCGTAAACGTTAGTATTTTATTCTGGTCTCTCCGCTCAGGCGGAGAGCCAGTTTTCTCCTAGAATTAAAGATGAAAAAAAATCCGGAAAAAAAAATTCTCATCGCTGCTGATCACGCCGGATTCTCCCTCAAAGAAATTATCATTAAAAATTTAGAAAATTTCGGATTTGAAGTTGTGGATTTGGGAACAAATTCCGCAGAAAAATCTGTCGATTATCCTGACTTTGCGCAAAAGCTGTGCAAAAAATTAAGAGCTGAAAAAGGCATTTTAATTTGCGGCAGCGGCATTGGCATTTCAATTGCAGCCAACCGTTTTAAACATATTCGCGCTGCTCTTTGTCATAATGTAAAATGCGCAAAATTAACTCGTGCTCATAATGATGCCAATGTGCTTTGTTTGGGTGCGCGAATGATCTCAGAAAAAACAGCGCTCTCAATTGTAAAAACTTTTTTGAACACAAAATTTGAAGGCGGAAGACATGAAAAACGAGTTGCCAAACTTGCAAAATAACCGCCTCATCCGCAGCTTCGGACGTATTAAAAGCAGAAAATTATCCGATCACAAAAATTCACTTCTTACTGATTTTTTACCGCAATTCGATCCGCTTGCGCTATCGCTACAGCGCGACTCTGGTAAAAAAAATATTTTGGAAATCGGTTTTGGTTTCGGCGATTTTTTATTTGAAAAAGCTTCGAAAAATCCTGATGTAAATTTTTTTGGCTTCGAGCCTCATCTCAACGGAGTCGTGAATTTGCTGGCCAAAATGGAAACTGCGCCGCTAAGAAATTTGCAGATTTCAACGCAAGATGTGCGCCCTTCACTAGAAAAATTTCCGGAAAAATTCTTTGATGAAATTTTTATTTTATTTCCCGATCCCTGGCCAAAAGCAAAACATTTTAAACGTCGTTTAATCACCAAAGAATTTTTGGATAACGTGCTTTCACCAAAATTAAAAAGTGGGGGCAAGCTAATAATTGCAACCGATCACCACTCTTACAAAATTTGGATTTTAGCCCAAAGTGCTAAAAGCGAAAAATTTTCCTGGAGCGCCGAATCAAAAAAAGATTGGCAAATTTTTCCAGCTGATTGGGTAGAAACAAAATATCAAAAAAAGGCACAGCGCGAAGGCCGCGTTTCCGTAATTTTTAAATTCGATCATCATGAATAATTTGCCGAAAGTGCGCGGAGTCTATCGCGAAAACGCCGAATTAAAAAGCTGGTTCGATGTCGGCGGCCCCGCGGAAATCATGTTTCGCCCTGCTGATATTTCTGATCTCGCCGATTTTTTAAAAACGCGCGATAAAAAAATTCCACTAAATATTATTGGTGCCGGATCAAATGTAATCGTCAGCGATGAAGGTGTGAAAGGCGTTGTCATCAGGCTGCCCGGCGAGTTCGCCAAAATTTCACAAGAAGGAGAAATGATTCGCGCTGGCGCTGCAGCGCTTTGCGGCAATGTCGCATTATTTTCAAAAAATTGCGGACTTAGCGGTTTGGAATTTTTCAGCGGCGTTCCCGGCTCAGTTGGCGGCGCAATTGCGATGAATGCCGGTTGTTATGGTTCAGATGTTTCGCAAACTTTAGTTAGCGCAACTGCAATTGATTTTGATGGAAATATTCATGAATTAAAAAATTCCGATTTCAAGTTTTTCTATCGCGGCTCTGAAATTTCTAAAAAGTTCTTTTTTGTCGAAGGCCTCTTCAAGCTAACAAAATCAAGCACTGAAGAAGTTGGTAGAAAAATTTCTGAATTAACTTCGCAAAGAGAAAATGCGCAACCAATTCGCGCAAAAACCGGCGGCAGCACATTTAAAAATCCTGCACAAAAACGCGCCTGGGAATTAATTGATGAAGCAGGATGTCGCGGAAAAATTATTGGTGATGCACAAATTTCAGAAAAGCATTGCAACTTCATGATCAATCGTGGAAGCGCTACAGCAGAGGATCTAATCACTCTTGGAAATGAAGTAAAAAAATTAGTGAAGGAAAAATCGGGAGTCGATTTGGAATGGGAAATAAAAATCTTGAAGTAAGAGAATTTTCCCTATTGCAATTTAAAAGACTTTCCTGCAAGTTGCGCGCAAACTTAAGTCCACCTCAGGATTCAAGACCATTTTACCGACCTCACTTTCAATTAAAATCAAAGTAAAAATTATGAAAAAATTTTCTGCTTTCGTAGCAAAAATTGCTCTTCTATCGTTTTTCTTCCTGGCAATTGCTCCAGTAGTTGCTGTTACTTCTTCTGATGCTTTAGCGCAATCAGGCACTACAGTTTCTGCTACTGCCAATTCAAACGTTTTAGTTGATACTATCTGTAACGTTTTGAAAATCGTTACCGGTAACGCAGGTAAAGCTTTCGCAGCATTCGCTATCATCTCAATTGGTATCGGTTTCTTCACTGGTAAAGTATCTTGGGGTTTGATGATCGGTGTTGCAGCTGGTATTGCTGCAATGTTCGGTGCTCCAACAATCGTTGCTGCTATCACTGGCAAAAGCGCGTTTGACTGCGGTTCATAGTCCAATAAATCTCTAATTTCTTAAACAATGTCTAGAAGATGTGATCTGCTCGCCGTAGGTGTTATGAGCGGAAATAAAATTTCTCACTCTAATCGCAAAACCAGAAGAAGATTTCTGCCTAACCTTAGAGAAATCTCTTTCCCAAGCGATGTTCTTGGTTGCGACGTTAACGTAAAAGTTGCCGCTTCAACTCTTAGAACCGTGAATAAATTCGGTAATATCGACAGTTTCCTTGTGAACTATCCTTATGCCAAACTTACTCAAATGGCACGCAAACTTCGCGTGAAAATCAAAAAGAAACTTGAGAAAACAGGTAAACTTTCTGAGGTGAAAATCACTGCAGCTAAAAAAGCTAAACCGGTAAAAGCGGTTAAAGAAAAAAAAGCTGCTGTTAAAAAAACAACAAAGAAAACTGCAGCTAAGAAGTAAGAAATTACTCACTTAGCCGCTTGATAAAAAACCAGCCCGCAATTTAGATGTGGGCTGGTTTTTTATTGTCCCCCTCTTCAACAAAAATATCTCAATTAAATTTTTCAGAAATATGTCAGCAAATTTTGATGTAGTAGTAATTGGTGCCGGTCCCGGCGGATATGTTGCCGCAATTCGCGCCGCACAATTGGGTTTGAAAACCGCTTGTGTTGAAAAGCGCAAATCTTTGGGCGGAACCTGTTTGAATGTTGGTTGCATTCCATCAAAAGCTTTGCTTGAAATTTCGCATAAATTTCATGATGCGAGCCATCAATTTGAAAAATTGGGCATCGGCGTTTCGGCTCCGAAAATCGATGTGAAAAAACTTCTGCAAAATAAAAACGAAATCGTTTCAGGCTTGACTCAAGGTATCGCAGGGCTCTTCAAAAAAAATAAAGTTAGCTCAATTGAAGGTGCCGCAAAATTCCTCGATAAAAATACAATTGAGGTAACTAAAGCTGATGGCTCAAAAGAAAAAGTTACGGCGAAAAATTTCATCATCGCCACTGGTTCAGAAGTTACAAAATTGCCGGGCGTTGAGATTGATGAAAAAGTTATCATCTCTTCAACCGGCGCGCTGGATTTAGAAACTGTTCCGCAAAAAATGATCGTGATTGGTGCCGGCGTAATCGGCCTAGAATTAGGCTCAGTTTGGGGCAGATTCGGCACTGAAATCGAAGTGGTAGAATTTTTAGATAAAATCACGCCATCAATGGACGCAGAAGTTTCGCGCAATTTCCAGCGCATCCTTGAAAAACAAGGCTTCAAATTCCGTTTATCAACAAAAGTTGTCTCAGTTAAAAAAGATAAAAAAGGCGCAGTTGTTGAAGTTGAAGGCGTTGCAGATGGCAAAAAAGAAACTCTAAGCGCTGATGTAGTTTTAGTTGCAATCGGTCGTCGCCCTTACACTGAAGGTCTTGGACTTGAAAATGCCGGCGTGAAAATCAATCAACGCGGCTTCATCGAAAATAATCATTTGCGCACCAATGTTGAAAATATTTTCGTAATCGGTGACGCCACAACCGGCGCCATGCTAGCGCACAAAGCCGAAGATGAAGGCGTTGCCGCTGCAGAAATGATCGCCGGACAAAAAGGCCACGTAAATTATGACGTGATCCCAAGCGTGATCTACACTTATCCTGAAGTTGCATCTGTTGGCAAAACTGAAGAAGAATTAAAAACTGCCGGAATCGCTTACAAAGCTGGTAAATTTTCAATGATGGCAAATTCACGCGCCCGTGCAACTGGCGACGATCAAGGCTTCGTAAAAATTTTAGCTGATGCAAAAACTGATCGCATTTTAGGGGCTCACATCATCGGCCGCGAAGCAGGAAATACGATTCACGAAGTTGTAGTTGCTATGGAATTTGGTGGCTCAGCAGAAGATATCGCCCGCACTTGTCACGCTCACCCGACTTACAATGAAGCAGTTAAAGAAGCTGCTTTGGCGGTTGAAAAAAGACAGATTCACTCTTAGTGCCTCCAGTAGTCGACAAATTAAAAATTCTAGTTCCGGCCCTAAATAAAATTATTCCCGGTGTAATACATCGGGCAATAGCAATTTATGGCCCTTCTCTTTCCAGCGCCTTTGCCGGCGGTCAGTTGCATATCACTGATCCTCTTAGAACTTTTCATGGATTAAATCATTGTCGCCAGGTTGCGGACCTATTGCTGCAGGAAGCAAAAGGCACTGATCTTACTCTCAAACAAGTTGCGGATTCGCCTCAAGATAATCACCATTTTCTCATATTTCATGAGCCGCAATTGCACGATAAACCAGATCCACTGGTTATTGATCCAACCTACAAACAGTTTTTTTCATTCGCAGTGATGGATAGCGTGTTGAAATATATTCTGATACAAAACCCAAATCTTAGGGCGCAATTTAATCATTATCGCAAATCACAAACTTTTGATCGAGATAAAATAGAAGAGATGCAACTCACCGTTTCTTTACTTGATCCAACCTTTATTGGCCCACATTCCCAAATTTTAAAATTACTGGATGATATTTCTAAATTGCGCTCTGAGGCTTATAAATTTCCACCAAAAATTGATGAGAAATTGCAGGAAAGTTTTTTATATTTTTTCGGAAAACCCGAAACTATGGTTGAAGTAAAAAAAACAGAAACTGCAGAAGGAGTAAAATTTATATTGGCGCCAAACCCTTTATTTCCAAGCACGCCACCAGCAGAAACCGTTGTAAAAAATTTACAGCAATTAGATAATCCACTTCCAAAATCCCGTTAAGTGATTTTTGCGACAGGGTGGCATTTCAGTATGGCATTGGGCCCAAAACATAGGGTTTATCTTAAAAATTTGCCTAGCTAGCCACTCAAATGCCACCTATACGCAAAAATTATTTTATGATTTTTCTCGCAATTGCCGAATTAATCCGCGTCACCACTTCATAGCAGGAAGTCGCGCTCCACGCGCCCCAATCATCGGCAGAAATACCATCGCCAATTATTGTTGCCACATCGCCAGCCTTAACATCTTTCACATCAGTTACATCAAGCACGATTAAATTCATCGTCACACGTCCGATTTGCGGAACTTTTTTGCCATTCACAATTGCGAAAGCTTTGTCTGACGCAACACGCGAGATGCCATCAAAATAGCCGGTTGGGACCAATGCTAGCTTAGCATCATGCTGCAAAATATGCGTGCGATTATAAGAAATTGCATGACCTTTTGGCAAAAATTTTACTTCCGAAATTTGCGCTTTCCATGACAAAGCAGGCTGCAATTTTATCTTTTTTTCTTCGCGTTTTTTCACCTCAATTGAGGGCCATAAACCATAAAGTGAAATGCCGACACGTACTAAATCAAATTTTTCTGCCACCTGTGATGAAAGCGCGCCAGCACTGGCGCATTGATGGGTGATAAAATTTAAACCAAGAGCCTCAAATTCTTTTTTCCAGCGCAATAATTCTGCAATTTGTTTTTGCGTAAAATCTTTTGCCCCATCTTCATCGGCCGCCGAAAAATGTGAATAAAGTCCAACAATTTTTTGCTTAGAATTTTTAATCAATTGCAAAACTTTTTTCAGATCATCCGCTGGAAAACCATCCCGCCCCAAGCCGCTATCCATGCTGATATGCACCTTTAATTTTTTTTGAATTTTCAAAATATCAAAAGTGGTGACGCTAACTTCAATATCATATTTTATCGCCAAATCTACCTGCTCTTCAAACACTCTCCCCAGCACTAAAATCGGGCATTTCACGCCTTTTTTGCGCAGTAAAATTGCATCATCAAAATCGAAAACCGCAAGATAATCGACTTTGTTTTTTATCGCCTCAACAACCGTTAAAAGCCCGTGACCGTAGGCATTAGCTTTAACCACCGCCATGAATTTTGTTTTTTTAGGAAGCTGTTTTTTGATTTGTAAAATATTATTTAGCAGCGCTTTTTTGCTAATCTCAAGCCAGGTCAAATTCATAAAATCTTATTAAAAAAACAGCTGTAGGAACCGGTATGACAAGCAGCTCCAACCTGCTCTACTTTGAGCAACAAACAGTCAAAATCGCAATCCGCAGCAATAGAAATTACTTTTTGCAAATGCCCGGAAGTATCACCTTTTTTCCACAGCGAATTTCTTGAGCGCGAAAAATAAGTGGCATATCCAGTTGAGAGAGTAAGACGCAGCGATTCTTCATTCATCCAGGCCATCATCAAAATTTCACCATTTTTTGCATCTTGCGCAATTGCTGGAATCAGGCCGTTTTGGTCGAATTGTAATTTTTTTATGATTTCTGTCATTAGCGAAAGGAAGGTTGATAATTCTGGATGCGCGAGCTATTTTTATTCCACATTTCGTAAGCAAAAAATCAATTCAAATGATTACCTGTACCAGACGTCTCGAATTTGACGCCGCTCACCGACTGTTAAAACATGAAAGCAAATGCAAAATGCTGCATGGCCACCGCTATTGCTTGGAAGCCAGCTTTGAAGCAATAGAGCTCGATGATTTAGGACGCGTAATTGATTTTGGAAAAATTCGCGAACTGCTTGGAGCCTGGATCGATGACAATCTCGATCACAACACCATTCTCTCAATTGACGACAAAAAACTGGGCGATGAAATTGAAAAAGCGACAGGTCAAAAAATTTATTACATGGATGAGAATCCTACAGCCGAAAACATCGCTAAACATATTTTTGAAAAAATCTGCCCAAAAATTTTCGCCACAGAAAATGTTAAATGCACATCGATAAAACTTTATGAAACTCCCAATTGCTCAGTCTATGTCGCATAATAATTATTCTGCGACTTACCGCGTTTATTATGAAGATACCGACGCACAACGCGTGATGTATTACGCTAATTATTTAAAATTTGCCGAGCGCGCACGTACGGATTTCCTGCGCGCCATGGGCATTGCGCAAATTAATTTGATGCAGGAAAACAATCTGATTTTTGTCGTGCGGAAATGTACGATAGAATATTTCGCTCCAGCTTTGCTTGATGATTTAATTGAAGTATCAGCCGAAATAAAAAGCGTCTCCAACACCTCAATGGTAGTTTTACAAAATTTCAAAAAAGCAGGAAAAATTATTAACACAATCGAAGTAGTAATTGTGTGCGTCGATGCAGTAACGGTGCGCCCAAAGCGCATTCCGGAAAATATAAGAATTCTTCTACCAAGCGGCAAAAATGTTTGATCAATTTTCGAATAAAATCACAAAAATTTTCGATTCACTTTCGGGAAAAAAATTCATCTCCGAAGATGATCTAAACGCCACGATGCGCGAAGTGCGCATTGCACTTCTTGAAGCGGATGTCGCTTTGCCGGTTGCAAAATCTTTCATCGAGCAAGTCAAGCAGGAAGCGCTCGGGCAGCAAGTTGTCAAAAGCGTTTCGCCAAGCCAGATGATCATCAAAATTCTGCATGATGAATTGGTGAAACTTTTAGGTTCAGAAAAATCAGAATTAAATTTAGCCGTAAAACCGCCGCTGACAATTTTGATGGTTGGTTTACAGGGGGCTGGGAAAACAACTTCTTCGGGAAAACTTGCGCTGCGCTTAAAAAATAAAAATAATAAACGCATTTTACTCGCATCACTTGACACTTACAGACCAGCGGCCGCAGAGCAATTAAAAATTTTAGCGCAAAAAATTGAAGTCGATATTGATGAATTTGATGCGCAAAAAACTCCGCTGCAACTCGCCAAAAAGGCGCAGGAAAAAGCACGCAATTTGAATTATGATATTTTGATTCTGGATAGCGCCGGACGCACCTCGATCAATGAAGAATTGATGCGTGAAGTTTCTGACATTTCAAGCGCCACTAAGCCGGAAGAAATTCTTCTCACCGTCGATGCCATGATTGGCCAAGATGCCGTAAATGTTGCGAAAAATTTTCACGAAAAACTTCCACTCACCGGCATTATTTTAACCCGTTTGGATGGCGATATGCGCGGCGGCGCGGCTTTGACTATGAAGGCTGCAACCAACTTGCCCATTAAATTTATCGGTGTTGGCGAAAAGTTAGAAGAGTTCGAAGAATTTAATCCTGACCGTATCGCATCGCGAATTGTGGGCATGGGAGATGTGGTTTCTTTGGTTGAAAAAGCCAAGGAAGTTTTTGACGCCGAAGAGATGGAAAAAACGGCAAAAAAAATGCAAAAAGGGCATTTTGATTTTAACGATTTGCTTTCCCAAATCCGCAATATGAAAAAAATGGGTGGCTTAAGCAGCATAGTAAACTTCTTGCCTGGCGCGGGTAAAATCAAAGAACAGCTTGGAAAAATTACCGGTCTTGAAAAAGAAATAAAAATGCAGGAAGCCATCATTTTATCGATGACAAAAAATGAGCGCGAAGATCCGGAACTTTTAAATTCATCACGCAAACACCGCATCGCAAAAGGCGCTGGAACCACGATTCAAGAGGTTAATCGCCTGCTTAAAAAATATAAAATGATGCAAAAAATGATGAAAAAATTCGGCAAAATCGATCCGAGAAAAATGCAGGAGATGATCGATTCAGGCGAAATGAAAGGCTTGATGTAATGCCAAATTTAACCCAGGTAAAAACATTGCCGCACAGCGCCAGCAATATGTATAGCCTGGTTATGGATATTGAAAAATATCCTGAATTTTTACCGTGGTGCAAAGGCGCCAAAATCACCAAAATTATTTCTGAAGAAAATCTCGAAGCTGATTTGCTGATAAATTTTAAAAATTTTTTTGAAAAATATTCTTCTGATGTGGCGCATGGAAAAAATTCTGATGGCAGCTATTACGTCAATGTTACCGCCATTCGCGGTCCTTTCAAAAATTTAGTCAATCGCTGGAAATTTCGCGAAATTGCTGAAAAAAAATGCGAAGTGGAATTTTTTCTCGACTTCGAATTTAACTCTTTTCTCTTAACAAAAATGATTGGCGCAATTTTTGAAAGAGCCGCACAGAAAATGATGGAAGCCTTCGAGATAAGAGCTTGTGACCTACACAAATAAATTTTCATTGGGGAGAAGCGAATTTACTGCGCGCGTAGCAATTCAACTTTTCCTAAATTTGCGCCAGCAAACTTAATGTTTTATATCTTCATCGGCAGGATCACCATATTCATACCACGATTATGTAACTTGCGCTGCATGATGTAAGAAACGTGGTTGAACAAAAGTTGCGTCACTACACCATCATTTTCGAAAATAAATTTAGTGCCAAAGAAGACGACATTTGGATAATCTTTCGTCACGCGCTCGGTCAAATCAGTAAGCTTTTCCACAATATCCGTTCCATACCCAACATAAGCTTTAGCGAAGCGGCCGTTGGCATTGCAGTAGTTTTTATATTTACGCAAAATGCCTTTGGTTTTGGTGCGCATTTCGCGCCATTTTCGCTCTTCGCGGAAAGTGTTAGAATCAACTTCGCCAACAGTTACGAAAATGAAATTTTTGAAAATTCCGGGGAATATTTTTTTGATCTCAAGCAAACAATTCATGCCGCTGCCAAAGGTTTGATCGACAATGATGGCGGCCGTTGGCGCGTTTTTATCAATCTCATCGGTTGGATTAATTTCTGAAACAATTCCATATTGATAAAATTCCGTTTCTTTTTGCGCGAGGCGGAGTTTGAACTTGTTGTAAATCCTTTTGATTGTAAGGCCGATAATGACAAAAACTGAGGTGATGAGAAGTGTGATCCAGCCGCCTTCATAAAATTTCTCAAAAATCGTCACCATCAAAATCGACAAGCAAACTATGAAACCAATTCCGGCGATGAATAATTTACTTTTCCAATGCGCTTTGCGGCGACGGTTGCGAAACCAGTAAATGCTTAGGCCCAGCAGCGACATCGAAAAAGTGATGAACACGTTGATCGAATAAAGAACGACGAGAATATGCACCGATCCGTTGGTGATGAGCAAAGTCGCAATAGCCGCGCAAGCCATGAAAAGCACGCCGTTTTTCACCACCAATCTGCTGGAAAGTGAGCTGAAAGATTTCGGCATCCATTCATCAGTTGCCATATTGGCAATCACCGTTGGACCGGCGAGAAAGCCCGCATTTGCTGCAACCAAAAGCAATCCTGCCTCAAGCAATAAAACGATTGGCACAATCACCGCACCAATTTTAAATTCGCCGTAATGCCAGCCTTCGGTCATGCTATAGAAAACCGTCGCGTTCAAAGTTTGGCCGGGAATGCGATCTGCGCCCCACAAAAGATAAAGCAAAATAATGCCGCCAGCCGTGAAGGCGAGTGACACCGCAACCATGAACATCGTAATTTTTGCCGTGCGCACGCGCGGTTCAGAAAGCGTATTCACATTATTTGAAACGGCTTCAAGACCAGTAAACGTACCGGCTCCCATTGAAAATGCTTTTAAGAAAAGGGAGAGCGCAAAAATCAAACCGGCACTTTCACGCATTTCACGTGTTTCTGCGGATGCTTGCGGCAGTAGGTCGTAAAGCCCATAACTATGCGCGGCAATTCCGTAAATAATTAAAGCCAAATGCGTGATGATGAAACCAAGAAAGATCGGCAGCAGAAATTTTATCGACTCCTTCATGCCGCGTAAATTCAGGATCGCGAGCAGCATTACAATCACAATCGCTATCACTAATTTCAGATTCTGCCATTCCATGGGCAGAAAACTGAAAATCGCATCAATGCCGCTGGCAATTGAAATCGAAATTGTCAGCACATAATCAACGATCAAAGCCGCACCAGAAATCAAACCGGCATGTCGTCCAAGCAAGCGGGTCGCGACTCGGTAGCCACCACCACCATTTGGAAAAAGTTCAATTACCTGAATGTAAGCGTAAGAAATTATAAAAATTGTCAGCGCGGTTGCGATGGCTAAATAAATCGCCAAAGAGCTGTGCGTACCAAGCGCGAGATAGCCTTCTTCCGGACCGTAACATGAAGATGAAATACCGTCTGCACCAAGGCCCACCCAGGCGAGAAAGGCCACCAGCGAAATGCTTTTTCTGGTTTCTTTATCAAATGGATCGCGCGGTTTTCCAAATAAAAAATTTCTTAGTCTAAGCATAATTTCTAATCTTTTTCATGAATTGTCTGATCAATTCTTCGGATTTTTTTCCACGGATTTTTTCAATTCCCGAAGAAAGATCAATCATTGTTGCATGCGTGATTTTTAAGGCCTCGTAGATATTTTCAATATTAAGTCCGCCGGAAAGAAACCAAGGTTTTTTTGCTGAAAAATCTTCTAAAATTTTCCAGTCAAATTGTTTTCCGCTGCCCGGATTTTTTCCGTCAAACAAAAAATAATCAGCCACTTCTTCAAAATCCGCAACTGGCTTCAAGTCCCTAGAATCATAGATCGAAAAGGCTTTAATAATTCTAATTTTAGGAAATTTTTGGCGGATTTTTTTTAGGAAATCGGGAGTTTCCTGTCCGTGAAACTGGAAAAAATCGGGCGCAAATTCTTTAACAATTTCATCAATAAAATCGAAATCAGCATTTACCACCACTGCTACTCTCTTAATGCTTGGCGGCACATGCTGCGAAATTTCGGCGGCTTTTTTTGGCGTTACAAAACGTGGAGAAGTTGCAACAAAAATAAATCCCAAAAAATCGCAATTTTCTTCAACTGCAACTTGGAGGGAATTTTCTTCGCTAAAGCCGCAAAGCTTAACTTTCATAAATTAGAATTTAAATCCCGGAGGAAGAGGTATGCCGTTGGTTGCAGAGCGCAAGGCATCGTTTGAGCCCTCATCCGCTTTTTTCTTGGCATCATTTGATGCCGCAACCAAAAGATCTTCGAGAATTTCTTTTTCATCTTTATTGATGAGCGAATCATCAATTGAAATTTTTTTAGTAACGCCCGCACCGGTGATCGTAACTTTCACCATGCCGCCTGCCGCGGCACCTTCATATTCATTGCTTGCGAGATCTTCCTGGATCTTCTGCATTTTTTTCTGCATTTCTTGCGCTTGGCGCATCAGGGCCTTCATGTCCATAATTTAGTTAAAATTTTTATTGAAGAAATTGTGAAATTTATATTCGAGAACGCGTTTGATCTTTCGCAGATCGCCCACTTTCGCAACTTTATCTTTGGCAAAAAGTGAATATTCAAAAGTTTTATAACCTTTCACTTCAATGACTAAAGTTGCAACTTTCGCACCCTTGGCAACCGGCGCATAGAGCGGGCCGCGGTATTTTACGCTGACACGCACATCCGAAAGCGATTTGTCGCGCGGCATGTTGAAGGCAATTTTTTCATTGGTGGCAACCGCAACTTTGCTTCTGGTACCAAGCCACACTGCGAGGTTGGTGATCTCCTGATCTTTCTGGAAAATATTGATCTGCTTGTAGCTGTTAAATCCGTAATCAAGCATCGAAGTTAAAATATGAAGGCGCTGCTTGGGAGTTTTGGCTTTGTTTACCACCGCAATTAAGCGGCGATTGTCGCGCTTCACAATGCCGATCACGCCATAACCGCCATCATTGGTATAGCCGGTTTTGCCGCCAACCGTGCCATCATAATGTTCGCGAATCAGCGGATTGCGGTTTTGCTGTTTGATGTTGCGATAAGTAAATTCAGGAATGCTGAAATAATGCACATATTGCGGGAAGTCTTCATAGATGCGCATCGCCAGCGTTGAAAGATCACGCAAACTCATGTAATGTCCTTCTTCATTTAGCCCGTGCGGATTTTTAAAATGACTGTTTTTGAGGCCGATTTCACGCGCTTTCACATTCATCAATTCCACGAAATTACTGCAGCCATTGCCAACTGATTCTGCCAAAGCGATCGCCGCGTCATTTCCTGAAACCGCGAGCAGACCTTGTACCAATTGGTCGATCGTCACCACATCGCCATAATTTAAAAACATGCTCGAGCCTGATTTTTTCCAGGCATCTTTACCAATCAAACATTGATTCGCTAAGCTGACATGACCTTTGCGCACTTCGTCAAACACGACATAAGCCGTCATCATTTTTGTCATTGAAGAAGGCGCAATTCGCACATCGGCATTTTTTGCGAGCAGCACTTCTTTGGTGTCGGCATCAACCAAAAAATAAAATTGTGCTTCTTGAACTTCACGTGGAAGCGGCGGAATCTGGGCCTTGGCAGCAGTGCAAAAAATCAGGAAGAAAAAAATGCCAAAGCAAAAAAGCGCCTTTAAGGATTTTTTTTCATGAGCCTGATTTCGCAAAAATTGGAGATTCATGATCTAATTTTTAACGGTTTTAATAGTGAAACCTGAATTGGCATTTTGATTGACCACCGGTTGCTGCACCTTTTTGGGCTCTACTTTGGTGGCAGTTTCACTTGTTGTTTTTTCTTTGCTTTTTTCTTCTTCAAAATTCACTTGTTCACCCAGCATTTTTATGGCTTTTTTCTTGCGCAAAATTTGTTTTTTTTCGGCAACTAAAGTGGCAGCAATTTCATCATCATGCGCAGATTTATTATCTTCGATATTATCAACCGCACCTTGTACCGCCTGGCCTCCTGGCAATAAATAAGTTTTATCCGACATCGCGGTTTTTACGCCATAAACATCATAAGGCGGAATGCGAATCACATCAAATTCAGCGCCGATCCGGCGAAATGGCGGGTAAAGCGCGGTGTTATATTTGATCTCAAAAATATCGTCAGGAAAAGCACCCGAAGTTTTGCTTTTTCCCTGACCGTAAACTTCAGCGCCCGGCAAATAAACTTGCGGTACTTTTTCACCGAAACTGGTTATATCAACATAAGGATAATATTCGCCGGCAGTATCAACCGCAACCTGCTCTGGCGTTGGCGCCGAAGAATAGCGCACTTGTTTTAGCGGATCAATTCCGGCATCAGGAGGAGTGCGAACATTTTTAATGAGATCAACTTGCGAGCCATATTTTTTGGTAAAATCTTCATTCACATCTTCCAATTTTTTCATGCAGGAAAAAGTGAGAAAGCATAGAGATAAAGCTGTGACGACTCTACCAAATGAATGCACTATTTACCTCGCACTAAAACAGCGTCGTGGCCCGAAGCCTTGATTTTTTTGATCATCGCATTGGCTTGATTGCGGTTGGCAAATGGCCCGAGCCATACGCGATAAACCATTTTGTCACCTTGTGAAATTTCAACTTTTCCGTGATGGAATTTTTGCATTTCAACCAAAGTTGCTTCAGCATTTCCTTTGCTTGAAAATGATCCGACTTGCGCGAAGAATTTTTTTCCACCCGTAGTTTTTTCGGCAGTTGCGACAGCTTTTTTCACCGGTTTTTTAGCATGATGATTAATGATTTCCGGCTTAGATGGAGCTTCGTCCTGCTTGGCTTCAGCAAGATCATATTCAATTGGCTCATTGCCATTTCCTGCACCCATATTTGGGGCGGCAACATTTTCGCTGTTTGCCTGATTTCTCACCAATTCCGGCTCCTGGCTGGGCTGCAAAACTTGTCGCATATTTTTTGCCGAAGCAGATCCGAAATCTTCTTTTTTATTATTGGCGATAATTGGTGAATTGCGATAACCCGCATCTGGTGCGGCTTGATTGATGTCGCGCGTTTGTGCAGCAAAACCTTGTTCGGCCATAGCTTTAGCGTTGAGCTCGGGCATGCGAGTTTTTACCGGCTTGGCGCGACCTTGCAGATCAACGATCCTTACTTGCGGTTCTTCATCTTTTTTGACGCAGGCCGCAAAAGACAGAAGCAAAATCACGCTCAAAAATTTGGCTAAAATCCGGAAATTTTTCATTTGAATCGAGGGTTGGTTTTGAACCTTTGAAAGTGGCAAAAAACTAGGCGAGCTAAGCAAAAAAGACAATAAACTAATTAACCTTTGTTTTTCTTTTGCGAATCATCTTCATCATCAAAAAGAATGCGATTGGCCGCACCTTTTATATCATCATATTGCTTGCTTTTGAGCGTCCATAAAAAGGCGATCAAGCCAAGCAGACCTAAGCCTACTGTGAGTGGAATTAAAATGATTAAAACCGACATTTTAGTTTTTTAATTTGTTCATGCGCAAAGAATTAAACAAAACTAGCAGCGATGAAGATGACATTGCAAGCGCGGCAATCAAAGGCACAACATAGCCCATAATGGCGAAAGGTAAAGCAATCAGATTATAAACCAGCGCGATCCACAAATTTTCTTTCATCAGATGCAGCGCTTTTTTGGTGGAATTTTGCAGCTCAATTAGCGGCGATAATTTTTCACCTTGGATTACGATATCAGCGATATTTTGTGCGATGTCAGAAGCTTTAGAAAAAGAAATTGAAACATCGGCTGCAGCCAGAGATGGCGCGTCGTTGAGGCCATCGCCAACCATGACTAATTTCTGTTTTTGCGCTTTTAATTTTTCTAAAAATTCCACTTTTGAAACTGGAGTTTGCGCAAAATAAAATTCAGAAATTCCCACTTCCGCGGCAACATTTTTGACAATTATTTCACTATCGCCAGAGAGTAAAATTATTTTTTTCTTCATCTTTTTTAAGCGCTCTATCACTGCTTTGGCGTCAGATTTAATTTCATCTTCAAATGAAAAAACAACTTCCGCTTCACCAAATTTCATGAAACATTTTAAGCGCAAATCGGTGGAATTTTTGGCGTAATTTATTTCACAAAATTCGCGGCGGCCTAATTTTAAATCTTTGCCGTCAAAATTTGATGATAGTCCGAAGCCTTGATGCTCCTGGCTTTGTAGCTCGTATAATTTTTCATCATGAATTGAAGCAATGGCTTGTGAAATCGGATGACGACTGTTTTTTGCAAGAGATGCGGCAAGTTTTAGAAATTCTTTTTTCTCTATTTCAGAAATTTTTTCACCACTGGCAAATTCAACTGCGATAAGGCGTGGACACCCGATTGTCAGGCTGCCGGTTTTATCAAAAATAATGGTTTCTGCTTCAAGTAATTTTTCTAAAGCCTCACCTGATTTTACCAAAATTCCGCGGCGCAGCAAACGCGAAATCGCAATTGTTTGAACGATTGGCACAGCTAGTGCCAGAGCGCATGGACAAGTGATAATCAACACTGCGGTCGCATTCATCAAAGCAAGTTCCCAGCCATTTTTAAACCAGAAACAAAAAGTGATGAAAGCCAGAAGATGAACTGCCGGAGTGTAGAATTTCGCGAGGCGATCGGCGAGTCGCACATAATGATTTTTCTTCAATTCCACTTGCGAAGAAATTTTTACGATTTCGCAGAGCAAACTATTTTGCGCTGATTTTGTGATGCGAATTTTTAGCGGCGCGGAAATATTTATCATTCCGGCGAAAACTTCTGAACCTTTTGAAGCCTTTGCTGGCAAGCTCTCACCGGTTATTGTTGAAGTGTCAATTTCACTTTCGCCTTCAATTATAATTCCATCGGCAGCAATTTTTTCTCCGGCCGCAACGATCAAAATCATGCCCTCTTTTAAATTTTTCGGCGGTAAAATTTTGATCACAGAATTTTCTTCAACACGTCCGAAAGTTGCGGAAAGCAAAGCAAATTCTGCAGCAACCGAGAAGGCTTTTTTGCGCGCGCGCAAATCAAGATAGCGCCCAATTAACAGGAAGAATAACAGCATCACGGCAGAATCAAAATAGACGTGACGCGCCGAGCGAATCATTTCCAAAATGCTCACGAGACATGCGAGAAAAATCGCAATTGAAATTGCGAGATCCATGTTGGGATAGCCAGCGCGCGTTGATTTCCAGGCTGATGCAAAAAATGGCCGCGCCGAAAAAATTACCACCGGAAGTGCGATTAAAGCTGAAAAATATTGCAGCAAATTTCGCGTCGCTTCTCCCATATTCCACGCATCAGAAAACCATAAACAAATTGAGAGTAGCATGATGTTTCCAGCGCCAAAGCCAGCAACTGCAAGGGCGCGCAGAATTGAGTCATTATATTTTTTATCTGCCGCCTGCAAAATTTCGGGATCAAAAGGCAGAAGTTTATAACCGATTTCATAGATGAGATGCATCAACTCATTGCCTTTGGCGACATCACCCTTCCAACTTAAAAGCAAAGTTTTTTGCGACAAATTTACGCGCGCATTTATGACATTTTCCTGTTTTTGCAAAATGCTTTCAATCAGCCAAATACAAGCCGCGCAATGCATTCCTTGCACGATCAATGAAACAGAATTTGTGCCATCTTTATGCTGCGTAACAAATTCGGAAATATCGATTTCTTCAGAAATTTCGGGTTTGATTTTGCCTTCATTGTGGTTGAGCTGGCGGAATTTATAATAATTTCCAAGCCCCATTTTATTGACGATTCTGTAGGCTAAATCGCAGCCGCGGCAACAAAAATCCTGCGCTAAATCTTTAGTATCTTCGCCGCAATGTAAGCAGGATTTTATCATTGGATGACGTAGCGCTTAACTTCAAAAAAGCGCTCTTCGCCGCGCGCAATATCAAGTGTAATATCCCATTGGCCTTTCATAGGAAAAGAAATTTTTGCTTCATAAACGCCATCTTTAAAAACCAGCGGAGCCTTGAAATCAAAGCCTTCTTGCGTTGGTCTTTTTATTTCAGCACGAATATTGGCATCTTTGATTAGAGCAGAATTTTTATCAGATAATTTCACCAGCAATGAACCATTTTTTTCATCAATGCGTTGATATTTTATTTCAACTTTCCAGCCCATTTCCTGCTGCTTTTTATTTTGGGTGATAACTTCATTGTAAGCGACACCTTTTTCATAAGCATCTTGCGTCGTCACACCGCGCCAGCTCTTGTTTGCCAGATAAATATAAAAAGCGTTTATGCCGATAATTACGGCAAAAAAAATGAAAAAAAGATAAGGAATTTTACTGCGTTTTGTTGGCTCGGTCATGTGTTTTATTTTGATGAATTTTGCTTAAACAGAATTTCAGATCGGTGGAAATTTTCTCGAAATCTGCGGCGATGATTTCTTTGCGCGCAATCACCACATAATCATGATTGGCTTTAGCGTAAAGGGGCGCAAGTTTTTTAAAAATTTCGCGCAGTCGGCGCTTCGCCAAATTGCGCTCAACCGCTAATTTGCTCACGCTTTTGGCAACAGTAAAACCAACGCGACAAAAATCTTTGGCATTTTTGCCCTCAGCTGAATTGTGAAAATAAATTTGCGGAGTTGGATGAGTTAGGAGGAGGATGGTGTGGGAGTAGAATTTGTGGGCTTTTTTTCCGATCTTTTGAAATTCCGGTGATTTTTTTATCGGAAGAATTTTGAGCATTTAATCCTCAATGATTGAGGCAAATTGAGCCATCCGAATTTCGGATAGCCCAAAGACAATTACACGCTTAGAGAAGCGCGACCTTTAGCACGACGACGCGCAAGAACTTTACGTCCACCGGCAGTTTCCATTCTTGAACGGAAACCATGTCTTCTTTTGCGCACTAATTTGCTTGGCTGCCAGGTTCTTTTCATAAAAAAATATTTTAAAAATTATTCATCAAATTGAAGGGCGGCGCAAGTTAGGGGCCGTAATTTTAAATGCAAGCAAGCTAACAAACTTCATTTTTGGCGTCTAATAACACGACTTTAGGCTTGAAGTTCCTGGCTTCTTCAAGACTCATCGAACCGTAAGCGATAATGATCACCAAATCACCGGCATGAACTTTCCTTGCAGCAGCGCCGTTAACTTGAATTTCCTTAGAGCCAGCTGGCGCGGCGATAGCATAAGTTGTGAAGCGTTCGCCGTTATTGATGTTTAGCACGTCAACTTTTTCATTAACCAAAATGCCGGCGGCGTCAAGCAAATCAGTATCAACCGAGATCGAGCCTTCATAATGCAAATCGGCTTTGGTAACAGTGGCGCGGTGAATTTTGGCACGCATTAAAGTTAGCTGCATATTTCTTGTAATTGTTGGATGGTTTCAGGATTTACGAGAGTTGAAGTGTCACCGAAATCTTTTTCTTTAGCGACAATTTTTTTCAAAATGCGGCGCATGATTTTTCCCGAACGGGTTTTCGGCAAATCGGACGCTATATAGATTTTCTGCGGCCGCGCGATGGCCCCGATTTCTTTTTCAACTAATTGCGAAATTTCTTTTTTCAAATTTGGCGAAGAATTTTTGGCGATGGCGAAAATATAAATCACCTCGCCCTTCACGTCATCAGGCACGCCAATTGCGGCGGATTCGAAAACATCGGCGTGCTGATTAACGGCATTTTCAATTTCTGCAGTGCCGAGGCGATGTCCAGAAACTTTGATCACATCATCAACGCGGCCAATGATGCGATAGATTCCGCTCGCGGTTTTAAAGGCGCCGTCGCCTGCGAGATAGTAGCCGGGAAATTGCTGGTAATAAGTTTCGAAGAATTTTTGCGGATTTTTCCAAACGGCGCGCGCCATTGCGGGCCAAGGTTTTGCGAAGCATAAATTTCCGACTTTCTTCTCGGCAGTTACTTCTTTTCCAAAATCATCAAGCAAGATTGGAACAATGCCCGGCAGCGGAAATCCTGCATAAGCGGGCTTTGAATCAACTATTCCAGCAAGTGATGAAATTAAAATTCCGCCGGTTTCGGTTTGCCACCAAGTGTCAACGATTGGACATTTTTTCTGGCCGACTTTTTCATAAAACCATTGCCAAGCCTCTTCATTTATGGGCTCGCCGACAGTTCCTAAAACGCGAAGTGACGAGAGATTCGCACCCACAACATGCTCATCGCCTTTTTGCATCAGCGCGCGAATTGCAGTTGGCGCGGTGTAAAAAATATTAACTTTATGTTTATCGATAACTTGCCAAAAACGCGCCGGCGTTGGGTAGGTGGGCACTCCTTCAAACATCACGATTGTCGCGCCATTTAGTAAAGGAGCATAAACAAGATAGCTGTGACCAGTAATCCAGCCAATATCAGCGCTGCAAAAAAATATCTCATTTTCTCTATATTGAAAAACGTTTTTAAAGGAATAGCCGGCATAGGTCATATAGCCACCTAGCGTATGCAGAATGCCCTTTGGTTTGCCGGTTGAGCCTGAGGTATATAAAATGAAAAAAGGGTCTTCTGCGTCGAGAATTTCAGCTTTATGGGAAGTGGAAAATTTGTCTATTTCTTCTTGCCAGATAGTGGTTTTTTTATTTGATTTTTCGAAGCCAGGATGGCGTTTATATAAAATTACTGACTTAACTGATTTGCAGGTTTTGAGCGCTTCTTTGGCGATTTTGTAGAGCTCAACAATTTTATCGCCACGATAAAGCAGATCAGATGTTATGAGCATTTTCGCGCCACAATCTTCAATGCGTTGTGCCAAAGCTTTGGCAGAAAATCCGGCGAAAACCACGCAGTGAATGGCGCCGATGCGGGCGCAGGCTAGCATCGCAACCATTGCCTGCGGGATCATGGGCATATAAATGCAAATGCGGTCGCCTTTTTTTATTCCTTTTGCGATCAATAAATTCGCGAATTGGCAAACATCTTCGTGAAGTTTTTTATAAGTTATTTTTTGGCTTTTGACATCAACATCATTGCTCTCCCAAATCAGCGCAATTTTATCGCCGTTTTTTTCCAAATGGCGATCTAAACAATTATAAGAGATATTAGTCTTGCCGCCTTCAAACCAGCTGATTTGGCCGATTTTTAAATTGCAATTGCTGGTCTTTTTCCATTTTTTAAACCAGGTAAAATTTTGCGCAATTTCATCCCAAAATTTATCAGGATTTTGAATTGATGCCAAATATTGCTGCTCATATTCAGCCTTTGACTTGATGTGAAACATAGGCCTCCATTGATTTAGACCGAGCGCACGAATCTTTTTGCCATCTCAATTAGATCGATCACGCCGTCGCGAATTTTGGCATCAAAGCCAATATTCTTCTTCGCCCATTCTTTAATCCAAGGTCGCGCTAAATTCCAGATGTTTAAATTCGGATCAAGCGACATCCCTACTCCCTCAACGACTAACACCGTTTTTTGCAAAAGCAGCAATTCGGGGCGCGTATCCATTTGATATTCGCGTGTCATTGAAATCAAACCGCTGAGAAGTTTTGCCACCGGAATATCTTTAACATCCGCGCCCACAATTGTTTCGCCGATGCGGCGGCAGGAAAGTGCGAGATCTTCAACATTGGTGTGGGACGGAACCAAGCCGGCATCGATGTGGATTTGCGCCACTTTTTTGTAATCGCGGTTTAAAAATCCGATCAAAATTTCGGCAACTGCGATGCGAGTTTTTTTATCAATTTTTCCCATGATGCCAAAATCAACCACGCCGATGTCGCCATTTTTTAGCAAAAATAAATTTCCCGGATGCATGTCAGCGTGGAAAAATCCATGAACATAAACCTGGTTGAAATAGCTGATTACAAAGTTCTGCGCGATTATTTTTTTATCGAACTCGGTTTCAGCAATTGCTTTTTTGTTGGAGAAAGAAATTCCATCAAGCCATTCAAGAACTAAAATTTTTGGCGTGGAATATTGCCAGAAAATTTCGGGAACATAAAAACCTTTCACATCTTTCAAATCTTCGCGAAGCCTTGAGGCGTTTGATGCCTCGTGAAGTAAATCAAGTTCATATTTTGCCACTCCCTCAAGAAGTAAAAAAATATCGCGCAAAGTTTTTGCTAAAAATTTTGAGAAAATTGCGATGAATTTTGTAAGCAATTTCAAACTTGAAATATCGCGACGCATGATGCGCGAAATATTGGGGCGAAGGATTTTGACTGCAACTTCGCGACCCTGATGTAGCCTGGCGCGATGCACTTGCGCAATTGATGCTGATGCAACTGAATTATAATTAAATTCGGCGAAAATTTTTTCGAAATTTTTACCATATTCTTCGCACAAAATTTCTTTAACTTTGGCAGATGAAAAAGGTTCAAGATCATCACAAAAACTTGCCAAAGCTGTGGCAATTTTTTCGCCAACTAAATCCGGACGTACCGATAAAAGCTGGCCGAGCTTGATAAATGAAGGGCCGGCGGATTTTAGGAAAAGATAAAGAAAGCGTTCTTTAGAAAATAAAAGGACGGGCGCGAAAAAAAGAAAGAGAAAAAAAATCCTGAACAGATTGAGAAATGAAATCACTATTCTCTTTTATTCTCCGGCAGAATCAGGAGCTGAAACTGGAGGAGTTGGATGGGCAGCAGAACCGGCACCGTGATTAACATCGATTTTGATTTTGTTCAAATCAACATCAACGCCGGCCCAGCTGAATAATTTGTTAAATAATTGAGAAGTAATGTCCAAAAGATTTCCGGTCACTTCCTGGATTCTTGAGATCACCAATTTGAAGGCATTAGCAGCTTCAGGAGACATATTGAGGATGGTTGCCACTTCATCTACCGTTACGATATTTAGAGTCAGCATCACGATCAAAATTGAGAAAGTGGTAGCAGCAAAAATGATAACAGAACGTAGGGTCAAAAATGAAATGATATCGCCCATATTTTTTTTAATATTTGATTTGGAGGAAATGAACTTCAGGCAAAATTTATTTTATGTCTTAAGTAGCAAGGAATTATTTCGCTTTGCAATTGCCAAAATAGGTGCGTGGCACAATTGGACGCGAACGATAATTTTGCTCGATGAGATGCGCAAAAGTCATATCATAAATTTTTTCCTGGCGTGAAGTGATGTTGAATTGTGGAGTACCTTCAACGAGGCAATATTTTTTTTCTTTCAACAAACTATAGAGCAGCTTGGCTTCAGCTTTGTTTAATTTCGGATTTTCTTTATCCGGCGGCGATTTGTAATTATCTTCGAGGAATTCGTCGCTTACTGTGAAAGTAAAGCTGTTTTGATCTCCGGTATTATGCGGCGAAACACGCCCATAGCGCGAAGGATCAGAGGCGCAAGAAACAATAAAAATAAAAAAAGGCAGAAGCGTTAAACTTCTGCCTTTTTTCGAAATTATTTTAGAAAGATTTTTATTCATTTCCACTTTCTGAAGCTGCGCCTTCTTCAAGAAAATCAAGCTTTTCTTTGATTCTTGAAGCCTTACCAGTCAGGTTGCGCAAATAATAAAGTTTAGAGCGGCGAACCACACCTTGCTTAGCAACTTCGATGCCGGCAAGAAGCGGAGAATATAGCGGGAATTTTCGCTCCACACCAATGCCTGAGCTCATTTTTCTAACGGTGAAGGTTGCTGAGAAATTTGCGAAAGATTTGGTTCTGGCAATAACCACGCCTTTGAAAGCCTGGATACGAGTTGTGCCGCCTTCAGTGATTTTATATTTCACGTTAACGGTATCGCCAACTTTGAAATCAGGAAGTTCAAAACCGCGAGCTTCTTTAGCTTTAGCAGCTTGCTCTTTAGCGAAATTTGAAAGGAAATTTGTCATAGAATATCTTAAATTTGCTTTCGCAAATTTAGTTAAATTGCGTTGCTAGGCGACGAATAATCGTCGAATCCGCAACAGGTTTATATTAATTTACTTAAGCGGCAGCTTTTGCTGCTTTTTTAGTTTTTGCTGGTTTTGCTTCTACAGCTTCTTCAACTGCAGCTTTATCAACCAATTCCATTAAAGCCATTGGAGCTTTATCGCCAACGCGGAAACCGAATTTCAAAATTCTGGTATAGCCACCATTTCTTGCGGCAATACGTGGTCCGATTTCTTTGAAAAGTTTTGCTACAACTTCGTCATTTGCTAGGATTGAAGTAGCAAGACGGCGGTTTGCAACAGTGTCAACTTTTGCTAAAGTGATAACTTTTTCTACGAAAGGACGCAGTTCTTTTGCTTTTGGCAAAGTAGTTTTGATTGTTTCATAGTTAAGAAGAGCAATCGAAAGATTGCGCAATAATGCTTTTCTGTGAGCGCTATTTCTGCTTAATTTTCTGCCTTTAATTCTGTGATACATAAAATTTATTTAACCAAGTTTCTAGAATTCTTTATTCTTCATTTTTAGCAATTCGTCCAAGTTTTTTGGTGGCCAGTTGGTAAGTTTCATACCAAAGCTCAAGCCCATTGCTTTCAAATTGTCTTTCAATTCGTTGAGAGATTTTCTGCCGAAATTTGCAGTTTTAAGCATTTCAGCTTCTGATCTCGCAACCAAATCACCAACATAGATGATATTTTCGCTTTTTAGGCAATTGTAAGAGCGAACAGAAAGTTCCAACTCATCAATTGTTTTCAAAAGATTTTTATTGAATTCAGGTTCACCAGAAACTTCTTTTTGAACCGGAGCGTCATATTTAGCCACATCGAAATTGATGAAAACTTGCAGCTGTTCTTGCAAGATTTTAGCAGCAACACCAAGTGCATCTTGTGGAGTGATGGTGCCGTTGGTATCAACTTCCATGATCAATTTATCGAAGTCAGTGATTTGGCCAACACGAGCATTTTCAACTTTGTAAGAAACTTTTTTGATCGGGCTGAAAACTGCATCGATCATGATTGTTCCAACGCCGTGATCAGCTTTATTAGCTTGTTCCGCAGGAACATAACCTTTACCGCATTCAACAGTCATTTGCATGTCGATATTGGCGCCTTTGTTCAAAGTGCAGATCAACAAATCTTTATTTACGATTTGTACGCCGGCTGGAACTTCGATTGAACCAGCATAAACTGGGCCGGCTTTGTTAGTTGAAAGTTTGAAAGTGCATGGAGATGCATCATCTTTAACGATTGCCAAAGATTTCAAATTCATGATGATATCAAGAACATCTTCTTTCACGCCATTAATGGTGCTATATTCGTGCAATACGCCTTCGATTTTTACGGCAGTAACAGCAAAACCGCTGATTGAAGAAAGCAGGATTCTTCTAAGCGCGTTGCCCAAAGTGTTACCGAAGCCACGAGCGAAAGGCTCCATGATTATGATTGATTTGGTGGTATTGTTATAACCTTCTTTTAGGACGATTGAGGTTGGTTTAGTAAGTGTATTCCAGCTTTCCTTGAGAATTGGCATAATTTTTAATTTTTGCTTGGTTAATTTGTAAAATCCTTGAGTCGAAAACTTACACGCGGCGTCTTTTAGCAGGACGGCAACCATTGTGCGGATGGTAAGTGATATCTTTGATCAAGCTAACATTTACTCCTGAGACTTGGATGGCGCGAAGAGAAGCTTCACGACCAACGCCTGGGCCTCTAACTTCAACAGTTACGCTTTGCAAACCGCATTCTTTTGCGATGTTGATTGCGTGCTGGGTTGCAACTTGCGCTGCATATGGAGTTGCTTTTCTTGAGCCTTTGAAGCCTTGTTTACCGGCAGAAGACCAGCAAATCACGTTTCCGTTAGTATCAGAAATTGTGATGATAGTATTGTTGAAACTTGCGTAAACGTGAACAACGCCGTTAACGACATTTTTCTTTTTTTTGCTGGCACCTTTAGCGGCTTTTTTATCTCTTAAAGCTGCATCTGATTTGGTTTCTGTCATATGAAAATTAATTATTTAACTGCTTTTTTCTTGTTAGCGATTGCAACGCCGCGACCTTTGCGAGTCTTAGCGTTAGTGTGAGTTCTTTGACCACGTACCGGAAGTTTTTTAACGTGACGGATACCGCGATAGCAGCTGATATCAATCAATCTTTTGATGTCGCCAGAAACTTTTCTGCGCAGGTCACCTTCAAGCACAGGATATTCTTTTTCTAGCAATGCACGAACTTGCGCAAGCTTATCTTCACTGATCTGATGCGTTCTTAAAGCAAGATCAATTTTTAATTTTTTGCAGATTTTATGAGCAGTTGTTACTCCGATTCCATAAATGTATGTCAAAGCAATGACAAAACGTTTTTCTTTTGGAATGTTTACTCCAGCGATTCTAGCCAAGGGAAAGTTCCTCTTATTTATGCGAAAGAAAATTGCGAAGCCTTGACTTTATTGGCTTCAATGGCAGTTTTCTAAAACGCGTTAGTTGTTAATTTTGGGGATTTTTTAAGCTTGTAACCAGCGCCTCAAAAACGAGGGGGGCGCTTTCTATGGCGCTAATTGAAACAAGCAAGTTATTTTTTTGGTAGAATTCAATGAGTGCAAAAGTCGATTCGTGATAAACTTTGAGACGATTTTTTACCGTCACTTCGTTATCATCGGATCTGCTTTCAAACTCAGTTCCGCCGCAGCTATCGCAAACGCCATCCACCTTAGGCTGTTTGAAATAGCGATTATAAACCGCGCCGCATTTCTTGCAGGAGATGCGACCCGAAATTCTTTTTACTAAAACATCTTCGCCAACTTCAAAATTGAAAACTCGATCAATTTTTTTCTTGAGCGATGAAAGCATTGAATCAAGCACAATAGCCTGATTTACGTTGCGCGGAAAACCATCCAGGATGAATCCTTTGGCGCAATCAGCTTTCGTGATACGATTTTTTATAATTCCAATTACCACTTCATCAGGAACCAAACGGCCTGAATCCATGTAAGATTTGGCTAATTTGCCAATCTCGCTTTGCAGCTCAACTTCTTTGCGCAAAGCGTCACCGGTTGAAATTGCCGGAATATTAAGATGCTGAGCCAGCATTGCTGCCTGGGTTCCTTTTCCAGAACCAGGGGCGCCGAGGAAAATAATATTATTAGTCATTACGCCCTCACCCTAACTCGTCTTTTTCTTGGTGCGCCGTCTTTTGCGCCATATTTGCTGGCATAAAGATGAGATTGAACCTGGTTAACCAAATCCAAAACCACATTTACCATGATCAAAATTCCGGTGCCGCCGATATGAAGCGGGATTGAATAATGCGTAATCAAAATTTCCGGAGTCACGCAAACAAAAATCAAATAAATTGCGCCAATCAATGTTAGGCGGGAAACGATTTTGTCTAAATATTCCGCAGTTGCTGAACCTGGGCGGATGCCAAGGATAAAGCAATTTCCTTTTTTTAAATTATTGGCAACTTCTTCAGTGTTGAAAACGACTGATGAATAGAAGTAAGAGAAGAACAAAATCAACCCAGAGAAGATCGCTAAATAAAGCGCGCCACCGCGGCGTAGCATTGAAACCAAAAAGTCGCCATCAGCGCCGGTAAATTGCACGATTGCGGCTGGAAACATTAGAATTGAGCTGGCGAAAATTGGCGGGATAACGCCAGAAATATTGATTTTAAGTGGCAAGAAAGATGAATCGGCCATGCCAGAAGCTTTCATCATCGCAGCATTTGGATATTGGATTTTGATACGCTTGTGAGTTTTCTCAATAAAGCAAACCAGCATCAAGAAACCGGCAAATAATAGGAAAAATAAAACTACGGTGAACCAAGAATAAACGCCGCTTTTTGAAAGATCGAAAACTTGTACAACAGTTGATGGAAGTGAAGAAACGATACCAACAAAAATGATCAAAGAAATCCCGTTGCCGATGCCCGAAGTGGTAATTCTTTCACCAAACCACATCAACATTACAGTGCCGCCAACCAAGCTTACGCAAGTGGTCCACATGAAAATTTTTGAATCAGAAATGAAGGCGTTATGTTCAGGATTTGATAGAGCGTAATAAACGCCCATTGATTGGAAGAAAGCTAGAACGATTGTGAGGTAACGCGTATATTGATTAAGTTTAGCGCGGCCATATTCGCCTTCTTTTTTGAGATTTTCTAAACCTTTATACATCGAGCTCATCAATTGCATGATGATTGACGCAGTGATATAAGGCATGATGCTGATGGCAAAAATACTCATGCGCTCAAGCGATCCACCCGAGAAAAGATTGATCATGCCAAAAATATTGGCACCTGAGCTGGCGAAGAATTTTTTAATTACTTCAACGTCAATTCCTGGAATTGGAACGAAAGTGCCAAATCTATAGACGAGCAAAATGAAGATCGTGAAGATAATTCTTCTTTTGAGGTCAGAATTGGTATCAATGCTCATGGATCCTACGCGCTAAATGCTTTAGCTTTTTCTGAATAAGCATCAACCGCAACTTTAACTTTTGCGCTGACTTCTTTTTTGCCCATGATCAATTTTACTTTTGATTTTTTGCATTTGATCAAACCGGCATTTTCCAAATTTTCTTTGGTGATGGTTGCTGATGCATCAAGCTTTTTGCTTTCAACCATTTTCATAACATCAGTGATAGTAACTGATTCGATTTCTTCGCGAAGAACATTTGCAAAACCTTTTTTCGGCAAGCGCATGTAAATTGGAGTTTGACCACCTTCGAAACCTTTAACTGAATGGTGACCGGTTCTTGCTTTTTGACCTTTTACACCACGACCGGAAGTTTTACCTTTGCCTGAGCCGATACCACGGCCAACTCTGATGCGAGAGTTTCTTTTAATTTTCGGCAATCCTGTAAGAGAAAGAGACATGTTTTAAAATAATTAAGAATTTGCGGCAACTTTAACTACGTGATTCACTTTGCGAATCATGCCAATAACTGCATTTGTAGCTGTTAATTCTGAAGAAGTACCGATACCTCTAAGGCCAAGACCGATAAGGTTTCCTTTAACTTTATCAGTCAATTTTGATCCGCCTTTGATTTGAGTAACGGTGATTTTTTTATTTAGAAAATTTTCTAGTTTCATAGCAATTACTCAGCTTTTGTTTCTGGTTTAGCTTCTGCATTGTTAAGCGCTTGATTGCGTCTTTTAACAATTTCAGAAATTTCTTTTGATCTTTTTTCCGCGATTGATTTCGGAGAAGATAGAGCTTTTAGAGCAGCGAAAGTTGCACCAACCATGTTATATGGATTTGATGTACCAACTGATTTAGCCACGATGTCATGGATGCCGGCGCATTCAAAAATAGCGCGCATAGGGCCACCAGCGATCACACCAGTACCTGCCGGAGCAGCTCTTAGGTAAACTTTACCTGAGCAGAATCTGGCGAATACGTCGTGATGGATTGTGCGTCCTTCTTTTAGCGAAAATTTCATCATGGCTTTTTTCGCAGCTTCGAAAGCTTTGTTTTTTGCATCAGAAACTTCCGTGGCATTTCCTTTACCGAAGCCAACGCGACCATTTTTGTCACCTACAACTACAAGAGCTGAGAATGACATATTTTTACCGCCTTTTACTGTTTTAGAAACGCGGTTAATCGCAACCAATCTCTCAATGATTTCTGATTGTGCTTTTTCTTTCTGATTATTTTTTGCTTGTTTTGACATTCTTTAACTAGAATTAGAATTGAAGGCCAGCTGCGCGGCAAGCTTCTGCCAAAGCTTTAACACGACCGTTATAAAGGTATGCACCTTTGTCGAAAACAACTTCTTTAACGCCGTTTTTTAGACAAATTTTTGCAAATTCTTGACCAACTAATTTTGCTTTTTCAATTCCGGTTGCTTTGGTTTTTTCATCCAAATTCATTGATGAAAATGAGCAGAGAACTTTTCCGGCCAAATCAATTAGCTGAACATTGATATTTTTGTTAGATCTGTAAACGCTGATGCGTGCGCGGCCTGATTTATTGCTGGCTGCGATCTTGTTTCTAACTCTGAATTTTCTTCTTTCGTAAGTTGTAAGCATGGGGCTCTCTATCTATTTATTATTTTTTCTTGCCTTCTTTACGAAGGATTGCTTTGCCGGCGATTTTAACACCTTTTCCTTTGTAAGGTTCAGGTTTGCGGAAAGCGATGATTTCAGATGCAACTTGACCAACCAAAACTTTGTCATCACCGGTGATCACGATCAAATTTGGTTTTTCAAAAGCTGCGTTAATTCCTTTTGGCAAAGCGTAAAGAATTTCGTGGCTATAGCCAAGAGTTAGAGACAATACGCCTTTATCAACAGAGGCCTTGTAACCTACACCATTGATTTCCAAAACTGTTTTGAAAGGATTTTGCAAACCGGCAACGATATTTTTGATGTTGCTACGATCCATTCCAACGAACATTGAAATGTCCGGGATTTTTTTATCAGTTGCTGAAACTTTAATTGCTTTATCAGCAAATTCGATTTTTACGTTATTGCTGACAGTATAAGTTTTTTTAACTTTACCTGTATCGAAAGTGATAGTGTTGCCACTGATCGAAACTTTGATATTATCCGGAATAATAACTGGTAATTTTCCTACGCGAGACATGTTTTATAATTCTAAAAGATTGTAAGAAGGATTTCGCCACCAAGTTTTTTGGTTCTGGCTTCGTGATCGGCAATAACGCCTTTAGAAGTTGACATGATAACCATGCCAAGGCCGTTTTTAACCAAAGGAATATTGTCAACGCTGCAATAAATGCGGCGACCTGGTTTTGAAACTACTTCAATTTCATTAACAACCGGAGCTGAATAATGATATTTCAAGTGAATGTCGAAGCGGGCAGCAGCGCCTTTTTCCTGCACCTTGCTATAGTTTAGGATGTAGCCTTCTTCCTTCAAAAGGTGCAAAATATTTTCTCTCAAGCGTGAAACCGGAGAAGAAATTACAGCTTTGCCAGCCAAATAGCCGTTTCTGATTCTGGCAACTAAGTCTGAAACTGGATGATTGAAAAACATTTCAAAAAATTTTTATAAATTAAACAAAACTACTACCAGCTTGATTTGATCAAGCCTGGAATTTGGCCCCAAGAAGCCAATTCCCTAACCGCGATACGCGACATACCGAATTTTCTTAGATTTCCTCTCGGTCTGCCAGTCAAACCGCATCTGTTTCTAACACGGCTGCGCGATGCATCGCGTGGCATTTGCGAAAGTTGGATTTGCGCAGCAAGTCTGTCTTCAAAAGAGGCAGATTCATCTTTGCAAATCGCGATGATTTTTTGTCTTTTTGTTCTTTGTAGCGCAGTTAGCTTCTTTCTTTTTTCGTTGCGTCTAACCAATGATTTTTTTGCCATATCTATTTGATTGGGAAGTTAATTTTTTTCAGCAAATACAAAGCTTCTTCTTTTGTTTTAGCTGTAGTTGCGATTGTAATATTTAGACCAAAGATTTTTGGAATATTATCCAAATCAACCTCAAGGAAAACGTTATGTTCTTTGATGCCGAAGCTATAATGGTTGCTTTGGTTGAAACCTTTTGCAGAAAGACCGCGGAAGTCTTTGATTCTTGGCAGCGCGATATTGATCAATTTATCCAAGAACTGATACATTTTTTTACCACGAAGAGTAACGCGGCAGCCAATTGGCAAATCTTTACGCAATTTGAAAGTTGAAATCGCTTTGCGAGATTTTGTCAAAACCGCTTTTTGACCGGAAATATTGGAGATTTGGGTTGCCAAATATGCCAAGAATTTGTTGTCCGAATCAGTTGCTTTGATACCAACGTTAACGCTCACCATTTTCAATCTAGGAACTTCCAGATTGTTAGTGTAAGAAAACTGCTTTTTCAAATCAGCAATCGAATCTTTATAAATTTTTTCAGTTAAGCTTTGCATGTTTTACTTAAATTTTCTTTCCAGATTTTTTCGAAACACGAGTTTTTCTAGCGAAAGGTTTTTTGTCGCCAGACTCAGTTACAAATTTGATTTTTACCGCTTTACCATTTTCAACATGCGAGATGTTTGAAATATGGATTGGTTTTTCTACTTTTAGAATTTGACCAGGATTTTGCGAATTTGGTTTTTTGTGAGTTGTTGCGATATTAGCGCCTTCAACCACAACTTTATCTTTGGCAATAGAAATGATTTTGCCGCTTTTACCTCTGCTTGAGCCAGAGATAACGATAACCTGATCGCCTTTTTTGAATTTACTTGCAGCCATTACAAAACCTCCGAAGCTAATGATGCGATTTTTAAGAAATTGTTCTGTCTTACTTCACGAGCAACAGGACCAAAAACACGAGTCGCAATTGGCTCGCCGTCTTTGTCAACCAGAACAACAGCATTATCGTCAAATTTTACGAAGCTGCCATCTGGACGAGTGATTTTGTTTTTAGTGCGCACGATTACAGCTTTAGCAACCGAACCTTTTTTAACTTTTGAACCAGGGATCACGCTGGTGATTGATACAACGATGGTATCGCCAACTTCAGTGATCATGTGGTCAGAGCCACCTAAAACTTTAATACATCTAGCTGTTTTAGCGCCGGAGTTATCGGCCACAACTAGATTGGTTTGCATTTGAATCATAACTAATTTTACTTAAATTAAACTTTTAGAGCCCATCTTTTTCTTTTCGAAATTGGTCTTGAGCTAACAATCTCAACTTCTTGACCTACTTCCACTTTTTTACCTTGTGAATCCACTAGGTATTTTTTGTGTACGGTGATGAATTTTCCGTAACGTTCGTGTTTTTTGTAGGTAGTGGCGAGAGCTTTAAAAGTCTTCTCGTCGATGATGTTTAGAACCTTTACTTTCATGACTATGCTTTTACGGCGTTAAGTTTTGTAAAGAGTCTTGCGATCTCTTTTCTTTTATTTTTGTAATCTTTGGCAGGAACTACTTCGCCTGAAGATGCTTTAATTCTCATCATCAAAAGCTCTTTTTTAAGAGTAGCGATATTTGCCAAAGCTGATTTTTGCTCGTCTTTTTTCATGCTTAAACGTGATTAACGATTTTAGTTGTAAATGGCAGTTTCGCTGCAGCTTTTTGCAAAGCTAATTCTGCAGAAGCATTATCAATGCCATCAATTTCGAAAATGATGCGACCTGGTTTGATTTTCGCGATATAGTATTCAACGTTACCTTTACCGCTACCCATTCTTACCTCGGCTGGTTTTTTAGTAACCGGAGTATGTGGAAAAACCATGATCCAAAGGCGACCAGCACGTTTCATGTAACGTGTGATAACTTTTCTGGCAGATTCAATTTGTTTTGAATTTAACTTGCCCGGTTCAAGAGCTTTCAAGCCCATAGCGCCAAATTTCAAGCTATTGCCGGTTGCAGCAGTGCCGAGAATTTTTTTACCGCCTTTCTGCGCTTTTCTATATTTTGTCTTTGCAGGTACTAGCATTGTCCTAATTCAATTTATTTTTTCTTTTCTACAAAACCTTTGTAGATCCAAACTTTAACGCCGATTACACCATAAGTTGTGTAAGCATTGGCATGTGCGTAGTCGATATTGCAACGAATAGTGTGAAGAGGGATTGAGCCTTCTTTATACCATTCAGTTCTTGCGATTTCGGCGCCGCCAAGACGACCGGCAACTGAAACTTTAACACCAAGCGCGCCATATTTCATGGCAGATTGCATGGCTTTTTTCATAACTTTTTTGAAAGCAGCACGTCCTTCAAGTTGCTTAGCAATTGATTGCGCAACTAGTGAAGAGTTGATATCCGGTTTGTCGATCTCAACGATTTTTACGTCAACTTTGCAACCGGCAATTTTTTCAACAGCCTGGTTAATTTTTTCGATATCCAAACCTTTTTTACCGATAAGAACGCCCGGTTTAGAAGTTTTGATAACTAGATTTACTTTGTCAGACGGACGCTCAATCACCACTGAACCGATGCCGCAATGAGCATAGTTCTTTTTGATGAATTTGCGGATCACCACGTCATTGATCAATTTTTTGGCATAATTTTTGTGATCATACCAAACTGATTCCCAATTTTTATTGTTCAGTAGTCTGAAACCTACCGGATTAACCTTTTGACCCATAATTACTGTTTTTTAGTTACTTTTTTTTCTTTCTTTTCCGCTTTAACTTCTGGCGCCCTAGGAGATGACTTTTCTGCCAAAATCACACGAATATTGCTGAAAGTTTTTAGAATACGGCTTGATTTACCGCGACCTCTTGCTGCGAATCTACGCAAAGCAAAGGCGCGACCAACATCAACGTCTTTTACATAAAGATTATCTACGTCCATATTGTGATTGTTTTCAGCATTTGACATTGCTGATACAACCAAACCGCGAACGATTGGTGCTAATTTCAAGTTAGAGAATTCTAACAGTTTCAAAACTTCAGAAACAGACTTGCCAGTGATGTTTTTTGTAATTCTCATCACTTTTAGAGGGCTCGATTTAACTGTTTTTAATGAAGCGATTGCTAATTTTTCAGTCATATTTCTTACGCTTTTGTAACTTTTTTATCGCCACCGTGACCGTGGAAGGTACGAGTTGGAGCAAATTCTCCGAACTTGTGACCAACCATGCCTTCAGTAACAGAAACAGAAACGAATTTCTTTCCGTTATGAACTGCGAAGTTGATACCTACGAATTGAGGCAAAATTGTTGATCTTCTAGACCAGGTTTTGATTACCTGTTTTTTAGAAGAATTTAGATAGTCACGAGCCTTCTTTAGCAAGTAACCGTCTACAAATGGAACTTTCCAAGTTGATCTAGGCATAATGTAAAATTAAATTTGCTTTGCAAATTTAGGTTAAAGTTGAGTTGCTACGCAGCGAGTAAACCACTGCATCCGCAACAGGTCTTAAAAATTTTTATTTACTTCTTCTCGATTTAACGATCAGACGGTTAGAAGGTTTGCTTCTTTTTCTGGTAATTTTGCCTTTAGCAGATTTACCCGTTGGAGAAACCGGATGTCTACCGCCTGAAGTTTTACCTTCACCACCACCATGCGGGTGATCTACTGGGTTCATGGCAACACCACGAACTGTAGGACGGATACCCAACCATCTAGATCTACCAGCCTTACCGATAGAAATATTTTTATTATCCAGGTTTGAAACTGAACCGATTGTCGCCATTGATTCTAGCGGGAACAATCTAATTTCGCCTGATTGCATTTTAACTAGTGCATAACCGCCATCTTTACCAACCAATTGAGCGTAAGTTCCGGCAGATCTAGAAACTGCACCGCCGCAACCTGGTTTCAATTCGATATTATGGATGATCGCACCAATTGGGATCACCGAAAGAGGCATCGCATTACCGATTTTTACGTCGATCAAATTGCGTGAAGACATAATTCTGTCGCCAACAGCCAATTTGTGCGGAGCCAAAATATAAGAGAAAATTCCGTCATTATATTTCACCAAAGCGATGAAAGCTGTGCGGTTTGGATCATATTCGATGCGCTCAACTTTTGCTTCAACGTCATATCTGTCGCGTTTGAAATCAATCACACGGAAAGATTTTTTGTGACCCGCTGATTTATGGCGCACAGTAATGTGACCCATATTGTTACGACCTGCAGATTCGCTAACTTTTGAGGTTAGGATCTTCAAAGGCGCGCCTTTCCACAATTCACTTCTGTCAATTGTGATAAGCTTTCTAAGTGCCGGAGTAACGGCTTTGTAATTCTTAAGAGCCATTTTCTATTAACCAAAATTGATTGATTGACCTTTCTTCAAGGTAACGATCGCTTTTTTATATGAGCTGATAGTACCTTCAACACCCTTGAAACGCTTGGTTTTAACAGGAGTATTAACGATGTTAACTTTTTCTACTTCTACACCAAAAGTTTTTTTGATTAGAGAAGCGATTTCGCTTTTATCGCAAGATGCGCAAACTGAGAAATGATATTTTCCTTCAGCAAGCTGCTTATTCGATTTTTCGGTATAAACCAAATTTCTGATTTTATCGTAATTCACTGACATTTTATGCTACTGCTCCCAAAATTTTTGATTCGAAAACTTTGCTATCCACCAAAATATGGTCGAAATTCAAAATGTCGTAAACGTTGAGTGCTACTGCGTTCAAGGCTTTTACGTTTTTGATATTTCTTGCAGCTTTTTGTAGAGCAACATTTGAACCATCATGAATGATCAAAGCGCTGGCGAAATTATTTTTCGCAAGAACTGATGTGATTTTTGAGGTTTTAATTTCTGAACCGAAGTCAGAGAAAATAGCCACTTTTTCTTCTTTTAATTTCAAACGAAGAGCGTCAGCCAAAGCGATTTCCACGATTTTTTTCGGCATAGAAAAATCGAAAGAACGTGGAGTTGGACCATGGCAAGTTCTACCACCAACGAATTGAACCGAGCGACGGCTACCTTGACGGGCGCGGCCGGTTCCTTTTTGTTTCCAAGGTTTTGCAGTTGTTCCTGAAATTTCAGCCATAGTTTTAGTTTTAGCTGAGCCAGAACGTCTGCGAGCAAGTTGCCATCTAACTGTATAAGCAACTGATTTTGCGCTCTCAATTTCAAGCGAAGCTACGTCAACTTTTTTCGAGCCAACATCGCCTTTTGCAAAATCTATAGTTTTAAGAGTAAGAGCGGTCATATTAATATTTAGCAATTTTTAGGATAACGTCAGCACCTGCATGGCCTGGAACGGCGCCTTTAATAGCGATTACAGATTTTTCCTTATCGATTAGAACCACTTCCAAGTTTTTGGTAGTAACATTTTCAACGCCCATATGGCCGGCCATTTTTTTGCCTTTGAAAGTTTTACCTGGATCTTGTCTTTGACCGGTTGAACCGTGTGAACGGTGAGAAACCGATACACCGTGAGAAGCTTCCAAACCGCGGAAGTTCCATTTTTTCATAACACCAGCAAAACCTTTACCAGTTGTAACACCGCCAACTGAGATTTTATCGCCTTCTTTCACAAGTGAATCAACAGTAATGGCATCACCAACTTTTAGTTGAGTGCCTTTTTTGATTTGTGAAGTGCGGATTTTCTTAAATACCGGCAAAGATTTTTTGGCGAAAATTCCTGAAAAAGCTTTTGAAAGATTTTTAGTTTTTTCAGCTTTTTCGAAGCCAAGAGAAAGACTGTCAAATTCTTTGTCGTTGTTTACCACTAGATCAATGATGCAGTTTTCATAAACTTGCACCATAGTTAGAGGCACCATGCTACCATTTTCTTTGAAAAGGTGAGTCATGCCGATTTTTTTTCCTACTAGTTCCAGCATTGCTTAACTTAGCTCCTAATTTTTAGTTTCGTTTACGGCGATCTTGATGTTCACGCCAGCTGAAAGATTCAACTTCATCAAAGCGTCAACTGTTTGAGCAGTTGGAGCGATGATCAATAATCTTTTTGAAGATCTGATTTCAAATTGTTCGCGTGAATCTTTATCAACGTGAGGACCACGAATAACACAAAATTTTTGGATTTTGGTTGGAAGAGGAATTGGGCCTTTAATCATGGCACCAGTTCTTCTAACTGTATTGATGATCTCATCCATCGCCTTGTTCAAAACAAGGTGATCGAAAGATTCGAGCGTAATTTTGATGCTTTCTTTATTTTTCATTTAGCAGCTCGTAATTATTTAATAATTTTAGAAACCACGCCAGCCCCGACGGTTCTGCCACCTTCTCTGATGGCGAATCTTAGGCCTTCTTCCATGGCGATTGGTGCGATTAGTTCAACGTTAAGTTTTACGTTGTCACCAG
>Ga0214923_10000085_pt1 | contig 132404 bp, 131 predicted proteins | sample LL1510_MetaG_FD_177993 | JGI IMG/M metagenome (GOLD analysis project Ga0214923, IMG submission 177993) | Freshwater microbial communities from Lake Lanier, Atlanta, Georgia, United States - LL-1510 | ecosystem: Environmental > Aquatic > Freshwater > Lake | place: USA: Georgia | collected... | reverse complement strand
CGCTCCAGTAGGTCCTACAGCACCTGTAGCACCTGTAGCACCAGTATTACCATCAGTTCCTCCAGCCGCTCCAGTAGGTCCTACAGCACCTGTAGCACCTGTAGCACCTGTAGATCCTGTAGCACCTGCAGCACCAGTTTCTCCTGTAGCACCTGTAGCACCAGTATTACCATCAGTTCCTCCAGCCGCTCCAGTAGGTCCTACAGCACCTGTAGCACCTGTAGCACCGGTAGCACCTGTAGCACCGGTAGGTCCTGTAGCTCCAGTATTACCAGTAGCACCTGTAGCACCGGTAGGTCCTGTAGCTCCAGTAGGACCGATAGCACCTGTAGCACCGGTATTACCAGCTGCTCCAGTAGGACCGATAGCACCCGTGGCACCTGTATTACCAGTTGCGCCAGTAGCTCCATTAGTTCCTCCAGGCGCTCCAGTAGGTCCTACAGGTCCAGTAGGTCCGGTAGGCCCAGTAGGTCCAGTAGCTCCACCATGCGTTGGACAACAACATTTATTACAGCCATTGCAACTCTTGTGTTTACTTGCCGAATACTTACGACTACTCAAAAAATGTGATGGCATTATATATAATGCCTATATATTTTTTTATAAACATATGTATGAATATACACATGTTTAAAATGATATTAGTTTAATTACTTGGCAATGGTGCTAAACATAACTTGATCTCGCCTAAACTAGCTACATTGTACTTCACTACTAAAGGTAAGTCATTCTCTAAATATACTTCTATTTGAGAACACAAGTTTGTGCACTTAATAAAGTATCCTAAATTTTTTAATGAAAATTCTCCTTGAATAATTTTTGTTGAATCCTGTTTCAAAATAAAACCCATACTTCCATCTGATTCTGCTCTATAAATTTCCGCAGAAGCAAATTGCCCTTGACATTTAAAAATAAGTTCATTTCCAACTGATTTTATTTCTATTTTATCAGAAATACATGACAAGTCGCGAATTATTTTTTGAAAATCAGCTGAAGGTAAATTAATAATGGATGAAAACTTTACATTTGGGTATTCCAATTCTTCAGGTTCAGGTTCTATTAAACGCAATTTTTGTGTCTTACACTGTTTTATATCCCCATTTTCAAATTTTAATGCTAAATGAGAGACAATTCCATCTACATAGTCATTGTTTTCAATGTAAATAGTTAATGTGTCATCATTGTCTATAGAATTAATCAACTTAAACAAATGAAACATGTTTACCCCTATAATTATTTTCTCTTTCTTACATTCATAAGACTCAAAATTTTGAGCTGCTAAATATAGATGTGCTAATATAGTATGAGACTTGTCCATATTAATGATACGTATTCCGTCAGGTTGAAAAGAAATATTGGTTTCTAATAATATGTCTTTTAACGCAGTCATCAGAGTACGAAATGGAGCAATTTGAACAGTTTTAATAGTTAATACATTTCCATCATTATTGGTATTATTAGATAAAAAATGTGACATTATAAATATTTTACAAATATATTCTTTAAATACTTATGTACAAAATAATTTTACATTAATCATAAATAATATATACCCTTGAACATTTACAACAAATTTTTGTGTTTTATAACATAATTATAATATGAAAAAAAGAGGCGATGATTATAAATTACAGCTTTGGGTAACCAGTTGTTTTTGTTATATCTGAAATTATATTGTATGGTATTGTATTATAATATAAGACAAGATGTATTATAATAAATTATAACAAAATGATAGATACTTAAGCCGAAAGAGCAACCATTTGAGGATTATTTCCAGATAAAGGTAATGGTTTGGTTGTACCGCCTCGTCTTTTTCTTCGTCCGCCAGCCATACCAGCTGCTAACTGAACATCCGTTGAATTAGATCCATAGTTTGTTACTCCTTGACCATCAATTCCACTACCTAACCATCCATACCCTTTCCCACCTCTCATTCTACGACTACGGCTTCTACCTCCAGCCATACCTGCTGCTAACTGAACATCCGTTGAATTAGATCCATAGTTCGTTACTCCTTGTCCATCAATGCCTGACGCAAATGCTGTAGCGGGGCTATATCCATTTCCATAGGGAGCACCTCCACGCATTTTTCTAGAACGACTCTTTTTAGAGACAAGTTTTACAGCACCAAAATGTCCTTTCTTTGTACCGTATCCGTGTTTAACTAGTCGCTTTTCTCTTTTTGCAGTATTATGTTTTTTCTTAGATACAATTCGTCCTTCTTTGTTTTTCATCAAATCACCCTTCGTGAGTCCTCCTGAGGTTTTTCGGGCAGTTCCATGCCAAACTTGAGCTCTACTTCCAACTGTCATTTGTGAACCTGTACGCGTCATCTATATACATAAAGTAAGAAAAAAATATTATATCTATGGATTAATTTTGAATGTAAATTTTAATTTTAAAATTGATTTCTTAGTGGTTTTAAACTTCCTCCAGCCTGACCTTCCACTCTTCCTAAGTAATTTACTTTGGCAGATATTCCATAATTTCCCCATGTTACTTTTCCTCCTAAATTATTTGAAAGTATCTGGGATATTCTCATATTTTCTGTTTGTGTTGGGTTATTCCATCCTGTTTTTACACTATTTACTTTTTGTTGAATACAATTACACGTATTATAATTTTTAAATATGACATAAGTATACACCTTAGTGAATCTGGGTCGTGCGCCAGGGATAAATGATTGACTCATTAATCTATGAAATGATTAAAATATAAGATAAAGTCAATAAATAAAATAAAAATTGAATTATATAAATATGTAACCCCGAATTATATAACCAATGATAAACACAAACATGGCTACTACTATGAATGAATCAACTCTCGCAAGTAAATATCAACAAAAAACTGATAAACAACACATCCTGGATAATCCAGACACTTACATCGGTTCGGTTGAAAATGTAGATGCAAATATGTGGATTCTGAATGAAGAAAACAAGGTCATAGAAAAAAACATTACCTATATTCCTGGTCTATTCAAGTTATTTGATGAAGGAATCGTAAACTGTAGAGATCATGTCATACGAATGCAACAAGCGGTTCTAAACAATCAAGAAAATGCTATACCTGTCTCTTACATTGATATATCTATTCAAGCAGATGGAACCATTACGATGGTCAATGATGGTAATGGCATAGATATTGCAGAACATCCAGAATATAAAATTTGGATTCCCGAGCTTATTTTTGGACATTTGAGAACATCTACTAATTACGACAAAACTGAAAAAAAAATTGTTGGCGGAAAAAATGGGTTTGGATTCAAGTTGGTGCTTATTTGGTCTACTTATGGTTATATTGAAACGGTTGACCATGTGAGAGGACTTAAATATACTCAAGAGTTTAGTCAAAACCTAGACACTATTGGAAAGCCATCTATTACTAAGTGTAAAACAAAGCCTTATACAAAAATTGTATTCAAACCTGATTATAAACGTTTAGGTATAAACGGTCTTACGCCAGACACAATTGCACTCTTAAAAAAACGTGTTTATGACATTTCAGCAGTGACCAACAAGTCACTCAAGGTGAAGTACAACTCACAGCTAATTCCCATTAAAAATTTCCAGCAATACATTGACTTGTATATTGGCGAAGAAAAACGTGTTTATGAAGAGGGGAATGAACGTTGGGAATATGCAGTTGCATTATCACCAAGTCATGAATTTATCCAAGTATCGTTTGTCAATGGTATTCATACTGCAAAAGGAGGCAAACACGTAGAGTACATACTATATCAAATCACGAAAAAACTGGGCGATTTTATTGAAAAGAAGAAAAAAGTGAAAGTAAACCCTAATAGTATCAAAGAGCAACTTATTTTGTTCTTACGTTGCGATATTGAGAACCCTGCATTTGATAGTCAAACAAAGGATTTTATGAATACCCCTTCATCTAAGTTTGGCTCCGCTTGCAGCATTACCGACAAATTTGTAGAAAAAGTAGCCAAAATGGGCGTTATGGATGCAGCGTGTGCGCTGACAGAAGTAAAGGAAAACAAGGCAGCTAAAAAGACAGATGGTACTAAATCCAAAAATATTCGCGGTATTCCTAAACTAGTGGACGCCAACTGGGCCGGTACAGAAAAATCCAAGGAATGTTCTATTATCTTTTGTGAAGGAGATTCCGCAAAGGCGGGTATTATTTCTGGATTATCTTCTGAAGACCGAAATATTATTGGGGTGTATCCATTGAAAGGAAAAGTCATGAACGTTCGCGGTGAAGCGGTTAAAAAAATCAATGAAAACAAGGAAATTGCCGAAATCAAGAAAATTTTAGGTTTGGAAACCGGGAAACACTACAAAACCATAGAAGATGTTCACAAGAACCTAAGATATAGCAAAGTTCTCTTTATGACGGATCAAGATTTAGATGGAAGCCATATCAAAGGTTTATGTATTAACTTGTTCCAATGCGAATGGCCTAGTTTAACCCAAATTCCTGGATTTATTGGTTTCATGAACACGCCTATTTTAAAAGCTAGACGCGCAAATCAAGAGTTGTTGTTCTATAATGAAGGCGAATATGATGCATGGAAAAATGAAAACTATGACGGACAAGGATGGAAAGTAAAATATTATAAGGGATTAGGTACTAGTACTGGAAAAGAGTTCAAAGAGTACTTCCAAAACAAAAAAATTGTGGGATTTCATCATACAGGTCAAGTGAGCGACGATACTATTGATATGGTCTTTAATAAAAAGAGAGCAGATAATCGTAAAGATTGGTTGGAGCAATATGACCGTAATGCTTATGTAGATACAAGCAAACCAATGATTGAATATGAAACGTTCATTCACAGAGAACTAATACATTTTTCAAAATACGATTGTGATCGCAGTATACCCAATTTAATGGATGGACTAAAAATAAGTTTACGAAAAATATTGTTCGCATCTTTTAAACAGAATTTGATTTCTGAAATAAAAGTAGCACAATTTACTGGGTATGTTTCACAACATTCATGTTATCATCATGGAGAAGCAAGTTTAAGTCAGGCAATTGTAGGGATGGCACAAAATTTTGTTGGTTCTAATAATATTAACTTGTTAGAACCATCCGGACAATTTGGTACACGTCTGCAGGGCGGTAAAGATTCTGCTTCTGAAAGATACATATTCACTAGACTCAATCCAATTACCCGATTCATCTTTCCTCAAAACGATGATGCTATTTTAAAATATTTGAAGGATGACGGATATCCTGTGGAACCATTGTTCTATGTTCCTATTATTCCAATGGTTTTAATTAATGGTTCAAAAGGAATTGGCACTGGGTTCAGTACAGATATCATGTGTTACAGTCCTACTGATATTATTATATATTTAAAGAATAAATTAAATGATACTTTAGAACCTCTTGAATTTATCCCTTATTATGAAGGGTTCAACGGTTCTATATCAAAAATATCAGATACTAAATATTTGTTCAAGGGTATGTACCAAGTTATTGGACCTGATAAGATACGTGTAACCGAACTACCAGTTGGTTATTGGACACAAGATTTCAAAGAACATTTAGAAAACTTACAAGAAACTACTGATAAAGATGGAAAAAAAATTACTCCAACCGTAAAAGATTATGATGACATGAGTAAAGATACCACAGTTGACTTTACAATTATTTTCCAAAAAGGGAAACTATCCGAACTAGAAGAACAACCAGGAGACTACGGTTGTAATGGATTAGAAAAACTATTAAAGTTGTACACCACGAATTCTACTACCAATATGAATTTATTTAATTCTGAGGATCGTCTAAGGAAATACGATACAGTTTCAGAAATTATAGACGATTACTATGATATTCGTTTGGAATATTACGAGGATCGTAAAGACTACATGATTGATCATTTAGAAAAACAATTAATCATACTTTCTAACAAAGTCAAGTACATTGGCGAATTGTTAAATGACAGTTTGGATTTAAGAAAGAAAACAAAATCACAAATCATTGATCTACTAGAAGCAAAAGAATATGATATGATAGATGATGACGAAGAGTATAAGTATTTGACAAAGATGCCCATGGACAGTGTAAGTGAAGAAAATGTTTCCAAGTTGTCTAAAGAACATCGCGAGAAAGAATCGGAACTACTTGTTGTAAAGAATACGACCATTCAGCAAATGTGGTTGAAAGAACTGTGTCACTTAGAAACTGCTTATTCCAAATATATAGAAGAACGTAGAAAAGATTCCATGGTTGAACCTATCAAGAAGACGAGTAAAATTGTAAAAAAGAACTAACAGTAATAATAAATATTTTACGTATTTGTCTCATCATAATTTCAAAAAATACATACAAAAATGTTGTAGGTTACATGTATTTTTTTATACTTTATCCTTATCGTTATTTACACTTGCAGATGTAAAAGATGAAATTTGTGTTATTCCTTTTCCAATAATTAGCGCATGAATATCTTGAGTCCCTTCATACGTATTTACTGCTTCAAGATTCAACATGTGTCTTATTATATGGTACTCGTCCGATATGCCATTTCCACCTAACATGTCTCTAGCATTTCTAGCAATGTTTAATGATTTGAAACAGTTATTTCTCTTTACAATAGAAATATTCTCTGGAATAGATATGTTTTCATCTAACAATCTTCCAACTCTTAAAGACGCTTGAAGACCCATTGTTATTTCTGATAACATTTCGGTAAGTTTCAACTGAACAATTTGATTTGCAGCAAGCGGTCTATTAAACTGCTTTCTCTCCAAAGAGTATTCTCTTGCTCTTAAGTAGCAGTCTTCGGCTGCACCAAGGACACCCCAAGATATACCGTATCTAGCATTATTAAGACACGAAAAAGGTCCTTTGAGTCCTTTCACATTTGGAAGTATGTTTTCTTTTGGAACGATAACATTATCCATAAAAATCATACCAGTATTTGAAGTTCGTAATGAGAACTTACCTTCAATTTTAGGACAGGTTATTCCTTTCATCTCTTTTTCTAATATAAATCCTCTTATGTCATTATTTTCATCTTTTGCCCAAATAATAAAGATGTCTGCAATTGGAGAATTTGTAATCCAATTCTTACTACCATTTAAAATATAGTTACCATCTTTGAAAACAGCTTTTGTTTTCATTCCAGAGGGGTCACTTCCATGATCTGGCTCCGTCAATCCAAAGCAACCAATCAGGTTACCTTTTGCTAGTTCGGGTAAGTACCTGTCTTTTTGTTCTTGTGAACCAAATTTGTATATAGGAAACATAACTAAAGAAGATTGAACGCTAGCACAACTTCTATAACCACTATCAATTCTTTCTATTTCTCGCATAATTAATCCATATGACACATAATTTACACCAGCACATCCGTATCCATTGATTGTGGGTCCTAATAAACCAATATTTCCCATTTCTTTCATTATGTTTTTATCAAATTTTTCATTTCTAAATGATGAAACAACATTCGGTAATAAATATTCTTTTGAAAAATTATAGGCTACGTCTTTAATGTATACTTCGTCATCTGATAGTTGTTTTTCTATCAAAAACGGGTCTTTATAACTAAACATATGTCTTGAACCAAAATTATTAAGTTTTAGGTTTTTAAAATTATTACGTATAATCATCATTTCTATTATATAAAATACACTCTTTATGTAAATTATTTATAATGTTATGTAATTATATATCTGCATTTGGTATTATTATAGAAGTATAGTATAGTATATGTATAATTTACAAAACGCAAATATATACTTAATTATAATTAGTATCCTTTTACTCGTGTTTTTTTGTGTAATTATTATTTTATATCTGCATGAAAAAAATACAATTGTTCAAGATTATTTAGAAGACATTCACAAAAAGATACATATTCATAAACAAAAGTATTCTAATGTTATCAATAGTAATTACAAAATAAAAAAGGAAAACAATATCATTATTGTCAATGATTTTCTAGATAAGGATTACTTTAACTACATACGGCAACAATTTGATAATACAACATTTGAATCACGCAATTTTATTCTTAGAAAAGCGAATGGTATTAATTTTTTCAATTTATACAAAGAAAAATACAACGGTATTTTGGAACTCTACTATTCCAATGATGTTTTGAATATTCTCAGCGATATTATAGGGAAACCAGTTCAGCGAATATCATTAAGCGATCCAAACGCATGTTCACTCTTGACTTATACTCACAAAGGCGATCATATTAACTGGCATTTGGATTATTCTAATTATTATGGCGATAGATTTGTTGTTTTGTTGACAATTGTCAATGAAAACAAAAAAGGCGACGATTTATCTGCAAATATTTTCAAGTATACGAACAATGGAAAAGTTCATAGTTTGAAAATGAAAGAAAATAGTTTGGTTATTTTTAAAGGGTCGGAGATTTTGCATAAGTCAACCGCTATAGACGAAAATGAACGACGTATTTTATTGAGCATGGTATTTTGTGATATTTGTCAGGAGAAAAAAAATGTATTTAATATTCTTTATGAAAAATCCAAGAATTATATCTTGTATGGTGAATAAAATCAACCTTTTATCAACCTTTGAGAAAGGTTGAGCCAAAACAAATTCAACCAACATTCTTCTCCCAAAGAGTTTTGACAAACTTTTTCAAAAGTTTATAAATAAATCATTTAGATACATATCATATCTAACAAATAATCACAATGTTATACAGAGGTAATTTAACGTCCGCTAAAAAACGTTTTTTATTAGTTCGTCATGGAGAATCTATTTGGAACAAAGATAGTAAATTTACAGGTTGGACAAACATTCCTCTAACAAATTATGGAAAAAAAGAAGCAGCAAAAATAGCGAGTGCGTTGATCAAGCACAATTTATTTCCAAATATTATTTTCACATCAGTATTGGAAAGATCTATTGATACATCCAATATCATCAAAACAGAAATTAATAAAGTAGATATTCCTATATACACTTCATGGCGCCTGAATGAACGACATTATGGAACTTTGGAAGGAATCCCAAGACAATATGTTCGTGAAATGTTTGGTAATAAATTTACCAAACTCATACGTTGCAATTACAGTATGAAACCGCCTATTATTCGTGACTATAAAAGTATCAACGATTATCCAGTATATAGAAATTGTTATTTTGAAACGGTTAAATACGGCGAATCCAAAGAAAATGTCTTACAAAGGATGTTACCGTATTATGAAAATGATATTTTATATACTCTCGGTGAACATAAATTTCCACTGATTGTTACCCATAAACATACTGCAAGAGTGCTAATGAAACATTTGTTGAAACTAGACGATGAAGAATTTGAAACATTTGACATACCGAATAAAAAAATTATTTTGGTAAATTTACATAATGATTTAAGCTATGACAGTCATTCGCATATTGAATATTGAAGAAAAAAAGGTGTAAGAAAAGTTAGTTAAAAATTACAAATTTAAAAATGGGTTTTATTTTTTAGTTTTGGCTCCGCTTTTTCAAAAGCGGATAAAATGGGTTTTATTTTTTAGTTTTGGCTGTAAATCGGATTAGTTATTGCAGCATAAATATTGCGTATTGAAGAGTTTTTCGCGGAACGTAATACGTCCGTCGTGAATAGCTTGTTCCACCTTAGAAAACAGTGGTTCATCGTTCTCCTTGTCTTCTTGTTCCTCTTCTTCGTCTTCAGATACTTCACTTACATAATGCAGTGAGTCCGCTTCTTCTTGTTCTTCATCGTCCGAAAGCTCCAAAATAGCATCGTATGGCGTATTTGTATCGTTCGCTTCCATCTGGGATAGAAATCTTTCAAAATAATCTTCGTGCTCCATGGAATAATTCAAATTCAAAGGCCTTCGGGGTCGCTCAGGCGCATTCGGACAAATACGTTGTTTCTGAGTCGGATGCTCTAATGCCAAATGAATAGGAAAGGTAATATGATAACAAATACCGTTTAAGATATAGTGTTGTTCATCCGCAGTGATTTCAATTTGGTGGCGTGACATTTTAAAAAATCGTTTGAAAACTTGATGATAGTTAATAATTTGGATGATATTAGTTATTGAAAAATCATTTCAATTTTTTATTTGGTTGATTGAAATACTTATTTTTATTTTACGAATTATAGCTTGTCTAAAATTGTATTTATTACATATATAAACACAATTTCTATAGTTATATAACGCCTATGAATAATATTGTTTTAGGAACGATGAATATTGGTTATCCTCATACGTCCAATCCACATGCTACTATTAAAGATTATACAAAAATCATTGAAACTTATTTAAACTGCACGCCAACTAGTACAGCTATTTTAGATACAGCCTATTATTATGGAAACACAAAGTGTGAACAAATCTTGGGAGAAATATTGCCTGCCTTGTCTTACTTTCCCAAAATAGCTACCAAAGTCAATCCATGGCTAGATAACGATTTCACCAATGGTAAATTAGGACAATTGAGTCTACAAGGAACTATGTACCAATTTACGACTTCTTTAAAAAATTTGCAGGTAGATAACGTAGAATACTTGTTTTTACATTGTCCTGATCATGAAACACCTTTGGAAGAAACCTTGTATGTATGTACAACGTTATGGCGGAAAGAAAAGTTTCACAAATTCGGTATTTCCAATTATTCTTTGTTACAAACCCAACAGTTGTTAGATGTTTGTGAAGAAAATGGATATGTTTTGCCTACTTGTTATCAAGGTATGTATAACTTAGTTAGTAGAAAGGTAGAAGAAATATTTCCTCTCTTAGACAATTACAACATAGATTTTTGGGCTTACAATCCATTAGCGGGAGGACTACTTACAGGTAAATATACAAGGACGACAACAGAAGAACCATCTCGGTTTAAAAACAACTCTATTTATCAAAACATATATTGGAAGCCAACTATTATACAAAAATTAATACCTTTTTTTGAACAAGGCGTAGATGTATGTACACAACAATCCTTTGAATGGTTACAACATTATTCTAAAATGAGACTTTTTGACAAAATTATTTTGGGAGCATCTACAGAAGAACAGTTGATAAATAATATTCAGAAAATCGGAACACGTCAAGTTACTTCCAAAGATTTGTATTTTGCGAATAAATTGTATTCACATATTGAACACATTTCGCCGAGTTATTATTATTAGTCTACCTTATCCACCTTTTAGAAAAAGGCGGAGTCCAAAAGTTTTGTTCTTGCTTTTTCAAAAGCGACTTTTGGACTCAACCTTTCCTAAAGGTTGATAAGGCGGATATTGTAGTTCAAATACGTGTTGTTATTGATAAAATAAATCATATTCCAAAGCATTGGACCCGTTGTAGGAGAGCTACTTAAATCCATTGCATATTTGTCCTTGTATAAATGTATGTAATTAACTACTATCTTGGATATAATATTAGTAATCGTATTGGTATAATACAAAACATAGGTATTCTTTAATGGATAAAAAATGGCTTCCCAACTTTTTTCAAAATAATGACTGAGTTCATCATTAATAGCTCCCTCCAGACTTTTCATGAATTGGTAATAATACTGTTTATCATGATTATAAATATCCTTTTTGTTTACAGACATGATGCCGAACAAGGATACGTGTTGTATATCATAATCAAAATTCATTTGATACCACTTTCCGTAGGGTCGTATTTTACTTTTCCGAAATTGAATATCTTCATTTTTTGCCAGATTGGATTGACTCATGGACTTGTAGTCATCTACTTTGAAATAATAATATTCATCTAAAATATTTGATTTGGTATAGTAATCCACAATAAAAAAAGCTTCATTGTATTTTTGAATCAAGTCTAACAATATTTTTGCTTTGGAAAACTTGAAATAACATTCATTGATACATCCTGGTAAAAAAACGACAATATCTGCAAGATTATGATAATGATGGACTATATGATATACATAGGTGTGATCACATTTTCCTTCATTTCGTATATTGTAACTTCGTAAAACATTGGTTTTTACATAGTCTTCATTGGATCCGCCTTTGTTATAAACAATGTATTTGTGTTGATTAAAAGGATACTCCGTTGTCCATTGCAGGTCTTCATTGTATCGTGAAATGACAAATTCTATTGTGTTTGCCTTATCATGTTTAGTTCTATTCAATTCATGAGAGGTCGTTGTATTTTTTACACATACATATCCTATTATTACAGCAATGAGAATACATATTGCAATAAATAAATAAACAAAATGTGTTTGGAAACTTTTATTATTTACTTTTATCATAACAGTATTTTATACTATACAAATAATATAAAATACTGATGTTTGAAAATGATATATTTATCATACATCGTAAAATTTTTGATTAGTTAATCTGGTTAGCCAACAATTACCACATTGTTTTATATCTTCTTGTGTTTCTGTATCATAGTATCCCAAAAATAATCTTGAAAAATCGTATTCTGTATCAATCATTTTATCATACTGTTCTGAAAGGTATTTCTCTGTAATTTCACTATAGTCTTTTGTAAATAAGATAGGACATCCTTTGTATTTTTTTTTAATTTTCGTATTTTCTTCTATAATTGGGATGCAACCAGCAAGTAGTGCTTCATAATGTCTATGACAATCAACCCCATTACCTTCTGGAGAAATCACAAATTTATAGTTAGGCAAAGCTTCAAAGTACTTATCTATAGGAATAACCTGATTTGCAATACGGTTCTGTAATAAATTTATCTCAATGGCTTTCCTATTTACTGTATGACTACTTCTCCGTCGTGTATCTGTGTTTGAATTGAAACATGATATAACCATCAAATTGTGGTCGCCGACTTGGGTTTGAATTCCTTTTGTATAATTATACATATATGTCCAGTTCATACCAATTGGAAAATGTTGCCAAGAATCGCTACCATCCATCGCAGAGGCTTGGACAATCAAGGTTGAAGGATCCTTATAAAGTTGTTGCCATTCTCGTAATGTCATGCAACTATATGTCTTAATCGGATGGTTCATAGTAATATAACATGTTTGAATATTATTCTTGTATAAACGTATTTATTTTAGAACCATGATTTTAGTTTGAAATCTTTACGGTCAAACTGTGTCGCTTGGATTGGATGTGCAATGGGTACTGCTAAAGTACTGACGTCATGCAAATACTTCATGTACCCTTGGGCTTCTCCATATACTTGATAAATGCAATATTCTAACACGATTTTATTAAGTTCTTGTATCTGTCCTTTTATATTATCCGGTTGATTGGCTGCATGTTGCAAAAATACACTTCGCATAATTATTTTTAAAGAATCACAGTCTTGCGGCTCTACTACATATTGACCATTGGAGCGTTCATATACTCCGGCACGAATGCCATTTTGAATAATCTGAATGTTTTTACTAGAAAAAAAAGCATTTGATAAAAGTGTTTCATTCCACAATCCTAAGGTAGGTTCTCTTAATGTGCTGCATTGATTTGCTGGTATCTTATCATACATTGCAAATAAATTACAAATATCCGGCTGTTGCCTATTTATAATATTGACTCTTCCATTGGAACTTTTCATACTATAAGATAATATAATATAGTCTTATAGAAAAAATATATATATTTATTTTATACAAATGGCAATGAATTTTCAGAAAATAGTTTTGACAATTGCAATCGTTTTGCTTATTATTACATTGATATTTATTGGGTTTGCGTTGAATAAAGCTAAACAAGAAGAACAGTGGCCTCCGTTAGTAGGGGATTGTCCTGACTACTGGATGGATTTATCAGGAAATGGAGCAATGTGCGTAAATACACAAAGTTTAGGAAAATGCAATATTCCTACAGAAGGAAACAAAAATTACATGGATTTTACTAGTGCCGCATTTACTGGAAATAACAGCGCATGTGCTAAATATACTTGGGCGACTGGATGCGGAGTTACATGGGATGGTATTACCTCTGGGGTTTCTAATCCATGCGCTGCATCTTCTGAATCTTCATAAATAATAGTTATATCCTACCATAATAGTAATACTAATAGTAATACTAATAGTAATACTAACAGTAATAGTAATAATAATCGTATATCAATGTATAATGGAACTACTTGAAAGCATAGACATTTTACCAACTGAACTTAAAAATCAAATTTTAGAATATTTACCACTAAGATATGCTGTTTTTTTAAATAAACAAACCTATTTTATGTATCATAAGCTTATAAAGAAGTGGATACCTACAACTAGTTACGATAACTATATACGTTTTATTGTGAGAAACGATTACAACGTATGCTTTCAACAACTAATAAACGACAACTATAAAAGTTGGATAAAACTAAAAAAATATAAATACAATAACATTATATATTCTAGCTATTGTAATTTTTTGAATTGTTATTGTATTGAAAATCAGTCTAATAAATGTCGTGCTATAGTATTACATTTTTTATCAGAAAATCAGGGAATAAGTAAAAATCAACATAAAAACAATAGTTATATACATATAAGATGGAAACGCTAAATATGAATTATATATTGAATCGTGAACACATTGTTACGGAAATACAAGATATATTAACTAATTTTGAAAAAAATAAACATAATTTAATGACAAAAAAAGGTATTTACGTTTATGGCGATCCAGGATCTGGTAAAACTACTTTTGTAGTGGATTTATTGAAGAACATAGGTTATGATGTTATTAAATACGATGCAGGTGATATACGAAACAAGTCTATAATAGAGACTATCACAAAACATAACATGTCGGATAAAAATGTTATTAGTATGTTCTATAAAAAAGTAAAACAGTTAGCTATCGTAATGGATGAAATTGATGGAATGAACAATGGAGACAAAGGAGGTATTAATTCTTTAATCAAACTTATACGACCCAAAAAAACAAAAAAACAAAAGTCAGAGGATATTACTTTGATACCGATTGTATGTATTGGCAATTATCATATAGATAAAAAAATCAAAGAATTAATGAAAGTATGTCATGTAATAGAATTGAAAACTCCTACTACCATTCAGATTAAGAATGTTGTTCAATTAATATTGCCACAAATACAAAATGATGTACAAGACAAAATAATACAGTTTATTCAATGCGATTTGAGAAAGTTAAAAATAATATCAGAACTATATTACAACAACAATAATGATCACGACATTGATTTTATGAACCATATATTTCAATTAAAATCGTGCAATGAAGATACTAGAAAAATAACGAAAAAGTTAATAAATACGCCTGTATGTATGAGCGATCACTTAAATATTATGAATGAAACCGACCGTACAATAGTTGCATTGTTGTGGCATGAAAATATAATAGATGTTCTAAATAAACTTAAAAAAGAAGAAGCTATCCCGTTTTATTTGAAAATGTTACATAATATTTGTTTTGCAGATTATATTGATAGGGTTACATTTCAAAAACAAATATGGCAGTTTAATGAAATGAGTTCTTTAATCAAAACCTTTCAAAATAACAAATTGTTTCACGATACTTTTCAAAAAAAACCAAAGTATAATCCTCCCGATGTTCGTTTTACAAAAGTGTTAACTAAATATTCAACTGAATACAATAATTCTATTTTTATACAAGACTTGTGTCAACAGTTAGGAATGGATAAATCTGATCTATTCAGTTTTTTTTTACACTTAAAAGGTAAACACAATGATGTAGAAATAATGTCTTTATTTGAAAATTATGAAATTACAAAATTAGATATTTATCGCATGTTCCGTTATCTGGATAAATACACAAACGAAAATGCAACAGATAATCCTACAGATGTTGACGATTGTTCTGTCTCTTCTTATCAACGTTAAACATAATATTTTTATTTTGTAATGAAATATTATATTTATAAATAGTATAATGAATACACCTAAAAAAAATAAACTAGTTAGTGTAGGCATTGCATCTCAAGGACCTTTACGTACAATAAATAAAAATCCTTATAATCCGTTGATTCATACACCACCAGTAGGATTAGAAAAACATATTGTTTTAGAGCCTACTATATATCCATCTAGAACCATTGTACGTCAGAAACCACCTATTGACTTTAAGCCTGGACCAGATATGGATTCGTATGAGCCTTACGGTCAATTTGTAGAATTAGGAGGCAAACGACGAAAAAAACTTTCTAAAAGACGTCGTTCCAAACGCAGACATAAAACTCGTAAACTGTATCATAAGTATAAGTAATCCTCCTCAGGATTCATTTACAATATTATATCCATCCAGTATTTGGAGGACAATTTGTAATACCTTATCGTACTCTAATATAACTTTTAGTTTTTGAGACTGTGACATACTTTTTATATAATAAGTTGATGTTGGTGATAGTTTTTTCAACTCTCTAATATCATTTACTACACTATTGTATATTAGTTCATCAATATTGTTATCAGACCCGTCATTAGACGAATCATCTGACACAAAATCATTTAGTTCATACTTTGTGTCATTAGAAGTGTTCATATAGTAAATATGATATTTTATTTTATTGTATTATATAATTACATTACTATGTTTACTACAAAAATTGTCTCTCTATTGTTGTCGTCTGGTAGACATTTTTTTTTCATACCATCTCTCTTTTGTCTCGCTAGATAACGTGAGAAAACAATGTTTTTCATATTGTTCAGGAGAGTCATAAAATAAAGATCCTGCATTTGCAGATAGTTCTCCCGTAGAGAGACCAACTTTAAATAAGTGATCTTCCTCAGTCGTTCCTATACGATAAGAGTAACGTTGACCAGTAACCGCATTTCTTATGTAAGTTCCTACGTCTCCAGAACAATACACTTCCACATTTACCATCTTGGGGGTCAATGTCCCATTAGCTGACTTTTTATATCCAAGTCTCTTTATCTTATGATACCCTTTATCCATTTGTTTCAAGTCAGATAAAGCGGCGTTGTGATTCGCATAATCATTGTTTACAGGATGGTAATGATCATCTTCATAGTACATTATGTATTGTATTATCTATTATGTGTTTATATACAAAATTATCTTTATATTTGTTTATAAACATATATGATTTATTTACTGTTATTTTGATGTATTCTCATTCAAATATTTTATTTTTTTAAGTAACTCATTAATTAAACAACTTTTATCTGAAATGATTTTTTCTTTATCAGAAATAATCTTTTCATAATGCTGTTTCATTTGTTCCATACTATTAAACTGCGGTATTTTTAATGTATTCAACCGTTGTGTTTCTTGCTGTATTTTTTTACTATGTTCTAGTAATCGTTTATCTCTATTCGTTTGAATCTCTTTTATTTGGCGCAATACTTCAGGTTTATTTTCTGGTCTTCCTAGCGAGTAGGCGTCAATTAGCACGTGAATATCTTTAGTATACATTTCTCTTAATTGATCATTTTGAATAAAATCCTGAACTTTAAATTTGGATGGAGTAACTTTAAATTCTAGCGGGGTTTCCAATAATTTTTTCTTGTCAAAAGAATTATGAGAGTGAGCTACGACCATTATCGTTTTTAACGTATCTAGTTGAAGTAATGGAATAGAATAATTCTTTAAAAACTTAGTTTCTTCCGCTAATGCGGTTTCATCATTGTACCTTGTATTTTGTAACAATTCTGTACGAAATGCAAACGTGGCTGCTGTAGCATGATATTTACCATAAGGTCCACATTGGTATAACTTGTCTAGATCATGATAGTATATATGCATTTCACTACTACCTGCTATAAGATATGTGGGATGATTCATTAACATTTCTACAGCATGCGATACACGTTCTCTAGGATAATAATCATCATCATCTATATACACGATAATATCACCTTTGCACTGTGAATGCATAATGTTACGTTTTTGACCAAGTAGTAAACGTGTTTTATGATAAACATATTTTACCTGAATCCAATCTACTGGTGTTATTAAGTCTTTAATAGGATCAGTTCCGTCATCCACAATAATCCACTCCATTTTATCTTTTGGGTATAGTTGATGTTCTATGCATTTTATCAATGATGAAAAAAATGGTCGCCTATTGAATGTTGGCGTACATATACTAACAAAAGGCAACTCTAACTTATGTTTACTTTGAGTGTTAGTCATAATTAAATTATTCATTATATTTTTAAACCTTTTACACCTTTGGACATTTAAAACGCCGATTTTTTAGGAAATAATAGTTTTTCATAAAATTTCAATTCTTCGTTTTCTATTATTATTTTTTCTTTTGGAATAATATTTTTTTTTTTATAAACAAACAATCTTTATGGTTTTTATAATATTTCACATTTAATGGAAAATTAATACTATCTTTAATTTGTAAACCATAATTTTTTAACTTATTCATAGTGTCTAAAAAATTATCAACTAGATCATCATATGTAATTAAACAATAATTGTTTACTAATTTTGGCATTTTTTCAATAAGATATTTATTTTTTACTAATCTTAATTCATATATATTTTTATATCTTTCTCCGGTATCTATATTTCTATCAGTCATAATTTCACAATTGTTGTCGGATGAATAAAATGTATTCGTTAAAAATGTATCTATGTTTTCTGTTAAATGACTTGGTATGTGGTGTCTTTCTCTATATAATGAATTAATCCAATCTTCTAAATTTCTAATAATTCCTATAAATAATACGTTATCACTATTAGATAAATCACTAAAACCAAAAAAATGTTTCCAACCATAGTCCCAAACTATTTCAACATGAAAATTTAAACGTAATAATTCTTCTAAATAATTTGTTCCAGAACATCTTTCGCCATAAATTTGGATTTTTTTCATTATATAATATAGATATACAAATAATACAACAAACCACCTTATTATTTTAGATAATGCGAGTAGTCATAGAAATGAAAGGATATAAAGAGTTGGTAAATAAAAGCAATAAAATATTATATGCTATACCTTACCAACACTTCACAAATAGTATTGAAAATTATTGTAGTATGTTGAAATCATGACTCTACAAGGTAAGTGAGGAAGGAGAAGGATTAACTCACGAAAAACTAAAAGCAAAGTGTAATATGAGGAATACCAAAAGAAAAGTATGAAAATATTTTTAAGGGAGCGTATAACAGATATGCTGTATATGTGAAGAATAAAACAAGAAAGCGAAAATTATAGAATTACAAGATTTAGAAAATCGGCGTTTTAAATGTCCAAAGGTGTAATGTCTCCCACGGTATAAATCGGCGTTTGAAATATTAAAAGGTGTAAATAACAATTATCACAATAACTGATATATTTATTACGTATACAATAATGTATAAACGAAATAAATAATATGGCTACTATAATAATTATTATATAATGTATTACTTTTTTTTACTACCTCCTTTCATTTTTTTTAAGGCATATCCTGTCGTAGAAGCAGGATTGTTATTAGGTATATATTGTCCGTATAAATGAAACCCAAAAAGAGCAATCATTATTCCTACTAAACAGCCAATGAGACCGTTCATACCTAAATATTTTATAGAATTGGTCAAAAGACCGTAAGTCAATAAAATTAAGAAAAACTGGCTTTTGTACAAAAATACGTCTTGGATACACTGTAAAACCCCATAACTCTGTTTCGTTGATTCTATTTCGGATTTAATAAACAAGGGAGCAAAAAATGTATAGCTACTTGCAATTAGTGGTAAAAACCCATTCATTGGGAAAAAGAAGAAAACCGCGTACATGAACAAACAAAAGCTCCTCCACGGCCTTAAATATGTGAATGGTTCATTCCAGCGTACATTTCCATCTTTAACAGTATGATCCATAAAAAAATCACTCCAGTATTTTATTTGATAAAAAAAGCTGAAAAACATATTTGCAAATAACATAAAAATACTGGATAATACCAAAAACATGGGATAAAATAAAAGGATCATACTTTCAGGAACGTATTCTCCCAAAATGCCATATACTTTATTTATGTATAGATTATTCACTGCAATCATATTCAATAAAACGTCACGAAGATAAAGACCAAAAAAACTTGCTTTTTCTGGGTCTGTTTTAAATGAATTTATCATACCTATGAATCCATCTTCATAACCTTTCAAAATGTCAGATTGATCAAATTTTAATTTAGTAGTAAACACTTTTGGCGTTTCTCCAAATAACCAACCCATTCCAAAAAAACCGTACTGTTTGATAATATTTATATTAACTAATGATTCATCTATTTTGGGCTGTTTATTACCAAATGGTACATATTCCATATTATCTGGTAAAATGTGGGTTTGCGCCACCTTAGATGTGTACAATCCAATAGATCCAACTATTCCAAAAACAATAAACACGTATATCGCATAAGATAACAAACTTGTAGCAAACCCAATATAATCAGGTTCTTCGCTTACATTACTCGTTGCATTTTTTTTACTATCTATGGCACTTGTATCAGACGTTGACATTAGTTATATTACGCGAATATTTTATTTTATGTCTCTATACTTTTAGAAACGAACCAATACACGTGTATGTCTCTAAAACATATGAACTATCAAAAATATATATTATTATATTATTATATTATTATATGAAATACACTCATACTCTATTATATATTTTATCTTGCATTGTAGTATTTGTTATATTGATCATTTGCATCGATTGTTATTTTTGTAATTACAGGATTCAAGGTAAAGAAGGATTTGATACAAATGCATATGTTTTATACGAAAATACTAACACTCCTTTAACCAACCACACTGTGAATTTGCCAATTAATACTACATATCAATGCCAAAATTTTTGCGGACCAAATGCACAGTGTTCTATTACTCGTGAACAATGTACTAGTGATGTGGATTGTCAAGGGTGTCAGCCAGTTTTTAAAAATTTAGAGGAATCAGTTACTAAAGAGGTACGTGGACAAAATGACGCAGGTAAATTGACTTATAATCAAACGCCACAATATTCTTCCCTAACTACCGACATAGGAACACAAGCTTTGATATACAACAAAAAACTTGCTTTAGTACCTAAACCATATTATGGCATTGATAAATGGATGAAGTCTGCAGAATTTGGCAACAAGTTATTTCACGACAAAACCAAGTATATGTACTTACAGGACCCTTCTAAAATGAAAAATGAAATAAAATATCCAATTAGAGAAACTACCACGGGTTTATTTCAAGATTATGGACCTTTAGCATCTAATGCTTATTTGTAACTTTTATTACTAATTGGTAGAGTATGTGTATTTGTATGTTTAGTGATTTTGTTATCTTTATCTGAATCATTGTCGTCTTCATCGTCAAAGTCGGGATTTAACGTATAATCTTCTTCATCAGACTCAAAGTATAATGGATTTATTTTATCCGGATTTGAAGTATTCGTCTCTATTATGCAGGTTGTTAAATTGGTTAAACTTACTGGCGTCCTCAAAGATGTATCATGAAGATCGTTAGTAACTCCTTGTAGCATAGGTTGTACGGAATATTCTGGAGGTCTTGGCTTTGCGCTGGTAATAGACTCACTGGTCAAACTCTCAAGGTATAATCCAGTTTCAAAAAGTCCACCTGATGTGTTTGAGTTTTTGCGGGATAACCCGTAATAGTTCTTATATGATGATTTTGAATAATTAGCGGGTACCACCTGAAATGAGTAGGATGTTTTAACCATTGAGTGATCCATTTTAAAATATATATTATTGTTTTTCATAATATAATATATATTTTTATTTTATTTTTATCTGTATCTGTATACTTATCTTTATTTTTCTTTTTCTTTATTGATCATCACTTCTTTGGCTACATTTTTTATTATTTTTTCATAGTTTTTATTAGCTTCATCCATTGTTTCCCCACACATAGCTGAGTATACTATTTGCATGTACTCATCATTTTTTTTATTGTCAACCTTATAATATTCAGGATTTTCTTTTTGCCATTGAGATATTTGATTAATATTTTTATTTGTAATAATTTTAATAGCTTTCTTTAGTTTTTCTTTTTCTTTATTATCTTTTTCCCAAATATTGCAATCTTTTACATAAAAAACTTCCCTTTTCAAATCGCTACAGTGAATAGGTCGTTTATGAAGTTCTAGCTCTTTTAATCCATTTATAAATATTTTGCTAATACCCTCAGCATAACCGATTTTACCAGTGGTTTCTAAGTCTGAGGTTTGTAATTCTAAAGAATTTATAAAATCCATTAAGTTTAATGCGTCTTTACAGTGTTCATTCAAAAATACATTCAGGTTGAATTGATTATTATGAATCGTATTGTGTGTGATTACAGTTGATTTTTCTTTTGATAATTCTAAGATTTGATTTTGCAAGTTAGCATTTTGATCCAACAGTTTCAAAATAATACTATTTTTATCTATTTCATCATGGGATGTACATGAAGATACATCTGTAATATTATTTTTGAAGGCATCTTTTTTTTCTAAACAAACATTTTTATGTTTCCATAATCCACTTCTTGTTTTGTATAATTTTTTACAAAAATTACACTCATATTTCAAAGGAAAAGAAGGGGTTGCTGAATTTTGCTGAATTGTGTTTCCAAATGTTTCCGCATGCGTTTCCATGACATGACGCCTAGACAATAAATGTGTCTTGTAGTTATAAATTGTTGAGCATAATACATCACATTTAGCACAGTATTTTTTTGTTGCTGAATTTTGCTGAATTTTGTTTCCAAATGTTTCCATATGTTTCCATGAGAAAAAAATTTAAATTGTTTTCTAAAATATTTTTGTAAAAATAAAAATTTTTCAGTAACGTTTTTTCATTTATTTTTTTGGAATTTAGCGGGGATGAGACGATAATCAAAAACTTTCGTTTTTCTCCAAGACTTTTTTCAAAAATCCAAAATTGGACATTTATAAAATGTCCAAAATAGGAAATCTGAAAAAAGTCTTGAACATATTTTTTTGTGTTTTTGAGATAAACAAAATAACAATGTACAATAGCAATAACAACTGACATAAATGACATCTAGTATGCAGTGTCCTAAGTCGCATAAACCATCCCGCAATTTCCTCCAATAAAATATATTTCATTAATTCTTTCTTCAAACAAATAAAGATCAAAATTGTAATCATAGATCCTCCACGTTGGTTTATTTATACCAATCACATTACCAGATTCGGGGTCGCAAATGGTAAACGACTGAGCCAATGGATCCAATGGAGGAACAATAGTCGTGAATTCCAATTCTATCTGATTAAAACGACTCATATTTATAGCTCCAGATGGTTGTAAATCATATGGAGATGTATGTAGACAAAAATTGTAACAGTAGAGCCCGTCGGGAGCATTCCCACTTGTACGTGTATATTTTTCAATGTAGTTAAATACACCGGCAGGCTGTAAGTTTTCACGATAAGAACCATCTAACAGTATTCCCATAGTAAGTAGAATATTTTTTTCATTTTCAGGAGAGTAATTATCTGTAATCATCCATCCAGTTAACTTACCATCCATGTTTACACCTGGACCAATCATTTCAACTTGCGAATTCTGCGAGTTAAACTGTACAACTGGAAAATACCCTTGTGTTGGAGCAGGGATAATATCTTTGGGTAAATAATTATACGGCCAGTTGGTATAATTAGACCACTCATTACGTAAATTTGCATCGCTGCGTTGAAAATAAAATACATAACTAGATACCATCCCGACAGAGTCAAGCGTTACTCTATTTGGTCCAGTAACATTATAAAATTTCATTTCATGCACTTGTTTAATAAGATATTTTTGTTCGTTCAGTGCAAAAACTCGTTCTTCTTCATTAGATAAAAAGCAATAAGTACAGTTAAGGTGAATATCTGCATTCCATAAGGTTCTTATGTCCGTATAAGAATCTATTCCTAAGGTAACATCGGGAGGAGGTTGAAGAAATCGGTAAAATTGCATATAAAATAAGTTAAAATTAGGAGCAACATATGGATAGTTATTTACTCCATCTAGTACATCACGTATTTGAAAGAGTTGGTTGATTGGGCGAAAAGTAATATTAATATGAAGTTCGTTATACTGCAAAGACGTTAAAGGAAATGCCATTTGCGATTTCAAACCAAACCAATTGTTCAGAGGTATGTACAAAATACGACCACGAATAGAAGGTTCACATCCTGCGGGTGAAACCGAATAAAAAGCATTTGGGTAAGAGTTCACTCTAGAACCGGAATTGCCCGGATTATTAAGATCCGAGATATTTCCAGTCATTTCATTAAATAAAGCTTTTTTATCAGCGTTAAAATCTCTTTGCACAGAAGCTAACAAGTAGTCGCCCGAGTATTCTTGTAGAGTGTAGTTACCGCATGTGATACTTATTTTAGAGATCATCTTTGCTCCTAAATTTTCAATCCAGCGAAATTCGTAGGGAGCCCAACGCCCATTGCCTACACTTGTCTCTGTAGGAGGGAAAATAGGGCTCCAAATATTGGGAAGTGTCACTGATACATAGGTATCCATGAGTAGATCTGCATAACGTGGTATTTTAAATGTGAACACGGACTCTTCTGACAGACGAAGCGTTTTAGAACCTTCAAAATCAACGCGGAATTTTTGTAATCCAAAATTAGTATATTGGGCGTATGTGCTTTTAAAAAACGTTTTGGAAGGGTTTCCATTCAAAATAATATTTTGTTGCCCTTGGCTAACTAAATTCATAAGACCTCCAGCCATTTTTAACTTAATCTATACAGATATATTTAAATAAGTATTATTGAAAGGTTTTTAGAACAAATACAATCAAAAATGAATAATCAAATCTGAATAATCAAAGTAAATAGGTTAATTTTTTAGATAACTATAATATAAGATAGATACATAATGAAAGATCAAATAAATGAAATGTCTAAACAATTAATGCATACAGTTTCAAATCTAAAAGATCCAGCTATTATCACCATTTTAATAGTGATTATTTTTACAGTTATTCTTATTTCATTACTGTATTACTTTTACGTGCGCAATCTTCCTAAAAAAGAATGTCAGTCTATGGATGCATTATATAGCGAACTGAACGGGAAAATAAGGTCTATTACTTCGTCTGACCCGAATTGTGGTTATTTATTTCGCGACTATTATATTAAGAGTGCTTATAATTGTTGTAGTGCTGGATCATATAAAAATGATTTTGTAGATTTGTGTATGTTAAAAGATCTTTTGAAACAAGGAGTTCGCGGACTGGATTTTGAAATTTATTCTATCAATGACAACCCAGTTGTAGCAACATCTACAACTGACAACTACCATATTAAAGAGACTTACAATTATATTGATTTTGCCGAGGTAATGAATGTTTTACGGGATTATGCATTTGTTACGGCTACATCTCCAAATCCACGTGATCCGGTGATTCTTCACTTACGCATTAAAAGCACAAACCAAAAAATGTATCAAAATTTTGCTAAGTTGTTAGAAAGTTATAACCATTTATTGTTAGGAAAAGATTACAGTTATGAGAACCAAGGAAGAAATTTAGGCGAAGTAAAGTTGTTAGATTTAGCTGGTAAAATAACCATTATTGTAGACCGATCTAACATATCTTTTTTAGAGTGTCAAGAATTTTATGAGTATGTAAACATGACCAGTAATTCACTGTTTATGCGTGCTTTGCACTATTATGACATTGCTTATAGTCCAGATATGAATGAACTAATAGAGTTTAACAGAAGATGTATGACAATTGGTATGCCTGACAAAGGCGCTAATCCTGAAAATCCAAGTGCAATTGTATTAAGAGAAACTGGAACTCAAATGATAGCAATGAGATACCAATTGTTTGATACTAATTTAGAAGAAAGTGATATGAAATTTGATTTGGAAGGATATGCATTTATTTTGAAACCGGAATCATTGCGCTACGTTCCGATTGTAATAGATGCTCCTCCTCCACAAAACCCCAAACTGTCTTATGCAACACAAGTAGTTTCTAGTGACTTTTATAAGTTTGATGTTTAATATTCTATTATGAATAAATAAGTGACTCAAGTATAGCAAGTAAATATTATATTTTTATAATGTATGAAAGATAAAAATATATGCGATAAGTCCATGAGTTTTGCAGAGTGTGAGCTAGCCATTTTGCGTATGCAAGTGGATCAAGCACAAGAAAAGATGAATAAACGTGTCGTAAATACTCCAGAAATCAAAAAAATGATTACGATTGTAGAAGGGTTTATTAAAAAGAAACAACTGGTTTGTTACGGAGGTATTTCCATCAATGCATTATTGCCCGATGAAGATAAGATATACAATTTTGATTTAGAGTTACCAGATTACGATTTCTTTAGCCCGAATGCTCTAGATGATGCTAAAGAATTAACTGATTTGTTTTATAAGATGGGTTATGCTGATGTAGAAGCCAAATCAGGACAACACCATGGTACATTTAAAGTGTATGTAAATTTCATTGGCGTTGCAGATATAACCTATATACCCAAAGAATTGTTCAACACAGTTAAAGCAAGTGCAGTGAAAGTGAATGGTATCCTATATACGGATGCGAATTTTTTACGCATGGGTATGTATTTGGAACTAAGCCGACCAAGTGGTGACACAGATCGTTGGGAAAAAGTATTAAAGCGGTTGACACTTATCAATAAATACTATCCGCTGAAAGATGAAAACTGCGATAAAGTTAAATTCCAAAGAGAAATGGAAGACAAAGAGAAAGCAGACAGAATATATGATACAGTAAGAGAGGTGTTTGTAGACCAAGGAGTCGTCTTTTTTGGAGGATATGCTATATCTCAATACAGTCAGTATATGCCAAAGCCATTACGCAAAAAAGTAGAACACATACCTGATTTTGATGTATTGGCACATGATCCGAAAGCTACCGCAGAAGTTGTGAAAAAGAAACTAAAAGAAATAGGCATGAATAATGTAACCATTCTAAAACATGATGCTATCGGGGATATTATTCCATTGCATTATGAACTACGTGTTGGTGATGATACAATTGCATTTTTATATAAACCAGTTGCATGTCATAGTTACAATGTCCTAATGTTAAATGGAAAGAAGGTAAGAATTGCGACCATTGATACTATGTTGAGTTTTTATTTGGCGTTTATGTATGCTAACCGTGGATATTATGACAAAGATCGTATTTTGTGCATGTCCAAATTTTTGTTTGATGTTCAACAAAAAAATAGATTAGAACAGAAAGGTTTGCTGAAACGGTTCAGTATTTTGTGTTATGGACACCAAGATAGTCGGGAAGAAATGCGAGCAGAAAAAGCAAGTAAATTCAAGGAACTCAAAGACAAAAAAGGAACAACAGAATATGAAGAATGGTTTTTAAATTATACTCCAAAAACGTCTCCTACGAGTGTCCAACCAAAAAGTGCAAGAAAACACAATAGCCAAAAGAAGACAAAGCAAAACAAAACAAAATCTAAAACATTAAAAATACGAAATAAATCTAAAAATACGATAAAAATAAAAAATGTCAACAAATAATGATTAAACACAATAATTGCTTAACAAATAAATATAAATGTGTTGCATTATTTTGTAAATATGAATACCTTTTTTGTCAATGGATTTTCGCAAAATTTTATTCAATACATATAACTTATGCAAGAATAGAACAGTGATGTCAATGAATTTTATAAACATAAAATGTTTAATACATTCAATTATATTCCATTGATCAGTAAAACTGCATATATTTGTTTTACAAAACCCGTGCATAAAAAACAAATGTGTTTCTAGCATTCCTTCCATAATACGATGTATGTTAGATGATTCGTTTTTAATGGATATCATTCTAGGTATTTTGTCTATGTTATGAATATTCAAATACAACACATGACTATTAGTATTACTACATGATTTAAATACAAATGGATAGAGACCATCTATGTATTTATGTTTATAGTAAACTTGATTGTCAATAACATAAGGAAATGAACAAGAACGGCGTATAATTTCAAAGAGTTCATCTACATTTTTATATGAGGTTTTAACAACTCTTTTTCCAGTTTGTACATTATAATACGAAATATACAAACGATTGTTTATTTTTTCTATAACATTGTTAGGCAAATGTTGTTTTAATAAAGAAAAAACATCGTCAAAAATGTTGACGTTGTAATTTGTTTTAAAATGGGAATAGGCAATTTTGTATATGTTAATAACAATTTCTTCATCATCTATGAAATATAACAGAGCAGTAATAGAACCAATACTACATCCAGATAGTTTTTTGATAGTAATCATTTTTTGTTGTTCTAGGGTTTTTAAGTAAATAAGAGATCCAGCTAAGTAGCTTCCGTTGAATAGCCCTCCTTCAAATACAACATCTAACTGTAAATGATTTTGTTTTATTTCTTCAGGTAAATTTTGTATTAATGGTTGGACATAAGTATTCATGTTATATTTGTTATATAACAATAACAAATATGAAAGTTTACAACGAATATACATATACATATACCTTCCTAGTTATCGCGATTCGTTTGTTTTGTTTTCAAGTATTCAAGACACCACAAATAAGTTTCATGAATCCTTTTGTTTAGTTCTGGATCACATGTTAGTGGTTCTTCTTGGTAAACACCGTGTCCAATACCTCCTTTTTCAAAATAGTCGAAGGAAATATGATTACCATAACGAGCGTCATCTATTTCCTCGTCATTAAATGCTTCACCAAATTTCCGTTTTCCAAGACTAGAGCCTATTTGCGACGGGTTTGTAGTCATCTCTTTTGTTTCGTATTTATTTGTATATTTAATTACTTATTATAAACCTAAAAATGGTTCAATTTTATTTGTTTTATGAATGACGATTTTTCAATAATCTCTGCACAACCTTTTCTGCATTCATGTTTTCACTTAAATAAATATTTATTATTTCTGCAGGAGAATAATACTTATCCTTTACTTTGGAAAGTACTTTTGTATCTATTCGTTTCTTGAATAAATTGTAATATATTTCTTGAATTGTATTTCTAGTTGCATTTGATAATTCCATTGTAATATCTATCCTACCTGGACGTATTAATGCTGGATCTAATCTATCATAATGATTACTGGTAATAATTAAAATACGTCCAGGAGTTTCACGAATACCATCCCATAGATTTAATATATCATCCAATGTAAGAGGTTCATCTAATGTCAACGGGTTTACTTTAACGACTTCAGTTTCACTCATTTTTTCAATAAATTTTTCAATAGGGGCTTGATTACTTTTGTTGACTCTTGGTTTCTTCTTGTCATTGTAATCGCGTTTTAATATAATGTCTCCAATACAATCAATGTCCTCAAATACAATTATTTTTTTATCAAACCCAATGCTACCCTTTTTGTTATCTACATTATAACGATCTTCAAAAAAAATAGTTAATAATTGTTTCATTGTTTTCACCATTTTGAGAGATATAATAACAATATGACGCTGAGTGTAATTAGATATAGCTTTTATTAAGCTGGTTTTACCAGTACCTGGAGGTCCATGTAATGCTATCCCGAGTGTATAAGGAATACCTTTCTCTTGGTACCACTGTTTGTTGTTCATAAAAAAATCAATTTTTGAAATAAAATGTTTTTTATCATCAAAGTAAACATTATCAAACGTGCGGTTGCTTTCGAAGACATTTTCTTGCCAACATTCATAAGAATTATCTTCAAATTTTACTTTGATGAGCGAGTAGACGAAGGTCTTTTTGTAACGATTATTTTCTAATGAAATCAAATAGTCTTCTTCTGTTTTGTCTACAAATTGTCGTATTTGTTCTAAAGACGCGGTATAAGAATACAGTGTCATTATTATTTTTTCTGTTTTACTTGGCTGTTTATTGTCTGTTTCGGTTTCTTCATTTTGAATATTTGTGTATGCATAAATTTGAAGGGTCGGATCTATCAAAAAACTATCTAGTTGAGATACAACATAAATTGAATCGTTTTCATTTTGACTTTTCTTTGTAGAATAAGAATAATACTCTTTAATTTGATAAATAGAGTTTGTGGTATTGATAATATATGACATATGTTTCCATAATGCTTTAAATTTATCACTAAATGCATTTGATATAACTAGACTATCTTGATACGAATGTTTTAAAGTAGTTGTTTTTCCAGTATACTCTATACTATTTCGTTTTTTAAAAAAATAGTACCACATGTGTTTTTTTGGATAAGATAAAGAAACAATACTTTTTTTTACAAAATATTCTTGAATTAATTTAATAAAATGACTAGAACATGCAAATAAACACATTGTAGCAATACTAGCAATAACTCCGTGTGACGAATTCATATTATTCAACATGGTCATTTTTATAGAAGTATCAAACAAGGAAAAAATATTGTGGGTAAACTCATTCATTAAAAAAGGCTAGTTAAGTAGTTACATTTTATATTTTTAAATTGTTTACAACTTGTAAACTATGTTACCGCTCCTTAATGTAATAAAATTAGGTTCTTTAGGGGTTATGTATTTGTATCTGTATTCGGGAGGAGAAATGGAATTGATTAATTCAGTGATTTGCTTATTCATTCCTTGAATATCTATATCAAGGGGTTCTCCCAGTTTGCAAAATATTCGTAGGCAAATAACCACGTCAATAAGCGCATTGTGAAGTGCTTTGCCAGTGGGTTTGTACCCAAACAATGTCTCATACGCCTCGGACAATTTTGGGAACTTGTAATAAGGATTTCCCTTCTTGGATATGGCGGTTATTTTACACATGTTGATAGTTTTTTGCATTGTGCAAACAAAGCGATTGTTCGCTAAGATAGTCGCAAAAGCTGATAAATGACCAACACGATACAATTCGGCAAGAATCATTTTTTTGTCAAAATCTACATTATGACTTACAATGTACTGACATTGTAATAAATCGGACATCAGTTCATACATTGCATCGCGAATATGAACAAATAATTCTGGAGTATCTTTTTTAATTTTGTTCAAAATAAATAACCCGGGAGTACTGTCTGGGTCAACGCCTTTTCGTATTGCATCTTCGCGAGATTTGTACATATGTGTAATTTTACTAGCACCTTCTTCTATTTCAACAGATACATCCAGATCTATGTACTTGTTGAAGATTTTTGCATCCTTAGGTCTTTCGGTATCATACACAATGTAACTCAGTTGCGTGATAAAAGGCCATGATTTAATCCATTGTTGCCATTCGGGAAATGATATATGTATGTCTGTATTCAATAGATTTTTTTCAACTTGACGTTTTGCATCATAGCTTAAATGGTTCATAGAAACAATTCCTGTTGTTTCTGTATCAAAAACGAATATTTTCACCATTTGTTAAATAAATTCAAAGTTAGTAATTAAGTATTTTTTAGTATATATTATTTCTAGGAAAACACTTCAATTTTTTATCCACCTGTTAAAAAGTGGAGACCAACAATCGCTTTTGAAAAAGCGACGGCACTGCCATGATGATGTATGTGTATATCTATTTTTTGGGCTCCGCTTTTTTCTAAAAGGTGGACTGGATTTTGGATATAGAATAAAAGACAATACCATATAAAAGACTCGTAAATACATATCCACTTAAATTGTAGTTACCATCTTTATTGCATAACGCAGGAATATATTTGAACAATGTGTTTTTAAAGATGGGTAGCTGAAATGTAAAATAGAGAATAACGAGTAATAAAGGGGTTTGAATTTCATTATATAACGAATCCAACGTGTCTTCTCGTTTTTGGTATCGGTTATAATTATAAATAATATTTTCACCACTATCATCATCCTCAATATAGTCCGCGTTAGATGAAGGAGGAATAAAATTGGGTTGAATCTGAGGGTCTTGTGTGATATTCTCTGTATTACGAGGAATGTCTCTACTAGGTAATACGGTTAGACCTGTAGAACTAGCTTGTTGTAGTCCACTAATAATTTGATTAATAGTAGTTTGATCTAAGTTAATGGACGGATTATTGGGTGATGGGTCAGAATTCGTAATACTCGGAAGTTTCATCTCGTTGGCAACTAATTGAATGTTTCCATTTACAGTGCCTCCACCAGTAGGATCAGTTGGTAAATCATGTATACTAGTTGTATTAGACATATATTGTAACTAAAGAATCATGATTATAATTATTTTACGCAAATTATACTTATAGTTCTCTTATAACTATAATTATAGTTATAATTTTGAGTTTGATTAAAACTCAACAATTTTTTTATTTTGGTTACATTTTTTGGATACACGTTCAAATTTGTAACATTTGCCGTCAAATTTATAAATTTTATCATCAACTTCTTCTAGAGGGGGTGCCTTGTATATTACACAGTTTTTCCCTTTGCACACACTGCGAAACACGCTAGCTAGCCCGATTCCTAAAATAATAGACATCATATACTTGCCTGTGTTACTTTTTACAAATTTGTACAAATGCATGTATAATATATGTTTATATAATTTATGTTTGAATAGGAATCGTTTTTATAAGTAAAGGATTCATTGGACAATCTGTTTCTTGAGCTTTATACTGAAAACATTGGTCAGCATTGTCTTTGTACATTATGGATGTATAGTTGTCGGGCGTCGGATATAGATATACAACATGCTGGTCGCTACCTAAGATATAAACAAAAAATATTCCTATAGCCAAACTAATCAAAAAAACTGGTAATGATATATAATCTAGTAACATGGGTATACATAATATACATATTATTTTTCAACCTTTTGGAAAAAGGTTCATCTAAAAAGTAAACTAAAACATAATTCATGAAAATTTTAACTTTCTTCTAATTCAGGTTCTTTTGTTTCAAGTTCTTCAGCGCCTTCCTCTTCAGACGGCTCCATGTTTGTCTTCTTTTCCGTTTCTTCTTCGCCTACTAATACTAATGTTGGCATAGGTTGTTGTTTTCTTGTTTTTGTATTTTGAGGTAATGGCTTGTTCTTTAGCGTTTTGGAAGGAGCTTTCATTCCTACTACAAAAGACTGTAATACAGGTTCATTATAACTAAACTCCAGTTGTTCCAATGTATTCTTTTTTTGAACCAACGTATATTTTCCATCTATTATTTCTACTTTGTTATAACTATATTTGATATGTTCAATTTCTTTCCATTGAGGCATTAGTGCATTTATATAAAACTCCACAGCAGAATGAATTTGTTTTTCATCATTGGTTTTATTAAATTCTTTGATCATGTCTTTGAATTCAGCAAGTTGGATTTCAAACTCTACTTGTTTCTTTTTCAAAAACTCTTGCTTTTCAGGGTTGTCGCACTGAATAATATACTGATTTAATGTGTAATCAAACAAATCTGTATCCGCTTTTAATTCAGAAGTTAGTTTTTGAAATAACTCAAACGCTTCTTCTTGTTTCAAATACCCGAACATAAGGTCATTTTTTGCCTTAATAATACTTTTTTTCAAAGTATTCAAAGAACCAGCAGAAAGTGCGTTATCCTGTAATGATTGTTCATAAGGTTCTGTAGATGGAGTGATAATGGAAATGTTAAGGGCGCATGGAGCAGTAATATCTCCACATTTTGCTGTGTATTTATGGGTTAGCTCTGTTGTATCACCTTTAATGGTAAAAATAGATCCTACATTTCGTCCACAGTTGATACACCTAGGTTTAGGCAATTTTTGGTATTGAGTTTTTTTTTCTCGCCGACTTTTCCCTGAGTTCAAAATTGGTTTGACATATTTTTCATAAAAGTTAGTTTCATATTCATTTTTCAATTTATAGAATTGATCAATCGCTTCATTTATTTTTTGATTTTTTTTATTTTGGTCCATTTTATAATACATACATTTTTTAAAAATCAACCTTTTAGAAAAAGATTTATTCAAATATATCCAACTTTTTTCTAAAAAGCAGGAGATTGTCCCCAGTGAGGTAGTCCTGTAATAAGCTGTTGTTGTGCACGGATTTTATCTTGTTGATAATTGCGAATTTTAGATAATATATACTGTTTCGTTTCGGTTTCTTTTCTTTCTCTTTCTTCTAAAGTTGGTTTCCCTTTATATTTTACAAGAAGCAGTATTCCTAAACCAACCACAAATGCTACAAAAACAGAAATATTAAAAATTGCATTATGATACTTTTCTTTGAACTGATGACACTGTTTCAATGTTTCGTTCAAGAAATATCTAACACCAGGTTCAATCAAAACAGGTTTAGTAAAGGGTTGGTCAAAATTCATGGTTATAATTCAGTCTATTATTTACTGTTATTATAGTAAAAAAAATTATACTCAATATCTATATGGATACTTCTTATTTGTCAATATTTATATTTTTGATTATCACTATTGTTTATTATGTGTTTCCAGCACTCGGTAAGTTACCTATTACGATTGATATTTTGCAAAATAATCAACTAGAATCATACTATAAAAGCAATATTTCACGACTAGGGCTTTATTTTTTAATGGTTGTAATGAGTCAATTTGTGATAAATTCCTTGTTTTTAATCAACAAATGCGGAGGTAATTCTACGACCAACGTGGGTGTAGCTGCCTTGATGACATTTGTACCATGGACACTTATTTTTGGGGTGATGCTAGCAGTGTTAATGATGTATCCTGGTCTAAAAACCGCGTTTTCAGATGTTATTGGATATTTTGCAGTTGCAGGAAAAGCAAATGATATTTTAACGAGTATTTTAGTAGATACCTCAATAGATGACACTATTAACACATCAGGAGATATGAGTGATTTAGCCAAAGGAACCATGAAGAAATCAGCGGAAGCTATTTTAAAACTATGTGGCAATAAATCTGTGTTAATCAATCAAATGTCGCCAGAAAATTTTCTTTCTGTTTGGGACGTCATGAAACCATTGATGAAAGATAGTGGCAATATTCCGGATATTCAACAAAAACAACAGGAATTATTAGGACTAGTAGTTTTAAAAGACAATATAGGTGAAGGATTGTGGTACTTGTATACAGCTGTTTTTTTAACGTCTATTATTTCCTTTAATTTAGCGAGTCGGGGATGCAGAAAAACCGTGGATCAATTAAAAGCGAGTCATGATGAATACTTGAAACAAGAAGAAGAAGCCCAAAAACAAAAAGATTTGAACAATTCTACTACAATGATTGCGCCTTGAAACCGTGTAAATTAAAAACTAATTTTTGGATAAGCTAAATAATACAAAACAAATAAGTAACAAAAAATTCCTAAAATGATAGAAAATAGCCATATGGGTAGTATTGTTTTGTTTTTATATCCAATGCCAAAACTGCGAATACTTCCATCTGGATTATATAAAAAGAGTGGTTTATATAATTGAACAATCGTAAACAAGGTAATAAATATTAGGATAGATACTAACGTTACATTGTTTCTTATAAATTGTCTTAACATATAATATTATATATTATAGAGTATATATTTATGTGAAGTTACCACTAAATTTACATAAACATAAAACAAAAATATACTTCAAAACATAACATCATGAAGTAAAATAACAAAAGTATATACTATTACACCGGCAAACTCGTAACAATTACAGTGTTGGATGGTTCCGATGGAATATTATTGCTAAATGATACCACATAAAAAGAATAAGTAGTGATTGTTGTTAGGTTGTTAACTGTGTAAGTACTTGTAGGATAGTTCACTGTTTCAATAAACACATTATCCCTGAAAATAGCAAAACTGGTAATAGGTATACAATCGCTGTAAACTGATTCCCAAGTAAATTCTACAAATCCGACACCTCCAGTAAAGGAGATAATTGTAGGAGGAGATGGCTTAATAGCACTGACAAAGAGTTTATAATTAATAGGCCATTTATCTGTACTATTGGTCATTACGTATCTTTGTTTCGGATACCATGTTTGTATCTTTGGGTTCCAATATAGATTCTGAATGGTTCCTGGAACATCCGAATCTGTGGTAGGATTCACATTACGATTGGATTTGGTAACGATGATTTCTCCTGTAATAGGAACGAGTACCGTATTGCAAAGTAACGTATTGGAACTGCTCATTTCTAAAAAGGTATCCCCTTGAGGTTTTAAATATTTTGTATTTGGATCTGTGTATTTGTCTGACTGAGTTGCCCATGTTGTAGTTCTATTTGTCCATTTTCCTTTGGCGATTTGTGAATAGCGCTGTTTTTTGGTTAAATTGGAACTATTTTTTTTATACTGCAGCACATTTCCTTTGGTAATTAGTTGGGCATAATAATCTGATTCTATAGGTGTAACCGTTTGATTTAATAAAGGCACATATACAAAACTGCTGTAGCTAGAAGGGTATGAAGAACAACTATTTTGTACTCTAGACCAGACTCTTGGGGGAATAGGCAAATATTTATAACCACTTAACATATAATCTACCTTTAGAAAAGGTAGAGCCAAACAAAACAACAATAAATACTCTATTTTTGGTTCAACCTTTAGAAAAGGTAGAGCCAAACAAAATAACAATAAATACTCTATTTTTGGTTCAACCTTTTCTAAAGGTTGAGTTGTATCTCTTCACTTCTCCCTACGGAGACCTTTTTCTAAAAGGCGGACTTACTTTAGAACTGTAAACATTTCTGTGATTAGATGGTTTCTGTTTGTATGTTTACATAACTCAAACCATACTGGATGGGTATCGGTGTTTGGAATATCTAATATATTATTCCAGGCATCTTTCTCTATTGTTTGTATAACATCTATGCCTAGTTTATGAATACACCAAGATATCCATGTATCGTCAATTTGTATACAACATTTTGGCATTGTATAATAAAATGGTTTTATATTTTTTAAGTTATTGATATTGAATATATAACCTCCAAATCCAGCTACTTCGTTATAGTTGTCTCTTGATGTAGTAAAATGGCTGATTACTTTATTTGGATTGAGTAAATAAGAATCATACAAGGATTTAATAAAGTTAGGTCTCATTACAATATCGTCATCTAATACAATAACAATACTATTATCTGGAACAATATCAATACAACCTATTAATTTTGTACAAGGTCCACATATGTCAGTTTCATTTAGAACTACACGTTCATTATTATATAAGTAATCCGGAATAACATAGGTAAATTCTTTAACAGATAAATTAATAATTAATTTGTTAAATGGAACTGTTTGATTTATAAGTGAATCATGTACCTTGATAAAATAATCTGAACTTAATCTTTCAGGTCGGGTTGTTAATGATAAATAAATATTATCCATTTATATAATAATAAATATTATTATTTTATTTTAACGTTAAAAATGATAAGAATACATATTTGTATCCATCGTTTTTGAATGAGAGTCCAGTATTTTGTTCAACCTTTTCCCAAGGCTGTAAATGATAGCTTGGAGAGATTTTGTATATATTTCATAGTTTTCGCTTGATTTTCTTTACTCATAGACTTAACAGGTTCTCTAAGTCGGTCAATAGATTCCATAATTTTATCTGAATTGTCTGCTTTCATTAAATCTTGAGAGTAGTCCTTTAGTATAAAGAAATCAATGTTACCCTCGTCAATTTCTTTTGCGTAAGGAATAGCTACACGAGTGTTCCATATATTGATTAATAACTTAGGATTTGTTTTGCGAATAGCAACCAATGAATTCTTGGCAGTTGCAATGTCTACATTTTCTGGGAACACGTTTTGAACATCTTCTAAAAATTCACTAAAATGGTTATTAAAAATGGAAATCAAAGTTGTCATATTTATAAAATAACTTATAATATTATCTTTAAATTTATAACTTATAATTTATAATTTCTAAGTTATAAGTTATAACTTTCGGTAGTCTATGCTAGACAACTCTTGATCTCGCTGTCTTTGTAAATCTTCAATTTTCATTTCGCCATCTTTTATTTTACCATATTCAAAGTCATCTTGAGGAGTAGGTATGACAAAATTATCGTTTAATGTCACATAATTGTGCATTTGCCTTAATCCGCCATTCCCTTTTGTCCCTAAAGAATCCGCATCCATATCCAAAAAACTGTAATTGTCAGAGGCAATTCCTCCCGCACCGAACCCAGCAAAAGAAAATGCCATGGGTTCTAGATTGTTCTTGGTAGCTTGTTTTACTACGACTTCTTGTTGAGGCTTAAAATAATCGTAAATAGCTTCTCCATACAAAACTTTGTAATTCTGATTAAGTAGTAAGAGAGCAGGAACTTTTGTTACATTTTCAGGCATGATTATTTTTTGCCCATTTTGTAAAACTATATATATTTTATTATTAGAGTCTTTGACACGATTATCAATACAAATAAAATGTATATCTTTTGCAACGGTTGATTTGGATAATACTTGTAAGAGTTTTTTAGAATGTTCACAAAAGTTGCTATAATATAAAATAGTGCTCATTATATTTATTCTTTTTTATGTAGTTATTTTTATATTATAATTGATGAAATAATATTTTTATGAATAGAATAAAAATATTATACAAAATAATATTTATAAAAAAATTGATTAAACATAATAAATATAGTATATAAATATACATATACATAAAACAATGAACCCAAAGATTGATCATTTTGTAGAAGAAGATAATACCCTTACTTTTACATTGACTGGCGTAGATGTGTCTTTTGCGAATGCAATCCGGCGCACTATTTTATCAGATATTCCTACGGTCGTATTTAAAACAATGCCCTATGAAGAAAACAAAGCAACTATTTTGGAAAATACGACTCGGCTCAATAATGAAATATTGAAACAACGATTAAGTTGTATTCCGATTCATATTACCGATTTAGAAATTCCTTTGAATAACTATTTATTAGAAATTAATGAAGAAAACCTTACAGATACAGTCATGTATGTGACTACAAAACATTTCAAAATCAAAAATGTTACTACCAATACATACTTAGAAGAAAAAGATGTACGTGCTATTTTCCCTCCTTATGTACCGCTTACGGGTAAAGGTGAATATTACATTGATTTTGTGAGACTGCGACCCAAAATTTCCGATGAAATTTTAGGCGAAAAAATAAAACTTACTTGCGAGTTTAGTGTTGGTACTGCTAGAGAAGACTCTATGTTTAATGTGGTCGGAACCTGTTCTTACGGATATAGTCCTGATCCAGAACAAATGAATGAGGAATTGAAAAAGAGACAACAGGCGTGGAAAGATGAAGGAAAAAACGAACAAGACATTCTGTTTGAAAGTTCTAACTGGAAACTCTTAGAAGGACTGCGATATGTAAAGAAAAACAGTTTTGATTTTATTTTACAAAGTGTGGGAGTATTTGAAAACGCGGAACTTATTGTAAAAGCATGCGATATTCTTCTTCAAAAATTCAAGAATTTACAGGATCTTATGGAAAAAAATGAAGTGCCAATCAATGACTCAGTGAATACTATGGATAACTGCTATGATGTAATTTTAGAAAACGAAGACTATACGATGGGTAATGTTCTAAACTATATTTTGTATAAGATATTTTATCAAGACCTCAAGGTGCTAAGTTATTGCGGTTTCAAAAAAATGCACCCACATGATAGCGATAGTATTATTCGCCTAGCATTCAACGAACCTACACGAAGTAAGAATGATATACGTTCTATGTTTAAGCATACGACTGACGAGGCATTGAAGGTATTCGACAAAATCCGCCTTTTAGCAAAAGGCGGAACCCAAAAGTAGCTTTTTCAAAAGCTACGGCAAAACCATTATCCACACTTTGAAAATTGCAATTATACATACCAAAATAATAATTGCAATTATATTACTAATAAACGTAACGTTGACAATAAAATAATACACATATATGCACCCCCCATATTAGAAACTATTTTTTTCTAAAAGGCGGAACATGGTTTTGCCGTAGCTTTTTCAAAAGCTACTTTTGGGTAAACCTTTCTTAAAGGTTGATAAAGTCAACCAATCTTTTTCTCATCGGATAATTCAATGCAAACATTTGTTGTGATGGATGAAGGCTGTTAACATATTTGATAGAAACTGTATTGGTAACATACAAATTAGCTGGTTTTAGTTCATTACGGTATATTTCGTGTAATTTAAACATATGTGTTTTAAACTGTGATGGAAACGTTTTGAGTTCTTGTTCCTTTTTGATATAACACTTTATGTAATTTTGAAACAAGGTTTCTGTAAATGCATGTAACTGATCACGAACATTGGAAAAAAATTTTTTGTGTTCAGGATAATAAGCCAAATATTCTTTTACTTTTCCTTGTTGGCGAAGAGACAAATATTGATATTGTAATTTTGGATGATTGCCTTTTAAATGGCGAACGTCTTCATATACAGGGTTGCGAATTTTACAACGCAATCCAGTATGCATATCTTTAATGACAACTCCTAAAATATCATAACTGGTATTGAGAGATGCATACTTATCTTTTAATTCGGTATAAGAATCAAAATAATATACCTCAGGAAGTCTTACTGAACTACCGGCAAATCCATAATTAAAAAAAGTAGTAATATCTACTATATCTACGGTAACGGTCTCTTCTGTATTCACAATGTGGTATATTTCTACCAAGTAAAGTTGAACTTTTTTAAAGGGAACAACAATTCTGTTCTCAGGATGTTGTAACACGAAACTATAACAGTACTTTTTATCTAATACACTAATATCCAATGCATTTTCTTTACAAGCTTCCAAAAACATACTGTTAAATGTAAGCCCATTTTTGTAAAAGGATACGTTTGCACCTACAGTATTACGAGTCGCAATTTCCCATGATCCGTTTAATCCAACCATTGGGTCCCAAAACAAATTGATCATGGTTCCCTCTACAAACTCTTCTGCAACAATAGAATTGTTTTTTTCAGTATTTTTTTCCAAAAATGCTTCGTAAGAAAGAGATTTCGGAGGTGCAAAGGATACGACTTTATTACTATTGTTAATGATAACTGATCGGAATAATCCGTAACTTGGAATAAGATCTTGGCATAAAATTTCCTTGTCGTAGCGCACAATTGTATATGTTTGATTTGATTTAGTGGAATATTGAATCGCATTTAATTTTGAATTGACTAATTCTTTTTTGTTTAAAATGTTAGTAAACTCAGGAATTTGACATAAATCATAATAAGGCATTCTATGTATGTAAATAATCATTATTAGGAAATTGTCTTTAAACCGTTGAACATTTGTTTTTATCATATACATTCATTTCATTTAGACGTTCTATTTTAGTTTATCATAAAAATTTCTACTATCTATATAAGATAATGTCTATAAATTTATCTAACATAAATATTGAAAAGGAAGAGAAATCAACCAATGTAAATGAAACAAATATTGAACTTCAACTAGGAGATGTTATCCGTATTAAAGATCGGACAAATGAAATGCTTAACGATCATGTATTTCTGATTGATTATATTGATGCTGAAAAAATAAAATTAATAGATGAGAGTGATCTTCAATCAATTCAACTAAGAATTAATAATGGTGTAATAAGTAATGGGACTATTACGAAAATAGAATTACTTAGTCGTAATGAGTTTCCAGGTTATGCAAAACAAAATGGACTCTATCCAGGAGAATGGATCAACTTGTATTTTGGAGGTGACTTACCGGTGCTTATTACTGGCGAAATAACAAATTTGGAGGAAGATATGATTGAAATAAAAACATATCCTGATGGCGATATCATTTATATCAACTTTGATTACAAAGGTATTCCTGAAAGTATACCTGTTGAAACCATAGAATTGCGCGACCCCCCGCAAAAACATGCATATCTTGAACAAAACATAGGACAACAAGAAGAGCCTATTGATGCTAGACATGAACTCAATGAAGAGGAAGTAGTAGAGTTAGGTGAATCTATTAGTTTGGATGAGTTTGAACCTAGAGTAACCATTAATAAAAAAGATAAACTGCGACAAATGATTGTAGAAGCCGATCAAATTGAATTTGGAGACTATGCAGAGGCCATTCATGAGTATGTAGATATTGACAAACAAAACTATCGTTATAATATTGAAACTCAAACGAATGATTTGTTGAATGAATTATTATCTGACATTCCAAATAATCAACGTACATCCACCGTTTTGAATAATATTCATATCATGATAACTAGATTTATCCAACTACGTAATATTACTTCTAAATTTGATAAAAACAAAAATATTATAGATGTTATTACAAAAACTGCTAGCGACAAACCCTTGGCTGACTATTTGAGTCAATTTAAAAACAAACTGTATTGGATTCTCATGGTGGCACAAACAAAAAAGAAAGTATATGATACTTCTACTGTTGTGAATCTAGAAGAAGATTTATCTGATACAATTCCATTGCAAACAACAGAATCTATACAAGAAATAAAACAGTTATTTAATAATTACAGATCTAACACATCAACAACAGAAAATAATAAATATGTTGAATTATACCGTGGACTGAATAACCCTATGACTCCATTTACCTCAGTTTCTCCAGATATAAATAACAGTGTTATTTGTGAGCATGACGTTATGTCTGACATGAACGTCATTATTGATAATTTGGGTCAGTTATACTCTTCTGTAGCAGTAAACAGTAATGTTTTATCCCGTAGATTTGTCATTCAAAAATACAATTTAGGTTTAAACCGATTGGAAGCAACCAATTTGAAAGGCAGCAAAATGATTGCTCATCGTGTAAAACTAACAAACAATGATCCTATTTCTATTAATTCTATTTTAACTCTTCCAGAACCAACCATTCGTTTTTCACAGATTAACTTACCAGGATCTAACTTACTTACAAAGTCTAACTTGCATCTACATTTTTTAAACTATTGGCAACTTTTGAAAAAAAACACCAAAGTAACGAATATAGAAATTGATACCTTGAATACTGAGTTAGAATATGATGAAACGAATTTTTTGGATAATATCAAACAATTTATGTTGAATATAAATGAAAATGAAGTTACAAATACAAATACAAATACAAATACAAATACAAATACAGAGATAACCAAGATTGATATTTATAATCAGTTTTTAAAAATTATTATTCCAAAAATTAAAGTTTTATTCAACCTATCCAAAAAGTATATCAAAGGTAAACTCTCTATGGTAGACTTAATCAGTTATATGGAGCCTTTTCTTATTTATTCCAATGATCTAACATATATGCAATATAAAGAAATCAACAAGTTTATTCATACTAAAATTTCCGAATACAATAGAAATTATGTAGAGAACAGTCGCAAAATGTCACTATTGAAAAACCTACAGTCATCAATGAAAGTAAACACAACATTATTTAACATTTTGAATCAAAACAATGACGTAAAAAATATAGTATTTGATAAGTATGAACACTCAGATAGTAACGACATAACGTCATTGATAACAAACTCTGAACTATTAAAGAAAATCACTATGGCTGACTTTGGAAATTTGTACAATACCGCAGTTGCGTTTGAAAATTTACATCTTATGTTTCCTAATGAGTTGAACTCGGTATTCAACATGGATAAAGATAAACTTCAAGGTGTTTTAGAAAAGAGTCAGCAAGAAAATACATGTAAAAATTACATTATAGCCAAAAAATACCAAAGTAAAGAACAGTTGCTTGGTGATAATGGGCAAGATATTTATTTTGATAAACAATATGACAATACCCCCTACAGTTTGTTAGAAAATTTTTTAGTAGAACAGTCTAGATTAACTCCTGAAGAGTTTGCAGTCTTTTTAAGTGATAAACTACAAAAGAAGTATAAATACACTGCTTATGATGCAGAATATATTTCTGAGTCGTTAATCAATGGCTATAAAAAAGTGGTGGATGGACAATATGCAGTTATTTTTGATCCAACCATGACAATGGAAACACCCCATTATTATGTTAGGAAGAATCATGAATGGATAGAAGAAAAAAGTATAGATCCTGAGCTTTTTGTTGACCAAACCGATACATTATGCTTGATACAACCCCAGTGTTTAATAAAACCTAGTAAGTCCTCTGAAGGAACCGATGACAGTTGTGAGACGTTAACTCTGTCAAAAAATACAATAGTGAACAATGCATTAAAGGAAATTATGAGTCAGTTTGACAAAAGTTATGATATTTCAAAAGAAGAATTGTCTAAAAAATTAAAGACATTTCTAGAAAAATATGCCAACTTGTTTGATAAATTAGAGAATATTCAATCTTATCAGTTTTATAAATATGATAAACAGAAATACAAAATAGGATTGGAAGAAATGAATGATATGAAAGTTGTTGTATCGCCACATACAAAGTTGCGTGATATCATATTAGGCCAACCGGATTTTATTAAAGTACAAAATGATATTATTAAATTTGCAAATAAGTTTACACGCGGTTACCTTGAAAATACCCCAAATATAACTGACGGGGAAATGGAGACACCCTTTTGGTTATACTGTAAAGACACAAACACAAAGTTGTTACCAACGTTTGTTTACACATTGGCAACGGTTTTTATTCAAATGCCTAGCGATTATAATACTGAAATGAACAATGTGATTAAATTACAAGGTAAACTAAGTGAAGATGGAGATAGTTGGGTAGATAAGTATAGTGGGTTTTTTATTAAAGCAATTGATTGGGACGTGGAAGAAGGATATGAAGATGGTTTTCGTATTCAAACTAGAGCAGTTTTAGAAGAAGATCTAGGACAAACAATGACGATTGCAAGTAACAAAATCAAGCTCTTGAATCCACAATCTAGAATGATTTCTAATGTTATTCAAAGCTTATCAACTTTTATGGGAATTAACATGGATAATCAAAGTGAATTTATTATTAGTATTGTAAATAACTTACTCAATGATACCAATGTGTTATCCAAAGAACCTGCTTATTCAAAGTTGATGGAGGAAATGGCAAAGAAAGGCAAAACAATTCCTGAATATAATGTGGTATATCATTCTACAGTATTATACTTGACACTGGGTATGTTTTTAATTGCTGCTCAAACGAGTATTCCTTCTATAAAAACACGTAAAACATTTCCAGGTTGCGTGAGATCATTTGGTGGGTTTCCACTTCAAGGAGACGGAGATAATTCGGGTCTTCTCTATTTGTCTTGCGTCGCTTACAAAATAAAAAGCCAAACCAATCCATGGTATGTATTAAGTCAAGTAAAAGGCGATAAAAAAGAAGAAAAAATTGCGAACAATATTAAAAATTTTACTGTGAAATATTTACTACCTAATATAGATGTAGATCAGCACATAAAAGATAAAATTAACTATTTATTAGTTTATCCTGAACAAGATATTCCAGAGGAACATAACATTATTACATGGACAAATTTTTTACCTCCTTTGAGACGATTTAAAATAAAACAATTACAAAACATAAGTAATGGGTTTTTAGAATCGTTGATGAAAGACATTCGTATGGGGTCTTTTGGACAAAATGAAAAAATAATGGTTATAGAGTCAAAGATAATTCAATATTCCATGGCTATTCAAGAAGTAATACAAAAAATTGTGGAAAAGAAAGATTTATTACTGAAAAGTGCAGTACATCCTTATATGGATAATGCTTGTTGTAATGAAAAAGGTGTTCGCGAATTAACTGCGCTGCAGTATTTTAATAAAGATAATAACGAAATTGAACAATTTAACTCTATTGTAAAAACACTTTCTAATATTATTCATGACATTCATCTTTTAACAGAAGCTCCTATTTTTTTGAGCTCGGTAAATACAAAACGGGTTTACCCAGGTGTACCTAGTAGTTTTAACGAAGAAACCATTTATTATGCATTTATTCATTATTGCAAGTTTAATTCTTTGGTACCTGTTCCTTCCGATTTGATGCCGTTATGTAATGATAAACCAGAATATATTAACAAAAGTGAAACTATTCAAGAATCCATTCGTAAATTGAAAAGAGACGGTCGTAACTATACTGAAAATTCCCTTCTTAGGTTATTGCAAATTGTTAGCCGTAATAACATTGTAAATGCAGACATATCATTTCATACTTATACATGTATTCAGCGGATGCGTGATTTACTGGATACAACAAATGATGCACAGTTGCCTTCTAAATTTATAACCCTAATGAAACGTATATTAGACACCTACGACATTTCTATTACTTCGGATACGGATGATATGAGAGAGCTGAAAAATTATCTAAGTGATTCAAATACTTATATGCGTAAACAGTTAATTAGCTTCATAAAAGAAAAAGGAGAAATACGCAAATCAGAGTATAACAACATTAATGAATTTGTAACGACAATAACTGAATGGAAATTCAATGATATAATCAACGCAAGAGAAGGTCAAAAACAGCAACTAAAAGACTCACGCAATGAAACGAGTATTTCAGACTCTGGAATGTATAACTCTATGCAGTACTTTAAAACTTTTATTACTATGCTATCCAAAGTGTATCCTACAATGATATTAAATCAACAACCTCACAATATTGTTCCGCCCAAGTATTGGAGTCTTTCTCAAAGACACGCAAAAGATATAGTTAATATTGTAGATTCATGTTATGAACCTATCCAAAAACTCTATGGTAATCAAATTATTTATAATATCCTAAAAACAATTCAGGATAAAACAAATTCAATAGTTGCTCTAGCAAGTGAAACATTTGCTTTTTCAGAAATTAAAATAGATGACAAAATAATGTATTCAGTGTTAGACAAACGAACTATCACATTGCTTATGGAATATTATTTATTGAAAATATTTTCTAGTTATATTGAACTAACAAACAGTTCGTTGATGTTAAGTCGTTCGGCTCCTGACGTAGAATCAGACGATTTAGAAAGAGATGATTTTTATGAGTTGAGTGAATCTATGGTAAAAGGTAATATAAATTCATTAAAAATAAATACAGCGAAGTTATTAGTTGGATACATAAAAGTAATGATCAATACAAAAGACACGATTAACGTTTCGTATGATGAGATTATGGATAAAGTATTTAAATTAAAAGAAAAAGAGAAAGACACGTTCACTGACCGTTTACAAGCACTAACGGATGAAGAACGAAATGTAGATACTATATTGAAAATAAACAAATTGGGTGTTTGGAATAGAGGTCTAACAAAAGGACTCAAGGAATATGATCCGGAAAATTATGACCAAGAACGGGAAATAATGACTAAAATTGCCGAAATTGAACGCCAGGTTAGACGTCAAAATGCAAACGTAGATGAAACCAACATAGATATTTATATGGATGACTATATAGAACAAATGGAAAACGATGCGGAAATAGACCGAGAAAACAATGATATGTCTTATATGAACGATGATTATTTAGATGGTGACTATTACGGCGATGAACAAGAGAATTTACAAGATTATGACTAGAGAAATAACTAGTAATCTAGGATAAATCCATAGTTATCTTTTTAAGTTCAAACAAATATTTCGTTTTTACATTTGTAAATAAATATATATTTAGATAAGTATAATTTAAATATATGTTTTATATATTTTTATAGTATGAACAAATCTGATGCTGAACCTACAATAGACAACATATCTGTTCCAGATGAGTTTTATAGATTAATCGGAGATTTTATAGATGATATTATGTTAACTTTTCCTGAGTATGAGAAAATTATTCAGCGCTGGTGGAAAAAAAATGATTATTCTGATATAACAGACAGTGAATTAAAAGAAACTAGTATGAACGAAAATATTCGTAATGTATCTAGTTACGTTTTCAAACACTGTATGAAAATTTTTCCAGAAAGATTTTTTGATATTTTGTATAAAAATACTGAAATATTTTCAGAAAATAGCGAAGTAAATACAGAGTTTTTGCCAGGCATAGTATTTAAACAACTCTGGCTGTGTGATATTAGTGAACACACAAGAGAAACGATTTGGAAATATTTACAGTTAATATTGTTTTCTGTTATAGGATCCGTACATAATACATCAGAACTAGGTGACACAGCTAAATTGTTTGAAGCGATTAATGAGGATGAATTGAAGGCGAAATTAGAAGAGACTCTGAATAGTATGCATAATTTGTTTTCAGATTCAGAAGATCCATCTGCCAATGCCAATGATACACATGATGATACTAAGTCCAACATAAACATTCCTACGGCAGAAGAGATTCATCAACATATCAATGGAATGATGGAAGGCAAACTGGGAAAACTAGCAATGGAACTTGCAGAAGAAACTGCACAAGATCTAAATTTAGATATGGACAATGTTACTAGCACCCAAGATGTATTTAAAAAACTTTTTTCTAATCCAGGGAAATTAATGTCAATGGTAAAAAACATTGGAGGAAAGATAGATACAAAAATAAAGTCAGGTGAAATAAAAGAAAGCGAGTTGATTTCAGAGAGTGTAGAGTTACTTAACAAAATGAAAGGAATGCCTGGAATGGAAAACATGAAAGATATATTTTCCAAGTTAGGTGTTCCTGGAGTAGGAAAGAGTGGAAAAATAAATACAGGTGCTATGGAAAAACAGCTCCAGAAAAATTTAAAAATGGCTCAAATGAAAGAACGCATGAGGAACAAAGTAAATAATAAAGCCAGTACTACACCAACCCAGCCTGCAAGTGTTCCTTTAGAAACAACCGCATTGACTGATGAACAAATTATTTCTATTTTTAGTACTGGTGAAAAAGTAGAAAAGACTCCCAGAGGAGCAAAATTCAATGAAACTTCTAATAAGAAGAAAGGTAAACATAACAAAAAGTAATGGTACAGAATTGTAATTTCTAATCTGTAAAAATGATAAAAATAACAAAATACAATAAATATTAAGTTATCTTATTATATATAATGACAACATATATTCCATTTTGGTCCAATGATCCTACTATATTATTTAATAAAACTCAGCTAGGAAAACTATGGCCACAATCTGCCATGGCATTTGAAGAAAATCTAAATGCAATCAGTCGGCTTATAATATTATTGTCTGTTTTAGGCTTTTTGTTCACTTTGAATTTAAATTTTTTGTTGATAGGAATTATAACTTTATTTGTAGTATTATTTATTTACAAAATGAGAAAAACCTATATAATCAAAACATTATTAGAGAAAAAAGAGGGATTTTCTGATATGGGACATATAAATGTTATTCCCGAAAAAACGATTCCTTTAGATAATAAACTAACAAATCCAGTTACTTTAGAATCAGTACTACGCAGTGATTTTTATCCTACTACAAAAAAAAATCCATTAGGTAATGTTTTATTAACTGAAATTATGGACGACCCAGATCGTAAAGCAGCGGCGCCTTCGTTTAATGTAGATGTATCCGAAGATATTACCAGAAGTGCAAAAAAAACGGTTCAATATTTGAATCCTGATATCAAAAATACGAATAAACAGTTATTCGGTGATTTAGCAAATAATTTTGAGTTAGACTGGTCTATGAGAAATTTTTATTCTATGCCAAATACGAGAGTAACGAATGATCAAGGTGCTTATGGAGAATATTTATATGGAAACATGCCATCTGCAAAAGAAGGTAACGCGTTTGCACTAGTTCAGGATAATTTACGTTACATTTTAATATAGTTATGTCTCTATTATGCTATACCTCTTAGTTATTGTGTATAATTTTTATATAATCCAATAGATTTAGTTTAATTTCAGATTATATAAAAATAAATGTATAAAATTAAATAATTATGTATAATATATAATATAATATGGCTTATGTTTCAAACTACACATTTGATAATATGTCAAGAATTGGTAATGATGGATGTTGTATAGATCAAAATACAATTCAAAACGCACAATCATGTAATTATTTACTTCAAAATTATTTTTCAGCAGACTGCTCTATGAAAAACGCCAAACTTTTAGCGACAACTCAGCCATGTATTAACTATTCTGGAGGATATGGATTGGCTGTAGGTGGTTGCAATGTACAAGAAAGCTCCAAATTATTACTTGGCGGTATTCAAACTCATCCAAGATGTAGAATTGATCTATACCAAAGACCTTTTGCGACGGTCCCGTTTCTAGGTAGAGGTTCAGTAGATCCAATTTTAGAATCGCAAATACAACAAGGAGAAAGTATTACAAATAAAAGAACAGTTACTAAATTGACAGAACAAAGTTATTTGAAGTACCATACAACCCCTTTGTTGTTGGAAGTTAAAGAAAATATTCAAAATCCAGCAAATTTAGTAGAAGGTGTTGCTTCAGAAGGATGGGTTAGAGGCGGTGTACCTAGCCGAGAACTAACCAAAGACATGAATTACTACACTACCCATACTGCAGGTCAGTACGTATAATAACACATGTATGATAATACGCTCATCCCACAAGAGTGTATAAAATATCAAGGTTTGTTTTAGAAACATTTCCTGTTTCTAAAAGTTCACTTATACATATATGACTTTGATGTAAATAATCAAACGAATATAATATCAATAACCCAAAATATTCATAGTCTGACCCAGAGGTTCCGATTATTTTGCTTGACACTTTTTGAAGTAATGAATAAAATCCGGTATTTTGTTTTAGCATTTCGTATAATTTTTGAATTACTTTGTTAACTATCACCTCATCAAACTCATCTATGTCAAAAATATGTAATAAATCATTTCTATAGAGAATATTTCTGATTTGATTTTTGGTTTCTTCGTTTATGTCATCGGTATCTAAAAATACGTCATCGCTATTATACCGACACACATATTTTGTATTATACATGGTAGTTATCTCGTGTTCTATCATTGTGTTTATATATGGTGATCTAATTTTATATAATTATATATTTACATATAATTATATAATTGGATATTTATTTATATAAATATAAATATACTTATTTTATATATGGCCTCTACTCGCAATAAAAATACGCCAGGAAACTATTGTTTGCAACAAAGAGAATATAAAGAAGCTAGACAATACACAGGATACAAATACTCGGCCTATGGAGAGGCGTATGATACAAGGTTGCCAGGAAATGGACTCAATCCTGGCCAAGTACCTTGGAATATATTGTCGCATAATGCGGCCGATATAGAATCTTTTTTGTTTGGGATAAATTCAACCAATTTAGTAAATCCAGCTCCCCCTTTAACCCCAGAACTTACATACTTGAAAACAGCCAATGTATTTGAAACACGACCTGTGTACATGCCTGAACCATTAGTTGTTGAAAAAGGACAACGACCCTTTGTAGTTCCACCTTAGATGTTGATCGTTATGGTTTCCTCATTCATTTTGTCTTTCCAGTAATCTAATGTTGCAGTAAATTCTTCTTTGTTTTCAGCAAACGAAATGAACCCATAAAATTTAGTATTATCAATATATTGTTGTATTTTATTTTTACGTAGGACATCGCTAAAAATAACATATTCATGTCGCTCTGTCGTATCATTATACTTGACTTTATCTACAAATTTATTATGAATAAAGTACGTGCAATGTACTACACTTACATTGTGTAACCCTGTTATCCTATTAAATCTAATGTCATAGTATCTAGAACAGTCTTTAAAGTACCCATTATCTGTAACTTCATCATGATAATTAGAATAAACATCATGTTGAGGGACAGTGTTATTTTTAATTGTATCTATTACATGATAACCTAACATTGGAGCAACTACACCCATTTCAGAGTACTTAGCCATCGTATCTAATGCATCAGAGGTAATAAAGTTATCACAATCTACTACAAAATAATGAGCATTTTTTTGCAAAGCATAGTTTATACTGTCTTGACGTATTTTACCTAAAATAGCAAAACGATTATTATTCCATTCATGTTTGGCGTAAGTTTGTAAATTGTCAGATATGTTAGTATTATCAAAATAGATAGACGCATATTCATGCTTATGATCATCTATAAATTGCGATAGTATATCTGAGGTATCATCTGTATTATCATTTGTTCTTATGTACAAATGTATATGTTTCTTATCATATGTTTGTTTATAAATACAACTCAAATAATATGATAATGAATGACCTTCATTTTTTGCCAATATTGCAAGAACAACATCTTTTGTTTCTGAATTTTTAGTGTCATTTGGTAGAGTTCCTGTAGTAGAGTTATCAGGTTGAATAATTGTGGGGATACTTTGTTCTTTTTTACCAACTTGTAGTGTATCTACTGTTGCTAGAGTTGCTTTGATTAAATATTTTGCATATTTACTGGTTAAATCAGAATGGTTTTCTAGGGGATACTTATTTTCCAATAAAAAGATGAGATAGCTCTGATACAAAGTAAAAAATTCAGTGTCTGATGGATCAACATGATCAATGTAAAATTGTAAGTTATACAAAACATGCTTTACATAAAATTCGTTGAATTCTTTGAACTTTTTACTAAATATTATTTTATACATAGTAATTCCTGTTTGGAATTGTTTATCATAGTAAGAAACAATAATCATATGATATGGTAAATAAAAATTAAATTTACCAATATCTAAAAATAGTTTGCCAGTATGTTCTTCTTTATAGTTAGCTTCATAAAAATTTTGGTACATAGAGTAGTATTTGTATGCAACAGGTTTATTATTATTATTAGAATAGTATTGCACCAGTTCGTATAGACATTCTGCTCTGGTATTGTCATATTTAAATGACTCGACTAAGTAATAAATACCGGTTTCTACTTTATTTATGGCATTATAACACTGAAATAACCTTAAACATGATATATATTTTTCTTGTACCCAGTTATTTTGTTTTAAAACAATTTTATACCACTTTATTGCATTAATATATTTTTGGCTGTCTCTAAAACAGTTCGCACAATAGAATGCATACCTTTCATAAATCAAATCATTTTTTTCTAATGCTTCTTCATATGCAGTTTCTAAAATTAAGGCATCTTTAAAATATTTTTCAATAGGTTGTTTATTACGATTACCTACAACTGCATTTGGTGCAACATAATAGTTTCCACTAATAGAACTCAGGTTACATGGTTGTTCAAGACATTCAATATACTCATGCATAACGCCCTTATAATGCCATTTTTTCATGTTGTTAATAAGTAATAATCTAGTAAAATGAACTCCATGAGATGTACCAAAGCCAACAAAGTATCCATCTTTGTCCAGTGGGGTTGGAAGGACTATGTCTCCAAAAATACAATCATCTGCGTCAAATACGACGAGATATTCACTTTTCTGGTATGCATGGTTCAGTGCCTTTGTTCTATTGTATCCAAAATCTTTCCATTCATCAGAAAAAAGTTCGCCTTCAATATTATGCTGTTTAAATACTCTTATAATTTCCTCTTTTGTGTTGTCGGAAGATCCAGTATCAGAAATTACCCAATAATCAATGGGTAGTTTTTGAATTAGATTTTCCAAAGTTTTAGCTATTATATGACCTTCGTCTTTAACGATCATACAAAGACACAACTTACGAAGAGTAGATTTTTTTTTGACAGTCATTATAAGACAATATTTTAATAACTTTTTAAATTGATATAATCCTATTATTTATTTTTGAAACTTATGTTTATTTTGTAGGCTCGTGTTTTTTAAATAAACATCCTTGAGGAATAATTCCATTGACTTCTGTTGTTACTATTGTTGGATTTTGGTATTCACAAGTTTTCATCCAAATTTTAATAATACAAAAATTTTTTTTAGGAGATATAGTTATTCCGTTAATATTATTTACAAAAGATTGATTTGTACTCATAGTTTCTCCCACTAATACATACGTTAAATGTTTCCATATTTCATATACATTTTTGTTAGATATTTTGTATGAAAAGCATCCACCTTCTTTATTACTCGGATCTTCCCAAATTGGCATGATGCCATCTTTCATTATGAATAACATGCAATTTTTAACTAATACATCAGGAAGAGTTTCTAAAATAGCAATTGTATTTTCTACTGTTGTAAAAGTATATATGTTTTTATAACTATTAATGGTCCACTCTACATCATGAGGTAAATGTGCCCAAAGGTTCCATTTATGTTGTAATGGATTAAACATGCTCAACGATGTAGCGTCACTATTTGCAATAGAATCCATCTGAATATCAAATTGCGAAGTCACCATCAATAATATATGTATTCAATTTTTTTTAAATTATTTTTTAAGTAATAACAAATCCATCAGAACTAATCTGTTTATCACATTTAACAATTTCATAAGTGTCCTTATGAAGTACAATAGTATCACTTTCATCAAGTGTTTTAATCTCTGCATTTTGATCATACAAAGTTAGTTTATATTGAAATATATTCTTAGTGTCTATACACTGATTTTTGAGTATATTTTTAATGAAATATATTATAAAATACTTATCAAAAATATTATTAACGACATAAAAGTTGTATTCATTGGTAGACAAATTTATATGAATATCTGCATCTTGATAAAATAATATTAAACCAATAAATTTTACATTAGAAACCTGATAATAAATCTCGTCAGGAATAACCTGATAAAGTACTTTATTTATTGAGTACTCTTTATTCAAGTTAGACAAATCAGAATATATTATAAAGTTATACTGTTTTGAGAACATATTCTCTAACTCTTGTTTCAAGTCAACATCTATTGTCAATTTTAACTCATTATTGAATGTCTTACTTCCGATTAGATTGCCATTATTATAAAAATCAAATTGATGTAGAGAGAGTGGTTTGACTGAAATATTATACTTTCGCAATATTTTAGTGCTGTTATCGCTTATTATAAGTAACACTGCAAATAATTTAGTGTTTAATTTAACGCATAGTAACTGAACTTTACTGTAAAAATAAATCAGTTTATACAATACATTTATTAGTGTAGGGTTCCAGTTTATTTGTGTTATGCTTGTATGATTGACACGTATTAAATGTCCAGCACATTTTACCGTAACAATCCCTGCACATATACGATAAAACCATAGAATAATGTTGTTTAAAGTATTCATATAAAATATAAATACTTTAAATGTTTAAATTGTTTTATTTACATAAAACTTTCATATTGTGGATCAGATGTATTAGTATTTGGTAGTGAGACAACACTAGTTACTTGGGTATTTATGGGAATGTCTTGGTTGGGTTTATTTGATGTGATATTACATGTAGTGGGTAGTTTACCTGTTGCTACATCTAATCCAAATACGTACAACAAAATACTAACTATGAATGTCGTAAAAATAAAAGGTATAAAAACTATAAACCAAGATATAATGCTCATTCCACTTTTACATAAAGTATTCAATAAAATGGTAATTAACATAGATACAATCATTTTTAGAAATGCAGTGTTATAATACCCTTTAAGTGTATCTACAATAATTTGCGTTAATGAAAACACAATATAAATTAATGCTGGAGCACATATTTTTATCATTTAAGATTACTATATTATATTACGAAAAAAATGGTTGACCGTTTTTTATTAATCCAATTTGTTTCCCAGGGTCCCCATCATTATCTACTTCATACAATATACCATTTGTTTCATTATTGGTGTAGTATGTAACGTTATTAAACTCTATTTCAAAAACTTCTTCCTCTTCTTCTTCTTCTTCTTCTTCACTATTTTCTGTTTCAATCTCAACTTCACGATCTTTATGCTTCGTATCTTCTTTTTTGTCTTCCTCTTCCTGTTCCTCTTCCTCTTCTTCCTCTTCCTCTTCTTCTTCTTCCTCTTCTTCTTCCTCTTCCTCTTCTTCCTCTTCTTCTTCCTCTTCCTCTTCTTCTTCCTCTTCTTCCTCTTCTTCTTCCTTGTCATATGAAGTTCTTTCCTCAGGATTAGAGTCAATCATGCAACTAGATAAAACTTCTTTTGCCGTAGTTATTATATCTATTTTTTCTTCTTTTATTGGTACTAAAGGAGGACTTTCTAAATGAATATAGGGATTAAGATCCTCAATACTTGTGTTGGGTGTGTTGTCTATCTCATGAATGGTCAAGTGAATATGCGCCTCGTCTTTAGATTCATCATTACTTGTGTTAATATAATTGTTGAACATGACTGATAGCTTTAAAATATTTTCTTTCATTTGTACTAACTCTTGTTTAAGTTCAACCAGTTCATCCTTGTTTTCCTTAGAAGAGTTTTTTTGTAATAACTCTTCATAATTATAAACGAGTTCTTTTACAATAGGTAACTGTAAAATACCTTTATTTATTTCATTTTGAACTATTTGAGAGCGTGTGTAAACAGTTTTGCGCAATTTATCTAATTCTAAAGTAAGACTTGTATTAACTGCATTTGTTATGTTTTCAATGTCAGTTTGTGTAATAATAGTGTTCATTGGTATATAAGATAATGTACTATGTAATAATTCGTTTAATATGGTTTAAAATATAATTTATCTATTATATTAAAAATGTCTGAAGAATATGCCAATTCTCTTTCGTTTGTTATGACACAAACAAATTATGACTATGAAACTGCAAAGACAAAGCTACTGTTACATAATGGTAACCATATAAACGTTGTCAAAGAATACATGGGGATTCCGATACATAAAAAAAATCAAAAAATATGTTCAATTAATCAAGAAATTTATAAACAACTCAGACAAGAACTAGACAATAGTATGCGAGTATATAATGATGCACACCCTATTAACGCTGAAGATGTGATTGACAAGTTTGGTCAATACAAACACAATAGTTAACCAGAAGCAATACCAAAGGTTTCATTTAGTATATTATGTTTACTGTTGTTCGTTTTTTTGTTTGATTGTTTTTTTAGTTGGTAGTTATTAGATGGAATAATTTTATTGTTCAATATGAAATCATCATTGTCTTCGTGTAATTCAGGAAGAACCCGTGTTAATGGTTTGTCTACAATTAGAAATAAACGTTCTTTATTGAATAAAGATCTGTATTCTTGTATTGTCATGTTTCCATAATATTTATCTAACATATAATACGGGTTTGGTGCAGGCTTAATATTTTTGTTGTACTGGTAAATTTTACCATAAATATAGTTAATAAAGTGATATCTTTCAAATTTTGCAGAACTGTCAATATTTTCTTCCATTAAATACGCTACAGCACATTCTGGACTACAAAAACAACCATATACTTCATACGCATTTTTTATGTAATGTTTTGGTATATGAATAGCGGGGTTATCAAACGTATATGTGCACCAAAAGCATGCAGATTTTTTATCACTTATATTATTTATATGGAGACTATGTTCTAATCGTTTGATTTTTTTCCATAATTCTTTGGTTTCATTATCTTTGTCTCTACAATGAGAAGTATAATCTGTATCAATGGAAGAATCTGTATATTTATCTGTCTCATTATTTTGTGAAAATAATGTCTGACTATCATTTGTAATCATATTGTATGAAAGCTCCCCTTTATTCATAAAATGATAGGATTCTATGTTATTAACTGTATTGCTGTACATCAAGTCACGCAATGAACACTTAAGATGTAAAATAATAGTTGGTTTGATATTTTTTTGATTAACGGCAGGAGTTAAGTGTTGAATAATTTTACCTCCCTTAGGTTTTCTTCCTCTTTTTTTTAAAGTACTTGGTGGATTATCTGACACAGCATTTGTATTTGTTAGATTATGTAATATGTTGTTATCGCTACTAGCATCGTTACATAATTCACTAATGTCACTACTTATATCTGTTTTGGTTAATAAGGTCATAATACAATTATCTGAATCATGTATTGCTTCTTGAATGGGTTTATCATTGTTTACTATGGGGTCGTGTGTAGTATGAACATTTAAATTACACGCATTCTCGGATTTGGGTTTCCGTCCTCTTTTAGGTTTAATAACAATTTCTTGATTAATCATTATAATTTATAAATTAATAATTAGTCATCAATTTAAATAGTTTTAATAATACATTTACACTTAATTTTACTTTCATATGTCATGATGCTAAACTAGGACAGCAATTTTTAGTAGGTGACTGTTTATAGTTTCTTTAAGTTATTTTACTACCTACTCATTACAATATTCAAAGGTTTAAATACTATAATATATGGCTATGTAAATGAACTTAAACAACTATATTCCATGGGTAGAAAAATATCGGCCAACACATTTTTCAGATATAGTGTTAAATCCATTAAATAAAACAATATTACAAAACATTATAGACACATGTTTTTTTCCCAATATTTTGTTATATGGACCACCGGGAACTGGTAAAACTACTACCATTATTAATTTAGTAAATGCATACCAAACCAGGTTATCACAAAAAAATAAAGGGTTAATGATACACCTAAACGCATCGGATGAAAGGGGGATCGATATTATTAGAAATCAAATTAGTCAGTTTGTGAATTCAAAGACCTTATTTAACCAAGGAATGAAGTTTGTCATATTGGATGAGGTTGATTATATGACTAAAAGTGCACAACAAGCTTTAAAATCATTGATTCAAAACTATTCAAATTCAGTACGTTTTTGTTTAATGTGTAACTATATAAGTAGGATAGATGAAGGATTGCAAAACGAGTTTATTAAGTTAAGATTTAATCAACTTCCTGAAAAAGATATTGAAGTATTTTTAAGTAAAATTGTATTACAAGAAAACATAAACATTTCAGAAAATGATATTCATTTGATTCAAAAGTTATATAAATCAGACATACGTAGCATGATAAACTTTATACAATTAAATAAATACTTAAATTCAGAAAATATTAAAATAATTCAAGAAAGTATTTGGGAACAACTATTTACATTTCTTGTTAGGCAAGAACCGCTTCATAAAATAGAGTATTATATAACATGTATTAGTTTGGAATATAATTTGAATAAAAAAAATATAATAAAAGACTTTTGTAATTTTATTATAAGAAAAAAACACAATATTTTAACATCACAACTTTTAGACATGGTTGAAGTAGTTATACACTCTAATGACTATAATTCTCATTATTACGTAAATTATGTTTTAACACAATTATTATTTGTTATGTCTAAATTATAATAGTACTCTATTCTTTTGTTTAACTTATGGATGAACCTATTTGGTGGTGAAAAGTTTGTTGGATCAAATATTTGATTATGTAATTCATATTTTCTTGAAATAGGTTCCTTTAATGAATTGTTTGGTATAGGAATAGGAATGGTTGTGTTTTTTTCGTAAATATTAGTTTTATGTTGTTTCATTTATATTTATCTTTATAATAAATAATTGAAATAAAATAATTTAAAGAATATAAAGATAAAAAAGAGACATTAATCAATGAGTGTTATAGACGAAGAATGGAACAACTTTATTTCAAATCATTATGTTGATAAGTACATGGAAGATGATGTTGAAGTTTCACCTGGTATTACATATTCAGAAAACCAACTATATCATTCAAATGCATTATTATATCAAGACCCTCCTGAAGCTTCAAACATTTATATTTCTACTAAGTCTAAAATAGCATATTTGACTAGTCCAATTGATCTAAAAGTGTTTTGGAGTATTCCGGTTATACCTTATGGAACTCCTAAAAATGGCGTAATTAAAAAACAAATTAAAATTAACTCAAGTAGTCAAGAAGAACTAAACTTAATTCAAGAAAAACTTAACAATGAGTTATATTGTGAACAACAAATCATGACTAGTATTAATAACCCAACGGGCCGCATCAAATTCAAAGACATACGTAAAATAACTGTAGGCATCTCAAAAAAAGACATTATGACTTATCGTAGTAAAAAGAAACAAGCATTTTACAACTGTTTTGTTATGATTCTAAGAATATATATAAAAGATGTTTTCAAAGAGTTCCATATAAAGATATTTAATACTGGGAAATTAGAAATTCCAGGTGTTCAAAATGATGACATTTTTGAAACCGTACTGACAAATATAGTAGATACTTTGCAACCTTTTATAGAAGTACCCTTATCATATAAAAAAACAAGTGATACAGTATTAATCAATTCTAACTTTAATTGTGGGTTTTATATAAACAGAGAGACTCTATACGATATATTGAAGTATAAGTATCGTATACAGGCAATTTATGATCCTTGTTCATATCCTGGAATACAGTGTAAATTTTATTATAATAAGGATATTGTTGTACAAAATGGACAACAATTTACAAAACATGTAGTTCCATGTGAAGATATTCCTAAAGGTATTTCTAAAGACAGTATTAAGCAAAAAGAAGGAATAGAGGTTTCATTTATGATATTTAGAACCGGAAGCGTGTTAATTGTAGGAATGTGCGATGAATCTGTATTGATGGAAATATATGACTTTTTGAAAACTTTATTAAAAACAGAATTCAAGGATATATGTCAACAAGTTATTACAAGTAGTCTAGATGTTGCAAATAAAACTAAAAAACAAAAAATTAGAAAGAAGATTATTTATGTATCTAACAACGCGGATGAAACTAAGTAGAAGACTTTGTTCGGTCGTCTTCAAGTATAAAATCAACCAGTAATTTAGGATTATTGTATGCTATATCAGGATTGTCTGGAAATACATTTACAGTTTGTTTTTTTTTAATAGATGTTTGTAAATTACAATAATTAGTCATTTTATTAGATGTTATTTTTTTAACAAACAAATGAAGTGACTGGAATATATTATTGATAGAAATGGGTTTATCTAACAAATAGGTTACAAATAAATAAATACATTCTAAATAATCATTTCCTAAATTATGGTTGACTTGGTCCGCAAAAACTTTCAGTTTGTCGGAGAATGTGTGTATAAATGATGTTTTATCGCTTACAATAGTATCTGAATGTCCAATACAAACGTTGCATATATTTTTGTAAATAATCAAACATTTATCCAACAAATCGAATATGTCTTTGTCATGTTTGGAGATATGTTCCATATTTTTTTTGAAGTCATTATTTATTTCAAATATAGTTTTTTTATAAACAAACATACATGCTTCTCTTGAACTTAATTGTAAAAATGTATTTTGATCATTAGATATTTGTTCAATAAATTCTATATAAAAGTAGAATGCCTTTTGGCTATGATAGTAAGTTAATTCTATATTTTTTGTGAATAATAATAATATTTTAAATACATTTGTTATTGTATCTAATCCTCTTGTGAAAATAAATTTGTAATAATTATATTTCTTTATATTTATTTTTTCAGAAAATAATTTCATGTAATTTACAATTACTAGAATATATTTGTTCAATATTTCATTTAGAGATGAGGAGACCATAATCTTATAGTTTTCTATGTTTGTCAGTAAATATGTTTGGTTTTGGTCTACAGATGTTTTTAAAAACATATTGGACATTTATATAATTAGTTGTTATAAACATTTTATCTTTTGAATACTTTTAAGTTATAACAATTTAAAGACTTTGAATTTAAAGTAATATAAATGTCTGAACAGAAAAATTCAACGACTACTGTTTCTGAGTCACAAACTACTGCAAATACAAGTTATAAGCTACCAGGAGATACTACGCTTCAACATGCAAGTAAGTTAGCTATCGTGGAAGATAAGCCTATTATGATGGATTACTGGACATCATCATTAGATAAAAAATCCTTGATAGGTATACGTTCAAATGGAGAAAAATTACTTGTAAAAAGCGAAGAAGAATATACGAGTCCTATATCAAAATTTTACAAGAGTGGCAGTGATTATATAGTTATAACTGAAAATTCTATTTATTTAATCTCTGCAGATATTCCCACTAGAAAAATTTCATAAAAATGTAAATAACTAATATAAAAAATTATTCATTATAATATAAATGAAGACATTAATATTATATGTTTATCATGACTACAATGATCGGGTAGAGAATTTTATTAATAAAGCGATATTTGAAGATCCTGATTTTCACTTTTTGATTATATGTAATGATTTGAATTCAACCCAAGAGTTTCCTAATTATGTTAGTGTATTAAAAAGACACAATATAGGCTATGATTTTGGCGGGTGGTCTGACGGATTACTTCAACATGATAGATACAAGCAATACGATCATTTTATATTTGTAAATTCGTCGGTTATAGGACCTTTTTTACCTTCTTACTATAAGGGAAAATGGCCTGAGGTATATATTAATGGGTTAAAACATAATGTGAAATTATTTGGTAGTACTATTAATACTGCCGGGTATGCTACACTCTCAAACCCTTATCAAAATAGTCATGTTCAAACATACATTTTTGCAGTGAACAGAGAAACCTTAGACTATTTAATAAGTTGTAATATTTTTTCGCTAGAATACAAATGTAATTCATTAGTTGAAGAAATTGAAGAAAAAGAAATTTTATTATCTAGAAAAATAATAGAAAAAGGATGGAACATTGGATGTTTACATAGTTATTATGCAAACATTGACTTTACATTTACATCTAATACGCCAGATGACTGGTGTTTTTCTTTTATGGGAGATGTAATGTATCCTTATTATTTAAATTATCATTTTTGGAGTTTGTATGAGTTGGTTTTTGTTAAAGGGAACCGGTTACGTCTAGATAAAATAGAATACATTACGCCATCAAATGAAATGCCAGGGCATCTTGGGTTGTATGTTGCCCCAAAGTAATGTGTATATATAACTATTACAAAATATATGTATAGTATTTATGTATAATATAGTTGATTATAATATATATAAATATATATATAAATATGCATATAAATACTATATATTTATAAAGTATATGGTTTTTACATTTAATGTACTAGGATACATAATTTGCTATTATTGTTTAATTGTTGATGCTAGTATATTTTCGCGTACTTCATTGAATCGTAACAACATTATGTCATATAAAAAAAATTATAATCCATTTGGTCGCCATTATGAATGTTACATAAAAAATCTGAATTCAAAAAATATTACTGTACAAAATGCTGCAATATTAAACAATAATCATTTAAATGACTCAGACAATTTATTTAATAGTTTACGTAACTATACAGGTATTAGAGTGCGACGAATAGAGGAATATCCAGAGTACTATGACATGGAAGGAAACCCTGTCTATATAAATGGTGGAACTAGTGGAAAAAACACAAAAAGTGAAAACTTTGAAGTAATAAAAAATCATAACTTTTCGTTTCAAAATATTGGCGGTTATGACAACATTAAATTAGAACTACGACAGTGCATAGATATTTTGAACAATTACAAAAAATATCAATCCTATAATGTTCGTATTCCTAAAGGTATTATTTTGGAAGGACCGCCCGGAAATGGAAAGACTATGATAGCGAAAGGGTTTGCTGGCGAAACCAAAACATCCTTTATAGCTGTTTCTGGATCACAGTTTCAAGAAAAATATGTTGGAGTAGGACAAACTCGTGTTAGAGAACTATTTAAGTTAGCTAAAGAAAACAGTCCATGTGTCATTTTTATTGATGAAATTGATGCTATTGGTAGAAAACGATCTTCCGATGGCGAATCGTCTGGTTCTGAAAGAGATAACACCTTGAATGAGCTATTAGTAAACTTAGATGGATTTAAAACTACACAAGGTATTTTTCTTATTGGAGCGACGAATCGTATAGATTTATTAGATCCAGCGTTGTTAAGACCTGGACGTATTGATAAAAAAATTCATATTGGTCTACCAGATAGTATCACAAGAGAAGCAGTTATATGTCTTCATTTAAAAGGCAAACCATATGATACATTTAATATCAACATTAAAGATTTAGTAGACCTTACTGCTGGACTGTCTGGAGCACAAATTGAAAATTTATTGAATGAAGCAATGTTGAACGCTTTAAGAAATAGTCGTGACACAATGGAATATGGGGATATTGATTTGGTTATGAATAAAATTATGGTTGGCTGGCAACCGACAGAACATCAGTTTACAAATGATATCATTGACCGCATTGCTATTCATGAGATGGGACATGCAATTGTCGGTTTTTTTTCAAAACATCATTCAAAAGTAAGTAAAGTTATTATCAATCTGTCAGCTCCTAAGAGTCCTGGATATACAATGTTTGAAAGTTCTTCGTCTACCATTTATACTAGAGAAGCCCTGTTTGAACATTTAATGATTTTACTTGCAGGGAGGATTGCAGAAGAAATCTTTTATGATGTTTCTGTAACTACTGGTGCAATAAACGATTTTGAAGAAACGTTTAAGTTAGCTGAAAGAATGATTATTTATTACGGTATGGGTAAAAATATCATTTATCCTAACCTAAGCGACAGTTACAAAGAAAAAATTGATGATGAAGTAGTTGGATTAATCAATGATGCTTATCAAATGTCTAAAATAATTTTAGAAGGATGTAAAGACTTGATTTCTGAGTGTGCTATCATTTTGAAAAGAGAAAAAATTCTAAAAGTAGAGAAAATAGTAGAAATTATACAAACAAATCACAGATATTTGCTGTAAAAGATATAGATAACGATAACGATATCGCTATAACAAAGTCGTGTGATGTCATGTCATGTCATATAAATATAATGTATTACTAGAGATATATCATTACATTATATTTATTATAATACACACTCTACAAGCTATTTATGCGTGTGTTTTTTTATATGTTTTCCAAGAAATATTTACTTGAGGTCTGATAACAGTTTCATCTGTTTCTGACTGATTAGGTTTATTCAATTTTTCTGCTTTTCTTAGCGCACTATCTACATATATTTTTTTTAAAAGCGTTCCCACCTCAAATGAACCTTCGTGTTGATCAAGCTCGCCATCTTCTATTTTCTTTAACACTTCCAAGAATTGAAATAAAATTTTTATGTCAATCTCATCTTTTCGTATTTTATTATAAATATCGGTATAGTAAGTAAATAAAAAGTTACATTCATGCATAGCTTCTAAATGTAGTTGTTCTTCGTTATCTGAGTATTTTGCTTTCAACATAATAAGATCATTAATATTATTTCTCAAAATAGAACTGTGTTTTAGTGAGCGTATCAACTCGGTTTGGTCTGTTACGTTGTTTTCTCGTATCATTTGATTTAATTGGAGTTTTGCTTTGTCATCCATTAGTTAATAGATAAACACAATGTTTAAATTATTTATTACAAAAAGATATTATTTGGTATTCATTGTGTTCATGTTTTTACATATTAGACATGTAATATATTTGTAATGAAACTTTAGGATACTTTGGGTTAGTATAATATGTATTTTAGATAATATATGTTACTATATTATAATGAGTACTGCCCAATCCGTTCCTGGAGTCGTGATGCCTACTGTTAAACCTTATCCCGAAGGAGCAAACAGTGCAAGAAATGCAGGTATTGCTATTAACAATGCTAACACAAAACAACAAACCTCCTTAATCAAAACTGCACATGGAGGTTCTAAACGAATAAAAAGACAATTCAATGGCGGAGCAACGAATCAAATTACCGTGCCAACCACACAGGTTTTATACCCTGAGCCTGGATCTGGCAACCAGACTGTAAATGGAAATATTACATTGGCTACCAAATTAGGAGCTACGAGCGCTGCAAATAGTGTATACGATAGTTGTATTGGTCAAGGCGCAAGCTGTACTGCTCAGGTTGCCGCACAGAGTGCTGGTAAAAGAAAAAGTCGTGGTGGATTAAAATGGGGATGTTACAGTGGTGGTAAAAAATATACACGTATTACAAGAAAAAAGAAAGAAACCAAAAAACTCAATATAAAACTTAAAAGAAAAACAAAAACAAAAACAAAAAAGGGAAAAATGTATAAATAAATTACAAAACACTATGAAAATAAACTCTGTAAAAAATATATAATAGTATTATAAGTTATGCCTAGTGGTAAAAATTGGATAAATTTTATATATGTCAATTTAGGATTTATTGCACAAGTGTTAGTTATGTATTACTTCACTGCGCTTATAGAAATAAAAAAAAACTGGCCTGAATATAGATGCAATCCTCTTTATATGCCTTTATCTGATAACATAAGTGCAGATTTTACATACTGTGTTCAAAGTACACAAATTAACCTCATGGGTTATTTATTACAACCGATTACTTATTTAATTTCAAGTATGAACTCTATTGGTGGAGAATTTACAACATCCATTAATTCAGTAAGAGGGTTCATTAGTGTTTTACGAGATTTTATTACAAGTATTGTTGAAAATATATATAATGTATTTTTAAACTTAATTATTCAATTTCAAGTTATTATGATTGGAATTAAAGACATGATTGGAAAAGTAATTGGCATTATGGTAGCTCTAATGTACATGATGGACGGTTCTATTAAGACAATGGAAAGTGCATGGAATGGTCCCGCTGGTCAAATGGTTCAGTCTCTTTCTTGTTTTGATCCAGACACAAAAATACGACTTAAAAATGGAAGTGTTTATTCAATGAAAGACATACCTTTGGATGCTGTTTTGGAAAATGGCAGCAAAGTATTTGCTGTTATGAAAATTACGAACTCAGGCGAAGACCTTTATAAAATAAAAGAAGGAGGAGTGAATAATGAAGATATTTATGTTACTGGAAGTCATTATATGTATGATGTAGATACTAATAGATTTGTTCAAGTACATAACTGTAAGTTAGCAACTAAAGTAACTAACATAATTCCTTGGTACTCATGCTTGATTACAACAGACAATAAAATAAAAATTGGTAAACACTTATTTTGGGATTGGGAAGATGATTGCTTATCTAAATAAGTTGTTAGTTAGTACATACACAACCATATTTTACTACCATTGGTTTATGTTTAGTTTTATTACAGTTATACCTATTTTTATTGTAATAAATACACGATTATTATCACGTTACTATATATGAATACTAATTCAGAAAAAGACATATTAAATTCAGTTGATAAAATAAATAAATTATATGACAAACTAACTTATTTAGATGTTTATGGAAACTCGGTTGTCATATTTATCATTATCACGTTATTTGTATTTTTGGTACATTCTTATTGCATAGTGATGTTGAATGCCCAAATAGTTAAAAATGATTGGGTTAATCAACGATGCAATCCTAGAGTAATACCTTTTGTTGGGTTTATCAACAAACCCGATAATAAGAGTATTGTAGATTTTACTGGAGAAAATTTTAATTATTGTATTCAAAGTATTTTAACAAACATCACGGGGTTTGCTGTACAACCTTTGAATTATTTGATAAGCAGTGTTTCTGCAGTTTTCAATTCATTTCAAACAGCGATTAATGCAATTCGTGAATTCATGTCAAAATTACGTACAAATGTACAAAACATAGCCGAAGAAACACTAAACCGGATATTGAACATTATGATCCCTCTTCAACAAATATTTATTGGAATCAAAGACTCTATGAGTAAAGTACAGGGCATTTTAACAGCTGGTTTATATACAACATTAGGAGCATACTATGGTTTGAAATCTTTAATGGGTGCAATTGTTCAAATTATTATCATTATTTTACTTATTTTAGCAGCGGTTATTATGGGGTTATGGTTATTCCCTTTTACATGGTCTATGGCAATAACTTTAACCGCTGTTTTTGTTGGTGTTTCTATTCCTCTGGCAATTTTAGTATTATTTATGACAGAAGTGTTGCATATACAAACCGCAGGTGTTCCAGGAATACCAAGTCCTAGTTGTTTTGATAAGGATACAATGATACAAATGAACGATGGAACCTTTAAACCAATTATAGACATTAGAGTTGGCGATGTCCTACATGGCAGTAATGTAGTTACTGCCAAAATTAAGGTTACTTCCAAAGGGCAAAAAATGTATAATTTAAATGGGGTTGTTTTAAGTGAATCTCATGTAGTAAAATATAAAGACAGTTGGGTCTCTGTATATGTTCATCCTGATAAAAAGCCTATAGAGGTATATAAAGACACACATTTGTACTGTTTAAACACTTTATACAAAAAAATTATGATAAATGGTATGATATTTACTGACTGGGATGAAATATATGAAGACCGGTTAGACAAAATACTTAATATAAACAAGATAGGAACGTACGAAAATATACCTTTTTTATACAAAGGTTTTCTAGCAGGAACAAAAGTTGATGTAAATAATTTAGAGAAAACTATAGAAGAAGTTGAAATTGGTGATAAAATAAAAGGAGATGTAGTTTACGGCATTGTGGAACTAGGAAGTTTAGAGACTTTTAATAAGGATAATTTAATAAATGTCGCTGAAGTAAAATCTTTGAATAGTTTACCTCCTAAAACAAAAGTGTATCATTTATTAACTCATTCTAAAAAATTTACAATAGAGGGGAACATTTTTAATGATTTTAATTTTTGTATAGATTCAAATTTATAGAAATAAAAAATATTATCTGTGAAATATGTATATGAATACTTCTATTTCTATTGGGTCAAACAAAATTACGTTTAGATTAGAGATACTAATTTTAATTTTAGTTGTGTTTTGGATTTTATGGGGACACCTGCTATGTTCATGTTCTAAAGTTGGTTTATTAGAAGGGTTTTCTATGGTACGTGAATTTATGGGTAAAATGAAAGAAGGGTTTGCATCTAATAATATGGCTTATACCCCACAATATGCAAACTTTAAGAAAAACAATTCTGTCATTATGCCTCCTTCTTCTTGGTCTATGCCAACATTGACGTTTACGCCAGGTCAACGTCCTGATAAAGGTGTAAAAAACATTTGGGACAGACCAAAACAACCAGTCCCTTTGCCTAAGGGAGAATTAGACATGCTTGCAACAACACCCTTTAAACCAGAATGTTGCCCAAATACATATTCTAACAGTATGGGTTGCGCATGCATGACAGTAGATCAGTACAATTACTTACGGGATAGAGGAGGCAACAATGTTCCTTACTCAGAATATTAATAACATATGGATTGTCCAGTTATTGATTGAAACAAAGTTGCAAAATATATAAATCATAACTGCATGATGTCTCATTTTTATTTCGGTCGGTGGAATAAACAAAAACAAAAACAAAAACAAAAACAAAAACAAAAACGTAAATAACTTCAAATTCATAATGAAAAAATTATATTTTTTTTGTAAATTTTAATTTATTTAGTTAAATTATAATATGGATCGCCACTCTTTTAGTGTTATTATTTCTGAAAAATCACTTCAATCTACTTCTATTGTCATTGGTGCAGTAACCACAGATGGAACTTCATCAAGCTCTGTACAGCGGTTTTCAGTTTGGCAACAAACATCTCCTGTTCGTCCAGACACTTGCTCATGCTCATCTCATGGAACTTTAGGTGTTGCCACTGTTCTTAAAGTTACAAGCACAAATGATAATATTGTTAGTGTGGGTGAATGGCAAGTTCAGCTTACTTTAGGTTCTTCTCCTGTAAAAGGTCTAGGGGCTGGGTTACTCGTTCTAAATTTTGCACCTCAAAACTACAATTTTGGTAGTGGTGCAAAAAATCAAATAATCTGGTCAGCTGACAACACGACAACTAATGTCACTAATGGTGTGTTTTATGGTAGTCCAACCGTTACAAATGTCCCTCCTACACTTTTTGCTCAAAACGGATCATGTGCAAGTATAGTAGGATCAGTGTTTGGACAAGTATCCGCCGGGCCGTACTTAAACGCATCCGGTGCTGCAAAATTGACCTATTACTTTAAGTCGTGTTGCAGTTATGATGCTGGAGATATAGTTATAGATATAGATCTAGAGTTATCGCATTAACTACACATGTCTATATTTACACAAAAAAATCCATAATATGAGTCAACGAGTTGATGTGGCTGTGTGTGACGACTAGTCATAATCTACTTTTTGAAGTGTAAATTTAGAAAGGCTCATGAAATTGCATAACATAGTTTACTACCATGTTATGCCGAATATTTATATGATATAGTGATAACATATTATACATTAAATATACATAGTTCTGAATAGATAATTTTCGTCTTTGTTTCTTTTAATTAACTTATCTACCATTTCTTTTGTCACAGTAAATGGAAATGAAACCTGTATAGACATATCTTCTTCAAATAAATTAGACCCAGGTTTCATAAGACGATATAAATTCAATTTGGTATGAACAATTTCTAAACATCGTTTTAAATTACGAACACCTTGTTCATTAGAACAATAATTGTCTACCATATATTGGATCGCTTCGTCAGGTATAATAATGTCTCCTGTATCAAATTTTACTTGTTCGCGTATTTTTGGTAACAAATGTTGATTGGAAATGATAATTTTTTGTTTACGCTCATATCCTTTTGTTTGAATACGATACATTCTGTCGCGTAATATAGGATTAACCTTGGATTCATCATTGTAGCTAAAAATGAACAAACATTTACTTAAATCAAAGTCTATTTCTGAAAAATATTTGTCATGAAACTGGGTGTTCTGTGACGTATCCGTTAAATGGGTCAATATTCCTGCAATCTCTTCCCCCTTGGGTGTGTCACTGATTTTGTCCAATTCGTCAAAGTATATGACAGGATTCATGCATTTGCTGTCAATTATAATTTGCACAATTTTACCCCATGTACTTCCTTCATATGTATACGAATGACCTTCTAGAAAACTGCTATCGGTTGCGCCACCAAGTGCAATAAATGCAAACGGACGATTTAATATTTTACTAATCCCTTCTTTTACTAAAGTTGTTTTACCTGTTCCCATAGGTCCTTGGATCGCAATGGCTGTTCCAACTGATTCTGGATTTGTAATTAATTGACCTAGCATCTGCATAATTTGCATTTTGGCATCATTCAATCCGTAAACTGCTTGATCTAAAATTTGTTTTGCATTTTCCATAAACGTATGACACGTTTCCACTCCATCATTTATATTTACGGGTAATGTTTGTAGCTTTCCAAAGGGAATTCGCATAAAAGTATCAACCCAGTTTTTGATTTTATAAAACTCTCCGCTGCCAGGTTCCATATATCTTAGTGAGCTGACTTTTTTCATGGCATTTGCTTTAAACACAGTAGGTATATCAGACTCTAACAATGTCATGCGATATGGTTTTTCTATCCGTGTAATTCTATTCACTTCCCTCAATTCTTTAATAATTTTGATTTGATCTGCTATTTCCATTTTATTGAAGAAATTGAAATCATTCATAGCATTTTTATCGCTTAAAATTTTTCTGAAAATTCGTTCGTTCTTTTCTTTTTGCTTTTTTACCTTTTTTTCAGCTTTCTTTTTACTATGGTTGATTTTTTCTTCACAAACCTTGATACATTCGTTCAAAATAGCTCCATTGTGAGAATTTTCAGGTACTTCATTAAATAAATCTTTCAACATTTGCAACAAACGGTTACTTTCATCTATTTTTTCCTTTGGAATCACGCTCGTTGATACATGCTCATCCGTGTTTGCTAGTTTTGTTTTTGTTTTCTTTACACGTCTTTTATTTATTTTGTCTTCTTCTTCACTTTCTTGTTCTTTTTCTCTAGAACTATAAGAAGTATTATCCGTATCCGTGTCCGTGCTCACTGGATCGTCTTCATTTTCGGTACTAGTGTCGCTTTCGTCTTCGTCAGCAGTTTCCCAGTCATCTTCATCGTAGTCGTCGTCGTATTCTTCTGCATCTTTTACGTTTCCAATAGTAAATATGATATTGTATTTTTTTTTGGAAGGAGATCTTGGTCTTACTTCTTCATATTCATCTTCTTCTGAGTAATATTCTGATTCATCTTCATCGGATTCAGACTCAATATTTTTTTGTTTTTTTGTACTTTTTTTTTGAGGAGTCTTTGTCTTACTTTTTTTTACAATTTTTTGTTCAGGTTCTTCTTCATCTTCATCTTCTTCGTCTTCATAAGATTCTGTATCTGAATTTTTCTGTAACATTTCTTTTATTTTTTCTCCCATTTTTACTTTATTTTTTAAATGCTTAGAAGGAAACAATTGATGTAAAAATTTTCTGTATTCGTGCATGTCCATTTCTTCTTCACTATCACTGCTGTGATAATCGCTATCTTCATCAGAAGAATCCTTGTTATATTTTTTCTTTCTTGCGTTCTCTTCTATTCTTTTAGAACGACGCTTTGGTTCCGATTTTGTCATTTGAGTTTTACTTTCTTTGGTCATTTGATATATTTATGTATATTGTTTATATATTTTTATTATCAATTTTATTTCAATAACAAATAATTAAACATTTGTTTACAATTTTATATTTGCATTATTAAATAAAATTGAAAATAAACAATCTAAATATTATTGTAGTAATATAAAGTAAGCCATGTCTAAAATTCACGGAAATATGAAACATATTGCTTCTTCAAAAATTATCGGTATTCAGTTTAGTTTGTTATCACCCGAAGAGATACGGAATGGCTCAGTAGCTGAGATTACCAGTAGAGATACCTACGTGAATAATAAACCTATTATCAATGGGTTGTTTGATCCACGAATGGGTGTATTAGAACCTGGTTTAATCTGTCCTACAGATGGGTTAGATTACATGCAGACACCTGGATATTTTGGTCATATTGAGTTAGCAAGCCCGGTCTTTTATATTCAGTATTTAGGAACAATTCTTAAAATACTGCGATGTGTTTGTTTCAAATGTAGTAAGTTGTTAATCAACAAAGAAAAATATAAACAAGCTTTGAAAATGTCTGCTGAACAACGATGGAATTATGTCTTCTCGTTAGCAAACAAAGTCAGACGTTGTGGAGAGGATATTGACGATGGTTGTGGTTGTTTACAGCCTCATAAAATACGAAAAGAAGGGTTAGCATCTATTTATGCAGAATGGAAGAACAATGACGAAAATGAGGAAGATATTGTTATTCCATTGACCCCTGATTTAGTATTGAAAATATTCAAACGTATTTCTGACGAAGATGTAAGCTTTATGGGGTTTAGTCCTACTTGGTCTCGTCCTGATTGGATGATTTGTCAAGTTTTGGCGGTTCCTCCTCCGGCTGTTCGTCCTTCTGTCAAACATGATGCTCAGCAACGTTCGGAAGACGACTTAAGTCATATTTTGGTTAACATTATTAAGACGAACAAAACACTTCAGGAGAAAATTCAAAACAATGCACCTGCCAATGTGATTAATGACTGGACTACGGTTCTGCAGTATTTTGTTGGGTGTCAAATTGATAACAAGATTCCTGGTGCCAATCCAGTTGCTCAGCGTTCTGGAAGACCTTTGAAATCTATCAAAGACCGTTTGAATGGAAAAGGTGGACGTATGAGAGGAAATTTGATGGCGAAACGTGTAGACTTTAGTGCTCGTTCTGTAATTACTGCGGATCCGAACATTTCTATTCGTGAGCTTGGAATTCCTTTGAAAATTGCGAAAAATATTACGAAACCAGTGATTGTGAACAGGATTAACAAAGCCTTTTTAACTAAATTGGTACAGAATGGTCCCGACGAGTATCCCGGTGCCAAGAAATTGGAGAAAAGTACTGGTGTCACAACCGATTTACGATATGTAGACCGAAAATCCATTGTTTTGGAAGACGGAGATATTGTACATCGTCACATGATGGATGGAGATGCGATCCTGTTTAACAGACAACCTACTTTGCACAGAATGTCCATGATGTGCCATATTGCGCGTATTATGAAGCGCGGAGATACTTTTAGAATGAATGTCGCTGATGAACTTAGCGTTAGCAACAGGGGGCGTTAAAAGCGTGTACCCCCTAGTCTCTTAAGGAGGCGAGATACCTTGTTGCGGGAAACCCCTTAGAGCCTTTACTACCACTCTGATATTGAAAAATATTAAGAGGATCTCGGTTAATAGCCGAACCCGATGGTAATAATGTAAAGGATTGGGCAATCCGCAGTGTTACTTCCTAAATCCGTTATGGTAGGATATGGAAGGCACTCAGAGACTGAACGGGTGTCGGTGAACTGTGAAGGATTAGCCATCCTGAGTTTGCTTAAGATACAGTCCGTCCCTTTGGGAAACCTTAGGGAGCTTACGACTAAGCCATACAATGCCGATGAACTTTTGTGATGTTAACTGTTCACAAAACGACTAACTAATGTCAACGTCGGCAACAGGGGGCATTAAAAGTGTGCTACCCCCTAGTCTCTTAGGAGGCGAGATTTCTTGTTGCGGGAAACCCCTTAGAGCCTTTACTACCACTCTTATATTGAAAAATATTAAGAGGATCTCGGTTAATAGCCGAACCCGATGGTAATAATGTGAAGGATTGGGCAATCCGCAGTGTTACTTCCTAAATCCGTTATAGTAAGGATATGGAAGGCACTCAGAGACTGAACGGAAGTCGGTGGATAATGATGGTCTAACTAACCTGAATCTGCTTAAGATACAGTCCGGCCTTTTGGGAAACCTTAGGGATCAACCGTTTGACGGAGATAGACATATGTAAAACATTTTGTCTCCAACAGGGAGCGTGAAAAGCGTGCTACTCCCTAGTTATTCTACCTTAGAGCCAAACAGTAACATTCTTTGGCTCTACCTTTCTCAAAGGTAGATTGGCAACATGACCAAATTGCGGGAACCCCCTTAGAGCCTTTACTACCACTCTTATATTGAAAAATATTAAGAGGATCTCGGTTAATAGCCGAACCCGATGGTAATAATGTGAAGGATTGGGCAATCCGCAGCCAAGCCTCTAAACTCGTTATGGATGAGAGCATGAGGAAGGTTCAACGACTAGACGGTTATGGGTTTTAAATGATGGTTTAATCAACCTGATAAAGCTTAAGGTATAGTCTGCCCCTTTGGGAAACTTTAGGGATTTCATGGAAATGAATTTACATATGCCACAAGATGTGGAGTCTGAATCGGAACTAAAGAATTTAGCAGCGGTGCCGTATCAGATAATCAGCCCTGCCAATAACGCTTCTATTATTGGCATCTACCAGGACTCCATGTTAGGAGCCTATCGGTTCACAAGAAAAAATATAAATTTTGGAAAACGGGAAGCCATGAATTTATTGATGATGTTTAACCGCGTGAATACGGAAATGTTTAAAACAGAAAAAATCAGCAGTTTTGATTTATTGACACAGATATTACCTCCTCTTTCTCTCAAAGTGAAGAACAAACAATACGACGAGAAAGAATCAAAAGATACATCCAATAACATTATTGAAATCAAGGACGGCGCATATTTAAGAGGACAAATAGATAAGGGTATTTTAGGATCAGGCACAAAAGGAATTATTCATCGTGTTTGCAACGATTTTGGAAACATGGCTGCCTCAGATTTTGTAGACGATTTCCAAAACATTATTACGGAATACATGAAATCTAGTTCATTCAGTGTCGGTATTTCGGATTTGATATCAGACAACAAAACCAATGACGAAATCGTCAAGGTCATTACGAATAAAAAGACAGATGTGAAGAATCTAATTGATCAGATTCATATTGGTGTGTTTGAAAACAACAGTGGAAAAACCAATGAGGAAGAGTTTGAAACCAAAGTGAATAATATTTTGAATCAAGCTGCGGCAGATGCGGGAAAGATTGGATTAAACAGTTTGTCTAAAGATAATCGTTTTGTTATCATGGTCAACGCAGGATCCAAAGGCAGTGACCTAAACATTTCACAGATGATTTCGTGTTTGGGACAACAGAACGTAGATGGAAAACGCATACCTTACGGATTTGAACATCGTACACTACCTCATTACACGAAATACGACGATTCTCCTGCAGCACGTGGATTCGTAGAAAGTTCTTATATTAATGGTCTCTCTCCTCAAGAATTGTTCTTCCATGCTATGGGTGGTCGTGTAGGTTTGATCGATACTGCTGTTAAAACCAGTAGTACTGGATACATTCAAAGAAGATTGATCAAAGGTTTGGAAGATCTTATGGTGAACTATGATATGACAGTAAGAACTAACAAAAACAAAGTGGTTCAGTTCTCTTATGGAGATGATTCGTTTGATACGATTAAAGTAGAGAATCAGGAACTACCTGTAATTAAAATGACTCTTGAAGACATTTATGCTCACTACAATATTCCTGCAGAAACGAGTAAAGGAAAGACATTGTCAGCAATGTTTTTGAAAGCAACGGTTGCGCGATACAAAAAACAAATGGACTTGTTAAATAATAAGTGCAAGATGTATACAGAATATTTAATAGATTCAAGAAGTAAAATTGTTAAAAATGTCTTTGGAAATAAAGATGAACAAGTTGTTCGCGTGCCAGTTGCGTTTGCGTATATCATTAACAATATTATTGGACAACAAAGTATCAATCAGAATTCGCTCGTAGATATAACTCCTTTGGAAGCTTTTGAAATGATTGAAGACGCATTTGTCAAGTTGGAAAAAATATATTTTGCAAAACCCAACGAGTTGTTTAAAGTGCTTTATTATTATTACTTGTCACCAAAAGTATTGCTCTTTAATAAAAGGTTCAACCGAAAAGCGCTTGAAATATTATTGGAAACCATTATTCTTAGCTATAAGAGAGCTATTGTAGCTCCTGGAGAAATGGTTGGAATGGTTGCAGCTCAAAGTATTGGGGAACCAACGACACAGCTTACATTGAATACATTTCACTATGCTGGTGTAGCATCTAAGTCCAACGTAACTCGTGGTGTTCCGAGAATTGAAGAGATATTGTCTCTTTCTGCAGAAATGAAAAATCCATCGTTGACGGTGTTTTTGAAGCCAGAAGATGAGGCAGACAAGGAAAAAGCACAGACACTTATGTACATGTTGGAACATACTAAATTAGAAGAAGTCGTGAAACATATTGAGATTTGTTTTGATCCAGATGATTTGAACACCCTGATTGAAGAGGACCGTGATACAATGTTACAGTACAAAGAATTTGAGAATTTGTTGGATGCTTGCCTGAATGAGACAATTGCAAATGAAAATGAAAAGTCCAAATGGATCATTCGTATGGAAATGGATCCCGAAATTATGCTTGAAAAAAACATCACCATGGACGATATCAACTTTACACTAAACAGTTCGTATCAAGACCAAATCAGTTGTATTTACTCGGACTACAATGCAGACAAACTAATATTTAGAATACGCATGAATCAAGTTATCAAACAGAGTGCTGCGAAGGAAAACAAAAAGAAAAACAAAGTGAGTCCACTAGACCAATCGGATCAGATTTATATTTTGAAAAATTTTCAAGACCAACTTTTACAAAACATTGTGCTGAAAGGTGTGAAGAACATTAACAAAGTAATTCTGAGAAAGGTAAAAGACAATATGGTTGAAAAGAGCGGAACTTACAAAAAACAAGAGATATGGGTTCTAGATACAATTGGTACCAATATGTTGGAAGTTCTAGGATTGGACTATATAGATTCTACAAGAACCGTTAGCAACGACATTGTGGAAATATTTGACGTTTTGGGAATAGAAGCAGCTAGAAAGTCCATCTACAATGAACTAGCAGATGTCATTGAGTTTGATGGAACTTATTTGAACTATCATCACATGGCATTGTTGTGCGACAGAATGACATATAATACTAAGCTAGTATCTATTTTCAGACACGGTATCAACAATGATAACATAGGACCGATTGCAAAAGCTTCCTTTGAAGAGACTCCTGAAATGTTCTTGAAAGCAGCGAGACATGCAGAGCTGGATACAATGAGAGGTGTTTCCGCAAATGTGATGTGTGGACAAGAAGGGTTTGTAGGAACAAGTGCATTTCAAGTGGTTCTAGATCTAAAAGAGATGATGAATTTGGAAGAAAAGATTAAATACGAACTACCCGATCTAGCCAAGACAATTGACAATGAGTTGTTTGGAGGAGAAGAAAACCCGGAAGATCCTTGTTCTACAAATAAGTTAACGATTGAAAACAATTCAGTCAACATTAAGTATGAAGAATTGGGTAAAGATGATGATGGGTATAATCCTTTTGAATGACTGTAATAAATGAATCTAAATGAATGAATATAATGAATATAGAAACAAACTATCTTTATTATATAACCAAATAAAATGGGTAACTGCATGACTACGAATCATTACCAACCTATGCAAGATAATAATATATGCAATTATGACTGTCCTGTTTGTAAACAAAGTGATAGATTACCTAACTTGAAAGGTAAGTTTTTTTTAATTGATGAATTTAGATGTCAATGTAACGGATGTAATACTATATTTGATAAATTTTTATACTATAAACATAGCCCGCCTGTGGTAGAGGCAGCCTTACCAGATATATATATAGAAGATACATCAGTTGATCAAAGTATCTAACATGTATGTATATATGAAATATAGTATTTATAATATATTAAAAAATATATTATAATACATCTATGGAAGTATTTTTTACTATTTGTCAAAAAATAATTAAAACAACAAATCTCTATTATCCCTGTAAAACTGACACATTTCAATTCTGCATTGATATTTATTTGCCAGAAAACAGACCATTTCATAAGAATTACTTTATGATGTATAATATGATACACCGGATGTATCATATGTCATTGAATCACAAGTTAACATTTCATAAAATAAAGTTCAAAATACTCAGTGAAGTATTAGAAAATATATTTTTTTCAAAAGAATATAAAGAAACATACTTTGAGTTATTTTCAAAAATACAAAAAATATATTTCGCATTGATTAGGATTGTCTATATGTGTAAAATAAAACACACAAAAATACAAGTGGACACTGATTTGTTAATGAATGATCTTGCAAGTATCAAAGAACAAAATAAAATAACTATTTTACAAAACAACTCTAAGTATATTTTTTCCATTTGTGATTTGGTGAATGTTATTGAAACATCTATAACTAATGCGATAGATTTTTTTGTAGAACCATTCTTACCTAAAAATCCTTACAACAACATGACTTTTAATAAATCAACGTTATATAATATTTATTTTACTCACAAAAACAGCACGTTTAGGTTATCCTATTTGTTTCATCTATGGTTTTTACACGGATTTGATTTGGATAAATTTTGTCTAGAAAATGAAGCAACTGTTCGTGATTTTTTAATACATAAATTTATTTATAACAGTCCAGTAAATATACTATATAGTAAAACACTGGATATGTTACATAAAAATCCTTATACCAAAAAATTAATTATTCACAAAAATTTTCCCAAAAAAACATTGGTTGATATCATGCGTCCATTTTTATTTTGCGAATACATGTATAGTTACGGTATTAGCGGATTAGAAAAAACAAATATGTATAAAATACTACTGTTTTATAAATTAAAAAAATTTTATGATTATAACAATAGTTTTGGAAGATTACAATATAAGTTAACTTTTAATTCAAAATACGAAAAAAAATACGTAGCACAGATCAATATCAATCACATAACATATGATCAAATAAATGTACCTTCTTCAATATATAAGTATAGTTTTGAATATAATAACGATTATCAATATTATGTTAATACATATCAATATTATGATACGCCTACATTTTATTATAATCTAGAAGATAGTGTAGAAGATAATGATGCAGATAATAGTGAGAGTGAGAGTAGTATTGATACCAATAGTATCACTGATCATGAAGAAGAAGTTGGATATAGTGTATTAGATGACGAAAGTATATCATAAGTAAGGGAATCAACTAAATGGGCGGCAGTTGTTTTCTTGTTTTTTTTGTTTGTTTTGCTGGAGTTATACTTAAGATAATTTCAGTCGGTTGTTTTCGGGTTCTCTTTTTCTTTGGCACAATTTCAATCACTTCTTGTTCTGTTTCATTTATGGAAGGTTCATCTACGAGTATTAAGGTTGGGTTTAATTTTTTTGCTCTAGGTTTTCTTTGTTTTGGAACGGTTGCTTCTAGGTTTTCTTGTATTTCAAATTCTATGTTTTGTTTTGTTTTTGTCTTTGTCTTTGGGACACTGTCTCGTTTAAAACTGTCCATGTAACGCGATACCGTTATGGTATTTTCCAAAGATTGTTTCAATTTATCTATACATTCATTATTGAGTAAATCATTTATAGAAATATCCATTTTATTCTCGCTATTGACAATGATTTTATAAGACAAATGTTTAATATCTTTAAATGGAGGTACGACAATAAAAACATATTTATCTTTACGGGATGTATCCGAGTAACATACAAATTGAAAATCAGTAAATCTTGTCTCGGGAATATGAAAACTAGATATAAAAAAAGAAGGTATTCTGAAATATTCTAACAGTAGCCACATGTCAAAATTGGTGATGTAATAAGTTTCTGAAATAATAATTTCTAATATGTTTAATAAACCTGTTTTAATGTCATTACCTTCATCTACTTTACCTTGTTCTAACCATATATCTGCAATTTTTGCAACATTTGTTTTTTCAAATTGACCCGTATACTTTTTGTATTGTTCAAATAGAATATCCCTTAGTTCATCTGGTGAAACATTTTTCTGTGTTTGCCCTTTAATAATATCTATAACTGCATACATTCCGCAAAATTTGCTTCCTTTGTACTCTATTTCTTTGTAATCAGCAGGAAAACAAGATTTCCATTTAGAAGACGTTATTTTTTCAGGTTTAGAAGGGAAACAGTCTCTGTCTATAAGCGCGTAGTTATGTTCATTCAGAATAACTTCATTTGTATAGGACTGTGCAAGAATAGGTTCTGTAGAATCATACGTGTTATATTTGGCATACAAATTCACATCTGCTGGTACTAAATTTTCAAAAAACTCTTGAGTCAATAGTGATTGTAAAATAATCATTTCATCGTTTCTTAAGTTGTATTTCAGTTGTCCAAAAGACAAATATGACTGTGGTTGAAAAATAAATGATTTAATTCGTCTGTACCTAATTAACTCATCTGCCATTTTTCCATAATAATAAGTTTCATTGTCACTTCCTGTAAGTAAATTTTCTTTGGGTAGCACAATAGTACATTTATCATTAGTTACCATACAAATCGGATTATCGCTACACTTTTTTTTAGATAAAGATATACATGCATAAACGTCAGATATGGTTTTGTAATCGTATGTCTGACTATTCGTAGCAAATACAATGTATTCATTTGCTAAATTTTTTAACAATAAAATAATCTTCTCTAACTGAACATCATATATTACAAACTGTTTGTTACATTCTTCTTGTATTTCCTTTCGCTTATCACTATTTATATAGTCATTTAACAAAATACGTATTGTATTACGAAATACGTTGTAAAAAGCCGTTTCTAATTCAATTCGTTTAATATAATCTACTCTTTTATGATCTACATTATCTAACGTTTGTGTTTCAATGTCTGTAACTAAATAGTTGTTATTTGTAACTGTCCTTATATTATCATTTATTTCAGAAATAGGCACCGGTTGAGAAATTTGAACAAATTGGTTTGTTTTTGTTAAAAATCCAACGACCATTTGGTCTTCTATTACTTTACATAAGTCTGTACCATCTACACATTTACCTTTTCCATCATCTTCTGGTTCTTTGTATTTGTAATACGTTTTCAAAAACTCTAAGGTTTCTCTATAAGGAAACCATATGTTATCGGTCATATATACAAAATCATATTGGCATTCTTCTAAATTTATACAATCTTTTTCTTTTTTGATAGTGGTTAGAGATGATGGATAACATGGAATAAATCCATGTATTCCATTTGGGTTTTCAACAGTAACACCAATCACTTTTCCTTGAAAATTTAATACTTGCTTTTCTATTTTGTAGTTTGTTTTTTTAAGTTCTAAAATCAAGTCATCTAACAAAGGGGGTCGTTTGAATTTGTATAGATTACTACTACTTGCAAATGCTCCACATTTATCTTTTAGTACAGGTTTAATTATTTTTCTAAAAATAGACCGTAATGATTTGGATAAGTGAGAATCGTATTCACTGAATGTCTTTACAATAGATATTTTTGTTTCTTCGTTTCTGTAAGAGTAAATAGGTTCAAAGAATTGGTCATGTTTTACGATTATCAATGTTCGTTTTCTAGGGTCATAAAAATGATTGGAATAATGATTGGTTGGACATATTAATTCTACATTATTAGTAACATCGTTGTCTAATATTTCCAAAATAATCATATTAATACCGTTTTCAAAGAGTCTTGGATTTGGTTTGCATACAATGTCCCATAAATAGGTATAATCTATGTATATTTTGTTATTTTTTAAAAATAATTTAAAATTTTCAAAGGATTGTACTACTTTTTTGAAAAAAAGTAAATTGTTGGATTGATCACTGGTTTGCGTGTTGTTTTGTTTTATTTTTGTGTATAATCTAGAACTATAATATAAAGATTCATCTACTTGTAATTCTGGACTTGCAAATACAGTGACTAAATCGCCATTTTGATACGTAATAAATTTATCAATATCAATAGCATTAATGATTAATTCTTTCATGATTTCTATAGAAGGAATATCATATTTTGCATCAGGAATGTATCTTGTAATTTTATTTTTTTTTGTTTTTTCATCCTTGTCAGCATAAAACAATGCATTCGCAATACATGCAATAAATGACTGGTTAATGTTATTTTCTACGCCATGACGTAAGAGACATGTATGAAATGGTTTGATGTTTGTATTTGTCTTGCTGATTTGACAGTCTACATTGGATTCATTAAAAAACTTTTGAATCGCAAATGGTAAATATCCCCATCGGTTGTTTCCAAGCGGATATTTTTCAGGTCCTTTTACATATTGATCTTGATCTTTTTGAGGTACTACAGTATCTTCTCTCAAATTGATATTGTTTTCTTTTTCTTTAATAACTGCTTTGTCTTCCTCTGTTTGTATTTTACATTTTTGTCTTCTTCCTATTTGCGCAGGTTTGTTCCAACTATCATAACAACAAGGAACGCATAACCCATCACTAGTCGTTTCTTTATGAAACCCAGGATAGTGTATTGTCTTATCATCATAAAATTGGTAAATAGACTTTCCTTTTTTAACCACTTTGTCCCCTTTAGGAATGATTGCATCTTTCCCCCCACAAACACCTTGACGAATTTGTTCCTCTGTCAATGCTGTATTGGTTAACAAACACCAGTACCTTGGACACATATAATAGAATTGTTTGTCTGGATTAGAACCATATTTAATAACATCTGGACCTGTGTATTCACCATTTTCAAATTTTCCCATGAGCGCAGCTGAATTGTCGTTTGCCATTTTTTCTAGTTCTTCTTTAGTTAGAATGACCGGTTGTCTTTTTGTGGAAGATGGACACATTCTTGAATAGCCGTCAAACTTACCGTCTTTTAAGGTTAAAAACAAGTTAGGATCTTTTTCTTCTAATCTTTCTTGAAACAAATAAGGGTTATTGAGTCTCAAACCTTCTATGTTTTTTACCGTATTTTCTAATTGTGGACCAACAGGCTTGATTATTTCCTTTTTAATAGGTTGAATAGATAATTTATCGCTAACCTTATCGCTAACCTTATCGCTAACCTTATCGCTTTCTTGTATAATGTTGGGAGATATCATTATCTCTTCTTCTATTGGTTTTATAGATGAAGTTGTTAGGATTTTGTTACTTTCGCTCATACTTGGCTTGATATCTATATTTACTCCTTCTGAAATGAATGGTTCTGAATCCATACCTTCAAACGATACTGGGTTATCAGCTATTTTAATATTAATAGGTTCATCTTGTGAATCATGTATTTCAATTCCTTCCATGTCTCCTTCCAAGTTGGATCCAATAGATCCTAATGATCCCAATGATCCCAATGACGGGGATTCTTCTAAATGTTGTTTTACATTATTACTAGAAGAAGAGCTAGATAGTATGTCACTCTCTAAAGAAACAGAACTGTTATTGCTTGATTTTGCTCCTCCTTCTATTATCTCATCTGAAGATTCATCTCCGTACCCTAATATATCTAGCAAGTCATTCATTTTATGAATGTCTTCTGGATTTTCATAGGATAATTCAGGATAAACAATGGTGTCGCCGTCTTCAATAATGGCTATTTCATTATCTGGGAATGCTTCTTCAGCTGTAGCTGTTATTTCATTGAACGCAACATCTTGTATTTCTTTTCCAGAACATAGCCTACGTATGTTTTGTATGTTGTACTGGGTGCTACTAATATCCTGGGTAATTCGGATCATGGTATCTAAATATATTGGAATAGTATACAAATAATATATATCATTTATGTTGTTTACTGTAATAAATACTTCGCTAGTAATACCTTGCAACTGAAGTGTCGTTTTGAAACCAGGATTTACTTTTATTTCAATCGCTCGTTTCTTATTGGTTCCACGAGTAACTTGCAGTTCATTAATTAATTTATCTATAATTTCATAAGCCTGATCTATCGTAATGTCTTCGTAATTTTCTACTAACTGTTCTGCAATTTCATCATTAGATAGGCGCTGTTTTTGTTTTTCAATAACAAATGCTTCTTGACTATCGTGTTTGTTAAAATTGGATACCCGTTTGTATCTCATTTCTATTCCTGTTTGTATATTTGGTGTTTCCATATTAAAAACACTACTAATACATCCAATATTGTTATACAAATCTAAGGATTTCGTAATATGATACACTGTTTGATACTGTATTTCTTGAATCTGAACATTATCATCATTAATAGAGTTAAAATAAATCATATTGTATCCACTTTGTTCAAAAAAACTTTTTATTTGGTCAATGATTGGATTTATTGTTAAGGCAATAATACGATCTATTACAGTAAAATCGTTGTTGTTAATTACAATAACATTTTCAAAGTCTCCAAAAGAATAAATACTAATGTATCCATTTTCTTCAAACTCACATACAAAGGTATACAATGTGTTTTCATATGAAACTTGAACATACACAGAAACTGTTTTAGTTTTTCCAATGTTTTTTATTAGTTTAAAAATAACTGCTTTTGGCAAATAAGGTATTTTTCGTCCATCAGTGCTGAGTTTATTTGCATATACTCTATATATGTTTTCTTGTCGTGTAGCTGGATTGTATTTAATGAGAGCGTTTTCCTTTGACGCATGAATCAACTTAAAAATAACATCTATTGGAATTTTTACTGTATACTCTGGATGCATAATGATTTTTATATTTTTGATGCCTGTTTTTTTTGCGTTTAAAGCGAAAAGTTCTGTTTGCTGTTTGTATTTATAGACATCATAAAACATGTTTATGTTTTCAACGTTCAATAATGAGTTCGTAACTTGATTTGCGGTATCAGAAATCAATGTTTGTTTGTTTGTCTCCAACCCATCCAAATCATTTATATCTAGTTTGTACAAAAAAGGATAATACAACTTAGAGGTTTGTTCGCTGGAGATATTACCTTGTTCACAATATTCAAAGACATCTTGTGCCAAACATAAATAAATATTATTGCGATATACTATACCTGTGTCTAGAAGAAGAGAATTATTCATAGTAGACATTTCTTTACGAGAACGTTCTAACAAAACATCGTATTTTTCAATGTAAAAAGGATCAGCTACTAAAGGATATTCGTTGGTACCCATAATTATTTTTTGACCAAGTATTTTAGCTAAGTACAGGTTGCGATTGGGTAAATCTAATTTCAAGATATCGTCAAAAGTATATTTGTCTTTATCTGGTACTCCAAAATCCACCACACTACCATTTTCATTTCTTATATTTAACAATAACTGATCTAACCGAACGCGCGTAATTGGTATTTTATCATTCAACGTTAAAGATTGATAAACAGTAATTGGGTTTAGTTGAACGTGTTTTAAGCAATATACATAAATTTCTTCTTGAGAAACAGAAACTGGCTGCGTAAATGCATTGCTTATTTTAAGTTTTATAGTACCGATGCTATCGTCTATATGAATACTATCCTTTACAAAAATTACCTCTATGTTTTTTGTTTGAATATTTGTTAGTTCATCTTCATAAAAAATGGTCTTAAATAATTCATTGGTTGGATCTGTTTTAAATAAATCATTAGGATTAGGTACTTCTAAACTTAGCCCATAGAACACGAGTATTTTGTTTATATTGTTTTTACCTATTAAATAGTTAACTTTGAATATTGGAAATGATGACATATATAATAATATGTTATTATTTAAGTTTTTATATATTTATTTGTGAGTTTTACTTTTATCTTTATCAGGTATTACTCTATTTCAGGTCATAATAAGGACTATCGGTTATTTTCATTCCGCAATATTCTTTGGGTTCTTTTTTGTAATCTACTGGTTGATAAATGTTAGCTTCTTTCGCATTTTCCAACAAAAACTTAAAATTTTGCCAAAAAACCTGTTTATGACCTTCGGATTTTGTCATGACATGAGACAACTCGTGAATGGCTACAAACGTTAAGGTGCTTAAGTCAATTAATTTGTTCCCCTCTTTTGTTGTATTCAAACAAAACGCAATTTTTTCTCCTTTGTTTTCGCTATATGCGGTATGTTCACTTGTAGGTAATGTTTCGCTAATAGTTTTGGGATTAAAATTTTGTTTCAGTCGCATCACATCTTCATCGTTTGGATATTTTTTTGCTACATAATCTACTAAATCCTTGCATTTTTTGGTAACACGGGCTAACAAATCCGACGCTAATTCAAGTTTGGCTCTTTCTCTTACACAGTAAGTATTACCATCTACATTAGATATAATACATTTTAAATTGAATGCATCTGATTCATAATAAATTTTTAAACAAATAAATAGTATAAACCCCAATATTATGTAGAAGAAAATGCCTTTCTTATAGTTAAACATATATATTTACTGTTATAAAAAGTAAAGCAAAAAATGTATATACAACTCATAATAAAATAACTAATAAAAGAGTTTATAATGATAAAGTTCAAAATATTTATATGTGTAAAGTAATGAATATACATATTTTGAGGTAAAACATCGTCTGAAAATCTGGTAGTATATTAAAAAATGTTACTGAGTGCCCTGTCCAAGCTCTAGCGGTGGTCTCATAAAATCTGGAGTGATAGTACTTAAATTCCAGGGTCCAACATTGATTTGTGGGTTAGGAGGTTCGGAACGAATCTGAAGATTTGCGTTTCTTAAAGTCTGACCAACCGTATCAATACCAATATGGTATCCGGCTTTCAAGAGATTAATGTTTGCTAAGTCTCCCTTTCCAACGGGATTGAGCTGTGCCCATTGACTATTTTTGTCATTAGGTAAAAGATCCGCGGGGTTTTGAATATTTGGCTTGTTACAAGAAGTGGGTATACCTTGTCCTGTTGCCTGTCCGCCATTTACCGAAGCAAAAACCTCATTTTGACCTAAAGGTTCAGAAGGTTGGACGGCACGGTTAGGTTGTCTTGATTGAGAGTTATTCTTTCCGCCATAAGCAGAATTTCCATTTTGACTCATTCGTTCGGTACCATAACTGCCTTTTTTTGAAAAGTATTTGTAAAGCATTGCTAAAACATACATTAGGAGTATAAATACTACAATTGCACCAATTCCATAATCATTCCAGAGTTTTTTTAAAGAACCACTCATTATATAAATTTAATGATAAAATATTTTTACAAATACTAATTAAAAGAATATGAATTGTTCTAAACTTTTGTATTCTTTTGTACAAGATTGAATGAAATTAAAAATCCATATCAGATACTTCAGAATAATTTTCAAAGTCAGATTCACCTGCACTATCATCCATGTCTTCTAACATGTATGTTTTCTTAATGTTTTTTGCTTCTAAAAAAGCTAGAATAGCTTCTTGTTTTATTTGTTTAGCTTTTTCACGTGCTGCTTTATATATTTCATAATATACTTCATTAGGTTTTTTTAGTGACATCGTTTCTGTGTTATTTTCAATATCATTAATATCTATTTCCATTAATTCTTCATTATTCAACACGTTATGAGTAGTTTCTAAATTACTACTAGGGGCTACATTAGTTTGAGGTAGATCTACATTAGTAGTATTTTGGTTACTATTGGCTTTATATTCATCTCTAGTATTTTGTGGTTGACTTGTTTCTACAGGTAATGGCTCAGACTTTGTCTCTGGAGTACTCTGTTTTATAGAGGTGTTGCGTGTAATTGGTTTCTTAATAAAACATTCGTCTAAAAATGGATCTGGACTTACAACCATAGATTGCTTAAGTTCTATTTCTATTTGAAAATTCCTTGATGTAAATTTGATACCTTGTATTTCTAAAATAGATATTATGTTCATGTCAGGCGTTACATCATCTACTGCCATAACCTCATCACGTTCGTTATATATTTTTATGTTAGGTTTTACGTTTACTCTCAACAAATAAAATTTACCTGACTTAAATAATTTAATAGGAGATGTAAAGGCGCTTTCAATATCAGATTGTTCTAGAGCGGACTCAAACCATTGTGTTCCTTTTTCATAAATAAGCTGCTGACACTTTGTTTCTAAATTTTCTAACCATTGAATTAACATAGTATCATTATGATCAAACAGCAAATCCGCATAAATTTTTTTACCGCTTTTTACAAAACCTTGTTTCGTAAGAGATTTTGGTGTTTGGATATAAAGTGGTTTATTGTTTAAAAAAAATCTTGTGAAATAAGCACCGCCATTCAAAGAACTGGGAGATGCTAGTAATAGTTTTGAAAAATCAAAGTCAATGCTTGGCTCAATAATATGTTCCATTACTTATTGGAATTAGAGAAAAATTAAATATTAATAACACGCAAAAAAGAGATTAAAATTTTGTTTCCTAATTATAACTATTCTTCTAATTATAATTATGAAAGACTCTCTTATCAAACAATGTTTAGACATTTTAAAAACAGATGATGTGCGAAATGAAATAAAAGAATTATTTTCTCCAGTAACCGACCTTATTCTCTATGAAATATATCCTTATATATACACCATTATTTTTTTAGTATTTCTTATTTTTATTTTGATTTTAGCAATATTACTTTTATTAATATCATTGTTGCGTAATAAAACAATGAAAGCAAATATATTATAATTTTTTCTTGTTTAAATATATAATGACTAAACATAAAACACGAAAACAGAGAGGAGGTAACTCTCCTTCTGGATGGGGATACGTATACAACACTGTAGGAAATGGATGGACACAATTTCAAAATGCATTAACCTTACAACCTGGAGACAATGCAGTGAGTCAGCAAAGTAACAATATTGAACCCGTAGGAAACCCTAATTTTGGAAATACAACTTATGCGCCTAGTAAAACAGACTTAACGTTGATACAAAGTGCTGGTAAACGTAAACCGAAGCGTAGTAAAAAAAGTCGTTCTAGAAAAGGCGGAAACTGGGCAGAAGTTGCAAGCAGAGCGGTTGTTCCTTTTGCACTATTAGGCATTCAGAATAGATTTTCAAAAAAGAGATGTTCCAGAAAGAGCCGTAAATTAAGCCGACGACGAAAGTAAGTTTATTAGAACACGTAAGCAGAAATATCTACATCATCAATAAGATATTTACTTGTAATTTGTTGTATAAGTATCTTTAGAATAATATTCTTTTTTAACTTTCTAATATTATTTATTTCTTTAATGATATGCGTCATTGTAATTTCTGGAGACCATTTGGTCATACAACAAAATGAATCACAACATAAACAATCTTTGTTGGTAAGTTGTTTTAATGTATTTTGAAACCTTTGTGTAGGCATTTGAATAAACGTATAAAATGATTTATTCTTATAATAAATTTTTGGCGGAACAAACGGATAGTTTTCATTCATAGTAAATTTATATTCAGGCACATTTTCTATGACTGAATAGACTATAAATGAGGTAATTTGTAACTTATAGTTGTATAATACTTGAATTTTACTATGTATGTTAAGAAGACAATGATATTCTTTGGTGATTCTTTTATTAGAGTATAACAAGTCTTCTATTTGTATGCTCACTTCATTTTGTAGTAACTTGTCTTTGCTTTTGTATTCATTTTCATGTTCATTTTCATATTTATTTTCATTTGTATGTTTATCTTTATCTAGATTTGTTATTAGCTCCATTTATTTATAAAATATAATATTATTTTTGATAATTGTATTTAATTCTAAAATATAAATCATCATCAATAGGTAAACACATGAGTAAAGACTGAATTCTTTTTTTATTTGCTATATTCAGGATGAACTTTGAACAACAATTACAACAATGGATCCTTATGGATAATGAAGTTCAATTGTTGAACGACAAAATTAAACAGATACGCGAAAGAAAAAGTAAGTTGTCGCAACAAATTTTATATTATGCAAGAGAAAAGAAACTGGATACTTTTAAAATGGGAACAGAAAAGATAAAATTTACAACAAGTAATGTGTATCAACCAATTACTATCAAGTATTTAGACGCTTGTTTGAAAAATATAATTAAGAATGAAGATCAAGTTTCAAAGATAGTTGATTACATTAAATCTAAAAGAGATGTAAAAACAATGTTTGAGATAAAGCGATTAGATGATAAATAATTTATATTTCAATAATGTATATGAGTTACTTTACAGGAGAGGATTTAGTTTTTTATAAAGAAAATGATCAGATTATGAGTGGTGGATATTCTATTGACTCTATACTATTAAAACAAGGGATTGCTCCGATAACCACTTTTAACACCCCTATTACAGGCGGTCGTAAAGAGCAAGTATCTAATTTGTTTGAAAATTTAGCTGTACCTGCAGGCCTTTTATATATTCATCATAAACCGAGCTTTAATGAACATAACTATGATGAAGTGTGTAATCATGATGTTTTGTCGGATGATATACATGATCAATTGTTTGCATTAGTAGAGTTACAAAAACCTAAAAAACAAAAAACAAGAAAAATAGGGTTTACTAAAGAATTACGGTCTAATCTATCTCGTAAAAATAAAAATAAAAATACATAACTATAGTAAATGTATTATTCTCTTTTTGATCCATATAATGATAACGATGATAGTTGTTTAATTTGTTGGGATTCAGATACAATGGTTGTTAATTTTCATTCTATATACAATAAATGTAGAATGTGTAGTTGTAATGGGTATTTTCATGTATCTTGTATTGAAACATGGGTTCACAAAAACAAAACTTGTCCTATTTGCAGAACACGATTTTATCAGGATGATGTTATTTGCAGTAGTAACAATACAGTATACAGATACAGCATCCTTACTAGTATATTATCCCAATTTCATTATAAAAATGATTTAGTTAAAAGTAAACATCGGTTTTTAATATCAAAAGTAATGTTTGTAATAAACATGTTTTTGTTTACTTTTTTGATATTGCACTGCATTAAAGTTATACACAAAATAAGTTACTGATTGGTATATTATATCTAATATAATATTTATTTTTTTTGTAAAAAATAATATATATGTTTTATTTATAATGTGTAATCAGCCTGACTGTTCGTGTAATGACCACAAGAGTGATTGTGGATGCAGCGATTGTGGATGCGGTGATTGTGGATGCAATGACTGTGGATGCAATGACTGTGGGTGCAGCCACACATTTATAGAAACATATAAAGTACCTTTTATAGACTCAGTTCCATTAATACCTGATACAACTGTCCGCACTGAAAGTTCGGGTTATGTAACTAACTATGAATCTAAAGGTAAACTCAGAGTAAAACACCATAATAAAGACGATACACCTCCTAAATATTTCAAGAGTACTGTTGAGTCAGAACTTCTTAAGATGAATGCAGAAGAGTTAATGTTTATAAACAAATATGGAACTTATGTAATGCAATATTCGTATAAACCAAATAATGGTAAGAAAGGTGATATTATTGTAGAAGGATGTGTTTACGGCTCTACTGGGTTATACTCAACAATGAATGGCGCGTTTGAAGTAATTAAAGGTGCTCATAATTTAAGATATGTCGTAACTTTTAATAAGTAGTAGTCAGTATTATACCTTTGAACATTTCAAACGCCTATTTTTATAAACATAATTATTTATAAAATAGTAACAAAGACGTTACCATGTTATTAAACAGACAATAATGATAGTAAATGAGGTTGTTCTCTAACCAGTATGACTGTTTAGCAGTAAGATGTTACACCTGAAGTCAACCAAAGCATATTACGTTTTTTACTTATTTCGTCCTCCGCATGTAAATTCTTAACTAAGCAGATACGAAGTTGGATTATCTTAAGGTGAAATTCTTTACTATTCTATTTACACTTTTAACTGGCAAGTAAACTGCTGAATAATATAAGCCCAAAAATAAGTGATTCTGTGGCTTATTGAAAAACGGCATTTGAAATGTTCAAAGGTGTAAAATTGACACACATAAATACAAGTTGTTTACATGTAATATTTCATGTAAATAACGCAATTATACAGGTTTCTTATATTTATATTTTACTCCAACTTTGAGAATTAAATGGTGATACTAATATTTCTGTTAATCTATTTTTCCAATAATTTACCCGCTGTTCCATAACAAGATCTTTCACTGTTTTAGGATACTGCGGACTACTTTCCATCAGTTCTTCTTCTTGCGATGTCATTTGTGGTTTATATCCATAACAGTTTACGCCAAACCGTAAGGATGGATTCGCCATGTAACCGCCATTTACTCCAGGTCTTCCGCAGTCGTTTTCATGACCTTCTATTTTTTGTAGATTATCGTAAGTTTTTTGTTGAGTTGGAAATAACGCCATCTGACCATCAGACCATCCGTAGTTGCACCATTCTGCACCATCGTTATATGCATCTTCTATTTCTTTGTAACTAGCTAGTCTTGCACCATAAGCAGTGCACAATGCTTTTGCATCTGGATATACATAGTTATTACCAGGTATATTAAATACTTGTTTTTTCAGTTTTATTTCAGGAACTGGACTGGGCGGAGGAACCACGACAGACAGATCTATTTCAGGTTTGTTAGAAAATAAATTAGATACACTTGCAATTACATCTATTCCAAAAAAGTACTGGAAACCATTAATTATAGCTAAAACTATAAATACTGCGACTACTATTATAGTAATAAGTAAACCTGGGGAATCCGTCTCTGATGTAGACATTGAGTCATTATTAGAATTTCCTAAAGACATAAATAATACTAAATATACAACTAGTACAGCTATTAAAATAATAACGACACTAGGATTTATCAAAATATTATTTACATAGTCATATATTTCTGTTATTTCAGGATTGATTGATCCGTTAAGTAAGTTATTTGTTGAATTACTAGTTGCGTCCATATATTAGTATTGGATTGTTTTTTTTCTATAAAAAAAGCAATATGCCTTGGGTGTAATTATATCGTTCGTCTGCATTACTTCATTAACCAGCGTGTCATTAAAATGATACCATTTCCCGTTTGAATTTTTTACAAAAGCAGTATAGTGTCCTCCTAAAACATTTCCACTGTGGTTACAAACCCCATACAAATCATAGACGTATGAGCTTGAATTGTATCCACACACATATTTGGATAGATCTAGGTTTTCTAAAGGAAATGTGATTAACATTTGATTCTTTTTGTTGCGATAGTCAAATCGCTTAATATCTACTACAAGAATATTTGGAAAACTCCAAAATGTAATGTTTTTCTGTGTAACCTCTTTTTTGTTGGTGGTTTCATTTAATACTGCATTATCACCCTCTAATATTTCTCCTTTTACGTACAAGTCAAAACAATCCAGTAAAGAGGGTGACTTGTTTTCAGAAGGAATAGGTAAACTAATAATAAAATAGGGTTCTGGACGTAAACTTATTACTTGCTGGTTTTCCATAGACATCAGTTGAGAAATATGAATACCATAAAACATGTTCCATATTTCCGAGTAGTCGGTTGAATACATCTGTTTGATTGTTTCAAAACATAATTTTGCAATTTTGTCCGTTTCGTTAATTTCATTTCCACTAATAGTCATCTCTACTTTTCTAGATAAGGCATTATGAAAACAGTCTATAACAAATATTAAAAACTCGGGTAAATCATTTTGACTAAACACAGTAAATAACTCTTGTCCTTTGAGTTGAGCTAACTTATGAATTGTGGTAATAAATTTCATGGGAGATATTACACAATTTTCACTCCACATCATTTTTCTTAAGTCATCCCATTCTAGTAATAAAGCAGTATCATATTTTTTATTTAAACGTTGTTTGTATGTTCCATTGTTTAAAAAATCATTTAATTCATACGTATGGGATAATACCTGTAGACAAGAATTAATGAAACAAGTATTTCCTAGATTGCTTAAACCGGTTAGCCCTTTATCTTTATATATTTTGAAATTCATGATATAATTATAATTCTACAAAATATGTTTAAACACATTTCGTAGAATTATAATTATATTGATATTATATAAGTAAATGTCTTTTTATAGAAATCAATCGTTTAATAACCGTAATTTATCCTACAATGATGTAATAATGTTGGAGTTTTATACACAACAATACAATGATACATGCTATAGAATTAGCCAATTACAACGGTCATTAGATCGTATTAATGAAAATATTAATCGTATTTACTTTGCAGATTATCGTAATAATAATAACAACCATACTTCTTTTGTTAGAAATAGAAATACATCTAGAACCCGACATGCTGCATCCAATCCATATTTATTTGAGCCGATTTCATTAAACCGAACGTCTAGACAAGGTAATGACAATACCAGCATTTTGAATCAACGGGATGCTCTTTGGACAAACTTAATGTCTTCTTTTTTTTCCAACGTTCCGGTTTTTCCAACTATGGATGAAATTAGAAGAGCGTCAACAGTTGTAAGATATAGAGATGTTGAAGACCCATTGAATGATTCTTGTCCTATTAGTTTGGAGAGGTTTACGGAAGATAGTTACGTCACTCAGCTAAACTATTGTGGTCACTTGTTTAACACAAATGAATTGAACATATGGTTTGAAACGAATGTTAGATGTCCCGTTTGTCGTCATGATATCCGTACTATACCTCAGGAAAATGCGTCTCCTGCTAACTCTTCTGTAGAAGCTGATAGTAGTTCCTCTACGACCCGACAAACAAGTGATCCTCTTAGTGTAAGTGGAAGAAACACAACCTTTACATCTGAACTAATTACACGCATTACAGATCAGTTAATTCATAGTTTATATGGTGAGAACGCAGAAACTGATGTAGACATAGATAGAACTAGAAGTACAGTTTCTGAAACAAGTGCAGATGGAAGTAGAATTTTGTATGATGCATCTAACAATACATTTCTATTTGAAACATACATACCACTGTATCGTGACTCCAGGAATTAAAAATACTATTATAATGAATATAAAGAAAATGTATTATATAAGGTTATACTATTATGGTTTTAGAAACAACAAACAGAAATGGAAAACGTTGGAATACTAACGAATTATTGCAACTGGAAAGAGAATATGAATTGTTAGAATTAAATGTACAACAGATTGCTTTAAAACATTTACGAACCGTGGACTCAATCATCTATCGTTTGGAATCAGAAGGAATTATTGATGGTTGGGAAAATGCACGCGGGTTCAGTCCTAGAAGAAGTCCTAGAAATAAAACATAATGATTGACATGGTATAATATTATTTTTATAAATTCTAAATAGACATTTATAAAAGTACAGCCTCTGTTTCCTTTGTTAAATTCTATAGGAAGTATTTGTAGTTGTGTAACATCCGTGGTTTAGGTATTTTACACGATATTGATTTAGTAAATCATAGTCGTATTCAAAGATATTTGGGTTTCCAGAAATCCAATACCAGTTTATTTTATCCTTATGTTGTTCTAACAAATAAACTGCGCAAGGGTTACTAGATAAGTAACCCCAGTTGGCTTTTTCCAAATTTAATTCAATGAGTTTCATTGCTCTTTCGCATGGATTGTTAGAAAGTTGATCCCAATTGATTTTTTCTGTGTTCTCTTCCAACAAATCTATCGCTTCTGGGTTGGAAGATAGCCAATACCATCCGACCTTATCTAGGTTTTCTTTGATTAGTTTTATTGCTAATGGATTAGTATTTTTTGCTATTTGTTGCCAAAATATCTTGTCTTGGTTCTGTTCTAATAAATAGATTGCCGCTGGATTTTTGGATAAATTGTACCAACTGACTTGTTCCAAATTTGATTCAAGTAGTTTCATTGCTCTTGGATTGGTATTGATAGAAAGTTGACTCCAATTAATTCTTTGTTTGTTTTGTTCTAACAAATCTAAAGCTAGTGGATTGCTAGATAAACATGTCCAATTCGCCCTAGCTATGTTTTGTTGTATTAATTCTATAGCTTTTGGATGTGTATTTCTACATAGTTCATCCCAATCAATCAAATGTATATTTTCTGGTAATTCTAAAAAGTCTATAACATTTGGATTTCTTGAAAATGCTTGCAGGTCTATTTTATCTTTGTTTTTTAATAACATATGAATTGCTTTTGGGTTTGCAGATAATACTGACCAATTCAATTTATCTATCAACTGCGTACGATCATCACTTAGTACCCATCTATATAGTTCTACCCATTTTTTTAAACGAAAAAAAAACATGGATATATATACTACAGTATTTCTTATGTATATGTTTAACTTATTCCATTTAATTTTCATATTTTTGTTTTACTACTAATTGATTAATTTATTGCTTTGATAAAATTCATCCACTGTTTTATAAAAGAATACTCCTTTGGATTTCAGATCCTTGAAAGCTGCGTCAGTTGTATCTTTCGAAACACCCCTCGTACATGATAAAATTAAATGTACTTTATAATTAAGGCGAATTGCGTCTAAAGCAGTATTGTATACGCAATAGTCAGATGCAATACCAGTCAATATAATGTCAGTTACTCTTAGAGACCTTAGCACGAAATTTAGTTTAGTTCGTTCGTACTTTCCTTGAAACGCATCCCCAAATGCACTATAACTTTTCACATTTTTCTTTGTACCTTTTTTGATTATTATATCACTGTTTGTAACTATCAAATCATTGTGCAGGTACGATCCAATTGTATTTTCAACACAATGTCTTGGCAGCATCATTTGGTCTACAGTAATGACAGAGTTGTCTTCCATTACAAGAGTTAATTTTTCGGGACCGGTAAATGGTGTTTTGTTATGCGTTTGAGCAAATGACATGTGATAGTCATCATACCAATCTTGAGATATAAAGGTTCTAACCTCATTATAAATAAAACGTAGTTTATTGATAGAAGCAATCGTCTCTTCTGCTTCAGGTACAGCTAGTTTGCCTCCTTTACAAAAGTCATTTTGTAGATCAATTATACCAATACTAAATCGTGTAGTATTAGTACTAGTATTAGCATCAGTTTTGGTAGAAGGAGTAATCCGTGAATTATTAGTACCCATTTGTTGTATCATAGTAATAACTTGTAATGGAATGAACGTAAGTTCAATTTTTATTTACGAAAGAACTTGATTAAACTTTGATTTCCTTCTTTACTATTATTCGTGTCGCGTAAATACTTGTCAAATAACAAAGCCTTTACTTCTTTGTCTTTTAATTTGGTAATTTTTTCTTCTGCTTTTTTGGGATCTTCTATCGTATGTTTAACTGTCTCTATTTCTCGTCTAAATTTAATAATTTTAGATGTCTTATTCTGCATTTTCCATATGTCCTCTATCACTAATCCAAAAAGCTGTAATAATGGCTTCATGATTTGATTCGTTATGTAAAAGGAATAATCTATTTGAATATGGTTTTCTTTGATGTATGTAGGGGTCTCTATTTTTTCGCCCTGTAATGCCTTCTTGTTGTTGTTTACAATATAAACAAAAGGTATTCTGTCTCCTGAAGTAGGTTTATTTCCTGGATCTCTTGTCGCAATTCTGTCAGCCAACACTTTGTGTGCAATTTGTTGTGGTTTTTTATAAAATGAACGCAATGATTTGGTTATGATGAGTTTTTCTATTGGTACTGTACCATCCACTAGTTCTTGCAAACATCCTTTCAAGAAATCAATTGCTTTTTGAATATTTTGTTCCTTCATCAAAATATCTATGATACCTCCATAAACATCTTTTACAATAGGTGCATTGTCTCTTCGTTTCAAAACGATTCCCATTTCTTTGCGTTTTCCCTTTGACGGATCATGTTCGTACAAAATGCCTACATATCGTTTCTTAGATAACAAACAAAATGGCATAAACGTCTTCTCGTATTCAAAATCATGCGGAGCTTTCAAGAAACTAGATACCATATGACATGCCTCTTGAGCAATTTCAATAGATAATTCCAAAGCAATGGTACCAACAATAGGCTCAAACGTATCTTTGTTTTGTAAATTAAATGTAAAGAAGACACTGTCTGTATCGCCATAAATGTATTCTGATTTCGTTACCACAGGTCCTATTTTCGTTTCTACGACGGTATCTTTGTAACATTCTTCCACAACCTTTTTCGCATACGTAAGTAATAATCTACCTGTTGATGTAGTAGATGCTGCAATATCCGGTTCATAAAACGTACTTGTTTTGGCTCCAAGCTGACCGTAAAGAGAATTTGCAGTCAGTTTGTAAGCAATTTGTCGTTTATCAAGCACATTCTTCATGAATTCATCCTTTTGTAAGGGAATCTGTTTACGAGTTGACTTTCTAGCTCCCAACAATTCTTCTAAAATGGAAGGCATAATCGCTCTTCCCTCTTTGAATTGAGCAAACCGGCACACTTTGTATCCTGATTTTATTTTTTCTGCCCTCGCCTTTGGATTTTTTCTTACATACCGAAAGGTATCAAAGGTAATATCCACATATTCGTACTCCGGCAAATTATCGTAAATATACGATCCACTTAAATCTCTTTCGCCTGTTTCTTCTACAAGTTGATTTCTCAAATCGTATATTTTTGTCCATACTTTGCTACTTGGACATAAATTTTCCGACAACATGGAAGAAGGATACAGAGATGCAAAGTCTCCTACCGCAATTGGTTTATCCAAGTAGAGCCCGCATTTCGGTTCCAAAACAATCGCACCTTCATACCCATCATCTTTAGATCCTTTGTTGATAACTGGCATTAAAGTACGTTTTTCCCGGCATTTTTTTGCCACGTAACTAGTAAGTTTAATACCTTGACCACGAAACACAAGAAAACTCATAGGGACGCTGCATAATTTAGACATTTCAATTAAATCCGTCATCACGTCTACTTTGTTCATTAAATAATGAACTAAGTTGCAATCCTGAATACAGTATTTGGCAATAACTGATCTAGAAGAAGGACCTTCGTTCGTCATGCGGAAAATATCTTTTGGAGTAACATCGTCTTTTGCTAACCCCCACTTTACTTTTTTTGCTTTTGGCGTTTCATGTCCTAGAATCGTAAACCATTTTTCTGCTTTGTTTACTTCAAGTACCTTAAATTTTTGTCCGTCTTTGTAATAGTCGCTAGAATGATTGATTTCTTCAAAGTGAATATAGCTTTGTTGTTGCAACCCCGTTAAGTTGGTCGTTTTAACTTTTGTTACAAGAAGTTTCTCAGAATTTTCCAAAAGGTCTAGACTCTTGACTTCATCTCCAATAAAATATCCGCCCACATAATCCAATTTGTAAGATGACAAATTTTCCGTACGACGAAACCAATTGTACATATCAATCTGCATTCGTCCGGTCATTTTAATGATAGACAAGTCATAGGTTCCACTAGCTAAAGTAATACTACTTTTGTCAATTTCATACAATCCTGTTTTGTAATTTTTGGTTGCACAAATTTCATCTTTGTTTCTGGATAACTTCAAAAACTCTTCCATGCAGTCACATTCTTGGGATCTACGAAACATGAATTCATAATCAAAACTAAATATATTGTATCCAATAATAATATCTGGATTTTCGCGCTGTACTAAATTTCTCCAAGCTAGCAAAACATCTTTTTCAGTGGAATAAGTTTCAATTTGAGACGCTTGCACTGACATTGCGTCACACGTATCTAAAACAATACAATGATTTAAATACGGATCTGTTTCACCATATGTCAAAAAGGTAGAGCCGATAAAAGTTACTTTGTCTCCTTCTAACGGAGGAAAACAAGAACGTAAAGACATAATGAGTTCATTGATTTTTCCCTGGCGATCTAATTTTGGATCACACATGATATCTAGAATCGTAGATTGTTTATTTTTGTAAGGGTCTGAACGAGCCGCTTGATGAATCGGCTTGTAACCAGAATTTTCTTTTACATTTTCATTTATCCCTTCTCCATTTTCGTTGTCAGAATCTTCGTCTTCATCTCCATCTCCATTTTCCTCACTTTCATTTTTTTTCGCAAATTCTTTTTGAATGTTTTCAAACATAGCTTCAATGGAATGTTCATTGTAACTGTTACTAGTATAATCACGAACTTTCGTTTTGAACCATTTTTGTAATCTTTCCTCCAGTTCTTTCAAAGATGTAATTTTTTCTTTTGGATATACTAAGTCAATATCGTTCATGGGATGAAATCCAAACGCAGATTGGGTAATTTGTCGCAGTATATCTTTGCATGACTCAGGTGTAAGATTGTTTATAGTCAATTTATCAAAATGATCTGCAATATTCGTAGCCAGTTTCTTATATGATTTTACTGGTACTGGGAAATCACCATGACTACTACTTGCCTCAATATCAAAACTCATTATCTTATAAGGAACTCTTTGTTCCTTGTCATTCAAAGGTATAATGTGTTTGTAGTTAATAATAAATTCTCTAGCACATGAGGTTGTTTTATTTACTCCAGTAAGCTCAATGGTTTTTGTATTTGGTAAAGCAACCCAACCAGAAGGACTGATTTCTTGAATATGAAAGAAACGAAGTAACGGTGGAATATTTGCTTCGTATAACTCTGTATAGGTTTCTCCGAATTTGTAACCACGGGGTATTAGTTTGCGTTCATTTTCCCCATCATCATTTGTTTCATTCGTATACCAAAAATTTTTCGTTTTATTGAATGCATTTATATTGGAAAACTTTAATAAAATAAACTTATGTAACCTTCCTCCATCAAATCCGTATAATTTCTTACGCTCAATTAGTTTGCATTCTACAATAGAATCTTGGTAGTATTTGCCTATTTTTGACTTCAAATGATTTAAAAAGGACATCTTAAGACTTTTGTTCCATGTATCATCTACTTTTACGTAGAAGAATGGTTTGTAATCTTCCACTACAATAGATACACTTACGCCTTGGTCGTTGATACCAAACATTTGAATCATAAAAGAGTTGGTATCTTTATGTGGACCTTCATCTTCATCACTATGTTCATTCCCTTTGTCATTGTAGACATTAAAATCAAAAAGACGGAAAACTCGTTCCATTTTGTATTTTGTATTTGAGATATATCTTGTATTTATTTTAAATTCAATTTTTTAATATTATTCTTATAGTTTTATATTCCATCTTTTTCTTAGTACCATTTGTATTTTAGCATTTCATAAATTATTATATATGTTTTATATATAATAATGAGTGGATTAATTTTACCAGCACTTGCTATTGGTGGAGTTTACTTATTGTATGATGGTGTAACCAAAAAGAAACATAAGTCACGTTCTTCTAGTTCAAGACGCGCATCGTCTTCATCTGCGTCTTCATCTGTGGCTTCATCTTCATCTGCATCCTCAGCGCCTGCTACAAAAAGACGCCGTAAAAAACATGCTTCCTCTTCCTCTTCCTCTCCCATGCAAGGATTACACGTAAAACATAACCAAACTAGAAAACGTAACCAACAAAAGAAAGAAGAATCCGTGCGTAAGTTATACGTGTATTACACTTATGGATCTGTTAAAGGTAAAAAGTGGACGTACAAAGGGTTGCCATCCGATTGGTCGCTCAAGAAAAAAGCTGATGTAAACAAAGATTCTAAATACACGAAACTAAATGTCTTTTCAGGACCCAAGAAAAATCGCGATGCTATGAAAAAGTATTTAGAAGATGCGTTTGACTATTTAAAGAAGAAAAACATTGTTAAATATTACAAAATAGATAGTCATGAGTAAACACAATAATTTAAGGTATAAAATAAAATAAAATAATATAAACATAAGCATTTTGTATTATTTATAACAGATGAATAGAGTGGAACAGATGAAACAAATTCAACACCAAGCATTGGACTTATTCACTAAAAAAAACGCCGATTATGGTGATGCATTTGCCAAATATGGTGTTATCGGAGTACTAATGAGAATACAAGACAAGTTACAGCGCTCCATCTCTATAACTAAAAATGGTGTTAATTTGATAAAAGATGAAGGAATTAGAGATACATTGATAGACCTGCACAACTATGCAGCAATGGCATTAATGTTGATGGACGAATAAAACAAACATTTGTCATTTGATTTCATTTATCTTAGTTTCCGCTGTCTTCTACAGTACTGTTTTTGAGAAAACCCTTTAGGACGATTACAATTGATACTTCGTTTGTATTTCAATGACCACTTTCTGCGTTTTTTGGATTTATTGTTAGATTTGTTTTTTTTTGATTTTATTCGGTTACTTTTGTTTTTGATAGTAGTGCCGTAATTATTGTGCAATCTTCTAACAAGTTGCTGCGGAGATCCACCTTTCATTAGATTCGTACTTATTTTACTTTCTATCCAGTGAACAAACGATTTTACACTTCTATCTTTTTGAGGAATAGCTGCATTTTCATACGTTTCTACTACTTTTCCTTTTTGAGAAATAAATTTGATTGTTGGGAACCCGTCAATATCCCCTATGTATTTTAACGAATCAAGTAAATTTTTGTCAATGTCTGCTACTACAATGGTGTTATCATATTTATATTTTTGTTCCAGGATATCCTTTATTTTTTCCCATTCAGGACGCGTTGCCATACAAGGACCACATCCTTCCATATAAAGGAGAATAAACACATTTTTTCCTTCTTCTATGTATTTGTCAATTTCTTGTATATTATTTGTCTTGGAACTGCAATGTATAAATATCATTATATACTAACAAGAGAAAATAAGTATTCGTATAAATCTTGTAAGAAAAAGTTGTTTTTATCGTATATTATATTATACTATAATATATGAAGAATATCTTAAAAATTTTATTTTATGTAGCTATTTTTTTAGGAGGTCTCTACTTTTACACCAAATATACCAATCCTAAAATGTTGGAAGGACTAACAACCATGAATGGAGAACTAAGATGCCCTAATTTATTGATTCAAAAAGGAGCAAAATTTTATTTGTACAATTCTAATATTGCAGAGGTTCCTGGCGTAAACCCTATTGAATTCAATAATTTAGAAGAATATGTAGAATTTTTGGAATGGCAACGTGGAGCTGGAATCCGGTGTCCTGTTTTATACCTTCAAAATACGTATGACGCACAAGGTGAACGCATATACAAGGTGAGACCTAGTGTAACTGAATTACAAGGAGGACTTCCTCCCACCGTTCCGGTTCCTTTGCCTACAAAATTAGTTGATGCTACACAATCCGATTATCCTTACAACACAAATAGTGTTCCAGCATTTGACCAATCATCTTATTATGTAGGGACTACTACACCATTGGATGCAATGAATTCAGCTAATGAAAGTTTATTGTTTAGTGATAATGCAATGGATCCCAATTGGGGAGGTGCGGACTATACCCAAGCACTTGTAGATAGTGGTTATTATAAAGGTAACGAGGTTTCTATAGCAGTTGCTTAGACTTATTTTTTATTGTTTGTCTATAAAAGCCATTGTTTCATTCAATGTTTTCTTTGCCTGAGATAAGGTATTTATAGCAGTTAGTGTTGCGATATTAGACATAACGTCTGCGCTGTTATCCATGTCTAACACTAGTTTTAACATAGACATACTTAGATAGTCGTCCATATTAATAATGACATTTTCATAATCAGTACGGTATTTTGATATTAATAAAGAATCTTGTAGTTGTACTGTTTTTGCTTTTAATGCAGCTGCATAACTTGCAGCGTTTCCTGCTTCTCCATTAGAAGGAGCAGTCGCGTTTTCTAAACCTTCTTTTATTGTAAATGTTTTCATTATCAAATAAATAATGAACAATCCTAAAAAAAGTACGCCAGTTATTTTTATTAAATCTTCGTTCATATACTATATCCACCTTTTAAAAAAAGACGGAGTCCAAAATAAAAAATAAAAATAAAAATATAAACAATTATAATATTCCTTTTATTTACATTTTGGGATCTACCTTTTACACCTTTTCCTCATTCAAATAAGCTATTTGAATGAGGAAAATACTACATATAAGTAACGGTGTAAACTGTTGATGAAAAGACATGCGTTTGTATAAATATAATATCTGAATTATATATTAATATAATGTTTGTAGCATTTTCTTTCATAGGCGTTTTACCTAGTTATATCAAAGAAACAGTTCATCAAGTTAGATGTTTTTTTGAAGGAGATATTTACTTAATTGTAAGTCAAATTGATTCAATATATTTAGACTATATTAAAAAGTATAACGTACACATAGTAAACTATCAAGATGTTAAATCACTAGAGTTTTGCGAAGTAAATAACCAGTATGGGCATAAGATGTGTTGTGTTGATAATTTACAAGACAGAAAATATCTATTTATGAGATCATTGGAAAGATTTTTTCTTGTAGAAAATTTAATGAAACAAAAAAATCTTAAAGACTGTTTATTTTTAGAACTAGACAATTTAATATATGAAGATCCTAACAAATGGATTGACGGGTTTTCAAAAAACGAATTGTGTTATATGTTTGATAACTATGATAGATATTCTTCAGGTATAATGTATATTAAAAATCCCGAAAGTCTTTCAGGGTTATTAACAGAATGTTTAAATCATATAAAATATGATAATGGATTTATTTCAGAAATGACAGCCTTATATAAATATTATGCTAAAAATAAAGAAACAGTTCAAATTTTACCAACATACTGGATTGATGAATCCAAGCCATTAGAAATATATTTAAATTATTCTAACTACAATGATACTATTTTTGATTCAGCTCCCATGGGTTGTTATTTATTTGGCATGGACACGATTCATACCGGTGGTGTTATTATAAAACACCAAAAATCACGATGGGCTTATATTGATGCTACTCAAAATAAGTTTATTTGGCAAACGGATGAAAAAGATAGAAAACGACCATACATATGGAATGGTGAAAAATGGATATTAATAAATAACTTACATTTACATGCGAAAAACTTAGAAGAAGGTATATCTTTACCTTTATAAGTTTTCTACTTACACATAATTAACCCTTTTCATGTGTTGTACTTTGTTATTTTTTGTAGTATGTTATATTAATGAATATAGTTACTGGTGAAAAAATACAGCAAACATGCGACATATTTTTGGGCAATAGTTATTATTTTAGCTACAATCCGCTTATTCTAAATGAAACTTCTAAACATGTTTATTTAGATAACATAAATACAAGTTTTGATAATCCTTTTAAAGTTTTTTGTTATGGAGACATAATAGATATACTTTCAAAGAAAATACATCTATTTAAAAATAAGTTCATATTGGTAACACATAATTCTGATGTAGATATTATTAATAAGCCGGAAATGATGCATATTTTAAATTGTGAAAAGCTTTTGAAATGGTATGGACAAAACATTTGTTTTGAACATGCAAAGTTAGGTTTCTTGCCTATAGGGCTTGCTAACAGTCATTGGCCACACGGAAATTTATCATTATTCAATGATAACTCTTTTTTGCAAAAAATGTATATAAAATCTAATAAAGTTTATTTTAATTTTACTATCAGTACAAATGTTACTAAGAGAGAATTATGTTATAATAGTTTAATTAATAAATTAAATTGGATTAATAATACAGACCCTATAAATAATCTTAAACGTTTACAAACATATGAGTTTTGTATATGTCCAGAAGGTAATGGGGTAGATACACATAGGTTATGGGAATGTTTGTACTTAAAAGTTGTACCAATTGTTATTAAAAGCGACTTTACAAATATTTTATTAAAACAAGGTATTCCACTATATGTTTTAGATAGTTGGTCTGACTTAGACATTAATAACTTAAACTATTATACGTATGATTTTAACAATATTGAATTATCGTACATATTAAATTTTAGTAATTACTCTAATTACATTTGAGAAAGATATGGATAGACATAGTTAATCAAAATCCAATAAGTTCGTGACTATTTTTTGCAACCAATTGATGGGTAAGAAAGTCTATCGCCATGATCTTATTTTGCAAATCTTTTTCTAGTTTAGCGATTACCATTTGTTGTTGCCTAATAGTTGTTTTTAATTCTTCATTTTCTATGTAATAATTTGCTTTATTCAAATTCAAATCTTGAAGCCATTTTTGGTGTGTTTTTGTTTTTATATGCTGTGAAAATATACTATACGTATCGTATACCTTATCTTTTCTGCTTCCACAACGACATCTTATACCATGGTTTAAGTTACCAAAACATGGTATTTTATCAATATAGTTACCAACATCATAAATATTTGGCGAGTAAATATCAGGTTCAGTTAGCAATTCTATCTTATTTGTTAGATATATGTTTCTAGAAGATACATGCCAATCTATAACATCAATTTTTTATAAATATCTTTATTTAGTATATATGTCTAACACAAAAAAACGTAGCAAACAGTCAAAAACTTTTAGAAAAAGAAAACTTAGGAGGGGAGGTACTTTTGTTGCGAAATTACGTGGAAAAACGAGACGTGCGCCTACGCCTGAAAGAGAAAGGCTTATAAGACAAACAGTTAACCCAAATGGTTCCAGATTTAGTAGGTCCGGTAGAACTTATGTTGAGTCCTTTGAAAGAACAAACGTTATTACGCCTCCAAGACCAACTCGTGAAAAACCATCCACTCCTACATGGCAAGACAATGGGTTGATGACTGATAACGCTTATGGACCAAGCAAACAAGGACTCTATGCAGGACCTAGTATAAAATACGGGTCAAGACCTGCTATTCCCCACGGTAAAGATGGTGTCATTGTATACCCAACTGGAGACACATATACAGGAGATTTTGTAAAGGGTAAACGTCAAGGAACTGGTAGACTAACGATAAAAGAAGGACCTACTTATGAAGGTGATTGGAAAGATGACAAGTTTTCTGAATTTGTAGAATGGAAAAAATCAACCCATCAACCTTTGAGAAAGGTTGAGCCAAAAATCCACGTTTAAAAAAGGCTATGCGAAGTGAAGAGTCCAAAATTCAACCTTTTACACCTTTTCTCATTTAAAACGCCGATTAATTTTTGGTTAAAAAATTATTATTAACCTATATATATATGTTAGAAATAAATTATACTTGTTCGTTAGGTTCATTGTGCCATAGTTCTCAAATATTGAAACGAAATAAATATAAATTGTGTTCTTATCCTTTTGATTGGATTTTTTCAAGTTGTGATAATATTATACATTGTATAGAAGACAATTTTCAATCTTTTTTAGATAAATCATATTATATTAATATAGGTCAATCAAAATGCGGACATTCAAAATACAATAATAGTATGTTGTTTAACCATCACAATCCGTTAAAAAATATAGACCATTATAATTATTATGTAAGATGTGTTGATAGATTTAAAACTTTACTTCAAAAACAAGAACATAAGTTATTTATTATGACATTTGTTAATATGAATAATATTGAGGAAAATATAAAAAATAAAATCATTGATTTTAATAATAAATTTTCAAAATATACATCTAATTATACACTATTAGTTATTTTTCATATACCAAATAAAGAACAAAATCACAACATATTTACATACAATGATAATATTAATTTTTTAGAATTACATACTTTATCAGTTAGTAATGGTGTGGATTTTAATAATAAAAATGATAATATTTATTTAGATAATATAATAAATTCAAAATATAATTTTAATCTTAAAAATTAATTATGTTATAAATATAAAAATGAAGCATAAAAGCGATGATTATAAATTAACAGCAGTTCAATATTATTTAGTGGAAGATGTAACACAGAAAGAAGTTTGTAAGATTTTCAAATGTTCTCCACGAAGTTTAATGCGTTGGGTTGATAAGTATAAAAAAAAGATGGTGAATTGACTGGTTATAATAGAATACCCAAAGCATACAAAGTTCATAAAGAACATGTTGAGTTTTTACTACAAGAAATTAAGAAAAATAAAACAATTACTATAGATGATTTATTACATTTATTGAAAAATAAATACCCTACATTAGATTTGAATAAGTCGCATATTCATAGAATTATTCGTGATAATAATATCACTTTGAAAATGACACGAATAAGACACGAACCTATAAAGCGTTTTGGTAAAGATATTGATATAAATAAAAACATTAAAAATTTTTATGATGAAGTTAAAAAATATAAATTAGAAGATATTATTTGTATTGATGAAACAAGTATAAAATCTTTACAAAAACGAAATCATTGTTATAGTGAAAAAGGAAAACGATGTATCATAAAAACGCAATCTCAAGAAGTATTCAAAAAATATACAGGAATATTTGCTATTTCGGTAGAAGGTGTAATAGAATGGGATTTATATGAAAACGGTGGTATTAATACAGATAGATTAATTGAGTTTTTAGAAAAGAATATTACAAGTAAATTAAGAAATAAATTAATTATATTGGATAATGCGAGTTCCCATAGAAATGAAAAAATAAAAGAATTAGTAAATAAACATAATAACATTTTATATGCTGTTCCATATCAACATTTTACCAACTCAATAGAGAATTACTTTAGTATGCTAAAATCAAAATTACAAAAATTAGATGGTTTAACTCATATAGAATTAAAAAATAACATATCAAAAGTATTAAAAAAATACCAAAAGAAAAATATAGAAATATTTTTAAGGGAGCATATGAAAGACCTGAAAAATATGTATCAAATAAAAAGACACGAAAAATCAAGAAGAATTATTTATAAAATCGGCGTTTTAAATGAGAAAAGGTGTATAAAAAATTACGTAACACTATTTATTTTTATTTTTTTGGTTCAACCTTTCTTAAAGGTTGATTAAAAGGTTGATTATATTCTGAATACATGTTTTGTTTATTTTGCGTTGTTTTCCCTTAGCATCTGTTAGGTAAATATCATTTAAACATTCAGGATTTGTTTCTAGTTCTTTGATTAGACTCCGTATATTACTAAATTTATTCAAAATAGCACAGGCAGATTGTGAACTAACACCCGGAATTTGACATAGTATAATTTGTCCAATATTTTCTTTGGTAACATTATCCTTTTTCACTCGTTTCACAACATCATGATAAGCTTTTGTTTGTTGTTGTTGTATTTGTATGTCAACTTCTGGTTCTTGGTTTACATCGTTATTGTTTATTGATTGTGATGGCTTGGAATAATAAAAGGAACGGTTTGTTGTTTTTTCTATTTTATGTGCCATATTACATATCATGTAAGCTGTCTCATTTAGGTCTATACTACGCATAACTGAAAATCCCTTGTAAAAGGCAATAGAGACTATAGCTGAGTATACAGTTTGCTTATCCCATTTATATTTTATCAGGGAGCATGTATTTTGAATACTACCTTCAATCAAATAAACAATGTTATGGTTTGGATGATCTATGCCATTTAAACGATAGGACTGTTCTTCATATCGTCCATCCTTGATACTGGCGGATAAGTCATTTAGTGTTTTTCGTTCTATAATGATTAGTTCTTCATTTGTTTCTGTATTGCATAGAATAATATCTCCTAAAGGGAGAGTTTCTATAACTACAGTAAGATTCTTGAACAATTCATTTGTGTTTTTTTCATGTTCTATTTTTTTAAGCAACTCATTTTCTCGGTTATCTATTTTAATCATAATTCGGTTCATTCTTGTAGATTTTACAAAAAAGAGTTTAAGTACTTTTCTTTTTTCTTTTTTCTTTTTGTAAAAAATACTATCTATGTAATATACATATACTAATGGGTGTTAACACAAGCGCCATCTTTTACCGCCGTGGAGTTCCAAACAATAACCGTAGGTTTGGTATTTTAGTCCAGGCAAACTACTCCTTTATTCAACCACAGGGTGTATTTCTAAATCCCAGACGTTTCAAAATAATATTTTAATATTTTAATATTTTTGGTGAAAATATATATTATTTATACAACAACATAATATATATTTTATAGCTGAGATAATTTCTTAACCCATATTACCTCCAATAGTAGCACGGTATCCATAAGATTGTGTTTGAATTGTTAAGTTAGGACGACAAACAAGTCCATATTGAGTATTGGTTGCGCCAATTAAATTGGGGTTACTGTACAAGTACCATCCCACAGTAGGAGCTAAACCACCTTTTTTAGCTGTTCCACCGCAAGTAGGACGATTAATAATAGACGCTTGGTTTCTAGCCATTTTACTACCACTCATATACACCATTTTATATACTAGAATAATATTTTATTTTTGTCTAAATTATTATAATTATTTAATTTACGCATTATTGGTAATATTAGAATTGCAAACAGGAATTGGAACGAATCCGTTTGGATTATACAAATAACGGTTGTATTGTCCTAGATAATTGTAAAAATAACAACAATTTTGTTGGTCTACATCGCCTTTACAAATAGATGCTAAACGATTCTTTGCCCTCCTTGTCGCTACACTTTGTCCTCCAATTCCTGAATTACCCGCATGATATTTGTTATACAAATACTGCGGCTGATTACATATGGCTCCATAACTTGGATTTTTTCTTCCGCCTGCTGGCCCTGCTTTTTTATATAAAAATCCATAAGGACCGTACCAAAAACTTCCATTCCTTGGCATTTATATATATAATTGTATAATAAAGATTTAAACATATCTTACCAATACAATATACTAGATATGACCGACCTAAAGACGATACTTCATGACGATGACATTATTAAAAGCGAAGAAGGACTCATTTTTAACCCTTTTAACCCACTAAATAGTGAGATTACATTGAATGATGTTCAATCTATTCTCACGAAATATTCTATTCCTGGTAAGGTATTTAATATGGAACTGTATAGACGCGCCTTTATTCATCGTTCTTATACAAAACGACCTGCTTATGAAAATTCAGAACAAAATATAAAAATTGTAGAAAGACCTCCAGACTGTTTACCTTTATCTACTAAATCTAACGAACGATTGGAATTTTTGGGAGATGGAATTTTAGAGTTAGTTACCAAATATTATTTGTATCGTAGGTTTCCTAAAGAAAACGAAGGATTCATGACCGAAAAAAAAATTGCGATTGTAAAAAATGAAGCTATTGGAAAAATTGCCTATGAGATGGGTCTACATAAATGGCTTATTTTATCTAAACATGCTGAGGAAAAGAAGATACGAACCAATTTGAAAAAACTAGGGTGTTTATTTGAATCTTTTTTGGGTGCATTGTTTTTGGATTTCAACAAAATTGTAGTAAAAGATGAAGAAGGATGGTTTCAGCAAATGTTTGTTACTGGTCCTGGATTTCAAATGGCGCAAAAATTTGTGGAAAATATTTTTGAAAAACACATTGATTGGATTGCTTTGATTCAAAATGATGACAATTATAAAAACATTTTACAAGTGAAAATACAAAAAGAGTTTAAAGTAACCCCTCATTATGTGGAAATTGTCCATGACTTGGAAGAAGGATATAAAATGGGTGTATACTTATGTTTAGGACAACCCATTTATCATTTGAAACATAGTGATGCGCTACATATACATAATTTTTCAAGTTTTAAAGCGATCCATGAACATGTAGAAATATATGGCAAAATATTTTTGTTTTTAGGAGAAGGACAGCACAAGATTAAACGAAAGGCGGAACAGATCGCATGCAATGAAGCACTAAATGTATTAAGTCTACATACTGGAGAACCACATACATTAGCATGATAGGTAATACATAAATTATGTTTTCCGTTTACACTTCTTTATTTTTCAAATGCCGTTTCAATATTCAAATGAAAGTTTATATCTATCATTTTCATGTAATTTTGTTCTTTTCCCTAAAAATGTAAAATACTTATTTGCTAAAGCGTATTGTTTAGGTTTTGTTCCTTGTAACACTTTCAAACGAACTTTCATAATCATTCCTACTTGCCATATACGTTTATGGGTATATTTTTTATTTTTGTATAATTTTTCTAATTTATCAATAGTATTTTCAACATCTTCCAATGTTGTATACTTTATATGTATTGTATCTTTTGGATTTTTGTCAATATACACATCAAATGATTTTTTAGGATTTGTTGGATTGAATAAAAATTGTTTTTTTGTTTTATTTTTAGGATTTTTACTTATTTTTGTTGTTTTATTCTTCATAACATAGCTTAATATTTTTTATACATAGAAAGATGTAAATGTGAAAAAGTATACAAAGGAGATGACTAGTGAAAATTGAATAAAACCCAGATTTAGGTTCCCTCCTTTTGGGAAAAGGTAGATTTTTAAAAAATTGATAATATATAGAGTAAGAACAAATGAATCCTTTAGAAACATTAAAAGATCAGTTAAAAATGAAACCGCGAGTTCATGAAAGGGATCCTGTCGTTGTACGGATTGACCAAGCTTTTGACAATGTTCCTGATGCGCCGGTAACCGTAGTTATTGATAAACGAGACGAAGGATACAATCGTGAACAATTATTAGAACGTATTAAACAAAAAAAACTCTCCAAAGTTGTTCCTAAAAAACAAACTGAACAAACGGTTATTATAGAATCCAAGGCCCCGGAAATCATTGGCATTGTCCAAAAACCCAAAGTTAAAAAACTTAAAACGGTGAAACAATTTACCATACTGGAAGATGAAGAGGATCAAGGAAACAGAAAAGTAAAGGAAACACATTTAGGACAAGAAGAAGCACAATTGCAACTAGAAGAACCTAGAGAAATGGAATTAGAAATACAAGATACAAAGAAACGAAGAACAAAAAAACTTGAAAAGGGTGTAGTAGAATTAGGTCCTGAACACATGATTGAAATCGGGGATACCTCAATTAAAAAGCGGTTACCGGTTAATCCTCGGACCATAGATATCAAGGTATCTAGTTATTTCATGAACAACCGTGAAATTTTTGTGAATTTCATCAATGGGCTTTTTGAACCTTACAAAGATGATTTGTTAGATGATACGAAGAATATTACTTGCGACAACATTGGCAATGATTCCGACGATGTTCAGTTACTTACACATCAAAAGATTGTACGCGATTATATTAATTTGTATACTCCTTATCGTGGATTACTCTTGTATCATGGTCTCGGTTCCGGAAAAACTGCCAGTTCTATTTCTATTGCCGAAGGGTTTACGAGTACCAATAAAGTGATTGTATTAACACCTGCCTCGTTACGGCGCAACTATTTAGAAGAAATCAAAAAATACGGCGACATGATTTACCGTAAAAATCAATATTGGGAATGGATATCATACACAGAAAATCCTGAAACATTGAATACATTGTCTGCTGTTCTTGGATTACCTCGCGAATACATACGCCGAAAACAAGGAGCTTGGTTAGTAAATATTACGAAACCCAATAATTACAGCACTTTATCTAGTAGCGATAAAAAAAGTCTAGATGACCAATTGGATGAAATGATCCAAAATAAGTATACGTTTATTAACTATAACGGGTTACGAAGAGACAAGTTCAAACAACTCACTAACAATTTTGAAACCAATATATTTGACAATGCAGTGGTTATTATTGACGAAGCTCATAATTTAATCAGTAGAATGGTAAACAAAATCAATAAAATGAAAAAATTCAAGGAAACGGAACGTGGACCTAATGCACGATTGCCAGCTCCATTAGCATTACAAATATATGAATTTTTACTACGTGCGAATAATTGTCGCATCGTGCTGTTATCTGGTACTCCGATTATCAATTACCCCAATGAAATTGGAATACTTTTCAATATATTACGCGGTTATATCAAAACATGGCAGTTTACGTTAAGTGTAGAAACAACCAATAAATTGAACAAAGATACATTGTTAGACATGTTTGCTAGAGAAAAGGTGCTAGATTACATTGACTATAGCTCTAGTTCTAAAATTTTGACAGTAACAAGAAATCCTTACGGGTTTGACAATAAAATTACAGAAAAGTCAGGATACAAAGGAGTAACGAATGAAAAAAAAGAAAGAAGAGAAGGAGATATCAATGATCGTGGTATGTTGAGCGATGAAGACTTCGTGAAACGAATTGTGAAGATTCTAAAAAAGAATGATATTACGGCTATTCCAAAGGGAACGCACTTTCAAGTCAATACAGCGTTACCCGATACATTGGACGAATTTATTAATTTGTTTGTGGAAAAGGAAACAGGGGCTATTAATAATATTGAGAAATTTAAAAAACGTATTCTTGGTCTAACATCTTTTTTTAGAAGTGCTCAAGAAGAGCTTCTCCCGAGATATAATAAAAATACCGATTATCATGTAATTAAATTACCTATGAGCAATTACCAGTTCAAAATTTATGAAGAAGCTAGACAAGAAGAGCGTAAAGTAGAAAAACCGAAAAAGAGTTCCGGCAATGCAAAAGTGGACAAAGATGGACTTTTTGTAGAGCCTACATCTACCTATCGTATTTTTTCGCGTTTGTTTTGCAATTTTGTCATGCCAAAACCTCCTGGACGTCCTAAGCCCGTCCCAAAGGGACAAAAAAAGGGGAAAAAAGGAGAAGAAGAAAAAGAAATAGAAGAAGTGGAAGACAGGATAGAAGAGTTCGTGGAAAGAAATGAAGAAGACGGACCGATAGATTTACAACAGCAAAAACACAATGATAGAGAAATAGAAGAACTAGAAGGCGACGAATTGTTAGATATGATGGGCGACGATGTTTACCGGAAAAATATCAAAGATGCATTGCATTATTTAAAAGCGCATTCAGCGGACTATTTAAGTCCAGAAGGATTGGAAACATATAGTCCCAAATTTTTGGCCATGTTGGAAAATATTCAGGATCCCGATCATCCAGGATTGCATTTGATTTACAGCCAGTTTCGCTCTATGGAGGGGATCGGTATTTTTTGTTTGGTTCTAGAACAAAATGGGTTTGCACAATTTAAAATAAAAAAACAAGGAATGAACGACTGGGTCATTGACATGAAAGAAGAAGATGTAGGTAAACCTACGTTTGCTCTGTATACGGGAACCGAAGAAGCCGAGGAACGTGAAATTATTCGTAATATTTACAATGGTTCCTGGAACTACGTACCCACGAGCATTGCAAGTCAGCTCAAAAAAATCAGTAACAATAACAACATGGGAGAAATCATTAAAGTATTTATGATTACGGCTGCTGGATCCGAAGGTATTAATTTACGAAACACAAGGTATGTTCATTTGATGGAACCTTACTGGCATCCTGTGCGTTTGGAACAAGTGATTGGTAGAGCTCGTCGTATTTGTTCGCATAAAGATTTACCCGCAGCATTGCAAACCGTAGAAGTATTTTTGTATTTGATGACTTTCACAGCGGAACAGCTGAACAGTAACGAAGCCATTGAATTGAAAATAAGCGATTTAAGCAAACGTCGACCATTTGTTCCTATTACATCCGATGAAAAATTGTTTGAGATTTCTACTATCAAAGAAGAACTTAATACGCAACTGTTAAAAGGAATCAAAGAAAGTTCCATTGATTGTGCTATCCATGTAAAGTCTAGTTCCAAGGAAAACTTAAAATGCCTATCCTTTGGACAACCTCCGGTAAGTGCATTCGCTTACAACCCTAATTATTCACAAGATGAAAATGATACAGTAGCGGTATTAAATCGGGCAACCATTGAATGGGTTGGTCGTGAATTTAAATTCAATGGAAAACAAATGATTTTACGCGAAGAAACAAAAGAAGTCTATGACTATGAAAGTTATCAGCAAGCATTGCAAAACCCAGGCATTCGTCCTATTTTACTAGGAAGATTAGAAAAGAAAGATGGTAAGTATCGTATTGTTAAGACGAGTATTGTATAGACAGACCTCTTTTTGATTAGTTACTTTCCTTATTATAAAAAACCTTCTTTTTTATAATACCATTTATATCAACCTCCTTCATATATAATTTAACGCATCTGTTTATCTTCTTCGTGTTTTTCTAGACTTTTTGGAATAAGGTTTTCGCGATTTTCTCACATAATGACCATTTTTATGAAATACTAAATCTCCGAATTTGGTTGTATAATCCAATAATCCTAAATGAGTTTTTGAAGAACTACCTTTTCTATACGAATAAGGTTTATGGGTCTTTTTAACGTAATGACCTTTACGATGATACACTTTGTCTCCACGCTTTGTAGTATAATTTTTTCTTCCAGGGTGAGTTTTAGACTTGGTTCCTTTCTTTCCCATTTATATATTACTAGAATATAAAAATAATTTATCAAGTTACTTTTTCCTGGTTTATGATTTCAAACAATTTATGTATACTATCTAACATCGTATTCATTTTCAATTCTAAACTATTCATTTTTTCCTTTAATTCTGCATAATCATTTGGAATACTTGTATTTTCTAGTTTCATGGATATAGAAGGTTCTTCTACAACCCTTTTCAGTTTGTTTAAAATACTAAAGTTTGATTCTATTAAAGGAACATGAGGATTTGTAACTACCATATCAGTATTTATAGAGTTAGCTGTATCGTTTGTATCAAATATATTAAGTTGGTTTCTTGCATCATTCCAAGATAGTTTTTTAGAATTTGCCTTGGGTAATTCTACTACTTCAATAGGAGTTAAGTTTGAGATATCTTCTTGTATTTTTATTTTTGTAGATGTTTGTTGTGGCTGTAACCATTTTGTGTTGACTGGATTCATACTTATTTGTGAAATGTCAAAGTTACGTTGAGCAACTGTTTTTGCAATTAGTTCATCCATGCCTTTTATCTTTTCATCTTCTATTTTTTCTGTAAAATTGGGAACCGGTGGCTTTACTAAAGTCATGGAAGCTTCAAAGTCGTTTCTTTTTTCTGCAAGTTGTGCTTCAAATTGTTGTTGACGGTGTGCTTGTATATCTTCTACCTTGTATGCATTTTTATTTGTACTTGTATTGACATTGATATTTGAACGGATCATTCGTATCATTTGTCCTAAAAATGTTTTGTTCAAATAAGTTAAATCTGTATTGCTATTTGGATTGCTGTTTTCACTGAAAATAGCTAAGTGGTTACTAAATAAAACATATAAATTCGTTTTTTCTTCTGGACTAATATGACGTATATTTGGTTCATCTAACAAAACTTCCCATAATAAGTTTACGTTTTGTTTAGATAAAAAAGGGGTTTCTTTGATACTTATTTTTGTCATTATTACTTTTGTGGTAGATAATTTTAAGTAGATTTTAACATCAACCTTTGATAAAGGGGGTATTTATTACATCATGCTGAAGAGTTGATTGAGTAGATAGACAATGTTCTTGCACTAGGATCCGATGCTTCAATATATTTAGGCATCCAAAAATAAGGAAGAACCATTTCTAAATTTGGGTAATAGGAATCAAACAATCGTCGGTAGTACATTTGTTCCTTGGTTTTTGGCGTATTATGATTGGTATTAACTACAAATTTATCTATTTGTTTATCAACATATTCTTGAATAATAGTATACAAACTACGACCATTTCTACTTACACCATCGCTAAACGCTTCTTTTTTTCTCCAAAGAATTGAATCGGGCAACAACGGAAGTCCGTTTATATCATATTGACCTAGACTAAAACTATATCGTAACAAATACTTTTCACATTGATTCAAATTAGTATGCATTCTTAGATAAGAAGGAATAGACAAGTAAAAGTTAACGAAGTGTTTATCCAAAAAGGGGGTTCTTGGTTCTAGACCATGGGAAGAAATACATTTATCTGACCGTAGCACATCATACAAGTGAATATCCTGCAATAACCGTCGGACTTCATTGTCAAACTCCAACGAATCAGGGGCTTGACTCATGTACAAATAGCCCCCACATAGTTCATCGGAACCGTCGCCGTTGAAAATCACCTTTGCTTCACTGTTCTCCGAAATGTATTTTCCTAATAAATAGTTTCCAATACTTGCTCGGACCGTGGTTGTGTCATAGCTTTCAATAGCGTAAATCACATGAGGAATTGCTTCTAACATATCTTCTTCACTAACTAAAATTTCAGTATGATTTGTTCCCAAATATTCTGCAACAACACGTGCATTTTTCAAGTCTTCAGATCCTTCGAGTCCAATACTATAAGTTTCAATCGGACAATGCGAATACTCACAATGTATTTGGCAAACAAGAGCAGTAATCAAACTGCTATCTAACCCTCCTGATAACAAACAAGCAATTGGACGGTCCGTATTTAAATAACGTTTTTGTACTGCATTTATTAATTTTTGTTGAATACCTTCTACAACCCATTTTATTTCTTGGGCTTGGTCAAAAGTTGGAAGCAACGTGCAACTATGATTCAGTAAAAAGTAAGGTACATTAGAACGTGATTCAGACCATTTGGATCGTATTGTAAATGGTTTTTCAAACACGCTATAGGTTCCAGGTGTAAACTGTCTCAATGTATAATCATACAAGCAAGTATGAAACTCGCTTAGTACTTTCAGTTCACTAGCAAACCCATAGAGATTGTTTTGTCCTACTTCATAGGGGTATTTTGGTTGTAAAACATATAAGGGTCTAACGCCTAAAGGATCTCTTGCTACGAACATTTTACTAGGTGCACCTTCTACAATGTTCATATCATACAAAACAAACGAAAATACTCCATCTAACATCCTTAATGTTTTCTCTATTCCAAACAATAAGTATAAATGCACAATAATTTCACAGTCAGAGTTAGTATGAGGCGCAATGTCTATTTCTTTGAAAAGCTCTTTATAGTTATAAATTTCTCCATTGCATATTAAGACAATGTTATCTATGATAAAAGGTTGACTAGAAATACTATCTAGACCATTAATAGCCAACCGATGAAAACCAAATTTAACGTCGGAACCAAGAGTAAGTAGTTTAGAATCTTCAGGTCCTCTGTTTTCGCCCTTTTCAAACTGTTTTTGAATGAATGGCGCATCAAAGATATCAGGTTGGTTTATTAAAGCAAAAATACCGCACATTGGAAATAAGAATAATAAATAATACAAGTTTATATTTATATTCTATTCTTATATTTATTATGTTGTCGTATAGTAATAATGAATCCTTCTGAATTTAAAGATGAGATGCCTTCGCAAAAAACGGATACTACTAATTACAGAACGTACATACGAAATGTTCCATCACAGCCATTACAACCCTATTTTGATGCGCGTCCTGTATCTACTAAGTATTCTATTATGCCGATTGTAGACCCACGTACACCTCCGACTGTAGCAGTAAAACAAATGCCCACTTACAATGTTCATACTACATTTAATCCTGGAAATGACTTTGGACCATGGTCAGGCTATGCATCCAACGTAAATAATGAATCTATTTTACGAAATCAGATTTATGGGTTACAGGACTGCAGTCAATCTGTGTATGTTCCCAGTTCAAGAAGCGATTTGTATCAGGTTCATTGGAAAGAACACCCTGTTGTGCAACCTTTTCCAAATTTGTTTCGTAATGAATCCCTATCATTATCCAACAGTCACTTATCATCCAACGATGTAGGCTACGCGATATTTAACAATGCAACAAGACAACAGGTGAAGGACTTGCAATGCTGAATTCAATTGTAGGTTACATTTAGAGTTCGTTTTGTGTGAATATTACCTATATCTACTATAAATATAACTATAACTATAATGAATCAAAATATTATTCAACAAATCACAATAGATTGTTTAGTTAGCAAAGAACAAAAGAAACAAATGTTGTTATCCAATAATGGAACCAATCTTTACAATAAAAAAGACAAGCGTTTTTATCGTAGGAGAATTTTGAATCTAACAAAAGAAATGTTATTAAATAATTATTCCGACGACTTACTTTGGGATGTGAAAGAATCATTTAATAATTATGTAAAAACGTGTATTGGTTATTTTAAAATTAAAGATGAAACCGATATCATTCAAGAAGATTATCATGAAGTTTATCAAAAAGACGGACTTTTAGACGAAATAACATCCCAGCAACTAAATGAATCTGATGATATTGTCACCCCAGAAGAAGCAGATAAACTCATGATGCGTTCTATCAAATTAAACAAGTTACCTTTAGATGACTTTGTCACGGTTGTTCGCACAAAACCAATAAAACAACTTATCTTACCAAAACAAAAGGATATCAATTTGCAAGATATTAAGTTGAAACAAAAAGGAATTGTAAAAAAGAATAATATCCATACACCATATAAGTCCGAAAATGAAAACAAAAAGGAGGATATACCATAAAGGGAAAACAAAACGCGGAGGTAACAGAACCAAAAAAAGAAAGGATGACTTTAAACCCCTTAACTGTAGCCCGAAACAAAACGCCAAAAAGTATACCTGTTACTCGGACGAAAACTTACATAAAATGAGGGATATATGGAATGCACGTCATCCAGATAAACGTATTACTACCAATGATTCACGAGAAATATGGTCCGCTTTAAAAAATGTATACAGTCGTACCTGTAATAAAGAATCCTGCTGGATAAAACAAATGGCCAAAGGAACTAAAATGGAAAATGATTTATTACAAGCATTTGCTCCAGAGTCACCTGCAGAATGGAAAAAGAACCCAAACGAATGGCTTTCCAGTGTAGACATTATAGAAGTTATGAGTCAGTACGAAAAAAAATACAAATGTTTTGAATTTTTAGGACCTTCTCCTATAGATTATGATACTCATAAGTTATATGGAGAATGTGTTTGGGAAGAACTATGTCATTTTAATTTGGTGGAACAAATCAAAAAAGGAAAGACCAAAATAGGTGTTATTTTCAATACGGATCCTCATTATAAGTCTGGTGAACATTGGATATCCTTGTTTATCAATATAAAGAAAGGTCAAATCTTTTTCTTTGATAGTGCTGGGAATGAAATACCTAAAAATGTAAAAAAGTTCGCAGATAGCGTTATAGAACAAGGAAACAAACTCGTCAAACCCATTCATTTCAAATTTGACCAAAACTATCCGATTGAGCATCAATACAAAAACACTGAATGTGGAGTTTATTCTATTTTTTTCATTGTACACATGTTAGAAGATAAAATTACTGGGAACTATTTAAAACATCATGTTTTGAAAGATGAATACATTCAGAAATTTCGTAAGATTTATTTTAATGAAGAGCTCTAAGTGAATCTTTAGTAAACACATAATTTTTTTTCTAATATAACTATATATGAAATAAACCATAACTCATCTAATATAAAATATATTGTATATATATATTGTATATTTATGGCGGACAACATTACATCTATTCAAAATACTCTGTTTAACGCAGTAATCTTTATTACATATGCGTTGTATTTTTTAATCGTGTTTGGTATATCTACACACGCTCCTGAGTACTTAGAAGGGCTTCAATATTGGGTCAAAATATATGTGAGTTTGTTTCTTATTCTTCGTTTCAACTTTTTGCGTAAAGTAGAGTTTACACAGCTAGATCGTAAAATTGCATTTACCGCTGGTCTCTTTTTACTGACAACAACGATTGTGGAACAAGTTATGTATGATTATTTTTTGAAGGCTAAAAAATATGTCAATTACATTTGAAAAAATGTTTCCAAATGTTCCAGTATTTTCTTAGATACTATTTTGTCAATCATTATTTCTTGCTTGGATTTAAAATTATGTTCATACATTACCTTTCCCATAAATATTTGAACATATTTTTCAAATTCTGCGCTATTTTTAATTTCACGATTCAAAATTTTGCTATCTAACAAACGTGTTGTCATTGTAACACATGGTAAACTATGCATATACTCCTTCACGTTAATATAGTAAACATTATCATGCGCCATAGCCGGATAGTATGTATCATCTATAAAACATATTTGGGTATTCTGTGGAATTTTAGTGCATTGAATGAAGTCCCTGTACGTTTTGCAATTGCTACTCCGACATACTTCAAGTATAGTTCCATTTACTTTGAATGCTCCAATGATATTATCAAATAAATGATAACCTACTTTTCCATCAATATAAGTTTTAATCATATTTGCCCAAATTTTAGGGCCTTGATTGTTAGTATAAATCATAATTTTATCACATTTTTTTTCCTCTTTCTTGATTTTTAAGTACTGGAGTATGTCAATAATGTTTGGTCTAAGAAACTCAGGATACAAGTCTAGTATTTTATTAAAGTATGTTTGGTCTAACTGAAGTTTACTAGACACATGTGTCAAATAAGAATCTAACGCCCACCAAAAAATACTAAACTCTACAAAATATCCTAGGGTTTCATCTAAATCAAAGACGATTATTTTAGAAAACTTCTCATCCATTTGTAATTTGTGGTATTATAAATAGGTATATAAAAATATATAATAAAAATAAAATATGTTTTATTATATAATTAAAACTAAATGAAAACATTGTTAACAAATCAAGATTATGCTGATATTTTACAGTTCTATAAAATGACCATACCTAAAAGCAAATCAGAGATTAGAAAACAAGCAGAAGGCTTATTGGCAACCAAACTATGTCGTTGCATCAAAAAAATAGATAACGTAGAAGAAGCAAGATCTATTGGTATATGTACAAAAACTATTTTTAATAGCAAAGGGCTTACAAGAGGAAAGTTTAACTGTACTAAAAAAGCATCTGTATACTTTACTAAAAACGCACAGTCTAGAAAAAAACAAAAACAAACGAGTAATAAAAAGTCAAAATCAAGAAAACGTAGAAAGTAAATTTGGTAGATAATTATATAATACTATATCATAAACATGTATAATTATTATGATATTATTATTGTAGGTGCAGGGATTGCTGGTCTGTATAGTGCATATACCATAAAAACAACTGATCCTAGCAAATCTTTTCTTGTTTTAGAAAGAGATAAGAAGGCATGGATTGGAGGACGAATTGGTAACGATACGTTTTATGGGGTCACTGTAGTGACCGGTGCAGGCGTAGGTCGTAAACAAAAAGATAAACTCTTAATTCATCTATTGAAAGAGTTACATATACCTACAAAAGAGTGTGATATTCAAATGAATTATGCCAAAACGATTCCGCAAGTTGTAGATGTAGGTAAAACCATACGTTATTTAAAACAAGAGTACGAAAAACAACGTATACCTCCAGGAACATTCACTTTTGCAGAATTTGCCAAACGTAACTTAGATCCTCGTTTGTATACACTATTTACAATTAGTGCAGGGTATACAGACTATGAAAATGAAGATGTATATGACACATTACATCATTATGGAATGGAAGATAACAGTCCTGGCTGGAAATCTTTGATTGTTCCTTGGAAACAACTAGTGACTAAACTATGCGAAAAAATAGGAGTCTCGCGGATACGATATAAAACAACTGTTACAAAAGTGGAACCAGTTTCCCCATCTGAACACGCAGGTCTACGTTTTCGTATAGATACAGACAAAGCAACTTATTTTTGCAATAAAGTAATTATTGCTACTAACATCAAGGGTATTCTAAATCTTGTTCCTGTCAAGCATTCATTGTATGAACAAATTCACGGACAACCATTTTTGCGTGTCTATGCGAAATTTGATGAAAAATCATGTGAAATAATGAAACAATATGTACCTTTTCAAACACTTGTTCCAGGACCACTTCATAAACTTATTCCCATGAATGTTTCTCGCGGTGTCTATATGATTGCTTATACAGATAATGCTGGAGCAGTTTTTTTGAAACCTTATTTGGAAAATAATACAAAAGATCGACGACTCTTTGAAAATTTGTTAGAACGTTCTTTAGGAATTCCAGAAAACAGTCTTCATATTACTGCTATTAAATCGTATTATTGGCCTATTGGAACTCATTATTATGGTCCTTTAAAAGGATTTAAAACGCGTAAAGCATTTATTCAAGCTGCACAGCATCCCATGGACAATATGTTAGTAGTAGGCGAAGCCGTAAGTATGAATCAGGGATGGACGGAGGGAGCGTTAGAAAGTGTTCACTCCGTTCTAAATAATAATTGGATTCAAGGATGATAAAAATTATTAAGACCATTTGCCAATCTATTTTTTGCTCCTAAATAATTGAAAAAGTAATCACTAGGAGATAAATGATTGCGTTTAGTGACATATTTAAAGACACGGATAGGACTTCCAGCACCTCCAACTGATGAGGCAATCATGGAACCAATAGTTCTAGTTCCGCCAGTAGCGGATAAACGTAATGTTCGTAAAGCACCTGTTGACATATTATAAATTAACGCAATATTATTTTTTCTATCAAATATATAAAATGGACCTATCTAAATTTCATTATTCCAATGTTCAGAAACATGGACATGGATCAACGAAAAAAGTACGTAAAGTAATCATTCAAAAAGGCAAAGGATACAAAAGTATTTCCTTTTATAAAAACGGTAAATTAACAAAAACAATTAAGCGGCCTTTGTTGTCTACGCATATTGAAATGATAAAAAAGTGCCAGTTTATTCCTGGACTATTTAATGACTGTAAACCAGTAACACGAAAATTAACTAGACGCTAAATGATCTAGTGCGGACAATAAGACCAGCTCTTGATTAGATAATTTCTGGAATAACAAACACTCATCTAGTTTAATTTGGTAATGTTTGTGCATGAAATTTTTACATACCAAAACAACGCCCGTATTGGTAACTTTAATATCGCATATCATTCCGCCTGTATTTAACGGTAAATAGTTTGGATCGGTAATTGGAATCCATTTAATAAAGGATCCATACTTAATATCTTTTAATTCGTCTACATAACGGTAACCATTTAATTTTTTCATGTATGATAATGTCATCTCTCTCGGTAGTTGTAGTTCCTTAATAATGTTTAAGTTCATCTCTTTAATTTTCGTAGTTGTTAAATTCATTAATGATTCATTCTCTTGGTTTTCCAACGCTTTCATTAAAACTTCTACATCTAAACCATTTTTTTCGTTTTTTAGTTTATTTATTTTAGTTTGATATTTTTGTGTGTCATGGCTTGTCATTGTTTACTATTATAAACAATGACAATTTTAAATAGTAATATTCTTATTTATTGAAGTGTTCTACCAGTTCGCTCCTCCAAACGCACTTCCACCTAAAGCTTCATTAGCTGCCATAGGAGTGAAATTTTCATACATGGATGTAGATGGGGATGGGGAATTTGCGCCTACCAATGGTGTAGAATCTTGTTGATACATGTTGTTATAATCGGTGGATGGTGCTTGTGATGATGACATCATTTGCGGTGGTGGTAATTGTGTCAATGAGGTGGTTTGGGAACTTAGCGATTGATTCATCGCCATTTGATTCTGGCTAATTGGCTGACTTACTTTTACGTTTCCTGTTCCTTTGTTGTTTCCTTTTTTTGCTGGCTTACCTTCCCATAACTCCATGACACGATCGGCTAAAATGCTCACTTTTTCGCCTAACTTGGTTTGTAAACTAAGGACAATTAATAAAACTGCTAAAATAATATTTGTCACGCTAAAATCTGCATATTTTGCACCACTATATGTAGGAATAAACGTAATTATGCGATGAATTATTAGTAATCCTAGAAACATGGCAATTATTTGTATTAATATTTCTGCTAAAATCTCTACATTTCCTTTTTCTTCGTCCGCTTCCGGAACGTATCGTTGCATGGCTTTATTCAGTATAATCACTGGAAGAAGTGCTAGAACAGAATACTGAACAATATTTAGCATTTCCTCTTTAGAATCATCATCAAAATTAAAAACATGTTTGAAAAAACCTTTTTTTGAAGAGTTATTTTTTGTTATTTCATCCAAACTTTCCATATGTTTTATAACAAGAAATTAAAATAGAATAGTGATCACTTTTTATTTTAGATTATTTTTTCTATTCTTTCTATTTAGCATATTTTACAAAATGCGTATGGTATTTAAAAACATTATGTAGAATATAACTAATGAGTTCGTCTAGATCCGTTGCTGCAGCACAAAGAAGAAGAGCCGGTCCCACAAGCGATACACCTACTGCAAGAGGTCCAAGTACCTCAATTAACTCCAGTCAAGTATTTTCTCAAAATCAAACCCAAACCCAACAACAAGGAATGCGTCCAGGGACTACTGGACGTTTAGCTGGTCAACAGGCAGCTGTAAGTCAGCAACAGCATCTTCAAAGTAACCAAACTACAGAAAATACTGGGTTAAACCCACTAAAAATGAGTATTCCGCAAGCAATTACTTTGGTTTCTTTGCGTTTAGGTAAACTAGAAAATCAACTTCAAAATTTGGAGGGTTTAAGTTTAGGAGAGTCGTCTCCTTCACAGAGTTATGATGGCGATGTAATTACACATATTTTACAACGTTTAGATAACCTTGAACAAAAAACAAATGAAATGAATGTAGTGAAACAACAGTTGGACCTATTGAAACCAGCTTTAGTTTCTGTGAAAAATACTTCTAGTGGAGCATTAAAAGATATATCTGTATTAAAAACGTCTATTGACCATATGAAGACAGAACTCAACGCTACCAAGGTAGTCATTGATGACTTACAAATGTATCTTTCCTCTGATAACATTAGAGACAAAGAAGTCGTAGTCGCCGATGAAGAACATATAATGATTCAAACAGAAGTGTCGCACGAAATAGACGCGGTCAGCAGCGACGCATCAGTAGCTAACTTAAAAGACTTGATTGAACAAGAGTTAAACGTCAACATTTAAAATGCATTTGGTAAATCATAAAAACGGGAATTTCCATAAAAAAAATAAGAAAAACATTGTTCTATTATGCCTATTTTTTCGCCTTTTGAGCTTGTTCTCTGAATTTCTTTTTGAGACAAGTTGGACAAAATGGGAACTAAACAAGAGAGTTTTCGTTGCGCCTTTCTAACAAAAAAAGGGAGATGATTTTCTTCATTCAATATTTTATTATAATTATTATAATATGGAATGGCATCCACATCATCTTCATGTGTAATCTTCATTTGAATACGTAAATTATTATCTTTTTGGTTTAGCGCTCCCACATGAATCAAGTTGGCGTTGAATAATATAGCGTCCCCTTTGTTACAAATCAAATTAACTACTGGATCAGAAAAATTAATCCCAAAGGAGTTCACGTTAGTATGACTTTTAGGTACAACCCCTAAACATTTTTCCATATCTTCCAAAAAAATGAGGAGTGTGTAGGATGGATACTGTTGTCCTTCATTGAAAAAATCGCCGTTTGCATCTCTGTGACATGTATGAATGGCAGATTTTTTAATAATGAAAATGTAATCTTGAAACTCGTATTGGGGTCCCGTGTATTTCTTAATACGTTCATTTATCTTTGGACTATGGATGATATAGTCTTTTACTTGTTTGTGATTGTTTTCTTGGCATTCTTTTTTCAGTTTGTTGATTTCGTCTTTGGATATAAAGTTTTTTAAAATACATACACCGTCTTTTTTTAAGTTGTACGAACGTTTCCAATGATTTACAATGTCTTCATAAAGAATACAATGAAATATGAAATATAGAACCACAAGAGTAGCGAATAACACGCATAATATAATCCATTTGTTATTTAATGCTTTTGTGTTGAGCATTTGGTAGTCTTATATTATATTATATTATAAATATTACATAATATACTATATAAATATTACATGATATGTTTCAATCGTACATTTTTAGATTTGTTGTGCAGACAGTAAACAATTAAAAGAATAGTTAGTTAAAGTAAATGTTTGACTACTTCTAATCCATAAATTAATATTCATATTTCCAGACGAATAATTTGTTATACTAATTCGGTCATCAACGCTTAACGAAACATTCAGGTCCCCAACAAATGCATTTGCTCCAAAAGTATTTGTTCCATTTACACCATATATATCAGGATACATTTCACTGGATGTAGAGGCGTTATTAATTGTTACACCCAATTCAAAATTAACTGGGATTGAATACTCTGCTATAGCCATACTGGTATAAACCCCTGGAAACAATGTAGTAATTGTATTTGCTATTGGCACCCATGTCTGTCCATCTGTTGATGTTATAATTTGATAGTTAGTTGTGGCAAACCATTTTTGTAAGTTTGTAGAGTAAACTACATCAATAGAAGTCATACTAAACGGTGTGTCAGGAATTACATTTCCTTTATACCAATTAATACCGTCACTAGAATAAATCATGGGTTCATACGTAACGCTTGAATTATCCCATCCGCTGCCAACTATTAATAAATTGCCACTTGCATCATACCCGCTGCAAAATTTAAAGACGTAAAGTAGGTTAGTAAAATTATTGGTTGTAGCAAGCCACGTTGTTCCATTATCACTTGAGTATAAAATAGGAGTAGAATCTTGTGCACCTCCCGAGTGTCCGCTAATTAACCATATATTTAATTCGGTAACGTAATGTACCGCAGCAGCTGTAGTCCAATATGAAATAGATGATGGATAGCTTCCTTGTGGAAATAAGGTCCATGAATTTATATCAGACACAGATGCATAAGCAAAACATTGGTATCCGAAAAGAGCAATGCCTCCTGCAATAAATATTCCATTTCCATAACATACTCCTGCTCCATTACCTCCAGAATTAATATTTTCAAATAAACTATTTGATTGTATGATTGGAACCCAAGTAATTCCATCATACGAATATGCCAATTTATAATTATTTCCACCTGTAGCAACGTATATTGTGTAGTTGCCAGCATAATTTTCAACGTTATAAAATGCAATTCTTCCTCCGGTTACATCAAAAATAGAACCAGAATTAGTTATGTTCCATACGTTAATATTATTTGAATAAATAATAGTTGTGGTTTGCGGATTGGAGTTGTTAGTTTGTAGCCATATATTTTGTAAAGGATTATATATTAAATCTATTCCACAAACTCTATTGGGTAATATTTGTCCTAAAAGTGTCCAAGATGGACTGATCTGATTAGGGTTTAATGTATATGCTATAAGATTATTGGGCGTGGTACTTCCTGTATTATCTCCAGTAACTATTAATGCATATTCTAAAATACTAGTGGTATTTGATGAAACGGACCAGTTTATTATGTAGGTTCCCGTTGTAGTAAATGAATTAGTGGGAATTGTTGCTATCTTTTGCCAAGTTGGACTAACCACACATGTAATTGTTCCATTATAAAAAGTAGCTATCGGTACTCTTCCTGGCGGTCCTGTAGTGCCAGTAACACCTGGTTGTCCCATTGCTCCAGGTGGTCCTGTGTTACCAGTTGGTCCGGTTACTCCAGTATTTCCTTGAGCACCAGTTCCTGGAGGTCCTTCTGAACCTGTAGCTCCAGTGGCGCCAGTTGGTCCCACAATTGGTACCGTAATCGGTTTATACCCAGTTGCAGCAAGGCAATTTTGTATATTTGAAATTTTACGAATTGGGTACATTATTATATATTTATACAATATAAGTATACAATAGTAAAATAAGTTATAACGTATTGATGGTCTATTTTATGGAATACTATCCTAAATATACATTTAACATGCTTTGAGATAACATATGTATGAACATACATTACGAAATTATGGTAAATGTTGCATTTGAAAACCCTTTATTGTAATAATTGTCAGAAACAATATCTAGTTGCGATGAATGGTCTATTGTAAGAGAAGTACCTCCTGTAACACCAGTAAGGCTCACAATGTCTACAACTCCATAACCTTTATGTCCCTCTGCAAATGTAATGGTACATGGACGTTTTGAGTTAAATGCAGAAGTACCTATAGAACTAATAACAGGGCTAATCCTGCTTGTGTCAGAAACATCCCAGTAAACTCCATTGTATGAGTATGCAATAAAGTTGTTTGAACTATTATTTCCGGTTAACAGCCACATTGTGCCATTCCACGTAAATGATGTAACTGAATCAAATGGACATGAAAAATCTGTATTCAACCAGTTAATACCATCATAAGAATAACCTACTGTAACCGAATCGCCAAATGCTAACCAAATAGATCCATTCCATCCAATAGAACTCACATAGTTGGAAAATATACTTTGTGTCGTAACGCCATTCCAAGTTATTCCGTCAAAGGAATATGATAATATGTTAGATTCATCCGGGGTTAATGGAGTACCACCAGCAACCCATATTATTCCATTCCATGCAATACAATTGATAGGTGTATTACTTTCATAATTATTATATACCGTAAAATCCCAATTAAATCCGTCATATGAATAATACATTCTCTGAGTTCCATAAGCCATCCATATCGTTCCATTGTTAGCTACAACGTCACATGAGTGTGTAAATGGTCCATAATTTATACCTTTCCAGTTGACGCCATCATAAGAATAAGCCAAATTAACATTTTCATTTTCAGTTTGATATTCAGAGTTACTAGATCCACCAGCTAACCACATGGTTCCGTTCCATGAAATGGAATTGCACGACCCAGTAAAAGTAAAGTTTATAACGGGATACCAGTTAATGCCGTCGTGTGAATAAGCAAGTGTATATGGAGAATTGACTGGATTATAGGGACCTCCTCCAGCGACCCATACAAATCCGTTCCATTCTACTGTATTGCATTTTTCAGAAAATGAAAACGTAGTAGGATTATAGTGCCAACTTTCCCCATCATATGAATATAGAATCATACCTTGACCATTGCTTCCTCCAGTAACCCATAAACCATCAATGGCATTACCAAACGTATACCTTTGTACGCCCTTCGTTGATGCAGTGTCTAATTTTGCTAATATATTAGACTTACTAATAACAGTCGGAGTATTGTATAAAATACTATTTTTTTTAAGAGTGTTGCCAGAAACTGATTGATTTATACTAAATACAGCACCAGATGGACCGGTTGCACCAGTATCTCCCTTAATACCGATTAATCCTGGTTCACCTCTTGGGCCCGTAGCGCCTGTATCTCCCTTAATACCGATTAATCCTGGTTCACCTTTTGGGCCCGTAGCGCCTGTATCTCCCTTAATACCGATTAATCCTGGTTCACCTCTTGGACCAGTTGTACCTGTGTCTCCGAATGGTCCAGTAGGGCCTGTGGGTCCAATAAATGGTAGAAATACTGGTCTATATCCATTTGAGGATAAGTAATTTTTTACGTTTGGAACTTTACGAATAGGAAACATTACCTAGGTATAACTTAGAGTATAATATAATATTATAATATCATATTGTATTTTTAACGCAGCTTTTGCTAAAATCTTATCTATTATTCAAAGAGTCCAATCATTCTTTTATGAAACTACGGAATTATAGTAAATGTCATGTTTGTAAGTCCCGTATTATAATAACTATCAGAAACAATGTCTAATTTTGGAGGATTGTTTACCGTAAGAGACGTTCCTCCAGTGACTCCAGTAGAGCCAACAATATCTACCAACCCATAACCCGTATAACCTTTGGCAAATGTAATTGTGCATGGTCTTTTTGAATTGAATGCGGTAGTGTTTACAGAAGATATAACAGGACTAACTGTACTTGTGTCAACGGTATACCAGTATAAGCCGTTATAAGAGTATGCAATACCTGTTCCGCTTAACAACCACATTGTACCATTCCACGTTAATGATTTAATTGAACCAAATGTACTAGGGGTAGCGCCTGTTTGTGTCCAATTAATACCGTCATAAGAATAAGCAACCTTGGTACTATCGCCAATGGCTATCCAAATGGTTCCATTCCATCCAATACAAATAACCTGGCTTGTAAATATACTCTGAGAAGTACCAACCCAATTGATACCATCAAACGAATACACCAACATCTGATTGGAATTTCCATTTCCAAACCCTCCTGCAACCCATATTGTTCCATTCCATACAATGTCATTAATAGTAGTACTGGTGTTAATGTAATTTGTGTATGTAACTGGCGACCAACTTATACCATCTAATGAATACTGCATGTTCTTATTAACATCCCCATAAGCCACCCATAAATTTCCATTACTTGCGATAACCTTACATGAGGTAGTAAATGGCGAAGTATTTATAATAGTCCAATTAATGCCATTATAGGAATAACCTAACGTAACAGTTCCATAACTGTTATTAATGCTTCCGCCAGCTAGCCACATAGTTCCATTCCATACAACTGTATTACACGAGTCCGAAAAAGTAAAAAATGTGTTGGCTGTCCAATTAATACCATCGTATGAATAAGCAAGTGTATTTGGAGAATTACTCGGGTTATAAAGACCTCCGCCAGCTACCCATATGAACCCATTCCATTCTACGGTGTTGCAGTAATCACCAAATGAAAAAGTAGTAGAATTATAATTCCAGTTAATACCATCAGATGAGTAAAGTAGCATTCCAGGATTTGTTCCTTGAGAATTTTTTCCTCCGGCTACCCATAAGTTATCAATAGCATTGCCAAATGTATATCTCTGAACACTACTTGTGGACGCAGAATCTAGAGAAGCTAATACCTTGGATTTGTCAATGACAGTTGATGTACCATACAAAATGCTGTTCTTTTTTAAAGTATTACCGTAAACAGCTTGATTTATGCTATACAAAGTGCTTGATACTCCGGTTGCACCTGTAGGACCTATCGCACCAGTATCACCTTTAGCACCTACATCACCTTTAGCACCTGTATTGCCAGTTTCACCTGTAGGACCAGTTGCACCAGTTGCACCTGTAGGACCAGTTGCACCAGTTGCACCTGTAGGACCAGTTGCACCAGTTAATCCAGTTGCACCAGTTAGTCCAGTTGCACCAGTTAGTCCAGTTGCACCAGTTAGTCCAGTTGCACCAGTTTCTCCTGTAGCGCCTGCAGCACCTGTAGCTCCAGTTGCACCAGTTAGTCCAGTTGCACCAGTTAGTCCAGTTTCGCCAGTTGCACCTGTAGCACCAGTTTCTCCTGTAGCGCCTGTAGCACCAGTTTCTCCTGTAGCGCCTGTAGCACCAGTTTCTCCTGTAGCGCCTGTAGCACCAGTTTCTC
>Ga0214923_10000084_pt1 | contig 133096 bp, 115 predicted proteins | sample LL1510_MetaG_FD_177993 | JGI IMG/M metagenome (GOLD analysis project Ga0214923, IMG submission 177993) | Freshwater microbial communities from Lake Lanier, Atlanta, Georgia, United States - LL-1510 | ecosystem: Environmental > Aquatic > Freshwater > Lake | place: USA: Georgia | collected... | reverse complement strand
AAAACTTCAGTTCATCTGCGCGTAAACTCAGGGCGTCCAAAGTCAGGCATTCAAAGCTTCGCGTACCGAACAAGGAACATCCGATGCAAACTCTCGCCGTGAAAGCAAGCAGCACAATGAAAGCAAGCAGCACAATGAAAGCAAGTAGCACAATGTTTGGCTGCGAAAACGCAGCGCCTTGCGCTGTAACTCTGGCCAGGTCATCAGCGAATGAGCGAATTCGTGCAGCCAGACGGGTTCTGATCGGCATTGCTTTGCTGTTGCCGCAGGCTCTTTGGGGTCTTGGCTCGGCGCAGGCCCAGGGCGATTACCCGAGCAAACCGATTCGTATGATCATCGGTTTTCCGCCGGGTGGCTCCACGGACATCATCGGTCGCGTGGTTGCGACGAAACTGAGTGATCGCCTCGGCCAGAAAGTCATCGTCGAAAATCGAGCAGGTGCCGGAGGGACGATTGGCGCAGACGCCGCATCGAAGGCAGCAGCGGATGGCTACACCCTCACCATCGGCACCACCAGTACCCATGCGGTCGCACCCGGTGCTTACAGCAAGCTCGCTTACGATCCGGTTCGAAGCTTTGCGCCAATTTCACTTGTGGCGGTCACGCCTTATCTGCTGGTGATCAATCCGAAAGTGGAGGCTCAAAATCTCAAAGACTTTGTAGCGCTTGCCAAGCGGGAGCCGGGCAAAATGAATTTTGCGTCGGCCGGTAACGGATCCACCACCCATTTGTCGATGGAAATGCTCAAAGCCGCGGCCGGAATTGATTTGCAACACGTGCCCTACAAAGGCAACGCCCAGGCCGATCTCGCAGTCATCGGCAACGAAGTGCAGGCCCTTTTCGGTTCGATGCCGGCGCTTTTGCAAAGCGCAAAAGCCGGCAAACTCCGTGCGCTTGCGGTTGGTACCGCCACGCGTTCTCCCGCCTTACCCGATGTGCCCACGGTTGCCGAACTCGGTTATCCCGGCTTTGAAGCGAGTCTTTGGCTCGGAGTTTTTGCTCCCGCTGGCACACCCAGGCCCATCATTGATCGGCTTAATAAGGTTCTGGTTGAGATTGTGGCTACGGATGACTTCAAGAACCTGATGGAGCGCAACGGCGCGGATCCGGTCAGCAATTCGCCCGAGCAATTCCTTGCGATGATGCGCAGCGAACTGGATCGCTATGGAAAAGTGATCAAGACACTAGGCCTTCGACTCGACTAGCCTTGATCCTTCCAAGGCTTGAAGCGATAGGCTTGCTGCTATTTTTGGAACGCTAAATTCTGCAGCCGTGATCGCAGACCACTGCTTCGGTCTGGGTGGGTTCCAGACTTTGGCTGTCAACCGTGCAGCCCCTAAAACTTTGTACGAAAACAACAACCAACGATTCAGCGCTTAGCCATCCGCTGAGCCGCGTCTGTGGGCAAAGCATCGCATCCCGGATAGCGCGCTGCGTCATGGCATGATCAAAATCTGTTCTGTCTTGTAGTCCTTTTGCAATATAGGTCACCCCGAAGGAGTTGTCATGAAGTCCTCGTCCAAGCGTTTGTGGATGTGCGCAGGATTTGCGGCCACTGCCCTATCTGTCAGCACCCTCATGCTTGCTTGCGGCAAGAAGGAGGAGGCTAAAGAGTCAGGAAATGAAGCAAGCAAAGCCGAGACTTCAAAGCCGGAGCCGCTTAAGGTTGGCTTCATTTATGTCGGACCTGTGGGCGACTCCGGCTGGACTTTTGCGCATGACACTGCGCGCAAGGCCCTTGACGAAAAATTCGGCGACAGGATCAAGACCAGCGCGGTCGAGAAGGTCCCCGAGGGTGCAGACGCTGAGCGTGTGATTCGTGAGCTTGTCGCACAGGGTCACAAGCTGATTTTTGCGACATCGTTTGGCTATGGTGATGCGATGGAAAGGGTTGCGAAGGATCACCCTGATGTGAAGTTTGAGCATGCGACAGGCTACAAAACAACCGAGAACTTGCGCGTGTATGAAGGCCGCTTTTATGAGGATGCATTTCTTTGCGGTGTGATCGCAGGCAAGATGACAAAGTCTAACGTTCTAGGATTTGTCGGGTCATTTCCGATCCCCGAAGTCTTGCGAAACGTCAATGCCTATACCTTGGGTGCACAAAGCGTCAATCCGAAAGTTCGCACCAAAGTCGTTTGGGTCAACAGCTGGTTTGATCCGCGCAAGGAGGCCGATGCCGCGCAATCCTTGATCAATCAAAAGGCCGATGTCTTGCTCCAGAACACCGACTCGGCCGCGGTTTTGCAAATCGCGGAGAAGAACGGGAAGTTTGCCTTCGGATGGGACAGTGATATGAGTGCCTTTGCTCCCAAAGCGCATCTTGCATCGGCTGTTCTGACTTGGGCCCCGTACTACGAAAAAGCGGTGAACGATGTGTTGAACAACACCTGGAAAACTGAGGTCACCAAGTGGGGAACCCGCGAAGGGATGAACGATTTAATCAAGATTAATGACGCGGTTCCCGAAGATGTTCGAAAAAAGATCGACGCACTGAAAGCCGGACTGAAAGATGGCAGTTTTTCAGTCTTCAAGGGGCCATTGACCGATAACAGCGGAAAACTCGTGCTTGGCAAAAATGAAGTGGCTGAAGATGCCTGGAAAGGCGGGATCAACTTCTTTGTCAAGGGCGTCGAAGGCAAGGTGCCCGGCGGCAAGTAAGCGCAGGCGATGCCGATTGCATCGTCAACATTCTCTGTTGGTCTGATTGAGAAATCGTTGCCGCGACATCGCCCAAAGCTGCATATCAACCGCTTGGCCATCGATCAGATTCTTCGACTCTTGCAGACCTTCAAGCCGAAAGTTCAAACTTCTTAATAACGATTGCGAACGTAGGTTGTCCAAACCCACATCGGCCCGAACCCTTTGCGCAAGGTTTTCGCTGAACAAATGAGTCAACACGCATTGCAGCGACTCTCGCATCAAGCCCTGGCCCCAAAAGCTGCGCATCAGGCTGTAGCCAACCCCCCATTCGATCCAAGGACTGGTTTGAGGCTTCAAGGGGTAGGCTTCGATCTCGCCGACAAAGGTCGCCTGATCTCGAAGCCGAATGCTCCACTTGTAGAACAAGCCTGAAGCGTTCAGCAGCGCAAAACGCTCGAGCGATTGTCTGAGGCTATGCAGGTTGTTCGTTGCTTCAATGCCTGCGTCTTTGGCAAAGCTTGGGTCTTGCCACATCGCCATAAAATGAATGGCATCGTCGGCATGTACAGCACCAAGCACGGTCCGAAGGCCAAGGAGCTCGGGACAGGATCGCGGTTGCGCGCTTGTGTTCAACGATTTACGAGGTTTTTGCGGTAGGCCTCACGAACCTGCGCCAGCTCACGGTTCAGCCTTGCCCGCTGCGTTTTTGCAACGCCGGGGTTTGAAAGCTCGGCAATCAGTGCTTTCATCCGCACGCCTAACTGGTTAGCCGTGGGATCCTCCTGCCCCGATCGCAGCGCGATCATCAACGCATCCGTGAAGTCGTTCATGAGGGGGTATACGGAGAGATTTAAAAAAATGCTTAACAAAAAAATGTTTAGGCCTTGATCCAAATTTGTAGGATTAACGCCATAAGTTTTGCTAATCGTTTGCCGAATAGCGATCGAAAACGTCCGTTTGTCGAATTTCAACTACGTTTTGTCTGACACGTCGGATCGCCTTCAGTAGATTCCACAGTCCGTTAAGCGCAAAAGGAATCATGGGCTTGCAAGCGAAGTCGCTTCAAACGCGATCGACGCGATCGCATCGCGCCGCTAAGACGCCGGTCGAGCAGTTCATGCGCAGGCCGGTTTCGGGTTATGACTACGCCCGGGCCTATGCGCATCGGGGCGATGCCTTGCTTGATCTCGGGATTCAGGCCGAAGCGCTGCTGACCTTTGAACGCGCGCTGAATTTTGATCCCGATTATCTGGCTGCGCATCTCGGCCGCGCCCGCGCCTTGGCGATGATGCAGCAGCATCAGGCGGCATTGCAGATCTATCAGCGCCTGATGACAGAGCCAACAAAGCTCAAGATGGATTCCTTGACCTTAGGCCGTGTTCAGGATGCGATCGCTGAGATTGAGCGAGTTCAAGCGTCGCAGACTACTGCTTCGGCGAAAAAGCCCAGAGGTTTTCGCTTGCGCTCGCTTGCTCATCGGATCCATCTTCCGAAGATTGAGACAAGGTGGTACTGGCGAGCGATTCCGGTGCTCACGGTTGCGATGGCTGCTGCCTTGCTGGGTCCCTGGATGGAGGACGAGGCTGTGCGGCAAGGCTTCATTCAGGCTTCAGACATCCAGTCTTTGCGCGAAGACCGCGATCTTGCGGTGCCGGGCGATGCTGCCTTCGCGCAGGAACCAAGGCTTCAATCGCCAGGGCAGGGGGTTCCTGCTTCGGTACAGTTTGCTCAATCAGTCGATCTCGCTGAGGCAGCCATTAGCGGCGCAACGACGCTGCGTTTTCGGCCGCACGCCCATTCGGGTCAACAGTTCCCCGCGAATAAGGCTGTGAGGCCGCTGGATGGTTCGCAACGAGAACGTCTCGTGGACTATATCGTTGAACAATTCAGCTCAAAGCCGGGCGTTGCGCGTGCAGTGGTCCAAGAGGCGGTGATCGTTGGAAAACAGTTACATATCGATCCCTTGCTGCTCCTTGCCATCATCGCTGTGGAATCGCGATTTGATCCGATGGCGCAAAGTAGCAAGGGCGCGAAAGGACTCATGCAAGTGCACACCGCGGTGCATTCGGCCCGTTTCGACCCTTTTGGCGGGTCAGCCGCCGCTTTTGATTTCGGCGCGAATATTCGAATCGGGGCCCAGATTCTTCAGGAACATCTAAGCCGCCACGGATCAGTTGACCTTGCGCTGAAGCACTATGTGGGTGCCGCAAGAATGGCCCATGATCAGGGTTACGCAACCAAGGTTCGTAAAGAACGGCTCAAGCTCGAGCAGGTCTGGGCTCAGCCTTTGCCCTCGCCCTCTTCCACGATCAGTCGGCGGTAAATAGCCATGCAAACGATCGATCCCGAAGCATTCATGATCCAACTCAATCAGGCATTAGACGATGCGCTCATCGGGCCCAACGGCTGGCGACTCGTCGATGAAAAGGCCTGCATCGAGCGCCGCTACAGCTTTGGAAACTTCCGAAGCTGTTTTGCATTCATGACGCAGATGGCCTTGTACTCCGAGCATCATGATCACCATCCGTGCTGGCAACAAGACGGCAGCCACCTTGTGATTGAGCTGCACTCGCATGATGTTGCGGGTCTAAGCAAGCGTGATTTGAACTGGGCGATCGAAGCCGAGCGCCTCTATGGGAAATCGAACCCATCAGGCGACGATCAAAGCAAAAATGCGCTATAGTTCGGAGAACTAAATTTCCTAAGGACCTGATCGCATTAGGGCCAAGTTTTCGACTTCATCCATCTCCACGGGAGCCTCGCAATGCAGCGTCTTGTTGAAACAGCGTTTGAATCACTATCTTTGGCCGCAGGCCGTTTAGCGTCAGTTTCCTCGCGGGGGAGTAGCCGAACCGCTGTTGCGTTGGCCTCTCTTGTCGTTATCGGCGGTTCACTACCTGCGACTTCACTGGCAGCGACCCAGGGCGACGCATCGCACAGCATGGTCTCCGACCAGGTGATCAAGACGCAGCACGATGCGCTGAGCAAAAACACAGCCGGCAAGGGCTTTGGGCCGCAATCACCGCGCGATATCGACGCCTTGTTTGGTCGCAATCTCGTCGCATTCGGAACGGCACCGAAAAGCAGCGAGATGAATCTTTGCAATATTCATTTTCACAAAAATGCTGAGCATAAGGGCGGTCAGTTCACCAAGTATGCTGGCAATGGCGATGGAAAAGGCTACGGCACCGGCTACAAATACACCGGTCAGCTCAGCGCTGAAGAGTTGGCAAAACCTGCGACTGAGGCCTGCTCGAGCCAACACGGGGCTTTGTATCCAGGCGATACCATTGAAGTGCACTATGTCTACTCATCGGCGCGCGTCGATCCGGGGCCGAGCCTTGGCGCCTGTCTGAACGACTCGATTAAAAACCCTCAGCTGAGGGTTGAGGCTCAGGTGATGGTCCTGGTCAACGATCCGAAAGCAAAAGATTTTCGCGAGCTTGCCAAGCACGGTGTAAAAGCAGGCTTTCATCAGGCACTGAACATTCCAGCCGACACCGGTAAACCGGTGCAATACGGTGGATCGACGACAGGACCTGCCTACAACGAACAGGGGTCACCGCTTCAGGTATCCTGGAGCGTTCGCCCGATGGTTACCAAAGTCCATATCGATACGGTCGGGGCATGGTGCAAAGCCAATGTATTCAAGGAAGATCATGCCCACGGCGTTCGCAACTTGGTCGTGCAGTACGAGTTGCTATCAACGATCAACCCTTGATTAATCAAGCCTGATATTGGCGCCTTTTACCACCTTGGCGTTTCGCTCGAATTCCTCGTTGAGAAACCTTGCAGCATCGTCCAGGGTCCCGCCGCCAGGCACGACCCCGGTACTTTGCAGTTTCTCTCGGACCGAGGGCGTTGCCAGGATGCGGTTAGCTTCACTATTGAGTTTTCGCAAAATCTCCGGGGGCGTTTTTGCCGGGGCCAGGACCATAGCCCAGGTGTTTGCAATGAAGGCGGTGCCTTGCTCTTTGAACGTCGGCACATCCGGGTAACCGGGTAAACGTTGATCGCTGGCCATGCCGATCAGCTTGATCTTGCCGGCCTTACCATGCGGGACCATCGCCAGCGGCACATCGAACATAAGCTGGATCGCTCCACCAATCAGATCGGTCAATGCCGGTTGCGTGCCTTTGTAGGGCACATGTTGCATTGAGATCCCATGGTTTGCCATGAATTGCTCCATCGCCAGGTGCGCAGCCGCGCCTTTTCCCGAAGAGCCGTAGTTCAGCTTCCCGGGATTGGCTTTTGCGTAAGCGATCAGTTCGGCCGCTGTGCTAAAGGGCGTGGCTATGTTTGCGCTCAGGATTAATGGCGCAACCCCGGTCACAATAACGGGAGTGAGGTCTGTTGCGGCGTTGAAAGTCATTTTGCCGTAAAGCGATGGGTTAGCCGCATGTGCTGCAATCACGGTCGTTAAGGTGTAGCCGTCGGGTGCGGCTTTTGCCACCATATCCACCGCAATCATGCTGTTGGCACCAGGCTTGTAGTCGAACAACACCGGCTGTCCGAGCGCTTTGGCAAGCGGCTCGCCAATGGTTCGGGCCATGTTGTCGGTAAAACCCCCAGGCGTATACCCAACAAGCATGCGAATCGGTTTGCTGGGGTAGGTTGCTTGCGCATGCGCAGCGCCTAAGCCCATGGCACCCAGTCCGGCGAGTGTGCCCCATTGCACTGGAAGCTGGATCAGTGCGCGGCGAAGTTTGGAATCGGGTGTTTTCATGGAAGGACTCTTAGCTGACTTTGATTTGATTGCGCTTGATGACGTCGGACATCTTGGCACTATAGGCTTTCATATAGGCTGCAAGCTCGGCTGGCCCTTTGAACTCAGGCTCGACAGAGATCGTCGCGAAGGTTTTCTTCACCTCCGGGTTTTGCATTGACTTTTCGATGATCGCGGCCATTTGCTCGACAATCGATTTGGGCGTTCCGCCCGGAAGCATCACCCCGATCCACGCCCCCATGTCGAATCCGGTCAAGCCCAGTGCGCTTGCAAAGGGCGCAACGCCCGGCACCAGAGGGGTCTCTCTGCCGATCGAGAGTCCATAGGCCTTGAGCTTGCCCGCGCGGATAAGAGGCATGGTCGATGCGGCGGTTTCAATGCAGTAATTCACCTGGCCAGTCATCACATCAGCAATCGCTGGAACGCTTCCTTTGTAGGGAACATGGAGCGCCTGAATGCCGGTTGCTGCGTTAAAGGCTTCCGCAAACAGGTGAGCGGTTGCACCGGTTCCAGAGGATGCGAAGCTGTACTTGCCTGGGGCTGCCTTAAGGCGGGCGACAAAGTCACGAATGTCCTTGGCCGGAAAATCGGGAGCTGTTACCAGCACAAAAGGTGCAACACCCATCAGTGCGACCGGCGTCAGATCCTTTTCTGGATCGAAGGGCACTTTCTGAAGCAATGGCGCAATCGAAACCGGACCGCTTGAGGCTGCGAGCAAAGTGTAGCCATCGGCCGCGGCTTTAGCGACTGCATCGGTACCAATAATGCCGCCAGCGCCGGCCTTGTTGTCAACCACAACCGGCTGACCGAGGACTTTGCTGATCTCCTGGGCTGCGATGCGTCCGACAAGATCGGTTGCCTGACCGGGGGTCCAGGGTACGATCATTTTTAGCGGGCGATTGGGAAAGGCCGATTGCGCCAAGGCAAGGCCTGGGAGCGTAGCGGCGAGGCCGGTAACCAGGCCAGACTGCACCCACAGCCTGCGTGCTCGGCTGTCAATCATCTTCCGAGGGGGAACGTTTAGCGATCGGCTCATGATGCAATGTCTCCTTTTTGATCTAGTGATACATCATAAGCCTTAGGCTCATCGAAATCATCATGCTTGAGCGCAAGGCTAAGGCCTTTCAGATTACCTCCTCACGAATACTCATTAAGTTATCTAAAGAAGAACGATATATTGTCCAGGTGCTTCACGGCCAAGGTCTTTTGTGATTCACAAGCTGCGGGCTTGTGAGAGCCTTTACGATCGGGGCTGGCATCCGGAGTTCATGGGCCGACGCAAGCCAAGCTGCATTTAAGGGTTTTGACCTTGCTTTTTGCTTTGCTCAAGCAGTTGCTTGATTGCGCGAAGCTGTTCGGTTTCTTGCGGCTGCTGACTGATAAAGAAACTGAATAGGGCAGCGCAGCAGATAAGGAGTGTCAATCCATACCAACCAAGCCGATTCGAGGTGCCGGTGCCAAGCCTTTGCCTCAGTGCCTTCACCATGCCAGCGGTGAGCAGGCGAAATGCTGGTCGCGCTGACACGCGTTGAGCGGCATGTTGCAGGGCTGCGGCACTTGGGTAGGCAATCAGTGCGCGCTTGGTCTTCACAAGGTGCTCGAGGTAATCATCGGCTTGAGGTCTGCGCAGCATGCAAAGGGCTTTGTCGTCATCGGACATCAGCCTTGCAAGCGCGGTATCAAGATAGGCGGCGAGCTGGCTGCCTTCAGGCTCGCTCGGACTCGCGATTTCAAGCAGCTTGCGCATCGCAAAGCCGCGTTCCTCTTCAAACAAGGCCTGGGCGCCGTCAGTCATGCAGGCAGCGAAGATAAAGCGTCCCTCGAGAATCGAAACTCTCAGGTGTTTAAACCAGCTTAGTTCAGCAAGGTAAAAGCTTGTGCTGAGGTCATCAGCATTTTCCGGTTCCGAACTGACAAACTGGTAGTTCGCGTCGCGGTCTTGGACTGCGCAAGCAAAGCCGTCGCCCAAATGAATCATGCAAAGATGGTTCGGCCCGAGCAAACAGGCCACGAGTGTGCAGTGCAGTGTATCGCTGCTCGCATCGGGAAAAGCATGTTCGAGATGCCGTCGCGCAGCGATAAGCGTGTTGATGATGACATCGGTCATGATCGCTGGCGAGCCTTTGCCCAGCGCGCGTTCAGCGACCTCGAGAAGTCGATCCGATAAGAACTCAACCGTGAGCTTGGCAGCCGGCCCGCCATGCTTGGCGTGGCGCGCGCCATCGGCGCAGATCAACAGCGCGTAGTCACCCTTTGTCCTGGCTGCGGCACTGTCAGTGCAGGCGAGCTGACGTTTGCGATGAAAGCTTCCCTGAACCGCTGCGGAGCCACAAAAATCGTAGATCATTGCCTCGATGCCATGAGATTTGATGACCTGTTTGGGGAATCGTGATCAAGCTGTCACCGCCGATGACTTTAGCGACTGCCGCCTAGGTATCCGCTGCAATTGATTTCAACGCGTGCGGGCGGATAGACTTTGGGTGAGCCCACACGTGCTGCTTCAATCAAGGTTGAGCAGGGAAACTCGCCTGAAAAGAACTCCCTGCGAGCCCGCCAGACTTCGGTGTTTTCATCGAGACGGGTCACGAAAATCTGCATGGTCATGATGTCGTCCATCACGCCGCCTGCAGCCTCGATGAGTGCCTGGATAATAAGAAACACCGATTTGGCCTGCTCGTACATGCTGTCTCCGGTGCCAACGATTCCTGCCACATAAAAGTGGCCGTTGCTATGGACCTTGATGTTTGACCAGGTGTTTGGCGGCGGTGTGGGAGCTTCTGGGGGACTGAAGCTGACGTAAGGCATTTGTGTCTCCTGTCGATCGATTGAGAAAACTGTGCTGCGGTCGATGCCCAGGTCGTGGTAAGTAGCCCAAAAAAGACAGGGCTGCTACGGGGCAGCAAGCTTCGCGCATCGCGCCTGCTCGACTTGCGAGGGCTGCTTTTGGCGGAGAGAGCGGGATTCGAACCCGCGGTACGCTTTGAAACGTACACACGCTTTCCAGGCGTGCGATTTAAACCACTCATCCACCTCTCCGTGTCCAAAATTATACGTGAGCAGGGCCGATCCGATTGCAGGCCTTTTTGCGCCTTCGCGTATGTCCAGGCCTCCAGTAAGCAGGCTCAAAAAAGTTAGAAGCCCTTGCTCTTGCCTGCAATCCTGGACTATTTCTTGCGAGTCGCGTACCTTTCAGGCGAATGTGCTTTTATTGACCCTTTCTCAGTCTCGGTCTCAAGCTCGATGCCGCGCGTCCAATCCCAGTCCTGAGCTTTAATTGATACATATTATATCGTTATGACGAATCAAGCAGAAGTCAGTCAGCCAGTATCGACGCCAACAAACTATGAGCCGCCCAAGCAGTGGCTGTGGCAGCAAGCCAATGGCGGACGCTTTGCCAACATCAACCGGCCGATCGCAGGAGCCACCCACGATAAGGCGCTGCCGGTGGGCGAGCATCCCTTGCAGCTTTATTCGCTTGGCACACCCAATGGTGTAAAAGTCACCATCATGCTCGAAGAGCTGCTCGCCTTAGGCCATCAGGCGGCCGAATACGACGCCTGGCCTGTGCGTATCGGCGATGGTGAACAGTTCAGCAGCGGTTTTGTTGCGCTGAACCCCAATTCCAAAATTCCGGCCCTTCTAGACAGAAGCGCTGACGAGCCGGTTCGGGTTTTTGAGTCTGCAGCCATCTTGTTCTATCTTGCAGAGCGATTCGGAGAGTTTCTACCCGCTGAGCCACCTGCGCGAACCGAGTGTCTGTCCTGGCTTTTTTGGCAAATGGGAAGCGCGCCTTATCTGGGAGGCGGCTTTGGGCACTTTTATGCCTATGCGCCAAGCAAAATGGAGTATCCGATTGATCGCTTCACCATGGAGGTCAAGCGTCAAATGGATGTGCTCGATCAGTCATTGGCTGAGCGTCTTCACATCATTGGCGATCAGTACACGATTGCCGATATGGCGATTTGGCCCTGGTACGGACAGTTGGTGCTTGGCCGGCTTTATGGCGCGGCTGAGTTTCTCAATGTGCAAAGTTATAAAAATCTGATGCGCTGGGCACTTCAGATTGGGCAAAGACCAGCGGTTCAGCGTGGCAGAGCGGTCAACAAGTTATCAGGTGATCCCGAAACGCAGGTGCCAGAGCGGCACAGTGAGGCGGATTTTCATGGCAAGCGCCTCGATTAGTCATAGAGCGCTCAGCATACCGCCAGGTCCATCCAATCGGCAATCTTTTGCAAGACGCGTTGTTTTTCAGGGTCGTTGAGCATTTCATGAAACATCATCGTTTCCCTGTGCACGGTCACGAGATCGGCGGGGACAAGAGCGGCGAAGCGTTCGGCAGCCTGATTATCCACCAGCCGATCCTTTTGGGCTAAGAGCAAAAAAACCGGGGTGGACCAGGTCGCCAATCGACGGGGTAAGTGGTTGGCGCAATCCATCATCCAGGCAGCAAGACGAAGCGAAATCTTGCGATGCACCAGCGGATCATTCAGGTATCGCCTCACCACCTCCGGGTCGCGACAGACGGCGTTTGCATCCAAGCCATTGTCAAGACAGAGGTTGGGTGCAAAAATCGGCAGCGTTTTAAGCAAAGTCGACTGCAAGCCGCTTAGATGAATCCCCAGTGCCGGAGCGCTCAGTACCGCTGCACGCACCTCGGGCATGCGCTCACTCGCTGTGCTAAGCGCTTGGGTGACCACCAGACCGCCCAGGCTGTGACCCAGGAGAATCAAGGGCAGCTCCTGGGCAATCTTGCTTGGCAGTTCGGCCACCACATGCTGCGCAACCTGGACCAGCCCTTCAACCAGCGCATCTGACGAAGGAAGCGTTCCGCGTGCGCCCGCCGAGCGACCGTGGCCAAGATGGTCATAACCGATACAAATCCATCCTTCCTCTTGAAGGAAATGGGCTGTTTCGCTATAACGTCCCATATGTTCGCCGAGTCCATGCACGAGCAGTACGACGCCTCGGGGCTGATGCGCTTGGCCCTCAGGCCAGCGGTAGACCGCAAGCTCGCCTTGAGGCCACGGTAGCGCTTCGATCCTGGGATTTGAGTTTTTCATTCTGAGACTTTAGGCGATTCAGGCGGGCTTCTTGATAGTAAAACGATATGGTTGTGACCGACCACAAGCAGCATAAGCCAAGTACAACCGTGACGGCGAGGCCAAAAAATCGATGCGGATATTTGAACATGAGACGCTCCATAACGATGGTGTGGAGCCTTCATGCTAGTGGGTCACTGGCTCATAGCGTGAGCCAGTATATTTCGCGCCCCGGTTTGGCGTTCATGCATATTGCGCCTTTGCGCTTTCAAGCGTCGCGAGGACTTTTTCCCTGAGATGCTTCGGAGCGAGCACCTCGACTTGATCGCCGTGACGCAAAATATCCATGATGAGTTCACGATCATCGGAAAAGGGAAGCTCCATCAGCACGTAACCCTCGGCGTCGCTCGCGAGGCGCTGTTTCGGGTGCCATTGTTCGCTTTGAACCCATCGTGCACGCTCGGGCGAAAACCGCAGCCGGGCTGTTCCGATCACCCGGCCGGCAAAAATCCCGTAGCCGGCGTTTGTATGGGCATCAAGCGTTCGATTGCTCACTTCCTTGCAGGTTTTAGTTGTGGGCTGGCATTGCATGATCAGATCAAGCGAAAAGCTTCGCAGGCCTCGACGCATATGGCACCAGGCATCGAGGTACCAGTTTTCGCGGTAATGGGTGAGGCGTTGCGGTGAAATCATGCGTTCACTGACTTCATTCTTGCTGCGCGAGGCGTAGCGTATCAGCAGCTGTTTTCGCTCAAGAAGGGCTTTGCCGATCTGCTGAAAGGCGCTCAACTGCGGACTGCGCTGGGCATGCGAAATCAGGCGCAGTCGCTTTCTTAATTCAAGCCCTGGCGTTTGGCTGCCACCCAGGGTGGCCTCAACCCGCTCAATCAGTGCCGATAAATGGGGCCCGATAAAGCCTGCCTGATCGAGTTGCAAGAGCATGCTGTGCATGGTGATTAATGCAAGTGCTTCTTGCTGACTAAACCACAGCCCAGGCAGTTCAAAGCGCGGTCCAACGCGATGCAGGCGCTCAAACTCGTAGGCCCGTTCAAAAGCGTTATAAACGATCGGAGCATGAAAGCGATCGCGCAAGACTTCAAGGTCACGTTTGAACGTTGCACGTGAAATCTCAAGCTCATTTAAAAAACTGACGATGGGTACCTTGCCGCGAGCCTGTAACATATCGCGGATTCGGTAGAGGCGCTCAAGTTGGTTCATGCTCTGGCGATTCTAGCGCTTGGCTTTGCGGGGTGGGGCGCATCGAAACAAACTCAATACAGCACGGAGTCCATGATGGAGGGCCGCAGCGCCTTGCGCGCAAGGTCGATCGATTCAGCAATCGGTGCAAGCGGGCTGCAGACGTTTAGCTGCGATAACCTGGTGATTGGTGCAGGCCCTGCGGGAACGAGTTGTGCACATTGGCTAGCGCGGCAGGGTCAGGATGTTTTGCTGGTTGATCAGTGTGCCTTTCCGCGCCACAAAGTGTGCGGTGATGGTTTGATTCCTGATGCACTGGCGGCACTCGCGCGACTCGGGTTGCTCGACGAGGTGTTGGCCAAAGCCCATCTGGTCGATCATGTTCGCTGCGTGGCTCCCAGTTCGCGCGCGGTTGAGATTTCGGCACCAATGGCTGTGATATCGCGGTATTGCCTTGACGAGATTTTGCTCAAGGCTGCGCTTGCTCAGGGTGCAAGCTTTAAGTCGAACATGCATTTTGAAAGGCTGTCGCGAGAAAACGAACCCGCAGGCCAAGTCAACGGTGCCTGGTTTCGCAAGCTAGGCGAAGCGGTCTTTGTCGGCGCAAGGCGCGTGGTATTAGCCACGGGTGCATCCGCTGCTGCGCTAGGGGCGGCAGGCGTGAGCCATCGCCGCGCACCGAGTGCTATGGCGTTAAGAACAATCATAAGACACCCGGATCTGCGTGGACAAATCAGTGGATTGCAAGTGATTTGGCACCGTGCTTTAAGCCCGGGCTATGCTTGGATTTTTCCCATGTCTGAGCACTGTTACAACATGGGTATTGGGGTTTTTGACGTGGCCGAGGCTTGGCCGCAGCACAAGCTCAATCTTCGTAGTCTTTATGAGCGTTTTGTGGCCGTCAACCCGCTTGCAGGGCGGCTGCACAACGAAGGTGAAACGATCCTTGCGCTCAAAGGAGCGCCGCTACGCAGTGGCTTAGTTGGTGCAAAGCCCTGGCAAGAGGGGCTGATCATTTGCGGCGAGGCGATCGGCAGCACCTATGGTTTGACGGGCGAGGGGATCGGAAAAGCGATGGAGACCGGGATCATGGCCGCTGAGAGTATGTTGTCATCCGATGCAGCCCAAGGTCTTGCAAATGCGCAAACTGGCCCCATGTATGAATCATCTCTGCAGGGTTTACGTGCACGCTATGCGCAGTATGAGAAAGCGAATCGCATCAACCGTCAGCCATGGCTTGCCGAGCTTCTGATTCAATGGGCGGCGCGCAGCGAGCGGCTTCGCGATTGGGCCTGCGACGTACTGAACGAGAAGCGTTCACCCGAGGACCTGGTCACCGTGAGCGGCTTAATGCGCTTATTGCTTCAAAAGTCTTAACGGAGGATGTATGTTGATGGACTTGAATGAGTCGACGTTTCAGGATGATGTCCTTGAGTTTTCAAAGACGCAACCTGTCTTGGTCGATTTTTGGGCGCCCTGGTGCGGGCCTTGCCGCGTACTGGGTCCGATTCTTGAGAGCTTGAGCGCTGAGTACGAGGGCCGCGTTCGGATGGTGAAGATCAACGCTGATCACGCGCCCAAGCTGTCCCAGCAATATCAGATCCGCAGCATCCCAATGGTTCTACTTTTTAAGGGTGGCAAAGTGGCGGATCAGTTTCTCGGTTTACGGCAGGCTGCCGAAATCAGGCGATTGATTGACGCTCAGCTGCCGCGGCTTGAAGATGCCGATTTGGCGCTGGCCATTGAGTTTGCCGAGGCGCATCGTTTTGACGATGCGATCGATGCCTACAAACGGGTACTTGCCTTAAACCCTGCCCAGGAGCAGGCGCGGCTGGCTTATGTTCAAGTTTTGCTACGGGCATCGATGTGGCAGGAGGCTTTGCAGGCCTTTGAAGTCTTGCGATCCAAAGCTCGAATCGATCCTAAAATCGGATCGGTGGAGGTGTTGATTCAGGCAGCGACAGGCTTGGCTCAATCGGTCGGCAGTGCTTCGTTAGCGGCTTCAAACAGCATCGATTCGCTGGACGATGCGAGTGTGCCGCAACGCACATTGCGCCGTGCGCAACAGGCGATGCTTTCGGCTTGCTGGGCTGAAGCGATGAATTTGTTTCTTGAGGTGCTAGCAACAGACCGCAAAACCGAAGGCGAACGAGTCCGGAAGTCTATGCTGGCAATTTTTCAGCTTTGTCCGGATCAAGAACTCGTGGGCCAGTATCGACGAAAGCTGAGCGCGCTACTTCATTGATCGACGGGCTTGGCCAACGGCATCTGCGCATCATCGCCTGATTTGACAGGCACCTGCGCCTTGCGCCTTGCCATGCAATGCGCACAAATAAATCGACGTACACCGCCACGCGTCATCACCCACTTGCCTTGGGACTCATCGCGGTCAACGCGACAGCTTGAGCAAAAACGTTGCTTGGGACTTTGCTGCATTTCATAAATCCCGCCGCCCTCGGCGATCCTGACTTCTTGTTATAAGGCGAAAGTATGCCTGATTCACAATACGCCTCCACTGCGAAGGGGCGCAACGCCAGGCCCTGCTGACATGCCGGTCAATACGGGCGGACATTCCAACTTGGAATTTCATCAAGCCTCCCCGATAATGCGATCAGCTTACTGCGCGATCGTGACATCATAGAATGTGATGGAAAGCCGCGCTCTGTGGCTGTGCTGCAAACACCGCTGAGCGCACCTCGATTGACTGATTTTCGCTCCCCGGGGACCCGTTATGTCCATGAACCCGAAACTACGGATTCGCCATTACGAAGCAGCTATTGCCGAATACGAACAGATGCTTATCGCCTATCGTGAGGCCGTTGAGCACTTGCAGCGCACCGAAGCTGATAAGGCGCATCTGGCCGCATTCCAGGCCCGAAAGCACCGTCAAGAAGCCGAGCGGGAGATTGCCAGAGCCGAGCAAACCGACACGGTCCCTTTAGCAGCGCGTTTAGCCGATGAGGATGAGAAGCAGACCAAGGCGGCCTTTGGCAAGTTGACGATCTTTACCGTGGCGGTGATCGGTGCTGTGCTTGTGGCGATTTTCGCAGGCACCACGGGCGATCTCAGCAAAACCTGGAAAACCGACTCGGCTGCCGACTTTGCGAAATCGGTTCAGTATCCCAAGCAGTAGTGAATGGGGTGCACCGCGATCGGCTGTGGGCCCGTCTTGGACTTTGGCGCCTTCACTTGATCGGGCGAATCGGGTGACATTCTGCGCCCTGATTTGATTGAGACGAATCGGGTCAAACTCACTCCGGCTTGAAGGTGACCACATGATCCGCATCGAGCCGAACGCCGATGGCTTCGCCATAATCATGATTGTGATGGCTTGGTACCAGCGTGAGGACTTCGCTGCCAGACGCTAAACGCAGCGCATATAGGAATTGCGCGCCCCGAAAGGCTTTACGAACGATTTCACCGGTGATTGTTGAGGCGTCATCGTGCACCACGTCGTCGGGCCGCAGCAGGACCATCAAGCGGCCCTGTGCGTCGCTCGATGATGCAGCCATTGCAAGATCGGCAGGGTCCTGAATCCAAAGCTCACCGAGCTCGGTTTGCAGCAGGCTTTTGCCGTTGCGCTGAATCATTTGTGCGTGCAAAAAGGAACCCTGGCCAACAAAGTTCGCCACCCGCCGCGACCGCGGCTGGTGATACAGCCGCCAAGCGGTGTCCCACTGCTCAACGCGACCGGCAGACATCACACCGACCGAGTCGGCCAGGGCAAAGGCTTCGTGTTGATCATGGGTGACCAGAAGCGCGGTGGTTCCGTGACGCTTGAGCAGATCGCGCAAATCCATGGCCAGTCGCTCGCGCAGCGCAGGGTCGAGGTTTGAGAAGGGCTCATCGAGCAGTAGCAGATGCGGTCGCGGAGCAAGCGCTCGAGCTAGTGCCACGCGTTGCTGCTGGCCACCCGAAAGTTCGTGCGGGAATCGATGTTCAAAGCCTTCAAGCCCGACGAGTTCGAGCAATTCGAGTGCCTGCGTCGTGGCCGATTCCTTGGAATGCTTTCGAAGTCCAAACGTTATGTTTTGCAAGACGCTAAGGTGCGGAAACAAAGCGTAGTCCTGAAAGACAATACCAACTTGGCGCCGTTCAGGGGCAAGCGTTTTGCCGTGCCTTGAGACCAGCTGCTTTTTGATATAAATTTCACCATGGTCGATCGCTTGAAATCCAGCAATGGCGCGCAGCACGGTGGTTTTGCCCGACCCAGACGCTCCGAGCAGACAGCCGATCGCAGCTTCTTCAAGCTGAAAGGAAAGTCGATCCAATACGCTTCGGCGCTGTGCGCCGTCGTCAAAAGAAACGGTGACCTGATCAAGGCTTAGTGCATGCATGGGCTTGGCTCGTGGACAAGGATAGCAAGTCCTTAAGTCCATCTGCGCGTCTCTGACACTTGGCCCGACCGTACAATCGAGTCGGCATGCGCATCCCCTTTGTTTCCTCACTGGCCACCCTGATGATCCCATTGCTGATGGGTTTGGGTGTTGCGATACCTTTAATTGCACTGCTGATGCTGGCTGCGGGTCTGCACCCGCTTGAGTCAGCGAGCATTGAGCAGGCGATTGCCGGACAAGGCTTGGTGCATTTGCTTGACCATGTGCTGGGGCGTTATGCGCTCAACACCCTGATTGTTTGTCTTGTTGCCATGGCCATTGCCGGCTCGATCGGCGTCTTGGCCGGATGGCTTATTGCAGCCTATCAGTTCCCCGGGCGAGGCTGGATGTCGTGGGGCTTGCTCACGCCATTGGCGATGCCGCCCTACGTGATGGCTTTTGCCTTCACCGATTTCCTCGATGTTTCCGGACCATTGCAATCGGGGGTCCGGGCCTTTTTGGCCATTGAATTCAGCCAAAGCAACAGCCTGAGTGTGCGAACGCCCTGGGGCGCCGGGATCTGTCTGGGGCTTGCGCTTTATCCCTACATTTACATGCTTGCGCGCGGTGCCTTTGCAGAGCGCAGCGCCTCACTGGCTGAGGCGGCGCGTAGCCTCGGCACGCCGTCCTGGCAGGTCTGGCCCAAAGTGATTTGGCCGATTGCCAGACCTTCGGTCGCGGCGGGTTCAGCGCTGGTTTTGATGGAAGTCCTTGCCGATTTCGGAACTGTCAGCTACTTTGCAACCGATACGCTGACAGCTGGCATTTACAAGGCCTGGCAGGGCATGGGCGATAAACTGAGTGCAGCGCGCCTGGCTATTGTTTTGCTGATCGCCGTGGGCTTGCTGGTCTGGATCGAGCGCAGGCAAAGGGCGAAACGGGCGCTTGCTGCGCGATCCTGGCGCCCGGCGCAAGTCCAGCGGCTTATCCATTGGGCAGCCTGGCGGGCCAGTACGCTTTGCTTCCTGCCGATCTTGGTGGGGTTTATTGCGCCGGTTGCCATCCTTATCCACGCGCTCGAGCCGCTTGCTGCAGAACAACTCGCGCGCCTTGCACAGTGGTTGCGCCATTCACTCGTGCTTGCAGCTTTCGCGGTTCTGGTGATCATCCCCGCGGCCGTCTTGCTGGCTTACGTCGGAAGGATCAGACCGAGTGCCTGGGTGAAATCGATTGTTGCGATAGCCAACGCCGGGTATGCATTGCCGGGCGTGGTGATCGGTGTGGGTATTTTGAGCACGGCGGCCTGGCTGCGCGATTGGCTCCCGAGCTGGAACGCCTGGATCGGACAAGGCTTGTTTCTCGGGCTCTTGCTCCTTGTTTACGCTTACGGCGTACGCTTTTTCTCGGTTGGTTTCCAGGGGATCGAGGCGGCGTTAAAGCGCATCTCACCATCGATGGATCAAAGCGCGCAGTCGCTCGGTCATAGCGCCTGGCAGGTGCTGCGCCGCGTGCATTGGCCGCTGCTCAAGCCCACAGTTACGGCTTGCGCCTTGCTGGTTTTTGTCGACGCTTTAAAGGAGTTGCCAGCGACCTTGGTGCTCAGACCTTTTAACTTCGATACGCTTGCGGTTGTGGCTTATCAGTTTGCATCGGACGAGCGGCTGGGCGAAGCGGCATGGCCCTGTTTGCTGATGGTGACGATCGGACTGGTGCCGATTTGGTGGCTCGCGCGGGTTCAGCGAAAAACCCTTATGTTATGATTTGGGGTTGTAATCATGGGCTTGCGTGCGGAATTCGGATGTATGCTCATGATCCTGGGCGTTCCTCGGATGTCGGAGGCTCAGGCTTTCAGGCGGTTAGCTCAGCTGGTTAGAGCGTTGCGTTGACATCGCAAAGGTCGTTGGTTCGAGTCCAATACCGCCTACCAAAGGCTTGCCGATTTCCTGTTTTGCTCCACCCAACGGCCCAACCGCATGATTCAAGTTTGCCTGCCTGACGGGTCTAAACGTCAGTTTTCTCAACCGATCACCGTTGCCGAATTTGCCCAGTCTATCGGTCCCGGGCTTGCCAAAGCCGCCCTGGCTGGAAAAGTTGACGGCGAACTGGTTGACACGAGTTTTTTGCTTGACCACGATGCCAGCGTTGCCATCGTCACAGCGAAAGATCCGGAGGGGCTGGAACTGATTCGTCACTCGACCGCTCACTTGCTTGCCTATGCAGTGAAAGCCCTTTATCCCGAGGCGCAGGTCACGATTGGACCGGTGATCGAACATGGTTTTTATTACGATTTTTCCTACGATCGGCCGTTTACACCTGAGGACTTGAACGCCATCGAAGCACGCATGCATGAGCTTGCCGCACGCGACGAGCTCGTTACCCGTGAAGACTGGAAGCGCGACGACGCGGTTGCGTTCTTCCGCGCGCAGGGTGAGCACTACAAGGCCGAAATCATCGAGAGTATCCCGGCTGACCAGACGATTTCGCTCTACCGGGAAGGTGACTTCGTTGACTTGTGCCGCGGACCCCATGTGCCATCGACCGGTAAGTTGAAAGTCTTTAAGCTGATGAAAGTCGCCGGTGCCTATTGGCGAGGCGATCATCGCAACGCGATGCTTCAGCGCATTTACGGCACCGCCTGGGCGACTCAGGCCGACCAGGATGCTTATTTGCACATGCTTGCTGAGGCGGAAAAGCGCGATCACCGACGCTTGGGCCGAGAGCTTGATTTGTTCCATCTTCAGGACGACGCGCCGGGCATGGTTTTCTGGCATCCGAAGGGTTTTGCGATCTGGCAGCAGGTTGAGCAATACATGCGCAGGATTTATCAGGATCACGGTTACCAGGAGATACGCTGCCCTCAGGTGCTCGATCGTTCCTTATGGGAGCGCTCAGGTCATTGGGAAAACTATAAGGATGCAATGTTTACAACGGCGTCCGAGAATCGAGACTACGCTGTCAAGCCGATGAACTGCCCCGGCCATGTTCAGGTGTATAACGCTGGTCTTCGCAGCTACCGCGACCTGCCGCTTCGTTATGGCGAGTTTGGCGCCTGCCATCGCAACGAACCTTCGGGTGCTTTGCACGGCATCATGCGGGTGCGCGGATTTGTGCAAGATGACGGTCATATTTTTTGTACCGAAGACCAGATTCAGCTCGAATGCGCGACCTACACCCAATTGCTGCAATTGGTTTACGCCGACTTTGGCTTTGATCAGATTATTTACAAACTCGCAACCCGACCCGAAAAACGCGTGGGTAGTGATGCCCTCTGGGATAAGGCTGAGGTCGCGTTGGCAAATTCCCTGAGCGCCTCGGGCGTATCGTTTATCGTGAGCGAGGGTGATGGAGCCTTTTACGGTCCGAAGATTGAGTATTCGCTCAAAGATGCGCTCGGTCGTATCTGGCAGTGCGGAACGATGCAAGTCGATTTCAACATGCCGATGCGGCTAGGCGCAGAGTATGTCGATATCGACAACACCCGAAAGCATCCGGTGATGTTGCATCGGGCGATTGTCGGGTCGATGGAGCGCTTTATCGGTATCCTGATCGAGCACCATGCCGGAGCGATGCCGATTTGGCTCGCGCCGGTTCAGTGTGTGGTGATGAGCATTACGGAAGTGCAGGCAGAATACGGCAACGACGTTGCGCAAACGCTGAAAAAACAAGGATTTAGAGTCGAATCCGATTTGCGAAATGAGAAGATCAATTATAAAATTCGCGAAAATAGCCTGCAAAAGGTTCCTTATTTGCTGGTGGTCGGCGAGAAGGAACGGCAGGCTGGTCTCGTGTCGGTGCGGGCCAGAGGCGGGGTCGACTTGGGCGTAATGACACTTGAGGGTTTTGCCCAAAGGCTGGCTGACGATGTGCAAAGTAAGCGATCAAGCCCGCTGCCCGTGGTTGCTTGAGGCCCGTTTAGCCCCATCATCGAAATCACGATCAACATGAACTGGAGAATCAAGCATCGCTACTGAACGTACCCATCGAATTAACGCTGAAATCACGGTTCCCGAAGTCAGACTGATCGGGAAAGATAATGAAGCGCTTGGAATCGTCCGAATCCAGGAAGCACTTCGAATAGCCGATGAGGCCGAAGTTGATCTGGTGGAAATTGCAGCGCAAGCTTCGCCGCCCGTCGTGAAGCTGATGGACTATGGCAAGTTTCGCTACCAAGAGCAAAAACGCGCGGCCGAAGCCAAGTCAAAACAAAAAACAATTCAGGTCAAGGAAATCAAGTTTCGTCCGGGTACCGATGACGGCGACTACCACGTCAAGTTGCGCAATCTGATTCGCTTTCTTGAAGAAGGCGACAAAGCCAAAGTCACCATGCGATTTCGAGGGCGCGAAATGGCCCACCAGGAGTTTGGCGTGCGTCTGCTTGAGCGGATTCGCACCGATCTGGATCAGCACGGCCAAGTCGAGGCGATGCCAAAACTTGAAGGTCGTCAAATGGTCATGGTGATCGCGCCAAAGCGGAAAAAGTAGATCAAAAGCAAACCTTTGCAAACGGGAAAAAACTAGCTTTTTCGCGTATAATCTTCTGTTCGCTCAGGTTTTTAGCAGCATCAGTTCAAGGCTGATGGGTTGTTGCCGATGCGGTGGTCGCAGGCCTAGCGCGGGCGATCAAGACGATGCGGTCAGGGTCTTAAAAGGGCGGGCGATGTGCTGACCATGCGGTGGCACGACAAACCGCACACCTGGGATCGTGAAGAAGACGGAGCTATCATGCCCAAAATGAAAACAAAGCGGGGCGCTGCAAAGCGCTTTCGAGTGCGTCCTGGGGGTTCGATCAAGCGCGGCCAGGCCTTTAAGCGCCACATCCTCACGAAGAAGACAACGAAGAACAAGCGCCAGTTGCGAGGTTCTGCCGAGGTGATGGCAGTGGATATCGCACATGTGCGTGCGATGCTTCCCTACGCTTAAATAGGAGTCCGGAAATGCCACGAGTCAAACGCGGTGTGACGGCCCGAGCGCGTCACAAAAAAGTCCTTGCAGCAGCCAAAGGTTATCGGGGTCGGCGCGGCAATGTTTACCGAATCGCCAAGCAAGCCGTCATGCGCGCAGGCCAGTATGCCTATCGCGATCGTCGCAATCGCAAGCGGGTTTTTCGTGCACTGTGGATTGCGCGGATTAACGCAGCAGTCCGTGAGCATGGTATGACCTATTCAGCCTTTATTTTCGGCCTGAACAAAGCATCCATCGGACTTGACCGTAAAGTGCTGGCCGACCTGGCGGTACGCGATAAAGCAGCTTTTGCTTCGATCGTGGCGCAGGTGAGATCCACAATCGCGCACTGATTCTTTTTGACTCAGGCGATCAAAAAGGGCCTTCTGCTGTTCGGGAAGGCCTTTTGCTTGACAGTGCCAGAAGGCCAAGCTGTGCAGGTGCTGCCTTGGTGGCCCTGGATGAAAGGAAGTCCCGGATGGAAGCATTGAACGATCCAAATGCTATGGATGCGATGGTCGCTCGCGCACAGCATGCCTTTTCTGCCTGCGACGATGCCGCCCAACTGGCAAATGTGAAAGCCCGATTTCTAGGCCGGGACGGCGAACTTACCGCACTGATGAAAGGTCTCTCAGCACTCAAGGGCGAGGCGCGCTCGCATGCAGGCAAGGCTCTGAATGCGGCCAAACAAAGCATCGAAAATGCCTGGAAGGCGCAAGAAAGAGCGCTGATGAACCAAGCTTTGGCCGCGCAACTCGAGGCGGAGTCCATCGATATCAGCTTGCCGGGCAGGGCACTTGAGGCAGGCGGTTTGCACCCGATCACCCTTGCGATCGCGCGTATCGAGACGATTTTTCGGTCAATTGGTTTTGACGTTGCCGACGGTCCCGAGATAGAAGATGATTTCTATAACTTTACCGCGCTGAATACGCCGCTTGATCATCCGGCCCGCTCAATGCACGATACCTTTTACATCGAAGGCGGGCTCTTGTTGCGAACCCACACCTCACCGATGCAAATCCGTTATGCCCGACAGCACAAACCCCCGATCCGGGTAATCGCACCCGGCAAGACTTATCGCGTGGATTCCGATGCAACCCATTCGCCGATGTTTCACCAATTTGAGGGCTTATGGCTTGATGAGGACATCAGCTTTGCCGATCTGAAAACGGTTTACAGCTTGTTTTTGCGGCAATTTTTCGAGCGCGACGATATCGATGTCCGTTTTCGCCCTTCGTATTTTCCCTTCACCGAGCCATCGGCTGAGATTGATATGCGCTTTGCATCGGGACCGCTGAAAGATCGCTGGCTCGAGGTTTCGGGCTCGGGGCAGGTTCATCCTCAGGTGGTTCGAAATGTCGGTCTGGACCCGGAGCACTACATTGGATTTGCCTTTGGCTCGGGGGTGGAGCGTCTTGCGATGCTGCGCTACGCGGTTTCTGATTTGCGCCTTTTTTTCGAGAATGATCTGAGATTTTTAGCGCAATTCAACCGCTAGCTTGTTCCTTGAGCTCCACGGCTTCGTATTGAGGACCTTATGAAATTTTCAGAACAGTGGCTGCGCCAATACGTCAATCCGGACTGGACCACGCAGCAACTCGCCGACGCGCTGACCATGGCTGGTCTTGAAGTTGAATCACTCGAGCCGCTTGCGCCGGCCTTCAGTCAGGTCGTTGTTGGGAAGATTCAAGCGATTGAGCAACACCCGCAGGCGGATCGTTTGCGCTTGTGCCAGGTTGATGTTGGTGCGGCTCAACCGCTACAAATTGTTTGCGGCGCACCCAATGCTGCAGCGGGCCTCACGGTGCCTTGCGCCTTGCCCGGCGCAACCCTGCCCGGGGGGCTGCATATCAAGCCCGTCGTGATGCGAGGTGTGCAAAGTGCTGGCATGCTTTGTTCGGCCAAAGAGCTTGGCTTATCGCAAGACCACCAAGGCTTGATGCTCCTGGACGATGCGCTGCAGCCAGGCGACGATGTTCGACTGGCGCTAGGGCTTGACGACAAGCAGTTTGTGCTCAAGCTCACGCCCAACCGCCCGGACTGCCTTGGGCTTTACGGTATTGCGCGCGAAGTCGCGGCTTTAAGCGGGGCAGCGCTCGTGCCGCAAGCCAAGCATGCCGTTGAGGTAAGCATCGATGATCGCCTGCCGGTTCGCGTTGAAGCGGCTGATTTATGTGGACGATTTTGCGGTCGGGTGATCCGTGGCGTGGACGCCAAAGCGCAAACACCCGCGTGGATGAAGCAAAGGCTTGAGCACGCCGGGCAGCGCAGCATCTCGGCGCTGGTCGATATCTCCAACTATGTGATGCTTGAGCTCTCCAGGCCTACGCATGTCTTTGATCTTGATCGGATCCAGGGGTCTTTAACGGTGCGCTGGGCGCGACGCGGCGAAAAGCTGAAGTTGCTCAACGGCAGTACGATTGAGCTTGACGAGACGGTTGGTGTCATCGCCGATGCGCTTGCCATCGAGAGTCTGGCTGGCATCATGGGCGGCGATGCGACCGCGGTATCAGACGACACCCGCAATATTTATGTTGAAGCAGCTTTTTGGTGGCCGCAGGCCGTTGCGGGTCGGGCTAGACGCTATAACTTCAGTACCGACGCAGCACACCGCTTTGAGCGTGGTGTTGATGCGCACAGCACGGCCGATGAGCTCGATTATCTCTGCTCGCTGATTCTTCAAATTTGTGGCGGAAAAGCCGGTCCGCTAGATGATCAGCAGCTAGCGCTTCCCGAGCGCAATCCGGTGCGCCTGCGCTTGGCGCGGGCACGAAAGGTCGCTGGAATCGAACTGACTGAGCAGGATCTATCGGACGCTTTCTCAAGGCTTGACATGCGCTTTCGCTGGCTTGACGATGCGACAGGCCCGGTCATTGAGGTGCAACCGCCCAGCTACCGCTTCGATCTTTCGATTGAAGAGGACTTGATTGAAGAAGTACTCAGGCTTTGGGGATTTGACCGCTTGCCGCAGCGACCTCCAAAGGCACAGGCAATCATGCGTGCTGCCCCCGAGACCAAGCGCAGTCTGCTGCAAATCAAATCGCAGATTGCAGCGCGAGGCTACCAAGAGGTCATCAATTACAGCTTTGTATCGTCTGAACTCGACCAGCGCATTTCAGGCGAGCAGGGGATTGCGCTGCTGAATCCCATCGCTTCTCAGCTTGACCGGATGCGCACAGCAGTGATGACCGGGCTGATTGAGAGCCTGCGATTTAACCTGAATCGAAAAGCCGATCGCGTACGGATTTTTGAATGCGGTCGTGTGTTTCAAAAATCACCACAAGCCACCGAGGACTTGCTTGAGGTCGCAGGCATCCGACAACCGATCCATGTCGCGCTTTTGGCCTACGGTGCGCGGCACGCAGAACACTGGTCGGATAGCAAGCGCCTGGTAGATTTTTTCGATCTCAAGGGCGATCTGAGCTGCCTGGTGTCTGAGGCTTGGTTGACCTTTCGGCACGCACAAGACAGCGAGCACTTGCCGCCCTGTCTGCACCCCACCCAGAGCGCTTTGATTGCCTGTAAGGGGCATGTCGCCGGTTGGATCGGTATGATGCATCCTGGCTTGCAGCAGACGCTCGAGCTTGCGCATGCCCCGGTGCTTGCTGAGATCGCCTTGTGGGCGCTTTCCGAACGGGCAATGCCTGAACCGATCGCGCCTTCGAGGTTTCCTCCGGTCGTGCGTGATCTGGCTTTTGTGATCGACCATCGTATGCCTTCTTCAAGCTTGCGAGAGCAGTTGGAGCAGGTTGGCGGAACTCGACTGATAGATGTGAGTGTGTTTGATGAATACCGCGGCAAAGGACTGAAAGAGAACGAGAAAAGTCTTGCATTCCGGTTGCGTTTCCAAGATACTGAACGAACGCTTGAGGAGTTAGAAGTTCAGGCTATGCTCGAGCAGATGATCGAGGCGCTGCAATCCCGCTGCGATGCGCGACTCCGAAGCTGATTGCCCTCCATGAATTTCCGGTGACGACCATGATGCAGGCTTTCGACGACAGCGCCACCCTCACCAAAGCCGAGCTTTCTGAAATGCTCTTCGAGCGCGTGGGTTTGAACAAGCGGGAGTCCAAAGACTTGGTTGATCTCTTTTTTCAGGAAATCAGCGACGCTCTGGCGTCTGGCCTGTCGGTGAAGCTTTCAGGGTTTGGTAATTTTCAATTGCGCGACAAGCCTCAGCGCCCAGGTCGTAACCCCAAAACCGGCGAAGTGATCCCGATTTCCGCGCGTCGCGTGGTGACCTTTCATGCGAGTCAGAAACTCAAGGCCCAGATTGAGTCCGGACTTTTTGTGCCTGCTAAAGGCAACGAGCTTTAGGCGCTGGCGCGATGAGTCAGGATGACGAAAGCGCTTTCTTAAAGACCCGCGGTATGGTGGATCAGTTGCTTCCGCCGATACCGTCCAAACGCTACTTCACCATCGGCGAAGTCAGCGACTTGTGCGCCGTCAAACCGCATGTGTTGCGTTATTGGGAGCAGGAATTCACGCAACTGCGCCCGATGAAACGCCGGGGTAATCGTCGCTATTATCAGCATCATGAGGTCTTGTTGATTCGCAAAATCCGTGAGCTTTTGTATGACGAAGGCTTCACAATCCAGGGCGCAAGAATGCGTTTATCGGGCCGTCAAACCCTGTCGAACCTTCAGGCTGAGGCTGCCGCTCTGGTTCGTTTGCAGCTGGCAGAGCAAGAAAGCGCGCAGGGCGCTTTGTTGCAACTCAGCAGTACCCCGACGCCCGCGATGGATCCCGAGAGCGACGTTGGGGTACCCCGGGCCACGGTGATGAGCCAGCAGCCGGATGTTTTAAAAGCACCGCAAACCGATGTCTTGCAGGCACAGAAGGGCGACGCCTTGCAGGCACAGAGGGGCGACGCCTTGCAAGCAAAGAAGGGCGATGCCTTGCGAACGACGAAAGCTGTTGCGCAGACCAATGAGACCGATTCAGAGGGCTTAAGCGCATCGATGATCGAGCAGTTGCGAAGTGAACTCAGCGCTGCACTTCGTCTCCTTTCGATAGCTTGATATACTCAGACGACTCGGGGCGTAGCGCAGCCTGGTAGCGCACTTGCATGGGGTGCAAGGGGTCGCGAGTTCGAATCCCGCCGTCCCGACCATTTGCAATGAGAAAAAATGCCTGTCCTGTGACAGGCGTTTCTTCACGGATTGCATTTTTCAAGGCTTGAAGTGCGGCCTTTGTACGGGTTTGATTGATTCAAGCGCGCGAGCTGCGCGCAAGACCATGGCGTCGCCAAACATCGGCCCGACCAGCTGCACGCCGATCGGTAAACCTTCCTCGTTGAGTGACCAGGGAAAGGATAATGCGGGCTGCTGCGAGAGATTGAAGGGAAAGCTAAAGGGCGTCCATCCAAGCATGGTTTGGGCGTCATAATCACCCGCGCTACCGGCGGGTCGGCAATCAAAGGCACAGATCGCCGTTGCAGGCGTGAGGATCAGATCGACGCGTTCCATGAATTGACGAAGCCTGGAACCCAGCAAACCGCGCCTTTGATTCAGCTCGTGAATCTGCTCAATACCCATCGCCATCCCGAATGCAGCTTCGGAGCGAAAATCAGGGTCGGTTTGTTCGCGCTGCACTTCTGAAAGCGAGCGCCAAAGACTGGCGGCACCCGCAACCCAAAGTCCGAAGCTGATCTCGAGCGAATCGTCAATTCCCGGGTCTATCGACTCGATGACCGCGCCCATGGATTGGAGTGCGAGAGCGGCTTCACGGGTTGCAGCTTCGATGGCCGGATCAAGCTGACGGACATAGCCAAGACGTGGCGAATAGGCCACGCGCAATCCCCGCACCCCGTCGTGGAGACCCACCCGATAGTCGCTGGGGTCGGGCGGCAGCGCCGTCCAGTCGCGTGCATCGGCTTGCTTCATCACATTCATGACCAGCGCACAATCAACCACGCTCATGCTGTGAGGCCCCACATGCGCAACCGAACCGAAGGGTGACAGCGGGTAGGCTGGAACGCGACCGAAGGACGGCTTGAGGCCGACATTGCCGCAAAAAGCGGCTGGGATGCGAACCGATCCGGCGCCATCCGTACCCACGCCGATGGGTCCCATGCCTGCTGCGACCGCTGCGGCTGCGCCTCCGGATGAGCCGCCTGGTGTTTTTTGCAGGTTCCAGGGATTGCGGGTGATCCCGGTGAGTGGCGAGTTGGTTTCGCCTTTGCAACCGAATTCGGGGGTGGTGGTTTTCCCGAGCAACACCGCGCCGGCTTCTCGAAAGCGTGCGGTCACTGGCGCATCGACCAACCAGTCTTGCTGTGGATCGATCGTTCGAGAACCGCGCAGCGTTGGCCAGCCACGCGTAAGGATGAGGTCTTTGATGCTGAGCGGCACACCCTCAAGCGCTCGCGGCGCCTTCTCGGCGAGGCTTTGTGCCTGTTGATCCGCCCGCCAAGCCATCCATCGGGATTCGCTTTCGCGGGCGGCCTGCATCGCGCCGTCCTCGTCGACAAGGCAATAGGCGTTGAGCGCGGGGTTGAGGCGCTCAATCCGCTGCAGTATCTCTCGGGTTACCTCAACGGGCGAGGCCTTCCCGCTTGCGTAAAGGCCAAGAAGGACATGGGCGGCTTGATCAGCGAGGTTCACGGCCTTAGCTCAATCAGGCGGCAGCGAGAAGATCGCGCAGCACAAAGGGCAGGATGCCGCCATGAAGGTAGTAGTCCACTTCAATCGCCGTATCGATGCGCGACAAGAGCTTGACCGTGATGCTCGAACCGTCATGGCGGTGGACGATCAGCGTGATGTCTTGCTGCGGCTTAAGCTTGCTGGGGATTTCAAGATCAAAGCGCTCATCGCCAACGATGCCGAGCGACTGCCATGAGTCTTCGCCTTTGAACTGCAGGGGAAGCACACCCATACCCACCAGGTTGGAGCGATGAATCCGCTCGAAACTTCTCGCCACAACCGCCTTCACGCCAAGCAGTTGCGTGCCCTTGGCTGCCCAATCGCGCGAGGAACCGGTGCCGTATTCTTCGCCACCGAAGATGAGCGTAGGCGTTTGCTCGTCGATGTAACGCATGGCTGCGTCGTAGATCGACATGCTCTCGCCGCTAGGTTGGTGAATCGTGATACCGCCTTCAAGCCTCGAACCGTCTTCTGCGGCCGGCACCATCAGGTTTTTGATCCGTACGTTGGCAAAGGTGCCGCGCATCATGACCTCGTGATTGCCTCTGCGTGACCCGTAGCTGTTGAAATCTGTTTTGGCTACGCCGTTGGCCAGTAACCACTGTCCGGCCGGCGAACTCTCCTTGATCGATCCGGCAGGTGAAATATGGTCGGTTGTGATCGAGTCACCGAACAGTCCGAGGGCACGCGCACCGACGATGGTTGAGGTCGTACTCGAGGCATGCATATCGAAGCTGTCAAAAAACGGCGGCTTGGCGATATAGGTCGATTTTGGCCAGTCGTAGACCTGTGATTTTCCGCCCTTGATTTTCTCCCAAAGCTTGCCAGGATTTTCTTTGACCTGGGCGTAGTTCTCGCGAAACACCTTGGGGTTCATGGCGTGCTTCATCAGGTGATGGATTTCGTCTGAGCTTGGCCAGATATCGCCAAGGTAAACCGCTTTGCCACCCTTGCCGATGCCGACCGGCTCAGTCATCAAATCCTTTGTCACATTGCCTGCGATCGCATAGGCAACCACGAGCGGCGGTGAAGCAAGAAAATTGGCCTTCAGATTGGGGTGGATACGGGCTTCAAAATTTCTGTTTCCTGAAAGTACCGCTGCACAAATCAGATCGTTCTTTGAAATCGCTTCATTGACCTCGGGCAATAAGTCGCCGGCATTGCCGATACAGGTGGTGCAACCGTATGCAGCCACGTGAAAGCCGAGCTTTTCCAGAAAGGGCAGCAAGCCTGCCTTTTCAAGGTACTCGGTCACGACCCGCGAACCCGGGGCGAGCGAGGTCTTGACATGTTTGGGTACTTTCAAACCCGCTTCGACAGCCCTTTTTGCCAGTAAACCAGCGGCAAGCAAAACCCCTGGATTGGAGGTGTTTGTGCAGGATGTGATCGCTGCAATCAGCACATCACCGTTGCGAATACTCGATTTGCCCGCCTGGAAATCCTCATCGAGCTTATGAGCAGCCTGGTTGAACCCGTTCTCGGAAGTTGGTTTTGAAAAGAGATCGGTGAACACTTCCTTCACTTTGCCGATTTCAATACGGTCTTGCGGACGTTTCGGTCCTGCGAGCGAGGGTGTAACGCTGGCAAGATCGAGTTTGAGCAACTTGGTGAAGTCGATCGCTTTTGCATCCGAAACGCCAAACATGGACTGCGCCTTGAAGTAAGCCTCAAAGGCTGCGATTTCGTCCTTTGTCCTGCCCGTGCCCTTGAAGTAGTCGATGGTCTTTTCGTCGACCGGGAAAAAACCCATGGTTGCGCCGTATTCAGGCGCCATGTTTGCGATCGTTGCCCGATCGGGCAGCGCAAGGCTGCGGGTGCCTTCGCCGCAAAACTCGACAAATTTTCCGACAACTTTTTCTTTGCGCAACATTTCGGTGATGCTGAGCACCAGGTCGGTTGCCGTGACGCCTTCACGCAGGCTCCCGGTGAGCTCCACGCCGATGACATCGGGGGTGAGGAAATAAACCGGCTGACCGAGCATGCCCGCTTCGGCTTCTATGCCACCAACGCCCCAACCCACAACGCCGATACCGTTGATCATGGTGGTGTGACTGTCGGTCCCAACCAGGGTGTCCGGGTAGAAGATTTTCGATCTGCCCGATGCCTTACGGTGCACGCCGCGCGCCAGGTACTCCAGATTGACCTGATGGACGATGCCAAATCCTGGGGGCACAACGCCAAAGGTATCAAAGGCATTCATACCCCATTTCATGAATTGATAACGTTCTTGATTTCGCGAGAACTCAAGTTTCATGTTGAGATCAAGCGCCTTGCCCGATCCGAAATGGTCAACCATCACCGAGTGATCAACGACCAGGTCTACCGGTACCAGAGGCTCAATGGTTTTCGGGTCTTTGCCAAGACCTGAGGCTACGTTGCGCATCGCAGCCAGGTCAGCGAGCAAGGGCACGCCTGTGAAATCCTGTAGCACAACACGCGCGACCACAAAGGGGATTTCGGCAGTTCGTGCCGCACGCGGCTTCCAGCCTGCGAGCTGTTTCACATGCTTTTCGGTCACCTTCTTGCCGTCGCAGTTGCGAAGCACTGACTCAAGCACGATTCGAATGGAGATCGGTAGTCGAGAAAGGTCCTTGCCGAGCTGCTCGCCAAGCGCTGCCAGTGAGTGGAAGTGGCCGGTTTTTTTGCCGTAGGTGAACGGTTTGATCGTATCAAACGGGGTATTCATGAAGTGCTCCTTGTGACAGGGTGCTGATAAGAAACATGATTAAAGTCTGCAATCGTTGGCCAGCTGACGGCCAAGCCTGGAGTCAAGCAGCATTGATTTCAGGGGGATCTTGATCCAGGTGATTCCGCTTCGAGGGTCCTGATACCTCAGGGCTCCGGTATCGGTGTCGATGGCAAAAAGCAAATAGTCCTTGCCTTTGAACTGGATCACGATCGAGCTTTGATCGGGTGCGATCGATTTCACCATCACTTGCGCGGCCTGATGGCAGCGGTAAAGGCCGCTTTGCACCGCCTCGGTTCGCTGCAGCGCATTGGTATTCGCAAGGCCTGTCGAGACAGTCAGCGTCGCGATGAAGCCTGCGAAATGGCGCATGGCTTTGCTTAAGTTCTTTCGGCAAGCGGCACGAAGCTCAGGTCTTCCGGCCCCACATAGTTCGCCGAGGGCCGGATGATTTTGTTATCCATACGCTGCTCAATCACATGCGCTGCCCATCCCGAGGTGCGGGAGATCACAAAAAGCGGTGTGAACATCGCGGTGGGCACGCCCATCATGTGATACGAGACCGCCGAGAACCAATCCAGATTAGGAAACATTTTTTTGACATCCCACATTACGGCCTCCAGGCGCTCTGCAATCTGGAACATTTTCATATCACCAGCATCTGCCGAAAGTCTTCTCGCCACCTCTTTAATCACCTTGTTTCGCGGATCTGCGATGGTGTAGACCGGATGGCCAAAGCCAATGACCACTTCCTTGGCCTCAACCCGGCGCCTGATGTCGGCCTCAGCCTCATCTGCATGCTGATAGCGCTTTTGAATGTCGAAGGCCGCCTCGTTTGCGCCCCCGTGCTTTGGGCCACGCAGGGCGCCAATGCCGCCGGTCAGGGCCGAGTACATGTCCGATCCGGTACCTGCGACGACGCGACAAGCGAAGGTCGAGGCGTTGTACTCATGTTCGGCATAAAGATTCAAACTGGTGTGCATCGCTCGGACCCACTGAGCGGCTGGAGGGCGTGCGTGCAAAAGATGCAACACATGGGCTGCGATGCTGTCATCGTCGGTTTCGACATCGATACGACGTCCATTGACGGCATAGTGATACCAGTAAAGCAGTATCGAACCCAGGCTCGCGAGCAGGCGGTCTGCAATGTCGCGGGCCCCCGGAAGGTTGTGATCATCCTTCTCTGGCAAGAGACAACCGAGCGTGGAAACGCCGGTTCGCATCACATCCATCGGATGGCTGCTCGCGGGTAGCGCCTCCAACACGGCTTTCAGTTGTGCGGGCAGGCCGCGCAGCGCCTTGAGCTTGCCTTTGTAGGCCTGGAGCTCGACAACATTGGGCAGCTTGCCGTGGATCAGCAAGTAGGCGACCTCTTCGAATTCGGTTTGCTCGGCAATATCCAAGATATCGTAGCCCCGGTAGTGAAGATCGTTTCCGGTCCGGCCCACGGTGCACAAGGCGGTATTGCCAGCGGTGACGCCGGACAATGCAACCGACTTTTTGGCCTTGATCACCGAAGTGTTGCCTGCGCTACTTGCACTCATCCATGTTTTCCTTTGTGAAACAGTTCATCCAAGCGGTGTTCAAATTCCCAATAGCCGATGGCGTTGTAGAGCTCCTCGCGGGTTTGCATCAGATCGATCACCGCAGACTGCGTACCATCCCGACGGATTGCCTGATAGACCATCTCAGCTGCCTTATTCATGGCGCGAAACGCTGACAGCGGATAAAGCACCATGGCGCAGCCGGATGACCGAAGCGCTTCGATGTGAAAGAGCGGTGTTTGACCAAACTCGGTGATGTTCGCAAGCACCGGCACGCCGACCGCGTCTGAAAATCGCTTGTACATCGCAAGCTCAGTGATCGCTTCGGGAAAAATCATGTCTGCGCCAGCTTCGACGCAAGCGCGCGCCCGTTCAATCGCCGCATCAAGACCCTCGACCGCAATCGCGTCGGTTCTGGCCATGATCACAAAGTGCGTATCGGTTTTGGCGTCTGCAGCCGCCTTGATCCGATCAACCATTTCGTCTTTGGAAACGATCTCTTTATTAGGCCGGTGTCCGCAACGCTTGGCTCCAACCTGATCTTCGATGTGCATCGCCGCTGCGCCAAACTTGATCAGTGATTTCACCGTACGCGCAACGTTAAAGGCGGACGCCCCAAAGCCGGTGTCGACATCGACGAGCAGCGGCAGGTCGCAGACGTCGGTGATTCGCCGCACATCGGTCAGCACATCGTCTAGCCCAGATATGCCCAAATCCGGCAAACCCAGCGATCCGGCCGCCACGCCGCCGCCCGACAGATAAATTGCCCGATACCCCGCACGCTTGGCCAGCAAGGCATGGTTTGCGTTGATGGCACCCACAATTTGAAGCGGCAACTCCTGCTTCAGCGCTTCGCGAAACTTCAGGCCTGCACTGCTCATACTTGATCTTCCTTTGTGGTTTACAGCCGCCAAGCGCAGCGTGCGCGAGCCCGCTCCGGCCGCAGCCTGGCTGCGCAGCTGCGGTCAGCTTCAGGACAACAAGTGCGCAACGGCGTCTTTTTCTTCCATCAATTCGTTCAAGGTGATGGCAATCCGCTGCTGGCTGAAGCTGTCGATGTCTAGACCTTGCACGATGTGGTAGTCGCCATCTGCACAAATCACCGGAAAGCCGAACATCACATCCTCTGGAATGCCATAGGAGCCGTCCGAGGCAATGCCCATCGTGGTCCATTCGCCACCGGTCCCCAGAGCCCAGTCACGCATGTGATCAATCGCGGCGTTTGCTGCTGAGGCAGCTGAGGACAAGCCTCGCGCCTCGATGATCGCAGCCCCGCGTTTGCCAACGGTCGGAAGAAAGACATCACGATTCCAGGCATCGTCATTGATCATCGGCATTACGGCCTCAGCGCCGATGGTCGCGAATCGGTAGTCGGCGTACATCGTGGGCGAATGGTTCCCCCACACGCAGAGCTTGCGAATGTCGGAAACCGGTCTTCCGGTCCGCGCTGCGATTTGCGAAAGTGCACGGTTGTGGTCCAGTCGAAGCATCGCGGTGAACTGACGTTTGTTGATTGAAGGGGCAGACTTCATTGCGATGTATGCGTTGGTGTTGGCCGGATTGCCGACCACCAGCACCTTGACATCACGCGATGCCCAAGCATCCAGTGCTTTACCCTGCGCGGTAAAAATCGCAGCGTTTGCGCTCAAAAGATCTTTACGCTCCATCCCTGGGCCGCGCGGGCGTGCGCCCACCAGCAAGGCGTAGTCGCTGTCTTTGAAGGCGTGGGTCGGATCGTCGAAGGCTTGCATCCCGGCAAGCAAGGGAAAGGCGCAGTCCTCAAGCTCCATCATCACGCCCTTGAGCGCTTTCTGCGCCTTTTCATCGGGGATTTCCAGCAGCTGGAGGCTGACCGCTTGGTCCTTGCCAAGCATTTCGCCCGATGCGATCCGAAAAAGTAGGGCGTATCCGATTTGTCCGGCTGCGCCGGTGACTGCAACCCGTTTGGCTGTCTTAGGCATGACTCTTCCTGATGATAGATTGTTTTGGCGTTCGCATTGATTTTTTTGATTGTAGGCTGAAGCGCGAAACACGTCAAAGACTTTTATGTCATATATAAGAGATAAGATACTAGACAAGGTTTGGCTTGGCGTGCTCCAATCAGTCTATGTCACGAGAGCCATCCGCTTTGTCCCCATTGCTGCGCGGCAAAGACGCTGAAGCGTCAAAGCCTGATGAGGGTCGCGAGCCCACCGAGTGGTCGCAGCTTCGCCATGATCAGCAAACCGCCGATGTGCCGACCTTCAGCCCTCTTTATCGTCAGATCAAAGACCGGCTGATGCGCGCGCTTGATCGTGGGGAGTGGCAACCAGGACAGCTGGTTCCGAGCGAAAGCGAGCTTGCCAGGCGCTTTGGAGTCAGTCAGGGCACGGTACGCAAAGCCATCGAGGCATTGGCAGCCGAGCATGTGCTCATCCGGCACCAGGGTAGAGGGACCTTTGTGTCAAGCCACCATGAGGAGCGGGCCCAGTTTCGGTTTTTGAGGTTGCGACGCGACGCAGGCGGCGTGCCTGAGACCGAAAGCCATGTTTTGGAGTGTCGACGACAGCGTCCCCCGGCCGATGTGGCGCGTGACCTTCACTGTCGAGTCAACGATTCGGCCATTTTTGTTCGCAGACTCCTGATGGTGGATGCCTCGCCCGCTGTGCTCGATGAGTTGTGGTTGCCAGGCAATCTCTTTCGAGGCCTCACGCATGAGCGCTTGCAAAGCTACAAAGGGCCGCTTTACGCGCTCTTTGAGGCAAGTTTTGGCACGCGAATGCTCAAGGCGAGCGAGCAACTCAAAGCGATTGCCTGCCCGGCCGAACAGGCAAGCCTTTTGCGCGTGGCGGAAGCAACGCCTGTGCTGCTGGTTGATCGGCTCTCAACCACCTACCAGGACCGCCCGGTTGAGGTTCGCAGGGGCTACTACCTGACCGAGAGGCATCACTACTTCAACGCCCTGGCCTAGCGGTACTTTGTGAAAGCTGCGGATTTGACGCAAAATGCAGGTGCAGCAAAGTCCTGACTCCCTGTGTAGTGACAGACGGAGTTGGTTTTGCAGCCAAGGGCCGCAGAGTCCTGGCTGATTGATGAGGGAGTGTTTCTGGTGAGTTCAACGCGTCAGCAATTTCGAAACATTCATGTTTCGCAAATATTAAGCTATCGGCTTCCCCTTGCAGGGGTGGTATCGATTCTTCATCGCATCAGTGGGGCCTTTCTTTTTCTGTTCGGAATTCCCTTGGCGCTTTTCACGCTCGATCAAAGCATTGCTTCGGAGATGACGCACGCAAGGCTAAGCGCGGTGCTGGGCCATCCGCTGGCCAAACTGATCGCGCTGGGTGTGATCTGGGCATTCATGCATCACGCGATTGCGGGCATTCGTTACCTGGTTCTTGACTTGCATATCGGTACGGCCAAAGAGCAGGCGCGCTCAAGCGCAAGGCTTGTCTTGATCCTCAGCCTTGCAATGACCGCGGTGGTTGCACTTCGCCTTTTTGGAGCGTTTTAAGATGAGTAGTCAACGCGTGGTGACCGGCGCGCACTACGGGCTCAAGGATTGGCTGGCCCAGCGGATCACCGCGGTGATGCTCCTGGTCTACGCCTTGGTGTTACTCGGGGCGATCAGCATGGGTGCGGCCTCGACCTACGATCAGTGGGCAGGCCTGTTTGCCCAGGCTTGGTTCAAGATCATCAGCTTGCTCGCCATGCTCGCACTGTGTTGGCATGCCTGGGTTGGTGTGCGTGATATTTACATGGACTACATCAAGCCCACGGCGATCCGATTGGGCCTTCAAGTGTTGACCATCATTGGTTTGATTGCCTATTTGTGCTGGACTGTTCTGATTCTTTGGAAAGTTTAAGCGTTGAAATCTTGCAACCATCGGGGCATTGAAAGATGACGGAAATCGTGAGCCATTTGGCCAACAACCTTCCACGACGCCGCTTCGACGCGGTCATTGTTGGGGCCGGCGGTTCGGGCATGCGCTGCTCGCTGCAACTTGCCCAGGCCGGCTACAGCGTTGCAGTACTCAGCAAAGTGTTCCCAACCCGTTCCCACACGGTTGCCGCCCAGGGCGGCATTGGTGCAGCGCTTGGCAACATGTCGGAAGACAGTTGGTACTGGCATATGTTTGACACCGTCAAGGGCTCAGATTATCTCGGTGATCAGGACGCCATTGAGTTCATGTGCCGTGAGGCGCCGAAGGTCGTCTATGAGTTGGAGCATTTCGGGATGCCCTTTGACCGGAATCCGGATGGGACCATTTATCAGCGTCCCTTCGGTGGGCACACGGCAAACTTCGGCGAAAAGCCGGTGCAACGCGCTTGCGCAGCGGCCGACCGCACCGGTCACGCATTGCTACACACTTTATACCAACGTAACGTGCAGTCGCGCACACAGTTTTTCGTCGAGTGGATGGCGCTTGATCTCATCCGAGATGCACAGGGCGCGGTGGTCGGCGTTGTGGCGCTGGAGATGGAAACCGGCGAAGTGATGCTGCTCCAGTCAAAGGTCACGGTGCTTGCCACGGGCGGCGCGGGTCGTATCTGGCAGGCCTCAACCAATGCCTTCATCAACACCGGTGATGGCATGGGGATGGCAGCAAGAGCAGGTATTCCGCTTGAGGATATGGAATTTTGGCAATTTCATCCCACGGGCGTGGCCGGTGCTGGGGTGCTGATTACCGAGGGTGTTCGCGGCGAGGGCGGGATCTTGCTCAACAAGCACGGTGAGCGTTTCATGGAACGTTACGCCCCAACGCTCAAAGATCTTGCGCCGCGCGATTTTGTGTCGCGTTCGATGGATCAGGAGATCAAGGAGGGTCGTGGTTGTGGTGAGCATGGCGATCATGTGCTTTTGAAGCTTGATCATCTGGGTGCCGAAACCATCATGAAGCGTTTGCCTTCGATTCGTGAAATCGCCATCAAATTCGCCAACGTGGACCCTATCAAAGATCCCATTCCTGTGGTGCCCACGATTCATTATCAAATGGGCGGCATACCAACCAACTACCACGGCCAGGTCGTTGTTCCAAAGGGCGGCAACCCCAACACGGTGGTCGCAGGCTTATACGCCATCGGCGAATGTGCCTGCGTGTCGGTTCACGGCGCAAACCGTCTGGGCACCAATTCGCTGCTTGACTTGCTGGTATTTGGGCGTGCGGCCGGTAACCATATCGTATCGAGCAAACTCAACGCCGAAGAGTTCAGAGACCTGCCAGCCGACAGCGGCGATGCCTCGCTTGCTCGACTCGCTCGGCTTGAAGGCTCGAGTTCCGGTGAAAATATTCAGGATGTCGCCAACGATTTGCGCAAAACGATGCAGGCGCACTGCGGCGTGTTCAGAACCGAGGATTTGCTCAGCGAAGGGGTCAGCAAAATCGCTGAAATCGATGAGCGTGCCCGTAGTATTCACCTCAAGGACAAGTCAAAGGTTTTCAACACCGCGCGGGTTGAGGCCCTCGAACTTGATAATTTGATGGAGACCGCCAAGGCGACCATGGTTTCGGCTGAGGCCAGAAAAGAAAGCCGTGGGGCCCATGCACATCGTGATTACCCGACACGCGATGACACGCATTGGATGCGTCACTCGCTGTGGTATGCCGAGGGTAGCCGTCTTGATTACAAACCGGTGGTCCTCAAGCCGATGACGGTCGAAACCTTTGTGCCGAAAGCTCGGACCTTTTAAGTCTAGGGCTTTTTGAGGCTATTTGCGTGGTTCATCTCTCAAACGGGTAAGTCATAAGGCGCAACTGATCATGAGCAAAACCCTCCGTTTTTCCATTTATCGCTATGATCCCGATAAGGATACAAAGCCTTATATGCAGGATCTCGAAGTGAGCTTGCAAGCCAGCGACAAGATGCTTCTGGACGCTTTGATGCGAATCAAAAGCGATTTTGATGCGAGTCTGTCTTTCCGGCGTTCATGCAGGGAAGGGGTGTGCGGCTCTGACGCTATGAATATCAATGGCAAGAACGGACTTGCCTGTATCACCAACCTACGCGAACTCCGGCAGCCGATTGTGTTAAAGCCGCTGCCTGGTTTGCCGGTTGTACGCGATCTGATCGTGGATATGACGCAGTTCTTCAAGCAATACCATTCGGTGCAGCCTTTTCTCATCAACGAGAATCCGCCTCCCGAAAAAGAGCGTTTGCAGTCGCCAGAAGATCGCGAAGAGCTCGATGGGCTTTATGAGTGCATTTTGTGCGCCTGCTGCTCAACCAGTTGCCCCTCTTTTTGGTGGAATCCGGATAAATTCGTGGGCCCCGCGGGTTTGCTTCAAGCCTATCGCTTTATTGCAGACACCCGTGATCAGGCCACCTCAGCACGGCTTGACAACCTTGAAGACCCCTACCGCCTGTTTCGCTGCCACACCATCATGAACTGTGTCGACGTCTGCCCCAAGGGTTTGAACCCAACCAAGGCAATCGGGAAAATCAAGGAACTGATGGTCAAGCGGGCGGTTTGAGCGGTGCTTGCAGAATCGACGACGTCCGAGGCGATCCGCAGGCGTTTACGCTGGCGTTGCCGTCGCGGGCTGCTCGAAAATGATCTCTTACTGACGCGATTTCTTCATCGTTTCGAGCAAGACTTGTCCGATAATTTTGTTTTCGGGCTCGATCAGCTCTTGAACCTGTCGGACAATGCGCTGCTCGATCTGGTACTCGAGCGCGAGCAACCGGAAGGCGATTTGTGCGATCCGCGTGTGCTGGAGGTGCTCGAGGCGCTTCGTTCGGTTTGACGCCCTGCGATGGATCAGGCCCAGCCCTGGACGATGCGCCGCGCCGAACCATGCCCTGCGATCTGGGTGCTTTGTTTTTAACTTTAATGAGATAAAGAGTTGCCATGTCTGATACCACGTTGTCTCCTGCGAAAGCGACGATCAGCTTCACCGATGGGACACCTTCGGTTGACTTTCCGATTTACAAAGGTTCGATGGGTCCTGATGTCATCGACATTCGTAAGCTCTACGGGCAGACCGGAAAGTTCACCTTCGATCCGGGTTTCATGTCGACTGCGGCCTGCGAGTCCAAGATCACCTACATCGATGGTGACCGGGGTGAGCTGCTCTACCGTGGCTATCCGATCGAGCAGCTCGCTACCCAATGTGATTATCTGGAAACCTGTTATCTCCTGCTCCACGGTGAATTGCCAACGCGCTCAGAGCGCGATTTATTCGTTGGAACGGTCACCCGGCACACCATGGTGCACGAGCAAATGCAGCGCTTTTTCCAGGGTTTTCGACGCGACGCGCATCCGATGGCGGTGCTCGTGGGTGTGGTCGGCGCCTTGTCGGCTTTTTATCATGATAGTTTGAATATCAATGACCCGGCGCATCGCGAAATCTCAGCGATCCGGCTGATCGCCAAAATGCCCACGCTGGTTGCGATGGCCTACAAGTATTCAATCGGTCAGCCCTTCATTTATCCGAAAAATTCGCTGTCCTTCAGCGCAAACTTCATGCGGATGATGTTCAGTAACCCCTGCGAGGACTACGTGGTCAACGACGTGCTCGTGCGAGCGCTCGACCGCATCCTCATTCTGCACGCTGATCACGAGCAAAATGCCTCAACCTCAACCGTCAGGCTGGCGGGTTCATCGGGGGCGAACCCTTTTGCTTGCATTGCCGCTGGCATTGCCACGCTCTGGGGTCCGGCGCACGGCGGTGCCAATGAGGCTTGTCTGTCGATGCTTGGCGACATTCAGAAAATGGGCGGCGTTGAAAAGATTGGCGAATTTATTGCGCAGGTCAAAGACAAGCACTCAAGCGTCAAGCTGATGGGTTTTGGTCATCGTGTTTATAAAAACTATGACCCGCGCGCAAAACTGATGCGAGAGACCTGCCACGAGGTGCTCGGTGAACTCGGTCTGGGTGATGATCCCTTGTTCAAGCTATCGATGAAGCTTGAGCAAATCGCTCTCGAAGATGATTACTTCATTCAGCGCAAGCTATATCCGAACGTCGACTTTTACTCTGGAATCGTCCAAAAGGCGATGGGTATTCCCACCGATATGTTCACCTGTGTGTTTGCGCTTGCGCGCACCGTCGGCTGGATTGCTCAATGGACCGAGATGATTGCCGACCCCGACTACAAGATCGGGCGCCCCAGGCAGCTCTTTGACGGCGCGGTACGCCGTGAAGTCCTTCCCCTGGATCAGCGCCGCTAGATCTTCGACGCAATCTGACTCAGTCAGGCCCTGTGGATAGCAGATGCTTGAGACTGATGGACAAAGCCGGGAGCCCGCGATGGGCCTCGGCTTTTTTTGTGCCAAGGTCTATGAGCGTCGATTTCAAACGCAGCATGAAGCACAATGTGCCTCTGGTATCCTGCGCCCCGGATTTCGATGCTGATGCAATTCAGGATCGCGCTCCCGGTGGTCCGGATGGGTTGAGCGACTCGTTTTGAAAGGTAATTTGTCATGATGAAACAATTTCAATCCAATTCGTATTTGTTTGGCGGCAACGCGCCCTACATCGAGGAGTTGTACGAGAGCTACCTGGGCAACCCCGGCTCGGTGCCCGAACAGTGGCGGACTTACTTTGATCGGATGCAGTCGGTACCCTCAGCGGCCGGTGAGACCCAGTTCAGGGATGTGGCTCACGCCCCGATTGTTCAGTCCTTTGCCGAGCGCTCACGTGATGGCAGTCTTGCGCCCCGGCAGTTGGGCGGAGATGCAGCAAGCGCGCGCAAACAGGTTTATGTGCAGCAGCTCATTGCTGCCTACCGCGTCCTCGGCAATCGCTGGGCCGATCTTGATCCGCTCAAGCGTCACGCGCGCGAATCGATCCCCGAGCTTGAGCCTGCGTTTTACGACTTTACCGAGGGCGAGCAGGCCAACGTTTATTCCACCGCGAATACCTTTTTCGGTACAGAATCCATGACGTTGCGGGATTTGATGACGGCCTTGCGCGATACCTACACAGGCAGCATCGGGGCTGAATTCATGCATATTGCCGACCCCGAGCAAAAGCGCTGGATGCAGCAGCGTTTGGAAAGCAGCCGCGGCCGACCCAGCTTCACGGTGGATCAGAAAAAGCGAATCCTTGATCGCGTTACCGCTGCCGAAGGCCTGGAGCGTTATTTGCACACCCGCTATGTCGGGCAGAAGCGCTTTTCGCTTGAAGGTGGCGAGAGTTTCATTGCGGCGATCGACGAGGTGATTCAACGCGCGGGCGGGCAGGGGGTTCAAGAGATCGTCATTGGCATGGCGCACCGAGGTCGCCTTAACGTTCTGGTGAATACGCTTGGGAAAATGCCAGGCGATTTGTTCGCTGAGTTTGAAGGCAAGCATGCTGACGATCTTCCCTCGGGCGATGTGAAGTATCACAAGGGCTTTTCAAGCGATGTCAGCACGCCTGGCGGTCCGGTGCACCTCACGCTCGCGTTCAATCCCTCACATCTTGAAATCGTCAACCCAGTGGTCGAAGGCTCAGCGCGTGCGCGGATGGACCGCCGTGGCGATCATTCGGGTGCACAGGTGTTGTCGATTCTGGTTCATGGTGACGCAGCCTTTGCAGGGCAAGGCGTTGTGATGGAAACCTTGAATCTTGCGCAAACACGCCATTACGGGACTTGGGGAACGGTCCATCTTGTGATCAACAACCAAATCGGATTTACCACCTCCGATCCACGGGACTCGCGATCCACGCTTTATTGCACCGATGTGGTCAAGATGATCGATGTGCCGGTTTTGCATGTGAATGGGGATGATCCGGAGGCGGTGGTTTATGCCACGCAGATTGCCGTCGATTTTCGCCATACCTTCAAAAAAGACGTGGTGGTCGACATCGTCTGTTTTCGCAAGCTTGGTCACAACGAGCAGGATACGCCGGCGGTCACGCAACCGCTGATGTACAAAAAAATCGGGCAACACCCCGGTACGCGCAAGATTTTCGGCGACCATCTGGTTGCCCAGGGTGTTGTCCCGCCCGAGTACCCGGATCAGCTGGTAGCGTCATTTCGCGCAGCCATGGACGCAGGCAAGCACACAAGCGATCCGGTGCTTGCCAATTTCAAGAGCAAGTTCGCGATCGACTGGGCCCCTTTTCTCAACTGTCAGTGGACCGACTTTGCCGATACCGCGGTGCCGCTGACCGAATTGCAGCGCCTGGGCAAGCGGATCACCACGGTGCCTGAGGGTTTCTCGATTCATCCACTGGTTGATCGGGTGATCAAGGATCGTCGAGCCATGGCCGACGGGAAGATGCCGCTTGATTGGGGTATGGGTGAGCATCTTGCCTACGCAAGTCTGCTTGCAAACGGCTACGGTGTTCGACTTTCCGGGCAGGATTGTGGTCGGGGCACCTTTACGCATCGCCATGCGGTGCTGCACGACCAAGCCCGCGAGCGTTGGGATTCGGGCAGCTACACGCCCTTGCAGCATGTTTCCGGCGATCAAGGTGAGTTCACGGTGATCGATTCGGTGCTGTCTGAAGAAGCTGTGCTCGGTTTTGAGTATGGCTACTCGACCGCAGAGCCCAATAAGCTTGTGATTTGGGAGGCCCAGTTCGGTGATTTTGCCAACGGTGCCCAGGTGGTGATCGATCAGTTCATCAGCTCGGGTGAGGCGAAGTGGGGCCGTGTGACAGGACTCACGCTCATGCTTCCACACGGCTACGAGGGACAGGGTCCGGAACATTCCTCAGCCCGTATCGAGCGTTTTCTGCAATTGTGCGCCGAGCACAATATGCAAATTGTGCAGCCCACGACGCCGGCGCAGATCTTTCATGTGTTGCGGCGTCAGATGATTCGCAGCTTTCGCAAACCCCTGGTTTTGTTTACGCCGAAGTCTTTGCTGCGGCACAAGGAAGCGACATCGCAGCTTGAGGATCTTGCCAAAGGCTCGTTCCAGCTGGTGATCGGCGAAACCGACAACAGCATCGATCCCAAACATGTCAAACGGGTGGTTGCTTGTTCGGGACGTGTGTACTTTGACTTGATTGCCGCCCGTCGCGAGGCCAAACGTGAGGACATTGCCATCATCAGGGTCGAGCAGCTTTACCCCTTTGGCCAAAAAGCCTTTGAGGCCGAAGTCAAGCGTTATGCCGCAGCGACTGATTGGGTCTGGGCCCAGGATGAGCCACAGAATCAAGGCGCCTGGTTTCAAATGCAGCATCAGATTCAAGAGCTGCTCAAGGACGGACAGACTTTGATTTACGCGGGTAGACCCGCTTCAGCATCGCCCGCAGTCGGCTATTACGACAAGCACTACGCACAGCTGAAGGATTTGCTTGCAAGCGCACTCGGTGAGGCAAAGCCTGAGCGCCGCACGGCTCGGGCCAGCAGAAAAGCGAAGGCTTGAGCGATTCGGTTCAAGTCGATGATGGTTTGGATTTACGGTTTAGATTCCGTAACGTTATTGTTTGCCTCAATGGAGTGTTTTCATGGCCTTGATTGAAGTAAAAGTTCCCCAACTCTCGGAGTCGGTTGCCGAAGCAACCCTTTTGAGTTGGCATAAAAAACCCGGTGATGCGGTGTCTCGCGATGAGAATTTGATCGATATCGAAACCGATAAGGTGGTGCTGGAGCTTCCGGCTCCGGACGCCGGCGTTTTGTCAAAAATTCTCAAGCATGACGGCGATATCGTGGCTGCCGGCGAAGTCATTGCCATGATTGATACCGAGGCCAAGGCTGCCGCTGCGGGTGCAACCGCCAAGGCTCCGGAGGCGCCCGCCCCGACTCAGGCAGCTGCTGCAGCGAGTGGCAGTTCGGTGGGTTCCAAGCAAGGCCTTGCGATGCCGGCTGCGGCCAAGTTGATGGCCGAGCAGGCGCTGCGTGCCGATGAGCTTACCGGATCGGGTCGCGACGGGCGCATCACCAAAGGCGATGTGCTTGCCGCCGTCAGTAACAGGGCTGCTGCGCCAGCTGACGTCGGGGCCGTTACAGCCTCGCGTGCTGCGCCTGAAAAGGCGCCGGCTGCCAGTTTGCCGCTTGTACCGGCGCCGGCTGATTTGAAGTCACTCACTGAAGGCCGCGCTGAGCAGCGGGTTCCGATGTCAAGGCTGCGTGCGCGGGTTGCCGAGCGTTTGCTGCAATCGCAGGCCAACAACGCCATCCTCACCACCTTCAATGAAGTCAATATGCAGCCTGTGATGGACCTGCGTAAGAAGTACGCCGAACGCTTTGAAAAAGAACACGGCGTGCGTCTCGGGTTTATGTCCTTTTTCGTGAAGGCAGTAGTCCACGGTCTGAAAAAGTATCCGGTTGTGAATGCCTCGGTAGACGGTAGTGATATTGTTTATCACGGATATTTTGATATTGGTGTGGCGGTTGGTTCACCCCGTGGCCTGGTTGTTCCGGTGATCCGAAACGCCGATCAGCTTGGCTTTTCGCAGGTCGAACGAACGATTGCCGATTTTGGCAAACGCGCTCAGGACGGCAAGCTCGGCATTGAAGAGCTCAGTGGCGGTACCTTCTCCATCTCAAACGGCGGTGTTTTCGGTTCGATGCTCTCAACGCCGATTATCAATCCGCCGCAGTCGGCAATCCTGGGTGTGCACGCGACCAAGGAGCGTGCGGTGGTGGAAAACGGTCAGGTGGTGGTTCGTCCAATCAATTACTTTGCGGTGTCCTACGATCACCGCATCATTGATGGACGCGAAGCCGTGCTGTTTCTGGTCGCGATCAAAGAAGCACTCGAGGATCCCTCGCGTTTGCTGCTTGATTTGTAGTCGAAAGGACACTGTCATGAGTCAGCGGTTTGATGTGGTGGTGATCGGGGCGGGACCGGGTGGCTATATCGCCGCGATTCGCGCAGCACAGCTTGGCTTCAAGGTCGCTTGCGTTGAGCGGTGGCGAAACCCTCAAGGAGATCGGGTGTTGGGTGGCACCTGTCTCAACGTGGGCTGCATTCCGTCAAAGGCATTGCTTGCCTCAAGCGAACACTTCGAGGCGGTGCAATCGCATCTGAACGTCCACGGTATTTCGGTGACGTCAGCCACGATGGATGTGACCACAATGCTTGCCCGCAAGGATCAGATCGTGGGCAAGATGACCAAGGGTATCGAGTACTTGTTCAAGAAGAACAAAATCACCTGGTTCAAAGGACATGCGCGTTTTGCAGGCAAGCAAGAGAGCGTTTTTGCGGTTGATGTTTTTGAGAGCGGTCCTGAAGACGCGCAGGCCAGGGATAGGATTGAGGCGGACAAAGTCATCATTGCCACGGGTTCCAGAGCGCGCCATTTGCCCGGTATCGAGATCGATCAGGAATATATTTGTGATAACGAAGGGGCGCTTTGCTTCGATCCGGCACCCAAGCGACTCGCTGTGATCGGTTCGGGCGTGATCGGTCTCGAACTCGGGTCGGTCTGGCGCAGGCTTGGCGCTGAGGTCACCATCCTCGAGGCTATGCCCGATTTTCTTGCAGCTGCCGATCAATCGGTTGCCAAGGAGGCCTGGAAGCTTTTCACCCGACAGGGTTTGAATATTCACTTGGGTGCAAAGCTCGACGCCGTAGCCGTCGAAGGCAAGGGCAAAGGCAAACATGTGGTGCTCGATTACCACGACGCGGCAGGCCAAAGTCATCGCGCTGAGTTTGATCGCCTGATTGTCTCGGTAGGCAGGCAGCCGCTGAGCGAAGGCCTGGGTCTTGAGGCCATTGGACTGGCAACCGACGAGCGCGGATTTATCCCGGTCGATTCGCATTGTGCAACCGCGGTCGATGGCGTGTACGCCATTGGTGATGTAGTGCGCGGCCCGATGCTTGCGCACAAGGCTGAAGACGAAGGCGTGATGGTTGCCGAGATCATGGCTGGGCAGAAACCGCATATTGACTATCACTGTGTTCCCTGGGTGATTTACACGAGCCCGGAGATCGCATGGGTGGGGCGAACCGAGCAAGAGCTCGTAAAAGAAGGTCGGGCCTTCAAGAGCGGGCAGTTTCCATTCGCGGCAAACGGCCGAGCACTGGGTATGGATGCGAGCGAGGGTTTCGTGAAGATGCTTTGCGATCAGCATACCGATGAGATCCTCGGTGTGCACATCGTTGCTGCCACCGCATCGGATCTGATTGCCGAAGCGGCGCTGGCCATGGAATTCAAAGCCTCAGCCGAGGACGTTGCAAGGGTGTGTCATCCGCATCCCTCATTGTCCGAAGTCATGCGCGAAGCGGCGCTTGCTGCCACAGCCAACCGCGCGCTGAATATTTGATTGAGCCTTTTGCGGCACGCCACAAGGCGACTCCAAGCCGGTGCGCCAGTGGCAGGGCGTCCGCTTGATGATGGACTTGCTCAAGGCTTACCGGACAGAGGTCGCGCGCAAGTCATTGCTCGAGGATCAGATGCAGCTTGCAGCAATCGAGCGGCTGCAAAGTCTTGCACAGCAGTTGCTTGCGTTTGATCAAGCGCGAGGTTCCTGGCTTGGGCGGATTTTTTCCCTAGCGCAGCCGCCCAAGGGATTATGGCTTTGGGGAGGCGTGGGCCGCGGTAAGACTTTTTTGATGGATTTGTTTTTTGATCAGCTTTCGGTCGAAAAAAAAGCACGTTTTCACTTTCATGAGTTCATGCGCGAAGTGCATCGCGAACTCGGGCTTCTCAAAGGCGAGCCTAATCCGCTGGATGCGGTCGGTCAGCAAATCGCAAATCGTTATCAGATTCTTTGTTTCGATGAATTTCACGTCTCCGACATTGCCGACGCAATGATTCTTGAGCGTTTGTTGCAGGCTGTGTTTGCCCAGGGCATGGTGCTTGTTTGCACCTCCAACTACCGACCAGCCATGCTCTACCCCAACGGTCTGCATCGTGATCGCATACTGCCTGCCATCGCGCTACTTGAGGACAAACTCGAAAGCTATGAGCTTGACGCCGGCATGGACTATCGTCGCCGCGCGCTTGAACTCCTGCCTGCCTACCTCAGCCCATTGGGGCCCGAGACTGAGCACCACATGCGTGAAAGCTTTGAGCGGCTGGCAGACGGGCCGATGCTTCGCCCTGCTGAGATCGAAGTTGCGCATCGCAGCCTGCCGTGTCTGGGTCTGGGTGGCGGGGTTATCTGGCTTGACTTCCAGGCCCTTTGCGGCTCGCCGCGTTCACAGATCGACTACCTCGAATTGGCCGAGCGTTTTCACACGGTCTTGTTGCAGTCCGTACCTTTGATGAGCGCTGCAATGGCCTCTGAAGCGCGTCGTTTCGTCTGGCTTGTCGATGTGTTTTACGATCAGTCGGTCAAGCTGATTGTGAGCGCCGAAGATCAACCGGAGATGCTCTATCGGCAGGGCGCTCTTTCGCATGAGTTTGCCCGAACCGCCTCGCGGCTGATCGAAATGCAAACCAAGGCCTATCGTGGGCGAGCGCGACGGCATTTCATCCATGGGGGATTGGCAGCAGCGCAGGCGAATGCGAAAATCCCGCATGGATCCTGAGACCATTGCACATCGCATTCAAGAACTGCAGCTTGAACATCGCGGACTTGACGCGATGATCGAGGCGATTTCCGAGCAAACACACTTTGATGAGTTGCAGTTAAGGCGACTCAAAAAGCGAAAATTGCAAATCAAAGACAGCATCTTTCAGCTGCAAATGATGCTTGTCCCGGACGTTCCTGCCTGAGGATGTTTTCTTGAGCGATGTCATAGGCGCGGTTGCTGCCGTGCTGGGGCCTCATGGCTTGCTTGCCGCAAAGCCCGGCTTTCGATTCCGTCGCCAACAGTTTGAGATGGCCGTAGCGGTTGCTGAGGCCATCGAGAAAAACGAAGCGCTGGTGGTTGAAGCAGGTACCGGCGTTGGGAAAACCTTTGCCTATTTGGTCCCAGCGCTTCTGTCGGGGCGCAAGCTGCTGATTTCAACCGGCACCAAGGCCTTGCAAGATCAACTGCTGCATCGGGATTTACCGCTCTTGCTTGAACATCTCAGCGTGTCGGCGCATGTATGCCAGCTCAAGGGCCGCAGCAATTACGTGTGCCACTATCATTTGGAGCGCAACCTGCGGGAAGGTCGCTTTGCACGCCGCGAGGAAGCCGCATTACTGATGAGGATTCGCGCCTTCGCCGCGCGAAGCGATTCAGGTGACCGTAGCGCTTGCGAAGAGGTTCCAGACGACTCGGCGGTTTGGGCTATGGCAACGGCCACACGCGATACCTGCCTGGGCAGTCAGTGCGCAGACTACGGGCGGTGCTTTGTGATGCGTGCACGACAACGTGCGCATCAGGCTGATCTGGTGGTCGTTAATCATCATTTGTTATGCGCCGACTTGGCGCTCAAACGCGATGGTGTTTCCGATTTGCTACCTGAGGTAGAAGGTATTGTGGTGGATGAGGCGCATCAGTTGCCTGACACCGCGATCCAATTCTTTGGGCGATCCTGGTCGCTTCGCCAGGGGCAGGAGTTTGCCCGTGACCTCTTGAGAATCGGTCTGGCTGAGGCGGCCGACGCTGCTGATTGGATGCACTGGCGGGATGTTTTGGAGCAGTCGCTGCGCGAGCTGCGGCTCGCAGGCGAGGGGCCTTCAAAGTTGGAATGGTCGGTCGACCATCCCCGATTTGCAGCGCTTGTGCCGGTCTTGCGAAACTTGTTGGATCAATTAGAACCATTACAAAGTTTGTTAAGCGAGCAGGCAAGCCGAGGCGAAGAGCTTGGTCTTTTGCTTGCAAGGCTCGCTTCGATGGCTGAGTTCCTGCCCGATTTTCTTGCCGAGCCGTCAACCGCGGTTTCGGAAGATCGTGTGCTGTGGCTCGATGTCAGTCGCACCGGACTGAGCTTTCATCAAGCACCGATGGATGCGGCGAAAGCAATGCAAGAAGCACTCGGGGAACGTCCAAGATCGCTCGTGTTGACCTCGGCGAGTCTGGCCATGGCAGGCGACTTGCAGCATGTGGCCGGCCGTTTGGGACTGAAAGCGGCACACACGCTTTGTATCGACAGTCCTTTTCATTATGCTGAGCAGGCGCGGCTTTATGTGCCGCGAGGCTGTGGCGATCCTAACCATCCCGAATTCGCAGCCCTGATGGCTGAACACATTTGGCCGCTGATCCTGCATAACCGCGGACGCGCGTTCATCCTTTGTACAAGCCTGAGAATGGTTGCGGCGCTGCATCAGGCCTTGCTCGGCTTGGAGGCCACATCGGGGTCAGCCGCTTTACCCATCGAGTGGCTGATTCAGGGTGCGATGAGTAAGGCTTTGATGTTGCATCGTTTTCAACAGGGGAGGGCACCGGTGTTGATCGGCAGTTCAAGCTTTTGGGAGGGGGTCGATGTGGTTGGCGATCAGCTCTCGCTGGTTGTGATCGACAAGCTTCCTTTTGCGCCTCCGGATGAGCCGCTGCTCAAGGCCCGGATCCGGCGAGCCAAGGCAAACGGCGAGGATGTATTCGGGCAATGGCAGCTGCCGCAGGCCGCAATGAGCCTCAAGCAAGGGGCTGGTCGCCTGATCCGTAGCGAAAACGATATCGGTCTTCTGGTGGTCTGCGATGAGCGGCTGGTCACGCGCTCCTATGGCAAGCTTTTATTGCGCAGTCTGCCCGGCTTTCCCCTTATCCGGGATGCCATGGATGCGATGGACTTCTTGACCAAGGCGCGGGGCGATGGCAACCTTGCGTCGCAGTCTGAATCCGACGGCAATCCAGACAGAACAAAGGCACAGGTATGGTCGGTCTTCTAAGGTTTTTAAGCATATGGATAGGGGTCTTCCCGCTCTGGGCGCAGGCCAGTTCGGTGATCGATCAGGATGAGAAAGCACTCGGGCTGAGGGCGAAGGAAGCAGCAACCGCCGGCGTGAGGCTTCAGTGCAGCCAGGCGCAGGCACCAAGCCTGACAGCACACGTGTCAGCGGTTTCGCGAACCTACGTGTTGCACCGCGGCATCATTTGGGTGATCGATCCCGATAGCGGCGAGCTTGTCCACCCGAGCGCCTATGTGATTGAGAAGGGGATCGTTCGCTGGCGAAACGAAGCCATCGGTTTTGCGATTCGACCCTTCAGGCCTCGTCATGAAATTCATCTCGCAAGCCTGCAAGAGTATGCAGACGGCAATCAGCTCACCGGGCCTTTTCCATGCAAACTTGTAAAGGGCAGTCTACAGGGCTTGTCTTGAGACCAGTTCCTAAGGGAAAACGGGTTCAGACCGCAGCAGGCAACCGCGCCGGACTCAGCGCCAGAACTCCCACCAGCGCGATTCGTTGTCCAGGCGCGAGAGGAGTTTGCGGCTTTCCGGATAATTCAGCTTAAATACCCGCTCGGCATCCTCGGCCTGCTGGCTCAGGCCGAGCTCGCGGGCAGCGAGGATGAGGACCACCAGCGCCTCTTCGACAGCCGGCGTGTCGGGAAACTGCTGGATCAACTGCTGCGCGCGATTGGCCGCTGCCACATGCGCACCGCGCGTCCAGTAAAACTTCGCAATCGTCAACTCGCCTTCGGCCATGGTGTTGACGAGGTAACGCAAGCGTTGCCTTGAATCCTCCACATAAGCGCTATCCGGATACCGTTCAAGCACAACACGAAAAGCGTCATAGGCCTGTCGCGTTGCCTTCAGGTCGCGGTCTGCCAGACTTTGCCCGCCGAGCTTGACCAACAAGCCCATTTGGTCATTGAAGTGGACCAGGCCGCGCAGATAGAACACATAATCCATCGCTGGACTGGTCGGATACATTTTGGAGAACCGATCCAGTGTCGAAAGCGCCTGCTCTTTTTCGCCCAAGCGGTAATGGCCGTAAGCGAGTTCGAGCTGGGCTTGCTGCGCGTAGCGGCCGAAGGGGTAGCGTGACTCGAGTCGTCCAAACAACCGAGTAGCCTGCGCAAGATTGCCGGCCGACAACTCGGCTTTGGCCTCCGCATAAAGCTTTTCGGCGGTCCATCCCGAGGTTGGATCGGGTCCATCACTGCCCAAACCGCAGGCAGCCAGCGTAAGACTCAACCCGAGGACAAGCCCCGCCAAAAGGGCGCTTGAACCCGAACACGCGCGTTGACTAATCATGCTCTTTCTCTGCTTGATGGAGATGCGACAATCGGGCTTCTCATCGATCGCTTCCATCGATGGCTCAGACAGGCTCGCTGCAGTCGACCACACGGCAAACGACATATGGCTGGATTATACGGATGATGGCCGATGCATTTCAGCGCTGATCAGACGGCGGATCAAGACTTGACAGAGGGTCGCGACGGCGAGCCTGGATCTCGTGTATTGCAGTGGACTACCGAGGCTGCGGCTGGCTTGCGGCTTGATCGTTTTTTGACCGACAGGCTCAGGCAGGCGGGGGAGGTTGTCTCACGAACCCGGGTGCAGGATTGGATCCGTCTGGGCGCGGTGCGCGTGAACGACGGGCTTTCCAGCGCCTCGCAAAAGCTCTCCGGGCGCGAGACAGTCGAGGTCTGGCCGCAACCTCTTGAGGCATCGACCGCCTTTAGCCCTGACCCGATGGATTTACAGTTCGCCTATCTTGATGAGCAGCTCGTGGTGGTCGATAAACCGGCCGGCCGCGTGGTACATCCGGCGCCGGGGCATTGGCGAGGCACGCTGATGAATGGTTTGCTGCACTGGCGTCCCGAACTCGCTGCTTTGCCCAGGGCGGGGATTGTGCACCGACTGGATCGGGACACTTCGGGCTTGTTGATGGTCGGACTTCAGCATGAAAGCCTCATGCATTTGCAACAGGCCTTGGCGGCGCGACAGACGCATCGGGTCTACCTCGCACTGGTTCATGGCGATGCGAGTCGGTTTGATGGAATCACGATCAATAAGCCTATTGGCCGCGATCCGGTATCGCGGGTTCGAATGGCTTGTGACGGTCTGGCAGCAAAGCCCGCCACAACGGCAGTCCGCTTCCTGAGTCGTGCAAGCTTCGCCGACGCGCAGGGATTCAGTTTGCTCTCCTGCAAGCTTGACACGGGGCGAACCCATCAGATTCGCGTTCATCTTGCGTCACAGGGCATTTACCTGGTCGGTGACCCCTTGTATGGGAAATCCGCAGCTGACCGTGCGCTTGCCCAGCGTGATCCCCAGTTCGAAGCGCTGCTTTTGCAGGGTCAGGCCCTGCACGCAAGCCTTTTGCAGTTTCCGCATCCCGTCTCAGGCAAGCAACTGAGCGTTTTCAGTGCCTGGAAAGCAGAAGTTGATCTACCCCTTCCTATGGCGCAAACGCTCGCTGCACTTTGGGGATTAAGCTTGTGAGTGATCAAAGCGAGACGGCAAGGCAAAAGCCCATCGACCCGCCGCAGTCCTGGCTGCGTCCAAATTGGGATTTTGCTTTTGCGCTGCATCAGCCCAATGCGCGCAAACAAGCGGCCCTGCTTGCCGAGCGTTATTTCGTGCTTTGCACAAACCGATATGGGGGTTTGAGTGAGGGCGTCTTCAGCTCGATGAATCTTGGGTTTAGCCAGGGCGATGACAAGGCCTTGGTGGCAGAAAATCGGCGCTTGCTGGAGCAGTTTTTGCCATACCCCGCGGGCTATTTGCATCTGGTCCACGGGGCGCGCTGTGTTCGCGACGATGAGCTTGCCGCGCATCAGCGCTTACCTGAGGCCGATGCCGCGGTGTTAACAAGCAAGGGTCGTTCGCTGGTGATGCTCACGGGTGATTGCCTTCCGATCGTGCTTGCTGAAGCACAAGGCCAAGCCTTGGGCATGGTGCACGCAGGATGGCGAGGGCTGGCTTGCGGCGTCATCGAATCGGCCGTCCATGTGCTCCGGTCTGCGGTTGAACCCCGGGCCAGATTGCTGGCGTGGATTGGCCCTGGTATTGGTCCAGCGGCCTTTGAAGTTGGCGAGGATGTATTGATGGCGTTTCCTGAGAATGAGCGCGGCGCTGAGTTCTTTCGCAAGCGGCCCTTGCAAGCTGGCCAGGCGCGTTGGATGGGTGATCTCATCGCCATTGCCCGGCGTCGTTTGGGCTTGGCGGGCATCTCGGCCGTGGGTGGCGGCCTTTGGTGTACCTGGCATGACGGTAGCCGTTACTTTTCTCATCGTCGCCAGGCCGGAGGTGGCCGTTTTGCAACCGTGATCGCGATTCGTTGACCGTTCTCGTGGGCATAGCCCCATCGTGTTGCGAAAGAATCTGTATCGTTCAGTCTTGTCGATGAATCGGAGGCTAGAAGGCCTGTCTGCTTCATCCCCACCATGCGATGCGAAGGAGGCTGCCATGGCCACGAGGCGTTCAAAAGATCAAGACGTTTCCACCGACAAGGCAAAACCCACTGCAGGGAAGCGCAGCAATTCAAAAAGGCCAAAGCCCATACCCGCTGCGCAGGCTCAGGCGCAGGCTCACGCTCAGGCTTTAGGTGCATCGGAGCCTGCGAGCGCCCCTCATGAGCAGGGCCTTCAAGAGGTTCAGGACGCCTGGGCTTCGGTTCTTCAACCCTGGGCGAGCATGCCGGCATGGCGAGTCGACCCGCAGGCATTAAGCGACTTGCAAAAGGAGTATTTGCAGCGTGCGCAAGGCTTGATGTCCTCAGCCGAAGCCTCAGCAGTTCGCGCCGATAAACGCTTCAGTCACGAGGCTTGGAATCAGGGACCTTTTGCGATGGCAGCCTCGCTTTACCTGCTTCATGCTGAGTTTATGGCGCGAATTGCTGAACTGGTCGAGGCCGATGACAAGACCAAAGAGCGGATCAGATTTGCCACCGAGCAATGGGTTGAGGCTGCTTCCCCATCGAACTTTCTCGCAACCAATCCCGAGGCGCAACAGCGCATGATCGAATCGGGCGGCGAAAGTCTTCGTCAGGGCATGGAAAATCTGATGCACGATGTTGCTGCTGGGCGTATTTCGCAATCAGATGAGAAGGCCTTTGAGGTGGGCCGCAATGTTGCGACTTCCGAAGGCGCGGTTGTGTTTCGCAACGCCTTGATGGAAATCATCCAATACAAGCCCTTGACTGCGACCGTGGCTAAGCGGCCTTTGCTGATGATTCCGCCCTGCATCAATAAGTTTTATATTTTAGATCTCCAGCCGGATAACTCACTGGTCCAGCACTGCCTTTCCGAGGGCATTCAGGTCTTCATGCTGTCTTGGCGAAACGTGGACGCCTCGCTGGGTCATCTGGGCTGGGACGATTATCTTGAAGCTGGCGCCATTGAGGCGATTCGTGTTGTTCAGGAGATCAGCAATCAGGAAGCGATCAACCTGCTCGGGTTTTGTGTTGGCGGAACGATTGTGGGCGCTGCATTGGCAGCACTTGCCGCGCGCCAAACGTATCCGATTGCTTCGCTCACCTTGCTCACCACATTGCTCGATTTTTCGCATCCCGGCATCCTCGGTGTCTTTATCGATGAACAACATGTGCGGATGCGCGAGCAGAGCCTGGGCGCTGGCGGTGTGATGCATGGCAAGGAGTTAGCCGCCACCTTCTCAGCGCTCCGTCCAAACGACCTGGTCTGGAATTATGTGGTCAACAACTATCTCAAGGGAGAGCGGCCCGCTGCCTTCGATCTTTTGTACTGGAATGCGGATTCAACCAATTTGCCGGGTCCGATGTTTGCCTGGTACCTCAGACATATGTATTTGCAAAACGAGCTGGTTCAACCTAATCGCCTCAACTGTCTGGGTGTGCCGATTGATCTCGGTGCGATCGACGTGCCGAGCTATATTTTTGCAGCCCGTGAGGACCACATCGTGCCCTGGCCCGCAGCCTACTTGAGCACCCAGCACCTGGGCGGTGAAAAGCGGTTCGTGCTGGGAGCAAGCGGGCATATTGCCGGCACGATCAACGCAGCCCGGCGAAATCGTCGAAGCTATTGGATCGCTGAGCCGCAGCATTTGCCGACTGATCATGAAGCCTGGCTTGCCGCGGCTCAAGAGCATCCGGGCAGCTGGTGGTTGGACTGGTCCAACTGGCTGGCAAGCTATCGGGGTGGCGAGCGTAAAGCACCTGTGAGGCTGGGACATGCGAGCTATCCGATACTGGATGCTGCCCCTGGCCCTTACGTGAAACAGCGCGCGGATTGAGTCGAAAAGAAATCTAAATCGCTCGGCTACAAGGGCTTGTGGCACGATGCCAGTGCAGAATCAGGCCGGTTTTGCCAATTGCATCTTGATCAACAAGCGAGGAGACAGGGATGACACAACGTGTTGCATATGTGACAGGGGGTATGGGCGGTATCGGGACAGCGATTTGCCAGCGAATGCACAAAGAGGGCTATCTGGTCATCGCCGGATGTGGCCCGAGCCGCGACCACGCAAAATGGATTGCGGAGCAGTCGCAAGAGGGCTATCAATTCCATGCCTCGGTCGGCAATGTAGGCGACTGGCAATCAACGAAAGAAGCCTTTGATCGCGTCAAAGCAGACTTTGGTAACCCCGATGTACTGGTCAATAACGCAGGGATTACTCGGGATGGAACCTTTCGGAAAATGTCGGTGGACGATTGGCGCGCGGTGATCGATACCAATTTGAACTCGCTCTTTAACGTCACCAAGCAGGTCATCGAGGGCATGCTTGATAAGGGTTTTGGTCGCATCATCAATATTTCATCGGTGAACGGACAAAAGGGTCAGTTCGGACAAACTAATTACTCCACGGCAAAGGCCGGAATTCATGGCTTCACCATGGCTTTGGCGCAGGAAGTGGCCAATAAGGGCATCACCGTCAATACGGTGTCACCCGGCTACATTGGCACCGAGATGGTTTCGGCCATGCGTCCGGATGTTTTGGAGAAAATCGTCGCGGGTATTCCGGTCAAGCGTCTGGGCACGCCGCATGAGATCGGTTCGATTGTGGCCTGGATCGCAAGCGATGAAGGCGGCTTTGCAACGGGCGCTGACTTTTCGCTCAACGGTGGTTTACACATGGGCTGATCGAAGCGCGACGCTCCGTCGCGAGCATCCGATTGCGCCGGGACCGCTTGATTCAGCCCGGCGTTTGAAGCGTTTTGCAATCCGGGATAAAACAGCATGCAGGCAGTCAGACAAATCAAGAAATACCCCAACCGTCGCCTCTACGACACCCAAAGCAGCAGCTACATCACGCTAGGTGACGTCAAACAACTGGTATTGGCCGGCGATCGGATTCGGGTTGAAGACGCAAAGACCCACGAGGACCTCACGCGCAGCATTTTGCTGCAGATCATTCTTGAGGAGGAGGCAGGTGGCACGCCGCTTTTCTCAAGCGAAATGCTTGCGCAAATGATCAGGTTTTACGGGCACGCGATGCAGGGGATGATGGGTACTTATCTTGAGAAAACCCTGCAAAGCTTTGTTGAGATTCAAACCCGGATGACTGATCAGTCCAAGGCCTTGTACGACGGGAACAAGACGATGCCCAACCCGGAATTGTGGACGCAATTCATGGCTGGGCAGGCGCCGTTATTTCAAACCATGATGGCCAACTACATCGATCAGTCAAAAAACATGTTTGTGCAAATGCAAGAACAAATGCAACAACAAACCCGCAACATGTTTCAAGGCTTTCCCTTTCAGGCGCCTTCGGGTGACGCCGGCGATCGCGAAGAAGGAAAGTCTTGATCGGGTATGAATAAAGATCCTGCTGTAGGTTTTGTATCTCTGGGTTGTCCCAAGGCGCTGGTCGATTCCGAACGCATCATCACGCAACTGCGTGCCGAAGGTTATCGAATCGCCGCCGACTACGCAGGTGCAGACCTGGTGGTAGTCAACACCTGCGGTTTTATCGATGCCGCGGTTCAGGAATCGCTTGACAGTATCGGCGAGGCGATTCGCGAGCAGGGCAAGGTGATCGTCACCGGCTGCCTTGGACAGCGCAGCAATGCTCAGGGCGAGAACCTTGTGCAAAGCCTGCACCCAAAGGTGCTGGCAGTGACCGGACCTCATGCGCGAGACGAAGTGATGGCGCATGTCCACCGTTTTCTTCCCAAGCCGCATGACCCCTATGTTGATCTCGTTCCCGAAGCCGGAATCAAGCTCACCCCAGCGCACTATGCTTATCTGAAAATTTCAGAGGGTTGCAATCACCGGTGTAGTTTTTGTATCATTCCATCGATGCGTGGCGATCTTGTCAGCCGACCCATCGGCGAAGTCATGCGTGAGGCCGAGGCTTTGGTGCGGGCCGGGGTGAAGGAACTGTTGGTGATATCACAGGATACCTCCGCCTACGGCGTGGATATCCGGTATCGCACCGGTTTTGTTCAAGGGCGGCCGGTTCGAACGCGCCTTACCGAGCTTGTGAAGGCGCTCGCAAGCCTCGGTGTCTGGTTGCGTTTGCATTATGTTTACCCCTATCCGCATGTGGATGAGCTTTTTGAGTTGATGGCGCAAGGATTGCTGTTGCCCTATCTGGATGTGCCTTTTCAGCATGCGAACCGGCGAATCCTGAAGCTCATGAAGCGACCGGCGAGCGCCGAGGATGTGCTTCGGCGCATTGAGACCTGGCGCAAACAGTGTCCGGACCTCACCCTGCGCAGCACCTTTATTGCAGGCTTTCCCTCAGAAACCGAAGCCGAGTTTCAGGAGCTGCTGGACTTTCTCACCGAGGCCAAAATTGACCGGGCTGGCTGCTTTGCCTACTCGCCGGTCGATGGCGCTGCGGCCAATAACATTGAGGGAGCGATTGGCGAATCGATCCGCGAGCAGCGGCGCGATCGTCTGATGCAGCATCAGGCGGCCATCAGCAGAACACAGTTAAAGCGCTGGAAAGGACGTCGTCTTCAAGTGCTGATCGATGAAGTCGAGCGCGATGAGCTCGGACAGATTGTGGGTGCGGTGGCCCGCAGCGCTGCTGACGCGCCGGAGATCGACGGCCGGGTTTACCTGCGGCCCCATGAAAGCTTGAAGGTGGGGGCCTTTGTTACAGCACGAATTACCCGCAGTGACGATTACGACTTGTACGCATCGGTCACCCGGTCCTAAGAAATAGTAAGACCAATCAGCCCGAGCGCACTGCCATAGCCGATCAACCAGACCAGGCTGCGGAGCGTGGCCTTATCGACATAGTAAGCCCAAAGATAAAGTAGCCTGGCACCGATAAAACTGATACAAAGTGCATCACGGTGATTTGCGTCGACCTCGTGCTGCATCGCAAAGAGTAAGGCTGCGGCGAAGACGATCAGGGCTTCCCAGCAGTTAGCCTGTGCTGCCAGCGCACGTTGCCGTCGTGGCTCTTGCATTTGCTGTGCCCATTGTCGCGGCTGACGGTTGTCGTAGTCGCTTGCGCCCCATTTTTGCAAGCCCGCCGCAACAATGGGCATGACGCAGGCAAGAAGAAGGCTGTAGGCCGGAATAGTCATCGCTGCACTCCTTCGAGTTGACCAATCGCTTGCTGCAGGCAAGGATGCCGGGTTTCTTCAAAGTGCTCAAGCAAGGCGTCGAGACCCAGCGCACGAAAGCTCAGCGCAGCCTGCGCCGCCACCACAGGCTTTGCGCGGTAGCAGGCGCTTAGCCCTGCGATCGCCATCATCGCCAAATCGTTGGCGCCGTCACCCACTGCGATGCTTTGTTGGCGCTCAAGCCCCCATTGCAATAAAAATGCGTCGACAAAGCGCGCCTTTGCCTGCGCATTCAGAATCGAGCCGATCAGGCCTCCATCCAGCATTCCATCGCTCACCGATAGCCGATTGGCACGGCATGCATCAGCGCCTATCATCTGCGCAACCACATCCACGATCGGATGAAAACCGCCCGACAGCACCACGATTTTGATGTTCTTCTGTCGCGCACAATCGGCCAAGCGTGCAACACCCGGCTGCAGTCGCAACTTTTCGCGGATCAAACGCTGCATCAACTCGGGGCTTTGCCCTTTCAAAAGCTGCACGCGCTGCCTTAAGCTCTCATCGTAGTCAGCGATTTCACCGCGCATTGCTGCCTCGGTAATGGCTGCGACCTGCGCGCCGCATCCGGCGTAGGCGGCCATTTCGTCAAGGCATTCGATATTGATCAGCGTGGAATCCATATCAAAGGCCATCATGCCAAAGTCCTGCCAACGCCGCTGCAGATTCAACACGTTCACATCAAGTCCTTCTCGTGTCGCCAGCGAAAGGCACAATGACTTCGTATCATCAGCGGGGCTCACTGCCAGCATCATCTTGTGGGCGATCAACTCGGTTTGCGCCTTGAATTCCAGACCAAGCGGCGGTCGCAACAAGGCGTTGCTGGCTGAAAGTGACTGCTCAGCCCACGCCGGATCAATATCGCCTTGAATCAGCAGCAGGCTATGCTTGGGCCCTGAAGCGATTGCTGCGGACTGATGGCTTTTCGTCTTGGCGCTTGCTTGATTGATAGGTGGCGCCATCTCAGGCTGCTTTCAGTTGCTGAATCAATTCACGGACTTTTTGGCTGCGGCTATCAAGGTCCTCAGTGAGCATTGCAACACGCAGGCGATCGGATCCAAGCATTTTCGCGTCTTTGCGTCGTTGTAGAAAACGGATCAATTGTCCGGGCTCTACCGCGGTATCTTTTCCAAACTGTAAAACGATCGCTTGGCTGTGGGCGTCAATTTTTGATACACCAATGGATTGACCCAGCAGTCGAAGGCGGTGGCTTTGCACCAAAGTCTGCGTGGGCAGCGGCATCTTGCCAAAACGATCGATAATCTCTTCATGAAGTTCGCGTACGTCATCTTCATGCTCACAGGCAGCGAGTCGCTTGTAGAGCACGAGGCGCTCTTGAATATCGGGGCAATAGTGGCTTGGCAGCAGCGCCGGTGCATGTAAATTGATTTCGGTAACGACTGCAAGTGGGGCTCCCAAATCGGGTTCCCGTCCCGCCTTGAGCGAACGCACCGCTGCGTTGAGCATCTCGCTATAAAGCGAAAAACCGACTTCAATCAAGTTGCCCGATTGCGAATCGCCCAGAACCTCTCCTGCGCCGCGAATCTCAAGATCGTGCATGGCCAGATAAAAGCCTGAACCGAGCTCTTCCATCATTTGAATCGCGTCGAGCCGCTTTTGTGCATCCTTGGTGATTGCTGTCTCATCGGGAATCAGCAAGTACGCATAGGCTTGGTGGTGCGAGCGCCCCACGCGGCCTCGCAGTTGGTGCAACTGTGCGAGTCCAAATCGGTCCGAACGATGAATGATGATGGTATTGGCGCTTGGGACGTCAATGCCGGTCTCAATGATGGTGGTGCATAAGAGCAGATGAAAACGCTGCGCATGAAAGTCGCGCATGACCCGCTCGAGTTCGCGCTCGCCCATCTGGCCATGGCCAACAACAATCGATGCTTCGGGGACGAGCTCGCGAAGTTTTTGTGCACGATTTTCGATGGTTTCGACTTCGTTATGAAGAAAATAAATCTGACCACCGCGCTTTAACTCACGAAGAATCGCTTCGCGAATAATGCCTTCGGTTTCCTTGCGCACAAAGGTCTTGATGGCCAGTCGGCGCTGGGGCGCTGTCGCGATGACCGAAAAGTCCCGAATGCCTTCCATGCTCATTGCAAGCGTTCGCGGGATCGGCGTTGCTGTCAGGGTGAGCACATCGACTTCGGCCCTGAGATTTTTGAGAGCCTCTTTTTGCCGCACGCCAAAGCGATGCTCCTCATCGATAATCACAAGGCCAAGATTTGAAAACTTCACATCATTTGATAACAATTTGTGTGTTCCAATCACGATATCGACTTGTCCCTTGCCTAGGGCATCGATCGTCTGACGAATCTCTTTAGCACTTCGAAAGCGCGAGAGTTCGGCGATTCGGACCGGAAAATGGGTGAAGCGATCGCTGAAGGTTTGAAAGTGCTGCTCGGCAAGCAAGGTGGTTGGGGCGAGGATCGCAACCTGCTTGGAGTCGGATACCGCAATAAAGGCAGCTCGCAGCGCAACTTCGGTTTTACCAAAACCCACGTCGCCGCAAACCAGCCTATCCATGGGTTTGCCCGAAATCATGTCTTGAACCACCGCGTGGATGGCTGCAAGTTGATCTGGTGTTTCTTCAAAGCCAAAGCCCTCGCAAAACGCTTCATAGTCCGTTACTCGGAAGTCAAAGGCATGGCCCTCACGCAAGGCTCTTCGGGCGTAGAGATTCAAGAGCTCTGCTGCTGTATCCCGCGCCTGCTCGGCAGCCTTGCGTTTGGCCTTTTCCCATTGCCCCGAACCGAGCTGATGCAAGGGGGCGTCCTCTGGCGAGGCACCGCTGTAGCGACCGATCAGGTGCAGCTGAGCGACCGGTACATAAAGGCTCGCATCGTTTTGATAGGTCAGGTGCAAAAATTCGTTGTCACCTTCACCCAGATCCATGTGGACAAGACCCTGATAGCGACCAATGCCGTGGTCCACATGAACAACCGGGTCACCTGGGCGCAGCTCGGACAGGTCCCTGATCAAGGTATCGATACGATGCTGCGATTCTCTGCGGCGACCCTTTCCCCGGCGCGGCAAATGGGCATAGAGCTCGCTTTCCGTAATCACCGCGCCCATGGCTTCAATCACAAAACCGGCTTGTAAGGGACCCACCGCAATCTTTGCGCCCTGCCAGTCGAAGCGATCCGGCCAGGCTTCTTCAACATCCCAGCGGATATTCTGCTCGGCAAGCGCCTGCAGCAGGGTTTCACGCCGGCCCGGTGACTCGGCAAGAATGAGGACAGGAAGCTCTGACGCGGATACGAAAGATTCAAGTGCCGCATAAGGTCGTTGGCGTTTGCGGTCAACCGCAACAAGCGGTAATCCCGGACAGACAGCCTGCAATTCGCGGGGCAGGCTCAATCGCCCTTTGCTTTTGCAGGCATTAAAGAAGGCTTCATTGGAAAGCATGAGCTCTGCCGGAGAAAGGCAGGGTCGCTCCTGGTCTTTGCTCAGGAAATCATAACGTTGCTGCATATCGATGCGATAGCGAAGCAGCGCTTCTTCAGCATCACCGTGCAAGACGACGAGGGCCTCATCAGGAAGATAATCAATCAGCCGATGGCAGTGCTCGAAAAACAAGGGCAGGTACCACTCGATGCCACCGGGTGACAGGCCTAAACCCACATCTTTATAGATACTGCAACGACTGGGGTCGCCCTCGAAGCGTTCGCGCCAACGTGCCCTGAAGCGGTTGCGTGCCTCCTCATCGAGCGGGAACTCGCGACCCGGCAAAATATCGACCGATTCAATCGGATACAGGCTTCGCTGGGTATCGGGGTCGAAAGTCTTGATGCTGTCGATGTCGTCATCGATCAAATCGATGCGCAAGGGCAGGGGGTGTCCCATGGGAAAAAGATCGATAAGGCCACCACGCAAGCAATACTCGCCTGGCTTGATAACCTGGGATACATGTTCATAGCCGGCTTCGATCAGTTGGGCTGCAAAGCTGCCAGCCCCCAGGCGATCACCGCGTTTGAAAACGAAACTGCGGCCGGCAATCATCGAGCGCGGTGCGATCGCGATAGCAGCGGTACTGACGGGTGCAACAATCAGATCGATTTCCCCGCGCTGCATTTGCCACAGTGCCCTCAGACGGTCACTGATAAGGTCCTGGTGGGGTGAGAATTGGTCATAAGGCAAGGTTTCCCAGTCGGGGAAGTGCCTGATTCGCAGCGCTGGCCTGAACCAGGCGATTTCCTCGACCAAGCGCTCAGCGTCGCTTGGTTGGGCGGTGAGCACAAGTGCCGGGCGCTGCCTATGCATGGCTGCAAGCTGCGCAAGCCAGAAGGCGTCGGACGAACCCCATGTGGTGGGGCCCTGCAAAGCCTGTCCGGGTGCGGGCAGTCGCAGGGCTTGATCAGGCCAGGACATGAGAGAATTTTAGTCGATCTGCCATGAACGCCAAACCGCAAGACCCTCGCCCGGGGGTATCGACCCATGATCGATGCCTTCAATCGACCGATGAAACTGCCCCTGCAACGCACACTGCGATGCATGCGGTGGTACCGGCTGCCGGTACGGGTCAACGCTTTGACGCGCGGGGCAATCCAGAGAGCAAGCCAAAGCAGTATCGGGAACTTGCCGGAGAGCCAGTGATCGTGCGGGCACTTGAGGTATTGCTGGCACAGCCTCAACTCGATTGTATTTGGGTGGTTCTCGCACCACAGGATCAGCAAGGGCCCGAGCTGCTTGCCTCTCTCCTCAAGGATCATCCCGAGCGTTTGCGCCTTTGCTTACAAGGCGGTGCAACAAGGCGTGATTCGGTCTTAGCGGGCTTGCGTATGGCGCATCAGGCAGGAGCGGGCTGGGTGATGGTGCACGATGCTGCAAGACCGATGCTGCAAGGTGCCTCGCTTGAAGCCTTGATCAACAGCTGCCTGAGCAGAAACCATGGGGGCATTCTGGCGCTTCCGGTGGTCGATACCGTCAAGCGGGCGCGTGTTGATAAGGCCTATCCGATGGTCGAGCAAACCCTGCCGCGCGAGCGACTATGGCTTGCACAAACCCCACAGCTTTTTCCAGCCGATCGACTGCTGCAGGCGCTTGAACGTTTTGATGATGTGACCGATGAGGCTTGTGCCATGGAACGGCTTGGCGATCCGGTAGCCTTGATCCAGGGTGAGCGCTCCAACATCAAGTTAACCTACGCCGATGATTTGCAGGAGCTTGAATTGCGTTTAGCGAACCATCAATCCGCAGATTTTCGCATCGGCGAAGGCTACGATGTGCATGCCTTGGTACCTGGGCGTGCGCTCATCATTGGCGGCGTGCGAATTGATTATCCGATGGGTTTGCTCGGCCACTCGGACGCCGATGTGCTCTTGCATGCGATCACCGACGCCTTGCTCGGTGCGGCCGGACTGGGCGATATCGGTGAGCATTTCCCAGATCATGACGGCAAGCTGCGCGGAGCCGATAGCAGCGGCCTGCTCAGTCAGGTCGCAGGGTTGATTCGCGATCGCGGCTGGTCGATTGTGAACCTCGACTGCACCGTGCTGGCACAACGCCCCAAGCTTGCACCCTATCGGCAGTCGATAATTGACTCGATTGCATCAACGCTCCAAGTTCCCGAAAAGCAGATCAATGTCAAGGCAAAAACCCAGGAGTTGCTCGGCTTTGAGGGGCGTGGCGAAGGCATTTCAGCTCGGGCCGTGGTACTGATTGTCGCGAGTTCTGGTCCTGACCCTGCGAGGCGATGAGATGCAACTGCCTGCGGTTCCGCCGCTTGCACCGCGACGAGGCGGAAGGCTCACGCGCTGGATTGGCAAACTCGGCATGGCTTTGCTGGGCTGGCGCGTGGAAGGCGAGTTTCCGAACCACCCCAAAATGGTTGTCGCTGGCGCGCCGCACAGCACCAACTGGGATTTCCCGGTTGCCATGTCGACGGTTTTCGCGCTCAATTTGCGCATTCGCTTCATGGCCAAAGCCTCGCTGTTTCAGGGTCTGGCCGGACCTATCATGCTGTGGTTTGGCGGATTGCGCGTGGATCGATCGCAAGCCGCTGACGTGGTTGATCAGGTGGTTGCGCAAATCGCCCAGACTGAAGCGATCTGGCTTTGCATTGCCCCTGAAGGCACCCGTAAAAAAGTGGAGCGATTTCGAAGCGGATTTTTGCGGATCGCGCGCGCGGCGCAAATACCCATCATGCTTCTTGTGATTGACAGGCGCGAGCAAGTCATTCGGCTCGGTCCGCTGTGGTATCCGACAGAGGATATCGAGGCGGACCGGCTTGCGATCGAGAAGTGGTTCGAACCTTATCAGGCTGGACGGTAAAGCCTTAGTTGAGATCGGCAACCAGCGCTTTGCGATGGTCTTCAGGCAGCGGACTGATGCTGACCTGACAAAACGGATGGTCAACGCCAACCGAAAGTGTGACGCCGTACTTGAGGGCCTCACACATGTCCTTGCTCAACTCAAAGCGCAAAAAGTGTACCGATGAGGTTTTTTCATCGTTCTCACGCTCAAGATCTTCGTCGGCAATCGCATAAACCTTGGGTGAGCCCTCGACCTGAATCCAGACCTTGTCTTCGATCCCAATGAGTTTGGCCAGGGCTGCCTTACGCTCGGCTGCGTCTTCGTATTCGATCATCATGGTCGCCTTGAAATTGTTGCCATCAGGTACCAAGGGACTGTAGGACTCCAGTTCATGCTGAATCCCATCTTCTTCGAAGATTTTCTCGATGCGAAGCATTTCCTGAATTTGATAGCGGACGGTGAGTTCGTCTTCGAAAATCAGGGTGACGTGTTCACCAAGCGCCAGGCTTCGCAGCTTCTTGTGCTCAATGACACGCTTGCGAAACTCTGGACGCGCTTTGGCGTAGGCTTCGAGGGTCATCAACGAATCGCGGGTGATTTTGGGCTGTTTCATGTTCGTATCCATGGTCAGATTCCATAGGCCTTTCTTAAGAGGGTGAGTGGGTGCGCCATTTGCGCCTGGTTCAATTGATTTCGTTCCATGCCCTGCGCAATGTGGTGGCCGGCGAGTTGGCAATCCGAAGCGATCCAGTCGGGTTTGCCCGCGGGATGCTCGCTCATTTGCCGAAACACGGGTCGACCGATTTTCATCGCGTTATCAAAAAACTCTTTCTTCACGCCCCAGGTCCCGGCATGTCCGGAGCATCGTTCAACCGTATGAACGCGGGTTTCCGGCACCATCGCCAACATATCCTTCGTTCGCTGCCCCATGTTCTGTACCCGAAGGTGACAGGCTATGTGATAGGAAACATGGCCAAGCCCCACCTTAAAGCCGGTGTCAAGCAATCCATCCTTGCTGCGTTCGGTGAAGTACTCGAAGGGATCAAACATCGCTGCCTTCACCGCCTGCGTATCGGAGCAGTTTGGAAACATCAAGGGAAGTTCCTGCTTGAACATCAGTCCACACGAGGGAATGGCAGCAAGGATTGCGTAGCCCTCGCGGGCCAGTTTTGCCAGGACCGGCATGTTTTTCGCTTTCAGGGCGGCCACACCATCAAGGTCGCCCAGTTCAAGTTTAGGCATCCCACAGCAGGCTTCTTTCTCGGCCAGTATCCAGGGGATCTTGTTGTGATCCAGAATTTTGATCAAATCCTGTCCGATGCCTGGTTCGTTGTAATTCACATAACACGTGGAAAAAATGGCAACCTTGCCCGGTGTGCGGGCACCATCCTTGACCACTGTGGCTGCCGCGCGCTGCGACTGCACTTGCGATCGGAAGGACTTCGGAGCGAACTCCGGAACCCAGGCCTCTCGATGAACGCCGATCAGTGATTCGCCAAGCTTTCGCGCCGATTCATTTTTGGACAGCGCATTCACCGTTTGCACCACAACAGGGATGCCGGCGAGTTTGCCGTTGCGATCGGTCGACGCAAGCTGAACGTCTCTGAATTGGGTTTCGGTGCCTTTCTTGAAGGCAATCGCTTTGGCACGCAACATCACATGGGGAAAGTCGAGGTTCCACTCGTGCGGTGGAACATAAGGACACTTGGTCAGGTAGCACAGATCGCAGAGATAACACTGATCGACCACTTTCATGTAGTCCTTGCGGTCTACGCCGTCGACTTCCATGGTTTCCGAAGCGTCGACCAGATCAAAAAGGGTGGGAAAGGACTGACACAAACTCACGCAACGCCGACAGCCATGGCAGATATCGAAAATACGTTCCATTTCGTCAAAGCAAGCTTTTTCGTCGTAAAACGCTTCGCTTTGCCAGTCAATCGGATGGCGTGTGGGGGCTTCAAGGGATCCTTCACGCATGGTTGAACTCTGTCATTATCTGTAGGAGGATATGTTCTAGAACATGAACTGGATCCCTGGGGCCAGGCCCTGAGGATCCAGTGCAAGCTGCTTAGGCGTTTTCTGCCAGCGCGTCCAGAGCTTTCTGGAACTTGTTGGCGTGTGAACGCTCGGCCTTGGCGAGCGTTTCAAACCAGTCAGCGATTTCGTCAAAGCCTTCATCGCGGGCGGTCTTGGCCATACCGGGGTACATGTCGGTGTACTCGTGGGTTTCACCAGCTACCGATGCCTTCAGGTTGTCCGAGGACGAACCGATGGGCAGGCCGGTGGCAGGGTCGCCAACGTGCGCGAGATAGTCCAGGTGACCATGCGCATGGCCGGTTTCGCCTTCCGCAGTCGAGCGAAAGAGTGATGCGACTTCGGGCAGGCCTTCAACGTCGGCCTTGTTCGCGAAGTACAAATAACGACGGTTTGCCTGGCTCTCGCCTGCGAATGCGTCTTTCAAATTTTGATGGGTTTTGGAACCGTTAAGACTTGCCATTTGAATCTCCAAAGCAAAGTGACTTGGGCTGTTTAATCAAACTCCCTCAGCCTGACCGATGAAACGGTCAGCACTGAAAGCGAGCGAATTATGGACACAGAGCCCCATCCGACGCCAATTGAATTTTCAAATCCCGCTGATTGGAAATCTGCATCGCCTCGCTTAAACCCCGAGTTGTTTGGCCGATGGCAGTTGCAGTCGCACGCCCAATCCACCGGTGCGAGCCCTGCGTAACTCGAGCCGGCCTTGGTGGCGCAGCACAATGCGGTTCACAATTGCCAGACCCAAACCGGTACCTTCACGATCGCTGCGATAAGCCTCAAGGCGCGAAAAAGGTTCGAGCAGGCGTTCGAGTTCACGCTCAGGAACGCCAGGGCCGTAGTCGTCCAGTTCAAGCACGAGTACGCCTGTCTGGCTGCTTAGCCTGAGCTCGCCGTCACAATCGCCCGCTGATCGGGCATAGCGTGCGATGTTCGAAAGCAGGTTGTCGAGCAGTCGATCTACATCAACTCGCCGCCCCACCCAGGGTAGCTGCTCTGGGCATTCGAGTTTGATTCGCAGACCGTCGTCCCGCCAGCGTTCCACCGCGGCCTTCACCCCGGGTGCGGCATCGTCGGTGTCACTACCTTGCAAAACCGAGGCGCGAGCGTAGTCGATGAACTGGCGCACCACCCCGTCAATGCGTTCAATGTCATCGACAAGATTTGCGCGGACGTCCTGCGATATGGATGCCAACTCGACTTCCATGCGCAGTCGGGTGAGCGGGGTGCGGATGTCGTGTGAGATCCCGGCAAGCGCAACACGTCGGTCGTCTTCAAGTTGTTCGAGCGCTTTGCGCATGTGATTGAAGCGTCGGTTGACTTCACCAAACTCTCCAGGAAGATTTTCGGGTAGCGGAGGCGACTGTCCGCTTGACTCCATGCCGGTGATGGCACCTGCCAGGGATCTTAAAGGGCGGTTGATTTGCTGCGAGATCAGAACCGCCCCCAAGAGCGATAAGAACACCACGATCGCTGCAGCCCATTCCCAGGGTGGATCAAGGCTGCGCTCGAGCCGCTCTTGCTGAACGCCCAACCAGTAGGGTTGACGTCGGATGCTGATGCTCACCCAAAGCCCTTCAACGCCGTTGACTGCGCCGATGACCTGCGTACGCTCGCCCATCTCGAGCTTCAGAAATCGGGTGAGGCGCTTTTCGGTGTCGCTGCGGTCAAAGTCGATCAGTTGATCGGTGCTCAAACGCGGGATCAGCCGAAGCCCCTCTCTGCGATCGAGAAGGCTCAGGAGTTCCTTGCGGCTTTCCGGGTCTGCGGATTCGAGCGAGACCTTGGTTACGTTGGCCAAGGAGGCAACCTCCCAGGCCACCGATTGTTCAGGCGTTGGGCCAAGGCGCTGGTTCATGACGAACCAGGCACCCAGCAAGCTGGTGACCAGCAAGCCCGCGATCAGCAGAAAGGTTCGACCCAATAAGCTGCTTGTCATCATGAGTTAAAACTGTACGCGATTGTTTGCAGCAAGCCCTACAATTTGCACGATGCCACACATCCTGCCAAAGACGAGGTGGCGGGCACTCACCCTGTCGAGTTCTTCATCGCCGGCGTCGGTGGGATTGTTCGAAGCCGATGGTCGCTGCCTCTGGTCTTATGTCGAATCCTCATCCCGAACCGGGGAGGGATTGCTGGCTGCCATCGCCCGGCACCGCGAAAACCCTGCTTCCAAGCCTGATTTGATCATCGTAGATCGGGGCCCTGGGCAGTTCAGTGGGCTTCGGGTAGGACTTGGCCTGGCCCAAGGGCTTGCGATGGGTTGGGGTCTTCCAGTGCTTGCACTTGATAGCGCAGCGATTATGGCCAATTGGGCACTCCAGCTGCCTGAAGCGGCAGGCCATACTGGAGGCCTTGTGAGCCTGCGTGATGCCAGGCTCGGTGCTTTTTACGGTGCGCGTTTTGCTGCAGGATGCGCAAGCCTGGCAATCGAAACCGCCATGCTGGCTGAACTTAGTCTGAGCGAAACCCTCGCGCTCTTGCTTGCGGTGCAGGCCGAAGAAGGCGCGTTGCGACTTGTGACCGATCAATCGAGCATGGCAAAACTCACTGAAGTCAGTGCTCTTGCAGGGCTGATCGATAATCCATCGTGCTGTCTGATTCCGCAGGCCGATCAGCTGCTCGCGTCCGCCGCCCAGCTGGGTTTCGAGGCGCTGCAGGCTGGGGCAAGATTGCTGCGGCCGGATCAACTCGAGGCCTATTATGTGCGCAACGACGTGGCTATGGATCTGGTTGCGCAGCGCGCCTATCGACGCGCGCAGGACGATGCTTCAAAGTCCTCGATCGGATCCTGAATGCTGGGGCAAGCGTCATGAGTAAGTTCTTGGAAAAGGGTTTTGGGGGTCCCGGTTGCAAAAACAAGCGCTGATGCGTCGGCCTTTGCCGGATCAAAAGGAGCGGCTTGCAGGTCTGCGTCCGATGAGTCTGCTTGATCTTGCGCGGGTCGCGGCAATTGAGCGGAGCATCTATGACTTTCCCTGGACAGAGGGAAACTTCAGAGATTCGTTAAACGCCGGCCACGAGGGATGGCTGCTCGAGTCGATGGAATCGCCGGGAAAGCTCAAGGCCTACGCCTTGCTGATGTGGATTGTTGACGAGGTGCACCTGCTCAATGTGTCGGTGAGGGCCGATGAACAAGGCCAAGGGATTGGCCGAAGGCTCATGCAATGGCTCCTCGCCCATTGTTATGCACAAGGTGCTCAGAGCATGCTGCTGGAGGTAAGGCCGAGTAATCATGTTGCGCTAAGGCTTTATGCAGCCTTTGGTTTTGAGCATATCGGTACGCGCCGTGCTTACTACCCGGCCCGGGGTGGGGTAAGGGAAGATGCCTGGGTTTTGCGCTGCCGTCTCGAGACCGTGCTCGCATGAAGTGGTCGGCGCAACAGGATCAAGCCTGGGAATGGCTCGCATTGGGCCCGCGCTGGCAGCGCAAGCCGCAAGCTCCTCCCGTCGCCCCGCCCCATGCTGAGTCATCGCTGACTGCGCGCTGGGAGGGTTTGCAGCAGGCCGTGGCAAGCTGTCAAGCCTGTCCGCTTGCCCAGACCCGGACCCAAACCGTCTTTGGTTCCGGAAGCCTTAAAGGACGCTGGGCGCTGATCGGTGAGGCTCCAGGCGCAGAAGAGGACGCGCAAGGTGAGGCCTTTGTCGGGTTGGCGGGGCAATTGCTTGATCAAATGCTGCAAGCCATGGGTTGGAATCGTGCCAGCGATCTTTTTATTGCCAACATCCTCAAGTGCCGTCCGCCCGGGAATCGAAATCCGAGTCTGCAAGAAGCGCGAGCTTGCGAGGCGCACCTGCAGGCCCAGCTTGAGTTGCTCAGGCCTCAGGCGGTCCTCATCATGGGACGGGTGGCTGCCCAACACTTACTCAAACAGGATATTTCGATTGCCCAGCTACGGGGCAGGGTACAAACTCTGCAGATCGGTAGCCCAGACGCGCTGATGACGGTACCCGCGCTCGTGACCTATCACCCGGCCTACCTGCTTCGAAACCCTGAAGATAAAGCGAAAGCTTGGGAGGATTTGAACTTGTTTGCCGAGTTGCTTGTCCAGAGTGCCGCCTTGCTTGTCCAGAGTGACAAGGCAGCTTCACCGGCAGGTTCGGGCGCTTTGCTTAATGACCGTCTTTATGATCCAGGATGAGCGCTTGGAGGTCATGCGTTTTTGCGTTGCGCACATAGCGTTGGCGGACCAAGAGCATGGTGATGGCAACAAAGGCGCCAAAAAGAACGATGATGCTGTTGATGTGAAGCTGAAACTTGAGCAAAAGTGCATAAATCCCAAGCATCAACAAGACGTTGAGATTTTCGTTGAAGTTCTGCACAGCGATCGAATGACCTGCGCTCATCAAGACATGTCCACGGTGCTGTAAGAGCGCGTTCATCGGCACCACAAAAAACCCCGCAAGACCGCCAACGAGAATCAGCAAGGGGTAGGAGGCTGGCAGCGATTCGACCAGGGTCATGCAGGGAACCATCACGCCCATGGCAATGCCGAGTGACAACACTCGCGGTGACTGGCGCAAGGTCATAAAACGTGCGGCAATCACCGCCCCGGCGGCAATGCCGACTGCGACCACGCCCTGCAAAATCGCGGCTTTGTTAAGTGGCAGTCCCAACTGCTGTTCGGCCCATTCAAGCACGATAAACTGCAGCACCGCGCCCGCCCCCCAAAAAAGAGTGGTCACAGCCAGCGAGATCTGCCCCAACTTATCCCGCCAGAGCGTGAGGTTACATTGCCAGAACTCGCTGATCAGCACCAGCGGGTTGGTGTGCTGCTTTTCGTACCGGGCGCCGGTGTCAGGAATGCGCAGATTGATCAGCGCAGCCAGCAGATAAAGCCCACCGATCACCACAATCGCAGCGGTAGCTGGCGAGTGGACGCCAGGAAAGTCAAAGGCAAGGATGAAATCCGATACCGCCGGGCTGATGAGAACACCGCCCAACACAGTACCGAGAATGATCGATCCGACGGTGGTGCCTTCGATCCAGCCGTTTGCCGCAACAAGCCGACTAGGCGGCAGCAATTCGGTGAGGATCCCATACTTTGCCGGCGAATATGCCGCAGCGCCAAGGCCTACGACCGCGTAAGCCAGCAAGGGGTGAACCGTCGCAAACATCATCGCGCAGCCGAGCACTTTGACCGCGTTCGTGAAAAACATCACCCGGCCCTTTGGCATCGAGTCAGCAAAGGCGCCAACAAATGGCGCAAGCACGACGTAGCTCACGGTGAAAAAAAGCTTGAGCATCGGCTTCATCCACTCTGGCGCAGTCAACTCGATCAGTAAGGCGATTGCGGAGATCAGGAGCGCATTGTCAGCAAGCGACGAAAAGAACTGCGCCGCCATAATGGTATAGAAGCCTTTTTTCATGTGGCCGCGTTTATACCATGGCAGACTCTGCAACATGCGTCAGCTCCACGGCAACGCATGTGTTCGACCGGAACTGAGCCTTCGGACACGCCATTACTGCAGGGTCGCTCAGGTTTTGGCGCAACACAAGTCTTGGCGCAACACTTAAGACAGGAGTCTTGCATGCGCGCTTGCCGCCCGTTTTTTTCCGACCACCGTTTCGCTGCCGCAGCACGTGGCTAGACCCTTAGTTGCGCGTGTCGATGTTGCGGCGATGCGCGCCAATCTGGCTTTATTGCGCCGGGAAAGCCTCCCAAGGCTTTGCTGGGCGGTGGTGAAGGCCGACGCTTACGGCCATGGACTGTCCGCTGCGCTTGAGGCGTTTGAAAAGGCCGATGGCCTGGCACTGATCGAACCTGGGCAGGCCCTGAGTCTGCGGGAGTTGGGCTGGCGTAAACCGATTTTGCTGATGGAAGGTTTTTTTGATGAGGCCGATCTCCAAGCCTGTTCCGAGGCTGGCATCGATGTGGTGGTTCACGCGCCCTGGCAGCTTGAGCTTGTGCGGTTGACCGAATCGGCGATTCAACTCAAGCCGCGAGGCATCAGGCTTTGGGTGAAATTCAACAGTGGCATGAACCGGCTCGGATTCCGGATCAAGGAGGGTTTGCATGAACTTCAGCGACTTCGAAGCGACGGCTATCCACTCGGCGCCATCGCGCATTTTGCCAACGCCGATGCCGAGCCGGGCGATCCCGAGAGCGAACAGAGGCTTTTGGATCTGCATCGGGCGGTGAAGGCCATCGATTCGCGGATTGTCTGTAGCTTTGCCAATTCAGCCGCCTCGCAGCGCCTGCTCCAAAGCGCGGATCCGGCTCTGAACAGCTTGCGGCCAGATCTTGCACCCGAGCTTGGTGCTGACTGGTTGCGTTTTGGGGTCGCGCTCTACGGCGCTTCGGCTTTCGCCGATAGGCAGGCCGCTGAGTTTGGTCTGAAGGTCGCGATGAGGCTACAAAGCCGAGTGCTCGCAGTTCAGCGCCTGCGGGCAGGCGAACGGGTGGGCTATGGCGGTCGCTTTGTGGCCGCTGATGATTGTTCGATTGCGGTCGTGGCTTGCGGTTATGCAGATGGATATCCGCGTCAGGCTCCTGACGGTACGCCCGTTTGGATCGGAGGTCAGCTTTGCCCGCTCGCAGGACGCGTGTCGATGGATATGCTGACGGTGGACGTAAGCAGGCATCCGCATATTCAAGCCGGTGACCCGGTTGAGCTGTGGGGCCAACATGTTCCGGTCGATGGGCTGGCAAAAGCCTGCGGAACCATCGGCTACCAGCTTCTGAGCGGGCTTACGGCGCGTGTGCCAAGGGTCATTGACGCGGGGCAAGGGAAAGCTGCCCTGTGAAACCGGCCCGCAGTAAACTTGTCTACGAATGCACCGCCTGTGCAAGCCAGACGCCAAAGTGGGCGGGACAGTGCCCGGGATGTCAAGCCTGGAATACGCTGATTGAGCAGCGTCTTGAAAAAAGCACAGGCCATCGCTACGAGTCGCTTGCGCCAGTCTCCGAGGTGCTCAGCCTGGGATCGGTGCAAGCAGTCGCTATGGATCGGTTTTCAAGCGGATCGGTCGAGTTTGACCGCGTTCTTGGCGGTGGCCTTGTGCAATCGGCTGTGATTCTGATTGGTGGTGACCCGGGAATTGGTAAATCGACGCTGTTGCTGCAGACCGCAGCCCATGTGTCTCAGGTACAGCCTCGCGTGCTTTACGTCAGTGGCGAAGAATCGCTGGCACAAATTGCGATGCGGGCGCAAAGGCTCGGGTTGGCCGACGCAAAAATCGATCTGCTTGCCGAGATCGCACTTGAAAAGATTATTCAAGTGATTTCAGAGCGTAAGCCGCTTTTTGTCGTGATCGATTCGATTCAAACGGTATTCACCGACGCGCTAAGCGCAGCGCCAGGTTCGGTCTCCCAGGTGCGCGAGTGTGCAGCTCAGCTCACCCGTTGCGCCAAGCAAGGAGCAAGCACCTTGGTGATGATCGGCCATGTGACCAAGGAGGGAACCTTGGCCGGGCCGCGAGTGTTAGAGCATATGGTTGATGCGGTGCTTTACTTTGAAGGCGACAGTCAGTCCTCGTTTCGCCTGGTACGCAGCTTTAAGAATCGCTTCGGTTCGGTCAACGAGCTCGGGGTTTTCGCCATGACCGAGCGCGGACTGAAGGCAGTGCCCAACCCCTCGGCGCTTTTTCTTTCCCAACATGCCAAGCCGGTTCCCGGATCCTCGGTGCTGATTACGCAAGAGGGAAGCCGACCGCTGCTGGTTGAAATTCAGGCGCTTCTCGATGCAAGCGCGGGGGCCCAACCGCGCCGACTTGCGGTAGGGCTCGATGCGCAGCGCTTGGCGCTGCTTTTAGCTGTGCTGCACCGGCATGCCGGTATCGCCTGCCACGATCAGGATGTGTTCTTGAACGCTGTCGGAGGTGTGCGCATCACCGAGCCGGCGGCCGACCTTGCAAGTCTTTTTTCGATTGTTTCGTCGTTTAAAAACAGAGCGATAGGAAAAGGAATCGCAGTGTTCGGCGAGGTGGGTCTGGCAGGCGAAATCAGACCTTGTCCACGCGGACAGGACCGTATCCGTGAGGCAGCAAAGCTCGGTTACCGTCGCTTGATCGTGCCCAAGGCCAACGTGCCACGCTCGCCACTTGAAGGGCTTGAGATTCTTGGCGTCGAACGCCTTGCGCAGGCGCTTGACGCCTTATGGTCCTCAGCCTGAGGACGGCGCAGCATAGGCAGGGACCTCGGTCAGGCGCTTGCCTGTTCGCATCTGCCACTCTCGGGATTCGATGGCTTGCGCGCAGGCAAAGGCGCTGCGTAAGGCTGATTCGAGGCTTGCCGGAAGCATCTGCCCGCTGTTATCCGCAACCCAGTCGCCAGCAAGCCAAAGCCCCTCGGATTCGAAGTGGTTAAATGCCGGCCACATCCTCTGAGCGACCGAGGGTGTTGCTGCCCTGTGCTCGTATACATCCTTGTGTGAGAGCGGCCGAAGATCAAAGTCTTCTTGAATGGCATCAGCGTAGCTTCGTGCCTGAACCGGATCGCGCTGCGCTGAAATCACAAGGCCGAAAGCTTGTGACGAATCCGAAGCGCTGCTTGCGTTTTGAAATGGCTTGTTGCTGCGTGGAAACAGCCAGGCTGATGGACCATGCGCTTTGAGCAGCAGCTCGGGCTTGAGGGCTTCAGGGGTCCGAAACACGCCTGCACCCACGCCGTCGTGTCTCTTGTTACTGCCGGCGCAATGCCGGGTGGCGTCAGGCAGCATCAACCAGCGCGTGAGAATGCCAAGCGGTTTGGGTAAGTCGTCGAGCAGTTTGTGCAGTCGCAGGAGGCAGCGGGGCGGATCCGAGGCAGCACCTTGCGATGCGATGGCGAGTGCCAGCGCGCTTTGCGGTTCAAGGGCCAGGATCAGCGCATCAAAGGGACCCGCGTGCTCGTCGCTTCCGGCAATCGCAAGTTTCCATGTGTGGGTTGTAAAGGCTTGATCACCGCTTGAAGGGCTGGCTGTGAGACCTACCACGCGGTTTGCCGTGTAGAGCTCAAGCGCGCTCGCTTCCGATTTTGCGGTCGTGGCGGCACTGCCTTGAGCCAGTCCGTTCGCCAAAAGCTCGCTCAGGTCGCAAGCTTGGTGCATCCAGTCGCTTGCATCGAACTGCGGACTTGCCATGGCTTCGTTAAGCACCGTGGCCAAACGCATGGCGCAAGCCTCATCGAAAGGGCAGTTCAAGGCCGATTCGCAAAGCGCGGCAATCCAGCGCTGCACAAGGCTTTGTCGCAGGCCCAAACCGGAAAGCCAGCTTGTTACTGAGCAGGACATTGGTGGCGGCTGCAGTCGGGCATAGCGCATCAGTGCAGCCAACTCCAATAGGCTCGGCCATGGTATCGATCGCGCCCCGCTGAGCCAAGACAGCTGACTCAGTCCGAGGGCAAGCCGATCAAGCAGCTGGTTTGACTGCTGCATGCCCGCGGGCCTTGGGTCTGTGGCTAGCATCCGGTGCAATTGTCGCGGCCATCCCGACTTGGCAAGTTGCATGGGCTGACTCATGGTCTGACTCATGGGCTGACTGATGGACTGACTTGAGGAAGCGCGCTGAAAGCGGATGCGGAAATCGGGCGCGTCAAAGCGATAGGTTTGCGGATTGCCATAACGTGTCAGCAAGGCGCGCACCGCGCGGTAAGCACCGATCAGCAAATGCTGGCCGTTATCTAGGTCGTAGGTTTCGGCGCCCAGTTTCACCTGCAGCCCCCGGGCTCGTCCGCCGATCGTTCTGCTGGCCTCAAACACCTTCACCTGAAAGCCGTTGTCTTGCAGCAAGCGCGCGCAAGCCAGGCCTGCCCAGCCAGCACCTACCACCGCAATGTTTGGTCTTTTACGCATCGCACGAGCATGCGTCATACCGCGTCGCGCGAGCATGCGTCAGGCGCAATGCGATGACGAAAGCTTAGGCTGCGCCTGGGGCTTGCTTGCATGCTGTGCCGCTTATCGCGCTTTGTGAAGGCCGGGGGGTTTGGCTTTAAGCCAGGTGATCCAGGCCAGATAAAGCTTTCGCAAAGGGGTGATCGCTATCCGCTGGTGCATCACCGCAAAGCCTTCGGCTTCGATGCATTGCAAAAGATCATGGTAAATCGCTGCCATGATCAGCCCAGGCCGCTGGCTACGATAGGCCTCAGGAGGCAACAAATCAAAGGCCTTTTGCATCGAAGCCCTTGCCGCGCCCGCTGCGCGCCCAAGCACCAGGGCAAGCGCAGGATCGAATTCAGACCTGAGCAGCTTTGACTCTGAAAGCCCCGCTTCGATCAGCCAGGACTGAGGAAGATAAAGTCGTCCGCGGCGGCTGTCTTCGCCAACGTCGCGAATGATGTTGATCCACTGCAAGCCGCGGCCCAGCGCAATCGCATAGTCATCAAGTGGTTCAATCCAGGCCTTGCTGCTGCCTTGAAAGATACGCGCGGCCAGTTGACCGACTGCGCCAGCGACGCGATCGAAGTACACCCAAACGGCCGCTTCGTCGGGGTAGCGTCGAACCATCAAGTCCATCCGCATGCCATCCAGAATCGCGCGGAAACGACCAATAGGCAACTGCAGCCGCTCCACATGCGGGCCCAGTGCAAGCGTGACCGGATGGCTGGCTTGATTCTGGCTCATCGCTTGAATTTCCTGCTCCCACCAATCGAGTTTTCGAGCGGCGATATCGGCCTCAGAGCATTCGTCGACCACATCATCGACTTCACGGCAAAATGCGTAGAGCGCCATCATCGCTGCGCGCATAGGATCGCGCAGATAGAGAAAACTGTAATAAAAACTCGAGCCACTGGCGGCAGCCTTTTCGCGACAGTACGCCTCAGGACTCACGTCGGCTCGCCTTGTTTTGTTTTTTGAGAAGGCTGGCAGGCATCAGGCCTCGGGCGATCAGCTGATTTGAGAGGAAGTCCAAAGAGCCAGTGGCGCAACAATCGGAAAATTCCGATCGCCGTCAAAGCACCCTGAAGCTTTGGCCGCTCGCGCACCGGATCGGGCGATTCACAAAGCATGAGGGCAACGGTTGCAGCCGCGGCAATGATCGCTTTTAACTCAAGCGCCAGGCGCATCGGCATCCGGCTGACCAGGCGCTGGTGCTGGCGCAAGGCTTCAAGCTGGTCGATGGCCTGATTGCGAACCCAGAGCCTGAGTTTGCCAGGTAATGATCCCATGCTACAAAAATCAAACCATTGTTGAGCGTCGTAACCCATCGCATACAACGCGTCTGCCGGAACATAAATCCTGCCCCGCATCGCATCGATGCGACTGTCTTGCAGCATGTTGATACGCTGCAGCGCGATACAAATTGCATCGGCATCGCGCAGGTTATCGGGGCTGTCAACCTGATGCAGCGCAAGTAACATCCGACCCACACTGGCAGCCGATCCGCGGCAATACGATTCAAATTGCTCTGCCGTTTGAGGCCAGAAGCCGCGGGCGTCCCAGGCAAATGCCGATAGCATCAGCGACATTTCAGTCCGCACTTGCGGCTGCTGATGAAGTGCCTGTGCTAGCCAGGCCGCAACACAGCGACTTGCCCGGCTGTCGAGTCCAGCCTGGGTCATCCAAGGTCCCGGCGCTTCACCTTGCAGCATCCCGTGAAATTCGCGAAGAAAGGCAAGCCTTTGGCCAACCTGCCAGGTTCCCTCATCGGCCAGATCGTCGGCAAAGCGCGCCACAGCGTAGATAGCCAACACGCTTTGACGTATCGGCCGGGGCAGCAAGATCGACGCCACCGGGAAGTTCTCCGGATGGTCAACCCCGTGCAGCAGGCCCTTGGACCAGTGAATGGGGCTTGAAAGCATGGTGTGATTGAAGCGCAACCTGTCTGGCAGTGGTCTTTGGCAGTCGGCTTTCCGAGCAATGCAATGAGGCTTCATTATGGGCGAGTTATTGAAGACAGTTACACTACTTACCGGGCGGCCGTGGCGGAATTGGTAGACGCACCAGGTTTAGGTCCTGGCGCTGAAAGGCGTGAAGGTTCGAGTCCTTTCGGCCGCACCAGGCGTTGTTTTGCGGCATGGCGGGCATGCATGTCGTGTGGGAATCTTATTTTTGTAGCGAAAAGAACGACATATGAGCACTATCGAAGTGATGGAAGGTCTGCAGCGGCGGGTTGCCTTGTCGGTATCAACCGCTGAACTCGAAAAGCGCGCGATTGTGAAACTCAAGCAGATCGCGCGCACTGCGAAAATGCAAGGCTTTCGTCCCGGCAAGGTTCCGATGAAAATGATCGAATCGATGTACGGTGGCAGCACCCGCAGCGAAATCCTCTCCGATTTGATTTCCGAAGCGTTTTCAACACTTGCCGAAACGCAGCGGCTTCGGGTTGCTGGCGCACCCGATATTGCACCCGAAGGCGAATTGAATTTTGACGCGCCGAGTCTCGATTTTTCAGCCCAGTTTGAGGTCTACCCCGAAGTCGCAATCGGATCGGTCGCCGATCTCGAGGTCGAAAGGGTGCGTGCCCAGGTGGGTGAAGCCGAAATTGAAAAAACACTGGAGGTGTTGCGAAAGCAGCGACAGAGCTGGCAGGAAGTTGATCGCCCTTCAGAAAACGGTGATCAGCTGACGATCGACTTCAAGGGTAGTCTGGATGGTGTGGCCTTCGAGGGTGGTCATGCGGAGGGTTTTAGCCTTGTGCTTGGCCAAGGGCGCATGCTTGCCGATTTTGAGAAAGCGCTGATCGGTCAAAGCAAAGGGGCAGCGCTGACCTTTCCGGTGCAGTTTCCTGACAACTACGGCGCCGAAAGGCTCGCTGGGAAGCTTGCGCAGTTTGAGGCTACGGTGCATCGTGTTGAATCGTCGGTGCTTCCGGATGTTGATTCGGATTTCGCGCAGCAGCTTGGGGTGGCAGACGGCGATATCGAAAAGCTTCGTGCTGAGATTCGCAAAAATCTTGAGCGGGAAGTTGCCCAACGCGTCAAGGCCAGAATTAAAGCAGCGGTGATGGAAGCCTTGCCCAAGGTTTCATCCTTTGACTTGCCCAAAGCGCTGATCGAGTCTGAAATCGAGTCACTGGCCGAGAAAGCCAAGCAGGATCTTGCGCAGCGCGGCATCGATGCCAAGCAAATGGCCATCCCCAGGGAGGCTTTTGAAGAGCCGGCCAAAAAGCGGGTGCAACTAGGCCTCATTGTGAGTGAGCTTGTCCGTCAACAGCAGCTGCAGCCCAGACCCGAGCAAGTGAGGGTGATTGTTGAAGAAGCGGCAGCCGCCTATGAAAACCCGGCTGAAGTGATCCGCTATTACTTCAGCGATCGACAGCGTCTTGCTGAGGTTGAAGCCTTGGCGATCGAACAAAATGTGGTCGACTATGTTTTACAGCACGCAAGGGTCGCTGATCGGGATCTGGCGTTTGATGAACTGATGCAACAGGCAGCCTGAGATGACGAGAAACAATCTGATTGAGGATTTGGTCAATGCCCAGTATTCGATGAGCGCATCGGTTCATGGCTCGGCCCTTGGCGCCCGTGGCTTGGGTATGGTGCCGATTGTGATTGAGCAAAGCGGCCGCGGCGAGCGCGCTTATGACATTTACTCAAGGTTATTGCGTGAGCGGGTGATTTTTTTGGTCGGTCCGGTGATGGACGTTACCGCCAATCTTGTGGTTGCCCAGCTCTTGTTTCTGGAATCGGAAAATCCCGATAAAGATATTTCTTTTTATATCAATTCGCCTGGCGGCTCGGTGTCGGCAGGCATGGCGATGTATGACACCATGCAGTTTATCAAACCCGATGTGTCCACGCTGTGTATGGGCGTCGCAGCGAGCATGGGTGCGTTTTTGCTTGCTGCGGGTGCGAAGGGAAAACGCTTTGCCTTACCCAACGCACGCATCATGATCCACCAGCCCTCGGGAGGCGCAAGCGGACAGGCTTCCGATATCGAGATTCAGGCCAGGGAAATTCTTTATTTGCGCGAACGCCTCAACCGGATTCTTGCCGAGCGTACCGGCCAGGCAATTGAGCGTATCGAGCGCGACACCGATCGCGATAACTTCATGTCGGCCGACGATGCGGTAAGCTACGGAATCATTGACAAGGTCTTGAGTCAGCGCAGCGAGGGTACAGCGTCCGCATGAGTGAGAAAAAGGGTAGCAGCGAGAAGCTGCTCTACTGCTCGTTTTGTGGCAAGAGCCAAAACGAAGTCCGAAAACTGATTGCCGGTCCTTCGGTCTTCATCTGCGATGAATGCATCGACCTTTGCAACGATATTATCCGCGACGAAACGCAGCCCGAGGCTGGCAGCAGCGCCGGCGACGGCTTGCCGACACCCACCGAGATTCGAGATATTCTTGATCAGTACGTGATCGGACAAGAGCACGCAAAAAAGGTGCTGGCAGTTGCGGTCTACAACCATTACAAACGGCTCCGTCATCAAAACGATAAGGATGAAGTTGAGCTCGCCAAGAGCAACATTTTATTGATCGGCCCCACCGGATCCGGAAAAACGCTGCTTGCCCAAACGCTGGCCAGGCTTCTAAACGTTCCCTTTGTGATCGCCGACGCCACCACCTTGACCGAAGCCGGTTATGTGGGCGAAGACGTTGAAAACATCATCCAAAAGCTTTTGCAAAACTGCGCTTATGACGTTGAAAAGGCGCAACATGGCATCGTCTACATCGATGAGATCGACAAGATTTCACGCAAATCAGACAACCCTTCGATTACGCGGGACGTGTCGGGAGAGGGTGTCCAGCAGGCACTGCTCAAGCTGATCGAAGGTACGGTTGCCGCTGTACCGCCGCAAGGTGGCCGTAAGCACCCGAATCAGGATTTTGTTCAGATCGACACCACCCACATCCTCTTTATTTGCGGTGGTGCATTTGACGGCCTTGAGAAGGTGATCAGGGACCGCTCGGAGCGATCCGGGATCGGCTTTAGTGCCAGCGTGCGCAGTGCCTCGGAGCGCAAGGTGGGCGAATTGTTGCGTGAGATCGAACCCGAGGATTTGATCAAATTCGGTTTGATTCCAGAACTCGTGGGCCGTTTGCCGGTAATTGCAAGCCTGGATGAACTCACCGAAGAAGCGCTTGTAGACATTCTGATTACGCCGAAAAACGCGCTCGTTAAGCAGTACGCCCGTCTTTTTGCGATGGAAAATGTTGAGCTTGAGATACGCCCGGAGGCGCTCAAGGCGATTGCCCGCAAAGCGATCAAGCGAAAAACCGGCGCGCGCGGCTTGCGCTCGATCCTGGAGGCCTCACTGCTTGATGTGATGTTTGATCTTCCCGGACAGCAGCATATTGCCAAGGTCGTGCTTGATGAAAACGCGATCGAAGCCGGCGCAAAACCCTTGTTGATCTACGCCGAAACCGCCAAGGTCGCCGGTTCAAACTAAACTCACAGTCATGATGATTCGCAAGCCCTCGCGTGACTGCTTCGTCACCCGTCGACTGCGGTCAAGATCTATGGAGTAATGCCGAAATGAGCCAAGAAAACCTACAAGGACTCCCCCTGCTTCCCCTGCGTGATGTGGTTGTTTTCCCCCATATGGTGATTCCGCTTTTTGTGGGGCGTCCCAAATCGATCAAAGCCCTTGAGAGCGCCATGGAGCAGGGGCGCTCGATCATGCTGGTTGCGCAACGAAATGCTTCAAAAGACGATCCGAGCGCCGATGACATCCACCGGCTTGGCTGTGTGTCAAATATTTTGCAAATGCTCAAGTTGCCCGACGGTACGGTCAAGGTGCTGGTCGAAGGGGTTCAGCGCGCTGAAATCGACGCCGTGCACAGCGACGATCCGCACTTTACCTGTGACTACCGCTTGGTCCAGATCGCGGGCGGCAGCTCGCCGGAAATTGAGGCCTTGCGACGGGCGATCCTCACGCAGTTCGATCAGTATGTGAAGCTCAACAAAAAAATTCCGCCTGAGATTCTCGCCTCGCTTGGCGGCATCGACGAACCTGGCCGCATGGCCGACACGGTCGCGGTCCATTTGCCGGTAAAAATCGAGCAAAAGCAGGAAATCTTAGAGACCTTCCCCGTCCATGAAAGGCTTGAGAAATTGCTTGCCCTGATTGAGTCCGAGCTCGATATCTTGCAGGTGGAAAAGCGTATCCGCGGTCGCGTGAAGCGTCAGATGGAAAAAAGCCAGCGAGAGTACTACCTCAACGAGCAGGTCAAGGCGATCCAGAAAGAGCTCGGCGAGGGCGAGGACGGCGCCGACATGGAGGAGATCGACAAGAAAATCAAAGCTGCCCGCATGCCGAAAGAAGCGCTTAAAAAGGCTGAGGCAGAGTTCAAAAAGCTTCGCCTGATGTCGCCGATGTCAGCCGAAGCGACTGTTGTGAGAAACTATATCGATACCTTGACGGCGCTTCCCTGGCGCAAAAAGAGCAAGGTCAGCACCGATCTGGTCAAGGCCGAGGAAATTCTCGACCAGGATCACTTCGGACTCGAAAAAGTCAAAGAGCGAATTCTTGAGTACCTCGCGGTGCAGCAGCGGGTCGATAAAGTGAAGGCGCCGATCCTGTGCCTGGTCGGCCCCCCAGGTGTGGGTAAGACCTCGCTGGGTCAGTCAATGGCAAAAGCGACCAATCGCAAATTCGTTCGCATGGCCCTCGGCGGGGTCCGCGACGAAGCCGAAATTCGCGGGCATCGTCGTACTTACATCGGCTCGATGCCAGGGAAGATCTTGCAAAACCTCAGCAAAGTAGGGGTTCGAAATCCATTGTTTCTGCTCGATGAAGTCGACAAACTTGGCATGGACTTCCGTGGCGACCCGGCAAGCGCGCTGCTTGAGGTGCTCGATCCCGAACAGAACAACACCTTTGTTGATCACTATGTGGAAGTGGAATACGACCTTTCGGATGTGATGTTTGTAGCCACTGCAAACACACTCAATATTCCGCCCGCCTTGCTTGATCGGATGGAGGTGATTCGTTTATCGGGCTACACCGAAGACGAAAAGGTTCACATTGCCCAACGCTATTTGCTTCCCAAACAGATGACCAACAACGGCCTGAAAGGAAACGAGTTGAGCGTTGCCGAGTCGGCTGTTCGCGACATCGTGCGCTACTACACCCGTGAGGCTGGTGTTCGCTCGCTAGAGCGGGAGATTTCGAAGATTTGCCGTAAGGTGGTCAAAGCGCTTTTGCTTGCGAAGAAGTCGTCGCGGGTTCAGGTCACGAGCAAGAACCTCGATAAGTACCTTGGTGTTCAACGGTTTACCTTCGGGATCGCGGAGAAAGAAAATCAGATCGGTCAGGTTACCGGCTTGGCATGGACTGAGGTCGGGGGCGAACTGCTCACGGTTGAAGCAGCAGCAGTTCCAGGCAAGGGCAAGGCGGTCTCGACTGGCAAGCTGGGCGATGTGATGCAAGAGTCGGTTAAAGCGGCAATGACTGTGGTTCGCAGAAGGGCAGCAAGGCTTGGGATTGCCAAGGACTTTCACGAGAAATGGGATTTGCATGTGCACGTACCCGAAGGCGCAACGCCCAAGGATGGGCCAAGCGCCGGCGTGGCAATGACAACCGCCATGGTTTCGGTGTTTACCGGTATCCCGGTTCGATCCGATGTGGCGATGACCGGTGAGATTACGCTCAGGGGTGAGGTGCTTTCGATCGGCGGCTTGAAAGAGAAGCTGTTGGCGGCGCACCGGGGGGGCATCAAAACCGTCCTGATTCCTGAGGAAAATGTGAAGGACCTGCAGGAAATCCCCGATAACGTGAAAAATCGTCTCGAAATCCTTCCTGTGAAGTGGATCGATCAGGTACTTGATCTGGCGCTTGAGCGCAAACCTGTGCCCCTGCCCGAAGACATCGACGTGGCGGTCAAGCCTTCAGACGAAGCGCCTGCGGTGCTTCAAGCGACTGACGAGCGGGCGACGGTGGATCGCCTGAAGCATTAATCAGCGATGCACGGTGTGTGCTGAGCTTTTTTCTGACATGTTAGAATCTCAGGCTTCGGTCGGGTGCTTAGCTCAGTTGGTAGAGCGGCGCCCTTACAAGGCGTAGGTCGGGGGTTCGAACCCCTCAGCACCCACCAGACCGTTTTTGAAAATGAAGTTTGAGTTACAATGCAAGGCTTCGGAGTGGTAGTTCAGTCGGTTAGAATACCGGCCTGTCACGCCGGGGGTCGCGGGTTCGAGTCCCGTCCACTCCGCCAAGACTGAACAAGCGGCGCGTTGTTATCAGCATAGGCCGCGCAAATAAGGGCGAACGAAAGTTCGCCTTTTTTGTTGGAGCGCAAGATGGGATTTTTTGAATGGATCCGGGACCATAAACGTTTGATGCTCGGCACGCTTATCGTTCTTATTTTCCCATCGTTCGTGTTTTGGGGCATCTCGGGTTATGAGCAATTCATCGGCGACGGAACCCATGTCGCCGAGGTGCATGGTCGTCCGATAAGTCGCGAACGCTTTGAGGCTGCGCACCGCGAACAGCTCGATCAGCTGCGTCGGATGGCGTCGATGCGAGGTCAATCGGTGGATGTTTCAATACTTGACAATCCCGCGATGCGGGAGGAAGTGCTTGATCGCCTGATTCAGGATGCCTTACTGCAGCGCCATAAGCTTGCAAGCCGGATCTATGTGAGCGATCTTCGCTTGCGCGAAGAAATCGGGAGCATCCCAAACCTGCGTCAGCCTGATGGATCTTTCAATTTGGATCAGTACAAAGCGCTGCTAAGTTCTCAGGGCAAATCCGAATTTCAGTTCGAGCAAAATCTGCGGGAAGAACTGGCATTGCGCGCGCTTCCCGATGCACTGGGTTCAAGCGGCTATTTGTCCAACAAGGTGCTCAACAGCATTGTGGCAGCTCAGCTCGAAGGTCGCGAAGTCCGACAGCGCTTGTTTAGCGCGAAAACGTTTCGCGACCAGCTCAAGCCGACTGACGAGGAGCTTGAGGCATTTTTTAAACAAGAAGCCAAGCGATTCGAGCAGGCGGCGCTTGCTGACGTTGATCTCTTAACACTAAGCGTGAAAGATTTGATAGCCAGTGAACGGGTTGACGCACAGGCGGTCAAGACCTTTTATGACCAAAATCCGCAGCGCTTCGGTGAGCCCGAGCAGCGTCGGGCGAGCCATATTTTGCTTGAGCTTTCGGGGTCCGCATCCGAGTCAGACAGGGCAAAAGCGCTCGATCAGGCCCAATCAATCCTGAGATCGATCCGTGAAGGGAAGGACTTTGCGCAGCTTGCAAGGCAGTTTTCCAAGGACTCCGGGTCTGCTGCTCAAGGCGGCGATCTGGGTTTTTTCGGTCGCGATGCCATGGTCAAGGCCTTTGCTGATGCGGTGTTTGCCTTGAAGGCCGGCGAGCTGTCGGAGCCAGTTGTGAGCGAGTTTGGCGTCCACATCATCAAACTCACCGAGATTCGCGTGGCGAAGCTGAAGGCTTTCGAACGGGTTCGAGGCGACATCGAGCTGCAACTCAAGCAGGAAACCGCACAAAAGCGCTTTGCCGAGTTGGCCGAGAGTTTCAGCAACACGGTTTACGAGCAAAGCGACAGTCTTGAGCCTGCTGCGCTCAAGATCAGTCGTCCCGTGATCGCTTTGAAATCGCTGCGCGCAGACGGGCGCCTGCAAACAGCCGCGGGTGAACCCGGCGAAAAAGCGGCGATTCATCCGCGGGTGCTTGCTGCGGTTTTTTCAGACGAGTCGATTCGCTTGCGTCGCAACAGCGATGCGATCGAAGTGGCGCCTGGTGTGATGGTATCGGCACGACTACGGTCCTACGAACCACCCAAGAGCCCGCCCCTGGAGGCCGTGCGTACCGCCGTGGCTGAGGCCTGGAAAGATCAGGCTGCAATGGCGCGTGCCAGGACCGAAGGCGAGCGCTGGATCGAAACCCTGCGCAAGCAGCTTGTTGAGCTTGATGCTGCAAAGCCATCGGACCCAGCGATCTTGAAGAACCCCTTGCTCGGGACGCTTTTTCAAGGGTTTTCGGATCCGATTGTGGTGTCAAGAGGCCAGCCGACGGTACTGGATCAGGACAGTCTGCGCGCTGTCTTCAAGCTCGGCTTCGATGCCAAACAACGGGTGTCTGGAGTAACGGTCGCCGATCAGGGGTTTCGCGTGTTGGTGCTTGAATCGGTGTTGCCGCATGATGAAGCGCAGATTAAAAGCGCGGTACCGGTTGTTCGCGAACAGCTGGCTTCGCTCGAAGGAAGGCTCTTGTCGGATCAATACCTTAAATACCTGCGGGCAAAGTCGGATGTGAAAACCTTCCCGGCCCGGATCGCCCCCGCGGCCAATAAACCCTAGCAGTTGCTATGCGGCAGCTGTGAAGCTGCCCACTTCGGGCACTTGGGCAGAATCCCGGTGTTGCTCTCTTATCTGCCGGACCGCGTCTTGAAGGCTTGCCCCATCAAGAGCGGTCAACGCGATCCTGCGCTTTTCACTGCGAAAGTTTTTGGCAATCGATCGGTCGTATAGCGGATCGTAATGGTGCTTGAGCAAGAGGCTGACAAACTCTTCAAGTCGCTGCTGGCTGAGGCTTTGCTCAAGCGCTGCATACGCCTCGCTTGAGAGAAAGGGCCTTAGCTTTAAGGTGATCGCCTGCAGCCTTTCCGGCTCACGAATCCAGTGCTGATAGTGGTCAAGCAGGTACTTGCTGCGCACTTTGCTTTCGACTTCAAGCTGATAGTGCGGCGATGAACGCATCCGTTCAATGATCGATTCTGGAATTTGTATTTGTCCGATCTTGCGGCTTTCAGATTCCAGCCACACAAGCCTTCCAGGTTGACAGCGGGCGAGTTGGAACCACAAGCTGGTTTCGAAGGCGCGCTGACTTGGTTGCGGGCTGTCGGGCGTTGCGCCAAGCAGCGAGCCCCGATGTCGAGCAAGCGCCTCAAGATCGATGACTTGCTCACCTTCCTGCGCTAAAAGATGGAGCAAATCGGTTTTTGCGCTGCCGGTCCTGCCGGCAACAATACAAAACTTGAGTCCTTGTGCGCGTCTTGCCGTGTCTTCGATGACCCAGCGTCGAAACGCTTTATACCCCCCCTCAAGCACATCGGTGCGAAACCCAATGCGGGCCAAAACGGTTGAGAGCGCCCCAGAGCGGTTGCCTCCGCGCCAGCAGTACACCAAAAGCCTTGCATGCGGATCGATCGACGAGGCACGGTCTTCGATCAGACTGGCGATATTGCGTGCAACCAGCGTGGCGCCGGCAAGCTTTGCCTTGAAGGAACCCTCGCGCTGATACAACGTACCCACCGACTCGCGCTGCGCGCTGTCAAGCACCGGCCAATTCACCGCCCCTGGGACATGATCGAGCGCAAATTCCGCAGGACTGCGGCTATCGATGATGTGCTGGTAGTTCCAGCACGAGGGCGCATCCGCCGCGGTCATGGCTTCAAAACTTGTGTCAACGCTGACCGATTGAGCCTGTTTCATGGTTAAAGCCTATCGCCTTAAGGCTTTTACAGAGCCATTACAATGAGGGATGATTGTATTTAACTTGCATTGCGATCTGGACCACCGCTTTGAAGGTTGGTTTGCCAGCCATGAGGCCTATGAAAATCAGAAATCGCGCTCGCTGATCGAATGCCCACTGTGTGGCAGCACGTCTATCGGAAAAATGCTTTCGGCGCCACGAATTAGCCGAGGCCTGGTGGAAGCTCCAAACCTGGTGGCAGCTGAGGTCGAGCCACAGGTGGAGGTTGCGCAATCCAAGGGGGGCGTTGCGCATGCAGGAAATCCGCAAGCCGCACCGCAGGCACTTGCCTTGCAAGCGGCCTGGTTTCAAATGCTGCGTTATGTGGTGGAGAATACAGTCGATGTTGGCCAGCAGTTTGCCGACGAGGCGCGCCGGATTCATTACCACGAGGCTCCCGAAAGGAATATCCGCGGTCAGGTGAGCCATCAAGAGGCTCAGGCGCTTGCAGAGGAGGGCATCGAAATCCTCAGTCTTCCGCTGCCTGCCGCGCGCAAAGGCCCAGTGCAATAGGGTCCGCGGTCAGGCGCGCGGACCCCTCCGGTGCCCTTGCTTAAGCGCCCCGGGTGACTGGCATCTCGACCCGATCTGCGGCCTGAGGAAGCGTGATGTGTTTGGCAATCTCCAATTTGGCAATTGCATTGCGATGCACTTCATCCGGACCGTCGGCAAGCCTGAGCGTACGCTGATGTGCATACATGTTGGCAAGTGGGAAGTCCTGACAAACACCGCCGCCGCCATGGGCCTGGATCGCCCAGTCGATAATTTGGCAGGCCATGTTTGGTGCGACAACCTTGATCATTGCGATCTCGGATCGCGCGACTTTATTGCCCACGGTATCCATCATGTAGGCGGCCTTGAGGGTGAGCAGTCGCGCTTGATCAATCATGATGCGCGCCTCAGCGATGCGTTCTTGCCAGACGGTCTGGGTTGCAATGACTTTGCCAAAGGCCACACGGCTGTTGAGACGCTTGCACATGTATTCCAGTGCGCGCTCAGCAGCACCGATTGAACGCATGCAATGATGAATTCGCCCCGGGCCAAGGCGGCCCTGAGCAATTTCAAAGCCGCGTCCCTCGCCAAGCAGAATATTATCAACAGGAACTTGAACGTTCTCAAAAACAACTTCGCAGTGCCCATGCGGCGCGTCGTCGTATCCAAAGACGCTAAGGGCCCGCTTGACAGTGATGCCCGGTGTGTCGCGCGGCACAACAACCATCGATTGTTGTTCGTGGCGACCCGCATCCGGGTTTGTCTTTCCCATCAGAATAAGCACTTTGCATCGCGGGTCACCTGCGCCCGATGTCCACCATTTTCGTCCGTTGATGAGGTAATGATCGCCCTGGCGTTCAATTCGGCATTGGATGTTGGTGGCATCCGACGAGGCCACATCGGGCTCGGTCATGGCAAACGCTGAACGAATCTCCCCACGCAGCAGTGGGTCGAGCCATTCGCGTTTGATTGCTTCACTTGCGTAACGCTCAAGTGTCTCCATGTTGCCGGTGTCTGGTGCGGAACAATTGAAGACCTCGGGTGCGAAATGAACGCGACCCATGATTTCGCACAATGGCGCGTACTCAAGATTGCTCAGGCCCTCGGGTACCCGGTTTGAGCGGGGTAAAAAGAGGTTCCATAAGCCAAGCTCTTTGGCCTTAGGCTTGAGGGCTTCAACCACGGTTGTCGGTACCCAGGCATTTCCGTTGCGGCGGTTTTCGTCGATTTCGTGATGAAAAGCATCCTCCATCGGGTAAATGTGCTCGTGCATGAAATCGAGCAATCGTTGGCGCATGTGCTGAACTTTTGCGCTGTATTCAAATTCCATAAGTACTCCTGGTGGGTCAATCAAGTGGTAACGGTTGCGTGGCAATCGATCAGAAAAACAGCACGGCTCAGTTCATGTTTTGGACAAGCGCCCAGCCCATCTCGGCCATGGGGCGGGCGCGCGCGCCGGATTCTTTGGCCTCGGCACTTGCTGCGGTGCCATCGACAACCCGCTTCATGATGCCCTGCAGGATGCCAGCCAAGCGAAACATGTTGTAGGCAAGACAAAAGGTCCAGTGCTTATGGACCTCTGACATCATCATGCCCGTCTTCTCGCAGTACAGCTGAATGTACTCTGACTCCAGTGGAATACCGAGTGCCAGGTGATCAAGTCCAGCAATACCGCGAAAGGTGCCTGGGGGAATATGCCAGGACATGCAATGGTAGGAAAAGTCTGCCAGCGGGTGCCCAAGGGTCGAGAGTTCCCAGTCCAGGACCGCCCGTACCTGCGGCCGGTCTGGCGCAAAGATCATGTTATCGAGACGAAAATCACCATGCACGATACAGCTTTGTTCATCGGCAGGGATATGGGCGGGTAGCCACTCGATCAGTTTGTGCATCGCCTCGATAGGCTCGGTCTCTGAAATCAGGTACTGCTTGCTCCAGCGGCTGATCTGGCGCGCGAAATAGTTTCCCGCTTTACCAAAATCGCCCAGTCCGACGGCTATCGGATCGACCTGGTGCAAGGTCGCGATTGTGTGATTCATGGCGAGATAAATCGCGCGACGCTGCGCCTGATTCATCCCTGCCAGGCCCTGATCCCAAAGCACGCGGCCCTCAACACGGTCCATGATGTAAAAGGCGCGGCCGAGAACCGATTCGTCTTCGCAAAGTCCGAACACTCTGGGTACCGGCACATCGGTCTCGGTCAGCGCATGCAAAACCCGGTACTCGCGTTCAATGGCGTGCGCTGAAGGCAGAAGTTTGGCCACCGGGCCAGGCTTTGATCGCATCACATAGCCTGCCTTCGGCGTACTTAAGGCAAAGGTCGGATTGGACTGACCACCCTTGAATTGTTCAATGCTCAAGGGCCCCTCAAATCCGGGGACATGGGCAAGCATCCATTGCTCAAGCGCATGAAGATCGGTTTGATAACGATCTGAAACCGGCATCGTTCCAGAAAACTTTTCTGCAAGCTCTTCAGGACTGAGGTTTCGCTCAGCGGGTTCAGTCATTGGAGCGGGCTTCATCGCTTTGTTCAACTGCGTCAGCACGGCCTTGCGCAAGCGCTGACTTTCGATTGAGCAGCCCACGCTCGTATTCAAGCAACTGCAATTCGATGGTTGAGTGCCGCTCATCGGTCTGCAGCCAATCCCCAGGCCACAGATTGACCGCTCTCACAATACTGTCCTCAGGACGACTTGCTGCATCAATCAGATTGATGCAAGCGGGTTGCTGCAAGAGGTTGCCCAGCCAGCCCTGCGGGGCGCACAGCCACCAGCTAATCAAGGCTCGGTTGATACCGCCATGCAAGACCCAAAGCGCTGTGTGCCAGTCCGGGTCGGCGAGTTCGTCCTTCACCACCGGTAGCACGCGTGCGTAGACCTCATCGATCGACTCGCCACCTTGAAATCGAGTGTCGCCGGAGGGACATCCACGAAAAATACCGAGAAAGGCCTCGTGCAAGGCCACATCTTCGAGCGCTTCGTAGCTGCCCTTGCGGATTTCCTGCAAGGCTTTCAAGGCACTTTGACGCGGAACCGATTGCGTTTGCATAGCGTTCAAGACAATCTCGGCGCTTTGTCGGGTGCGCAACAAGTCTGATGTGATGACCCGATCGACTCGGACACCGCCTTGCGCCAAGAGCGCGCCTGCAGCCTGTGCCTGCTTGATGCCCCGGTCGTTCAAGCCCACCGCGTCCGCATCGACCGGCGTACCGTCGGCAAGATAATAAGAAACGCTGCCGTGTCGCATCAGAATAATGCGTCGACGCTGAGGTGCCTGGTAGGTTTGCATAGTTAAAGCGATAGCGATGGTTGCAACAAGAAGGCCCTTTGGGGGCTGCCTTGCAGGCACACTGACTCCGATGCGTGAACGCTTCGTAGTTTAGCCTTCAAGGCTTTGATGCGGACGGCGAGGAGGAATTTGAGGTTCCGCAATGTGACCATTCAGGTCTGTTCGGCTTGACCATTCAGGTCTGCTCGGCTTCGGAAGCCAGAAATGTTTTTTCGCAATTCTCGCGCTGCATGGCAAGGTCGATCCAGATGTCTTCTTGTTCCTGGAGCAAGCGCTCGCAATGGGCGCGGGTCTTTGCTGCTTGTTGCCAAGCGGTCGGATCCTTGCCAGGCAATTCCCCGAGCCTGCGGTCGCACTCGGCAATGCTTTGCCTTAAGGATTCCATGTTTGCATCGCAATGCTTGATCGCCTGATCGATCGGCTTGAGAGCCGCTTTGAGTTGCTCGCGTTGTCTGGCTGCATGTTGCCTTTGCTGTTGCTTGGAGCGATGCGATCCAGACTGTGGCTGCTCGATCTCTGCGGTTGCATGGCGCTTGCGGTGAAGCAGATCGAGCTCGTAGTCGCTGATATCGCCGTCAAAAGCTTCGAGCTTTTGATCGCGCAATATCCACAGGCTGTCAACGCAGGCACGCAGCAGGTAACGATCGTGCGATACAAGAAGTAGAGCACCTTGGAAGGCTGCAAGCGACTGCGCAAGCGCATCACGGGTGAGCGCATCGAGATGGTTGGTCGGTTCGTCAAGGATCAGAGCCTGCGGCTTATGAATAAAGAGCGCCGCCAAAGCTATCCGCGCACGCTCACCGCCCGACATCGGGGCAATCGGTCGCAAGGCATCTTCACCGCGGATCGCAAAACGCCCAAGCCAATCGCGAAGGCTTTGCTCGCTTTGTGTCGGCGCAACCCGCCGCAAATGCTCAAGCGCGGAGTCATCAGGCCGCAGGTCTTCGACCGCGCTTTGTGAAAAGTAACCGATGCGCGCCTGCCTTGCCCTTGAAAGGCTTCCCTCAATCGCTTGCATCTGACCCACAAGGTGTTTGACCCAGGTCGATTTTCCGGCTCCATTGACGCCGAGCAAACCGACGCGATCGCCGCGACCCAAAGCGAATTGTTTGACCCGAAAGAGCAGGGTGGATCCGTAGCCGATGCCAAGCGAATCACCGCTGAGAATCGGGTCTGGGCAGTCCTGCGCTTCATCGAGCGGCAAATCAAGGCGTATGGCATCCTGAGGTGCGGGCGTTGATTGGATTGTCTCAAGCATCTTGATTCGGCTTTGCACCTGACGCGCCTTGGTCGCTTGCGCCCTGAAGCGTTGAATGAAGCGCTCCAAATGTTCACGCTGATCCTGTTGTTTTTGACGAAGGCGGTCGGCCTGTTGCTGCAGTTCAGCGCGCGTTTGCTGCATCGCGCTGTAGCCCCCACGGTAGATGCGCAAACCGCCATCTTCAAAGTAAATCGTTTGTTGCGCGCAGGCATCCAGAAAATCCCGGTCGTGCGAGACCACAAGGCACAGTCCCTCGTAACGCTTGAGCCAGCGCTCAAGCCACAGCACGGCGTCGAGGTCCAGGTGGTTGCTTGGCTCGTCGAGCAACAGCAAGTCCGAGGGTATGAACAAGGCGCGTGCAAGATTCAATCGCATTCGCCAGCCCCCCGAGAGTTGCTTGACAGCGCTTGCGCACTGCGGTGTCGAAAAACCGAGACCGTCAAGAAGACGCATCACGCGTGGCTGGGCGTCGGGTCCGCCGGCTTCAATCCAGGCGTCATGGGCTTGTGCGATCGCCTGCGGATCGTCCGCCGCGATTGCAAGGGCCTGGCTTTGAATCGCTGCACCCAGCGCGAGATCCTGATTCAATAACCACCGCCAGGCGGGCAGGTCTGATTGCGGCAGTGACTGGGCAAGCGCAACGGTGCGCAGGGCTGGCATCTCAATGCTGCCTTCATCGGGCAAGAGCTCAGCTTGCAGGGCTGCGAGCAGGCTCGATTTGCCGCAGCCGTTTGCCCCCACCAGGCCGATGCAGCCTTGCATCGGCAAATCGAGATCGACGTTGCGCAGGATTTGTTTGCCCGCTCTTGAGAGGCCCAAGCCTTTGAGTCGAATCATGCCTGCGGTGGCGCTTGCGCTCAGCGAAGCTTGAGCAATCCGGCTCGGCTGATGAGCACGACCATGTGCTGGCCGGCCGCAACAGGAATCCAGCTGAATTCAAGCTTCGGAAACGCAGCTTCGAAATGGACCCGTTCGTTGCCGATTTCAAGCAGGAGCTGGCCCTGTTCGTTAAGCACTGCAGCGGCCTGGGCAAGAAATTCTCTGCAAAAGTCCATGCCGTCGACCCCGCCTGCGAGCGCCGAACGGGGTTCGGCCAGAAACTCGGGCGGAAGCGACTGCATGGATTCTTGGTTGACATAGGGCGGATTACAAAGAATCAGGTCAAACCGCATGTGCTTCCAGGGCGCAAGTCCGCTGCCCTGCCGCAACTGGGTTCGGTCCGTCAGACCATGGTCGGCAAGGTTTAGCGCTGCAAGCGCAAGCGCTTGCTCAAAGCGATCGGACCCAAAAAGTTGGGCGTCGGCGAATTGATGCCCCGCGTGAATCAGGATGCTGCCCGAACCGGTACAAAGATCAAGCATGCTCAAGGGCGCATCGATCAAGCCTTCGTCACGACAACGGGCCAAGGCCTCCACCAGCAGCGAGCGCGGAATCAGAGCGCGAGGATCGGAGCGGAATCGCAAGCCATCTAACCAAGCTTCGCCGGTCAGATACGATACCGGCAGGCGTTGTTCGACGCGGCGGCGCAGCAACTGAGCGATGCGTCGCCATTCGATCGCTGACACGCGTGCGTCTCTGAAATCGTCCAGACGATCGCGGGGCAAATCCAGGCCCCAAAGCACAAGCCAGGCCGCGTCGTCGAAGGCGTCGCTTGTTCCCTGGCCGAAACGCAGGCCTTCTGACTCCAAGACCGCAACCGCAGCGCGCAGGCCGTCAATCAGCGCGTGATCGCTTTGTCCAAGCCATTTGAGTCGTTGAAGATTGGCGCTTTTCAAAGCCATTCGTTCCTTGGTCGCCTGCCCGCAGATTCAGTCTCCGCGAAGCAAGTCATTGATCGCAGTCTTTGCCCGCGTCTGCGCGTCGACCCGTTTGACGATGATGGCCGCATAAAGCGCGCAACTGCCATCCGATGAGGGGAGGGTGCCCGGCACCACCACCGATCCCGAGGGTACACGGCCATACATCGTTTCACCGCTGCTGCGATCGAAAATTTTGGTGCTTTGCCCGATGAAGACGCCCATTGACAACACCGAGTGCGCCTCAACCACTACGCCCTCGACCACTTCAGAGCGCGCCCCGATGAAGCAGTTGTCCTCAATGATGGTCGGATTTGCCTGCAGTGGCTCAAGTACCCCACCGATGCCGACGCCCCCGGACAAGTGCACGTTTTTGCCGATTTGCGCGCAGGAACCCACGGTTGCCCAGGTGTCGACCATCGTACCCTCGTCGACATAGGCGCCAATGTTGACGAAAGAGGGCATCAGAATCACATTGCGCGCGATGTAACTGCCCCGGCGCGCAACAGCGGGCGGAACCACGCGAAAGCCGCCTTGCGCAAAACGCTCGGCATCGTAGTCAACAAACTTCGTGGGCACTTTGTCATAAAACTGCATGGGACCCGCCGGCATCGTTTGATTGTCCTCCAAGCGAAACGACAACAAGACCGCTTTCTTGATCCACTGGTGAACCTGCCACTGCCCTTCGTGCTGCTCAGCGACCCTCAGGCGACCCGCATCAAGTTCTTCAAGTACATGCTGAACAGCCTCTCTTAAGCTACGGTCGGCATTGCGTGAATTGATTGAGGTCCGATCTTCCCAAGCCTGTTCGATCAGCGATTGATAGGTGTTCATGTGTTTCCTGTGTTGGTTGATGGATTCGTTACTGCACGAAAGGCCGGGTTGTTTCGGTTTTAAGCGGGCCGAGATCCACCGGCACGGGGGCTTTCCAGCCTCGTTTGCGATGTTCAGCAGCCACGGTTGTGTAAATCCCGCCGCGAACATACCAGCGTGAGGTCAGCCGCATAAAGCGCGGGGCGAGCAAGGCAAGCAGTGCATCCAGAATCTGGTTGGTCACAGCCTCGTGAAAAGCCCCTTGATCACGATAAGACCACATGTACATTTTGAGCGACTTCAGCTCCACGCACCATTCATGGGGGATATAGTCGAGCTCGAAAACCGCAAAGTCGGGCTGGCCCGTCAGCGGGCAAAGGCAGGTGAATTCGGGGATGTCCATGTGGATCGCATAGTCGCGCGAAGGTTGCGGATTAGGGAATCGGTCAAGTTTGTTTGACGGTCTGCTGCTCATGGCACTTGGATCCATAGGGCGTTAGGGGGACTTCATCGGATTTGACACCGGCCGCTCAAGCGATGGGATAGCCGGAGTATAGGGAGGCCGCTCAATGCTTGGGGTACGATTATAGGTTTCCTCAAGATCAGGCTCGGAGCCTACTCGCCGTGCGGCTGAAGCAAATCAAGCTCTCAGGATTTAAATCCTTTGTTGACCCGACCGTACTTGATGTTCCGGGGCAACTCATTGGCGTTGTGGGTCCCAATGGTTGCGGCAAGTCCAATATCATGGATGCGGTGCGCTGGGTGTTGGGCGAATCGCGTGCCAACGAATTGCGCGGCGAGTCGATGCAAGATGTGATTTTCAGTGGCTCGGTTGATCGTAAGCCGTCGGCGCGCGCATCGGTTGAATTGGTTTTTGATAACAGCATGGGGCGCATCGCCGGGGCGTGGGGCGCGTTTGCCGAAGTTGCGGTCAAGCGGGTGTTGACCCGCGACGGACAGTCGATTTACTCGATCAACCAGCAAACGGTTCGCCGTCGCGATGTGCATGACCTGTTTTTGGGAACCGGACTTGGCCCGAGGGCTTATGCGATGATCGGACAGGGCACGATATCAAGAATTATCGAGTCAAAGCCCGAGGATCTTCGAATCTTCCTCGAGGAGGCGGCGGGGGTATCTCGCTACAAGGAGCGGCGCCGCGAAACCGAGCATCGGCTTGCTGACACCCGCGACAATCTCACGCGGGTTGAAGACGTCTTGCGAGAACTCGAGTCACAGATTGCAAGCCTGCAGCTGCAAGCTGAGCGGGCTGAACGCTTTCGCAAGCTCGACGGGGACCGGCAACGATTCCAGGGGCTTGTATGGCTTGCAAGGCGTCACGACGCGCTGGCTCAACAAGATCGGGCTCGAGAAACTTTTCAAAGCCAAGAGCTTAGGCTTGATGCGGAAATCGCATCGCTGCGAGCCACCGAGGCTGCACTCGAATCAGCACGCGCAAGCGCAGCAAGTGCGTCTGACGCACTTCATGCGGCGCAGGCTGACTACTACCAGGCCAACGCCGAGCTTGCAAAGCTTGAGTCCGAGCGAAGCTTCGTCACGGAATCCCGGCGTGAAGCCCTTGAGCAGCTCGATAGGCTGGGAAAGCAGGCGCAAGGTGAGCAGATCGAAAATGAAGAGGTGGTTCAACGCATCGGCGACAGCCAGCAGCGCCTTGATGAACTGACGCGGTTGGTTCACGATCAAACCGCGCAGGTTCAAAGCTTGGCCTCACAAGGCCAAAGCCTGGACACTGAGATTGCAAAGAGGCAACAGGAACTTGAGGCGGCACGCACGCGCTTGGAGGCTTTCCGTCGCGATCGCGATGCCGCTCAGATCCGAAGGCAGACTGCACAAGATCAGCTGCTTCAACTGCGTCATCGGTTTGAGCAACAGCAGCAGGCACTCTCGAAGCTCAATCGGCTGGATTCGGAGCAGCTACGGGTGCAGCAACAAGAACTAGAGGCTGCCGAAAGGGAAGAAGCACAATGCGCGGCAGGTCAAGCGCAGCTTCAGCGCGAGGCCTCAGACGCCCGAGCCTTGGTTCTCCCCGCGCAGGAAGCCTTGCGCGCTGCGCAGTCGCGTGAGGCAGATCTTGAAGCGAGACTATCTGCTTTGCTTGAGCTTGAGGCGCGTCTGAGTGATCAATCAAAGATGCGTCCCTGGTTGCAGGCCAAGGGCTGGTTTGGTCACGAACGATTCTGGCAGGGCCTTCGGGTGGAGGCAGGTTGGGATGCAACGATTGAAGCGGCGCTGCGCGAGCGGCTCGAGGCGATTGAAGTCGAATCGCTTGAGGCGCTGGCGATGCTTGATCGTGAGGCGCCGCCTCAAAAGCAAGGTTTTTTTCAGGTTTTGCCGCTGACAGGCAACCGAGCGCTTGAGGAAGACCCGTCCAATCGGGCTGATTCGAAGCCCTCTGGTCTGGCCGGCTTGCGACGCTTGCGCGAGCTTGTTCAATGCAGCGACCCTCATCGCGAGGTCTTGCTCGATCGTTGGCTTGAGGGGGCATTTGTTGCTGGTGATTTGGCGCAAGCGCTTTGCTTTTTAGCCCATTTGGAAGCGGGGCAGCGCATCTTTACTGCACAAGGCCATTGCCTCGATCGAGACAGCATAGCCTTTCATGCATCGGATCAGGCTCACGAGGGCAGACTTGGGAGAAAGCGTGAAGCCGATCAGTTGCAAAAGGACTTGCTTGGGCAGCAATTGATGGTGGAACAAGCGATGCACCTGTTGCAGTCAGCCGAAACAAAGGCCACATCGCTTGCTCAAGAGCTTGAACAGTCAAGGCAAGCGCACTTGCAGGCCACACGAGCGCTGGCGCAAAGCCGCCTTGAAACCGAACGGATACAACAAACGCAACGTCAGGTGGAAGCCGAGACGCAGCGGCTTGGTCAGGAGCGAGAGGACACCGAAAAGGAAGTACGTAGGCAACAGCAGCTTGAGCTTCAGTCCGCTGAGCTGGTTTCAAGCCTCGATTCGGACATGCTCAGTGCACAGGACCGCTTGACTCAAGCGCAAGTTGCGCATGCGCATGCACATGAGCGCCTGATACAGTGGCGTTCGGGATTTCGCGAGGCTGAACGGCAGCTTGATGCCTACCGATACGATTTCAGGAGCGTTTCAGAGCGACTTACGCTTGCTAGGCAACGTCATCTAGCGCTTAGCGAATCCCTCAACGCGCTCGCTCAACAGCAAGGCGTACTTCGCAAGCGCGTGGATAGTTTCGACGAAGCACTTTTGCGCGACAAGCTTGATCAAGCGCTTGCCACCCGGATAGTGGCGCAAGACAGGCTCGCGCTTTGCCGCAACCAGCAAGAGCATAGGAACCAGCAGGTCCGAGCCCTTGAGGAACAACGCATGGCCACTGAAGGCTTGATTCAGCCGCTGCGCCAGGGTTTATCAGCAGCAGCCCTTGACGAGCAAGCGGCAAAAACGACAGCGGAGCAGTTTTCCCAGATGCTTCAGGAGGCGGGGATGAACGTTCAAGCGCTGGCTGAGCAAGCAGATCGGGACGAGGTCGCTCTCAAGGCGGCCGCCCTTCAGGCTGAATTGCAGCGCTGTGCTCAGGCCATTGCGGAGCTTGGGCCGGTCAATCTTGCTGCGCTCGAAGCCTTGGCGCATGCTCGCGAGCGTGAGGCGTTTTTACGGCTGCAATGCTCGGATCTGACCGAGGCGATGCAAACGCTTGAGGATGCGGTTCGCAAAATTGATCGTGAAACCAGGGATTTGTTGAAGCAGACCTACGACCAGGTCAATCAGAACTTCGGACATCTCTTTCCGAAGCTTTTTGGCGGTGGCGATGCAAAGCTCTTGCTGACCGGCGAAGAAATTCTTGATGCGGGAATTCAGGTGATGGCGCATCCACCGGGAAAGCGCAACAGCAGCATCCAGCTGCTGTCGGGCGGCGAAAAAGCGCTGACAGCGATTGCTCTGGTTTTTTCAATGTTCCAACTCAACCCCGCTCCCTTCTGTCTTCTCGATGAGGTCGACGCGCCACTTGATGACGCCAACACCGAGCGCTACTGCGAGATGGTGCGATCGATGGCTTCGCAGACCCAGTTCCTCTTTATTACCCACAACAAGACGGCGATGGAGCTTGCGCAGCAACTTGTTGGCGTTACCATGCAAGAGCGCGGTGTATCGCGGCTCGTCGCCGTTGACCTCGAAGCGGCTGCTCAACTGGCACAGGCTGCCTAGTCCGGGAATCCTTCATGAGCTCATTGCAATGGAGTTTGCTGATCGGCGCAATGGCCTTGATCGCCGCCGTGCTGCTATTGAACGGTCTTCAGCAGTGGAAGCGTCGCTCCCGCAGCGAGAAAACGCTGGAAGCGCTGCGCGAGGTGGTTCGAAGCCGCAAATCAACCCCCGATACCGCAAGCCCTACGGATGCCTCAGCGGCAAAGACGCAAGACGCATTGAACGAACGAGCGGGCTCGGCATCAGCGTTGGGGGAACTAGACCGGCCGACTCCAGGCTCACACATGGACGCTCTGGACCGGCAGGCTTCAGCATCACGATTGGAGGCAAAGGACCGGCCGGCATCGGCATCGCGATTGGAGGCACAGGATCGCACCCCGGTGCAGCGCTTGGAAAGGCAAGAGCCCAAGCTTGCGCCTGATCGTAAGTTCAGGTTTTCAGGCACTGCAAGGCTGCGCGAACCGAGCGTGGCTACAGGGCCGACTGAGGCCGACGGGCCCATGCTTGCATCGTCCTCTGAAGGACTCGCCGATTCGGCGACTGCTCGGACATCTGATTCGCAGGATCGCCCATCGATGGCCAAAGCTTCGGTCTCGTCTGCAGAGCCCGAGGCGTCGATCGCCAGGGCTGGGACATCAGCTCAGGGGCCCGAGGCGTCGATCGCCAGGGCTGCGGCATCATTCAAGGAGTCAGATGCCTCGATGACTGAATCGCTGCAAGCGCAAGCTCAAGCACAGCCCTCAGCGCCTGAGCAAGAAGCTTTTGACCTCAAGCAGTGGACACGTTCGAAGCCTTGGGTAGGGATTGACGAAAGGGTTGATCTGATTGTCGGACTCGACAGTTGGCAGGGCTGGCAGGGTGAGCGACTTTTACAAGCCTTTCAGGGGCTTCGCCGGGTCGGAACAAAGCCCTTATTGCTAGAGGCACAGGTCTTGTCCGACCCTCAGCAGACCTGGGTCGCGGTGGTTCCAGGCCTGCGATTTGTACGATTGCGGATGGGGCTTTTGCTTGCAAACCGCAGCGGCGCACTCAAGCCTACCGAATACTCCGACTTTTTAAGTGCACTTCAGTCGGTGCGCGACTTATTGCAGGCAAGCTGGACAGACGGTGCCGCGCCCTTGAGCATGCACGAGGTGCTAGAGCGGGCACGTCGCGTTGACAGCGCATGCGCGGCGCTTGATGCGCAAGTCGTCATCAATCTGGCCTTGGGAGAGCCCCTGTCAACAGCCGTTTTCTCGCGCATGGGAATGAGCCTGGGATTGATCGATCGCGGCAATACGCGTCAGTCGATGCTGACCGCGCAAGGCCTTGAAATCTTTTCCATGATTCTGGGACCGAAGCCCGACTGGATCACCTTCATGCTGGATGTCCCTCGCGCGCCAATGGAAGAGACGCCATGGCAAAAAATGATGGACTGCGCCGCGGCCGCCGTCGGTCGTTTTGGCGGTCAATTGCTTGATGATAACGGTCAGGTCCTTGAGGTGCATCAACTGGCTGATATTGGCAGGCAGGTTCTCGATCGACAGCAGCAGTTGATCAACGCTGGCTATGCACCGGGGTCGCCTTTGGCGCTGCGCCTCTTTAACTGAGGCGCTTGAGCAAGTGTCTGATACCCCCTTGATCGAGCTTGAATCACTTCCGTCGGACCCAGCGCAAGCGATTGCAATGATCAGCATGCAGCTGCGGCAGTGGGCGGCAGCTTACTATCAAGGCCATCGACAAACCGCACCGGATGCGCTCTACGATCAGTGGTTCGCGCGCCTGCTGGAGCTCGAGGCGCTCCACCCTGCGCTGATCCTGCCTGATTCGCCAAGCCAACGTGTGGGTACACCGCCCAACGACGCCTTTGAAAAACAGGCCCATTTGCGTCCGATGCTGTCGCTGGCTAACGCCTTTGATTCCGAAGAGGTGTTTGCCTTTGACAAGCGTGTGCGCAGTCTGCTTTCGCTCGATAAGACCTCGGAGCTTGAGGGCAAGGATAGTCTGGGATTTGCCTATTGCGCAGAGCTCAAGTTTGATGGTCTGGCGGTCAACCTGCGTTATGAAGACGGTGTGCTCAAGTGTGCGGCAACGCGCGGTGATGGCTACGAAGGTGAGAACGTTCTTGCCAATATTAAAACGATTCGAAACATCCCTTTGCGTCTGCTTACAGCGGACCCGCCTCAGCTTTTGGAGGTTCGTGGCGAAGTGTTGATGTTTCACGCTGATTTTGAGAGTTTGAATCAAATGCAAGCGGGGCAAGGTGAGCAAAGCTTTGCGAACCCGCGCAATGCTGCAGCGGGTAGTCTGCGTCAGATCGATCCGGCGATAACCGCAAAAAGACCGCTGCGCTTCATGGCCTATGGAATCGGCGAGGTGCTCGGGGCGCAGCTTCCAGACAGCCATTTTTCACTTTTGCAATGGCTCGAAGACTCGGGTTTTTCGGTCGACTCAAGGCGCAGGCTATGCCGTGATCCTGATGCATTGATTGGTTTTTACAAAGCGATCGGCGAGCAACGACAAGCGCTTGCTTTTGACATTGATGGGGTGGTTTACAAACTCGATTCGATGGCACTGCAGTCGCAGCTCGGAGCGATTGCACGTGCACCGCGCTATGCGATCGCCCATAAGTTTCCGGCCCAGGAGATGGTTACACGTCTTTTAGCCATCGACTTGCAGGTGGGGCGTACCGGCGCTGTGACACCGGTTGGGCGGCTCAAGCCGGTGCATGTGGGCGGGGTGCAGGTCACCAATGCCACCTTGCACAATCAGGACGAGATCGCGCGCAAGGACTTAAGGCTTGGCGATCTTGTGATTGTGCGACGTGCCGGGGACGTGATTCCGGAGGTTGTGGCCTTGCTTCAGCCGCCCGCGGAAAACCGCTCGCCGCCCTTTTGCTTTCCGACGCACTGCCCGTCTTGCGGCGCATTGCTCAGCCGGCAAGACGGAGAAGCGGTCTGGCGCTGCCCTGCACAATGGGATTGCCCTGAGCAGAGGCGTCAGCGGCTGATTCATTTTGCCAGCCGCAAAGCGCTTGACATTGACGGTCTTGGCGAAAAAATCATCGATGCCTTGCTGGAGCATCAAGCTATCAAGGACCCTTCTGACTTTTATCAACTGGCCCGCGACGAACTGCTCAAGTTACCCCGCATGGGACCCAAGCGCGTGGAACATGTACTCGCTTCGATTCGCGCATCGGCGCGCAGACCCTTGAGTCGCCTGGTGTTCGGGCTCGGCATCAGGCACGTTGGCGAGGAAGTTTCGCGCATCATCACCCAAGGCTGGCGCGATTTGGCAAGCCTTCGTTCCACGTCTTGGACCGATCCTGAACTTGACTTGCCAGAGGGCATCGGCGTTGAGATCACGACAAGTCTTCAAGCGTTTTTTGATCACCCGGGTCACCAGCCGATGCTCGACCGTTTTGAGCAAATCTGGCTCCAAGCCGAGAAGACCGTCCTAGCCGATGCCATCGCGGATGACGAAAGCGATCGCGACCCGCAACAGGCAAACCGTTCTGATTTGGATGGCAATTCGGCAAGTGGCGATGCGCGAGCGGCCAACCCCAGCGACATGCCCGATTCATCGCTTTTGGCCGAATTATCTGCAGCGCAAAAACGCTGGCTCGATGAAAGCTTGTCTGGGGCGGTGCTCAAGGATGCGAAAGTTGTCGTCACGGGGAGTTTCGCGGCTGTGTCACGCGACGATCTGGAAGCCTATTTGCGGTTTCGCGGCGCTCATGTTGCCGCATCAGTCAGTAAAAACACGAAGCTGGTCATCGTGGGCGAGCATGCCGGGTCGAAGCTAAGCAAAGCGTTGGCTTTGGGCATTCCAACGCTCAGGCTCGGTGAGCATCGCATCGAAGACGAGGCCGGGCCCGCTCAATCAGCACAAGCGCAAACCCAAAGAGGACAATAAGGAGGCTTATGCAAACCTGGGGCATACTCGGCGGGTCCGGACTTGATGCCTGGGAGGCCTTGCCCTGGCTTGATGAGGTGCATGTCACAACGCCTTACGGTGATCCGAGCGCTGCTCTAAGGGTGGCAAGGCTGGAGTCAGGGTCTGGGGGCAGCATCAAGGTGATTTATCTGCCGCGCCATGGTGCCGATCACCGCTTTGCGCCGCACCGCATCAATTATCGCGCTAACTTGTGGGCCTTAAAGCAAGCGGGGGTCAGCCGGCTGCTTGCATCGGCAACGGTGGGTTCGATTGATAAAAATATAGTTCCCGGAACGATATGTATACCGGATCAATTGATCGACTACACCTGGGGTCGTGAGCAGACTTTCTCCGAAGATGCGGCCGTTTTGCATAGCGATTTCACGCAGCCCTTCAACGCGGCCTTACGACTGAAACTGATTCATGCAGCCGGTGAGGAGATTGATCCCGCTGCGCTTTGTGTGGGCGGAGTTTATGCTTGCACCCAGGGGCCGCGTCTTGAGACAGCGGCTGAGATTGCAAAGCTAGCCCGCGATGGATGCACTGTGGTGGGTATGACAGCCATGCCGGAAGCAGCGCTTGCCCGCGAACTGGCGCTTCCCTACGCGCTGCTTTGTCTTGCGGTGAATCCGGCAGCCGGTGTTGCTGAGAGCGCACAAGCCATTGACCACGATCGGCTTAAAGCGGTGATGGATCAGGGCATAATCAAGCTCAAATCGATTTTGCTTGCCACCGTGCAAGCGCCTGACCCGCAAGGCTAAGGAGATTGAAGCGCTAAGGAAGTTGCAGGATTTTAAGCAGCTCGGTTTCAAGCGTCAGGCGCGCCCGCTCTTCGGAAAATCGATCGGCCTTCACCACGAAGGTATCTTCAACCCGGTCACCGAGCGTGGTGATGCGTGCAGATTCAAGTTGCACCTGGCGGTCGGCAAGGGTGTAGGCGATCGCATAAAGCAGACCGCTTCGATCCGAGCTGCTCAGGCTAAGAATGAAGCGGCTTGCTGAGCTGTCAGGCCGCAGTTCGACGCGCGGTTGAATCGGAAAGCTACGAGATCGTCTCGATGTTTTGCCTGGTTGTGGGAGCTGCAAGGGCTCATTGCGAATCAAGTGCGCTTTGAGCTCGCTTTCCACGAGGCTGAGCAGTTCCCGATAGCTGCCTTCATGATTGGGTTGCGACACCACAAAGCTGTCAAGCGCTCGCGCGCCTCGCAAAGTGTGGACATGCGCATGCTGGACCGATATGGAGCGCGAGTCAAAGTAGCGGGTGATGCGGGCAAAGAGTTGCGCTTGGTCAGCGGCATACACAAGAACTTGAAAGCCGCCACCGTCCGGACTTAGCCTTGCCCTTACAAGGGGTACTTCGCTTTCGGTCTGTCGGTACAAGACCCGCGTATGCCAGGCGATATCGCTTGCGTCATGACGCAGAAAATACGCAGTATCAAGTCCCTGCCAATAGGCTGCGTAGTCTTTCTCATTAAGCGGCACCAGATTCAGCAGCCGCACAGCTTCACGTCGCTTGCTATCGAGCCGGTTCGCTGCAGAAAGACGCTCTCCGCCCAAGACACGCTTGGTCGACCGATACAAATCTTCTAGCAATTTGCCTTTCCAGGCATTCCAGACTTTTGGCGAGGTACCCCGAATATCAGCAACCGTGAGCAGGTAAAGCGCATTCAGCCGATCCTCGCTTTGCACAAAGCTCGCAAACTGATGAAGAACTTCGGGATCTGCAATATCTTGTTTTTGTGCCACGCTCGACATCGCAAGATGGTGTACGACGAGCCAACGAATCAGCGCAGTATCGTCTGAGTCAAGCCCGTGCGCGCGGCTGAAACGACTGACGTCGCTCGCGCCAAGGCTTGAATGATCACCTCCCCGTCCCTTGGCAATATCGTGATAAAGCGCCGCAATCGTCACACGCCAGGGCTTTTCGATCGTCGCCATAAGCTCGCTGCACAAAGGGAATTCGTGCACATGTTCGGGCATGGCAAAGCGCTGTACATTTCTGAGAACGGTCAGGATGTGTTGATCCACCGTGTAGACGTGAAAGAGATCATGCTGCATACGCCCCACGATTCGTCGCCACTCGGGAAGATAACGTCCGAGCACCGACCATTGGTTCATTTCATAGAGCGCTTTGGCAACACCTTTTCCCTGCCTCAGTATTTCCATAAAGGCTGCGCGATTCGCTTGGAGCTTGCGAAAACGCGCATCCATCCTGGGCCTTGCAAGCCAAATAGCCCTTAGCAAATCCGGAGCCATGCCGCGAATCTGCGGATGTTGAACACAGCGCAAAAATGCGCGAAAGACCACCGACAGGTCGCGATCGATCAAGGTCGGATCCCTCAGGGCAAGCATGCCGTCTCGGACCGCAAACTCATCGTCGAGCGCGACGACCTCTTCGGCCTGTCGGTCAAAGAGGTAAGACTCGATAAGCTGCAGCAAAATGCTTCGCATCTGGCCGACCCGCTTGGCGGCCATGTAGTAGCGTTGCATCAATGCCTCTGAAGCCCGCCTTTCGCCCTGCGGTCCCAACCCCAAGTCTTCGGCAACCCGCAATTGCAGGTCAAAGACAAGCCGGTCCTCTCGTCTGGCGCTCAGTCGATGCAGGCTGATACGGATCATCGAGAGCAGTCGCTGCGCCTGCTGCAAGGTTTTGCACTCTTCCCGGGTTAAGACGCCGACTTGAGCAAGTTCCACCCAGGTCGCAGGCATGCCGGCTGCGCGGGCAAGCCAAATCAAAAGCTGCAGATCGCGCAGCCCCCCGGGGCTTTCCTTGATATGTGGCTCGAGACTGTAAGGGCTGTCGTCAAAACGCAGATGGCGCTGGCGCATCTCCAGTAGCTTCGCTTCGAAGAAAGCTCCTGCGTTGCGTTGGCGCTCAAGCGCAGCCCGAAGCGCTTGCAATTGCGACGCCTCTCCTGCCAGCAGCCGCACCTCAAGCAGCGCGGTTTGAACGGTCAGCTCGGTCGCGGCCTCATGAAGACAATGCTCATGACTTCGCACGGCATGCCCAATGTCAAGCCCCAGATTCCAGCAGGCGCAAACAAAAGCTTCAAGCGCCGGTCGGGCCGACGCTTCAAGAGCCTCATCAATGAGAATCAATAAATCAAGGTCTGAACCTGGATAAAGCTCACCGCGCCCATAGCCGCCGACCGCAACAAGGCTGGCCTCAGGCGGAAGTTTTGCCTCACACCAAAGCTGTATCAGCGCGCGGTCAGCGTGCTCAGCCAGACGCTTGAGCAGGCCGCGTGGATCTTGTCTTGGGTGGTAACTTGCAATCAGCCGTGTTCGCTCGACGTGCCAGCGATCACGGTTGAGCGTCACGAAGAATCCCTCAGCCTAAAGCACCGGCTCGAGCGGCGAGCCAGCCGAACGCGTAAGAATCTCAAAACCGCTATCGGTCACCAGCACCGTATGTTCCCATTGTGCTGAAAGGCTGTGATCCTTGGTGACAATCGTCCAACCGTCGGCCAGTTCGCGGATGTCCCGGCGTCCGGCGTTAATCATCGGTTCAACGGTGAAAATCATTCCGGGAACAAGCGTGATACCGGTGCCGGCCTTACCGTAATGAAGAATTTGCGGGTCTTCGTGAAACCGCCTTCCGATGCCGTGTCCGCAAAACTCGCGAACGATCGAATAGCCGCTTGACTCGGCCAGTTGTTGAATGCTTGCTCCAAGATCGCCAAGCTGTGCGCCGGGTCGTACTTTGCGAATGCCAGCCCACATGCACTGATAGGTGACTTCACACAGGCGTCGTGCGGCGATGCTGCATTCGCCGACCAAAAACATCCGGCTCGTGTCGCCGTGAAAGCCATTTTTGATCACGGTGACGTCCAGGTTAACGATATCGCCGGTCTTAAGAATCCGCTCACCTGGGATGCCGTGGCAGACCTGATGGTTCACGGAGGTGCAAATCGACTTCGGAAAGGGGCTGTAGCCAGGTGGGGCGTAGTTCAGTGGCGCGGGGATGCTTTGTTGCACGTTGATCATGTAATCGTGGCACAGCTTGTCGAGTTGACCGGTGCTGACGCCAGGCTTGACAAATGGTGTAATAAAATCAAGAACCTCTGACGCAAGCCTTCCTGCTATACGCATTCCTTCGATTTCTTCGGTATTCTTAATGACCACTGCCATAGCCTGGATGCCTTTATGCACGAACGAGCGATTTGCTGCTAAACGCTTGTTATGGCTATAATTATAAGCTTTTTAAACCGCGCGCTACTCTTCGCTTTTGGCACGTGCAGGAATCTTCGCTGCCTTTGGTGAAATGTACATGTCGGGTGCTACCGATTCCTCGGTGGTTTCCAGTAGCGTGAGAACCAACCCAGACAATGGAGATGATATGTCCGTTACGATGCGGCAAATGCTTGAGGCCGGCGTTCATTTTGGCCACCAGACCCGATTCTGGCATCCGAAGATGGCCCCTTATATCTTCGGTCACAGAAATAAAATTCATATCATCAACCTGGAAAAAACGCTTGCGCAGTTCCAAGACGCAGCCCGTTTTGTGAAGCAGTTGTCTGCAAATCGCGGCACGGTTCTTTTTGTGGGGACCAAGCGCTCTTCGCGCGAAGTCATCGCAGAAGAAGCGCAGCGATGCGGCATGCCCTTTGTCGATCAGCGTTGGTTAGGCGGGATGCTTACAAACTTTAAAACCGTCAAGGGCTCAATCAAACGGCTCAAAGACATGGAAACCGTGATAGCCGAGGGTGGCGTGGAGCGCTTGCCCAAAAAAGAAGGGCTTTTGTTCCAGCGCGAACACGACAAGTTGGTTCGCAGCCTCGGGGGGATTAAAGACATGGCCGGTATGCCCGATGCCGTCTTCATTATTGACGTGGGCTATCATAAAATTGCGGTGACCGAAGCGAACAAACTCGGCATCCCAGTGATTGGCATTGTTGATACAAACCATGCACCCGAAGGTGTTGATTACATCATTCCGGGTAACGATGATGCTTCACGGGCGGTCCGCTTATACGCAAGGGGTCTGGCCGATGTCATCCTCGAGGGCCGGTCAGCAGCACTTGCCGAGATCGCAAAGCACGCCGACGATGAAGAGGAATTCGTTGAAATTGACGAATCCGAGGAAACGGTTTAAACAATTTAGCGATGAGAAACCGGGGGCTTGGCCCCCGATTTTTTTACAGGAGCCCTAAAGATGGCTGAAATTACTGCCTCCATGGTTAAAGCCTTGAGAGAAAAAACCGACGCCCCGATGATGGAGTGCAAGAAAGCACTTGCCGAGGCCGCAGGCGATCTGGGTAAGGCCGAAGAAATATTGCGTGTGAAGCTCGGTAGCAAGGCCAGCAAGGCGGCAAGTCGCACTGCCGCCGAAGGTGTGATCGCAATTCATGTCAGTGATGATCGTAAACTTGCCGCAATCGTTGAGCTCAACTCGGAAACCGACTTCGTGGCAAAAAACGATGACTTTGTCGGTTTTTCTCATGAACTTGCAAAACTCGTCGCAGAGCATTGCCCGGCCGACGTCGATGCGCTGTCCGCACTGCAAAGCAGCCATGGCACAAGCGTCGAAGCCCACCGCACCGCCTTGGTCGGTAAAATCGGCGAAAACATGAATATCCGCCGGTTTGAGCGGATTGAGGCGGAGGGACAGCTGGCAAGCTACCTTCATGGCGGATCAAAGATCGGTGTGCTGGTCGACCTGGTCGGTGCTGATGAGCAGCTTGCAAAAGACCTCGCGATGCATATCGCAGCAAGCAAACCCAAATCGCTGGATCGTCGTGGCGTGCCCGAGGAGCTGATCGAGGCCGAACGCCGCGTGGCCACCGAAAAGGCGGCCGAATCTGGAAAGCCCGCGGAGATCGTTGCCAAAATGGTCGAAGGAACTGTGCAAAAATTCCTCAAGGAAGTAACCTTGCTGGGTCAGGTTTTTGTCAAGGACGACAAGCTCACGATCGAACAGTTGCTCAAACAAAGGCAGGCGAGCGTGCCAAGGTTTGTGCTTTATGTCGTCGGTGAGGGCATGGAGAAGAAAACCAATGACTTTGCTGCAGAAGTGGCTGCACAAGCAGCGGCAGCCGCTGCGGCGCGATAGTTGGGCGAGGCGTCTTGACCCGAGCCAGGTGGAATCTGCTTACGAGGGCACGAAGTGATTGGAGCTAAAGTGGGCGTATCGCAATACGGCGTGAATCAGCCGACGCCTCTGAAGTATCAACGCGTGCTTTTGAAGCTCTCTGGCGAGGCGCTGATGGGCGACGATGCCTTCGGCATCAGCAGACAGACCATCGAACGCATCGCGCTGGAGATCCGGGTTGTTTACGAGTTGGGCGTCGAGCTGGCGGTCGTGATCGGCGGAGGAAACATCTTCCGGGGCGTCGCCGGGGGCGCGGCGGGTATGGATCGGGCTACCGCCGATTACATGGGCATGCTTGCCACTGTGATGAACGCACTCGCTTTGCAAGACGCACTTCGCCAGGTCGATGTGCCCGCCCGCACGCAATCAGCGCTGAAAATCGAGCAGGTGGTCGAACCCTACATTCGACCCAAGGCGCTACGTTATCTCGAAGAGGGCAAGGTGCTGATCTTTGCCGCGGGCACCGGCAATCCATTTTTCACTACCGATACAGCGGCTGCGCTGCGCGGGGCTGAAATGGGCGTCGAGGTGGTGTTGAAGGCAACCAAAGTCGATGGCGTGTACGATGCCGACCCCTTGCATTTTCCCCAAGCGCAACGCTATCGAGCCTTGAGCTTTGATCAGGCGATTCGGGATAACCTGCGGGTGATGGATGCAACCGCTTTTGCACTGTGCCGCGATCAAAAACTGCCCGTCATTGTGTTTTCAATATTCAAAGAGGGTGGCCTTCGGAGCGTCTTGCTTGGCGAGCCTGAAGGTACCCTGGTTCATTTGTGAGGAATCAAGCTTCATGAGCCCGTCTGAGATTCGCCCGCAGGTTGAGCAAAAAATGGTCAAGGCTATTGATTCGCTCAAGCATGTACTTTCTCGAATTCGTACTGGAAGAGCGCACGCCGGTTTGCTCGAGCATGTGCACGTGGACTACTACGGTAGTCAGGTGCCGCTCAGCCAGGTTGCCAACATCACGGTGCTCGATGCCAGGACCTTGGGCGTGAGCGTATGGGAGAAGAAAATGGCAACCGTGGTTGACAAGGCCATCCGTGAGGCGGATCTCGGTTTAAACCCGATTTCAAGCGGCGAGTCGATCCGCGTGCCAATGCCACCGCTTTCGGAGGAACGTCGCAAGGAGTTGGTCAAGCTGGTCAAGGCCGAGGCCGAGCATGCGAAAGTGGCGGTGCGTAATTTGCGTCGCGACGCCAACGATCAATACAAAAAGCACTTGAAGGACAAGACCATGTCCGAAGACGAGGAGCGCCGCGCTCAGGACGAGGTGCAAAAGCTCACGGATCGCTTTGTTGCGGAGATCGACAAGGTGATTGCGACCAAAGAGCAAGAATTGATGGCGGTTTAAGGTCTGCTCGGGTGACTGCCTACCGCCTGCTTTGGTTTTACATCGGCCCACGAGGGCTTTTGCGTGCATAGTTCAACGCAGTTTATCCCCGACACGGGCGTGATTCCTCGGCATGTTGCGGTCATCATGGACGGCAACGGTCGCTGGGCGAAATCAAGGAATCTTCCGCGGGTTGCTGGCCATAAAAAGGGCGTCGACAGTGTTCGTATGCTGGTGCGAAGTTGCGCAAAGCGCGGGATTCAGCACCTCACGCTTTTTGCCTTCAGCTCGGAGAACTGGCGACGTCCCCCCGATGAGGTCTCATGGTTGATGGCGCTTTTTGTGTCGCTGCTCGAGCATGAAATCAAGGCGCTTCATCGCAACAAGGTTCGATTGCGGGTGATCGGTGATCTCGGTGCCTTTGAGCCACGCTTGCAGCAACTCATTGCATCGGCGGAGTCGATGACCGCCGCTAACCAGGGTTTGAAGTTGACGATCGCCGCAAACTACGGCGGACGATGGGACATCTTGCAAGCGATGCGCTCGATGCTTGCGAGCAAACCCCAGCTTGCTCAGCAACCGGCGCTGATCGGGGAAGCCGACTTTTCTGCCTTTCTGACCATGGCGGATGCGCCGGAGCCCGATTTGTTTATCCGAACCGGGGGCGAGCAGCGCGTGAGCAATTTTCTGCTCTGGCATCTTGCCTACACCGAGTTGTATTTTACTGAGACGCTTTGGCCTGATTTCGATGAAGAGGCCTTTGATCAGGCCTTGGAAAGTTATCGCCGGCGTGAGCGTCGCTTCGGACGGACCAGCGAGCAAATCAGGGTCGAGTCCTGATGTTGTTGCGCCGGGTGATCACGGCCCTGGCCTTGTTAGTGATGCTTATTCCCGCTCTTCTCGCAACCCAGCCCTGGGTTTGGGCTGGCTTTTCGCTGATTTTTGTGGTCCTTGCCTGCTGGGAGTGGATGCGCTTGCTTGAGCCCTCGCGCTCACAAAGCGCAGTTTTTTTCGCCCTGCTAGCGATGGGTATCTCGGGGCTCGCAGGTCTTGCCTTGGAGCAGCGATTCTGGCTTGAGCCGATGGTCATTCCGGTCAGCGTTGTGGCCTGCCTCGCCTGGTGTTGCTTGGTTCCGCGTTCCTTAAGCGGTTTCATTCATGAGGCTTGGATTCAGGCCTGGTTCGGATGGCTTTTTTTGCTTGCCGCCTGGCTCGCTTTGCTCGCTTTGCATCAACAGGAATTGACGCTACTTTTTTCCAGCCTTGCGCTGGTTTGGGTTGCCGACGTTGCCGCTTACTTTACCGGACGATACTTCGGTCGCCGAAAACTGGCGCCGCATATCAGCCCAGGCAAGACGCGAGAGGGAGCAGTCGGTGCCTGTTTTTTCGTGGCAGTAATCGGCACGCTCAGTGCGTTGCTGGGCGGGTCGGTCTGGGCCGATGCCTTGCCGCGCCGTTGGACGCTTTTGTTGTCCACCCAGATGCCAGAGGTTCTCGCCGTGCTGATCATGCTTGCGCTCTTGATGTTTCTGGTGATCCTGAGCATTGTCGGTGACCTCTACGAGTCGCAACTCAAGCGTCTGGCTGGCGTGAAAGACAGCTCGAAACTGCTACCTGGCCACGGTGGTATCCTGGACCGTATCGACGCTTTGTTGCCAACGCTGCCTGCTGTGGTGCTGATCGACCGCTGGCTGCACTGGCTCACGCAGGGCGCTCGCGGCTAAAGGCGAGGCTTTTGCGATGAAACAGATTGCACTGCTTGGCGGCACCGGCTCGATCGGCGATAGCACCCTCGATGTGATTGCCCGGCATCCGGAGCGATTTCGGCTGCGTTCGGTTTCGGGTTACCGTAACCTTAAGAAACTGCTTGGTATTTGTCAGCGTTTCGCGCCTGCGCAAGTCGTCGTACCCGACGAGCAGGCAGCGCTCGCTTTGCGTCATGCCTTACTCCATGAGCCTGCTGAAGCGGTGGAGCAGCGAAGGGGTAAAGCTTGCAACCGCGATGCCTCGTGGCCCGAGATCATGTGTGGAAGCGACGGTCTGGATCGGATTGCTTCCGACCCGGCTGTCGATGTGGTGGTCGCTGCAATCGTTGGTGCTGCCGGTCTCTCGTCTTGTCTTGCAGCAGCGCGTGCCGGAAAAGTCATTGCATTGGCCAATAAGGAGGCGCTGGTGATGAGTGGCTCGCTGCTGTCAGAGCTATGCCAGAGCCATGGCGCGCAGCTGCTTCCTCTTGACAGCGAACATAACGCAGTCTTCCAGTGTCTTCCCTGTGCTGCGATTTCAGCGCAAGAGCAGGGTGGACTGTCGACGATTGCAGGGCGCAACCGATTTGGGGTTGAGGCCGTGACGCTCACCGCGTCGGGCGGTCCCTTTCGCAGCTGGACTTTCGAGCAAATGCAATCGGCCCGGGTGGACGAAGCGATCAAGCATCCGAATTGGCAAATGGGTCAGAAAATTTCGGTTGATTCTGCGAGCTTGATGAACAAAGGCTTGGAACTTATTGAAGCACAAGTGCTTTTTGGACTTTCTCCCGAACGCCTTCAGGTCCTGATTCATCCGCAAAGTATTGTGCATGCGATGGTTCAGTACAAGGACGGTTCGGTGCTTGCGCAAATGGGCACACCCGATATGCGAACCCCGATTGCCCAGGTGCTGGGCTGGATCGAAGGACCCGCGCAGCGGATTACAAGCGGCGTGGGATCGCTTGACCTGGCTGCAATTGGAAGGCTCGATTTCGAGAGTCCTGATCTGGATCGATTTCCTGCTCTCGGTCTGGCAATGCATGCAATGCGCATGGGTGGTAACGCGGCTTGCGTGCTGAATGCGGCCAACGAAGTAGCCGTCGCAGGCTTCTTGGCCAAACGCTGCCGATTCACCGATATTGCCCGTTGTGTCCATGCGGTTCTTGCCAAGATGGCAAACTCAGTCGAACTCCACACGCTTGCTGCGATTCTCGAGACCGACCTTGAGGCGCGCCGCGTGGCCCACGAAACCCTGAGCTCCTCACCCTGGGCGCAAGCATGACCCTTATGTATTTTTTGCTGGCCATCACTTTTTTAGTCTTCGTGCACGAGCTTGGGCACTTTTTGGCGGCGCGAAGCTGTGGTGTTCGGGTTTTAAGCTTTTCGATCGGTTTCGGACCGGCCCTGGCAAGTGTGCAATGGCGGGGAACCGAGTATCGGTTGGCAATGATTCCGCTTGGCGGCTACGTCAAAATGTTAGGTGAGAGCTCTGAGCAGCACGCCGATCCGACCGAATCCTTCGCTGCCCAGTCGCCCTTGCGACGAGCCTGGATTTCCCTGGCTGGGCCGCTGGCTAATCTGGTGCTTGCTTGGCTGCTCTTTGCCGCCCTGGTCTGGCAGCAGCCCGAGCAGGTATCGGCAAAAATCGACACACCGGAGCCATCGAGTTGGGCCCACAGTCGGGGTCTGGAATCCGGTGACCGGGTCATGGCGGTAGGCAACACCACGATCCAAACCTGGCGCGATCTTGAGATGGCCTTGCGCGTGGCGGGAAACGAGCCGCTGCAGTTGCACTTTGAAAAACAGGGGATGCTCGAGTTTGATCGCAAGGACGGCACGGCTCCCTTGATCCAGGCCCCGGAAGGCGACTTGCTCAATCCGCGTGCACTTGGCCTGCGGCCGATGGTCGTTGACCTTTTTATCGGGCAGGTGGTGGCGCAAAGCCCGGCCGAAGCTGCCGGGCTTCAGGCTGGTGACCGACTGCTGAGCGTGAACACTCAGCCTATCCGTGATGCAAAGCTATTGATTGACCTGATACGCAGGTCTGCTGACCAGAGCCTGGTTTTTGAACTTGAACGCGACGGTCAAGCCCTGCAGCTTGCGGTACGTCCGGTTGCGGATGGCGAAGCCGGCAGGCAGCCTGCGCGCATTGGAGCGAGCCTTCATCCACGCTTTGACACGGTGCAAATGCCCCGCGACTGGCTCAATCTGGTCGCCTCGGCAAGCATCCAGACCTGGCATGTCACTGAGCTCACGGTTTCGAGTCTGTGGCGCATGCTCACCGGCGAGCTCTCATGGCGTCAGCTGGGTGGTCCGCTCAGTATTGCAGATCAAGCGGGGCAGAGTGCGCAACGCGGTGCTGGCGCCTACCTCGGCTTTCTCGCGGTGCTGAGCATTGGTTTGTTTGTGCTTAACATGATTCCGTTGCCCATGCTCGATGGCGGCCATTTGGTATATTGCGCCATTGAGATCTTGCGCGGTCGAGCTTTATCCGAAGCATTACGCCTTCGTCTTCAGCAGCTTGGGCTGACGGCCATTCTGGCGCTCACCATGATTGCCTTATGGAATGATTTTTCGCGTTTTTTCTAGAGCCAGAATTCGATTGCGAGTCAACTCCCTTTCCCAACGATCGCGCAAATGGTCTGCCGCGCGCTTCGTCCTACGCCTGCTACTAGCCGCTCTATTCACAGTGCTTGGATTCACCGGGCAGGTTTACGCCTTTGAAACCTTTCGCGTTGCCGATATCCGGATTGAGGGCATACAGCGTACCGATCCGGGTACGGTCTTTAGCTACTTGCCGGTGCGTATTGGCGACAGCTTTCAAGAGGCGCAAGCGGTCATTGCCATTCGCGCTTTGTTTGGCACCGGCTTTTACAAGGACGTGCGGCTAGAGCGCGACGGTGATGTGCTTGTGGTCTATATCGAAGAACGGCCCGCAGTAGGGTCGGTGAGTTTCGATGGCATCAAGGAATTCGACAAAGAGGTGGTTCGCAAGGCCTTGTCCGATTCGGGTTTGGCTGAGGGGCGAATCTTCGATCGCAGTTTGCTTGATCGTGCCGAGCAGGAACTCAAGCGCCAGTATCTGTCTCGCGGAAAGTATGCGGTTCGGGTGATAGCAACCGTCACGCCGCTTGAGCGAAATCGCGTGGGGGTGAATCTCGAGGTCACTGAGGGCGACAATGCAAAGATCACGCAAATCAATTTTGTGGGCAATGCAGCATTTTCAGAGCGTGAGCTTTTGGACCAGATCAAGTTGCAGCGACCGGGTTGGACCACCTGGTACACAAAAAACGATCAGTACTCGAAAGAGAAACTTCAGGCAGACCTTGAAGCCTTGCGTTCGTTTTATACCGAGCGCGGCTATCTTGAATTCCAGGTCGACTCAACCCAAGTGTCGATCTCTCCGGACCGACAGGATGTGTACATCACCATAGCCATGAAGGAGGGCGATCAGTTTCGTGTTGCCGATGTAGCTTTTGGCGGCGTACTTCTCGGTCGCGAAGACGCATTTCGCGCAGCCATGAAGCTCAAGCGAGGTGACGTTTTCAACGGGCGATTGCTCAGCGAGAGTGCCAAACGCATGAGCGATGAGTTGGCGGTGCTTGGTTATGCTTTTGCCAATGTAAATCCGGTGCCTGAAATCGATCGTGAACGGCGCGTGGTGAACTTCACGGTGGTGATCGACCCGGGCCGTCGGGTGTATGTGAGACGCATCAATATTTCGGGCAATGCGCGTACCAAGGACGAGGTGATTCGGCGCGAGTTGAGGCAGTTTGAAGACTCATGGTACGACGCTGGCCGGATCCGGCTGTCGCGCGAACGGGTCCAGCGAAGCGGCTTTTTCAAGCAAGTGCAAATTGATACGATCCCGGTGCCCAACACATCCGATCAGGTCGATCTTGCCGTCGTCGTGGAGGAACTTCCCACCGGAAACTTCAACGTTGGCGCTGGGTTTTCATCGACCGAGCGGGTTGTTTTCACAGCAAGTATCAATGAAAGTAATCTGTTTGGCTCAGGGCAATCCCTGTCGATGAGCGTGAACACCAGCCGTCTCTATCAGACACTTGCAATTTCCTGGTCCAACCCTTATTGGCGTCGCGATGGCATCGGACGATCGATAGACTTTTACACCCGCAAGTTCGATGCAGCCACCCTCAATCTTGGTCAATACACCCTGCGCAACAATGGGGCGGGCATTCGCTTTTTCTTGCCTTACACCGAGTTCACCAAGCTCGGTGCCGGTTTCACCTTCGAGCAAAATCAGGTCGGACTTGGACTCAATCCGCCGCAGCGATTTTTGAGCTACGTCAACTTGTTTGGTGAGAATCCAAGAACCTTGCTAAGCAACCTGACCTGGTCGCGCGACAGCCGGGATAGTGCCTTCCAACCGCGAGAGGGCTCCTTCATGGTAGCCAGTCTCGACACAGCCTTGCCCGGTCTTGACTTGCAGTACTTTCGGCTCACCCATATTCAAAATTGGTATTTTCCAGTAACCCGCCAGCTCACTTTGGGTCTGACGGCCGACATCGGCTATGGCCAGTCCTATGGTGGTCAGCCCTACCCATTTTTTAAGAATTTTTACGCAGGCGGTATTGGTAGCGTCAGAGGTTATTTTCCGTCATCGCTTGGACCCCGAGATGCGGTCGACGGAGCCGCGCTCGGCGGGCGGGGCAAAACGGTCTTTAATGCCGAACTCGGATTTCCGATCCCGGGGACCAAGGGCGATATGGGTTTAAGAGCCTTTGTGTTTACCGATGCGGGCAATGTCTTTCCCGGCGGCACGCCCGATTTCGGAAGTTTGCGATATTCCGCAGGGCTTGGGGTTTCGTGGATGTCGCCCTTTGGGCCGCTTAAACTGAGCTTCGGTGCGCCGATTCGTCCGGAGCCAACCGACCGCACGCAAAGAATCCAATTCCAGGTCGGAACGGGCTTGTAAGCAAGTCCCACGGGCCTGAGGCGCCTCAATCTGTGCGATCATCGCGCCTAGTTGCTGGATTTCGGTATTTTTATTGGAACTGTTTGCCATGCTCAAGATTCTGCACAATGCAACGATCAGGCGCTCTGAGGGGATCGCTACGGCTATGAACCTTAAGAGGATCGTGACGACTTTTTTCTTGATGTTTGCGTTCCTGTCGTTTTCGGCGACTGGTCATGCGCAGGCTGAGGCGCCTCGGATTGCGGTTGTTCAAACCGAACGGATCTTGCGTGAGGCAGCACCAGCCAAGGCGGCTCAGACCAAACTTGAGCAAGAGTTCGGCAAGCGCGATAAGGAACTTCAGGAGCTCGGCGCCAAGCTCAAAGCTGCTGGTGAGCGACTTGAGCGTGATGCATCGGTGATGGCCGAATCTGAGCGAGCGCGACGCCAGCGCGAAGTTGCAGACCTGGATAAGGAGTTTCAACGCCGTCAGCGTGAGTTCAGAGAAGACTTGAACCAGCGACGTAATGAAGAACTCTCTCAGGTGGTCGAGCGCGTCAATCGCGTGATACGGCAAATAGCCGAACAAGAAAAGTTTGACCTTGTTCTCCAGGAAGCGGTTTACTTCAGTCCGCGGATTGATCTCACCGATAAGGTCTTGCGTGCGCTTTCAGGTGCGAAGTAATCGGGCCGGTAAAGCCTAAGGAGCCTGTCGGTCTTTTTCGAGCGCCTTGAGCGTGTACCCTGGACCGTTTTAACGGGCGCTGCCATGCGAAAAGCCTTCGCCTTCGAGCAACTTCAACGCATGATCGGCGGAGCATGCTCGCTTGAGCGGGGTTTTGCGATTGATGGCTTGGCCACGCTGAGCTCGGCCGGTCCAAGGCATCTGAGTTTTCTCACTGCATCCAAGTATCGCGAGCAAGCCGCCAGTACCCGGGCAGCCGCGGTGCTGATCCGTGCAAGCGACGTTGATCTGCTTCCCGCAACAAGCCTGCCCTGGGTTGTGGAAGATCCATATCTTGCCTATGCAAGCCTGTCCGCCTGCTGGCAGTTCAGGTCGGTCGAGCAGGATTCTTCGCGTTCAATTGCTGCGGATGCCAGGCTCGGTGAGGGCGTGATACTGGGTCCAGGCGCGACTGTCGGCGCCGCTGCGGTGATCGGGGATCGTGTCCGCGTGGGAGCCGGTGCGCATATCGGCGCGCATGCGGTGATCGGTTCGGATACCGAACTGCGCGCGGGGGTGGTCATCGAGCATGCATGTCAACTCGGGCAGTACGGCTTGGTTCACGCCAACACGGTGATCGGCTCCGATGGTTTTGGTTTTGCCCGCAATGCGCAGCGGCAGTGGGTCAAGATTCATCAGCTTGGAACGGTCCGCATCGGTAACTTTGTCGAAATTGGTGCGCATTGCAGCATTGATCGCGGGGCACTGGACGATACGGTGATTAGCAATGGCACAAAACTCGATAACCAGATTCAAATCGCACACAATGTTGTGATCGGTGAAGACTGCGCGCTTGCGGGTTGTGTTGGCATCGCAGGCAGCACCAGCCTTGGCGACCGTGTGATGGTTGGCGGTGGTGCCGGTATTCTTGGACACCTTCGAATTGCCGATGATGTGGTGATTGCTGCGATGAGCCTGATTGCGCAGTCGATTCCAAGCGCAGGCGCCTACGGCGGTGCCTTTCCGCAAATGCCCCAAAAGCATGCCGATCGAAGCGCTGCGGTGTTGAAGCAGCTGCCCTCGCTCAGAAGTCGCCTCATGCAACTTGAGCGCCTTGTTGATCAACCGTCCGGGGAGAGATCGGAGTGAATGATTCTGTGCAAACAAACGCAGGCGGATCACAAGGCCTCGATATTCGGGGCATTCTTGAGTATTTGCCGCATCGTTATCCGATGCTCTTGGTCGATCGGGTCATTGACGTGCAGCCGGGCAAGCACATCCACGCGTTAAAGAACATCACGATGAACGAGCCCTTTTTCAACGGGCACTTTCCGCATATTCCGGTCATGCCAGGTGTTCTCATGATTGAGGCGCTCGCCCAGGCCGCTGGCATTTTGTCCTTTAAAACGATGGGTCAACGCGCCGATCCCAGGTCGGTTTTTTACTTTGTCGGGATCGATGGCGCCCGTTTCAAGCGACCCGTCGGACCCGGTGATCAGTTACATCTAAAGGTGAGCATCGTTCGCGCGAAAGGCGGGCTTTGGAAGTATGACGCCCAGGCGCTGGTTGATGAACAGCTTGCGGTTGAGGCGGTATTGATGTGTACCATGCGCAAGCTTGAACCCTAGGGATGGCATGGCGAGGATTCATCCAACGGCCATCGTGAGCCCGAACGCAGAACTCGACGCCGATGTCGATGTGGGGCCTTATTGTGTGGTGGGAGACGATGTGCAACTCAGCGCGGGTTGCGTTTTAATGTCGCACGTGGTCCTTGAAGGGCCCTGTCAAATCGACCGCAATAATCGCTTTCATCCCTTTGCCTCGATCGGCGGACCGCCTCAGGATAAAAAATATAACGGGGAGCAAACCTCCGTTGCGATTGGCAAGGGTAACGTGTTCCGGGAGTGCGTGACGGTCAATCGGGGCACGGTACAGGATAGCGGTCAAACACGGATCGGCGATCACAACTGGATCATGGCTTATGCGCATATTGCGCACGACTGCACCATTGGCGCGCACTGCGTTTTAGCCAACAGCGTCAATCTCGCCGGACATGTGCGGATTGGCGACTACACCGTACTCGGCGGTTACACAGGCGTGCATCAGTATTGCCAGGTCGGCGCTCATGTGATGGCCGGGATTGCATCCGTGATTGTGAAGGACGTACCGCCCTTTCTGATGATCTCCGGTAATGCGGCAAAGCCCTTTGGGCTGAATCGGGAAGGATTGAAGCGACGCGGCTATAGCGAGACACGCCTTCGAGCTCTACAAGATTCATACCGGATCTTGTACCGGGAAGGATTGCGCTTTGAAGAAAGTCTCGACAAATTAAGAATTCAGCTTGACCATTTTGTGCAGACCGGACTTACGCAGGAAGCTGAGGATTTACGCTGCAGTCTGTTTTTTTTGGAAAGCACAAGCCGAGGGATTATCCGTCCCTGATGCAAGCGCTTGATGCCTCCATTCCAGACCCACCAGCGCTCAAGTTGGCATTGGTTGCGGGGGAATCCTCAGGCGATCAGATCGGCGCGGCGGTCCTTGCAAGCCTTTTCAAGCGAGGTCTGAACCTGAGCGTGCAAGGGGTGGGCGGTCCGGCGCTGGCCTCAGCCGGCATGCGCTGCGAAGTGTCCATCGATGCGCTTTCCTTGCGTGGTTATGTCGAAGTCATCAGGCACCTGCCGAGGCTTTTGCGGCTGCGCCATCGACTGATCCAAGATTTTCGGCAGTGGCCCGCCGATGTTTTTCTGGGGGTCGACGCGCCGGACTTTAATTTGAAGCTTGCGCTTGAGCTCAAGCGCAAGGCGATTCGCTCGATCCACCTTGTGGGCCCATCAATTTGGGCCTGGCGTCCCGAGCGTAAATGGGCCATGGCACGTTGTGTTGATCATTTGCTCTTGCTCTTTCCATTTGAATCCGAGCTTTATCGCGAGACCGGCTTGCAGACGAGTTTTGTCGGGCACCCGATGGCCGATCAAATACGCTTCAATCCCGACCGGCTTGCCGCACGCCTAAAACTTGCTCTCCAGCTGAGCCCAGAGCTCAGGGAAGCCGGGCCGCGGCCGGATGGCTCACGCTGGTTTTGCCTCTTGCCAGGCTCGCGCAGCGATGAAATTCATCAGCATGCGGCGCTTATGCTTGATGCGGCGCAGCAGCTGGCAATCCGCTATCGCCACGCCATTTTTCTGCTTCCGGCCGCCAGTGCGTCGATTCATGCCCAGCTTGAAGCGATCATCCGAAGCCAGGTCCGCGTGTGCGCTCAGCGAATCTTTCTGGTTCGTGGAGATGCCCGGACTTGCATGGCGGCAAGCGATCAGGTTCTCGCAGCAAGTGGCACCGTCTGTCTTGAGGCAGCCCTGATCGGCAGGCCCATGGTCATCATTTATCGCATGCCCGAGCTGAGTTATCGCTGGATGCGACGGCTGCAACTGCAGCCCTGGATTGGTTTGCCCAACATTCTCGCCCAATCCTTTGTGGTACCTGAGTTGATCCAATCGCAGGCAAATCCTGCGGCGATGGTTCGGGCGCTTGAGCTACAGTGGGAAGATGAGGCAGCCCGTGGCAGGCTTGAAGGCGTCTTTCGTGCCATCCATGATTCACTTCGCTGCGATTGTGCAAGCCGCGCAGCATCGATCATCGAATCGGAGCTTTATCGCCGATGAAAAGCCGCAGCCAGACCTCTGACTTGGCCTTGGCTGGCGGTCCTTTCGTAGGCTTGGAGGCGATCTCAGGCTATTGGGTCGGTGTCGATGAAGCTGGACGCGGCCCTTTGGCGGGCCCGGTGTTTGCCGCTGCCGTGATCTTGCCAACCGACCAGGCAATCGAGGGGTTGAGAGATTCCAAAAAGCTCAGTCAAGCGACACGCGGTCATCTTGCTGAGCTGATCCGATCCAAGGCACTGGCTTATGGTGTCGCTTTTTCAAGCGTTGAAGAAATCGATACGATCAATATTTTGCAGGCAAGCCTGCTTGCGATGCGACGCGCAGTAAGCATCGTGAAAGCCCAACTCAAGGGCGCTTTGTTGCACTATGCGGTTGACGGCAATCAGGACCCGCAACTCGACGGTCCGACGCGTTGCATCGTCGGGGGCGATGACGAGGTAGCCGAGATTGCTGCGGCATCGATTCTTGCTAAGACAAGCCGCGATGCGTGGATGATCGAAGCGGATCAGCGCTTTCCTGGCTATGACTTTGCTCGCCACAAGGGCTACTCAACCCCCAAGCACCGCGCGCTGATCGCGCTGCTTGGTCCTTCCGCGATTCACCGCCGGTCTTTCTCATGGAAGTGATCCGCTCGCGTAGCCATGCACTGGTGCAAACGCTGCGCAAGCTTGCCTCGGATCCGGCGCTGCGTCGTGAGCTCTCCCTTTGCGTGCTGCCTGGGGAGCGGCTCATCGAGGATTGGATCAGGCAAGGCGCGAAACTCAACAAAGTCTTGATTCCTGCGCGTTGGCTCGCAAAGCCTGAGTCGGCGCAAACGCTATTGCGCTGGCAAATAGGCTCTCATGAGGCAGGTATGTCTGCAGACGAGGCAGCTGGGTGGTTTTTACTCGAGGGAGGCCTGGCTGAGGGTGTTTCGGGCTTAGGCTTTGAGACGGTTCCGATTGCACTTGCAAGCTTTTGCGAGCAAGCGAGCTTGCCGGCTGGCGGCTTAGAGGCGGATTGGCTCTATCTCGACAGCGTTCAGGATCCCGGTAATCTGGGAACAATCATCAGGACTGCCGCAGCCTTTGGTGTGCAAACCTGTGTTCCCGGTCCTGGTTGTGCGGATATGTGGTCTCCGAAGACGCTTCGTGCGGCCATGGGCGCGCATCGGCGTCTTGATATCGTGGCTGTGCATGAATTTGCGGCGCTGGCGGGGTGTTTTGAAGGGCCTATTCGCGCTGCTGATGCAGGCGGGCAACTTGCGCATCGGCATGACTTACGAAGTCCGGGGCTATGGGTGCTTGGATCCGAAGGCCGTGGGCTTTCGCCTGAAATTCGGGATCACCCGCGGGTGATCCGCTATGCCATACCGATGCAAAAGCAAACCGAATCCCTAAATGCTGCCATGGCTCAGGGCATATTGCTTTATGAGCAATATCGCCAGCGTCAGGGTGGTCTCAGCCCGTCGGATCGTTGAGCTGCTGCAAGATGGTCGTTGCAATTTCTTCAATTGATTTTGAGGTCGATGTGAGCCAGCGGATGCCTTCCCGGCGCATCATGTGCTCGGCTTCGGCAACCTCGTAGCGGCAGTTGTTCAGCGATGCATACTGACTGCCGGGTCGACGCTCATGCCGAACCTGGCTTAGTCGTTCGGGCGTAATCGACAGTCCAAAAAGCTTGCTGCGAAAAGCCAGCAACGCTGGAGGCAGCTTCTTGCGCTCAAAGTCCTCGGGAATGAGTGGGTAATTGGCAGCTTTCAATCCGTGTTGCATCGCCAGATAAAGACTGGTTGGCGTTTTTCCGGAGCGTGATACGCCGACCAGAATCACATCGGCGTCTTTCAAATTGGCAGCTGACTGGCCATCGTCGTGGGCTAGCGAAAAGTTGATCGCTTCGATGCGATTTTTGTAGCGCTGGCTATCTGCAACGTTATGAAGTCTGCCGATGGTATGCGTAGACTTCATGCCGAGTTCTTGCTCAAGCGGTTCCACAAAACTTGCAAAAAGATTGATGACGAATGCATTGGCCTGGCGTAAAACCGCGGCGATTTCAGGATTCACAAGCGTTGAAAACACCAATGGACGGGCCGCTTCAGCAGCGCTGCTGCGATTGATCTTCTCAAGCGCCTCGCGAGCTTTGGGTAGGCTGTCGATGAAAGGCAGTCGAATCTCCCGGATGGCGAGCTTTTCAAACTGCGCAAGCAGCGAATGACCGAAGCCCTCGGCAGTGATGCCGGTTCCGTCTGACACATAAAAAACCGTGCGTGGCTTATCGGACTGCGACTGCGACTGCGAGCCAGCGGGCAGCAGGCTCCGAGGGTTTGTGTCGGGTTGCAACGCAATTCCGGTTCCGATGGCGTCTACGGACTGATTCATGGTGAGGGCTGTTCCATGGGGGCTAGGGAGTAGAATTTAACCCATTGGATCAACCCACATATCCCTCAGAGCGATTGGCTCTCAAGCATTTCAAACTGTTCTTAGGAAAATTGATGAAACAGCACCTCAGCGAACGCCTGGTCGTTTCCCTTGAGGCATTACGTTTGACCGATGTTGATGCGGTCGGTGGAAAAAATGCCTCTCTGGGTGAAATGATCAGTCAACTTGCTCATGCCGGCGTGCGTGTTCCAGGCGGTTTTGCCACAACCGCTGCTGCCTTTCGCGACTTTTTAGCCTTCAATCAGCTCAGCGACCGTATCGCGCAGGCGCTGAGCACGCTCAATGTGGAGGACGTGAAGGCGCTTGCACAGTGTGGCGATACGATCCGTCGCTGGATTGTTGATGCAAGGCTTCAACCCGCGCTCGAAGTGGCTATTCGAGAGGCTTTTGCGGCGCTTCAGGCGGACGAGCCTGAGCCGATTTCGGTGGCAGTTCGATCCTCGGCAACCGCAGAAGACCTTCCGGATGCGTCATTTGCTGGACAGCAAGAAAGCTTTTTAAACGTTGTTGGTATTGATCTGGTTTTGCTGCGCGTTCGGCAGGTTTATGCATCGCTTTATAACGATCGGGCGATTGCTTACCGCGTGCATCAGGGCTTTGCGCAAGGCGATGTCGCTTTGTCTGTAGGCATACAGCGTATGGTACGAAGCGATGCGGGTGCCGCTGGGGTCATGTTCACCATGGATACCGAATCGGGCTTTGATCAGGTGGTGTTCATCACCAGCGCATACGGACTTGGTGAGACGGTGGTGCAAGGTGCGGTCAACCCCGATGAGTTTTATGTACACAAACCGATGCTGCGCCAGGGCAAGCAAGCGATCGTGCGGCGACAACTCGGCTCCAAGCTCATTCGCATGCAATTTGCGACCGAAGCTCGTGCCGCTGAGTCGGCGGTCGAAACGATTGAAACCGAAGCAGAAAAACGTCACCGGTTTTCGCTGCGGGACGATCAGGTGATCGAACTGGCAGGCTACGCGCTCACGATCGAAGACCATTACCAACGGTTCATGGATATTGAATGGGGTCTCGACGGAATCGACGGAAAGCTTTACATCCTGCAAGCGCGCCCTGAGACGGTCAAGTCCAGACAACAGGGCAAGCAAACACGCTATGCGCTGAAGTCAACGTCGGAGGTGCTTGTCAGCGGACGAGCGATCGGACAGAAAGTGGGTGCTGGCATGGTCCGAGTGGTGCGCGATCCAAGCGAAATGGATCGCATCGGTGCAGGCGATGTACTGGTAACCGATATGACCGATCCGAACTGGGAGCCGATCATGAAGCGGGCGGCTGCAATTGTGACCAATCGAGGCGGTCGCACCTGTCACGCAGCCATTATTGCAAGAGAGCTTGGTATTCCGGCTGTTGTTGGCTGCGGCGATGCCACAGAGCGCTTGGGCGATGGCGCACTGGTCACGGTGTCCTGCGCCCAGGGTGATACCGGCTATGTGTATGAAGGTTTGCTCGAAACTGCGATCACCGAGATGGACTCCGGTGTGCTGCCAGCGATATCGACCAAGCTCATGATGAATGTGGGCAACCCTCAGCTTGCTTTTGATTTCGCTCAACTTCCCAACGAAGGTGTTGGCCTTGCCCGCCTTGAGTTCATCATCAATAACGATATAGGAATTCATCCTAAGGCAATCCTTGACTACCCGCATGTTGACGCGGCGCTCAAATCGGCTGTGGAAAGCGTTGCCCGCGGTTACGCCTCACCGCGCGATTTTTATGTTGCAAGGCTTGCCGAAGGCGTAGCCACGATTGCGGCAGCCTTTTGGCCCAAAACCGTGATCGTTCGTCTTTCTGATTTCAAGAGCAATGAATACCGCAAGCTGATTGGCGGGTCGCGTTATGAGCCCGAAGAGGAAAATCCGATGCTCGGTTTTCGTGGTGCGAGCCGTTATCTTTCGGCTGACTTCAGCGAACCCTTTGCGCTTGAATGCGAGGCACTGCGCGTGGTGCGTGACACGATGGGTCTCAAGAATGTTGAGCTTATGGTTCCTTTTGTCAGAACGGTAGATGAAGCCAGGCTTGTGGTTGCCCTGCTTGCCCAACATGGCCTTGCGCGCGGAAGTGGGGCGGCAGCTGATGGCAGCGGCGCATTGAAGCTGATGATGATGTGTGAGCTTCCTTCCAATGCGCTTTTGGCTGATCAATTTCTGGAGCATTTTGACGGTTTTTCCATCGGGTCCAACGATTTGACCCAGCTCACGCTGGGTCTTGATCGCGACTCCGGACTGATTGCAGGCGCTTTTGACGAACGTGACCCTGCCGTACGAATCTTGTTGTCAAAAGCCATTCAGGCTTGCCGAAAGCAAGGCAAGTACGTTGGCATTTGCGGGCAGGGTCCCTCAGATCACCCCGATCTCGCTTTATGGTTGGTTCGCGAGGGCATACAGTCGATCTCTTTGAATCCTGACACGGTGATCGACACCTGGCACTTTCTGGCCGGACATGAGAGCCATGAATCACTGCCTGACTGACGCATGTCCGCTGGTTTTTGCAGGGGCAGAACGATCAGCGCGCTCGGGTGTCGGTTTTTAAAAGGCGCTGACGCTCGCGTTGCCAGTCGCGTTCTTTTGAGGCCTCACGCTTATCGTGCTGTTTTTTGCCTTTGGCTAGACCGATTTCAATTTTGATACGGTGTTTATTGTAATGAAAATTAAGTGGAATAAGGGTGTAGCCAGCACGCTCAACCTTGCCAATCAGTTTGCGGATTTCCGCTGCGTGGAGCAAAAGCTTTCGGGTACGCACCGGATCGGGCTGTACATGGGTTGAGGCCTGGGGAAGGGCGGTGATATGTGCACCGATCAAATAGAGCTCGGCAGCGCGGATCAGAACATAGGCCTCTTTAATTTGCGCGCGGCCTGCTCGGATTGCTTTAACCTCCCAGCCTTCAAGCACAATGCCTGATTCGTATCGCTCTTCAATGAGGTAGTCGTGGAATGCTTTTTTGTTCTGGACGATCGTCATGGTCACTTCGTAGAATCGCGCATCTTAAGCTAAGACCTCATGCCCTGCATTGAACGCCAGGCCCTGGTGCCCTATTCGCCGCAGTCGATGTTTGATCTGGTGGCTTCGGTCGAGCGCTACCCGCAGTTTCTTCCCTGGTGCGCTGCAACACATATCATCGCGCGCCGGGACGATGGCTTGGACGCAAGCCTTCAGGTGCGATTCAAAGGTATTCAGCAAAGCTTTTCAACGCGCAACCACCATGATGCGCCGCGGCTGATCCGGATGCAATTGCTCGATGGGCCTTTTGAGCGACTCGAAGGTGCTTGGCATTTTGATGCCCTGCAGTCTGGAGCAGGTTCGGGCGAAAACGCTTCCGACTTGCAAATTCAGGGTACCAAAGTGAGCTTGCGGCTCGCTTATCAAATGAAGTCAGGTTTGCTCGCGAGCTTGTTTTCACCCGCGTTTGACATGATCGCAGCGCAAATGATGGATGCTTTTCTTGCACGAGCCGAGCAATCACTTGAGCGATAGCCCGCAGGGTCTTGATGCTTGTCGCTTTCCGGAATGCCCGGCGTTCGTCTTGCGCGTGATCTGGCTTGCACCGCAAAAGGCCCATGGCTATAGCTGGATCGATGTACCCTGGCCGCATGAGGCAAGCCTTTCGGCTTTGCAGCATGCCTTGCTGCGCTTGACACCAGAGCCGGAGTTCCCCAGCCATTTGTTGCATGACGAAGCAGCGTTTTGTCGCTTGGGGCAGGCGCTCAGCTGGTCAACGCGCTTGCGTGGTGGTGATGAAATTGCGCTGCTTGAGCGGATTACGGCCGATGCCAAGGCGCGGCGTCACGAGAAGGTAAGGCGCCAACGGATCACGTCGGGACGCTAGCGTCGGGTTGACCCATTGCTTAAAGCCAGCGATGGACTTGATCCCAGGATTGAGGCAGAGCAGGGGCCTGGAATCGGGCTCCCTTATAATGCCGCTTTGTGCCGAGGCATGCCATGAGACTGATTAAACGGGCGCTGACCTTTGATGATGTCTTGCTCGTTCCCGCGTATTCCAATGTCTTGCCGCGGGAAACCGAACTCAAAACAGCGCTCTCGCGGCGCATCGCCTTGCAAATTCCGCTCATCTCAGCGGCGATGGACACGGTGACTGAGGCGCGATTGGCCATCGCGATGGCCCAAGAAGGCGGCATCGGCATCATCCACAAAAATCTCGCACCGAACATACAGGCCGAGCACGTCCGCCGCGTGAAACGTTACGAGTCCGGTATCGTCTCTGACCCGATCACCGTGGGACCCGATATGCCGATTCACGCGGTGCTCGAGATCAGCAAGCAGCATCGCATTTCAGGGCTGCCTGTGGTGCAAGGGAAAACCGTGATCGGAATCGTGACGAACCGTGATCTGCGCTTTGAGACCCGGCTTGACGATCCGGTAAGCAGCATCATGACGCCTTCGGAGCGGCTGGTGACGGTGAGCGAGGGTGCAAGTCTCGAGGAAGCAAAAAGCCTTATGCACCGGCACCGCATCGAGCGGGTTCTTGTTGTGAATGGAAACCGGGAATTGCGCGGATTGATTACGGTGAAGGACATGTTGAAAGCCACCGAGCATCCCTTGGCTGCCAAAGACCGACAGGGTAAATTGCGCGTCGGTGCGGCGCTTGGTACCGGCCCCGATAGCGACGAACGTGCTGAGCGTCTCGTTGCAGCAGGCGTGGATTTGATCGTGGTTGACACAGCCCACGGACACTCGCAGGGCGTGATCGATCAAGTCCGTCGTGTCAAGACCGCTTATCCAGATGTGGATGTGGTCGGAGGCAATATAGCCACCGGAGAAGCGGCCCGGGCCTTGCTTCATGCCGGCGCTGACGCGGTCAAGGTCGGTATAGGACCTGGATCAATTTGTACCACCCGAATTGTGGCAGGTGTGGGCGTGCCGCAAATCTCCGCAATAGCCGATGTTGCTGAAGCGCTTGAAGGCAGTGGTGTGCCCCTGATTGCCGACGGTGGAGTACGGTATTCCGGCGATATTGCCAAAGCGATAGCGGCTGGCGCAGCCTCGGTCATGATGGGTTCAATGTTTGCAGGCACCGAGGAGGCGCCCGGCGAAGTCATTTTGTATCAGGGTCGATCTTATAAAAGCTATCGCGGTATGGGGTCGCTTGGCGCGATGCAAGAAGGCGCTGCGGATCGCTATTTTCAGGATGCTTCGGCCAATGTTGAAAAGCTGGTACCCGAAGGAATCGAGGCGCGGGTGCCCTACAAAGGGTCGATCCTCTCGATTCTTCATCAGCTATGCGGCGGATTGCGGGCAAGTATGGGCTATTGCGGTTGTCGTGATTTGAGCGAGATGCGCAGCAAGGCGCAGTTCGTTGAGATCACTTCTTCCGGCATGCGTGAATCGCATGTTCACGATGTGCAGATCACCAAAGAGGCGCCCAATTATCATCATGAGTGAGAGTACCCGGTTTGAAAGGGAGAGCGCCCAGTATGAAAAACAAGGGAACCTTAACGGCTTCCCGGATCATCATGAGCGCCTCTTAATTCTCGATTTTGGATCGCAATTCACCCAACTGATTGCCCGGCGTGCGCGTGAATGCAAGGTTTACTGCGAAATTCATCCTGCATCGATGGGTGAAGCCGCGATACGTTCCTTTGCTCCGAAGGCGATCATCTTGTCGGGTGGACCGAACTCGGTCTACCAAGCATGTACAGATCAAGCCGAGCAAGTTGTGTTTGAACTCGGTGTGCCTGTGCTTGGGATTTGCTATGGGATGCAAGTCATGGCGCAGCAATTGGGCGGCAGGGTAGAAGCAAGCGATCAGCGTGAATTCGGCCGTGCGACGGTGCGTGCACGAGGCCATAGCCCATTGCTCAAGGATATCGCCGATGCAGTGAACGACGAAGGGCATGGGCTGCTTCATGTGTGGATGAGCCATGGCGACAAAGTCACCCATCTGCCTGAGGGTTTCAAGCTCATCGGATCAAGCGACAGCTGCCCAATCGCTGCCATGGCCGATACGTCAAGGGGATTTTACGGTCTGCAATTTCACCCCGAGGTCACGCATACCTTGCAGGGTACGGCAATCATCGAGCGCTTCTTGAAGCAAATCTGCGGATTTCGCGGCGACTGGGTGATGCATCTTGTGGTCGATGAAATGATCCATCGGATTCGCGAGCAGGTGGCGGGAGAGCGGGTCATTCTTGGACTCTCGGGGGGTGTGGACTCCTCGGTTGCGGCGGCGCTGATTCACCGCGCCATCGGCAATCAGCTGCAATGTGTTTTTGTCGACACCGGTTTACTGCGGCTGGCAGAGGCCGATCAGGTCCGTCAAACCTTTGCTGGGCATTTCGGGATGCAGTTGACTTCGGTTGATGCCAGTGAGCGATTTATGCAGGCTCTGGCTGGCGAGACTGATCCTGAGAAGAAGCGAAAAATCATCGGGCGCGTGTTTGTCGAGGTATTTCAAGAAGAGTCTGCCAAGCACAGCGATGCACGCTGGCTTGCCCAGGGCACTATCTACCCCGATGTGATTGAATCGGCTGCCAGCCATGCAGGCAAGGCCAGCACCATCAAGTCGCACCACAACGTGGGCGGTTTGCCTGAATCCTTGCAGCTTGCTTTACTCGAACCGCTGCGCGCACTTTTCAAGGACGAAGTCCGGGCGCTTGGCTTGGAGCTCGGATTACCCGATGCGATGGTGTTTCGACATCCTTTCCCAGGCCCTGGCCTTGGCGTTCGAATTTTGGGCGAGGTCAAGCAGGAATACGCTGATTTGTTGCGCCGTGCTGATGCGATCTTCATCGAGACCCTAAGGGACACCCTTGATCCGGCGGATGGCCGTAGCTGGTACGAAAAAACCTCGCAGGCTTTTGCGGTGTTCTTGCCGGTTAAGGCAGTGGGCGTGATGGGCGATGGCCGAACCTACGAGTACGTCGTCGCCTTGAGGGCAGTCCAAACCCAGGATTTCATGACCGCTGACTGGGCCGAACTGCCCTATAGTCTGCTCAAGCAGGTATCGAGCCGGATCATTAACGAGGTGCGCGGAATCAATCGGGTAACTTATGACGTGAGCTCAAAACCCCCGGCTACGATAGAGTGGGAGTAGT